>VOFK01001677.1_pt1 | contig 135771 bp, 138 predicted proteins | sample 5384121 | NCBI WGS metagenome assembly VOFK01 (sample SAMN12384730, study PRJNA508395) | human gut metagenome | isolation source: healthy gut J | host: Homo sapiens
GCAGCCGTAAGCGTAAATACCACACAAAAATTAGATAGTGCCATGAATATATCCTAAAAATCTGACCGCAGATACAATAACGCCTTCTGTTTTCGAGAGAAATTACACCTCGTTTCAGTCGTGCTTTTTTCAATCGTCGCACCCAAATCCTGCTGATGTCTTCTGTTTTATCATTATAATATGGCAGATAATCGGCAATTTTAATGCCGGCAATGAGCGCAACAACGATTATTGCTGAATAAATACTATTATTAACACCTTTTTTTCATTCCATGTCTCCTTACGCGTTTTTAATAAGAATGCCTCATCGAAAAGCGAGTGAACCCTGCCGACTTTTGAGACAGGAAATACCTCACTTTTAAATATAATTACAGTATAAAGTAAAACTTATATAAAATCAACAAATATATCATTAAAAGCTATTTTGTCATTTATATTGAAAAACAAAATACCGTATGTTATTATATATAATAAGGAAGTAATTTTTTTAAGGCGGTGTTAATATGGCTGCGCAGTACGGAGGAAGAACCGCAATCGGACGCACTCTGTCATCAGAGGAAAGAAAGAACATGCCGAAAATAACAAAAGAGCTGATTTGGCGTGTCCTTTCATATCTCAAGCCGTATAAATGGCATTTACTTGTTGTTTTTCTGACAATAATCACAGCGTCGGTTTTGGGCGTACTGCCGAGCATTCTTACAGGAAAAATGATTGATGAAGGTCTTTATAATCAGAATCTCAATCTGCTGATAAAGCTCGTCATCATTTCTTTTTTTGTATTGATGCTGTCCAACCTGATAACCGCAGCCGAAAAACATATATAAACGTATGGGTTGCACAGCATATCTCCTTTGACATGAAAAACCAAATGTATGCACACCTTCAAAAAATGCCGCAGAAGTTTTTCACCTCAAATCAGCAGGGCGACATTATCACCCGCATGACAAGCGATATCAGCAGTGTGCAGAGCGTAATCGCCAATACGATGTCCAGTATTCTTCAGCAATATCTGCACAATAATTGTCACTTCCGTTGCCCTTTTCAAAAGAACTGGGTTTTGGCGATTGTCGGCGTAAGCCTTGTCCCTCTGCTGTCCGTACCCACAATAAACGTGGGCAAGCGCCGCTGGAAATTCACAAAGGAGGCGCAGGAGCAAACCGACAAAATCAATACCATCTTAAACGAAACCTTATCGGTCAGCGGACAACAGCTGACTAAAATATTTACGAGAGAAGAACGGGATTTAAAAATTATACCGATACAAACCGCAAATGTATGCGTCTTGCAATAAAAAGAGAGAATGGCAGGCATGTGGTTTTTGGCGCGTCATGAATATGCTTACGGGTTTAAGCCCGCTTATTATTTACCTGATAGGCGGCATCATGATTATAAAATTCGGTGTTTCGGGCTTAACCATCGGCGACATTACGGTTATAGTTACACTGCTTGGCAGACTGTACAGACCGGTTGACCAGCTGTTCGGCATACAGGTGGACATTGTGAGGTCGATGGCACTTTTTGTCCGAATTTTTGAGTATTATGATATGCCGGTTGAAATAGAGACGCCGCCCGACGCAATTACCCCCCGAAGCAGGCTTTCGGTCATGTTGAATTTAAGAATGTACACTTCAGATACACAGGTGACAAAGAAATTCTGCGCGGAATAGATTTTAACCTGACGCCGGGAAAAACAGTTGCGCTTGTAGGGACGTCGGGAGCGGGAAAATCGACAATCGCGGGGCTTATTCCGAGAATGTACGACGTCACCGAGGGTGCCGTTTTATTTGACGGAATTGATGTGCGCAAATTAGACCTTAAATTTCTGAGGTCAAACATCGCAGTAGTCACGCAGGAAAGCTATCTTTTCAACTCCACAGTGAGAGAAAACCTTCTGTTTGCCAAGGAGGACGCTACCGAGGAGCAAATAATATCGGCATGCAGGGACGCGAATATACACGACTTTATAATGACACTCCCCGAAGGCTATGACACACTGGTAGGTAACCGCGGCTTTAAGCTGTCGGGAGGAGAAAAGCAGCGCATTTCGATAGCGCGGGCAATACTGAAAGACCCGTGCCTGTTGATTTTAGATGAGGCGACAAGCTCTCTTGACAGTATCAGCGAGTATGCCATTCAGCAGGCGCTTGAGCCGCTTCTGGCGGGTCGCACAAGTCTTGTTATAGCGCACAGATTGTCTACAATTATGGCGGCAGACGAAATCATAGTAATTAAGGACGGGCTGATTGCAGAGCGCGGAAAGCACAGCGAGCTGCTGCAAAAAGACGGTGTTTATAAAGTCCTGTATGATACTCAGTTCAGGCGCGAGCTGCTTGAAAATTCCTGTCAATAAAACTGCAACAAAAAATGCGGACAGCTTTCATACTGTCCGCATTTTTATTAAAAAACCGCTGTATATCCTGAAAAATTCGGATATACAGCGGTTTCAAGCAGGAGAAATTTAAAGGTTATTCGTAATCCACAACATCAATCCAGCGCATCAAAAACTCACGCTCATGCGCATTGCCCTTGACTGACTGAGACGCGGCAACAATCGGAATCCATTTCTGCACATACTGCTTTGCAGTATCTGTTTTAAGACAGTACAGATTCATATATTTATCCGCCAAATCGCTCTTGCCCGCAAGCGAGAACAGCAGGAATGTCCGCGCAACGTCCGCCGACGCGTTGCCCTGAGTGGCATGCGCCCAGTCGATGATATAAGGGGTTTGGTCCTTTGTTATAATAACATTGCTGGGGTTAAAATCGCCGTGGCAAACCTTTTTATGCTTGGGCATACCCTCAAGACGTGTATGCAGCTCATACCTGGTTGTGGCATCAAGGTCAGATTCGGAGATTTTTCTCTGCATCTTATCCTTCAGCTTGTTAAGCAGAGGCGCTTTTTGAGAATGAACCTTTATCTGAAGGTTTACAAACAGCTCCAGATACTCGTCGATTTTGCCGGGGTTTTCCTCCATGAGCGATTCTAAGGTTTTGCCCTCGATAAAATCGGAAACTATTGCCCATTTTCCGTCAACCGTCAGTACCTCGCGCACCTTGGGTATGTCAAGTCCCGTCTCCTCGACTCTTGACTGATTGAGAGCCTCATTTAAGACATTTGCCTTGGAATAGTCCTCGTTGAACAGCTTTATTGTAGCGTCACCGTCACGGTAGATGGTTTTGTCGTTACGGACGGCAATTACTTTATCTAATTTCATTACTTTTTACCTCCGTAGTAAGCGTTAAGATACATTTGCTTAATCTCGCTCATGAGCGGGTATCTGGGGTTGGCGCCGGTGCACTGGTCGTCAAACGCCTGCTCAACCATATCGTCAAGACGGTCAAGGAAATCCTTTTCGTCAATACCGTAATCCCTAATGCAGCTCTTGATACCGACACGGGCTTTCAGCTCATCCAATGCTTTTATAAGGTTTTCAAGCTTCTCTTCGTTTGTCTTGCCCGAGATACCCAGATAATCGGCAACCTCGGCATAGCGCGCAAGCGTATGCGGGTGGTCATACTGCGGGAAGGTACCCATTTTAGCGGGAACCTCGCTTGCGTTGAAACGGATTACCTCGTCAATCATAAGCGCGTTTGCAACGCCGTGCGGCAGATGATGGAAAGCACCCAGCTTATGCGCCATTGAGTGGCAGACGCCGAGAAACGCATTTGCAAATGCCATACCTGCCATTGTGGCGGCGTTTGCCATCTTCTCGCGCGCAATCGGGTCATGCAGACCGTTGTCGTAAGCCTTGGGCAGATTTTCAAATACCATCTTGAGCGAGCGCAGCGCAAGACCGTCGGTATAATCGGTAGCCAGCATAGAAGCGTATGCTTCAAGCGCATGTGTTACGGCGTCAATACCGGACGCCGCGGTGAGACCCTTGGGAGCCGTCATGTGCATATCCGCGTCAACGATTGCCATATTGGGCATAAGCTCATAATCGGCAAGCGGATACTTAACGCCCGTTGCCTCGTCGGTAATAACGGCAAACGGAGTTACCTCGGAGCCGGTACCGGCTGAGGTCGGGATTGCGATAAAGTATGCCTTTTCGCCCATCTTGGGGAAGGTGTAAACTCTCTTTCTGATATCGACAAAGCGCATTGCCATGTCCATAAAGTCAGCCTCGGGATGCTCGTACAGCACCCACATGATTTTAGCCGCGTCCATAGCGGAGCCGCCGCCCAGCGCGATGATTGTATCAGGCTTGAACGCCGACAGCTGCTCGGCGCCCTTCTTTGCGCAGCCAAGCGTCGGGTCGGGCGCAACATCGAAGAATGTTTCATGAACAATGCCCATTTCGTCAAGCTTATCCGTGATGGGCTTGGTGTAACCGTTCTCGTAAAGGAAAGTATCCGTTACGATAAACGCTCTCTTTTTGTGCATGACGGTTTTCAGCTCGTCAAGCGCTACGGGCAGACAGCCCTTTTTCTGATAAACCTTTTCAGGTGCTCTGAACCAAAGCATGTTTTCTCTCCTCTCGGCAACTGTTTTGATGTTCAAAAGATGCTTGACGCCTACGTTTTCGCTGACGGAGTTGCCGCCCCACGAGCCGCAGCCGAGTGTGAGCGAAGGCGCCAGCTTAAAGTTGTACAGGTCGCCGATACCGCCCTGAGAGGAGGGTGTATTTACAAGAATACGGCAGGTTTTCATACGGGACGCGAATTCATTCAGCTTTTCCTGCTGTGTGAGCACATCGAGATAAATAGAGGAGGTGTGACCGTAGCCGCCGTCCGCAATGAGCTGCTCCGCCTTAGAAAACGCGTCCTGAATGTCGTTTGACTTGTACATCGCAAGAACGGGCGACAGCTTTTCATGTGCAAATTCCTCGGAAAGGTCAACGCTTGTAACCTCGCCGATAAGCACCTTTGTGCTTTCGGGAACCTCAACGCCTGCAAGCGCCGCGATGGTGACGGGCTTCTGTCCGACAATCTTGGCGTTGAGCGCGCCGTTAATGATAATGGTCTTTCTGACCTTCTCGGTTTCGGTTTTATTGAGGAAGTAGCAGCCGCGGGCGGCAAACTCGTCCTTTACTTTATTATATATCTTTTTATCAACAATTACAGACTGCTCAGACGCGCATATCATGCCGTTGTCAAAGGTCTTGGAATGAATGATGGAGTTTACGGCAAGCACAATGTCCGCCGACTCGTCGATAATGGCGGGTGTGTTGCCCGCGCCGACGCCCAGTGCGGGCGTACCGCTGGAGTAAGCCGCCTTAACCATGCCGGGGCCGCCCGTTGCAAGAATGATATCCGCCTCTTTCATTACAAGATTTGTAAGCTCAAGGCTGGGTACGTCAATCCATCTGATAATGCCCTCGGGAGCGCCTGCGGCGACTGCCGCCTCAAGCACAATCCTTGCCGCCTCGATAGTGGACTTCTTAGCTCTGGGATGGGGGCTGATAATAATACCGTTTCTTGTTTTAAGTGAGATAAGGGTTTTAAAAATAGCGGTAGACGTGGGGTTTGTTGTCGGAATAACCGCGGCGACAACGCCGATAGGCTCCGCAATTTTCTTTAACCCGAACGCCGTGTCATCTTCTATAACACCGCAGGTCTTTGTATCCTTATAGGCATTGTAAATATACTCGGCAGCGTAGTGGTTTTTAATAACCTTATCCTCTACGACGCCCATGCCCGTTTCCTCAACAGCCATCTTGGCAAGCGGAATTCTCGCCTTGTTTGCAGCGGTTGCCGCAGCAAGAAAGATTTTGTCAACCTGCTCCTGCGTATAGGCAGCAAACTTTTTCTGCGCCGCTTTAAGCTCTGTCAGAGCCTTTTCAAGCGTTTCGACACTTTCTACTATTGCGTAATTTTTAGCCATTTGAAAATTTCCTCCCGTTTTTCTTTTACATTACTATTTTATTATATTTTCGCTAAAAATGTAGCTACCAATTTTACATATCAATATAATATTATCGATATATTATTACTTATTTCACCTTCAAATTCGCCTCAGCGGCTGAATTTTTACAGTGTTTTAAGCATTTCGATTTTTGATTCAAGCAGCTGTATAAACCGCTTGTCGTCCTCGGAAAAGCCATAACCTCTTCGATATATCAGGACATCCTTACAATGATTGTCGGACACACGGCAGTCGCGCTGCACAAGGTCGTAGCGGCTGAGCATTTCAGGCTCAACCGGAGAGCAAAGAGAGTAGCAGTCATGATAACGCGACAGTATTTCGTACTGAGACTGACGGTCATATACGGAGATGCTTTTACGTTTTTCCAGCTTTGTCATAATTTCCGTCATCTTTGAGACGGGAAGCAGCGGGATTGTCAAATCTCCGTAATTAACCTCCGTAAACTGCTCTGCCGCTCGGTCATCAATATAATTTTCCTGTACAAGCGGATGTTTTTTTTTGACATGAGCATTTTACAGTCAAATTCATAAAGAAGACGCGAGTTCAAATCCTTTTCTTCGATAAACTGCATGAAATAATTTTCATAGCATGTATTAAATCGCACAATTCCGATTGTGTTGTCGCCGGACGCCACGTTTTTTATTATCCGCCGGGAATTTGTTTCCCTGAAATCGACCTTGACGCTGCGGTCAAATCTCACCCTTGACAGATAAGCGTAAAATGTGTCGGCAATATAGCTGGCGCGGGGCACCGCCGCGTCAAGACGGGAAATATTTTCATCGTCGGGGCGGTAGAGATGCTCGATTATATCTACCTGCTCCAAAATATTGCGCGCATGCGCCAAAAATTTTTCGCCCTTTGATGTGGGAACCACTCCCCTGGCGGAACGCTTGAAAATCGGAAATCCGAGCGAGCGCTCCATATCAAGAATCAGCTTTGAAAGCTGTGGCTGGCTCATGTACAGCGCGTTTGCCGCCTCGGTGATGGAGCCGATTTTTGCAATTTCCACTGCAAACTTCAGATGTTGTGTGTTCATTCACTGCCCTCCATTCGTGATTTAAGATGATTTGAAAGCACCGCAAGCGAGGACGCCATGTTTTCGTTCTGAACAAGCACACCGTCGGGGACAGTCAAATGAGCAGGCGCAAAATTCCATACCGCCAGTATACCGTTTGACGTAAGAATGTCGCACACCTGCTGCGCAACATCTCCCGGTACCGTGATAACCGCAATTTTTATGCTTAGTCTGTTTATAATATCTGGCAGCTTCTCAAGCGGGAAAATCTTTTTCCCGTCAGCCTCGCCCTCTTTTATATCAAATGCAGCGATAATATTAAGTCCGTACTGCTCAAAGCCCTTGTATGAGAGCAGCGCCCTGCCCAGGTTGCCCGCACCCACCAAAATTGCGTCGTGTACATTATTTTGACCCAGGCAATCACGCAGACCTTCAATAAGGTCACTGACAGGAAAGCCCTTTTTGGGAACACCGCGAACCTGGCAGACGGTTGCAAGGTCTTTCCTGACCTGAACCTCATTGAGCTTCAGCGCAGACGCAACAGCCGCCGCGGAGATATATCCGCCGTCCGCCTCGCAGTTAACCAGATAATTCAGATAGTAGGGCAGTCTTCTCAAGGTTTGGGTAGAGATACCCTGAATCTTCATATTTCAATCACTTCTTATCGATAACGTTTTATCAATTATACAATATCGAATTCATTAAATCAAGAGGAAAATATAAATTTTTTATTATATGTAACATTGCACAAACATGTGCGCTAAACACTATATGATTTTGTGAAAATTCCGTATTATCCGAGTCTATCAGCCGTCATATTACAGTAAAGCCCCGAAGAAACGGATTTTTATTCAAATGCAGCTTATATTTATTTTATTATATTGTAAAAAGACAGCGGCGGATTTATAAATTGCAGGAATTTGCCCAATATAAAAATCCCCATGCAAAATCAAATTTGCAAAGGGATTTTGATAATTAAATATTTAACGGCAGCTATCGGATTTTCAAACAAGCCAATAAGTTGCGCTGTACCGACCGCCGTTTATAAATACCTCTGTTGTTTTGGTACCGCGCAAAACCGCAATTTCCCTTACCCCGTTTTCGGGACGCAGAACAATTTTTTATCAATACGGACGCAGCCGTCTTGTATCTCCGCCGAATATCCTGTCAGGAATTGGCTTTCTCAAAGTCCTCAATAAACTTAATCAGCTTATCGACGCCCTCCTCCGGCATCGCATTGTAAATGGACGCGCGCATACCGCCTACGGAACGGTGACCCTTGAGGTTCTGGAAGCCCGCCGCAGCGCTCTCCTTGACAAACTTTGCGTTCATATCGTCGCTCTCTGCACGGAAGGTAACGTTCATCATAGAGCGGCACTCCTTAGCAACAGGATTACTGAACAGCCTGCTCTTTTCAAGACATGCATAAAGCTTGTCGGCTTTTCTCTTGTTGATTTCCTTCATTGCCTCAAGACCGCCCAGGCTCTTTATCCATTCCAGCACCAGCTTGCAGATATAAATGGGATAGCAGGGCGGAGTATTGTACATCGAGCCGTTTTCAGCCATAACCTTGTAGCTGCATACGGTAGGCACGAAATCAGGCAAATCGTCGCGCAGCATATCCTCTCTGACAATTACGATTGTAAGACCTGCGGGCGCGACGTTTTTCTGTGCGCCGGCATAAATGAGCGCGAATTTTGAGACGTCAACCGGCTCTGAAAGTATGCAGGAGCTCATGTCGGCAACGAGCGGCACGCCGTTTGTATCGGGGATATAATCCCACTTGGTTCCGAAAATGGTGTTGTTGAAGCAGATATGTACAAAATCCGCGTCGGGACGCAGATCAAGCTCGCTCTGACGGGGTATGCGCGTAAAGTTTTCGTCCTTAGTGGTTGCCGCAAGGTGCGCGTCGCCGTACTTCTGACCCTCTTTATACGCCTTCCCCGAAAACTGACCCGTGACAACATAATCCATTTTGCCTGTTTTCATAAGGTTCATAACAACGCTTGCAAACTGGAGCGAAGCGCCGCCCTGCAAAAAAACAGCACCTTATAATTATCGGGGATATTCATGACCTCGCGCATCAGCTTTTCAGCCTCAACGATAATGTCGTCAAAGAATTTCGAGCGGTGGCTCATCTCCATAACCGACATGCCTGACCCGCCGTAATTGAGCATTTCGTCGCGCGCCCTTTCCAAAACGGGCACGGGCAGCATGGAGGGACCTGCCGAAAAATTGTAAATTCTGTCGTACATGACCTATGTCTCCTTTTCATTCCTTTTTTAGTGACTATAAGTATATACCAATTTTTCGTATAACGCAATATTTTTGCGTATAAAATTTTTATCTGCCGCTTTACTTTGGTTACTGCATACCGTATAATTTACACGAGGTGATAACAATGAAACATAAGGTTGTATCAAGAATAGAAGATGGACCTTTTCGTTATCAGGCATGCCCACTGTGTCAAAAAAAAAAGCAAAAAGGCGGAACTCTTTTTGTAGGTGTTTCAGGACATCGTCAAGGACATTTCTGTCCGTTTGGAAAGAATTATCTTTATGAAAGTCACGATGAGGGTGAAACTTGGGTTGGTCCGCGCATTATTAATGATTCTTATCTTGATGACAGAGATGTAGGGCTTTTAACCTGGGGAGAACAGAACTTGCTTATGTGTTCTGTTACCCATTCTCCCGAACAATATGCAAGTTGGGATTTAAAAGCGGAGGGACGTCCACACTATAAGTGCCTGACACCTCTTTCTATGGGGTTAAGAGAACTGTGGAAGACATTACCCGAAAAAGATTTGCAACGTCGCTCGTTCGTTCGTATATCACATGATAACGGTAAAAACTGGTCGGAAAGACGTGACGCGCCTGTGTTTTGTCCTCACGGTCCCACGTTTTTGGATGACGGTGGAATTTTATATATTGGAAGAAAATTTGATTTAGACCGTACAATTCACGATATACAGGCTTATGTGAGCTATGATGAAGGTGTAACTTGGAAATTTCGCTCACAAATCCCTTATCCTGCAGCATTAGAGAATGATTTGCAAAGTGAACCATATGCTATAAAACTTGGTAACGGTGAAATTCTTTTAGCAGTTCGTAGTGAGAAGAATGTTTCACCATCTGACAAAGAATCGCTGAAAATATTTTTAACCCGCTCTTGCGATGACGGTAAAAGCTGGTCTGAGCCGCAAATTCTGAATGTCAACGGTGCACCGCCTCATCTTTTACAACATTCTTCGGGAGCAATCATTTTAGCTTATTCGAGCCGTAAGGAACCGATGGGCGAATATGTGAGAGTGAGCTATGATAACGGTAAAACCTGGTCAAAGGATACTTGTATTGCACCTGTGGATTTTTGGGATCACGGTTATCCTACATCAGTTGAGCTTGCTAACGGTGATTTATTGACTACATATTACGGCAGATGCGATGGTGATGATTATAATTCTATACATTCAGTTCGTTGGAATTTGAGTGAAGTGGAATGAAAATCGTATAAACAAAAATTTTAAGAAAGGAAAAATAATTAAACCACCGGTTTAATTATACGTGCTAACAATGAAACTGTATGCAAACCTGCATTTACACTCAACGCACTCAGACGGACCGTACACGCCCGCACAGCTTGCCGCCGTTGCAAAGAACGAGGGCTACGGTGCGGCGGCGCTTACCGACCACGACACGGTGAGCGGCTGCGGGCAGATGAAAAAAGAATGTGAAAAGCTGGGGCTGGAGTATATTTTCGGCGCCGAATTTACGGTAAAGGAGCCGCACCCGTTTCATATCGTCGGCTTTGATTTTGATCCGCAGTACCAGCCGATGCGGGAGTACCTTGCACGTCTCAGCGAAAAGGAGACGCATCAGACGCGCGCGGTTTTTGAACTCGCACTTGAGAACGGCGGAATAAGCGGCATCACATGGGAAGAGGTGCTGGATTTCAACAAAGGGGTTACGTGGCTGTGCAACAACCATGTTTTTGAAGCGATGAAGGCAAAGGGGCTTGTAAAGCAGTCCGAGTACATGGAGTTTTTTAACAAAAACTTCAGAGCACAGCGCAAAGCCGTAAAATCCGATATACGCATGAAAACGGCAGGCGAGCTGATATCGCTCATCCATGAGGCGGGAGGGCTTGCGGTTCTCGCCCATCCGCACAACCAGCTTGAGTTTGTGCCGTCGCTGATTGAGGCGGGCTGGACGGAATAGAGGTATGGCACCCGGATTTGAGCGGAGAGGAAAGGCTTGAAGCGTATAAAAAACCGCCGTTGAATATAACCTGTACATTTCGGGCGGAAGCGACCACAGCGGCTTGTGCGGAGGATATTATGATTCGTTTGAAAGCGAAGCCGCGCTGAAAAACAGTCCGCTGTATATAAAGCCGATGTCGGCAGGGACTTCAAAGGAGTTTTTCGACGAAATCAAAAACAGAGAAAAGCGCAGCCGCGAAGATTATACATTTTCCGAAATGTGTTGACAAACAGACGCGGTTATGATAAAATAATCGCGCTTGGAGGGATATCGAAGCGGTCATAACGAGGCGGTCTTGAAAACCGTTTGCCCAAAAGGCACAAGGGTTCGAATCCCTTTCCCTCCGCCAAGTCGCCGCAAGCTCAGTCTGCTTGCGGCAATTTTTTTGACATCTTCAGAGGTACAAAAATGAACATAAAAGAGCTGAAAAAAGAATTTAACAATATATGCAAAGCCGAAAAAAGAAAGTGCTGCAAATTCAAGCTTGTCGGCATGATTTTATCCCTGATCGGACTGATAGCAGTAATTGCGACTCTGTATGTAAACTTTACCACCGACCTGCTTGTATACCCCGCTCAGCTTGTGCTGCTGGGAGTGGGCGCGGCAATCGCGCTGGCAGGAATAGTTTTTGATGTCATGGGCGAAGCTGCCTTCAAAAAGGATTTTGAACAGTATCTTGCCGAAAAGCAGCAATAGTACGCAAGATTTTTCCCGCCTGTATTTTCTTTTACGGGTTTGATTTTATCCTGCGCGGCAAGGCGGCTTTTACCGCCTTGTCTTTTATAAATTTAAGGAGACAAGCATGATTACGACTGTACTTTTTGATTTGGACGGCACGCTGCTGCCTATGGACAACGATGTCTTTACAAAGGGCTATTTCAAGTTTCTTGTAAAAAAGCTGAGCCCTCACGGCTATGACCCGCAGCAGCTCGTCGACGGTATCTGGGCAGGCACGGCGGCTATGGTGAAAAACGACGGTGCCTGCACTAACGAGGAGGTATTCTGGAAGAAATTCTCCTCCGTTTTCGGGGACAGGTGCCTTGAGGACAAGCCGGTTTTTGATGAATTTTACAAATGTGAATTTAAGTTGGCACGCGACTTTTGCGGCTTTAATCCCAAAGCGCGCGAGGCGGTGAACACGGCAAAGGCACGCGGCTTGCGCACGGCTTTGGCGACAAATCCGATTTTTCCGGCGGTCGCCACGGAAATCAGAATCGGCTGGGCAGGGCTTGACGTGTCGGATTTCGAGCTGTATACCACCTATGAAAACAGCCGCTTTTGCAAGCCGAGTCTCAGCTATTACAGGGAGATACTGCAAAAGCTGAGCTGCGGCGCCGAAGAATGTCTCATGGTGGGAAACGACGCCGACGAGGATATGATTGCGACGGAGCTCGGAATGCAGGTGTTTTTGCTTACCGACTGTCTGATTAACAAGTCGTCAAAAGACCTTGCAGACTGTCCGCAGGGAGGCTTTGACGAGCTTATTAAATTTATAAAGAATATATAAGCCGGTATTTCACAGCGCATTTGTATCGCATTCTCTGTTTACTTCATATAATATAAAAAGCAAATGCACCGGAAAACCAAAAAGGTAGTTCCGGTGCATTGCCGCTGTCTTCGCCGGGCTGCTTACCCCCGGCGATACAGCTGATAGGAGAAAATATGGGGGAGAATTATGAAAAAGTTATGCTTTTCTCAAGCACGTCTATATTAAACCATAAAAATATGTCAAAAGTATAAACTGCATTTTAATTATCGTTTAAAAATCAGATAAAAACGGGGAGAAACATGTCACTTACATATAAACATACACTTGAGGCAAGCTACACGGGATATATTACTCAGGCAGTGGTAAACAATCTTATACCGCTGCTGTTTGTCACATTTTCAAAGCAGTTTGACATAAGTCTTGTACAGATAAGCTTTCTTATCGTCATGAACTTCTCGGTTCAGATAGCGGTTGACATTGCCGCGGCGGCGTTTGTCGACAGGCTGGGCTTTAAGCGCGGCGCGGTCATAGCGCATATCTGCGCGGCAGCGGGTCTTATCGGGCTCGGGATTTTCCCGTTTGTGATTAATCCGCCGATTATCGGCATAATAATATCGGTGGTGCTGTCTGCCGTCGGCGGCGGACTGTGCGAGGTTATCATAAGCCCTGTCGTTGAATCGCTGCCGCTTGAAAATAAAGCCGCCAACATGAGCATACTGCACTCGTTTTACTGCTGGGGTCAGATGGCGGTGGTGCTGCTGTCAACGCTGTATTTCACCCTGCTCGGCACGGAAAGCTGGAGATTTCTTCCCATGCTCTGGGCTGTGCTGCCCGCGCTGAACGCCGTCTTATTCAGCGTTGTTCCCATTTACCCGCTGTGCGAGCCGGAGGAGAAGATGAGCATATTGACTCTTGCCTCCAGCCCCGCGTTTTTGCTGTTCTTCCTGCTGATGTTCTGCGCGGGCGCGGCAGAGCTTGCAATGTCGCAGTGGGCGTCCTACTTTGCCGAGCAGGGACTCATGGTTTCCAAGACCGTGGGCGACCTGCTCGGTCCCTGCGCCTTTGCGTTTACAATGGGACTGTCGCGCGTGCTTTTTTCCAAGCTTGAAAAGCGCTGTGACCTGAAAACAATGCTGGCGATTTCATCGGGAATGTGCATTGCTTCCTATCTGCTTGCCTCGCTCTCACCATGGTCGGTGCCCGCGCTGCTGGGCTGCGCGATGTGCGGAATGTCGGTAGGCTTAATGTGGCCCGGTGTTACAAGTCTTGCCGCGGCAAAATACAGGCGCGGCGGAGGCTCGATGTTTGCAATGCTTGCTATCGGCGGAGATATCGGCTGCTCATTCGGCCCGTGGCTTGTCGGAATTATATCAAACAGCGCCGGACGCTTGCAAAAAGGACTTTATTTGCTATAATTTTCCCGATGGTTATGCTTATCGGATGCTTAAAACTCAGAAAAAGAATATAGGAGATGTTGAAAATGTCAGATTGTACACATGATTGCTCGACCTGCGGCGAGGACTGCGCGTCGAGAAAGCAGGGTATCCCGAAAGAAAAACCGCACGAGCTTTCCGATATCAAAAAGGTTATCGGCGTCGTATCCGGCAAAGGCGGCGTGGGCAAAAGCCTTACAACCGCGATGCTTGCCGTCACTATGCAGCGGCGCGGTTTTAAAACCGCCCTTCTTGACGCGGATATCACAGGCCCGTCCGCACCCAAGCTGTTCGGGCTGACAAAAAAAGCCCAAAGCGACGGCAGCGGGATTTACCCCGTAGAGACCAAAAGCGGAATAAAGGTAATGTCGCTCAATCTTTTTTGCTTGAAAACGACAGCGACCCTGTCGTATGGCGCGGTCCCGTGATCGCGGGCGCCGTCAAGCAGTTCTGGACAGACGTTATCTGGAACGATGTGGACTATATGTTTGTGGACATGCCTCCCGGCACGGGGGATGTGCCGCTGACGGTATTCCAGAGCCTGCCGGTGGACGGAATTATTGTTGTCACCTCCCCGCAGGAGCTTGTATCCATGATTGTGACAAAGGCAGTCAAAATGGCGCAGCTGATGAACGTGCCGATTGTCGGAGTTATCGAAAATTACAGCTATCTTGTCTGCCCCGACTGCAAAAAGCGCATCAATGTTTTCGGTGACAGTCATATCGGTGAAATAACCGACAATTTGGGAATAGACCTTTTGGCAAAAATTCCTATTGACCCCGAGCTTGCCTCGGTCTGCGACAAGGGGCTTATCGAGCTGTTTGAGGGCGAATGGGTGGAGAACGCATGCAATAAAATCGAAAAGCTGTAATATACTGTTATCGGTGATAGTATGAAGTTTTGTTGTCTTACCGAGCTTTTCAAAAAGGAACTCATCTGCATAGAGGACGGGCGCAAGCTCGGGTATCCCACGGATGTGCAGATAGACTGCCGCTGCGGACAGATTGTCAATCTCATCGTACCGGCAAAGGGCACATTTTCCTTTTTCGGCGGTAAGGACTGTATAAAAATTCCCTGGTGCGACGTCGAGCGCATCGGGGAGGATGTCATCTGGGTATGCGGATGTCATGACGGAAAGGACAAAGACTGTGACAGACATAAAAAAAGAGACGACGACTGTTGCTGCTGAGCTGTTTGAAAGCTGCTCGCTCAAAGCCGGAGATATAGTTATAGTCGGCTGCTCCTCAAGCGAGGTGACAGGCGGCGTAATAGGCAAAAATTCCTCGCCGGAGACGGGCAGGATTATTTTTGACGCGCTGAATTCCTTTTTTTTCGGCACACGGTATTTTTGTTGCGGCGCAATGCTGCGAGCATTTGAACAGAGCTGTCATTTTAGAGACAGCGGCAGCAAAAGAACGCGGATACGAGCAGGTAAACGTCGTGCCGTTTCCCAAGGCGGGCGGTTCCTTTGCAACAGCCGCTTACAATGCGTTCAAAGCCCCGTTTGCCGCAGAGAGCATCAGGGCGGACGCGGGCATTGATATCGGCGGCACGCTGATAGGAATGCACTTAAAGCCGGTGGCAGTTCCCGTGCGTATCTCACAGAAAACAATAGGCGCCGCCGGCGTCATATGCGCCAGGACGCGCCCCAAGCTCATCGGCGGTGAGCGGGCTCACTATGACGATGAGCTTATGAAATAAGCCCCGTATAACGGCTTATCTTACAGGACGGCAGCACACCGTCCTGTTTTTTTTAAAAATACTGATATACACGGAATGGTACATATGAAACTGATAAAAGATAAGAATTTTTATAAAATGCTGTTTGCGATTTGTATTCCCATAGCACTTCAGAACGTAATCACGCAGGCGACAAGCATTGCCGACACTCTTATGCTGGGAGCTGCCGACTCAAGCGGGGCGCTTCTTTCCGCCTCATCTCTTGCAAACAATCCGTTTTTTATACTGTCGCTTGTCTGCTTCGGTCTGGCAAGCGGCTCAGCTATACTTTCGGCACAGTACTGGGGAAAAAACGACCTGCCGGCAATCCGCACGATAATTTCAATGGTAGTAAAGCTGGGCGCCGCAATAGGTCTCATCTTCGGACTGATAGTTTATAATCTTTCCCGAACAGGTCATGCGCATCTTTTCAAACAACGAAATATTTATAAATGCAGGCGCACAGTATCTGAAAATAATCGGCTTTGCCTATGCGTTTTTTGCATTCGGGAATACTCTGTTATGCGCCCTGCGCGGAGTGGAAATCGTTAAAATTTCGGTTGTTGTCAACCTTTCCGGTCTTGTTACCAACATATTTTTGAACTGGGTGCTTATTTTCGGCAACCTCGGCGCGCCCGCAATGGGCATAAAAGGCGCGGCAGTCGCAACGCTTATAGCAAGGCTTGTTGAGTTTACCGTCACTGTGGTTTATGTATTCGGCATTGACAAAAAGCTCGGACTGCGGCTGCGTCATTTGCTGCGGTTCAATAAGTTGCTGGCACACGACCTTGTAAAATACAGCACGCCCGTTGTAATAAACGAGGTGATGTGGTCCCTTGCAATAAGCATGCAGGCGGTGATACTGGGGCATATCGAATATTCGTCAGGAGACCCTGTCGCCTCCAACACGATTGCCGCGATGATTTATCAGCTGGCGTCGGTTGTCATATTCGGAGTTGCAAACGCGGCGGCTGTCGTTGTCGGCAAGGCGATAGGCGAAAAGCAGGAGCAGCAGGCGCTCGAACGCGCGCACACTCTGAAGCTCATGAGTCTCCTGCTGGGCGTTTTGACATTCGGCATAATTTTACTGCTGCGTCCGCTCATACTCGGTCTCTACGATCTGCCCGAACAGACGATAGCTCTCACCCACGACATGATATTTGTAACAGCGGTAACGTCGATTTTCGTAAGCATTGCTTCGGTCAGCATTGTGGGTATACTGCGCGGCGCGGGGGACACGCGCTTCTGCCTCATTATCGAGCTTGTGCTTCTGTGGGGCGTTGCAATACCGGCGGCGCTGATTGCAGTATACTTCCGTCTGCCGGTGCCGCTGGTGCTCGCACTGATGAAATCAGACGAGCTTTTAAAGGCGGTTGTCTGTCTTATAAGACTGCACGGCAAAAAGTGGCTTAATTCAGTAACGCGCGACAAGCTGAACATCGCACAGTAATCAAAATCAAAAGCAGCAGGATTTTATCCTGCTGCTTTTTATCACTGCTTTTTAAACGAATACTCCGTCGCCGTTTCAAAAACCTCTCCCGCCTTTACAAGACATGACGGAAAATCCGGATTATTGGGAGTGTCGGGCCAGAACTGCGTTTCAAGGCAAAACGCATAGTATTTTGTAAGCGGCAGACCGCCCTTTCCGCACGGCTCGTCCAGCATATTCGCCGTGTACAGCTGCACGCCCGGAAGATCGGTCGAACAGGTAAGAGTAATGCCGCTTTCGGGACAGTAAGCGACAACCGCGTCCTTTTTATACCCGCGCTCTTTGCTCAGAACAAAGTTATGGTCATACCCGCCGCCCAGCTTCAGCTGCGGGTGTTCTCCCGCAATATCACGGCCTATCGGCTTGGGCTGCCTGAAGTCAAACTCCGTATCCGTCACGTCCATAAGCCCGCCAGTAGGAATAAGCAGGCTGTCAACCGGGGTTATCGCATCGGCTTTTATTTGCAAAGCGGTTGACAAATTGTTCTTTGCGCCGAGATTGAAATACGCATGATTTGTAAAGTTCATTACCGTATCCTTATCGGACACCGCTCTGTAAGCGAGCGTTAAGATATCATTTTTCACGGTAAACGTCACCGACATTTCAAGGTTTCCGGGATATCCGCCCTCGCCGTCAGGCGAGCATATGGTAAATTTCACGGCATTGTCTGCAACCGCCTCTCCCCTGTACATGCGGTGCGAAAAGCCGCAGTCACCGCCGTGAAGTGAGTTTACGCCGTTGTCGTTTTTGTCCACACTGTATTCTGCACCGTTTATTTCAAACCGAGCTCCTCCGATACGATTGGCATACCGCCCGACGGTTGCGCCCTGATGCGACCCGCCGCCGACATATCCGTCAAGGTCGTCATAGCCCGCAACGCAGTCCACGCCCTCAAAAAAAATGTTATGTATCGTCGCGCCGTACTCCATGATATTGACGGTCAGTCCCCCGTCGCTTATTGTAAATTCGTGCACATCGGCGCCGTCTAACGTGCCGATAACCTTTTTTTCAACCATTTTTATTTCCTCCGCAGCTTATTTATTATAATTATGTAGAATAAGTCTTGTTTTGTCAACAGTTTATTGCTATAATTTTACTGTACGGAGGATAAAGCTATGGTAAATATAGGCAACAGCTGGGACAGGCTTTTGGCGGATCAGTTTGAATCGGAATACTATAAAAATCTGAGGCAATTTTTAAAGCACGAGTATTCTCACTATACAATTTATCCGCATATGAACGATATTTTCAACGCGCTGCGCATGACGGACTACGACAGCGTGCGTGTGGTGCTGCTCGGACAAGACCCGTATCACGGTCCGGGTCAGGCGCACGGCATGTGCTTTTCGGTTAAGGACGGCGTGGAGCCGCCGCCCTCGCTTGTAAATATTTTCAAAGAGCTGAAAAGCGACCTCGGTATCGACCCGCCCCAAAGCGGAAATCTGACCCGCTGGGCACAAAACGGCGTTTTGCTGCTCAACACCGTGCTGACGGTACGCGCAGGACAGGCGGGCTCTCACCGCAATCAGGGCTGGGAAAAGCTGACCGACAGGATAATAGAGCTTTTAAATGAGCGGGAAAAGCCCATGGTTTTCATGCTTTGGGGACGCCCCGCGCGGGAAAAAGCACGGCTTATCACCAACCCCGCGCATCTTATATTGGAGTGCGCGCACCCGTCGCCGCTTTCGGCGTACAACGGGTTTTTCGGCTGCCGTCACTTTTCAAAGGCTGCCGAGTTTTTACGGCAAAACGGTATGGATATGGACTGGCGGCTGTAAACAATTTTATCTTGACAACCGCACACGGCGGTTGTATAATCTTATCGAAAAAAGGGAGCTTGGTTGAACCTTGCTGAGAGTGGGCTGTGTTGCCCTGACCTTACCTGATTTGGATAATGCCAACGTAGGGACATAAAACAGGCGCGTTTTCAGGGCGCGGTGTCTTTTGTTGGCACCGCGCTTTTTATATGAAAGGAAAAGAAAATGAAACAAAGTCTTGAAAACGTAAGAAAAACGTGTCCGCTGATTCACTGCATCACAAACTATGTGACCGTAAACGACGTTGCAAACGCGCTTCTGGCAATCGGCGGTTCGCCCATTATGGCGGACGATATCCGCGAAACCTCCGACATAACCTCCATCTGCTCGGCGCTTGTTATAAATATCGGCACGTTGAACGAGCGCACAATTCCCGCGATGTTCAATGCGGGACAGACTGCAAAAAAACTCGGTCACACCGTGGTTTTAGACCCGGTGGGCGCGGGCGCATCGCCGCTTCGCACCGAAACCGCCCTTGAGCTTTTGGAAAAAATAAGACCTGATGTCATTCGCGGAAACATTTCGGAAATCAAAACGCTGGCGCACGGCAGCGGCTTTACATCGGGCGTCGACGCCGCCGAGGGCGACACGGTTACAGAGCAAAACCTTGATGCCTCTGTGCGTTTTGTAAAGGATTTTGCAAAAAGCTGCGGCGCCGTTGTGGCTGTCACGGGAAAAATCGACCTTGTAAGCGACGGCGGCAAGTGCTATGTCATTACAAACGGAGCGGCACAGATGAGCCGTATCACAGGCACGGGCTGTCAGCTCTCGGCTCTGACCGCGGCGTTTGCGGCTGCCAATTCACAGGATAAATGCACCGCTGTCGCCGCGGCTGTATGCTCAATGGGCTATGCGGGCGAGCTCGGCGTTTTGCGCATGAGCGAAAACGACGGCAACTGCGCTCTGCGCGGCTATATAATAGACGGACTTTACAATATGACGGGGGACAAACTCCAAAGGGGCGCAAAGTATGAAATCAGATGACCTTTTGCTGTACGCCGTTACCGACCGTGCCTGGCTTGGCGGCAGAACGCTTGTGCACGACGCAGAGCTTGCCATAAAGGGCGGCGCAACGATGCTCCAGCTGCGCGAAAAGCATATCGACCGCGAGCTGTTTATGACCGAAGCTAAAGAGCTTAAGGCGCTGTGCGACCGCTACGGGGTGACATTTATAGTAAACGACGACGTTGATCTTGCACTGAAATGCGGCGCGCACGGCGTACATGTCGGACAGAGCGACGAGGACGCCGCCTGTGCGCGAAAAAAGTTAGGCGACGATAAAATAATCGGAGTCTCGGCGGCTACGGTGGAGCAGGCAGTCGCAGCGCAGGCGGCGGGCGCGGACTATATCGGCGTCGGCGCGGTTTTCCCGACGGATACAAAGTCGGACGCGGACGCGGTGTCGCTTGATACCCTGCGTGCAATTTGCAGCGCCGTATCAATTCCCGTCGTCGCCATCGGCGGCATTACGCGCGATAACATTTTGCGGCTTGCGGGCAGCGGCATTTCGGGCGTGGCAGTTGTCAGCGCGATATTTGCGGCAGACGACATAGAGGACGCTGCAAAGGGAGCTTACGGAGCTTTCAAAACAGCTGTAACATAATTTTTAGGAGATATACAATGATAAAAGCGGTACTTTTTGATATGGACGGCACGATTGTCGATTCAATGGGCGTGTGGAAACACGCGGGCAGCACATACGATGCGGTCGCTCGGAATTGCGCCCGAGCATGACCTTGACGATAAAATTTTCCACATGAATATGACGCAGTTTATTGATTATATCAAAAAGACCTATTCGATAGATACGCCGTTTGACGGTATTTTAAGGGATATAAACGACCAGATGACAAGGCTTTATTCAGCCGTCGGGCAAAAAAGCGGCGCCCGCGACCTGCTTTTTGCGCTCAAAAAGGCAGGCTTTACGCTAATTCTTGCAACAGCGTCGGGCGAGGATATCGCAAAGCCCGTGCTGTCCAGGCTGAATATGTGGGATATTTTTGATTACCATTACTGCAATATATCAAAATCCAAGCCCGATATCTTTTATAAAATCGCCGATGATATCGGCGTTAAGCCGTGTCAGTGCTGCATCGCCGAGGATACCCTGTCGTCTGCCGCGGGCGCCAAGAGCGCCGGGCTTAAGGTAATCGGCGTGTATGACGGCATCACAAAATTTTATCAGGGTGATATCAAGGATATATCCGATTTGTATTATATGACGCTTGATAATACAGACAGTATAGTAGAAGACATAAAAAACATTTGTTTGCAGCCGGTTTAAACCGGTTACATAAAACCAAAGCGGCAGGTCGGGGGCACCACTTTCTGCCGCTATACAAAATTAATGTGAGGAAAAGAAAATGAAAACAGCATTAACAATCGCAGGAAGCGATTCCTGCGGAGGCGCCGGAATACAAGCTGACATCAAGACCATGACCGCCAACGGCGTTTACGCCATGAGCGCGGTCGCGGCTCTTACCGCTCAGAACACAACCGGCGTTCAGGGGATTTTTAACGTAAGTCCCGAATTTTTGGGACTTCAGCTTGACTGCATTTTTACGGATATCTATCCCGACGCAGTAAAAATCGGCATGATGTCGAATGCCGGGCTTATAGATGTTACGGCGCGAAAGCTCAGGGAGTACGGCGCGCGCAGCATCGTCACAGACCCCGTAATGGTCGCAACCAGCGGCGCAAGGCTTATAGACGACAGCGCGGTTTTGACGCTGACGGAAAAGCTGTTTCCGCTGAGCCGCGTCATCACCCCCAACATTCCCGAAGCCCGCGTGCTTTGCGGACAGGAAATCAAAAACGAGCGCGATATGGAAACGGCTGCAAGGACTATAAGCGAAAAATACGGATGCGCAGTTTTGTTAAAGGGCGGGCACAGCGTAAGCGACGCGTCCGACCTGCTTGTTGACGGCAGCCTGATACAATGGTTTCGCGGCACACGGATTGACAACCCCAACACACACGGCACGGGCTGTACTCTTTCCAGCGCCGTTGCGTCAAACTTAGCAAAGGGTATGGAGCTGAGACTTGCGGTGGAGCATGCCAAGCGCTACATTTCGGGCGCGCTTGTCGCAGGCTTGAACCTCGGACAGGGCGCAGGCCCGCTCAATCACGCTTTTGATATCAGGGGGGAATATTAAAATGGGAAAAACAAATAACTCAGCGCACGTTTGCGCCGAAAACGGCACCTCGCTTTTTGCCAACGGGCTTATCTGGTTCGGCGCGGGAGTGTCGCTGGCTGAAATCCTGTCAGGCACAAGCTTTGCACCGCTTGGGCTTGCGCGGGGCGCGCTTGCGATTTTACTGGGACACCTTATCGGCGGCGTGCTCATGTTTTTAGCGGGCGTTATCGGCGCCAAAACGCGCAAAAGCTCAATGGAAACGGTGAAGCTCTCATTCGGAAAATACGGCAGTCTGCTTTTCAGCGTACTGAACATAGTACAGCTTGTCGGCTGGACGGCAATCATGATTTATGACGGAGCGCTTGCCGCAGACGGCATTTTCGGCGTCGGCAGCTGGGTCTGGTGCCTGGTCATCGGCGTGCTCATTGCAATGTGGATATTCGTGGGAATAAAAAGCCTTGAAAAGCTGAACACCGCCGCAATGGCGCTTTTATTTATTGTGACGCTTGTGCTCTGCAAGGTGATATTTTTTGACGGAAACGGCGTCTGGAGCAGCTCCGAGGGGCTTTCATTCGGCGCGGCGGTCGAGCTGGCAATAGCAATGCCGCTTTCATGGCTCCCGCTCATCAGCGACTATACAAGCAAGGCGCAAAAGCCCGTCAAAGCGTCGGCTGTAAGCGCCGTAACGTACAGCATTATAAGCTGCTGGATGTACTTTATCGGAATGGGCGCCGCGGCGCTGGCGGGCAGCTCGGACATCGCGCAGATTATGCTCGGCGCGGGGCTTGGCATAGCAGGGCTTGTGATAATTATATTTTCAACGGTTACAACCACCTATCTTGACGCATTTTCGGCGGGGGTTTCCGCCGTAACACTCAGCAAAAAAATCAGCGACAGGTGGTTTGCGCTGGCGGTCACGGGAATAGGCACTCTGCTGGCAATAATTTTCCCGATGGACGATATAACGGGATTTCTCTATTTTATCGGCTCGGTCTTCGCGCCTATGATTGCGGTGCTCATCGCCGATTTCTTTGTATTAAAGCGCAGCAGCGCCGATACCGGCTTGGATATCACAAATCTTATCGTCTGGTTTGCAGGCTTTGTCTGCTATCGGCTGTTTTGCACATCGACCTCATAACGGGCAGCACAATCCCCGCAATGGCGGTGACCTTTGTCCTGTGCCTTGCGGTCGGAATTATAAGAAAGAAGTTCTCAAAATGAAATGTGTAATCATAGGCGGCGCGCCTATTTCAAATTATGAGGCGGCGGGAAAATATATTGACGGCGATGATTTCATAATATGCTGTGACAGCGGTCTTTACCACGCTCAGGGGCTTGGTGCAGTCCCGTCGCTTATAGTAGGCGATTTTGACTCGCATCCTGCGCCCGATACGGACATTGAAACCATCACGCTGCCCTGTGAGAAGGATGACACGGATACGGTATTTGCGGCAAAAACCGCGGTAGAGCGCGGATATGACGAATTTGTGCTTTTGGGCGCTGCCGGCGGCAGGCTTGATCACACGCTGTGCAATGTTTCAATTCTGCTTTTCCTGTTTGAAAGAGGCAAGCGCGCCGTGCTTGCCGATGATTTTTCGGAAATGGAGATTGTCGGAGCGCAGGAAAAGCAGGTTGACAGCTCCTTTTCCTACTTTTCGCTCATAAGCCTTGGCGGTACCGCGCAGGGCGTCACCGTGACGGGCGCCAAATACCCGCTTTGCGACGCCCAAATCAAGTGCGATTATCAGTACGGGGTCAGCAACGAGGTATCGGGCAGCCTTCCCGCAAGGGTGAGCTGCCGTCACGGCAGACTCCTGCTTATAAAAGTGAGATAAAATCTATAAAAGGCTTCCGCGGGGGAAGCCTTTTATTATTACGCTTTTGTCACATCGTTGAAAATTAAAAATATTTATGATAAAATCATAAAAAAGCAAAAAGGCGGTTACCTTTATGAACAGTATTCTTCTTGTGGAGGACGACTCGGTAATAATAAAGAGTCTGACGGAGTTTTTAAGCGGCGAGGGCTTTTCGGTGGCACATGCCGACGGACAGTCTAAAGCGATAGCAATGATGGAGGAGAGCAGCTTTGATATACTTCTTATCGATATTTCACTGAAGGAGGGAAACGGCTTTGCCGTGTGCGCATGTGCTAAGGAAAAGGGGCTGCCGGTTATCTTTCTGACGGCGTCGGGCGACGAATACAGCGTTGTAACGGGTCTTGACATGGGCGCCGACGACTATATTTCAAAACCGTTCCGCCCGAGAGAGCTTGTGTCGCGGATAAGAAGCGTTTTGCGCCGCTGCGGAAAAATGCGCTCGGTCATAACGCTGGGCGACGTTACGGTGGATACGGACAAGGGCGTTGTTGAGCGATGCGGCACGGACGTTTTTTTGTCCGCGCTCGAATACAGGCTTTTACTGGTGCTGCTCAATAACCGCGGGGTCATCATGTCGCGCTCCAAGCTGCTGGAGGATATCTGGGACGTGACGGGAGACTTTGTCAACGACAACACACTGACCGTTTACATCAAACGCCTTCGGGAAAAAATAGAAAACGACCCGCAAAACCCAGACATTATAAAGACGGTGCGCGGCATCGGATATAAAATAGAGCTATGAAGCTTTTTTCAAACCCCGAAATCAGGAAAGTCCTGCTGTGGCTTTTGCTTGTATCCGTAGTTTTCTGCTCTCTTGCATTTATCTTTTTCGGCGTGTACGGATTTATCATCATGCTGCTGGCATTTGTTTCGTCCTTTGTAATATATTTTTACTTCACAGCCGAACGGTACAAGCAGCTGCGGCAGATGAGCGACAGCATCGACCGCGTGCTGCACGGCGAGGATTTCGGGCTGATATGCGATTACAGCGAGGGCGAGCTGTCGGTACTCCAAAGCGAGATACGAAAAAAATGACAGCCCGGCTGCGCGAGGCGGCGGACAGCCTGAAAAAGGACAAGATATATCTGACAGATTCCATTGCGGACATCTCGCACCAGCTCAGGACACCGCTTACCTCAATCAATATTATGGTATCTATGCTCAGAGAGCAGGAGCTGTCATACGACAAGCGCACAGAGCTTGTGTATTCGCTGAAAAGCATGCTGTCCCGCATCGACTGGCTGATTGAAACGCTGCTGAAAATGTCCAAAATCGACGCGGGCACCGCGTTTTTCGAGAAAAAGCAGGTATCGGTGCGTGAGCTTATCAAAAAAGCGTCAATGCCGCTTGAAGCGTCGCTGGACGTCCGCTCGCAGGAGCTTATTACGGAAATCGGAGACGAATTTTTCTGCGGCGACATCGCATGGAGCGCCGAGGCGGTAAGCAACATTCTCAAAAACTGCATGGAGCACAACCCGCCGGGCGGAAAAATATATGTAGCAGCGCGCCGCACGAGCGTTTTTACGGAAATTACAATACGCGACACGGGCGCGGGGCTTGACCCCGACGATATACCGCGCCTGTTTGAACGGTTCTACAAGGGAAAAACATCAACCGAAACAAGCGTCGGCATCGGACTTGCGCTGGCACGCAGCATTATCGCGCAGCAAAACGGCACGATTAAGGCGTCAAACCATCCCGACGGCGGCGCACAGTTTACAATACGCTATTACTTCGGAATTATTTAAGGTACTGATATGGAAAAGACGAAAAGCAAGGTATTGCGGGCAGTATGTATTTTAATATCGGGAATTATCGCCGCGGCGGCAATTTTTATGCTTGATTTTTTCGGACTGCTGCCTCAAAAGAGCTACGACGCGGAATACTTCGGAATTGAGACGGTAAAAAGCACGGTCGATTTCAACGGCAACGGCACGGACGACTATACCGACATTCTTATCGGGGCAAGAAAGGACGCCGAAAACAAGCCCGAATATACGGACAAGTACTATGCGGGCGGATATCCGCCAGAAAACGAGGGAGTGTGCACCGACCTTGTCTGGCGCGCATTTGCCTTGCAGGCTATTCGCTGCGCGATATGCTGGACCGTGACATACGCCAAAACCCGCAGGATTACCCCCCGCGTATCCGAGCGGGATATTAATATCGACTTTCGGCGTGTGCCCAATCTGAAGGTGTTTTTCGACAAGTACGCAGAAAAGCTCACAACCGACATTACCGAAATTTCCGAGTTTCAGCCGGGGGACATTGTAATTGTCAACGGCACAAAGCATATCGGCATAATCTCGGACAGGCGCGCGGCAAACGGCGTACCGTTCATACTTCACAACGGGGGTCAGGCAAAGCGGGAGGAAAACGCACTGTGGAAAATGTCAATAACGGCGCACTACCGTTTTAACGCCCGAAATCTGCCGGACGAAATACTCATAAAAACCGAAAATACGTAAGGCTTTAAAAAAAGCCTTACGTATTTTTTTAAATTACTTAAATTATTTGTCTGACAGGGCAAGCAGCTTCGTATCGACCTTTGATTTATAAAGGCTGTCGATATCACGGGCGTCATTTTCAGGTATTACATTTTTCAAATCAAGCCCGCCGTCGGCGTCCACTTTAAAGCAGTACATATCTCCGGCGATAAGAAAATAACATTCGGCGCCGTTTTCCGTGACGGCATTATCCTGTATGTTAAGAAACATGAGATAACGCCCGCCTTCTTCGAAATGCGGGTCACCGCCATGGCTTGAATAAGCCGTATCGCCGACCACGCCGCCGAAAATGCGCACGTTTATCTCGGCGCCCGGCTCACCCCTTAAGCACGCTCAGGGTTTTTCATGACATGGTCGGTATACACGCTTTCGCTCTCACCGCCCCTGTCGTTTACAATCTGATACTCCTTGCCGGTAAACTCACCCACCAATATTAAATCTGCGCTTTCCTCAAGCTCCTGCGCCGGAATGAACGCATATTCCGGAAACACTGCCACACCCTTTGTAGGCTTATTTTCTGTCTGCGTTTCATTACTGTCATCCGGTTTATTTTTGTCCGAAACCGCGTTCAGATACAGCTGCTCAACCTCCTGATGCACTTCTCTGCCCTCAAAGTCAATGCCGTCGCCGTCTGTCTTAAAGCAGCCGTGTATTCCGTTTATGCAATAGTAAACCGTTTTGCCGCCGTCATCGGCTTTTTTAAGATACAAAAGGTATTTCTGCCCCTTTTCAAGCGGCTCTTCTGACGAGCTGACGGTCAGCCCGTCCTGCTTGCCTCCCCTGATGCGCACCGTTATGCTGTCCCCCGCGACACCCTTTACGGTCTGCTGAACATTAACGGTAAAATCGGTGTACACATCGGCAGAGCTATCCGTTTTTGCAGGCACGTATGAAAAATCTCCGCTCGCCGTACCTATTACAATAAGGTCTGCCTGCTTTTCCATCTGCTCTGCCGTCAGGGCTTCATATGTTACGCGCACAGACGCTTCAAGGTCTTCATTTTCCGCCGCGCCCTGCGTACCCGACGCCGTGCCTTGTGCACCCGAAACGGGGTCTTGTTCGATTTTTCTGCCGCATGAGACAGCAGTAAGCAGCACTGCCGCCGTCATTATAAGCGCAAGTAGCTTCCTTTTCATATTTTTTCCTCCTTTACGGTTTTTCATCGGTGCTTCATCTATATATGTAATCTGCGGCGTAAAATGTTGCGTTTTTTTAAATATTCAATATTTTTCGTAAATTTTCCACAAATTAGTGTCGATATTTTTGTGTATGATGTCGTGTGAAAACAAAAATATTCCTGTTTTTTAAAATATTCTTGTATATCGGGGTTATTCGTGTTATACTAATAGAAGCGAAATATGCCGACAGGGCGCAAAGGTCGGCTGTTACATAATAGGCATAGCTTGCTATGCTTTGTTTTTTGTTACTGTTTCACTGAAATTTTACCGCCGTTTCCGGCGGTAAGCCATACAAAGGAGAATTAATGGAAATTAAAGAAAAAATAGCAAAGCTGAACAGCCTTGCAGACAAAGCCGCCGGTGCCTCGGCGGCTGAAACGACACGCGCTGCGCGCGGAGCACAAACCCGAAACGGACGCACGGCACAGGCAAAAAAGACGGTAAAGACCGCTGAAAACCAAAAAGACAAGCGCACCGCACAGGCAAAACAGCCGAAAGCGGCAGAACGCTCAAACGGCACGGCGGCGCGAAAAACCAAAACCGCCGCCAGGACAGGCGCGCTGTCGCCTTGAATCAGCAAAACATCGCCGATATACAGGCGGCATCGGACAGTAAAACCAAAACCGCAAAGCGCAGCAGCGGTAAAAAGCTGAAGGTAATTCCTCTCGGCGGTCTGGACGAGATAGGCAAGAACATGACCGTTATCGAGTACGGCGAGGATATGATTATCATAGACTGCGGTCTTGCCTTCCCCGACGCCGATATGCTGGGCATTGACCATGTAATACCCGATTTTACCTACGTCATGAAAAACCGCAAAAAGCTGCGCGGTATTTTTGTCACTCACGGGCACGAGGACCATATCGGGTCTCTGCCCTATTTTCTCAAAGAAATTAACGTGCCGATATTTGCAAACAAGCTGACGCTCGGTCTTATCAGGCGCAAGCTGATTGAGCACAAGCTGGACAAACAGAGTATACTGATGGAGTGCAAGCCGGGCGACGTTATTAACCGCGGCTGCTTTTCGGTTGAGTTTATAAAGGTCAACCACTCCATTGCCGACAGCGCGGCGTTTGCCGTCAAAACCCCTGTCGGGACAATAATCGACATGGGCGACTTCAAGATAGACACAACCCCGATACGCGGACGCATGATAGACCTTGCAAGACTGGGCGAGCTGGGGCGTGAGGGCGTTTTGCTGCTCATGTCCGACTCTACCAATGCGGAGCGCCCCGGCATGGCGCTGTCGGAGCGAAAGGTAGGCGTATCCATCGAAAATATTTTTGCAAGAGCGCGCGAAAAGCGGATTTTTGTTGCCACCTTCTCGTCAAACGTACACCGTGTTCAGCAAATAATCACAACCGCTGTCAAATACGGCAGAAAGGTCGCGATTTCGGGGCGCAGCATGGAGGGCGTTGTCGCCGTAGCGCATGAGCTGGGATATCTCGACTATCCCAAGGGCACAATAGTCACCATTGACCAGGCAAACAGATTTCCAAAAAACGAGATAGTGATTATCACGACGGGCTCGCAGGGCGAGCCGATGAGCGCGCTTTACCGAATGGCGTTTTCCGACCACAGGAATATCTCCATTACAGGCGACGACCTCGTCGTCATTTCCGCCTCGCCGATACCCGGCAATGAACGGCTTGTATCCGCCGTTGTCAACGAGCTGGAGCGGCTGGGAGCCGAGGTCGTGGCGGACAGTCTTGCGGGAGTGCACGTATCGGGTCACGCATGCCAGGAGGAGCTCAAGCTGATTTTGGGGCTTATAAAGCCGCGCTTTTTCATGCCGGTTCACGGCGAGTACCGTCATCTGCTGGCGCATAAAAAGCTGGCGGTGGAGACAGGCATTGCGGAAGAAAACATATTTATAAATCAGATAGGCGGAGTGCTGGAGCTAAGCAAAACCACCGCGAAAATCACCTCCTCCGTGCCGTCGGGACAGATTATGGTAGACGGCGGCGGAATAGGCGATGTGGGCAATATCGTAATGAGGGACAGACATCTTCTTGCCGAGGACGGCATGATTGTCGTAGTTGCGGCTGTCAGCACAAAGAAAAAGAAGATAATGTCAGGACCTGACATTATCTCCCGCGGCTTTATATATATGCGCGAAAGCGAGGAGCTTATCAACGGTGCAAAGGCGGCGGTTACAAACGCTCTCAAGCGCAGTATGGAAAGGGACGTCTTTGACTGGAGTACCATGAAAACGGAGGTGCGCGACAGTATTACAAAATACGTCACTTCAAAAACCAGGCGAAGCCCCGTTATAATACCCGTAATAATGGAGGTTTAATAATACCGGCTGCAAAAATTTGCAGCCGGTTTTTACTAAATTTCGCAGAATATTTTTTCAGCGGCAGATTTTTTTGCGCAAAGGCACATTTTCGCACTCAAAATCCCATCGCTCAGCGGAGAATGAGAAACATCCCGACCCGCAACCACATCGCAGAAATTGCGTATCAGCGCCGCATCGCCTCCGGAATGACCGTGTCCCGTCGGGAAACGATAGGTCTCTGTCGCATCGCTGTTGTGATAATACAGCTGCACAACGCCGGTGTTGAAATCAAACTCGACAGTACCGTAATATCCTATGAGCCGGGCGCCGCGCTTGCCCGCTCCCTTTCTTGCGATAAAATCCTGAGAGTAGACGGCATGCATTCCGTTGCTGTATTCCACGATTGCGCTGCCGCTGTCCTGATTTCCCGTATCCACCGCAAAACAGCAGCCCTCCTCAACAGCGTATCTGTCGCCGTATTGGGCTACGTTTTGCGCACTTTCGGGACATTCCTTCGCGCGCGGACATTCGGAGCATTTCTGATTTGCCGGCATGTCGCCGTAAAAAACCTGCTTTGAATCCACAGCGCAAATTCGCACAGGCTGAATTTCCTCCAAAAGACTGTTTATGTAATCAAAATCGTGCGTGGCTTTTTGCAGCCACAGCCCTCCCGTTTCGTTTTCATCACGGTACCAGCCGTGGTAGTAGCATCTTGCATAGGGCACGTTGTTATATGCCTGAACATGCGCGACATGCCCTATCTTTCCGCTTCTTATTATATCGCGCACGCAGTTTACAATCGGAGTATTGCGCAGAGGAAAGGACACCACAACCTTATTGCTGAAATCGGGAGAAGCGCCGAGCGCTTCAAGCGCGCTCAGCTGCTGCTCGTTTATACATACGGGCTTTTCCAAAAACGTCGGCAGTCCGTACCTTGCCGTAAGCAGCATAAAGTCGGTGTGCAGGGAGCAGCGCGTGCCTATTGTCAGGCAGTCGAGCTTTTCGCTTTTAAGCATCTCTGACGCATCGGTGTAAAAGTGCACGCCGTCATATTCCGCATACTTTTCTTTCATGTCCTCCGTGTTGGGGTCGCATACCGCCTGTATTTTAAAGCCCTCGTTATCCGCGATTTTTTTAACAATCGGCGTCATGCGGTGACCGCTGCCGATTACTCCTATTTTGTACATACAGCTTTACCTCCGTTTTTTTATTTATATTACCATTGCCGCGTCTTGAAAGCAATAAACTAAAGTGTTTATATTTAGCACAAAACTGCTGTTGATATATTTTAAAAATATGATATAATTTTAAAAAACGCAGGGGTGACATTATGGAATTTTCAAGCGACAGGATTTCCGATAAATATCTGGAGCTCAACATCTGCGGAGTGCAGCGAACATTCGGAAAGGAGCGGGAGGCGTGCCGTCCGAACGGACGCCTGGACTATCATATTTTGTACCTTGCCGAGGGCAGCTGCATTCTCACAAGAAACGGCGTGCGGCAAAGGGTTGCCTGCGGCAATATGATACTGTTTTATCCGCATGAGCCGCAGTTTTACAAATATCCCGCCGGCGAAAACGTGACCTCACTGTTCATGCACTTTTGCGGCACGGGCGGCGCTGAAGTTTTAGAGCAGTGCAAACTTGACAAACCTGTCGTGTATATAGGAAAAAGTGAACGGCTGGAGAACATATTTTCAAAGCTTGTAAACGAGTATATACTGAAAAAGCCGCTGTTTTCCGCTGTCTGCGCGGGGCTTATAATTCAGTTTTTAGCGGAGGCGGGAAGACGCGCGATGAGCGGAGAGCAAAAAATATACCCCGAGGGACGCATCGAGCAGATATGCAGTATTATGCACAAAAATCTCCGTGAAAATCACCCCGTATCATACTACGCGGCGCTGTGTAATCTCAGCGAAAGCAGATTTCTGCATTTGTTCAAGGAGCAGACCGGGCACTCGCCCAAACAGTATATTATTAAGATGAAAGTAGAAAGCGCCTGTTCTCTGCTGAAATATCACGGATGCACAATACGTGAGGCGGCTGAGTCTGTCGGAATTGACGACCTCAACTATTTCAGCCGCCTGATACGGTCGCATACGGGATACTCTCCCGGCAGACTCCGGCGTATGTAAATTTGATGTTTTTTATAATCCCGCTGTAAAAAGGCGTAATATCCGTTAAGGATATTACGCCCATGGCGGTCAGTATATCACTATACGTATAAGATAAAAGAGAAGACTCGTCATGCGGCGAATCCTCTCTTTTTTGTTGCCTGCGGTGTAAATGTTCATGACAGATTTCAGCAAAGCATTACGCTCTGAAATTATTCCCGCAATCATGACAATAATATATTCTTCTGCGATTTGAGAACCAGCGTTTTGCCTGCCATACATGACCTTTTCCGGATACTTTATGTATAATTGCCATCCACCAATCATAACAAATAAGCACCGTAAATCCAATCATCCATTTGCACATTACCCACATAAAATACCAAAATCCAAACAACACCGTATACAAACATCCGTGCTTGCTGGATTCATCCGATAACTGTACTTTTGTGCTGCCGCATTTTGGACATTTAACGTTGATTGACATTTTTCCCCTCCTTTACCAAAAAAGTGCGCAGCCGAAGCTACGCACCGAAAAACACATAACTCCGATTGCTGCGACACAACTTCTGACAAACTACAAGAGAAAGCCAAAATAGAGAATGTGTTTTTGCCAAAACAAAAGCACTTCTCCCATAGTCTGTCCAAATATTAAGCTGTGTCGCACCGTGATTATATCACAAAGAAAAAAATTACGCAATACTTTTCATCAAGAATTATTATCCACAAGTTTAGCCGATTAAAATTTAGATACCAAACCTAAAGCATTCTGAAAAAGAAAAATCGAATACCCATAACTCAAATCCGTTAAGAACATCGAGGAAAATACAGCGGGTATTTTTTGCACCCGTACAGCCGTATCGGCATAGGATAAAGGGAAAAGGGGAATGAGCTATGTATCGATTCGGTATATTCGGCAAGGATGCCCGAATGAAATATCTGTGTCTGGCACTCAAACGGGACGGATACCCTGCCGAGATGTTTGAAAACCAGGACCTGCAACAATTTATTGACGGAAATGATATCATAGTTCTGCCGATAAGCCGCGATTATGACGAAATACTTGAGCTTTGCCGCGGGAAAACGGTTATGGGCGGATTTATCGGCGATGTTAACGAGACCTGCGGCGTTAAAATCATAAATTACGCCGCGAGTGATTATTTCAGAATACGCAACGCGCTGCCCAGCGCCGAGGGCGCTTTGCAGATTGCCATGGCGCAGACCGATTACACCATATGCGACTGCAACGCCACGGTTTTAGGCTACGGCAATATCGGGAAATGTCTGACCGATATGCTGCTGTGCCTGGGAAGCTCGGTAACCGTTGTTGCCCGAAAAGAGAGCGACCGCGCGCAGGCGGAAAACTACGGCGCCCTGGCGTGTGATTTTTCCGTGCTGCCGCGGTTAAAGTCGGATATTATCTTTAACACCGTGCCGGCGCCCGTGATAGACCGCGGGGTACTTGATACACTGACGCCCGACACGCTGATAATAGACCTGGCGTCAAAGCCCGGCGGCACCGATTTTGACTATGCCTCAAAGCTGGGCATCACTGCCCTGCACGCGCTGGGCATACCCGGAAAATTTGCGCCGCGCACTGCCGGCGAGATATTAAAAAGCACCATTCTTTCCATGCTGACGGAGGTGTAAAATGGAAGAAAAAATAAAACTCGGTTTTGCGATGTGCGGCTCGTTCTGCACGCTGAACGAAGTTGTGTGTACACTTTGCTCGCTTACCGAAAAATATGAGATTATGCCTATAATGTCAGGTATAACCTATGAAACCGATACACGTTTCGGAACAGCCATGAGCTTTAAGGAGCGAATAACAAATGCCACAGGCAAGGATATAATCCATACAGTAGCTCAGGCAGAGCCCATCGGCCCCAAAAAGCTGCTCGATGTTATGGTAATCGCACCCTGTACCGGAAACACGCTTGCAAAGCTTGCAGGCGGAATAACGGACACATCGGTCACTATGGCGGCAAAAGCTCATCTGAGAAACGGCCGCCCGCTTATCATTGCGCTGTCAACCAACGATGCGCTGTCGGGAAGTGCCAAAAATATCGGCGCGCTGATGAACTATAAAAATGTTTATTTCGTCCCGTTCTCACAGGATAATCCTCATAACAAGGAACGCTCCTGCATTGCGGACATGAGTCTTATTGACGATACAATAAAAAGTGCGCTGAACGGCGTGCAGCTTCAGCCCATGATTAAATAAAATTCATAAGGCACTTATTATATAAATATAAATAACTGAGCGCCGCACGGTGTGCGGCGCTCAGCTGAATTTCAGAGGGAGCCGAATTGAAACGTATTTTATCAGTTCTTTTATCATTAACCGCGGCGACAGCTTTGGCGCTTTTACTGTGCGGCGGCGCACAGGCACTGAAAAACTACGGCAGATTTCTTGAAATCGAGGGCGGCAGGGACTGCATTGTCATGCACTCGGGTGAAAAAAAACGGCTGAGCGTCAAAAGCGCACTCACGGGACTGCCCGTTATACACGGCAAAACATTTTACTCGGATAATCCGTCAGTCGCGGCGGTCGGACGCTCATCGGGGGTCGTGCATGCCGGTCTTTGCGGCAGAGCTTACATAACAGTAACAGATGGGCACGGACGGACGGACAGTATTCTGATAGAGGTGACAGGCGGCAGAAAGGCAGGACTTATATGGCTTGCCGCAGCTGCCGCAATCATAACAGCCGCCGTACTGTTCATACGTCGCATCACACGTACAGGCTGCCCCTCAGCACATAAAAATTCGGACCGGTAAATTTCTTACCGGTCCGTTTTCTAAAAGAGTTATGCCAGCTTATTGAGCTTTAATGTCAAAGGCGCTCTTCTTTCTGTTGGAATTGTTTTTTTTGTGAATTACGTTATTTCTCTCAGCCTTCTCAATCTTTTTAACGGCATCCAGATAAGCGGCTTTAGCCGCGTCCTTTTCACCGGCCTGAGCAAGTGAATCAAACTTTTTGATAGAAGATTTAAGCTCTGACTTGATGATTTTGTTCTGTAATGTTTTGGTATTTGTAACCAAACATCTCTTTTTTGCAGACTTGATATTCGGCACGCCCGGCACCTCCTTTGTTTTGACTTTTTAAAATAGCGATTATCATTTTAACATTAAATTTGCTTAAAATCAAGTGTTTTTTGAAAATAGTTGGTTTTTTACGCACATTTTATAATCTCGGCGTTTTACAAAGCACGGCTTTCGCGCTTACCCTAAGCCTTAACGATAATTTTTAAATAAATTATAAATTTTTCTTGACATTGACACTTAAACAATGTAGAATAATTATGAGTATAACTATAATTATTAAAGGAAGCATTTTTTGTCAGACCTTATAAACGATATTTCAATCATAGAAAAAGCGGGAGCGGGCGATGAAAATGCGGTCTGTTATCTCACAGAGCAGTTTTCGCCTGTAATAAACGGCATTACCCGCTCATATTTTCTTTACGGCGGCGACAGCGACGATCTGTACCAGATAGGTCTTATTGCTTTTTACGACGCCGTTCGGAAATTCGACAGTACAAAAAACAGCGATTTTGTTAAATTTGCAAAGGTTTGTATCCACAGCAGAATAATAGACGCGATTAAAGAGGCAAATCGTAAAAAGCATTCACCTCTCAACACAGCGGTCGGCTTTGACAATGTCGACGCGGTCGGCAGCGTTGACCCCGAAAAGAGATTTCTTATACGGGAGCAGCTGCTTGCCGTTTATTCGGCAATAGATGTAAAGCTTTCGGACTATGAAAAGCGTGTTTTAAATCTTTATGTTGACGGCTTATCCTATAAAGAAATAGCCGCGCGTACCGGCAAAAGCGTAAAATCGGTGGATAATGCGATTGCGCGGATACGCAGCAAACTTGTATAATGCCCGTAAAGCTAAGTGGCGGAGCGCTGGTATACAGAGGGAACGGTTCAATTCCGTTTAGGGTAAAAAATATTTTTATACCACAAGAGAGGTAAACGCAAATGTACGAGGACAAGAAAATTATTTGCAAGGACTGCGGTCAGGAGTTCATCTTCACAGCAGGCGAGCAGGAATTCTATGCAGAAAAAGGCTTCCAGAACGAGCCTCAGAGATGCAAGGCTTGCAGAGATGCAAAGAAGGCGGCTGTTAAAGGTCAGCGCGTTCTTTATGATGCAGTCTGCGCAGAGTGCGGCAAGGAAGCAAAGGTTCCCTTCAAGCCCACTGAAGACAGACCTGTATACTGCAGCGATTGTTACGCTAAATTGAAAGAGCAGGCATAATTTATACTGTTGTAGTCCTTAACGGCATGTGCATTTTGGCACATGCCGTTTTTGCTTGCGCAATTCATCATATATTGCAAGGATATATTGACATTTGCCTCACGATATGATATGCTAATTTGCGAATAAATCGCAAATTAGCATAAGAGGGTAAATTATATGAAAAAACTCACGGCAATACTTATGCCGATATTCATAATTATTACAGCGCTCGGCGGGTGTTCCGTAAATACCGCCGACAGCGGACGCCTGAGCATTGTGTGCACATCATTTGCCGCATACGACTGGGTCTGTGAAATCGCGGGTGCTGCCAAAACGGGCGGCGCTGATGCGGACGATACCGCGCAAAGCCTTAACATAATAATGCTGCCCGACAGCGGGGCGGATCTGCAACAGCTATCAGGCTACGGCGCAGGACATTGTAAATATCTCAGCCTGCGACCTGATTGTGCGCACGGGCGGAGTATCCGAGGGCTGGATAGACAAAGCGCTGAAGGAAAATAAAAATACGAAAACAGTTAATTTTCTTCAGCTTCTCGGCGCAAACACGCTGAAAACAGAGCACACCGACCATGACCACAGCAACGGCACAGGCGACACCGAGCTTGAGACAGACGAGCATGCCTGGCTTTCGGTCAAAAACGCAATAGTCTTTTGCGATGCAATTTCATCTGCTCTTATTGAGCTTGACTCGAATAACGCAGATATTTACAGGGAAAATTGCAGGAAATATACCGAAAAGCTCAGAGCCGTTGACGCCCGATTTGAGGATATGGCGGAAAAATCGGAAAACAACACGCTGTTATTTGCAGACCGCTTTCCTTTCCGATATCTTTTAAACGACTATAAAATAGAGTTCTTTGCCGCCTTTCCCGGATGCTCGACCGAAACAGAGACAAGCTTTGATACAATAATCTTTCTTGCCGAAAAGACGGACAGCCTGAACCTTGACTATATAATGACAATAGACAGCTCGCAGTCCTCCGTCGCAAAAACCGTGCTGAAAAACACAAAGCGCAAAGACGTGCAGATACTGTCTCTTGATTCAATGCAATCCTGCGGCAAAAAAGACTATGACTCCGGGAAACGGTACATTTCGGTTATGGAGGCAAACCTTGAGCTGATAGCGACGGCACTGGGCGGTGAAGCAAATGATTAGTCTGAAATGCGAAAACCTGTATGTCGGTTATGACGGCAAAACGGTAGCCGGGCCTTTTGACTTTGAAATCGGCAGCGGCGATTACCTGTGTGTTGTCGGCAACAACGGTTCGGGAAAAACAACCTTTATGAAAACCCTGCTCGGACTCCTGCCTCCCGTTTCGGGAAGAATTGTTTTCGGCGGCGGGCGCACACATCCGGGCGTCGGATATCTGCCGCAGCAGACGTCTGTTCAGCGTGATTTTCCCGCAACAGCCAAAGAAATTGTTTTATCAGGCTGTGCCGGCAAAATGTTTTTGAGCAGGGCAGACAAACGCAAAGCGGAATTTAACATGAACCGCACCGGAGTGCTCTCCGTTGGGAACAAATGCTACCGTGAATTATCGGGGGGGCAGCAGCAGCGCGTACTGCTCGCCCGCGCGCTCTGCGCGGCAAATGATATAATGCTGCTGGACGAGCCTGTTTCCGGGCTCGACCCGACAGCCGCAAAGGAAATGTACAAAATAATAAAAGAACTCAACCGCGACGGCATGACAATTATCATGATTTCTCATGACATGCAGTCCGTCGCCGAAAACGCGAGCTGCATACTGCATGTCGGAGATACCATTTATTTCGGCGGCAGAGATGAATACTATCGGTCATTTTCAGAAAACGGGGGACGCTGATATGCTTGACAAATTATTATACTATTTTCAGTTTCCGTTTGTGACATACGCGCTGATAGCAGGCGCCTTAACCGCGCTTTGTTCTTCGGTTTTCGGGGTTACCCTCGTACTGCGCCGATTTTCGTTTATCGGCGACGGGCTTTCGCACGTCGCGTTTTTCGGTATGGCAATAGCCGGAGTATTGAGCGTTTCCAACAGTATGCTTATTGTCATGCCGGTAACGATTATATGCGCCATAGCCGTACTGTGCACGGGCAAAAACTCAAAAATCAGAGGTGATGCGTCAATCGCAATGCTGTCTGTCGGCGCCCTTGCACTGGGCTATCTTGTAATGAATCTTTTTTCCGTTTCGTCCAATTTATCGGGAGACGTATGCAGCACGCTTTTCGGTTCCGCTTCTATCCTGACGCTCAGCTTATCCGAGGTCTGGCTTTGCGTAATTCTGTCCGCTGCCGTAATCCTGCTCTTTGTGCTTTTCTACAACAAAATTTTTTCAGTCACCTTCGACAGTGATTTCGCTCAGTCAACGGGTATTCGCACAAGAATTTTCAACCTGCTTTCGGCAGTGGTTATCGCTGTCATTATAGTGCTGGCTATGAATCTTGTCGGCTCGCTTTTAATCTCTGCGCTGATTATATTCCCTGCGCTGTCCGCAATGCGGCTTTTAAAAGCTACCGCGCTGTAATTATTTTTTCCGCAGTCTTTTCAGTGGTTTGCGCTGTTGCGGGCATTTTAACCGCAGTGCTCACCGGCACGCCCGTGGGCTCGACAGTGGTTGCCGTCGACATTGCAGGATTTTTAATCTGCTGCGGCTGCGGCTTAATATTGAGGCGCGCCTGATATATGTTTTTTCAGTCTTCGCCAGACTACGCGTCACATTCGTACAAAAACATTTCGTCACGGTCAAAACCGCAGCAGCAACCGCAAAAAGCTCACCGCGCTGTCATAAAAAACAAAAGCCTTTTATCGCAATGTACGAAAAAAGGCTTTTTTATTTTAATATATTTTTCGTTAAAAGCGAAGCTGACGTAACTATTTTACAAAACTCTCATGGAACCTTGTAATCATGGCTGCGACCTGGGCGCGCGTGGCGGTGTCGCGAGGAGCGAAAATCTTGTTTCCGTCCTGTCGTCCATACCGTCGATTATGCCCGCTCTCTGACAGATTACCACCGCTTCCTTGGCATAATTCTGTATGCGTTCCGCGTCTGCAAAGACCATTTCATCAACCCTTGTCTCAAGCGTAACTCCTACATTATTTGCATATCTTACCAGCATTACGCAAATCTGCTGACGCTGAACGTTCATTGAAGGCATGAACTTGGTCGGTTCCATACCGTCTACGATACCGTTTTCAGACGCCCACTTAACCGCAGGTGTGTACCATTTGTTTGCAGGTACGTCATCAAACTTGGTTTCAACATCGCGGTTTGAAGTATCAACGCCGCTCAGGTTGGCAAGTATCTGTACAAACTCAGCTCTTATCAGATTGCTGCTCGGTGCAAACGTACCGTCTGCCATACCGTTCATCAAGCCATACTGTGCAACGTAGTCAACATACTTCTTGTACCATCTGCCGTTTTCGATATCAGGGAATACTTCCGAGCTGTCTACCGGAGGATACTGAGGCTGGGTCTTTGTGCCCTCTGCCGTTCTGGTTTCTTCCTTATCGCAGTATTCGCACTTTCTGGTCTCTGTTCCGTCTGCCTCCTCTGTGGCGTCGTTGTTGTAAACATACTCGCCCCATTTATGTGCGTCCGGATTAATTGCTATCTTCTCAGTCGTTGTATGAGCAGCGTCATTCTTACAGGTAAGCAGCTTCTCGCCCTCTGCTACGCAGGTAGCTTCCTTGGTAACAACACCGTCATCCCATGCGTGACCTGTCGCCGTACCCTCGTTCACCTCGGTATAGGAGTGCCCGCAAAGTCCGCATGTATACACTGTGCTTGCGTCCTTTTCACACTCCGCCGGAATTACCTGCGCTGTATAAACATGCTCATGCTTATCCTCGATTATAACATACGGGCAAGCGTCATTTTCACCCAAAAGCCCAAACGCCCTCAAAGTCAAAGCCGACAAAGGACGCTGCGCTTTTCATTTGCTCTGCAGAAAGCGAAACCGCGTCTGCCGTGCCGCCCTCGGCACCGATTACGGGGTTATACTGCGCATCGCTCTGCGCAAAAAAGCTGTTTTTTACCTTACCCCTGAGCTTGCCGGAAGGATTCACAGCGCCGAAAACAGGACCGCAGACCTTAGCCGAAATTTCATCGTTTACATTTAAAGTGTTATATACAAGCCCGTTTACAACGCCCGCTATTCCACCTGCATAAGCCGAAACATCACTGTCCTCTGCCGACGCAGAAACAGCGCCGCCGTTTTTGCAGTCGGAAACAACAGACGTGCAGGCGCTCTCATCAACCGTATCAGAAACCGCCGCCGTGTTTGCCGTGTACGCGGCAATTCCGCCTGCCGCCGCGCGGGACTGCGCCGTGTCCGAGACCGCGCCCTGACCTTTGACCTCCGCAGTGACTGCGCCGTTATTCTCACTGTTTCTTACAGACGTAACCTTTTCTGCACCGAAAAACGCGCCGATACCGCCCGCATACGCCTGAAACGTACTTTGGGCATTTATATCCGCGTTGTTTATACAAAATTCAATATCAGCTTCATAACCGCCGATGCCGCCCGCATACACAATATCCGCATTTTCGGCACTCACCTTGACCGAGCCGTTATTTACACAGTATGAAATATTTCCGTACGCGCCGGCAATTCCGCCTGCATAAATACTTTTTCCGCCCGTTACATTTACAGTGCCGCTTGAAGTGCAGCAATAAACCGTCATTCCGTCACACAAACCGGCGGCGCCGCCGACATACGCTCTGCCCGACGCATTTACGGTAATATCAACGGAAAAAAGGCAGTTTTGCACCCTGCCGCTGCCCCTTGCGGCAACAGCGCCCGCATATACTTTCTGCAAGGCGTCATTATTTACAATTTCAATATCACCGCTGACCCTGAGATTTTTTACAGTACCCGTTAAAACCCCGATAAGCCCCGCTTCGGAGTCTGATTTTATATTCAAGCCCGATATTTCATAACCGCAGCCGTCCAGCGTGCCGCCGAAGCTCTCAAGCAGCGGACCGTCTGTCTGAACATCCGAAAGATCTATGTCAGACACCAGCTTATACTCTCCGTCTGCCGCACCCGATAAGGAAAGCAGCTGCTGCTCTGTTTCTATTTCCGTAGCATCCGCGGCAAGCACAGTCACAGACAGTGTAAAGGTTATAAGCAAAACAGCGGACAGAACAAAACAGAGTATCCTTTTAATTTTGGACATAGTTATCCCTCCTCTAAGAGATCTGTCAATCAATAAAATTATACCGAATATTCAATTTTGTTCCTGTAAGAATTATAGTATGATTGCATATAAAAGTCAATATTTTAATTTTGTTATATATTCAGTTTCGTCAGAAAATCAACCGCCATCGTATAGCCCTCAAAGCCGTGACCCATTATAGTCTTTTTACAGACCGCCGTAAGGTAAGAGTGATGACGAAAAGACTCGCGCTTGTGTATATCGGAAATATGAACCTCCACCGTCGGCACGCCCGCGGCGCTGACCGCGTCGGCAACGGCGACGCTTGTGTGAGTATATCCCCCCGCATTGAGTATTATCCCGTCATAGACACCGCGCGTCTTTTGGATCTCGTCAATAATCGCGCCCTCGTGATTGGACTGGAAAAATTCCGGCAGCGCCTTGCCCTTGCAGTAGTCTGAAATATATTTTATCAAATCATCATAGGTTTTTCTGCCGTAAATTTCCGGCTCCCGCAGACCGAGCATATTGAGGTTCGGCCCGTTTATGATAAGTATTTTTTTCATTTTCGCACTCCTTTAAATATATCTGAAATCAAGGTTTTTGCTGTCATCATGCAGTCCCACAGCCTCACAAAAGCCGCCGAAAAAAAGCGGGAGATACTTTTTAAAGTCATTGTCCGACGGCGTGCTCTCCAGCTCCTCCCTCGACATCCATTTAAGACTGCCCTCGTCGCACGTATGCTTAAGACTTCCCGAAAAATCGTCGGTTTTGTAGCACATAACAATATACCGTGCTCCGGTACCGACATGTATCCAGTGAATAATACCGCAGCTTTCAAGACTGTGAACGGTAAGCCCCGTTTCCTCGTATACCTCACGCACGGCGGAATCATAAAAGGACTCTCCCCGCTCGACATGCCCGCCGGGAAAAGCGAGTCCGCGCCATGAACGCACCCGCTTAATAACGGCGATCCTTCCCGTTTTTGGATCGGTCACCATCACCATATTTGTAAATTCAACGCTTTCGCCCTCACTCATGCTTTTAAACAATCCTTATTACACAGTACCCGCACGGCACGCGGAAGCACGCCTATATCCGCGCGGTCGGTATTAACTATCTCTCCGTCGCAGCACAGGGCGTTTATGCCGCTTATAACCACCCGCCTGCATTTCTTATAAAAAATGATATCCTCGAACTTTTTAAACGGACGGCCCGTTTGCGTATCAATGTGCTGTCCCTTTTTATATTTTCCCACAAGCGAGACAAACTTAAAGCGCGATACCTTTTTAACTATCATGAGGTCAATCAGTCCGTCGGTAATGCTCGCTGCGGGCGACACCTTAAAGCCGCCGCCGTAATAGTTGCCGTTGCCGGCAACCGTCAGCAGACACTCTCCGTCAAAGACGCCGTCCTTCCCCTGCTCGTCAGTGTACTCGACACGTATATGCATTCCGAAGCTGCCCGCCAAGGCGCGTGCTACGCCGAGAATATACGCCATGCTGCCCGAAATCAGCGGTTTCTTTTTTAATTGAGACGCATAAAGCACAACATTCAGGTCAAAACCCGTGTTTACGGTATTGACCGATACACCGTCGTCCACGGTCAGCACGTCCGCCTCGATACACTCCGTGCCCGTCTCGTTCACGGTGCGAACAAAGTCATTTCCCGTGCCTGTCGGTACAAGTGAGATATACGCCCTGTCCGAGCCGCTGTCTATAATCGCGCGCACCACCTCGTTTATCGTGCCGTCGCCGCCGTATATTATGAAGTTTATATCCTCGCAGGCGTCCTCAAGCGTTTTTTTGACAAACCTGCAGGCGTCTCCCACGCCCGATGTCACGTATGTACTTCCCGAAGCCTTATACTTCATCGCGCCGCCCTGACCTGCGGCGGGGTTTAATATATGTACTGTTTTCATAAAGCTCTCCGTATTTTATTTACAGCAAGATTATACCACAAATACCGCCGCATGAACAGTATTTTGCCGAAAACACCGCGGCGCAAATAATTAATGCGCATTTTTGCGACTTTTTAGCCGCAAAATTGGCTTGTGAAAAGAAAAATAAGACTATATAATATAAAAAACAACATAAAAGGCACCGGCAGAATTTCCTGCCGCACTTGAAAGGAGCCAAAATGAAAAATTTCAGAGCACCCGCGACCCCGCTTATTACCGTAGACCCTTACTTCAACATATGGTCGTTTGCCGACACGCTTTACGGCGACACCCCGCGCCACTGGACAGGTCAGCGCCATTTTCTGACCGGTATTGTAACAATCGACGGTGAACCGCTGAAGTTTATGGGTATGCTCAACCCCGACAATTTACGCTACCGCACCGAGCCGGAGGTTATAGAGCAGATAAGCTGCGAGATACGCCCGATGACAACAAAATATGTGTTTGAAAACGAAAATGTCACGCTTAAGGTGGATTTTATGACTCCTCTTATCCCTACCGACCTGTATCTCATGTCCAGACCTATTTCCTACATATCTTACAGTATAGAGGCAAAGGACGGAAAGCCGCACGACATAGAAATGTACATAGATGTGAGCTGTGAGCTGTGCGTAAACACCCCCGACAGGGCTGTAACGCTGGGAAAAACGGATTATTCGCTGACGGCATCATCGGGAACGGACAGCATGCTTGTACGCTCAGGCGACGACCACCGCATTGAATGGGGCACTCTGCACCTGATAGCGCCGGGCTTTGAAACCTACTTTATAGACGCGGCAAACAAGGCGGCAAAATTCCGCCGCTGTGTCGAAAGCGCCAAATACACACAATATAGAAATGTTGAATGCGGCAGTACCATAAGACCGCAGGACGGCTGGACGGCGCTTGCCTGTCAAAAGACATACGGCAGCACAAAAAAAGCCGGGGACTTTATCTGCATCGGCTATGACGATATAAAATCAATACAGTATTTCGGCGAAAACATCGAAGCCTACTGGCGGCGCGACGGCGCACAGTTTGAGGATATAGCGCATCTGGCGGTAAAGGACTATTCCGATATATGCGCGCGCGTTGTAAAATTTGAAACCGAGCTTATGGAAAGGGCGCGCAAAATCAGCGATAAATACGAGCAGATCCTGTCGCTGGCATTCCGCCAGGTAATTGCAGCGCACAAGCTCTGCTGGCATGACGGCGAAGTACAGTTTTTATCAAAGGAAAACTATTCAAACGGCTGTATCGGAACGGTTGACGTCACATATCCGTCCATACCCATGTTTCTCGTTTACAATCCCGAGCTTGTCGAGGGTATGCTAAACCCCATATTCAAGATGTGCAGCCTGGGAATGTGGAAATACGAATTCGCTCCGCACGACGTCGGACAGTACCCGCTTGCAAACATGCAGGTCTACGGTATCGGCGACAGATTTACAAAGCGCTTTCTCGAGCGCCGCATCTATGAAAGCGGCATGACGCTGGAGCAATATGAAAAGTCGTATCAGATGCCGATTGAGGAATGCGGCAACATGCTGCTTTGTGTCGCAGCCGTGTGCGCGGCAAAAAAGGACACGTCCTATGCAAAGGAACACCTTGATATACTCAATATGTGGGCGGATTACCTTGTAAAATGCGGCTTTGACCCTGCGAATCAGCTGTGTACCGACGATTTTGCAGGTCACCTTGCCCATAACTGCAATCTTTCCGTAAAGTCAATCGAGGCGCTGGCGGCATGGTCAAAGGTATTGTCTCAGCTCGGAGAGAATGTAAAGTCCGCATTTTACCGCGTAAAGGCGGAGGAATTTGCAAAGTGCTGGGAGCAGCATGCAAACGCCGGTGACCATTACAAGCTTGCGTTTGACCAGGATGACGAGAGCTGGTCGCTCAAATACAACATGGTCTGGGATAAGCTTTTGGATCTCAACGTATTTGACAGCAAAATCGCCGAAAAAGAGGTTGCACATTACATGACAAAAGTTAACCGCTTCGGCATACCGCTGGATATACGCTCCGATTACACAAAAAGCGACTGGCAGATGTGGACAACAGTGCTGACCGACAATAAGAAATACCTTGACACTGTGGTGGACGCGATGTACGAAATGCTTGAAAACACGCGCGACCGCGCGCCATTTACCGACTGGTACTATACATCAACTCCGTACAAACGCAGCTTCCAGAACCGCACCGTTCAGGGCGGACTGTTTATCAATCTGCTCAATCTGAAATAAACCCGCTCAAAAAACGCATACAAAATCCCGTGCTTTTTGCACGGGATTTTTTGCATTTACCATTTGTCCCCGCTTAATATTTTTTTACACTTTGCAATATAATAGAGATAGACGCAAAAAAATCTGTCAACAATAGAATATATAACTAAAGCGAGAGTCCCCTTTGCTATTCAGACGGCGGGATGCGCTCGCTTTCCTGCGGCGGGCTGTACCGGCGCAGGAATGTTAATACACCAAAGCCGTAATTTCGGCGGAAACGGAGCGTTTATGGATAAGTTTTCAAAAAAGGCGGGCAGCGCCCTGCAAAATGCACAGAACATCGCGTGCGCACTGGGGCATACCTATATCGGTTCCGAGCACCTGCTGCTGGGAATACTGAAGGAAAGCGAAAGCGTGGGCAGCAGAATTCTGCTGTCACGCGGAATAACATACGATAAGGTGCGTTCAAGACTGTGCGAGCTTGTGGGAACAGGCAGCAAAACGCTGCTCAGCGCCTCGGACATGACCTCACGCACACGCCGTATTATCGAGCAGTCGATGGTATACGCCAAAAAGTTCGGCTTCACATCTGTGGGCACCGAGCACATACTGCTTGCGATTGCGGCGGAAAACGAGTGCGTAGGGATGCAGATACTTTCAAAGCTGGGGCAGGATTCCAAAACGCTGTCTGCAACCATCAGAGAAAAGCTCGGTCTGTACGAGCTGATAACTCCTCAGACTCCGACAAAGCCCTCCAAAAGCCTGAAGGTTCTGCCCAAGTTTGCAACAAACCTCGTAGATGAGGCGCGCCAGGGTAAAATCCTGCCCGCCGTCGGACGCGACAGTGAGCTTGAACGGGTTATGAGCATTCTTTCAAGGCACAGTAAAAACAATCCGTGTCTTATAGGCGAACCCGGAGTCGGCAAAACCTGCATAGCGGAGGGGCTGGCGCTTCGCATCAGCCGCGGCGAGGTGCCGCCGCCTCTTGCGGGACAGCAAATATATATGCTGGACCTGACCTCCATGATTGCAGGATCAAATACCGCGGCGAATTTGAAGAACGTCTGCGCGCCGTTCTTGACGAAGCGGAGAAAAATCCGGATATTATACTGTTTGTAGACGAAATGCACATCATTATCGGCGCGGGCGCGGCGGAGGGCGCGATAGACGCCTGCAACATTTTAAAGCCGGCGCTGGCGCGCGGAAAAATAAAAATGATAGGCGCGACCACAATCGAAGAATATCACAGGCATATTGAAAAGGACCGCGCGCTGGAGCGCAGATTTGCGCCTGTCATGATAGACGAGCCGAGCGAGCAGATGACCCTTGACATACTCCACAGCCTGCGTGCAAGGCTGGAAACGCATCACAGCGTAAAAATCGAGGAGTCCGCCATGAGCGCCGCGGTATCCCTGTCGGTGCGCTATATCGGAGACAGATTTCTACCTGACAAAGCGATTGACCTTGTAGACGAGGCGGCGTCCGTCAAGCATATAAGCTCGCTCACACCCGCCCGACCGTCCCGCACATATTTAATAGGGCAAAAGCGGGAAAAGCTGGAGGAGCTTATAAAAAAGGGCAAATACGAAGAGGCTGCACGCCTGCGCGATGAAATAAACGAGCTTAAAGCAAAAGCTCAAAGTGACGACGGTTCCCTGCCATGCGTTACCGAGGAGGACATCTGCTCCGCCGTATCCCCGCTGGACAGGTGTTCCCTGCCGGAACACTTGACGCCGACGGCGCCGACAGACTGCGCGGAATGGAAGCGCGCATAAACAGGCGGATTATCGGACAGCCCGCGGCAGTAAAATGCGTATGCGACACACTGATACGCGCGGGCGCCGGACTCTGCGACCCTGCGCGGCCTCTCGCCTCTTTTCTGTTCTGCGGCACCACGGGAGTCGGTAAAACCGAGCTGTGCAGAGTGCTGTCCGACGAGCTGTTCGGTACAACAAAGGCGCTTATAAAGCTGGATATGGCAGAGTTTATGGAGCCGCACAGCATCGCAAAGCTTATCGGCTCTCCGCCGGGCTATGTCGGGCACGACGAGGGCGGCACCCTGTGCGAAAAAATACGCTCGCGTCCTTACAGCATCGTGCTTTTTGACGAAATCGAAAAGGCGCATCCTGAGGTGCTCAATATACTGCTGGGGATTTTGGACGACGGAGTATTGACCGACTCACACGGGCGCGTCGCAGGCTTTAAAAACACGATTGTGATACTGACAACCAATATCGGGACAATGAAAGCCGGCAGTATCCCGCTCGGCTTTTCGGGTGACGGCGCGGGAGAGCAGATACGAAAGACTGTGCTGACAGCTCTGAAAAAAACACTGCGCCCCGAGCTTTTAAACAGAATAGACGAAACCCCGGTCTTTGAAATGCTGAAGGATAAGGACATCAGGGAAATTACCGACGGAATGCTGAGTGAGCTGAAATTGCGCCTGTCGCGCAAAGGAATAGAGGTTGAGTTTGACCCGACGGTTACCGACATGATTTGCCGCCTCAACGGCACATCTCAGTTCGGTGCACGCAACATCAGACGTCTTATTACAAGACATGTCTCCAACCCCATTGCCGCCATGATAATCTCCGGTGTGTTAAAGCCCGGCTGCCGCCGTGCATTTTCCCAAGCCGAGCTGTCCGAGAACGGACTTGTAAAATCCGACCGCGTAGTATATAATTTAACTTGACGTCCGCGCGCAAAGAAATTCACCGCGCGGCGCAGGCTGCCGTCTGCCGAGGGCACGGTACGGTAATCGGTAAAATTACACGGCACTGCAAAAGGGAAATGTATGAAAGCTTATAATATTGCCGTCATCGGCGGCGGATTTATGGGACAGACCCACAGCTTCAGCGCGCAGAGCATACCGTTTTTCTACAACTGTAAATTCCGCGCGGTTTTGCACACACTCTGCGGCAGAGATCCGCTGAAAACCGAAAATCAGGCGCGCCGCTGGGGATTTTTGCACGCAACAAGCGACTTTGACAGCGTTGCAGGCAATCCCGAAATTGATATAATAGACATCTGCACGCCCAATCCGCTTCATTATCCGCAGGCAAAGGCGGCAATCCTTGCGGGAAAGCATGTTTACTGCGACAAGCCGCTGTGCGTAACGGCGGCGCAGGCGGATGAGCTTGCAGAGCTTGCAAAAAAACATAACGTGTGCTGTCAGGTGACCTTTCAGCACAGGTTCTGGCCCGGTCTTATGCGCGCCAAAGAGATACTTGACGCGGGCGGTATCGGCAGCATTACAAATTTCCGCGCAGCATTTCTGCACGCGTCTCTTGCCGACGGGGACAGACCGTATGCATGGCGCAACGCGCCCATAAGCGAGGGCGGCGGGGTATTGAACGACCTGGGCTCGCATATCCTTGACCTTATAGTACATCTTTGCGGAGATATCGACGATATAAAATCCGCGTTCAAAACCCTATACCCTCAGCGCCGCGGCGAAAATGGACAAATGCTCGATGTCTTGTCCGACGACGCGGCATACATGCTGCTGAGGCTGAAAAACGGCGCGCCTGCGGCACCGCCGAGGTTTCCAAAATAGCAACGGGGCTGAGCGACGTCCTGAAAATCGAGATACACGGCACAGACGGCGCACTGTTCTTTGACTTTGACAGACCGGGGCAGCTCGGCTGCTCCGGCGGCGGCAATGACGAAATAAAAATAATCGACTGCCTGCCCAAATACCCCGACAGTGATTTTCTCAACAGCACGCAAAAGCCCGGCTGGGCGCGGGCACATATCCACAGCTACTACACATTTTTAAGCAGCATATCGAAAAATCAGACGCCGTCCCCGTCTTTTGCGGACGCGGCAAAGGTACAGCATTTAATAGAGACTGCGAGAAGAAACACCGTATATTGAGTACGCAGAATGTTGTCTGTTTTATACCGAATGTTTTAAAACCGATAATTTTATTGATTTTGCAAAAATGACGCGTTAATATTAATGCAGACAATAAACTGTCGGAGGTGTATGAATTGAAGGATTTTTTCAGAGAAGGCAAGCCGCTGCACTTTGTATTCCCCATTGACGGCGACTGCCTTAACGCACATGACGGAACGCTGACGGAAAACGGGCTTGAAATTACGGCGGCAGTCAGCGCACCGCGCGGAAGAAATGTCAAAATCAACGGCTGTGCGGCTGAGTTTGACGGACAAGACTACATCTGCACCGTCAGGCTGAACAAAAGCCGCGCAGGGCTTTGCAAAACCGTCCTGTCGGCGTCGGACGACAAGGGAGACTGCGACTGCATAGCCGTATACGACGTGTCGAAAACGCAGGGCGGCTTTCGCATCTCGTCAGACGACAACATACTGTTTCTCCGTGACATAAACGACAATCGGGATACATACAAGTCCATATTCGAAAATCCGTATCTTGCGGTATATAAACGCGCGCACGACCTGTACGGCGCAAAGGTACACCTCAACCTGTTTTACGAAACGGACGATATGCATACCTTTAACGAAAAGGGGCAGTATTTCAATCTGTCCATGATGACGGACAAATTCAAGTCCGAGTTTGAGCAAAATTCCGACTGGCTGCGCCTGTCGTTTCACGCGCGCAGCGAGTTCCCGCCAAAGCCCTACGAGCACACGTCGGCGCAGAGAATAAAAGAGGACGCGCAGCTTATCAACCGCCAAATAATTCGGTTTGCGGGTCAAAAAAACGCTCGCGCGCGGCGCCACCGTGCATTTCGGTACGGCAACGCGGGGAGGGCACGGCTGCCCTGCGCGCTCTGGGCTGCGCTTTCCTTGCGGGATATTTTGAGCACACAAAGGACGGCAAGCCCCTTGTCGCCTATTATTATCCCGACAGGCTTACAGACCGTATCGGCGCACGCGATTTCTGGATGAATACCGAGGACGATATACTGCACGCGCGCATTGACCTTGTTCTCAATGCCGTAAAATACCCTCAGCTGCTCACCGAGCTTGAAAAAATACGTCTCTGCCCCCACCGCGCCGGCTTTTTAGAGCTGATGATACACGAGCAGTATTTTTATCCGCAGTACAGCCGGCATATTCCCGAATTTGAGCTGCTGATTACCGACTCTGCAAAATGGGCTGTGCAAAACGGGTACCGCGGCATGTTTTTCAGCGACGAGCTTTTATAGACGGTTGACAAAACAGTAAAAAGCCTGTATAATAGCAGTGCGCATCACAAGGTGCGCGCATACCACACAAGCGGTTTAAAATGAAGCTATAATAAAAATATCGAAGTGTCACAAGGCACGGCGGCAATCAAGTTGCGGCTGTGCCTTTTTATTTTGTCGCCGTGACACGGATTAAAGGAGAAATACAAATATGCAGACAACCTCTTTACAAAGAACAGGTCTTATGAAAATGCTGTACTCGGCGCTGTTTTTGGCGCTGGCGCTTGTGCTGCCGTTTCTGACAGGTCAGATACAGACTGTCGGCAACATGCTCTGTCCGATGCACATTCCCGTGCTGCTGTGCGCGTTTATGTGCGGGCCGCAGTGGGCGGCAGCAGTCGGCTTTACAGCCCCGCTGCTGAGATTTGCACTCTTTACGATGCCGCCGATGCCAAACGGCATTGCCATGGCATTCGAGCTGATGACATACGGTCTTGTATGCGGTCTTATGTATAAGCTGCTGCCCAAAAAAATCGGATATACATATCTGTCGCTGATTATCGCCATGATTGCGGGAAGACTGATTTGGGGCGCAGGTATGCTTACTATTGCCGGTATAACCTCCGGGGCGTTTTCGCTGTCTGCATTCTGGGCGGGTGCCGTAACGGGCGCCGTTCCGGGAATTATATTGCAGATTGTGCTTATCCCTCCGCTTGTCCTGCTGTTTGAACGATACGCTTCATCAAAAAAAGCATAAAAAATACGGTACGAAAATCGTACCGTATTTTTTTATCACAGCCGCCGTCCGTTTCCCGTAAAGGATTTTATGTTCATATGATTTTTCCGTATATCGCATACGCTTGTCGGCGGAAACGGCATCTCCCCGTCCGCCCTGCCGTCAAGATTTACCTCGTACAGAAACGGACCGCTGTAATCAGCCTTTTCCAGCAGCAAAACAAGCTCGCGCCAGTCAATTTTTCCGCATCCCGGCAGCGCGTGCCGCTCGTCCTTAAAATCGTAATCGGAAATATGCAGCGTCTGAAAGCTTGTCTTGCAAACCGCTCCAAAAACCTTGCATGACTGTCAATAAGCAAATGGTTGACGTCAAAGCAAAAGCGCAGGCGGTCGTCGCTTTTCAGTATCTGCGCCGTTTCCTCACTGTCACGGCAAAGACAGGTGCGCGGCAGATTTTCCACCGCAAGGATAAGCCCCAGCTCCTGCGCCCTGTCCGCCAGCACCTTAAGCGACGCCTTGGCGTTTTTTAGATACAGTCCGCGCTCCCGCTCGTCAATCGGCTCGGAGCTGGGATGAATTACAGCCACCCTTGCGCCAGCCTCCGCCGCCTTTTGCATATAGTCCGAATGCAGACAGACGGTGTCCTCCCGTTTTTTTTCTGTCGGGCAGGGATATGTTGATATCCCGCGAAAACGGCAGATGCACCGACCAGATTTTCACACCCGTGCGCTCGCTCTCGCTTTTTATTTCCGCCCAGTTCAGCGCAGGATAATCCTCACGCCGCGGAGATATCTCAATAAGCTCTATCCCGAATTTTTTGTAACTGTCAAACGCCGCGCCGTCAAATTTTTTACAGGAGAGCGCAGTCTTCCATTTCGAAAAATCTGTCATAACACCGTCCGCCCTTATTTTTATTTTACTGAATTATATCAGATAAAATATCCCCCGCGCAACAATAAAATATAATTTAGTATATGTTAAAATAACCAAATTTTACCCCCCGCATCAATTTGCACAAATTTTTGTTAAAATACAAAAAACGATTGATTTATTATTTACAAAGATATAATATTTTTTTATGGTATTTAATTTTGTTCCTGAAAATTAAAAACGATTGGAGAGATGAATTCATGAAGCGATTTATCTCGGCGGTTTTGAGCGCATGCATTATGCTGTCGCTCATCGGTACGGGCGGATTTTCATTCGCCGTCCCCGCCGAAAACCCAATGCAGGGCACTGAGTATTCCGCGATGTTTGACAGCACGTCGGACGTATACGGAAATACCTTTGTCATCAGCCCGCAGTGGCAGACCGATTCTGCCGTTGAGGGTGAAACGGATATGCAGTTTGTATTTTCCGGTGTAACAATTACCGAAAAGTATGATAAGGCGCGCCACTTTGCAAGCTATGACGCGGCAGCGGCAGCGTTTGAAAGCCGATACATACGGGACGGCGCGCTCACAAAGGAAATTGCAGCTGCAGTACCCAGCTTTATACTTGCCGCGGGAACATACGGCGGCGATATAACAGTAAGGTACAGCGCAAACATTTACGGTGCAAAGGCGGGTATCAATCCCAACGACCCCGACTTTGACATAAGCGCCGCTTTACCGACAGATGCGTGGAACGCAAACCCCGAAAGGAGCGGCAGCGAGGGCGAAACAGTCATCTCGGGCACCGTGCTGCGCTCCAATAAAAACGGCAGCTCCGCCTCCGACCTCAAATACGAGCAGCCGCTGAAGGACGCAGGCGTCACAGGCTACACGCTGAACATCGACGGCGTTAAATTTACGGGCACGACGGCAGTTTTGTCCAACGACCTGACCTATAATGTCGGTCTTGCCAGAACAAACGCCGTAAACGTGTACAACACGATATTTAACGGTGTAAACTACGGTCTGAGCGCGGACGGCGATACCAGCCGCAACTTTAACGACTATACACTGCGCAATATCCGCGTTACGGGGCTAAAGAGCGACGGCAGCGGCGCGCTCATACGCAAGTATCCGCGCACTGTCAGCATCGAGGGCATGAACTTTGAGCAAAACGCAGGCGGACTGTATATCGGCGGCACGGCGTCAAATACCAACGACCTGTGGTGGACCAACTGCGGCGGCGCGCGCGGAGTTTCCTTTACCGTAAAGGGCTCGCGGTTTGCCGACAACAGCGTCTACACTCTCGGAAATTTCACGGATAACTGTTATCTCCCGTCATTGAATCTGACCTTTGAATCAAGCATTTTCAAGGACACAACGTCGGGAAAATGGGGAATTTTCAGAGCAGACACCTTTTCGGGCTCGGGATATCCGACACTGAAGCTCAAATTTACAAACAACACCTTTTACGGCAGTCCCGATTTAGCGTACAACACTATACTGAACGGCAACGCCAATTATCAGAAGGCGGCATTTGACATTGAGTTCAACTACAACAGGGTAATCGGTTATAAGTCAATGTTCATGAACATCACCTCCGACATGGACACGTGGCTGTCAGGCTGTAACTGGAGCTATGACAACAACTATGTTGCAGACACGTTTGTCTCGGCTGACGACGAGCTGGGCAAAAAGCCGGAGTACCTCACGAATTCAGCGACCGTCAACCCCGTAAATCTGAATTCACTCGAGTATTTCTTCGATTATAAAATGATGGTGGGCAACGCAAGCCTCAAAATCACCGGCGCCGATTTTGAAGACAAGGTTGAATTTTTCTCGATAAACAATAAAAACCTGTCCGTGTCCGCCATGCTGGACGAGGGCGTCGTCATAGAAAATCCCAAATTCACCGCCAGCAGCGAGTCCGCCGAAATCGGCTTTTTCGAGGACGCCGACAAGCAGATTCCCGTCACCTCGATAAGCTATGACGATTTGGGGGACGAGGGCAAAAGAGTATACTATCTGACGGTTACCTATAAAAATATCGTCATTGACTATCTTGTGACCTTTACGGCAAAGGGCGACACATTTGTTTTTGCAAACAGATTTGACGACCCCGCCGGTGTTATAGACAAAACGGCTGCTCTTCTCATGAACGAGGACGGCTTTTGCAAGCGGCACCGAGGTCACGAAAATGTGGCAGAACCAGCTTTGGTCGTTCACGGTGGGCGTCAACGCCTTTTCAAGCGTTGAGGAGGCGCGCGCGGCGGGCATTACCCAGATGATACTGCCCGCAGGCGAGTACGACTCGGTCAGCATCAACGGGTCTGTCGAGCTGTACGGCGAGGGCTACGCCGAAAATCCCAACAGCATTCCCGACGACAGAACAAAAGAATGGGCACTATCGGACAGCTGGAGAGCGGCAGAGCAGACGCAGGTTGCAAACATATCGGTCGAGCAGTCCGCAACGCCGCGGGACGATAGCGGCACGCAGATTGTCATAAAGGGAATAAATCTCACGGGCAGATTTATCGACGACAAGCGCGCGGTATCCGAGTTTAAAACATCGGTTCTGCTTGAGAACAACATACTCGGCTTCAACCGTACCGTAAGCGGCGTTACATATATATTTGCTTTAAATAACGCAAACGCACAGAGTACGGATAATACGGTAAAAAATATTGATGAATTTACCGTGAAAAACTCACGGTACGAATTTGAAAACAACAGCGCGTCCTTGCGTCTGTTTGCCGAAATATGTCCGGCAAGCGTGACGCTGGACGGAATTTACTTTGGCAGCGGCTTTATAACGCTGGGCTATCCGAAATGGAGAAACTGCGTAGACAACGGCACGCTTGAGGTATCAAGCTGTTATTTCAAGGAATACTCGCGCTCCAAGGACATGGTGATAGCGCTTTGCGGTCACGCCGACCAGTGTGATTCTACGGGCAAAACCACGCGCGCCGTATTCAGGGACAACGTGCTGATAGACTGCTTTAACAGCGGGCACAATGCCAATTCAAATGTGGCGGTAAACATCTTCCCCGGCGCGTTTACAAGCATTGACATTGCGGACAACACGTTTATAGACACTCAAAACAGGCTCGGAAATATCCTGAAGGTGCAGTCTTCGGCATACAGCCCCAACACATCTGATTTTTCGGATAAAATCAGCTTTACGGGCAACCGCGTTATCGGTCTTGCACCGTTTGTAACCGTAAACGATGCAACGGCGGCGCTGACAAGCTGCGACGGCAACTATTACGCGCGCTATACCGAGGACTATGCGTCGGCATACGGAAGCTGCAAGCTTTACGGCGTTTTGAAAAACGGCGACTGCTACCTCGACTACCAAAAGACGACAAAAGCGTCAGAGCTTGACATGGTAATCGACAGAGAGCTTTCAATGGTGAACAATGAGACGCGGGAGGCGTCGGTTGTAATCGGCGAAAACGAAAGATACATTCCCAAGATTAAAAGCTCAAACGGCAAGTATCTCTTCCACTTCTTTGAGGATGAAAACTGCTGCTGTAGCTCGGTCGGCACGCTGACACGTGAGAATGTCGGCAGCGGACGCGCGTTCTGGGCAAAGGCTGTCTCTCCGTCGGGCGTATCCGTCGTATACAAGGTATACGTCAGCGTCGGAAGCTTTGACGCCAAGGCTCCCGACACGGTAGGAGATAAGGACATAGAAAATCCGTATCTTTTCTATCTGAACACGGAAGATATGCCTGTCGGCACTGTATTTACAATGCCGTGGCAGGGTGAGGACTATATATTCACCGCAGGCAAAAACGCCTTTGCGTCTATATCACAGATAATCAACTGCCACGAGCAAAATTCACAGGGCACGCCCAACGTAATACTTCCGTCAGGCGTTTACAGCGACGAGATTGTCGTCACAAAGACCGTGAACATCTACGGCGAAAACAGCGATGATACCGTGCTGAAAAATGAACCGAACACAAAGGACGCCATAAAAATTGCGTGCGTGGGCGACTCCATAACCGAGGGAATCGGGATTGATGCGGCACAGCGCCCGACGTCCGCGTACCCCGCACAGCTTCAGACAATACTGGACGAGCGCTACGGGCAGGGCAGCTACAATGTCGGCAACTTCGGCTGGGGCGGCTCTACCATCAACGTACAGACCAACCGTGAGACGACAAGCTACACCTACTGGACCTACATCTATTCGGTACAATATTACAAATCGCTTGACTTCAATCCGGATATAGTGGTTATAATGATGGGGCACAACGATACGCACACCCAGCTGTATTCAACGGCTGAGGGGTACAAAGCGCAGTATCAGGCACTGATTGACAGCTATGAGGCGCTGCCCTCTCACCCGACGGTTGTAATCGCGGGCTGCACCTCACGCACCGCCTCAATCCGCCGCGACCTGCTGCTTGAAACTATAATTCCGATGCAAAAAGAGCTTGCAGCGGACAACGGGCTTATCTACATCGACATGTTCAGCCCCACAAACGGCAAAGAGGGCGACAAGACCCTGTTTACCGACGGACTGCACTGCACGGCGGCGGGCTACAACATGCTTGCAACGCTTATCGCAAACGGCATGGAGCCGATTCTCGGCAGCGAGCGCGCAGTGACAACGGCGGATATAAAAATTGACGCAGATGTGTCGGATACGCCGGAGAGCAAAATCAAGGTTGCGTGTATCGGCGACAGCCTGACCTACGGCGACAAGGCGTACAAGGGCTATCCCGTATATCTCGGGGAAATGCTCGGCGACAGGTACGAGGTGCGCAACTTCGGCGAATGCGGCGCCATTGCGTGCGACGAGTCCACACTGCAAAGCGGCACCAACTGGTGCTATAAGAATTATGAGCGCTACACGCAGTCCAAGGCGTGGAAGCCCGATATCGTCATACTGATGCTGGGCTACAACGACGCGGGCGGACACCTTACAGACTTCCATTCGGTCAACTGGACGGGCGGAGAAAACAGCACCGCCGCCGCAGAGTTTGAAAAGGACTATAAGGCGCTCGCTCAGGAGTACATGGAGCTTGGCGCACAGGTTTACATTGTGAACACGCCCTGCTCCAACAACGCCTCTGACAAAAACGGCACGTCCAATCAGGCGCGTTACATCAACCCGATAATAGAGCGCACGGCAAGCGAGCTTGAGCTTCCGTTTGTAGACATTCATTCGTTTACAAAGCCGTGGGGTACAGACATGTACTGCGGCACAAACAGCGCCGGCACAACAGACAACACGCACATGTCCGCCAAGGGCTATGAGGCGATGGCGTCATTTATGTTTGACAGTATCTTCTCTGTATTTGCCGACAGCTACTGCGATGATTTGGGCGAAATTTCAAGCAGTGCCGTGATAGTGGATCTTCAGGCGCCGGAGCATCAGGACGGCGATATCGTCTCCTATGCGTGGGAGGGCGAAGACTACCAGTTTGTTTGGGGAGAGAACGCCTTTGCAAATATAGATGATGCGATTAACAGTGCAAACGCAAAAGGAAGCACGTCTTTACAGGCGCTCATTCCGGAAAACAGTCACCAAACGTCGTGGGAGGGCGATTTTATCATAACCGCCGACACGACAAATATAAAATCGCTTGAGGTGTTCGGCATAAACCGCCGCTTTGACCCCAATGACAAGTCGGCGGCAAGCTCCGACCCGACAGCGGACTGGACGCTGAATCCCGACTGGGATATGTATGCCCGAAACGGCGGCACGTCGGCAATGAACAGAATAACCTTCAACTGCAACGACGATAACAACAATGTCATTCTGAGCGGCAAGGTTAAATTCAAGGGTATCACCATGCGCAACATCGTCTGGAACTCGGAGCGCAAGGAGGGCACGGCAGAAAATCCGCGCAACCTTAACCTTATTTTTGAAAACGTGCTTGTCGATTTCACAGCCGCAAGCGGCTCGGGCGGATACCTGTTCAACCTGAACTCGCCGCGCTCAAACAGCAAAACCTTTGCTGCCGACGATTCACTGACGCTGAGGAATTTCCGCATCGAAAAATTCTTGTACAAGAGCGGCAAAAACAGGATTATGGGCACTTACGGTCCGAACAATATAACTCTGGACGGATTTTACTACAACGGCGACAGAAACGAGCTGGACGGCACAAATTACCCGCTCGCTCAGTTCGGATGGATACAGACGTCGCCCGCTGCAAAAAGCTCTGAGGTTTATATCCTCAACTCAAATTTCAGAAACGACAATGTAGCTTTCAATACAGCGCCGATAAGCAACGCCGTTGCTGCAAACAATACACCGAGCGTATACGAAATCAAAAACAACGTTTTCTATAACGTCAGCGGTGCGATAGTTACATTCCCCAAATACTACACGGCATTTGCCGTTGAGGACAATTACTTTATTCAGCCGGACGGGACAAAGAGCTTTATTACAAACAACGGCTCGCACACCGACCAGACGGTAAATTACAACGAAACTATCGGTTACAGCGCAAGAAACAACATGTTTGTACTGGCTGACCTTTCAAAGTATTCACCCATTACGCTCAACAGCGTGACCGCTCCCGGTGCGGACCTCACAGGCTCGTATGTTGCGCAGTATACCGACGATTACAAGGATAAAATCGCAGGCACGGCACCCGCTGTCGGTCAGAGCGACTACTTCTATACCGACTTTATCCGCTCGGTCAAAAACACCGACCTTGAAATCGTTTCACTGGGCGCGTGTGCATACGCCGAAAAAACGGAAATAGCCGCCGACACCGTAACGCTCACAGCTACGGGCGGGCAGGTTATAGACGACACAAGCGTAATATGCAAAAATAAAAATATCACAACGGCTGTCTTTGCAGACGAGCAGCTGACGCAGCCTGCAAAGAGATTTGAGCTGCCTGCAAACGAGACGGGCAAAACCTACTGGATAAAGCTCAGCTACGGTGAATTTTCAAAGGTTTACCGGCTGGAATTTTTACTCGGTACGGCGCCCGCGTTTGCGGAAAACTACACCGATATCAACGGTATAGTCAAAAACACAGCCGTCGCGCTGCTTCCCGCGGCAGACGGTTTGGAGGACGGAACGCAGCTGACAGCGCGCTGGAACGGGACGCTGTACTCGTTTACGGCGGGACAAAACGCGTTTGCTTCAATGGAGGCAATTTACGAAAAGCTCCCCGATGAAAAGCTGCAAGTCATACTGCCTGCGGGCAAGTATACCAAAAACATGTATGTCTACGGCTCATGGGAGGTTTACGGCGAAGGCTATGCGGTAAATCCCAACAACACCGAAGGCAAAGACCGAAGCTTTAACGAAGGCTGGAGCAAAAACGGCGAAACGGTGCTGGAAAACGCCAACCTTGTCATCGCAAAGGAGGCGACTCCCGAAACCGAAAACGGGACGGAAATTACCGTTGCGGGCATACGGCTTACAAAGTATATAAACGATGCTCAGAGAACTCAAAGCCCGTACAAAACAACGGTTACGCTGAAAAACAATGTATATGAGCGCAAATATCTCACGGGAGCTGCGCGTGAATTTGACCTGCGCTGTGAAAACAATGTTTGTCAGGACGATGAATTTACAAATATTGATGAATTCAATATAGTAAACCTGCATTATATTAACTCCAACCCGTCAAATCAGCACGCAATGTTCCAGGAGCTTGTCGCACCGTTTATGACAATAGACGGACTGTGTATTGCGGGTAGCTGTCCCACAATCGGCTATCCCAAGGTGACAAAGGCGGCAAAGGAAACCTCATTCACGCTTAAAAACAGCTATTTCAAGGAGCTGACGGCTGGCAGCGCGCGCTTTGCGTTTATCGCGTCCTTCAGCGGTCACGACCAGAACGTGGCAAGCGCCGACAGGGCAGGATACAAGTCGGCACTGCTTCTTGAAAACAACAAATTCATCAGCTGCGGAAACGAATCGACAGGCGGCGATACACAGCGCTTCCCCGTTCAGATTTTCCCGCAGTCCTACAACGACATAAGCATCATAGGCAACGATGTGATTTCGCCCGCTGACGGCGATTACAAATTTATCGACTGGGCGACAATAAGCTATTCGGTAAATTCGGGAGACTACTCAGACAGGATAGAATTTGCCGAAAACAGACTGATAGGCGTTATGCCGTCGGTATATGTCAATTCCGATACGGAGCTTGACCTTTCGGGCAACTATTTTGCAAAGTACACATCGGACTATGACACGGCGGCGCTCGGTGACATACCCGCAGACACAGACGCCGACTTCTATCTTGACTTCGGGCGCACAGTAAAGCTCAGCGATACCGCGCCGCGCTCGGACAGCATTTCGGGCTTCAGCGTTCTGCCCGAGACAAAAACGGCTTACGGTTATGCCGAAGATGACATTTCCGATTTCGGACTGTCAAACTCACACGGCACAAGCTATACCGTTTATTCCGATAAAGCCTGCACCCTGCCCGTGACTACACTGACAGTGGAAAGCGGCAGCGCATCGGTCGCATACATCAAAGCGGCAAACGGAAGTGTCAGCACAGTCTATACCCTTTATATAATCGGTGTGGATAATATTTCGGATATTTCCGCCGAGGTTGACCCGCAGCAGGTGGACGGAATTGAAACGCCCTCTGTTTACTACCCGTCGCTTTACGGCGCACCGGACGGAATCGTGGCTGTTGCACGCTACGGCGGCAAACCTTACGGATTTACGACGGGCAGCCGCGTCGTCTCAAACGTCACGACAATGGCGGCGACAAGCACTGAAATCCTGCTGCCCGACAGTATAACGGAATTTAACGAGACCGTTATAAGCGGAGTATCGCTGCACAGCGCAGAAAGCGCCGTGCTTGCGGGTATACGCACAAGAAAGATGAAGATTGCGGCAGTAGGCGATTCGATTACTCAGGGCGTCGGCGCAGGCTCAACGACGTCTTACCCCGCACAGCTTCAAAAATATCTCGGAACAGATCAGTTTGAGGTTAAAAACTTCGGTAAAAGCGCAGCTACCGTCCAGATTATAGGCGGCAGCGCCGAGCGCGGATACAAGGAGTTCGCCAAGACCGAGTATGAAGCAAGCCTTGCGTATGAGCCGGATGTTGTAATCTTCGCACTGGGTACAAACGACGTCTATGCGTCCCGCTGGGATTCCAATACCGATTACGCGAACGAGTATATTGAGCTTATAAGAACCTATCAGCAGCTGCCAAGCAAGCCGGCAGTTTACATCACAACGGCACTGAAGCGCGCAGATAATCTGATGATGAACGAGCGCGTCGAACAAAATCTCATAAATATTCAGGAGTACGTTGCAGGAGCAGTCGGCGGCAAGGTAATTGATACTCATGCTTATATGGCGCCCTTCCTTGACGGTACAACCACATATTTCGGCGATAACCTTCACCCGACGGCACAGGGATATACCGAAATGTCGTCGTTTATAGGACGTGAGCTTTTGAGCGATATCAAGACCTTTGACAGTTTAAGCTTTAACGGTATGACTGTAACGGGCAGGCTTGAGGCTGTAAGCACAAATACCGAAATCAGCTTTACCGACTGCGAGATTTTACTGACCGAGGACGGCAAATGCACGGTTGACGCGGACAGCATCGGCACGCTTAACATCGACGGCTGTATATTTACCGATGAAAACTCAAGCTTTGACTTTATCGACGCCGGCAGACTGATAGATTTCGGCGGAGATGAGATGGTGCTTTCCGACCAGCTTCGCGGAGGAACGGACGCGGACGGACTTGTAATTTCCTCCACCTCCAGCTGGTATGCCAGAAAACCGCGCAGCACAAAGGCGGTACTTATAAATGCGGTTATACCCGAAAAGGAAACCTCAATAAAAGACGCCGAAAATCTGCTGCTTGACAGCGGAAACTACGATTTGGGCTGGTACGGTCTCTTTGAGCTTTCAAAATACGGTATCGGCAATGTCGGAAATATCATAAGCGTCGGCGCTGTCACCTCCGGTGACACAAACGGAATTTCACGTCTTACCTCCGAGCTTCAAGCCGCTGTCGACGCACAGGGCGACTTCAGCGGTCTCAATGTAAAGAGCCCGGCAGGTGAGATTTCAACCGCAAGCGCAGACGTTTACTGGAACGACGATGAGCAGAAATTCTGCACAAAATACACGCTTTCCGATGTTCCCGCAGGCGATACAGCCTATACACTCATGTGGATTGTCTACATCGACCGAGACGGAAACGAAGTATTATCATGCAGTATGCTTGACGCAACCCTGGCAAAATAACAGGCACTACCGCAAAAACAAAGCCGCGGGGAAATTTCCCCGCGGCTTTTCATTTTACGGCGTATGTATCAAACGGTACTTGCAAGGCGATAATAAATACTGTATAATTCATTTATGAGGTGATAGCTGTGAGGGAAGAGGAACTGATTTTTCTGCTCAAGGAAAGAGGACTGCAAATCTGCTGCGCGGAATCCTGCACGGGCGGTATGCTCAGCTCAACGCTTGTTAACGTTGTCGGCGCGTCCGACGCGCTGGACATGGGCTTTGTAACATACGCAAACGAGGCTAAAATAAAATTATTGGGAGTGAACGCCCAAACCATCGAGCGTTACGGCGTTGTGAGCGAGCAGGTGGCAGAGCAAATGGCGCGCGGCGCCGCAAACGTGTCCGGCGCGCAGGTGGCTGTCGGCATTTCCGGCATCGCAGGTCCGGGCGGCAGCGAGCACAAGCCCGAGGGCATGGTGTGCTTCGGATTTTTTATAAACGGCAAAACCACGGCATATACAAAGCAGTTCGGCGCACTCGGAAGACAGTGCGTGCGAACCCGCTCGTGCGAATTTGCAATCGACACGCTGCTGGAGCTTCTGAAAAACGAAAAAATATAAAAACGCTATTGACAAGCATAAAATCCGTGTTATAATGAATAAATAAAGGCGATGATAAAGAGGATCGGGCTTTGGCGCTTACAGAGAGTCGGCGGGCGGTGTGAGCTGACAGCAGATGAGTCCAGCGGTCTATGGCTTTTGAGCCGAAGGTCTGAAAACTGCGGTTGAGAAATTCAATTTACGGCAGCTTTAGGGTCTTCCGTACTGCCGCGTTAAGGCAAAGGGCTTGCTTGAGTCCGATGAGAGGCGTTTTTATTAAGCGCAAATTGAGTGGTACCGCGGGAAAAGTATAATTTCCGTCTCAAGGTCATTTACAGACTTTGAGGCGGTTTTTTATTATAAAAAATTAAATGTAAAAGGAGATAAATATTTATGTACAACATCGAAACCAAATGCGTGCAGGGCGGCTACACGCCGGGAAACGGAGAACCGAGGCAGGTACCGATAATTCAGAGTACGACCTTCAAATACACGTCCAGCGAGGATATGGCAAAGCTGTTTGACCTTGAAGCAAACGGTTACTTCTATTCACGCCTGCAAAACCCCACCTGCGACACCGTCGCGGCTAAAATATGCGAGCTTGAAGGCGGCACTGCCGCAATGCTGACATCGTCAGGTCAGGCGGCGTCCTTTTTTTCGATTTTCAATATAGCCCAGGCGGGCGACCATATTGTGTGCTGCTCCAGCATTTACGGCGGAACCTTTAATCTCTTTAATGTTACAATGCGCCGCATGGGCATTGACTTTTCGTTTGTATCTCCCTATTGTACGGAGGAGGAGCTTAACGCCGCTTTCCGACCCAATACAAAAGCGGTTTTCGGTGAAACGGTGGCAAACCCCGCGCTCATCGTGCTGGATATCGAAAAATTTGCAAAAGCGGCACACGCGCACGGCTGCCCTTTAATTATCGACAACACCTTTGCAACTCCGGTAAACTGCCGCCCGTTTGAGTGGGGCGCCGACATCGTCACACACTCCACCACAAAATATCTGGACGGCCACGGCTCCGCTGTCGGCGGCTGCATCGTTGACTCGGGCAGGTTTGACTGGACAAAGTATCCCGATAAATTCCCCGGTCTTTGCACGCCCGACGAAAGCTATCACGGCGTGACCTACACCGAGCGTTTCGGTCTTGGCGGCGCATACATAACAAAGGCGACGGCACAGCTTATGCGCGATCTTGGCTCCGTCCAGTCCCCGCAGTCGGCATACCTTCTCAACCTGGGAATTGAAAGCCTGCACCTGCGTATGCAAAGGCACTGCAAAAATGCCCAGGCAGTAGCGGAATATCTTGAGGGTCACGAAAAAATTTCATGGGTTAAATACTGCGGGCTCAAGAGCGACAGAGACTATGAGCTTGCAAAAAAATATCTTCCCAACGGCTCCTGCGGCGTTGTCAGCTTCGGTGTGAAAGGCGGCAGAGCGGCGGCGGAGAAATTCATGGCGGGACTTAAAATCGCGGCAATAGAAACGCATGTCGCGGACGCGAGAAGCTGCTGCCTGCATCCTGCCAGCGCCACCCACCGTCAGCTCAGCGACGACGAGCTTACGGCAGCGGGAGTAACGCCCGACCTTGTTCGCTTTTTCCTGCGGAATTGAAGATACGCAGGATCTTGTTGCAGATATTGCTCAGGCTCTCAAAAACGTATAAAGGACTGTTTTACAATGCCTATTAAAATTCCGGATAAGCTTCCGGCGGTGAAAACTCTTGCAGAGGAGAATATATTTGTTATGACGCAGACGCGCGCCATAACCCAGGATATACGTCCGCTCAAGCTGCTTGTGCTTAACCTGATGCCGACCAAAATCGAAACAGAGACGCAGCTTTCGCGGCTGCTGGGCAACACTCCGCTGCAAATCGAGATGGAGCTGATGCACACTCAAAGCCACCGTTCCAAAAATGTCTCTGAGGAACATTTATTTTCGTTTTACAAGACCTTTGACGAGATAAAAGACCGAAAATTCGACGGCATGATTATCACCGGCGCGCCTGTCGAAAAGCTGAAATTTGAACAGGTGGACTACTGGCAGGAGCTTTGCCGCATTATGGAGTGGACGAAAACAAACGTACACAGCACCTTTCACATTTGCTGGGGCGCACAGGCGGCAATGTACTATCATTACGGCATTAACAAAAAACAGCTGAACAAAAAGCTGTTCGGTGTGTATCCGCATACGGTCGAGCATAAAAAATCAATACTGTTCCGCGGCTTTGACGATGTGTTCATGGCTCCTCACTCGCGCCACACAACCGTTGCGCGGAAAGATATCGAGGCGGCGCCGGGGCTTAAAATTTTAGCCTCCTCAGAGCAGGCGGGCGTATACGCTGTAAAAAACGACAGCGGAAGTCAGATTTTCGTTTTCGGTCATTCGGAGTACGACTCCGACACGCTCAAGCGCGAATACCTTCGTGACAAGAGCGCGGGGCTTGAAATCAATGTTCCGGAAAATTATTTCCCCGATGACGACGATACAAAACCGCCGCTTGTCAGCTGGCGCAGTCATGCAAATCTTTTATTCTGTAACTGGCTTAACTATTTCGTATATCAAACAACCCCTTATGACCTGTCTAAAATAGTATAAATTCAAGACACACAGTATATTTTATAAAAAAATATACTGTGCGTCTTATTATATTTCAAGTATTTCACTCTCGCGAGCATTTTTGCACGTCAACGGCAAGCACAGCCATGAGTGCGTGCAGAGCGTTTTGAGGATCATGAACGCAAATTGTATAATCATCAGTCCAACGGAAAAGATTTTTGGATACGGCGGCAATCTCTGCGCCCAGACTGTCGCGGATGGTATAATCCCACTCCAGCCAGTCGCCGTCCATCGACCAGCCTTTATAATCCATCGTAAAGGACGGTTTAAAAAACGTAAATTCCTTTTTTATAAAACCGACATATTCATCGCCTATATAGATATCAAATTTCGGCAGAAATGTAAAAACCTGTTCTTAAGCATAGCGACATGGCGCCCGTAGGCGTCAAACACCTTCAGGCAGTGACCCCATGAAAGCTGACCCTCAACCGTATACAGTACCTCATCGTTTTCACCGTAAATATCATAGCTGTCAAACCAGGAAAAAAACCGCTGCTTAAAATGCATATACATAATCCGTGCTTCCCCTTTTGCCTTTTTTATCTGTCTTGATTTTCCTTTTTCATGACTGCATTGTAAATTAAGCTTTTAGGCACGCCGCGGTCTGCCGCAGTATGCTTTATCGCTTCCTTTTTTGTCTCACCTGTTTTTATATAGTGCTCAACATGGTCAAAAATGCTGAGCTTTTCCCAAAACTGCGGCTGCTGCAAAGCTGTGCTCTGCCCTTCCACGATGATGACAAATTCGCCGCGCGGCTCGTTTTGCTCAAAATATTCAAGCTGGTCGCTTATGGTCGAGCGCCGCACCTGCTCATAAAGCTTTGTCAGCTCGCGGACTACGGCGCACCGTCTGTCACCGAGAATGTTCAGAAGATCTGCAAGCGTAGTGCAGACCTTGGTAGGTCCCTCATAAAAGATAAGAGTGCTGTCAATATCCTTGAGCTTTTCCAGTCTGGCAAGCCTGTTTTTCTTTGTAGTGGATAAAAAGCCCTCAAACGTAAACCGTGAAGTATCCAGTCCGCTGAGAACAAGCGCCGTTGTAAAGGCTGACGGTCCGGGCACCGCGGTAACCGATATTCCCTCGTCGTAAAGCTGTGCCACAAGCTCCTGTCCCGGATCGGAAATTGCGGGCATGCCCGCGTCCGACACAAGCGCGCCTGTTTTGCCCTCCTTGATAAGTGCGATTATTTCCTCACCCCGCCGCCGTTTATTGTGCTCAAAGTAACTTATCATCGGCTTTTTTATCCCGAAATGGTTAAGCAGCTTCAGCGTGTTTCGTGTATCCTCAGCCGCGATAAAATCCACCGTGCGAAGCGTCTCCACGGCGCGCGCAGAGATATCGCCCAGGTTGCCTATCGGCGTGCCGACAATATAAAAATCAAACTCTTTCATAGCTCTTTGCAATCATAAATCTTATTGCACTCCCCTGTATAGCTGCCATCTTCATTATAAATGACAAGATTTTTATCAACCTTAAGATAAGGCGGCGCGCCTTTCACTGCGCTTATCAGAACAAGGTTGGGCGCCTCTGCCGCCTTGGACTGAACAAACCTCAAAACTCTCGGCTCCAGACCGTTTGCACGCAGCGCGCATAAAATATCGCATACACGCGACGGACGGTGTATCATATACATACTGCCGCCCGTTTTCAGTAGGTACGCGCAGGCGCGCGCAATATCGTTTATATCACAGAGCGTTTCACGGCGTGCGGCGTTTTTAACAGGGTTTGGGCAGTCGATGCCGTGCCCGTTTTTTTCATACGGCGGATTAATTGTGAGCACATCAAAGCTGCCGCGCCGAAACGACCTGTCAATGGATTTTATATCGGCACTTACAATATCAATGCGGTCTTCACAGCCGTTAAACCGCGCAGTTTTGCGCATAAGCGAACAAAAATAATCAAAATATTCCACTGCGGTAATTTTTTTCAAATCCCCGCGGGCAAGATATAAAAACGGGATAATTCCGCTGCCGCTGCAAAGGTCAATAACCCTGTCAGACGGCGAAAACCGCGCAAAGCCCGCCAGCAGTACGGCGTCTATCCCAAAGCAAAACAGCTTTGAATTCTGACGGATTTTCCAGCCGTTTATATTGAGTTCATCCATGCGTTCGGCGTCTGTATCAATAAATTCGCCAAACGCCTGCTTTTCAGTGTTATCTTCAGTCAAACTGTCTGTCCTCTTGAATTTCGAATTTATATAAGTGCCCGCAGCCCGTCAATACTGTCAAAGCTGTGTTCGGGCATTTCCTCAAGACTGTACGGCCACGGACTGAGAGATTTTATCCAGACGGGCACATAGCCCGCCGCCCTGCAGGCGCGCACATCATTTAACGGATTGTCACCTACATAGTAAAGCTCGTCTGCCGGAATATTCAGCCTGCGCGCCATCTCGTCAAATATCCGAGGATTCGGTTTCCAGTAATCATAATTTCTTTCATCTCCGCACATATGCTCGGCAAATTCACCTGATGTGAGTATCTCATCAAAAAGCTCACCAAACCCCAGCATCTCGATTTTGCGCCGCTGAAACTTATCGTCGCCGTTAGTTATAATTCCCAGCTTATATCCCGCCGTCCGCAAATCTTCAAGCAAACGGATAGTAAACGGAAACGGCACGGCATATTTTTTAAAGCATTCACGTACAAAATCAGCAACCTTTTCGTATTTCGGAGTATTTTCAGCCTTAAAAAAGTGCTCTCTGCAAAGAGCTTCGTATACTCCCTCCCAGCCGCCTAAGATATACAGCGGCTCGGTATGTATAACATGCTCTATCGCACGTTCAATGTCGTAAGAGACATTTATATACGGAATGATACGTTCACTTTCATTCAGCATTAAAGTCCTTATCGTTCCGTATCTGTCAAAAAGTGTGTTGTCCAAATCAAAAACAAATCCGCGCATTGCAGCTCCTCCAAGATTTTCAATAATGGGCAAAGCCCCGTCACGGGGCGTTTTGTCAGCAGTCAGTACCACTGCCGAAAAAACCGCTGCCGAAAAAAGTGAGTACAACCCGCCGCAGGTGATGGCGTGCAGCATTTAGCTTTCGGTTGTAAATTACATTGAATATTATACGATAAACGTGATACGTTTGCAAGTTTTAAAAATAAATGTTTTTTCAGTAAATATCAACAAAAAACACCCCGCGGGAAAACCCGCAGGGTGTAAGCAGTGTTCAGTTAATGACGCAGGGGCGTCAGCTGAAATTACTGACCGAACTTCATGCTTTCTATGATGTAGTTCTGAACAATGTTGGCACCCTTGGTAGCCTCAGTTCTTACGTTGTAAGCTGCATCACCTGTGAAGCACTTGAAGAAGTTGGTGTCGGTACCGAGAGTCGAACCGGAGAAGTCGTTCATTGCAAGAGCAAATACAACATTCTTGGTAACGAAGTCAAAGTACTGTTTTCTCTGCTTGTAGTTAAAGTTGTAATACTCGAAGGTATTGAGGTTATCGAAGATAGTCTCGGTAAATCTGGTTGCCCACAGCTCCATGAACTTAAGAGCAATGTTTACGTTGTCCGGCTTGGATGTCTTCTTGGGAAGCATCATACCGAAACCGTAGTACTGGCAGATTTCCTTACCGTTTGCATTGTCAGACTTCGGATAGGGTACCCAGTTGATCTGAACCTTCTTGGAATACTCTGTATCGCGGTATACCTGGGTATACATGGTAGCGGACATGATTGTCGTACCGTTGTACAGACCGAGATGCTCTTTCTGGTTACCGGGGGATGTCTCAGAGCTGCAGCCGTAGTTTACAGAGTTACATACGCCTGTGATGAACTCCCACGCTTCAAGAGTCTCGGGCTTGAGCCAGTTGTTGATAAGCGCAGGTTTGTCAGCGTTAGCATCAATGTAAATACGGGGCGAGCCGTTTGTTGACGGCCAGATATAAGAAGCATTGGACGGCCACTGAACGAAAGCTACGAGATCCTCGCCGCGTTTGTTCTTAGCGGGTACGGATTTCATGTAATCGCTGAAGGATGACCAGCTCCATGCGCCCTTCTCCCACATAAGATGCGGGTCGGAAAGACCGAGCTCCTGTGTCAGAGTCTGATTGTACCAGATAACGTCAACAACACCGATAGGCGCGATAAGACGGAGTGTATTACCCCACTTGGCAGTATCCATGGTGTTTTTGCAGACGCCGGGTGAAGAACCTAAGTTGTTGATGTTGACAACGTCGGTGATTGAACGTGTAATACAGAGAGATGAAGGGAATACAACGTGGTTGGAGTATATGATATCGCACTGTTTGCCGGCATTCATAGCCTGAAGGGCTGCTTCAACCGATTTCTGGTGCTGGCTCTTTGTATACTTAATGGTAAGACCATACTCTTTTTTGAGCTGTGAGAACCACTCCCACTCGTCGATTGTCACACCCTTTTCATTGCGGTATGACCATGCGGCAAAGTTATCCGCCGTGTAGAAAGCAAGAGTCTTTTTGTTAAGGTCTGTCAGCTTTGTGCCTGCGCGGACAAATCCTGTGTCGTCAATATTGAACGACGGAGCAAGCCCCTTATTCTGCTGTCTGTCACGGTTGATGAGCGGGTTCTGGTCAAAGTTGTACTTGGAAGCCTCTGTCGCACGGCGCTCGGACTTCTCAAGACCCTGCTCCTCGTCGGGAATAAAGCCGTTGTCGTTTGTGATGGTTGTCTCGTAATGGAAATTCTCATCATAAGCTACATCGGTCTTGGTATCGGTAACGTTTCCGTCCTTATCCTCGGAATAACCGTCATGATGAGTTTTCTCATCATCGGATACGTTGACTTTATTACCGTTGCTGTCGGTAGAGGTACCGCCGCCGCTGCTGTTATTGCCGCCGCCGCTGCTGTTATTACCGCCGCCGCTGTTATTACCATCGGTGGAGGTGCCGCCTTCGTCGCCGTCTCCGCCTTCGGTATTTCCGCCTTCGGTACTGCCGCCCTCACCGTTGTCTGTATCGGCAACGCCGCCCTCGTCATCCGCCGGTCCCTTTTTACAGGAAACCGCCATTGACGCGAACATGAGAACAATAAGAAGTACCGCAAGATACCTGCTTAGTTTTTTCATATTGCTTCTCCTTTTTAAAATTAAATACATTTTTATATTTTATTGCTGTCTGCAATAAAAGACGTACATCTGACAAACGCGGACTTATGTAATAAATCTATGCGGAAAGGTCCGCTTTTTATAAATTATACATAATTCCACAATACTTTGTCAATGAATTTTTAGATAATTTTATCGGTTACCAAAAATTCTCTTGTTTTTGCCGCTCTTTTCAGGCAAAGACCGGACTTCGAATTTATTTTCCATCGCCTCACCTCTCTTTAAAGTCAAATTCCCTTTACGTTTTCTCTGTATTTTCTTTGTTTCACCTATATATGTAACGAGAACTCAAAAATGTTGCATTTTTTTGAAGAATTTACAATCAAAATTGAACTTTGTTAATTTTGTATATTTTGGAATTTCGTTTTTGTGCAAAATGACATGCCGCCGTATATGAGTTCAAAGCAACAGCGAAAATTTCAGACTTGGTAAATTTCAGTTTATTTATCCGAGCTTAAACTCTTGCGGCGTCTATCTGCCGAATTTGAGGCTCTCCTCGACATACGACTGGACGAGCCCCGACGCCTTGGCAGCCTCCGTCTTTACATTATATTCCGAGCTGCCGTAAAAGGCGCTGAAGAAATTGGTGTCCGACACAACCGACGAGCCTTCGAAATCGTTCATTGCAAGCCCGAAAACAACATTGCGCGTTACAAAGTCAAAATATTGCTTTCTCTGCTTGTAGTTAAAGTTATAATACTCAAAGGTATTAAGGTTATCAAACAGCGATTCCGTAAAGCGCGTAGCCCACAGCTCCATGAATTTAAGAGCGATATCCACGTTATACTCATGCACCGTCTTTTGCGGAAGCATCATGCCGAAACCGTAATACTGGCAGATTTCCTGACCGTACGGGTTATTGGATTTCGGATACGGAACCCAGTTAATCCGGATATTTTTCGAATACTCCGTATCGCGGTAGACCTGAGTGAACATAGTCGCCGACATCAGGGTCGTGCCCTCGTACAGACCCAAATGCGCCTGCTCCATACCCTCGCCGTCTGCATCGCTGCCGAACTCGACGGAATTATGGACGCTTGTGATAAACTCCCACGCCTCAAGCGTTTTGGGATTATCCCACGCGGTCATAACGGCGGGAACGCTGTTATTTGCGTCTATCTTTATATAAACACAGCCGTTGGTGGAGGGCCAGATATAGGACGCATTATGGCTCCACTCTACAAACGCGGTGAGCTTCTGCCCGGTTTTTGTAACACTCGGTGCGGACAGCAGGAAGTTTTTGAAGGAGTCCCAGTTCCACACGCCCTTTTCCCACATTACATGCGGGTCGGAAAGCCCGAGCTCCTGCGCTAAGGTCTGGTTATACCACAGCACGTCGACGCAGCCTATGGGAGATACAAGCCGCAGAGTATTTCCCCACTTGCACAGATCCATCGTCATTTTGCATACGCCGGGCGAAGAGCCGAGATTATTGATACTTATAAGATCTGTAATATTGCGGGAGATACACAGCGCCGACGGGAAAACGACATGATTTGAATAAATAATGTCGCACGCCTTTCCGGCGTTCATCGCCTGAAGTGCCGCCTGAGTGGAGGCGGAGTGCTGCTTGACGGTGTACTTTATGTCAAGTCCCAGCTCGCTCCTGAGCAGCTTAAACCACTCCCATTCGTCAATAAGCTCTCCGCTTTCGCTGCGGTAAGACCACGCGGCAAAATTATCGGCAGTAAAGAACGAAAGAGAATGACCGCGCAGCGATGACAGCCTTGTACCGGAACGGACAAAGCCCGTATCGTCAATATCAAATGACGGGAGCGCAGTTTTATTCGGCACCCTGTCACGGTTTATAAGCGGGTTTTGGTCAAAGTTGTACTTGGAAGCCTCTGTCGCACGGCGTTCCGACTTTACAAGCCCCTGATCCTTTGGGGAAACATAATAGTCACCCGTTGTCGCATACTCCGAATTCAGGCGGTAGTCCTTGTCAATCTCATCGTCGGGCACCGTGGACACCACATATCCGTCATCGTCCTCGACATAATACGCCCGCTTTTGAGGCGCACTGCCGTCATCAGCACTGTCTGCCGACGCCCCCGACCCGCTGTTATTATTATCTTCCGCACCGTCAGTTTCGGACGCGTCCTGCTCTGCATCGACAAAGCCGTGCTCCTCAGCGGCGCTGTTTTGCCGGCAGGACGTAACGGAAACAAGCATAAGCAGAACGAGAACGGCAGCAATATATCTTGAAAACCTGCTCACGTTAATCTCCTTTCAAACCTCTGCGGTTTGTCTGTATAAATAAGTATATAAAATCCGAAAAATAGTTGTCAATATGAATTTGCACTTATATATGTAAAAACAAATGTAAAATGTTGCAGTTTTTTCAAAAATTAATAATAAAAACAAAAATTTGTTGAACCTGCCGAAAACGGTACGGATAATTTGTTGAATATGCACATTATAAAATCCCGCACGTTTAAACGGACGGGATTAAAAAGCTACTTATGATAAATTTCATTTCTGCGTATTTTATACGAGCGGTAAAGCTGTTCAAGCAGCATACAGCGGGCAAGCTGGTGGGGAAATGTCATGCGCGACATCGAAAGGCGCAGTCCGCACTTGCTCTTGAGCTGTTCGGACATACCGTGAGAGGAACCGACAAACAGCGCGGCTTTGCCGCTGTATGCCATCGCGTCCCTTAGCGTTTGCGCCAGCATTTCGGAGGACATCTCATTGCCCTCGATACACATCGCGATTTTAAATGCGTCGGCAGGAGCGCAGGACAGCATCTGCTCGCCCTCCCTTTCGAGAGCGCGCGCTATCTCTGAGGGCGACGGGCTTTGAGGCAGGCGGCTTTCGGGCAGCTCGGTTATTTTAAGAGTGCAAAACCTGCTCAGACGCTTTACATATTCGCCGCACAGCTCACGCATGAATTTTTCCTTCAGGCTGCCGATGCATATAATATCAAGCCTTTCCACGCAGTATCCTTTCCGCCTTCAGCAGAGCAAGCTGTGTTTTCCCGTCGGTAAGCGTGCCGTCATACACGGCTTTCAGAGCCTTTTCAAACGGCATTTTCACAATATCGATAAATTCTCCCTCGTCGGGATGGCTTTGCCCCTGCGAAAGCTCCAGTGCAAGATAAATATAAGTACGCTCCGAGTCGTATGCGGGGGTTGCCTCCATAAAGCCCAGAGGTATCACGCGCCCGGCTTTCAGCCCAAGCTCCTCCGAAAGCTCACGCAGGGCGCAGGTTTCGGGGTTTTCGCCCTTTTCCAGCTTGCCGGCGCATATTTCCGTAAGAACACATCCGGCGCCCGCACGGAACTGGCGTACAAGCGTGATATTGCCCTCGTCATCCACAGGCAGTATTCCCGCGCCGCCCGGATGCAGCACAAGCTCACGGCTTGCCGTGCTACCGTCCTCCAGCTCAACGCTGTCAAGCGCCGCTGTAAAAACTTTTCCTTCATATATAATATTGCGCGACAGGGTTTTCTCCGATAAATGCATTTCATTTTCTCCTTTGCAGATAATAATCTATTGCTTTTCATAAAATGTTCGCTTACTCCGAAATACTCGGCAAGCTCATATCGGGTATGAATCCCCGATTTACAGGCAAAAATCAGCGCATCAAAGGGCACACAGTGCAAAATCGCCCATTCGTCCGCCTTTTTCTCGCACTTCTCGCGCAGGGACAGGGGCGTGTACTGATTGTAAAACGCGCCCGTCCTGCAATGACCCAGCTCGTGCGCAAGCATGGTCTTTTGCTCCGACTGACTGTAATTTCTGCTGTTGTCAAGACCTATCATGCAGCGCCCGTGCTCGTCCATCAGAGACATCGCGCGGCTTTCGGGCATACAAAAGCCCACAACGCCTACGCCCAGCGTATCCGCCAGCTCATAGAGCTGACTTATCTCCGTTATCCTCTCTTGCTTTAATGAATTTTGCAAAATTCTTCACCTCTTGAAGCATCTCGTCCGAGATATTGCCGTCGCCGAACAGCGCAAACTTGAGCGACTCGTCCGCTGACTGCTCGCTTTTTCTCTTTCCGAGATTAAGTTCGATAAGCTCGCTTTCCGGCACGCCCAGCGCCTTGGCAAGCTTTCTGATGGTGGCGCTTGTCGGGTTTACCTCTCTGCCCGAGCGCACGTCATAACCTTTTTCAATACTGTCAATATGAGTATGGCTGATATTGCAAAGCCCTGCAAATTCCCGAAGCGACATTCCCATACTCAGACGGCGGCTTTTTACATATTCGCCTAAACTGTTATTCATTTTTTACACCCCTTTGTTTGTATTGTAAATCATAAACAACGATTTGTCAAGTTTTTTTACAAAACAGTTGTTTTTAGTTGACAAAACATAGCCGCTGATGTAAAATATAAAAAACAAAAGAATAGCAAAAAGGAGGATTGCGTAAATTGAAAACAACAGAATATATATGCACTCATTGTCGAAAGCGTTTCAAAAATCCGACTGTAATTTATAACAGACATGTGACAGCGGCGCCGGAAAAGTACCAGAAAACTTACGGATGCCCCATATGCGGATACGAGGGTATCGAGGAAATACGTTCACTTCGCGCGACAAAAAACGAGCTGCGCCGTTACCTGCTGCTCTGCCGCGAGGTGGAAAAGGAAAGTACGCGGCTTACGGCAATGAAGGCACGCGGCGAGGATACGTCAGAGCTTTACGAGCTGATAGAAAACAACAAGCTGCGGTGTACGGCGCTGATGCTTAAAACCCAGCAGTTTATCTACTCTATTGACGATTCTCTCATGCGCCAGATTTTTGAGCTGCGCTATCTCAAGGGAATGAAATGGTCGGGCGTTGCCGCGGGGCTCGGCGGGTTTTATTCGCAGGATTATGTCAGAATTACGCATGACAGATACCTCAAGGCACGGTGCGGCGACGTCATAACAGAAAATGAGACTTAAAAAGTAAAAGTTTTTCTTTACATTTTTGCATTGTTTATTATATAATAAATGATAATATAAAAATATGTAAAAAGGAGTGTTTTCATGGCGTTTTATTATGATGAGCCGTCACATACCTTCAGTGAATATCTGCTTGTGCCCGGATACAGCAGCTCGCAGTGCATACCCGCAAATGTGTCGCTTAAAACACCGCTTGTAAAATACAAGAGCAATGAGCAGCCGGCGCTTACTCTGAATACGCCGCTTGTTTCGGCGATAATGCAGTCGGTTTCCAACGACACAATGGCAATAGCGCTTGCCAGAGAGGGCGGCGTATCGTTTATTTACGGTTCGCAGACGGTACAGGCGCAGGCGGACATGGTGCGCCGCGTTAAAAATTACAAGGCGGGCTTTGTCACCTCCGCCTCCAACATAAAGCCCGACGCGACGCTTGCCGATATACTGGAGCTAAAGCGCAAAAACGGCTTTTCCACCGTTGCCGTCACCGACGACGGCACGGCGCACGGCAAGCTCCTCGGTATGGTCACAAGCCGCGATTACCGTATTTCGCGCATGGACACCTCCGAGCGTGTCGAGAGCTTTATGACTCCGTTTTCAAAGCTGATTACGGCGCCCGCCTCAACTACTCTTAAAGAGGCAAACGATATAATATGGGATCACAAGCTCAACGCACTGCCGCTTATAAATGACGACAATACGCTCTACGCATTCGTTTTCCGCAAGGACTACGACCAGCACAAGGAAAACCCCTGCGAGCTGCTGGACTCGCAGAAACGGTATATAGTCGGGGCGGGGAATAAACACACGCGACTATGCCGAGCGCGTTCCTGCGCTGATAGAAGCAGGCGCGGACGTGCTTTGCATCGACTCATCGGAAGGCTTTTCGGAATGGCAGAGCCGCACAATCGCCTGGATCAGGGAACGCTACGGCGACAGCGTAAAGGTAGGCGCGGGCAATGTTGTAGACGCTGACGGATTCAGGTTTTTGGCGGACGCGGGCGCAGATTTCATAAAAATCGGCATCGGCGGCGGCTCAATCTGCATAACGCGCGAAACAAAGGGTATCGGGCGCGGACAGGCAACGGCGGTCATAGACGTTGCAAGGGCGAGAGACGAATACCTTAAAGAGACCGGCGTATATATCCCGATATGCTCTGACGGCGGAATCGTGCACGACTATCACATCACGCTGGCACTGGCGATGGGCTGTGATTTTTGTATGCTCGGCAGGTATTTTTCGCGGTTTGACGAGTCGCCCACAAATAAATTCTTGTCAACGGCAGCTATATGAAGGAGTATTGGGGCGAGGGCTCGGCGCGCGCGCGCAACTGGCAGCGCTACGACCTGGGCGGTGACAGAAAGCTGTCCTTTGTCGAGGGAGTAGACTGCTACGTGCCGTATGCCGGCTCGCTGCATGATAACCTTGCTGTTACGCTCAGCAAAATAAAGCATACCATGTGCAACTGCGGCGCACTCACAATCCCGGAGCTTCAGCAGAAGGCAAAGCTGACCCTTGTCAGCTCCACCTCCATTGTCGAAGGCGGCGCACACGACGTGCTTGTAAAGGACTCATCAAATAAATAATCCATCTCTGCGTCAGGCAGAATAACTTAAATAAAAAACGACGGTTTAGACCGTCGTTTTTAATTCTGCCGAAAACTATTCCGCAATGCTGAAAAACACCTGCTTTTTTTAAAAAGTTCATGACAATTTAAAATATATATGTTATAATGTATGGTACTAATTTGAAACTATGGTGATATAGATGAACAAAACCGCAAAAATCCTTGCCGCAGTCGGTGCTGCGGCGGCGAGTGCGGCGGCGCTCACAGTCAGTACGGTGTCTGACTATGCAATTAACGCACGCTCAAAAATGTTTGCAGACAGACACGCGGGTGAAGCACCTTTGCCTCAGAGCAGACGCACGGTGCCGGTGACAATACAAAACAGCGACGGGTTAAAGCTTACGGGACATTATCTGCCTGCCGAGAATCCGAAAAGAACGGTCATTGCCGTTCACGGCTGGAGGTCGTCCTGGCAGCATGACTTTCGCAGTCAATGCGGGATTTTGGAATCGCTGGACTGCAACGTACTGTTTATCGACCAGCGCGCGCACGGCAGCAGTGAAGGAAAATATATAGGCTTCGGCATTACCGAGCGCTTTGACTGTCTTGAATGGCTGAATTTTACAGAAGCGCACAATAAGGAAAATCTGCCGATTTACCTTTTCGGCATATCCATGGGCGCGACAACCGTAATGCTGGCAAGCGAGCTTATAGGCCCGGGGCGGGTTTCGGGAATTATCGCGGACTGCGGCTTTACCTCTGCCGGCGACATCTGGCGGTATGCCATAAATCAAAAGGCAAGACACGGCAGCAGCGGCTTTTACCGCCTGTCTGACCTTCGCTGCATTCGCAAAGCCGGCTATCGTGGCGATACCCGCTCGACAGTGCAGGCATTGAAAAACACAGACATTCCGCTGCTTTTTTTCCACGGCAGTGAAGATAAATTTGTTCCGGCCTGCATGAGCCGCACAAGCTATGAAAGCTGTGCCTCACGAAAACGGCTTGTTATCGTGGACGGCGCAAAGCATAACGGCAGCTGCCGCGCCGATCCCCCGCGGTACAGACAGGAACTTGAGAACTTTTTCAACAACAACGAAACGGTAGTAACAGATGACACTTAACAATAATCAAAATACACGGCACGGTGAAAAAAGTCCGCTGTCGCTGGGCATTGATATAGGCTCCACCACGGCAAAGCTCATTATCACGCAGCAAGGCAAGGTCATTTACGAAAAATACGAACGCCATTTTTCAAAGGTTCGCCGCAAGCTGCTTGAAATGCTGAAAGAGGTATCCGATATTCTAAACGGCAGGCAGTTCACCGCCGCCATATCCGGCTCGGCGGGGTTCGGGCTTGCTCAGAGCATAGGTCTTGCCTTTGTGCAGGAGGTTTTTGTGGTCGGCAAGGTAATCAGCACGCTGGAGCCGGATACAAAAGCCGTTATAGAGCTGGGCGGCGAAGATGCAAAAATTATCTTCTTTGACGGCGGCACCGATGAACGCATGAACGGCAGCTGCGCCGGAGGCACAGGCGCATTTATCGACCAGATGGCATCGCTTTTTGAATATCACGGTTGATGAAATGGACACGCTGGCGCTTGAACACAGGAAAATATACCCCATTGCCTCGCGCTGCGGTGTTTTTGCAAAAACGGATATTCAGCCGCTGCTCAATCAGGGCGCGGCAAAGCCGGATATCGCCGCTTCCATTTTTCAGGCAGTAGTAAACCAGACGATTGCGGGTTTGGCACAGGGAAGAAAAATCAGCGGCAAGGTTTTGTTTTTAGGCGGACCGCTGTATTACTGCAAAGGCTTGCAGCAGCGCTTTAAGGAGACGCTGGGGCTGTCGGACGACGAAGCCGTTTTCCCCGAATACGCGCGCTACGCCGTAGCGCTGGGTACCGCTTTATATGCCGCCGAGTGCGCAGATACGCTGAATTTCGAAGAGCTCTGCACGTCAATAGAGCGCAGTATGGGCGACAAGCCGATAATTTCCGCGCTGCCGCCGCTGTTCAAATCACAGAACGAGTACGACAGCTTTAAGGAACGCCACGCAAGCGCCGACGTGCCGCGGCTGAGCATAGATGATTATTCGGGAAAAGCATATATCGGCATTGACTGCGGAAGCACCACGACAAAGCTTGTTCTTCTGTCAGACAAAAAGGAAATACTCTACACATATTATTCCTCCAATCACGGTAATCCCGTCGATATTGTCAGAGAGCAGTTAAGTCGGATTTATAAGCTGTGCGGGGACAAAATCACAATCGCGGGCAGCGCCGTCACCGGCTACGGCGAGGAGCTTGTCAAAAACGCCTTCGGCGCGGACATCGGCGTTGTGGAAACGATTGCGCACTATACCGCCGCGAAATACTTTTGTCCTAAGGTGGACTTTATACTTGACATAGGCGGTCAGGACATAAAGTGCTTTAAAATACAAAACGGCGCCATTGACAGCATAATGCTCAACGAGGCGTGCTCGTCGGGCTGCGGCTCGTTTATCGAAACATTTGCGCGCTCAATGGGCTATGAGGTGCCCGAGTTTGCCCAAAAGGGACTCTTTGCGCAGGCTCCCGTGGATTTGGGCAGCCGCTGCACCGTGTTTATGAACTCGTCTGTCAAGCAGGCGCAAAAAGACGGCGTCAGTGTCGGCGATATATCTGCCGGGCTTTCCGTCAGCGTTGTCAAAAACGCGGTATACAAGGTCATACGCGCCGCCGACGTGTCGGAGCTGGGCGAAAACATAATAGTGCAGGGCGGTACGTTTTTAAACGACGCCGTACTGCGCGCCTTTGAAAGAGAGCTGGGACGCAACGTAATACGCCCCGCCATATCCGGGCTTATGGGCGCATACGGCGCGGCGCTTATCGCAATGAGATGTACCTCATCCTCCATAATTTCCGCAGATAAGCTGAAAAGCTTTTCCCATACATCAAAAACCGCGGTCTGCAAGGGCTGTACTAACCACTGTACACTCACCGTAAACACCTTTGCCGACGGAAAGAAATACATTTCGGGCAACAGATGCGATAAGGGACTGGGAAACCTTAAGCAGCATGAGCCGCTGCCCGACCTTTACGAATACAAGCTCAAAAAGCTGAACACATATCAGGGCGGAAGCGGGAAGCGCGGCAGAATAGGGTCTGCCCATGGCTCTGGGCATGTACGAGCTTTTGCCGCTGTGGCACGGAATTTTCAATGCCCTCGGCTTTGAAACGGTGCTCTCGGGCGGCTCGACGCGGCGCGTGTACGAAAAGGGACAGTTTACAATCCCGTCCGACACAGCATGCTATCCCGCAAAGCTTATGCACGGGCATATAATGAACCTCCTGGATGCGGGAGTAGACGCAATATTCTATCCCTGTCTCACATACAATGTTGACGAAAAATCGTCGGACAATCACTACAACTGCCCTGTCGTTGCATACTATCCGGAGCTTCTTGCGGGAAATATAGACGGGCTGAGCAAGGATATGTTTTTATATCCGTACCTTAATATAAACAGCAGCCGCGTACTGGTGCGCGGGCTTGCCGAATGTCTTTCAAAGCGTTTCGGGAACATACCCAAAAAGGAGATCAGCCGTGCGGTAAAGCTCGGCTTTGATGAGTATAACCGGTATATTGAGGATATACGCCGAGAGGGAGAGCGCGCGCTGAAATTTGCCGAGAATACGGGACGGCGGGTTATGATACTTGCGGGAAGACCGTACCATATAGACAGCGAAATCTGCCACGGTATCAACAAGCTGGCTCAGATGCTGAACTTTGTCGTTGTAAGCGAGGACAGTATCTGCCATTTGGCAAACACACCGCAGGTGCGCGTGCTCAACCAGTGGACATATCACTCACGGCTGTACCGCGCGGCGCAGTTTGCAGTGCGAAATCCCAACACGGAGCTTGTCCAGCTTGTATCCTTCGGCTGCGGAGTCGACGCCATAACAACCGACGAGGTGCGCCGAATACTGGAGGACGGCGGAAAATACTACACACAGATAAAAATTGATGAAATTACAAATCTCGGCGCGGTCAGAATCCGTCTCCGCAGTCTTTTGGGCGCGCTGGATATGAGGTGACAAAAATAAACAAAGATTATATCAAATTTACAAAGCAGATGAAAAGGGACTATACCATACTTATACCCAACATGCTGCCTATACATTTTAATATGGTCATACGGGTAATGGAAAGCTACGGCTACAAAGCAAAGATGCTGGAAAATGAGGGACATTCCGTAGTGGAAAACGGGCTGCGGTATGTACATAACGACACCTGCTACCCTGCAATTTTAGTAATCGGTCAGTTTATCGACGCGCTGAAAAGCGGACAGTACGACACGCACAAGGTGGCGCTCATGCTGTTCCAGACAGGCGGCGGGTGCCGAGCCTCCAATTATGTATCGCTTTTGAGAAAAGCGCTTGTAAAAGCGGGCTTCGGATATGTTCCGGTCGTGTCCTTCAGCCTGACGGGGCTTGAAAAGCACCCCGGCTTTAAGCTGACAATACCTTTTCTGCATAAGCTTATGTATGCCGTTACCTGCGGCGATCTTCTGATGTCGCTCTACAACCAGTGCCGCACAACCGAGATAAACCGCGGACAGAGCCGCCGGCTGCTCGACAGGTGGACAGAGCGCGTTGCAAGCGAGATGCGCACCGCGGGGCCTCTGCGCTACTCAAAAATCAAAGAGTGCTACCGCAGGATTGTAAAAGACTTTGCCGAGCTGCCGAGACGTGACGAAAAGCCCGTGCGGGTCGGAATTGTCGGCGAAATATATGTAAAATTTTCAAGTCTGGGCAATAACGGGTTAGAGCAGTTTTTGGTAGACGAGGGCGCGCAGGTCTGCGTTCCGGGCTTTCTTGATTTCTGCTTTTACTGCATCTATAACAGCATAATAGACAAAAAGCTGTATGACAGAACGCGCATGCCGCTGTTTATCTATAAATTTGCATTTAATTTTGCAAAGAAAAAGCAGCAGGACATGATAGACGCCGTTGTGCAAAACAGCAGTTTCGAGCCGATGACGCCGATTGAGCATACAATTTCGCTCTGCCGCGGTTATATAAACCTCGGCGTCAAAATGGGTGAAGGATGGCTGCTCACGGCGGAAATGCTGGAGCTGTACGATTCGGGCACCAAAAACATCATCTGCACCCAGCCTTTCGGCTGCCTGCCAAATCACATCTGCGGCAAGGGCATGATGCGCCCCCTCAAGGAGCAAAAGCCGGATATAAACATCGTCGCCGTGGACTACGACGCGGGCGCGACAAAGGTCAATCAGATAAACCGCATAAAGCTTATGCTTGCAAACGCCAAAGAGCAGCAAAAAGCCTCCGCTGACAGTCATGCCGGGAGCGGACAGCAGAGCGAAAAGAGTACGGATAAAGAGGCGGTTTTGGTATAACCGCCTTTTTAAATAAATTTGATTTTTTTTATTTTTGATGCAATAAAACACACAGTTTTCGGATTAACTGTATGAAAGGGGCAAAACTGAAAAAATGTTTTCTCTGACGTCAGACAGGCATATATCGGCAGACAGCGGCAGCGCATCAATAGATGACTGTCTTTCACGCATTGCGCTCAGTAAAGACAAGGGCGCGCTGGAAGAGCTGTACCGCAAAACCTATACGTCTGTTTACAGCTTTGCCCTTTCGATTTTGAAGAACACGCATGACGCGCAGGACGCGGCTCACGACTGCTATCTAATTATCTTTTCATCTGCCGAAAGCTATGTGTCGCACAAAAAACCTCTGGCGTGGATATTGACCGTCACAAAAAATTTATGTCTGAAAAAGCTCAGAGAACGCGCAAAAGACACATATGTTACGGAAAACGAGCTTGAAATGTACCCCGATAAAATGTCAGCCGTGACGGCAGAGGACAAAATAATAATTTCCGAGTGTCTGAATACGCTTTCCGACAACGAGCGGCAGATAATTGTGCTGCACGCCGTGGCAGGTATGAAACACAGGGAAATCGCAGAGCTTACGGGACTGCCCGTGTCAACTGTTCTTTCAAAATACAGCAGAGCGCTTAAAAAGCTGAAAAAAATTTTGTAAAGGAGAGCAATGCGATGAAGGACAACGAAATAAACAATAAAATAAAAGAAGCATTTTCCCATGCCGCACCCGATATTCTGGACTCCGTTCTCTCTGATTGCAGTCAAAAGAAAGGAACGGTAATCTACATGACGGAAAACGGAAAAAGCAAGCGGAGAATGAGACTCATAATCGGCATAGCGGCATGTCTTTTACTGCTGCTGGGAGGCTTTGCGGGCTATCGTGTATATGACCTGAATTATGCCGTGGACTCAACCGTATCTCTGGACGTGAACCCAAGTATAGAGATAAAGGTAAATCAAAAGGAGCGTATTCTTGACGTTACGGCTCTCAACGAGGACGGAAAAAAGGTAATAGGAGATATGGACTTTAAGGGCAGCAGCATTGACGTCACCGTAAACGCTCTGATAGGCTCCATGCTGAAAAACGGATATCTGAACGAGCTGGCAAACTCCGTTCTGATAAGCGTTGATAATAAAAACACCGCAAAAGGCTCGCAGCTTCAGGCGCGGCTGACAGACGAGGTGGGCGCAATGCTTCAGACAGAGAGCTTTACAGGCTCGGTGCTGAGTCAGACAATTTCAAACAGTCAGAGCCTGAGCGCCGCGACGGAAAAATACGGTATAACCGAGGGCAAGGCGCAGCTCATAAACGAAATTCTCAAAAAGGACTCGCGCCATACCTTTGAAGACCTGGCAAAGCTTACGATAAACGAGCTCAATCTGCTGATGAATTCAGGTGCCTACACCCCTGATAATATCTCCTCGGTCGGAAGCGCCAGCGACAAGGCATACATCGGTCAGGAAAAAGCGAAGGCTGCGGCAATCGCACACGCGGGACTGTCGGATTCGGACGTTTCATATTTTGAAACGGACATGGACACCGAAAACGGAATAATGGTATATGAGGTCGAATTCAAATGCGGCGGATACGAGTACGAATACGACATAAACGCACTGACCAGCGAAATCGTACAGTACAGCAGGGAAAAGGACGATGATTATTTCTCGGTGCAAACACCGTCCGATACCCAGAACCAGCAAAGCACAAGCGGTGTCGGCAATTCGTCCGATACATCACAATCTCAAAACACGTCCTTGCCTCAGGCAAAAATCTCAGCTGATGAAGCAAAGGAAATTGCACTTGCTCACGCCTCTGTTGCAGCGTCGGAGGCGGCATATATAAAGGTTGATACGGACTATGATGACGGCAGACTTATATACGAAGTTGAATTTGTTGTGAAAAGTATTGAATACGAATATGAGATAGATGCCGACAGCGGAAATATTCTCGACTTTGACAGGGAAATCGACGACTGAACTCAAAAACCTCCTCTGCAATTTTTGCAGAGGAGGTTTTAAGCTGCGGTAAATTGTTAATTAATGAAGGTCAAATCTATAACCGATACCGGAAAAGTAACATACGGCGACAAACACAGCCGCTGCAAGCAGCGTCAGCGCAATGAAAAGCCAACGGTTAAAACGGTACTCCTTAACACTGTTTCTGTATTCAACCTGTTCCTCGGGCGTCATGTCGTTAAACAGCTCTCCGCGGATACGGCGGATATCACGGTTAAGCCCCCAGACTCCCGCCCGCTCCTCGGAGTTTGCGTCCCGAACCTCGCCCGCCGTAGTAAACATAAAAATAACGGAAATGAGCAGACAGAGCGGCAAAGCCGCCTGCCAGTGAAAAAATATACATATAAGTATATTGGCAAGGCTTGCGGCAGCATACGCAAAAGCAACGGCGGCAGGCGCGCGGTGAAGCGTAAGGGAACGGCTGAACACGACGGCGCGCACAATTATATACGCTATCAAAAGTATTCCGACCGTCAGAAAAATTTTTGCCGCTGTAATCGGACTTTCAAACGGAAGCCCGCTCATTTCGAAAAAATCAGATATCCATTTCATTTTAAACTCTCCTTAAACGCCGACCCCGCGCTTTAAAATTCCCAAGCCCACGCCCACGCTGCCGCCGCAAAGCAAACGGCGTTTGAAATCACGTCTCAGTGAGGTATCCTCCGGCAATGCCTCAAAATTATCAGTGTCATTTACGGCAAATATGCGCCACAGGTCTGCGCGGCTTTCGGCACAGCTTACCGTTTCAAACAAATCCATAAACTTTAGTATATTCGACGGCGGCGTTATAATTTCACGGTTTGCAGGAAATAAAAGCCACGAGTTGCAGTAAAAAACGGTATCCGCACCGAAAAATGCCCTCGCGCATTTAACGGAATCTCCGCAAAGCCCGATATCCAGCCTGCCGTTTGACGGTATGTGTATACTGACGGCGGGCGCTCCGCCTTTTATAACCCCGACAGATGTCACGACATCGTTTTCAAGCGGTTTCGGCTCAAACTGAAGTCTTCCGAAACAAAACAGCAAAATATTGAAAATTTTAAGCTCCCACTTCATAACAAACGAACCGTAAACCCCGTGCAGCTGAAAGCACTCGTTATTCTTGCAGCGCAGATCCTGCAAAATATCAAAATACATGCCGTCATCCAGGCGGCGCGCAGCATAGAGCTCCCTTTAAATGCCGCGTAAACGCAAGCATCAGGAGCATGGATACGGTAAAGCGGTGAACTCCCGTCTCCGCCTCAATCCTGCCGTATGCCGACGCATATTCCTCGGCGGCTGCCGGCGGAAATTGCAGACGCTCGCTGATGTACACTATATAATCCTTCATTGGTTCCTCCGGCGTCATTTTCGTATATATAGATTATCTCAACAGCACCTCAATGTCAAGCAGCAGGACAAATTATTAATATAAATAATTAAACATTTATATTGACTTTATTTCGTATAAGTATATAATAAGCATAGATAAAAAGTATTTTTACGGAGGACAAAAACATGCCAAAAACATTTCGCGTAGGCGTCGTCGGCTGCGGCGGCATTGCAAACGGAAAGCATCTTCCGTCGCTTGATGCGGTAGAAAACGTTGAAATCGTATATTTCTGCGATATTGTCAGGGAGCGCGCCGAAAAGGCATGCGCCAAGTACGGCGCCCAGGGCGCAAAGGTTACCGAAAACTATATGGACGTGGTCAATTCCGACGTTGACGTTATACACGTCTGCACGCCCAACCGCTCGCACTGCGAAATCTCCTGCGCCGCTATGGAGGCGGGCAAGCACGTGCTCTGCGAAAAGCCGATGGCAATAAACGCGGCTGAGGCACGCAAGATGTATGAAACCTCGGTTAAAACGGGCGTCACTCTTTCTATCGGATATCAGAACAGGTTTACACCCGAAAGCCAGTATGTCAAGGCAGAGGCGGAAAGCGGATTTTTCGGTGACATATATATGGCGCGCGCATACGCCATACGCCGCCGCGCGGTTCCGACCTGGGGCGTATTTTTGAACGAGTACGAGCAGGGCGGCGGTCCGCTTATCGACATCGGCACGCACGCGCTTGATTTAACGCTGTGGACAATGGACAATTATAAGCCCAAATACTGCGTGGGCACTACATATCACAAGCTGAACAAGGATACGGACACCGGCAATGCCTGGGGCGACTGGAACCCCGACGAGTTTACGGTTGAGGACAGCGCTTTCGGATTTATCGTTATGGAAAACGGCGCGACAATCATTCTTCAGTCCTCCTGGGCGCTCAACACGCACAAAAGCTGCGAGGCAAAATTTGCGGTCTGCGGCACCAAGGGCGGCGCGGATATGTACGACGGACTGGTGCTTAACACAATAAGACACGGCAAGCAGGTAAACATTATGCCGCAGCTGGACGCTAAAGGCGTTGCGTTTTACGACGGCAAGGGAATGAAGCCCGCCGAGGCGGAGGCGCGCTGCTTCTACAACGCGATAGCAACCGGCACAAAGCCGATAACGCTGCCCGAGCAGGCGCTTGTCGTATCTGAGATATTAGAGGGCATCTATGTTTCCGCCAAAACCGGAAAGCCCTATTACTTCGGGGAGGAGAAATAAATGAAGGTAGGAGTTCTTACGGCGTTTTGCCATGACAGAGATTTTGAGGATATGATTAAATACCTGCACGGAATCGGCGTGCAGGCGGTGGAGCTGGCATCGGGCGGCTATCCCGGCAAGTACCACATTAACCCCGAGGAGCTTTTGAAAGCTCCCGGAAAGATTGATGAAATCAAAGCCGTTATCGACAAATACGGAATGGAAATATCAGCCGTTTCCGCGCACGGAAATCCCGTGCACCCCGATAAGGCGACCGCAAAGAAATATCACGACGATTTTATAAACGCAATCCTGTTTGCCCAAAAGCTGGGAGTTGACACCATCGTCGGCTTTTCCGGCTGCCCCGGCGACCACGACGGCGCAAAATATCCCAACTGGGTCACCTGCGCATGGCCGACCGATTATGCAAAGGTGCTTGAGTACCAGTGGGAGGTTCTGATTAAATACTGGAAAGAGACCGCCGAGTTTGCAAAGGCTCACGGCATAAAGAAAATAGCGTTTGAGATGCACCCGGGCTTCTGCGTTTACAATCCCGCAACGCTCAAACGTCTTCGCGCCGAGGTGGGGGACATAATCGGCGCAAACTTTGACCCGTCACATCTGTTCTGGCAGGGAATTGACCCCGTCGCCGCAATAAAAGACCTTGAGGGCATGATTTATCACTTCCATGCAAAGGATACATACATTGATAAGTACAAGGTCGCGGTAAACGGAGTGCTTGATACAACAAGCCTTGCGGACCTTAAAAACCGCTCATGGTATTTCAGAACGCTCGGCTACGGCAGCGACGAAAAGGTCTGGAAGGACATTATCTCCGCACTGAGACTTACAGGCTTTGACGGCATACTCTCTATCGAGCATGAGGACGCGATGATGACAAACGAGGAGGGGCTTGAAAAAGCGGTTGCCTTCCTTCAGACAATGGTGCCCACGCAAAAGCTCAACGGCGACGTTTTCTGGGCATAGTTTTCTTGGCGTTTCGGATAAATTCAAGACGGAAAGGGCATTATAAAAATGAAACATACAATGGGGATTATCGGCTTCGGCGGCATGGGCAACCACCATTATAAGCACGTAACCGAAGAAATCGACAGACTTACAGTAAAGGGAGTATACGATATTAAAGACGAGCGGGCGGAATATGCCAAATCGCTCGGAATGAAGGCTTACGGCAGCGCCGAGGAGCTGTTAGGCGACAGCGAAATTGATCTTGTGCTTGTCGCAACGCCCAATAACTGGCATAAGCACTATGTTGAAGCGGCACTGCGCGCAGGCAAGAATGTAATCTGCGAAAAGCCGGTTATGATGAATTCCACTGAACTGGCAGAGGTCATGGAGACCGCAAGGCAGTGCGGCAAAGTGTTCACCGTTCATCAGAACAGACGCTGGGACCGCGACTATCTGCTCGTAAAGCGCGAGCTTGAAAGCGGCACGCTCGGCAAACCGTTCTTTATAGAAAGCCGCGTCGAGGGCGCGCGCGGAATACCCGGCGACTGGCGCTGCACCAAGGTCGCAGGCGGCGGCATGATGCTTGACTGGGGCGTTCATCTTATTGACCAGATGCTGATGATGATTGACAGTCCCGTAAGCGAGATATATGCTCAGGTGCTCAATGTCAAATACCAAAACCCCGAAAATGATGTTGACGACAATCTCAAAATCAATATGAAGTTCAAAAACGGCGTGTGTGCCATGATTGAGGTCGGAACATACAATATGCTCACGCTGCCGCGCTGGTATGTCTGCGGTGACAAGGGCACAATGAAAATAGACGACTGGGGCAGCGGTGCGGATATCGTATACGCAAAGGACGTTGAAATGGTATGGGAAAACAGCATAATCTATACCGCGGCAGGCCCGACCAGGACAATGGCTCCCGTCCTCGTGAGACGGTTGAGGAAAAGCACGTAGATATAGACGAGAAAAAATCGGTTTATCTGTTTTACGAAAATGTTCTCGACACAATCGAGGGCAAGGCAGAGCTTATTGTAAAGCCTGAGGAGGCAATGCGCTCGATGAAGGTTATGGAGGCGGCGTTCAAATCCTCCGACGAAGGTATTTGTGTAAAGGAAGAAATCTAAATGGCTGATAAAAACAACCATTCAGACGGGAAGCAAACTACCCGTCAGGGCTCCAAGCCCAATGTGACGGGCAGTTATCCCGGCGTAACGGGCACGTATAAGCCGCATTCGGCGTATCCGAGTTCAAACACCGCGGCAGGCGCGAAAAAAACACAGTCCGCAGGCACGCGGCAGCAAAAACCGATAAATGAACGCAGCGAGGCTGTAAGAAACGGCACAGACAGCGCCGCAAAAGACAAAGCTCCCGACGCTCAAAAGCGCGGCTTTGATTTCAAGCTTTGGTTTTCCAGGGAAAATAACCGTGCGTTTTTAAAGCAGCTTCGCTATTACGGACTTATCGTTCTGGCGGCACTGATTTTGACTTTTGGTATAATCACTGTCAGCAACGACGTATTCGCATTCATAAAGCCGGACGAGAGCATAATAGTTACAATAGAGCAGGGCGGCGGAACACCCGCCATCGCCAAGGCATTGAAAAAAGCGGGCGTTATTGAGCACCCGTTCATTTTCAGGCTGTACAGCAAGCTCAAAAAGGCGGACGGAAAGTATCAGTACGGAGACTATACGCTCAACTCCAATCTTGCCTATGACCAGATTATTGCCGCGCTGAAAAAGCCGTCCGTTCAGGCAGAAAGCTATAAGGTAACAATACCCGAGGGCTCAACACAGGATGAAATTGCCGAGCTGCTGATTTCACAAAAGCGCGTTGCGGCTGCGGAGCTGGAGCATGCGCTCAACGAATATGAGTACGAGGATTTCGAATTTATTTCCGACCTGCCCGACAGGCGCTGCCGGCTGGAGGGATATCTTCCCGCCGGAGAATACGAATTTTACGTCGGTGAAAGCGCCGTATCGATTGTGGAAAAGATGCTGACCCGCTTTGAGGAAACCGTTCTGACCGAGGAAAACAAAGCAAAGATAGAGCAGTCGGGAATGTCGCTTGACGATATTGTCACATTGTCGTCGCTTGTCTTTGCGGAGTGCAGCGATGAAGGAGCGTTTAAGGGCGTTTCCCGAGTTCTGCTCAACCGCCTTGCAGACGAAAACGGGCTCTTACAGCTGACAAGCACTATAAACTATGTGCTCGCCGCTGAGAAAACAGAGTTTACGGCAGATGACAAAAAAACCGACAGCGAATATAACACATATATCTATGCGGGACTTCCGCCGGGGCCTGTTTGCAATCCGTCGCTTGCGGCAATTAATGCCGTGCTTGCGCCGGAGGAAGGTTCAAACAAGTATTTTGTAAGCGACAGCGACAAGACCTATTTTGCCGCAACGCTTGAAGAGCATAACGCCAATCTGAAAAAGGTTTCTAAATCGGCAAAGGGCACCGATACAATAAGATAAAAGCGACAGCGGGAAAATCGTTGATTTTCCCGCTGTTTTTATGCAACTATTATTTCACAGCCCGCTTGCCTTACGGCATCCGCAAGCTCCTTCGGCGGCGTCTTATCCGTCAGCAGATAATCAAAGCATTCAAAACCGCCGAGAATACTCATGCAGTCCCGCCCGAACTTACTGCTGTCGCACAGTAAAAGCCGCACCTTGGAGTTTTCAAGCATCTGCCGTTTTATCTGCGCCTGTTCACGGCTTGCCTCCGTTACACCCCCGCTTTCCGAAATGCCGCCGCAGGATATAACGCACAGGTCTGCACAAAATCCCGCGGCATACTTTACGGCGTCGGTGCCCAGCGCCGCGTCGGAATATCCGCTGACAACCCCGGGACACAGATACACCTTTGCACCGCCCGATTCAATGAGCCTTAAACAGTTGCGTATGCCGTTTGTTATAACCGATACGGGCGCGCAGTCGCAAATATACGGAATAACCGCGCCCGCGCTCGAGCTTGAGTCCATAAACACAGTCGTATCTGCCCGCAGAAAATCACGCACCATTCCCGCAATAAGCCGCTTTTCATGAACGTTCTGCTTTTCCCTTACCATTCCCGGACTTTCCACAGCGCCGCCCTCAGGCAAAAACGCGCCGCCGTGGCTGCGCTTTAAAACGCCTGATTTTTCAAGCTCGTTGAGATCGCGCCTGACCGTTGCCTCGGAAACAAAAAGCAGACCTGCAAGCTGAACAACCGTTATACTCTTTTTTCTTTTCACAAGCTCGGATATTTTTTGCTGCCTCTCATTTTTAAGCATGGCTTATCCCTTCAGCGACATACGGTACTCGTGCATGTACCACGGTATATCGGTGAGAATTACATTAAATCCCTTTTCTATAAAAAAGTCCCATGCGGCATGCTGCCCTTCTAAAACCGCACGGTCGTCGTTGTGCCATGCCGACACGTTCCAGTCGGGGCCTATCATTTCCGAGCCGGTAAGCATTATATAATCCTTTTCCTTCAGATATCCGACATTTTTTTCGGAAATTATCTCGTCATTTTCGGAATAGAATAAAAGCTCAAAGCCCGCAAGATTTATGTCATATTTCTCTGCTGCCCGTATCTGTTCGGTATTGCTGACAATAGCAAGATAGGGCACAGGGGATGCCCGATTTTTCCAAATCGCTCATGAGCTTCTCGTTGAAGCTTGTTTTAAACAAAAAGCGATTCAGCATACCGTACTTTTCAATAAGCTCCAGTGCGCCGCGGGTATAGGAAAAATCTTCAAAGCTTTTATCCCAGCAGCGGTCGAGGTTAAAAAGTGCGTCGGTGTCTTTAAATTCTTTCAGAAAATCCTCAAACCTGTCAAGACAGCGCCCCGTCTTTTTACCGTAATAATTGCGCGTTTCCAGCGACCGTATCTGCTCTGTTGTCATAGTGCGGCTGTTAAGATTAACGCCTAAATTCTGTTTCTCCGTTCCGTCATGAATACAGTAATATTCACCGTTTGCATTGCGGATAACGTCCATCTCGACCATGTCGGCGTGAAATGCAAAGCTTGCCTTATACGCATTTATTGTATTTTCCGTAAAGGTACCCATATGCGTGCCGCGGTGCGCTGCAATCAGAAACCCTTTGCGGCGTATTTCCTCCTTAATTGTGCCGTTAATTTCATCGTACTGTCTTTTCATATTTTGTCCTCCGATAAAAAATGATTGATTGTGCTCATATTATAGCTTATATTTGTTCGTTTTGCAATATAACAAACAAATATAGACATTTTTTTACTGCCGTGATAGAATATAGATAAATAATCGTCTGCATTCTGGCAGGCAGAACAAACGGAGGATACATAGATGAACAGCTCCATACTCAAAGCATACGAGCTTGCCAAGGAAAGCTACGCCGCCATCGGCGTGGACACTGACAGTGTGCTCGAAAAACTCAAAAGCATTAAAATTTCTGTCAACTGCTGGCAGGGTGACGACGTAAACGGCTTTCTGTTCAAGGACATTGCGCTGTCCGGCGGCATACAGACAACAGGCGACTATCCCGGCAAGGCTACAACCCCCGCACAGCTGCGTGCCGACATTGAAAAAGCAATGTCACTCATTCCCGGCACGCACAAGCTGAACCTTCATGCAATTTACGCGGACACCGACGAAAAGGTAGACCTTGACGCTATCGAGCCGAAGCATTTTCAAAGCTGGGTTGACTGGGCAAAGGAAAAGGGCATCGGGCTTGACTTTAACCCCACCTGCTTTTTCGCATCCGATGGCAGACAGCGGCTTTACGCTGTCAAGCGCGGACAAAAAAACCCGGGACTTCTGGATTGAGCACTGCAAGCGCTGCCGCAAAATAGCCGACCATTTCGGAAGAGAGCTGGGCGAAAAGTGCGTTACAAACTTCTGGTTCCCGGACGGCTACAAGGATATCCCCGTCGACCGTGAGGCGCCCCGAGCGCGCATGATGAGCGCTTTAGATGAAGTATTTGCCGAAAAGTACGATGAAAAATACAGTCTTGACGCTATTGAAAGCAAGGTTTTCGGCATCGGTGCGGAAAGCTATACCGTAATTTCAAATGAGTTTGCAGTGGCATATGCGGTATCCCGCGGCAAAGCATGCTGTCTTGACGCAGGTCACTATCATCCGACCGAGGTTATCTCCGATAAAATCCCGACGGTTATGCTGTTTACAGACGAGCTTTTGCTGCACGTCTCCCGCCCTGTACGCTGGGACAGCGACCATGTGGTTATAATGGACGACGAGCTGCTTGCCATCGCCCAGTCGCTTGTGCGCACGGGTCTTGTAGACAGAACACACATCGGTCTTGACTTCTTTGACGCATCGATTAACCGTATTGCGGCATGGACAATCGGCACGCGCAACATGATAAAAGCGCTGCTGCGCGCCCTGCTCGAACCGACAGAGGCACTGAAAAAGACTGAGCTGAACGGCGACTACACCTCGCGGCTTGCTCTGACAGAGGAGTACAAAACCTATCCGTTCGGCGCGGTATGGGACTATTACTGCGAAACTATGGGCGTGCCCGTAAGAGAGAGCTGGCTTGCCGAGGTAAAAGAATACGAAAAGAAAATACTGGAGGAGAGAAAGTAAATGAAGGATATAAGAACAGCCCCGTTTTTAAAGGATTTCTGTGCCCTTGCGTCCAATATGTACCGTCTGGGCTGGGACGAGCGCAACGGAGGAAACATAAGTCTTAATATCGATGAGAAGGAGGCGGCGCAGTATCTTGACCTGAATAACGTAAAGCGCACCTTCACCATCACCTTTGACGCGTCTTATCTTGCAGGCAAGCTGTATCTTGTGACCGGCACGGGAAAGTATTTCAAAAATGTAGAGAGCGACCCCGAAAATAATCTCGGCATCATCCGCGTCGGCAGCGACGGCAAAACCATGGAAATACTTTGGGGCTATGAGGACGGCGGACGACCGACAAGCGAGCTGCCCGCGCACTTTATGTCGCACATTGAACGTCTGAAGGTTGACCCCAACCATAAAATTGTCATTCACTCACACTGCACAAACGTCATCGCCATGACCTTTGTTCATTCACTCGACGAGAAGGAATTTACCAAAACGCTTTGGTATATGATAACCGAATGTCTTGTAGTGTTCCCCGACGGCGTGGGCGTTTTGCCCTGGATGGTCTGCGGCACGGACGAAATCGGTCTTGCAACCGCCGAGAAAATGCGTGACAGACGGCTATGCGTCTGGGGTATGCACGGAATTTTCGGCACAGGCACCTCGATAGACGAGGCTTTCGGGCTTATTGAGACAGTCGAAAAGGCAGCCGAGATATACATGAAAATTGCCGACAAGCCGATAAAGGCACACATAACGGACGACGAGCTGCGCGAGCTTGCCGTCGCCTTCAACCTCACTCCCCGCGCAGGATACCTCGACTGATAAAGCGCAATTTTTAAAAACCGATAACAAGACAAAATAAAAAAGCCTCCTGCCGGAGGCTTTTTATTGTTATTTTTTACTTTGCTTTTTTGCCGACTTTGAGTATTGCATTTACAACAATACCGATTATAAGCGCAGTCGCGATAGACGAAATTTCAATCGGTCCGAAATTGAGCGTAAGCCCGCCGATGCCGGGGACAAGAACAGCGCTGACAACAAACAGATTGTTATTGTCGCCCAAATCCACGTCATGCAGCATTTTAAGACCGCTTACCGCAATAAAGCCGTAAAGCGCGATACAAACACCGCCGACAACACATGCGGGAATTGTATTTATAAACTGAACAACGGGATTCAAAAACGAAACGATAAGGCATAAAATCGCGGTAGTAATAATCGTATATATTGAAGCGTTACCCGATATTGCAACACATCCAACAGCCTCACCGTAAGTAGTGTTGGGACAGCCGCCGCACAGTGCGCCCGCCATTGAACCGACGCCGTCGCCCAAGAGCGTTCTGTCAAGTCCGGGGTCTTTTATAAGGTCACGTCCGATAACAGAGCTTAAATTCTTATGGTCTGCAATGTGCTCGGCAAAAACCACAAGCGCAACAGGCGCAAACAAAACAAGCAGATTGACAACCATTGTGGCAGTAACCCCGATGCCTGCATTGCCTTTAATCGCCTGCATAAGGGTAAATTCGGGCAGACGGAAGATACCGTCCATCTCAGTCAGCGGAGTATAATTAATAAGTTTGAGATAATCATTGTCGGTAATATTGCCAATCACCGTGAAAACGGACGCCGCAACATAGCCTGAGAGTATACCTATAATAAAAGGAATGAGTTTAGTTGTCTTGTTGCCGCGGGCGGAGGCGATAACCGTCACCGCAAAGGTGATAATACCGCAGAGTATTGCCACAAGATTGTAATCGCCTGCGGCGGTGTTATTGAGATTGTTTACAGCACTGCCGCAAAGGCTGAGTCCGATAAGCGCGACAGTCGGTCCGATAATAACGGGCGGCAGCAGCTTGTCCACCCAGCCGGTGCCGATAAGCTTTATAACGATTGCGATAATCACATAAACCGCAGCCGCAAACGCCGTACCGATAATCGAGCCCAGAAAGCCGCAGCCCGCCGCACCGATAAGCGGTGAAATAAAGGCAAAGGACGAGCCGAGAAAAACAGGACTTCTGCGTTTGGTGAAAAGAACATAGACAAGCGTTCCCACTCCGGCGCCGAACAAAGCCGCCGCCTGGTCCATAACAATGGTGCTCTGCGAAGCGTTGACAAGCGTCGGGACAAGCAGCGTTGCCGCGATTATAGCAAGCAACTGCTGAACGGCAAACACGAGGTTTGGCATAAACCTCGGACGGTCCTCAACATTGTAAATCATGTTCATACTGTATATTTCCTCCTAAAAATAATAACTAAGCAAACAATCCCACGCAGCCGTAAAAAAATACCCTGCCGTGATGCGGCAGAGTAAATTCCGATGAAATCATGTCACCCGTGGCGATAATTCCCCTATCGCATGCGAAGGCTTTTTTAACCTGAGTAATTCTATCACAAATAATATTGTTTGTAAAGCATTTTTCGACAAAAGAGAATATTTTTCTTTCACTGTCTTTACAGAAACGGCACAATCAATTATAATATACGTAAATACAAGGGAGGGATAAAAATGCAGTTTTCCGACTTATTCGACGAGGTGCCGATAGTCGCCGCGGTTAAAAGCGAAAACGAGTTAAATGCAAGCCTCATGTGTGACAGCAATGTTGTTTTTCTGCTGTTCGGGGATATCTGCAATATCCCGCGGCTTGTAAAAGAGGTAAAGGACAGCGGCAAGCTGGCGATTGTGCATATTGATCTTATCGAAGGGCTTGCAGCGCGCGAGGTAGGCGTAGACTTTATAAAAGAGCACACGGAAGCGGACGGAATTATTTCCACAAAGGCGGGGCTTATCCGCTATGCCAAAACGCTGGGGCTTATCACTATACGCCGTTTTTTTCTGCTTGACTCGCTTGCGCTTGACACAATATCCAAGCAGTCCGCACTTACAGACGCCGATGCGTTTGAGGTGCTTCCCGGAGTAATGCCAAAGATAATATCGCATATCGTCAGCGAGTGCGACAAGCCGATTATCGCCGGGGGACTTATCCGAGACAAGGACGACGTTGTAAATGCGCTCAGCGCCGGGGCAATCGCCGTATCCAGCACCAACTCCGAGGTTTGGTTTTTATAAAATAAACGGTATTTTTTAAAGCAATCCGCGATTTTTATTCATGATTTTGCAATATTGAGCATGTATAATAATGTCAACAATATTTAAGAGGGAGCCGAAAATTATGAATAATGATTTTAATAGATTTACAGAAGGCGGACAGTCGGCACAAAACGAAACAACAGGGCGTGAACGCACACAGTATACCTACGGCGGATACCAGGGCTATACGCCGCCTCAGCGACCCAAAAAGGAAAAGCGCTCACTCCGCCCGGCGGCTGTAATAGCGATCTGCACTGCTCTATCGCTCTGCGTCGCAGTTGCGGGAGGCTTCGGCGGCGCGTATCTTAGCAGCCGTATGTCAGACAGCGGCGGTTCATCGGGAGGTACCGTTTTGTACCGCACGGTTGCGCTTAAGGATGAAGACGGAAACGATATAACAAAAACGCTGTCCGTCGGCGAAATTGCAAAAACTGCAAAAGACAGCGTTGTAGAAATAACGACAGAGGGAGTAACAACAGGCGACTTTATGATGCAGTACGTATCGGAGGGCGCAGGCTCCGGCGTCATTTTATCGGAGGACGGATATATTGTTACAAACCATCATGTTATAAGCGATGCAACCTCTATTTCGGTACGTACGACCGACGGCAACAGCTACAAAGCGACACTTGTCGGTACTGACGAAAAAACCGATCTGGCGGTAATCAAGATAGATGCAAGCGGTCTTACTCCCGCTTTGATGGGTGATTTTGAGAGCTGTCAGGTGGGCGATACGGTTGTTGCAATCGGAAATCCGCTCGGTCAGCTCGGCGGCACCGTTACCGACGGCATTATCAGCGCGCTTGACCGTGAAATTACAATAGACGGCAACATTATGACGCTGATTCAGACAAATACCGCAATAAATCCCGGCAATTCCGGCGGCGGTCTGTTCAATTCGAGCGGGCAGCTTATCGGCATTGTCAACGCGAAGTCCGCAGGCGAGGACGTAGAGGGGCTCGGCTTTGCAATACCGATTGACATAGCGCAGTCTGTAATTGAAGATCTCATCGAGCACGGATATGTCACCGGACGCATCGAAACGGGTATTGAAGTTATAGAAATCTCCGATTTCCAGACGGCAATGTATTATCGCGTTAATACCGCGGGTCTTTATGTATACAGTGTTGAAAACGATTCTACTGCCGCAAAAGCAGGCTTTAAACCGGGAGACCTTATAATATCGGTTGACGGAACTAAAGTCGAAACACAGGAGGAGTATGACAAAATACTGGAAAGCCATGCGGTCGGCGATACGATCGAGGTTGTGGTCTCGCGCCGGGACGAAGAGCATAAGCTCTCGCTTGAGCTGACAGAATACTCGCCCGTTTCCGGAAGTATGCTCTCAGCATAAAAACCAAAACGTCAAAATCAAATATACGAAATCAGCCGTGCGGAAAACTTCCGCACGGCTGTTGTTTGTTTTATATATAATCTATGTTTATTTATACAAAATGCATATAGTTATCTTGTGTAATTTTAACATTTTTTGTTATTTTGCACCTAAAGTATTTACTTTTTTATATTTTAAAGTATAATGAAAATAGGAAGTATTTTATTACAGGGTTTGATCATCGACTGTATAACGACGTAATTCTGACTTTATAAATTGTCAGAGAAAAAATTTCGGGAGTATAAATCTATGAGAAAACACAGAACAAGCAAAATACTTTGTACTATATTGATTTTATCCTTAACGCTGGTTTTTCCTATAAGCTCTCAGGCTTATAACATTATGAGGACAGATAATGGCTCGCTTGTTTACGGACTTAGAAATTCGTCGATTACTTTTCAATCTTGGAACGGCTTAACTCAGGAAACACGCTGGGCTATTGATTATGCTTCAAGACAGTGGAACAATAGGACAGGTCAGACAAAGCTATTCCACTCTGCAACACAGCATGGAGAAGCAAACAAATTACCTACTCATGATAACAGAAATCTTATAACTAAGATGTCATTAACAGGCACAAGATTTGCAGATTTCTTAATGGTTACAGGTCCTGTTTTTAAATTGTATGGCAGCAAATACCAGATATGTGAAGTGGACATTGTTATTAACAGTGATTTTCCATGGCGCAACAACGGCAGTACAGCCGGTTATGATGTGCAAAATGTAATGACGCATGAGCTCGGTCACATGCTCGGATTGGATCATACTGATGTCGCCTGGGCAACAATGATTGAGGGTACAAATAAAGGCGATACATGGAAGAGAACACTTGAGCAGGACGATTTAAACGGCTTTAACGCTATATATTAATAAAAGGAGTAGCTTTACCATGAAAAAAAGATTTATATCAATTTTAAGCATTGCGATTATGGCGCTAATTTGCTTTTCCTCATGTAAAAAAGCAGAAGGCAACCCGGAAACCATAACCTTATTTTCGGGAAGCTACAGATACATAAGTCCTGAAGAATTGCAGGAAATTGCGGATTTGGTATTTATCGGCGAGTATATCGGAAAAACCGGTCAGGTAATACCGGATCAGGAATTTTTGGGACATACTATGACTTACCCTGTTTATACCAATCATGCGTTTAAGCCCATAAATATATTAAAGGGAGAGGCAACAGACGAGGTGACAATACGCTGTGCCGGAGGCACTTTGGGCGATTACTCTTACAGCTGCGAAGATACCATGTTATTTGAAGACGGCAAAAAGTATCTTATGTATACCTATAACGGAACACCCGACGTACCCAACGACACGGAATATAACTATGTCATTACAACGCACTGCTTTGAAATAGACGACAGCGGCGACGTTGATTTTTCCGAAGTTACAGCAGAGGACGCCTCAAAGCTTCAGGCGCAGTATGACAGCGCGGTCAGCGCGAATGCATCCGTAACCGAATAAATCAAAAAACAGTCCGAAAATATTCGGACTGTTTTTTATTTCAAAAGCTCTAAGCGCGCAGTATATCCCCGGCGCCGCCTCAAACGGCATCTCAATGTAAAACTTCATAAACGGTCGCGGGCAGCTGTCAATCGGCTGTCCGTTTTCATCAAACATATTCCGAACCGTAAAGCGCCTGCCAGTCTTTCCGGGCGACAGCAGCTCGGCGCTGTCTCCGACACAGAGCTTGTTTTTCTGCACAAAGCCTGCAAGCCGCCGCTTACCGTCATACTCCGCGCAGTCGCCTATGTACGCTCGAGACTTAAGATATCCGGCGCTTTTTGCCACCTTGGCATCGTCAATCGGTCTGTCAAAGAAAAAGCCCGTGTCATACTCGCGGTGCGAGACGCTTTCCAGCTCTGCCCGCCATGCAGGGTCAAATTCATAGCCCTTCGGGTCTGAAAGATAACTGTCAATCGCCATACGGTAGGTATTGGCGGTGACAGCGGCATAGTACACGCTTTTCATGCGCCCCTCGATTTTAAAGCTCGTGATTCCGCACTCCATAAGCTGAGGGATATGCTCTATCATACACAGATCCTTTGAGCCGAACAGAAAAGTCCCGTCCCGTCCCTCATCTATTGTCAGCGGCATATCGGGGCGCTTTTCCTCGGAAATACTGTATATCCAGCGGCAGGGCTGCGCACATGCGCCGCGGTTTGCGTCCCGTCCCGTAAAGTGATTTGAAATAAGGCACCGCCCGCTGTACGACACGCACATGGCGCCGTGAATGAAAGCCTCCAGCTCCAGCTCAGGCGGTGTATCGCGGCGTATCGCGGCAATTTCCTCAAGCGTCAGCTCACGGCTGAGCACCACCCGCTTTGCACCGAGACCGTAATACATATTTGCACTTGCCGCAGACACGACAGACGCCTGTGTAGAAATATGTATCTCCCGCTGCGGCGAAATTTCCTTGATTTTTGATATAACGCCCAGATCTGCTGCGATATACGCATCAAAATCAATCCCGTCAAGCTCACAAAGGTACTTTTCCAAATGCGGATACTCATCGGGATGCGGCATAGTATTTACAGTAAGATACACCTTTTTTCCGCGCTCATGACAATACTGCACCGCCTGCTCCAGCTCCTGCATATCAAAGCAGTCGGCGCCCGCTCTCATTCCGAACATGCGCCCTGCAAGATACACGGCATCCGCGCCGTAAAGCAGAGCGGCGCGCAGCTTTTCAAAATTGCCCGCAGGCGACAGCAGCTCAATCATCGCCCGTCCGTCTCCTGCAAAATATCCATAAGCGCGTGCGCAAGCTGGTCGGGGCAGGAGGTATCCTTATACCCGCAGGTGATACCCTCCAGCCTGTCAATCGCATCCACTGCCCTCATTCCCGCAATAAGTGCGCAGATTCCGCTTGTGTTTCCGTTGCAGCCTCCCTCAAACTTACAGGACTTTATTATTCCGTCCTTTAGCTCAAGCGTTATTTTTTTTGAACAGACCCCGCGCGGGGTATAAGTATATATCATATCAATCTTCCTTTAAAATTTGAGAAACCCTGTTATAGTCGTTTGTTAAAATCGTGTCCATGCCCATTTTGAGATATTCTCTCGCCTCGTTTGGGTCGTCTGCAAAAAATACGTTGCAGCGCAGACCGTGTGCGTGCGCCCTGTCCACCATTTCCTTATTAAAATACGGCTTGAAAAACTGCACTTTCTGACAGCCGTTTTCAACCGCACGCTCGACAATGTCCCAAGGACGGTCTCCCGCGCCCTGGCAGCGGCATATATCCGGCGCAAGCTCACGCGCCATTTTGAGCACCTTATCGTTGCCGCACATGAAATATACATGCCGGCGGCAGTCGTACTTATCAATCAGCTCAATGATTTTTTCAAGATGCCTTATGTCATAGTCGCTGTCGTTGTCCGGAGTTTTAATATGTATATTCATAACCGCGTGGCAGGCAAACTTTTTAAGTATTTCTTCAAAGGTTACAATTTTCAGCCCTGCAAAGCGCTCGTTAAACTTTGTGCCGAAATCCAGCGCATAAAGCTCATCAAGCGTGTGCTCGTATATAAGTCCGTCCCCGTCCGACACGCGCGACAGCTTCTTGTCGTGCGCGGACACGATGTGTCCGTCGCGTGTATACCAGAGGTCAAACTCTATCTCCTGTGCCCCCAGCGCTATCGCCGCGCCGAAGGCGGGCATGCTGTTTTCGGGCGCCGCAGTGCTGAAACCGCGGTGCGCGCATATACGCGGATAGGGCATTATGCTGTCATAACGCACAACAGCGCTGCCCGCAGGGCGGTATTTCCACGGGCGCCTGCCCTTTTCGGTATACTCCCAGTGCGCGCTGTCGGGATTGTTAAAGCCGGCGGGCTTATAATATTTTTTCGACGGGTCAAATTCAAAACACTCCATGCCGACGCGGCTTTTCATATTAAGCAATATGTTTCCGTCCGGCGCCGCTGCCATACTGCCGCCGCCGATATCGGAATCCTCCCCCATACTGACAGAAGCGCGCAAAACATATGTGTTTGTATTATAAGCCAAAAACCTTGTCATTGTCTCCAGCGCACTCTGCATATCGGAGCGCTGATGGGAGCAGCCGATAATAATGTCAAGCCGCTGTCTTGCAAGGTTTGCGAAGTTTTCGTAGAAATAAAAGTCGTAGCAGGTCAGAAAGCCGAATTTCAGCCCGTCCGCCTCAATTACATACGGCTCGGAAAACTCAAAGGAATATTCGCTGTCCAGCCGCCTTTTTGAGGTTTCGCCCGGGGTCAGGTGCTGCTTTGGATATTTGCCGACAACATTTCCGTTTCTGTCAAAGGCAAGCGTCGTATTGCGGTTATCTGCCGTAACATTGATAAAGAGCATTGAATTGCAGCGCTTTGCCGTTTCGGCAGCCTTACTTATAAGCCGCTTTGAATATTTCTCAACCATTTGAAGAAATATCTCCCGCGTCGGTGCAAAGCAGGGCACGTCGCACGACTCGGGGAACACAATGATATCCATACTGTCATCACATTTGTCCAGCGCTTCAAGCTCCCACTCGAAAAGCTCGTCCGCGCGGGACAGGTCGGTCGTGTAAAACGGCTGTACAATACACGCTTTCATACTCATTCCTCCGTATTTATAAAACTATATTATCTTAACCGAAATGCTCAGCACTCACGTGCCGCAAGCTCGGCAATTATACTGTTTGACAGGTAAAAGCCGCGGTCTGTCAGCCGCAAAATCCCATCGTGTGCCACAGCGTATCCGCTGTCCTTGAGGCGTGAAATAAACTTTTCGCTGTTTTTCAACAGCGCCGTATCAAGCCCGTTTTTTGTGCGCAGAGAAAGCATTATTTTTTCAAAAAGCGGGTCGTCAATCCGCTCGCATCTGTCAAATTCAAAGCTGCGGCGCGCGCAGAAACGCCCGATATCAGGCAAAAACGAGCAGCGCATGTCCCTGATTTTGGAATGTGCCGCAGGTCCTATCCCCAAATAGTCCTTACCCGTCCAGTAAGCGCTGTTGTGGCGGCTTTCAAGTCCGCGCTTTGCGTAATTTGAAATTTCATAATGTACGTAACCGCGCTCTGCCAAAAATTCACACGCAAGAAAATACATTCTTTCCTGCGTCTGTTCACCGGGCACCGAAACGCCCGACCTCTCAAGAGGCGTGCCGCGCTCCACCTGCAAATTATAGCAGGAAATATGCTCAATATCAAGCCCCGTAAGAATTTTAAGACTGTTTTCAAAGCTCCTTTCGGTCTGCCCCGGCAGACCGAAAATAAGGTCGCAGCTTATATTGTCAAAGCCCGTATTGCGCGCAAGCTTTACCGCCTCAACCGCCTGCGCCGAGGTATGTATACGCCCCGCAGCGCGCAGCTGACCGTCGTCAAGCGACTGCACACCCAGCGACAGGCGGTTTACACCTGCGCCCTTCACGGCGCTCAAAAACTCCCTGTCACAGCTTTCGGGATTTGCCTCAACTGTTATCTCAGCATTTTTTTCGATTTCAAAATTTCGGTATACAGCGTCAAAAAGCCTGTAAATCAGCTTTGGCGGCAGCACACTGGGTGTGCCGCCGCCTATATATACGGTGTCTGCTCTGCAATCCGAAATTAGCGGATTTTCGCCGCTGTTTTTACCGAAATACTGTACGCAGCGTATAATTGCGTCAATATATTCCGATTTGTCAAAATCAGTCAGCGAGTAAAAGGAGCAGTAATTGCATTTATGTCTGCAAAAAGGTATGTGCAAATAAAGGGAAATCATAGCTTTTCCGTATACTCGTAGTCGCCGCCCGACACATTCATGCGTCTGTCGCCGAGTATAATCTCGGCGGTGGAGCCTTCGGGCACGGTAAAGCGGTAGATCACGCTGTCGCCGTTTATCTCCCACGCGGATTTAACGGTGCCGCGGCGGGTGTCAACCGACGCCTTGACATAGGACAGCTGCCTTGAAGGCATCGGCTTTAAGATAATATGCTCATAGCCCGGCTTTTCCTCGCTCGTGTTGATGCCTGCCGCCACGCCGTACATCCAGTCGGCAACGGCGCCGTAGGCGTAGTGGTTGTAGGAGTTCATTGACGGACTCCAAATATCGCCGTTTTCATCAATGCCGTTCCAGTGCTCCCATATTGTGGTGGCGCCCAGCTTTACCGAATAGAGCCAGGACGGGAACTTATCCTGAAGCAAAAGCGTATATGCAAGCTCGTTGTTGCCCGTCTCGCTCAGCGCGTGCATGATATAGGGCGTGCCGACAAAGCCGGTGCACAATGTGTCGCCCCGCTCGTGAATGAGCCTGCACAGATAATCGGCAACGGTCTTTCTGTCCTTTTGCTCACACAGGTTAAAGTGCAGAGCGAGCACGCAGGCGGTCTGTGTTTTGTATACGGGAAGTCCGTCCTTCATATAATGCGTCCTGAAGGCGTCAACCACGTTTTTGTAAAGCTCCTCGTAGTAGGAAACGTCCTTGTTCAGCGCGTGACCCGCCTTTACGACAAGACTTGTCGACAGCGCAAAATACGCCTGCGCGATATAGCGCGCGTCCGTACCTCCGCGGTTGTCGTCCGGCTTATCCATAGCAAGCCAGTCACCGAAATGGCTATACGGCGCATTCCACATATATTTATCTCCGCCGAAACGGTCGATAAAATTCACATAACGGCACATCGACTCAAACTGACGCTCCAAAAGCTCACGGTCGCCGTAGGCAAGATATATTTCCCACGGGCACACCGTCGCCGCGTCCTGCCACGCGGCGGATTTGAGCATTGCAAGCCCCGGAATATCGGGAATCACGGACGGCACCGAGCCGTCGCCTCGCTGGTCGAGCATCAAGTCAAACAGCCATTTTCTGAAAAACTTATCCACGTCAAAGTTATACGCCGCCGCTCTTACAAACACCTCGGCGTCCCCCGTCCAGCCCAGGCGCTCGTCACGCTGCGGACAGTCGGTCGGAATATCGACGTAGTTTCCGCGCTGACCGCGGATAATGTTGTCAAACAGCGTGTTGACACGCGGGTCGGAGCACTCAAAATACCCCGTGCGCTTAATATCGGAATGAATGACGATGAAGCGGAAGTTTTCGGGCTTTACTTCATACGGGAATTTGTCAAGGCGCACATACCTTCCGCCCATGAAGGTGAAGTGCGGCTTATAGGTCTGTTTGCCGTCGCGCGCGATATAAGTTATTCTCTGCTGTGCAGAGCGCAGATTTTCGGTATAAAAATTACCGTGCTTGTCAAGTATTTCGGCATGGGTATAGGAAATCTCATCCCCCGCCTTTGCGTCCTCCAGCGTAAACTCGACGTATCCTACAAGGTTATATCCGAAGTCAAGCACCGTCTCGCCCGCAGGGGTATGTATTATCTCACGCACGGGATAGCTTTCGTGCTCGACAATCGGCTCGCCCTCCTGAGGCACCAAAAGACCCTTGTCAATCCCGTGTCTTGCCGGACTTTTTTCAGCAGTGCGCGTGTAGTTAATTTCCGTGTACGCCGCATTGTAGCGTTCACCGTCATAAAGAGTGGCAAACTCAACGGGCGAGGAAACCACCTCCCAGCTTTCATCGGTGTATATCTCCTCGTGTGTTCCGTCCTCATAATCAATGCCGATGGCGGCGATGGCGCAAATCGCCTTGCGCTCGGTCGTCTGGCGGTAACCCATACGGTAGGTCCAGCCGGTGGCTATCGATATATCAATAGTGTTGTCTGAGCCGAGCATGTCTGTTATATCGTAGGTCTGATACTGAATACGGTTGGAATAACTCGTCCAGCCGGGAGCGAGAACAAAATTGCCCACGCGCTTTCCGTTAATAACAGCCTCGTAAATACCGTACGCCGTAATCTCCAGCGAGGCGCTTTTTACCTTTTTACAGGAAAAGCTTCTGCGGAATACTATCGCCTTGTCGTCCTTGCCGATAAGCGACGACGTTATCGAATGTGCGTTTAAAATCATCGTATTTTGTTCCTTTCTGAAAGAAATGAATTACAGACCTATTATAAAGTCATTTTTATAATTAAACAAGAGGGTATTTTGAAAGTTTCGGGTGCTGTTTTGACATTGAACCGATAAAAACACTTGACACATTCATTTTTTGAATATATAATTGTTTTGACAATTTGCGTCTGAGCAAAATCAAAGTAGCGTTTGCTATCCGAGCTTAAAGAGAGTCTCCGGTCGGTGAGAGGGGGCGCCGGTGCAGACTGCCAATTACACCTTTGCGAGCAAATCCGGGTCTGCCCGTTACAGCTTGGCGTTTGAAATAAAACGCCGTGAGCCGCATACAGCGATGTGTGCGGAAAGCAAGAGGTGGTACCGCATTCATTTGCCCTCTGTCCGCACAGCCGGACGGAGGGCTTTTTTATTTAAAGGAGAAAATCATGAAAATTTACGACGAGCTGGTCGCGCGCGGACTTATCGCGCAGGTTACCGACGAGAAGGAAATACGCGAGCTTATTGACAACGGCAAAGCCACCTTTTATATCGGCTTTGACCCGACGGCAGACTCGCTGCATGTGGGGCACTTCATGGCGCTGTGCCTTATGAAAAGACTGCAGATGGCAGGAAACCGCCCGATTGCGCTGCTGGGCGGCGGCACGGGCATGGTGGGCGACCCGTCGGGCAGGACGGACATGCGCAAAATGCTGACAAAAGAGGACATCGACCGCAACATAGAGTGCTTTAAAAAGCAGATGAGCAGGTTTATCGAGTTCGGCGAGGGCAAGGCGATGATGGTAAACAACGCCGACTGGCTGATGGACTTAAACTATGTCGGGCTGCTGCGCGACGTGGGCGCATGCTTTTCGGTAAACAATATGCTGCGCGCGGAGTGTTACAAGCAGAGAATGGAAAAGGGGCTTTCCTTCCTTGAATTCAACTATATGATTATGCAGAGCTACGACTTTTACCACCTGTATCAAAACTACGGCTGCAACATGCAGTTCGGCGGCGACGACCAGTGGTCCAACATGCTGGGCGGCACCGAGCTTATCCGCAAAAAGCTGGGCAAAGACGCGTACGCCATGACAATCACGCTGCTCATGAACTCGGAGGGCAAAAAGATGGGCAAGACGGCAAACGGCGCCGTGTGGCTCGACCCGAAAAAGACCAGCCCCTACGATTTCTATCAGTACTGGCGCAATGTCGCCGACAGCGACGTTCTGCGCTGTATCAGAATGCTCACCTTCCTGCCGCTTGAGCAGATTGATGAGATGGATAAGTGGGAGGGCGCACAGCTCAACCGCGCAAAGGAAATTTTAGCATACGAGCTGACAAGCCTTGTCCACGGCAGGGACGAGGCGGAAAAGGCGCAGACGACGGCGCGCGCGCTGTTTTCGGGCGGCGCGGACAGTTCGGACATGCCGACGGCAAGCGTACACGTCGAGGACGAAATTTCCATTCTCGACCTCATGGTTCAGGGCGGCATCGCACCGTCAAAATCGGAAGCACGCAGGCTTGTCACGCAGGGCGGCGTGTCACTCAACGACTTAAAAAATCGACAATCCCAACCGTATTCTGACGCAGGACGAGCTCAAAAACGAGCCTGTGCTCAAAAAAGGGGGAAAAAGAACTTTTATAAGATAATAGTTGAATAAAATCAAGGTCACTTCCATATAATTTGGTGTAATACAAAGTATAGGAAGTGACTTTTTTTATGGAAGAATACACACGCGACTCCTTCAGGGCGATACGCGATGAAATGGCGCACGCCCAGCAGCAGCGGCGCGGTTCTGTTTTTATAACAATACTGATAATCATAATTTTTGCGGCGGCGGGCGTATTTTACGTGAAAACCTCCAAGCCGCAGCTGTGGAACAGTGCCGTTGAGTACATAAAAAATATATCCGTCGGCGGAAAAAGCCTTGAGACAATCGGCAGCGCACTTTTCAACAAAGCGTCTCAGGATAAAGCGGAACAGGATAAAGAAGAAGCTCCCCCGCAGACAACCGAAAACACGGCAGGCGAATCGGGCGATATGCTGCTCACCGCGGATAACCTGAGCTTTGACTATCTTTCCGAGCCGCTGAAAATCGACCTTTTAAACAACGGCACAGAGCTATCTGCCGACAGTGCCGTGCCCGTCATGAACGCAACCGTAACATCTGATTTCGGCAGCAGAACAGACCCCGTAACGGGCGAAAAGAGCGCGGGGCACCACGGGATTGACCTTGCCGCCTCACCCGGCAGTGAAATAGTCGCGTTTATGGGCGGCACCGTTGCCGAAACCGGAAAAAACGATATATACGGCAATTACGTACTTATAAATCACGGTTCAGAGCTGTCCAGCTTTTACGGGCACATGTCCGAGGTGACGGTAAGCGAAGGTGATAAGGTGTCCGCCGGCGACAATATAGGAATTATCGGCTCTACCGGCAAAAGCACGGGCGTTCACCTGCACTTTGAGGTACGCGTAAACGGCGAGCGGGTTGACCCTGCGCCCTACATTTACGAAAAAATATGAAGGAATACAGAATATCGCCGCTGACGCTGATGCTGATGGCGGCGTTTATTGTTATCGACGGCTCATGGTTTGCGCTGTATGCCGTTTTATGCGCACTGTGGCATGAGAGCTTTCACATAATCGCGCTTAAAATTCTCGGCGGCAGCACGCGCTCTGTCACTGTAAGCCAGTACGGAATAGGGCTTAAAACAACGCAGCTGAGCTATAAGCATGAAGCGGCGGTTGCTTTAGCCGGGCCGCTGGCAAGCCTTGCTGCGTTTGTTTTTTTCGCGGCGCTTGCACGTTTTTTTATTTTCAGCGAAGCCACCGTTTTTCTTACGGTCTCCAACCTTGCTGTTTTTGCAGTAAACGTACTGCCCGTTTATCCGCTGGACGGCGGGAGGGCGATGCACTGCTTTTTCTGCATGAAATTTGACATGCAAAAGGCAGGCAGACTTACAAAAATAATATCCGTTATATTTCTGTTGCCCCTTGCGGTATTTTCTGTTATAATACTTATCAGAACAGGCTATAACCTGTCGCTTATGCTGATATGCATTTATCTTGCCATACTGCTTATAGGAGTTAAGGATATATGAAAATCGACATGAATTCACTGCATGAAATGCTGCTTTCCGTGCAAAAGCCCGCACGTTATACGGGCGGCGAGCTTTTTGAGTGTGTGAAAAACGAACGGGAAGTCGACGTGCGCTTTGCGTTCTGCTTCCCCGATATATACGATATCGCAATGTCCTGCCTGGGATACAGGATACTTTACGGCGCGATAAACGAGCATAAAAATTTCTGGTGCGAGCGGGTCATGCAGCCGTGGCCCGATTTTGAAAAGGCGCTGACCGACAACGGCGTGCCGCTTTACTCGCTTGAGAGCAAAACGCCGCTCAGCGAGTTTGACATCATCGGCTTTACTCTCCAGTACGAGATGTGCTATACCACCGTTTTGAATATGCTCAGACTCGGAAACGTGCCGCTTTATTCAAATAAGCGGCAGGGGCTTAAAAACCTTGTAATCGCGGGCGGGCCGTGCGCATACAACCCTGAGCCGCTTGCGGAATTTATCGACCTTTTCTGTATCGGCGAGGGCGAAACGCAGCTGACAGAGCTGTGTACGCTGTATGACAGGGCGGTAAAGGGCGGCTGGGACAAAAAGCGGTTTTTAAAGGAAGCGATGAATATTACGGGCGTATACGCTCCCCGCGCTTTACAGGACGGAATACAATGACGACGGCACCATCTCGGCATTTACGCCGACAGAGGCGGGCGTGCCCACAAAAATAACAAAGCGAATCGAGCAGGACCTTGATTCCATGTATTTTCCAAAAACGCAGATAGTGCCGTACATAGACGTCGTGCACGACCGCGTGACGATAGAGCTCTTCCGCGGCTGTATCCGCGGCTGCCGCTTCTGTCAGGCGGGTATGCTGTGCCGACCGCTGCGCGTTAAAAGCGTTGAGACGCTGACGCGCCAGGCAAGTGAGCTTTTGGAATGTACGGGACACGACCAGCTCTCGCTCTGCTCGCTGTCATCAAGCGACTACCCCGAAATCGAGCGGCTGGTGGACGAGCTTTTAAAGCTGACGGAGCATAAAAAAATCAATCTGTCCATGCCGTCGCTGAGAATAGATAATTTTTCAAAGGAGCTTGCCGAAAAAATAACCCGCGTCAAAAAATCCACCTTTACGTTTGCGCCGGAGGCGGGCTCTCAGCGCCTGCGCGACGTTATCAACAAAAACGTAACGGTGGAGGACATAGATCGCAGCTGCAAAATGTCGTTTGAGAACGGCAATTCGTCCGTTAAGCTGTATTTCATGATAGGACTGCCGACCGAGACAAATGACGACGTTGCGGCAATCGCCGACCTGTCGGCGCACGTTGTCGATATCTTTTTCAGCGTGGACAAGTCCAAGAGAAACAGGCACGTGACGATCACCTCCTCCGCGTCGATTTTTGTGCCCAAGCCCTTCACTCCGTTCCAGTGGGAGGCTCAGGACACCTTGGAGCAGGTTTTTGAAAAGCAGGCGCTGCTGAAAGAAAAATTCAAAGGGATAAAGGCGCAGATTGCAACGCACGAGCCGTACATGTCCGAGATAGAGGCAGTGCTGGCGCGCGGTGACAGGCGTCTGTGCTCCGTGCTGTACGAAATGAGCAAGAGCGGCGCGCGGCTTGAAGCATGGGACGAATTTTTTGACAGGCAGGCATGGAATGCCGCGTTTTTCAAATGCGGCGTTGACAAGGATTTTTATGCGCACCGCAAACGCGGCTTTGACGAAATACTGCCGTGGGATTTCATCGACGCGGGAGTTACAAAAAAGTATCTCAAAAAAGAGGCGGAAAACGCCTATTCGGGAAAAACAACCCGCAACTGCGCCGAGGGCTGCACCGGCTGCGGCGCGGCAAGACTGACCAAAGGAGGCAAATGCGATGAAGGAATATGTCCCGTTTACTGATGTGCGCGCCGTGTTTGAAAAGACGGGTGCCGCGAAGTATTTCGCATCTTGACCTCACCCGCACCGTCTCCCGCGCGCTGCGCCGCTCGCGCCTTGATATCTGGATGACCGAGGGGTTTTCGCCCCGCCCGCACCTGGTATTTACACCGCCGCTTTCTCTGGGCTACGAAAGCGTGTGTGAGATTATGGATTTTCGGCTGAATTTGGGCGCCGAGCTTGATAAGGACGCATTTATAAGCTCATTCCCGCCGGCGCTCAGTATAAAGGATGTCTATTTCCCCGAACGAAAGCTGAAGGAAATAGAGTATGCCGGATACACGCTCACCCTTCGGGCGGACAAGCCGGCAGAGCAGATTTCAGCGCTTTTTCTCGGCGCCCGTTATGCTGCTTAAAAAAACAAAACGCTCGGAGCAGATTGTAGATATAACAAAATTTATAAAATCTCTTGACCTTTCAGAAAATAATGGTATCATTAAAATGTCCGCAGTACTCAGCTGTTCGGGCAGCGAAAGTCTGAGCCCTGCATACCTCATTTCGGCGCTTGCCGAAAACGGTATCACGGCTGAAAACATATCAGTCTGCCGAACCGCTTTTTACGACGGGACAATGAATATTTTCAGATGACCGCGCGCAAGCTCAAACGCACGGCGTCAAAAAAAGACAAACGAGGTATATGCTATGGACATTCCCGCACATCTTCACGAGCTTAAATGCACACCCGCAGTATTTGCGGTCAAGGACTGCTACCAGATAATGGTCGCTGCAAGAACGGACGTTTTATTCTGGGTCACGGTGGACGGCGTTGACTATCACGACCATTCCAACGGAATTATCCGCTCCTCCACACGCATGCACAGAGTAAACGTGCCGATGGAGGCGCTTGACAAGGCGGGCGAGTACACTATAAACTACCGCAGGATTATAGAGCGCAAGCCCTACTTCCCCACAACGGAGGAGCCGGTCTCGGCAACCTACAAGTTCAAGCCCGTAAATCCGAGCGGCCCGATAAGGATTTATCATCTGTCAGACACGCACGGCAGCTTCACACTTCCGTCGCAGGCGGGCAGCTATTTCGGAGATGATATCGACCTGCTCATTCTCAACGGTGATATTCCCGACCACAGCGGAAATATCAAAAATTTTGACCTTATTTTCGAGCTCTGCGAGAGCATCACGGGCGGTCAGCGCCCCTGTATCTTCTCGCGCGGCAACCATGATACCCGCGGTTTCTACGCCGAGAACATCGCAGAATACACACCCACTGAGGCGGGGCACTCGTATTTTACTTTCAGACTGGGCAGAATTTGGGGTATTGTAATGGACTGCGGCGAGGACAAAACGGACGACCATGCGGAATACGGTCATACCGTTGCCTGCCACGAGTTTCGGCTTGAGGAAACAAAATATCTTGAAAAAATTATCAAAAATGCCGACGAGGAATACCTGGCAGACGGTGTTGAATACAGATTTGTCATTGTACATAATCCGTTTTCATATACCATCAATCCTCCGTTTGACATTGAGCAGCCGCTTTTCAAAAAATGGCTGGATCTGCTTGAGGAAAACGTAAAGCCTCAGGTGATGATTTCAGGGCATCTGCATTCTCTGACAATAAGCCACAAGGGCGGCCCGCTTGACAGCAAGGGTCAGATATGCCCCGTTATCGTAGGCTCAAGAGAAACGCGCGACGAGCGCAGACGCATGGTAGACTTTACAGGCTGCGCCATGACCGTTGACGGAAACAAAATGAAGGTTGAGTTTACCAACAAGGATCATGAGGTCAAGGGCGGCGAAACAATCGAGCTTATAAAATGACAACAGTGTCTAAGACTTTTGCATATTAAGAAACCCGAAGCGGAATACGGATAAAAGTATACCCGATTCAACTATTGCGGAGAAAAACTGAAATGAAGAATATCAATAAAAATACCGTTATATCTGTTATTTTTACGGTAACAATGATTATCGGCATTACGGTATGCTGTATCTGCGATATTGCAATAACGGGAGCTTTGACATGGTCTCTTACAGCGTTGAGCTCTATCATATTCGCATGGATAATTTCTTTTCCCATAATATTATCGGGTAAAAGAGGGATTTTGGGCGCAATACTTTCACTCAGCATTTTTATAATTCCCTTTTTGTATATAATGAGCATTCTCGTAAATAACACGGCTGTCTTTCGCATAGGTTCAATCGTGTCAATTCCTTCATTGATTTATATGTGGACAGTTTATGCTTTATATACTCGTTTCGGAAACAGAAGAATGCTGGCGACGGGAATTTCTTTTTTCCTTGCTGTTCCCTTCATGTTTTCAGTCAATATGCTATTATGGAAAATGATAGCCGAACCGATACTTGATATATGGGATATACTGTCTGCGTTTATATTATTGACGGCAGCATTTTCGTTTATATTCGGGGATTATGCACGCAACAGGAAAATTTCAAAATAATGAGCCTGCCCCATGCGTATTCGGACTACTCAATTTGCGGCACTGATATAAAAAATTAAATCAACAAAAAATCACCGGCTTTGAAAGCCGGTGATTTTTATTTTTACCCGAATAGCTTTACTGCTTTTTCAAGGTCGTCGCGTATAAAAATATGCTGAGGGCAGATGTTCTCGCACTTACCGCACTTTATACACAGCTCTGCCTTGCCGTCAAGGTCGGCATAACGGCGCTTTGCGCGCCCTTCATCATTAAACATCGCATACTCGTTCATCAGGGCAAAGTTTGCGGGAATGTCTACTCCCGCCGGACAGGGCATGCAGTAACGGCATTTCGTACAGGTATTAAATCGGGACTGACGCACCCTTTCGGCGACAAGCTCAACCGTGTCAAGCTCTGACTTATCAAATACCTTGAAGTCGTCAAAGGTCTTTAGATTATCCGTAACATGCTCCATTGCAGACATTCCGCTGAGCACCGTTTTAATCGCCTCATGGCTTGCCACCCAGCCCAGCGCCCACGCCGCAGGCGAGCGGTCGTCGTGCTCACGGAACACGCTTTTTATATCATCTCTGAGGTTTATCAGCGAGCCGCCGCGGATAGGCTCCATCGCAATGACAGAGATTTTGCGCTCCTCACACAGCTTAACGCCGCGCCTGCCCGCCTGATATTCGGTATCCATATAATTATATTGTACCTGACAAAAATCCCAGTCGCGGTAATTGATAATATCCTCAAACACATTATAGCTGTCGTGAAAGCTAAAGCCCAGATGACGTATTTTTCCCTGCTTTTTAAGCCCGTCAAAAAGCTCATACAGTCCCAGCTTCCGTATAAGCTCAAACCTGTCGCGGTTAAGCGCATGAAACAGGTAAAAATCCACATGGTCGATCTGAAGCTTTTTAAGCTGACCCTCAAATATTTCAACAGCCTTTTCGCGGCTGTCCACTGCCCACATCGGCAGCTTTGTCGCTATGTAAAAGCTGTCACGCGGGTATTGCGACAGAAACTGACCGACAAACTCCTCGCTCTCACCGTCATGATAGGGGTATGCCGTATCAAAATAATTCACTCCGCTGTCATATGCGAGCCTCAGCATCTCTCCCGCCCTTTCACGGTCGATTTTACCGTCCCTTGTCGGAAAGCGCATACAGCCGAAACCGAGCAGTGACACGCTCTCGCCGCACATGTTTCTTTGGTCATCATAGTATAACATCACACCTCTCTCTTATATTGTAATTGTTGAAATACTTATTTTCAAGCGGTATCCACATATTTTCAAACATCTTCAGACCTTCGGCGCTCTCCCGCCTGCAAAGCCGAAGCCTTTGCTCCTCTGCCGAAATTTCACAAAACACCTTTATATCAAGCACGTCCGGAAGACACGGATGACAGCAGTATGTTCCCTCTATTATGTAAATATCACTTTTTAAAATTTCTGTCTGTTTTACTATAAGCTGCTTTTTGCAGTCAAACACACCGTAGCATACAGTGCGTCCCTGCTGCAACGGCAGCAGTACCTCCTTTACAAAGCGGGCTTCATCAATGTTTATGCGTTCATGCCCCGTGCGGGCGGCACGGGGTATAAAAAAATCGTCGGTATGTATAACGGGTGCGCGAAGCTTTTCGGACAGGCTTTGAGCCAGCGTCGTCTTACCCGCCGCACACATGCCGTCAATCCCGATTATAAGCGGGCGCTTGTTTGCATTTTCAATCAATTTTAAAAGCCCGTTCATTTCAGCTTCACCGCCGTAAAATTACCGAAGCTGTTCCACGGTGACATATCGCAAAAGCCCGTGATGTTTTTATCGCAGTACATAACATTTTTTTCTGAAAACAACCGGTATTAACGGCATTTTCTCAGAAAACGCGGACAGATATTCCGAAAGCGAAATCTCACCGTTTTTGAGCTTTTCGTACTCCGCGTCAAGCCCCTCGTCCGAAAAGCCCAAATAATTCATACTTCCGCCGGTTTTATATAAAAACGTAGGGTCCATCGTGCGTGAAATTGCAGTCTCACCGAGATACAAATCATACGCACCGCTTTTGACCGCCGCTTCAAACTCATCGGGCGCCGCTTCCGTAATATTAATCGTCACCTGCGCGGACTTCAGATTTTCCGCTATCCCGTCGGCGACTGCCTTTTTTATATCACTGCCCGACGGCACAAGCATGCTGAAGGTTTTACCGCTGAGCAGCGGCGTCGGGGTTTTCCGCATCGGGCACGGATGAGGGCATCTGGGACATACGGTACCAGCACGGATTAAACGGATACCGCGCAGGGTCGGCAAGACCGACAAGCGACTGCTCGGCAAGCCTGTCGCGGTCTAAAGCAACGGACAGCGCACGGCGCACGGCAGGGTCGGAAAGAAATTCACTCGCGTAATTTACGCCGATATATATGAGATTATTTGACGGGGCGCTTATTATCGAGTAATCGCGCATCGACGTCAGCGACAGGCTGCTGCTCTGCGCGGATGAAATAACGTCTAGCTCGCCGGCTGAAAACAGATTTGTAATATTCTCGTCATTTTTGGTTTCCACCAAATATATTACAGGTACATTTGCACGCTCGAAATACTGCTCGTTTACAACAAGCACGTTTTTGCCGTTTTTCTCTGAAAATACATACGGACCGCAGCCGATACCCGCCTCACCGTTTTTCATGACGGGAATATCCAGCATTGCCTCAACGTCACCGACCTGCCTGGAGAAAACGCACACAAATGTTTGCTCGTCCTGGGCATAGTACCGCGTCATACAGCTTGTCTGACGGTTATAGGGTGAACCGGCATTATTTTTTGCTGTATCAAAGCTCTTGACAACGTCTGTCGCCGTTACGGCAGACCCGTCGGAAAACACAAGACCGGAACGCAGCTTGACAGTGACGGTTGTCTCATCGCGCGTAAAGCTCTCCGCCAGCACGCAGTAGGGCTTAAATGTATCGTCAACGCGCACAAGCGGGCTGTAAATCAGCTTTAAAAGCTCACTGTTGGCATAGCAGGTGGTGGTGACGGGGTTTGTGTCCATGTCCTTATAATACAGAACGGACATTTCTGTTTTTACAGCTTCTTCGCTGTCCTGCTGATTGTTCTCGCTGTCTACATACGCGCCCAGAACCGACGACTGCGGATCGACAACCGCGTCACAGCCACACAACAGCATGACAAGCGCCGTTATTAAAATTAAAATCCTAAGTTTTTTCATATTTCAACCATAGCGGCCATATTGCCGCGCTTTCCGTTTGTTGCACGGTGAGAATAATAAATATCACTGTTGCAGTAAGTACACTCACAGCTTAAATGTATATTTTTCGGGCAGCAGACCTGCGCTTTCCAGTACCGCACGGTTTGCGCCGTTTAAATCAAGCATATATTTTCCGCCGGTCTTTTTCTCAAAAAACCGTGAAAGACTCAAATCTCTTGCGGTAAATCCGTCAAAGACATCCTGCCCCACCTCATAGCAGCACGCGCCGATACACGGTCCGACCGCCGCTGTCATATCGCGCGGGTCGCAGCCGTAATTTTGCATCAGCTTTCTCACGGCGGCTGCGGTAATTCCGAGCGCCGTGCCGCGCCAGCCGGAATGCACGCAGGCGGCAGCCTTCTTTTGCGGGTCTGCTATTATCACGGGCACGCAGTCCGCAACAAAAATCACAAGACACAGCCCGCGCTCGTTTGTCACAAAGCCGTCCGCCGCCCGGTCTGCCGTCCAGAACCCGCCTGTCTTATGCGTGCCGTCTACTGTAAGGACAATGTCCGTGTGTTCCTGATTGGATAAAACGGCGCTGCCGGAAAAGCCTGCCGCCTCAAACACGCGGCGGTAATTTTCCAGCACATTTTCGCGCGCCTCCCTTGAAAAGGACAAATTGGTCTCAGACAGATACCCGCGGCTGACGCCGCCCGCTCGCGTGGTAAAGCAGTGCTTTTTAAACCCGATTTCGTCCAGTGCGCGGCAGCGCAGAGTTTTCACGCCGTTTGTATTGTCAAAATAAAAGCTGTCGGTCATATAACGCTCCTTTTTTATATTATATATGAAAGAGTACGGGATTTCAACAACATTGACTTTAATTTTTCAATGGTGTATAATTCATGCCGAGGTGATTGATTTGTACAAGACAGAACTGCATGCGCATACCTGCCCCGCAAGCAAATGTGCGCACACAGAGCCTGAGGAAATGATAGAACAATACATTGAAAACGGATATTCCGCCGTTGTCATAACAAATCATATGAGTCCTACGTTATTTGATGTTATTCTGCCCGATATAACCGATTATAGAGAAGCGGCGGAAATTTTTCTTGAGGATATACGCCGCGCGCGCGTGTATGCCGCGGGAAGAATAACAGTTCTGACAGGTATGGAGCTGCGCGTCAGAAAGAACATGAACGATTACTTAATATACGGTATTGACGATGAGTTCATATTGAACATGGGCAATGTTATGGACATGACAATAAAAGAGCTCTCTCCGTTTTTTCATGAAAACGGCGCGCTTATATTTCAGTCGCATCCCTTCCGCGACACTATGACAGTTACAAGCCCTAAGCTTCTGGACGGCATAGAGGCGGGTAATTTCTGCACAACGCATGACTCGCGCAACGATATCGCGGCGGTCTGGGCGAAAAAATTCGGTATGCTGACGGTTTACGGTTCAGACTATCACAGCAAGGCGTACATGCGCGGAGCGGGAATTCTCACCGAGCAGCCGATAACCTGTAACGCTGAGCTTTTGAATGTACTGAAGACGAAAAGCTTTAAGGTGACAGACGGAGAAAATGTGTTTTTGCCGTATTAAACGGGACTTTAATGACTGCAAGTGCAGCAATACATAAAATACGTCGGCATATTTTTTCTTGCAACTTTTTACATTTTATGATACGATATTTTAAATATTATATCCCGATAAGTTTTGTCTGATTGATTTACTCCCGCACAAAAGCCTCCAGGGAGTACCGCAGGAAAATATTTATTATACAGTTTCTGCTGTAATTGTATTGATAACCTGGCTGATCCAAACGCTTTTATCTATACGAACAGAAAAGGTAACAAAGTCCGATTCCCCTTTCAAAGGATTTGGTTTTAATATAACGGTATTTAAAATTATTATTTTCCTTATCGTGATACAGTCAAAAGGAAATTTAAAATGAAATATTATGAAAATCTCAAAAAAATAAGAGAACAAAAGCAAAAGTCACAAAAACAAATTGCAGAAATTTTAAATATTACACAGCAGCAATATCATCTTTATGAAAGCGGCAAAAGAAAATTGCCTATCGACGGCTTAATCATTCTGTGTAACTACTACAACGTATCCTCCGACTATATCTTAGGAATTTCAGATTTCCCCGATATCAGAAGATAATAGCGTTTGCGACTCTGATTGTCTTGAGGCACGCCGCAGCAGCACCCGTTTTTGTCTGAAACGCCGACAATGCGCAAAGCAGCGCATTAATGCCTCAAGTAATACTGCGTGAAAATATTCATTATACAATTTCTGCTGTAATTGTATTGATAACCCGGCTGATCCAAACGAAATGTAATGTGATATTATAACTCACTGCCTATTATATTTTCTACAAAGGAGACGTCATGGATTATTTAGATAAGCTGATAAAGCTGCGTGAAGAAAAAGGACTTACCCAAAAAGATTTGACCGAAATATACGGCTGTAACCAATCCAATATATCAAAAATCGAGAGAAAGGAAAGAAAGCTGAATATTGAACAGCTGATTGCGCTGTGTCGGTTTTACAGCGTATCCGCCGACTATGTTTTAGGTCTTTCCGACTTCACCGATATCAGAAGATAATAGCTTGCACTTTTAATTTGTGCGGCAATTTTGGTAACATACAGGAGGGGGAAAATATGAAATTGCCTATAACAGATAAAACAATGACAGCGTATTGCGGCGCATACTGCGGGGAATGCGAGTGGAGGCAAAAAACGGGCTGCCGCGGATGCCGTGCAAGCGCGGGAAATATGTTTTGGGGCGAGTGCGATAAGGCAAAGTGCTGTATCGAAAAGGGGATTTCCCACTGCGGCTGCTGCGACAGGGTTCCGTGCGCCAAGCTTGAGCTGCTGTTTTCCGACCCTGAACACGGAGACGACGGCTCAAGACTTTGCAATCTTCAAAATTGGAAGAACGGTAATTATACATATGAAAAACTGAATAACACTGCACAGGAGAATGCAAAAAAGCTCTGATAAACTAAATAACCGGGGAGGAAAAATCATATGGGAGCTGCGATATGCGGGCTTGACTGTTCAAAATGCTCTTTACAGGCAGGCTGCAAAGGCTGCGAAAGCACCGAGGGGCATCCATTCGGCGGTTCATGTATGCTGGCACTATGCTGTAAAAACAAAAGCTGTGAAAGCTGCGGCAATGCTTTTGACAGCGGCTGCCGGCTCAAAAAACGGCTTATTGCAGAGTTCAATGCTCTCGGCATTAAGGATATGGATACTGTTACTGATCTCAATGCTCTGCACGGAAGCTATATAAATCTTAAATATACGCTGCCGGGAGGTCAATCCATCAGGTTCTGGGACGATGACAGAATAGATCTTGGTAATCAAATCTGTAAAAAGGGCAGTGAGCGCTGCTACGGACTAACCGCCGACGAGCATTATCTTTTAGTATGCGAGTACGGAACAAACGGCACGGACGCCGAGATTTATAATATATAAAAAATGGCGTTAATGCTACGGCTGAAACTGTCGGTATTCAATTTTATCGGCGCTCTTAAATAAACCGTGCTTTTTAATTGCCTTGCGGCGATTTTTGTAATATATCATTAAACTCAAGGGGGAAAATATGAAATCAACCGTACTTATTCTTATCGCAATAGCGGTATATCTTATCGGCATGCTGATAATCGGCTTTGCCTGTTCACGCAAAAACAAAAATACCGACGATTTTTATCTGGGCGGCAGGCGGCTGGGGAACCGTTTGTCACCGCAATGAGCGCCGAGGCGTCGGACATGAGTTCCTGGCTGCTCATGGGACTTCCCGGGCTTGCAATGCTCACAGGTCTTGCCCAGCCGACATGGACGGCGGTAGGACTTGCTGTCGGTACATACCTTAACTGGCTGATAGTCGCCAAACGAATCCGCATTTATTCGCACAAGATAAATGCAATCACAATTCCCGAATTCTTTTCCAAGCGCTATAAGGACGACAGACATATTCTCAGCATTATCGCCGCGCTTGTAATCATTGTTTTCTTTGTGCCCTATACCGCGTCCGGCTTTGCCGCGTGCGGAAAGCTGTTTTCCACGGTGCTGGGCGTTGATTACATGGGCGCGATGATTGTCTGCGCCGTCGTTATCTGTCTTTACTGCGTTATGGGCGGATTTCTTGCCGCAAGCACAACAGACCTTGTTCAGTCAATCGTTATGACGGTTGCGCTTGTTATTGTTATCGGCTACGGCGAAGCGACAGGCAGTGCGCAAAACGCCGCCTTCGGCTTTGACGGCATTATCGAAAGTGTAAAACAGCTGCCCGGATTTCTGTCGCTGAACTCGTACTATGACGCATCGACAAACAGCGCCGTGCCCTTTGGTATTCTGCCGATAGCCTCCCTGCTTGCATGGGGGCTCGGATACTTCGGTATGCCGCACGTTCTGCTGCGCTTTATGGCTATCGACGACGCCAAAAAGCTCAAGACCTCACGCCGCGTTGCCACAGTATGGGTAATTATATCCATGGCGGTCGCCGTCATGATAGGTATTACGGGCTATGCCCTTGTACAGTCGGGCGTTATTTCCGACCCGTCAGACCCGAACAAGGAAACAATAATCATCACAATCGCGCAGACAATAAGCAAATACGGATATATATTCGCTCTGTGCGCAGGCGTAATCCTGGCAGGCATTCTTGCCGCAACAATGTCCACCGCCGATTCACAGCTTTTAACGGCGGCAAGCGGCGTTACAAACGACATCTGTGAAAACTTTTTGGGCATAAAGCTGTCAAACAAAAAAGCAATGCTGGTAGCGCGGCTCTCCGTCATCGGCATCGCCGTACTGGCAGTCTTTTTTGCCCGTGACCCCGACTCGTCGGTGTTCCATGTTGTATCCTTTGCATGGGCGGGCTTCGGCGCCTCCTTCGGTCCCGTAATGCTCGCGGCGCTGTTCTGGAAGCGCTCTACGAAATGGGGCGCGATTGCAGGCATGGTCTCGGGCGGCGCAATGGTGTTTATCTGGAAATACGGCATTTCAAAGCTGGGCGGTCTGTTTGCAATTTACGAGCTGCTGCCCGCGTTTATCTTCGGTCTGATAGTGCTTATCGTTGTAAGCCTTCTCACCGGACAGCCCGATAAGGAAGCCATCCTTGAATTTGAAGAAACAGTAAAAGAATGTAAAGCAAAATAAAAAACCCGCCCCGAAACTGATTTTTTCGGGGCGGAATTTTTATTTAATTCGACAAAATGAAAGAAAAATTACCGTTTGTTTCAATTTGATAACATTACATAATTTTTGCAAAAAAATTATCTCTCAAACAGGTTATTAACATTTTGAACAGAGTTTTGAACATACTTTGTTTCCGCATGTTTACTGTTTAAACAGCTATTTTTATCTGTTTTTCGACAGCCTGTCAGCGCATATTCGGTTAAAAACTTATACCGTCTTTCGGTTTACATAATGCTTCTTGAATATCCGCCGTTGCAAACCCGTTTTGGTCAAGCCCTGCAATAAAACCTGCACGGTATTCATAAAAACCCTGCGCACCGACCATGGCGGCATTGTCACCGCAAAGCGACAGCGGCGGGATATACAGCTTACAGCCGCGGGGGAGCCCGCTTTGGAGCTTATGCCGAAGCATGGAATTTGCCGACACACCGCCCGCAACAACAAGCCGTGTAAAGCCAAGCTCATTTGCCGCACTGAAAAACTTCTCCGTAAGCACGCCCGTTATCGCCTCGCTGTACGATGCGGCAACTTCTGCGGCATTTATGCTCTGCCCGCGCTGGGCGGCGGTGTGCACATAGTTTATTACAGCGGTCTTAACGCCTGAAAAGGAGAAGTCAAAGGGCGCGTCCTTAAAGCTGACCTGCGGAAACTTTACGGCATAGGGGTCGCCGCTTTTTGCGAGCCTGTCAATCTCTACCCCGCCGGGATACGGAAGACCGAGCACGCGCGCGCCCTTGTCAAAGGCCTCGCCCGCCGCGTCGTCGCGCGTCATGCCTATAATCTTATAATCGGTATAGCCCTTAACACTGACAATATGAGAGTGCCCGCCCGACACGACCATTGCCAGAAACGGCGGTTCAAGCTCGGGATACACAAGATAATTTGCGGCGATATGAGAGCGGATATGGTGCACCGGCACCAGCGGCAGACCGTTGGCGTATGCAAAGCCCTTGGCAAAATTCAGCCCCACAAGCAGCGCACCGATAAGTCCGGGCGCGCTTGTCACCGCCACGGCGTCTATGTCTAAAACGGAAAGACCGCTGTCCGCTATCGCCCTTTCAACAAGCGGCGTTATCTTTTCAACATGACAGCGCGATGCAATTTCCGGCACGACCCCGCCGTAAAGCTTATGTATATCAATCTGAGAAAAAACAGTATTTGAAAGTACCTCGCGTCCGTCGCGTACAACCGCCGCCGCCGTCTCGTCACACGAGCTCTCTATTGCAAGTATGTTCATAATTATATTCTTCTCCTAAGCACCGCCGCGTCCTCGACGGGATCGCTGTAATAATTCTTTCGCCGGGCTATTTCCTCAAATCCCGCGCGCTCGTAAAACGCACGCGCGGCGGTATTTGAAAGGCGCACCTCCAAAAGCTGCTCTCTGACGCCGCGCTCCTTACAGTAACGGCTTGCGTACTCCAACAGCGCGCTTGCCGCGCCCTTTCGGCGGATTGCGCTGTCTACCGCAATATCGAGAATATCGCAGCTTTCAAATGAAATCATAATAAGTATTATCCCGCACAGCCGCCTATCCGGCGGCAAGCGGCGCGCACCGAAAACCGAAACCGCCCGATTGCTAATATACTCTTTGAGCTGCCGGGCGGCACCCGAGCCGACACAGAACGATAAAATACCCGCCGCGTCGTCAAAATCCCGTCTGTCAGAGCCGATATTCAACTGTGAAATTTCAAACTGCACAGGCTAACCGTCCTTTTATATGTCCTTTTCCACAAAATGATTGTCATAAGTATCCCAGTATTTTCCGTACACCCTGTTATCACAGCCGTCAAGATTTAATTGATACATTCTGAAAACAACCGGGAAATCCTTCGGCTGCCACTGTTCCTCATAGGAGTAGCAGTATTTCATTCCTATCCGCCTCATAACATTTCCGCTTCTCGGATTATTTCTGTCATGCGTTGCGGTAATATACAAAACTCCGTTTTCTTTCAAATATTCAACAAGAGCTCGGCTTGCCTCCGTTACAATCCCCTTATGCCAGAATTCCTTTAAAAGGGCATAGCCGAAATCATGGCTGTCATCCGTATCCGCCTTCACATAGCCGATAGGTATATTATCCTGCTTGAGACAAATTGCAAAGCAATATTTTTTGTCTGCAAACCTTTTGTTGTAAAATTCTTCCGTCTGCTCTAAATTCTTTACCGGATACCACGGCAAAAAAGTGTTCACCTCCCTGTCGCTTAAAAGCAGATACAGCGCCTGCATATCCGTCGGCTCAAATTTTCTTAAAATAAGTCTTTCTGTTTCAAGTTTTAAATTATCCATTGATTTCCTCTGAAAATTCATCGCAGCCTTACGCCGCATTCAGCTTTCTGCGGGTCATAAATAATTTTTCTATTTACACTCGTACCATGTCCTGCCCCATTGTACATCGGCGCACAGCCGTACATTCAGGCTTGCCGCATTCTCCATTTCACGCGACAAAAGCGCACGGACTCCGTCCTTTTCGTCCTCCGGCGCCTCGATAATCAGCTCGTCGTGCACCTGCAATATAAGCCTTGCGCGAAAGCCGCCGTCAATCAGCGCGCGGCGGGTATTGACCATCGCAATTTTAATAATATCCGCCGCCGTGCCCTGTATAGGCGCGTTCATCGCCGCCCGCTCGCCGAACGAACGGATATTGAAATTCTTTGATTGTAGCTCAGGCAGATATCTGCGCCGCTCAAACAGCGTCTTGACATACCCGTTTTCGTGCGCCGAGCTTACAATATTTTTCATATACGAGCGCACGCCGCTGTACAGCTCTAAATAGCTGTCGATATACTGTCTTGCCTGTGTGCGCGTCGTCTTTATATCCTGTGCCAGCGAAAAATCGGAAATTCCGTAAACAATCCCGAAGTTGACCGCCTTTGCCATCCGTCTCATCTCAGGGGTCACAAAATCGGGCGGAACATCGAAAACGCTGGCAGCGGTCACGGTATGGATATCCTCCTGCCGGGCAAATGCGTCCAGCATTTTTTCATCGTTTGCCATGTGCGCCAGCACACGCAGCTCAATCTGCGAATAGTCGGCGTCCACCAGCACGCAGTCGTCGCCCGCCGCAAACATCGCGCGCAGCTCGCGCCCCAGCTCCGTACGCACGGGGATATTCTGCAAATTCGGCTCGGTAGACGAAATCCGACCTGTCTGGGTCACCGTCTGATTAAAGCTTGTGTGTATCTTGCCGTCGTCACCTATCAGCTTTAAAAGCCCGTCGCAGTAGGTGCTCTTGAGCTTGACATACTTTCTGTACTCCAGTATCTCGTCGACAATCTCATGCCTGCCCGACAGCTTTTGCAGAATCTCGGCGCTTGTGGAATAGCCGGATTTTGTCTTTTTGCCGTGAGGCAGCCCCAGCTTTTCAAAAAGAATAACGCCCATCTGCTTTGGTGAATTGATATTGAACTGCTCGCCGGCAAGAAAATATATTCGCTTTTCAAGACTGTCGATTTGTTCGGTAAGCCGCTTTGAGTACCGCTCCAGCGCCGACCTGTCAACGTAAAAGCCGCAGTTTTCCATGTCGGCAAGCACAACAGTCAGCGGAAACTCTATATTGTAAAGCAGCTCATGCTGTCCGTGCCGCTCAATGATTTCAAGCTGTGCCGCAACAATATCCCGCATACGCGAGACAAATGTAACGCACATTCCGTCATCGTCCGCACGCATATCCGTATACCTGCCGAAGATATCAGACAGGGTGTTTTCATTCATGGACGGGTCGATGACATACTGCGCGACCTCTATATCATAAAACGGAGCAATATCCGCCTGCGTCTTTAATATCTCCCTGTAAATCGGCTTGGGCTTGAAAGTGAATTTTTCAATTTCTCCGTCCGTCAAAAGCCGCTCATAATCGGCAATCTGCGCCGTGCCGTTTTCGGTTTCGGCATACATTGCGCCGTCCTCAATAAGAAAATACAGTCCATTTTTCCTGAAATACTCAATGCACAAAGAGCTGTCCAGCACCCCGATACACTCGGCGCGCACCGTCTGCTCCTGCGGATGTTCAAGCTCAAGCTTATTCATGATACTTGTCAGCTCATATCTTTTCAGCAGCGGCAAAAGCCGCGCGCTGTCAAAGCCGCACACCTGCATTTCACTGTCTGAAATTTCAATCGGAACGTCACGCTTTATTTTTGCAAGCTCCCTGGACAAAAACGCGCTTTCACGGTCATTCTCCAGTTTTTTGCGCATTGACGGTTTGATTTTATCGCTTTCAATATTATCGTAGACTTCCTTCAGACCGTGAAACTCGCGTATAAGCTCCAAAGCGCCCTTTTCGCCAATACCCGAAACACCGCGGATATTGTCGGAGCTGTCGCCCATTATGGCTTTTAAATCCACAACCTCGGCGGGTAAAATTCCGTATTTTTTTTCTATTTCATCAACGCCGTAGATTTCCACCTCCGACATGCCGCCGCGGGTCACGGGCATTATAACCCGTGTTTTATCGCTGATCAGCTGGAAATCGTCGCGGTCGCCCGACACGATATCGCACTCATATCCGTTTTTCTCACAGTAGGCGGAAAGCGTGCCGATAATATCGTCCGCCTCAAAGCCCTCAAGCTCGAACATCTTGACGTTCATAGCCGAGAGTATCTCTTTAAGCGGGTCAAGCTGAACTGCAAGCTCGTCGGGCATTCCGTGACGCTGCGCCTTGTATTCGGAATACAGCTTGTGACGAAAGGTTTTTGCACGCACATCAAACGCAACGGCAACCATATCGGGCTCGGCTATCTCAAAATACTTGAAATACAGCTTCAAAAACCCAAACACCGCGTTTGTCGGCACCCCGTCCCTTGTAGTCAGATTTTTTATCGCGTAAAACGCGCGGTTTATTATCGAATTGCCGTCAAACACAAGCAGCTTCATTTATTGTACTCTCCCCATTGTTTTTCAAACAGATTTCTCATATCCTGCGGCAGCTCCGCCTCAAAATGCAGCTGCTTACCGCTTATCGGATGTATAAAGTCAAGACTGTGCGAATGAAGCGCATGCCGCTGCATGGCGCCCGAAAATTCATGCCCGTAAAGAAAATCACCCGCCACGGGACAGCCGATGTAGGACATATGTACCCGTATCTGATGCGTGCGCCCCGTCTCCAGCCACAGACGCAAAAGCGAGTATTCCCCGCGCCGCAGAATTTCAAAATGCGTGACTGCCGGCGCGCCGATGTCAAAGTCAACGCGCCTCTTGATAACAGAGCCGTCGGCGCGCGCAATCGGTGCGTTCACAACACCGATGCCGTCCTGCGGGCAGCCCTCCACAAACGCAAGATACTGCCGCTTTATCCGTTTTTCCCTGAGGTCAACAGACAATATCCCCGAAGCATGCGCGTTTTTTGCAACAAGAATAAGCCCGCTCGTATTCTTATCAAGCCGGTTTACGGGCCGTACCGCACAGTCCTCTCCGTTTTGCAGAAAATGAAACGCCAGCGCGTTTGCAAGCGTATTGTCAAAGTTGTCCTGCGACGGATGGGTCGCCATAAACGGCGGCTTGTTGCATACGACGACATCCTTGTCCTCATATACAATATCAAGCGCAAGCTCACGCGGCACAACACGCTCCGAAGCCGATTCCCTTATGTAAACGGTGAGCCTGTCCCCGCGCTTTAGCTGCTTTAAAACGGTGGATTTTTTATTGCCTATCATTATCCCGTGCGGGTTTTTCTTCAGCTGCTTTATCATACGCGAGGAAAAGCCGTGAGCTTTTAAAAACGAAAGCACCTGCCGGCCCGCAAACGTGTCGTCTATTTCATACTCCAGCCTGCGTATCATATCCGCTGTATCCACCCGTGCGGTGCGGGATAAGTGCCCGCTCCTATATTTACAATCGCGTCAAACAGCTTTCTGGAAAGCTTGCCGCCCGACGAAAGCACCTGACTGTCCAGCCCGTCTATACAGACAATACTCGACACTATATTATACATATCCACCGAAAATACCTCCGACAGCCTACCCGCAAGGTGCATCTGCACAAGCTCGTCTGCCGACAGTCTTTTTTCATCGACTTCAATCCCCCAGTCCCGCATAAGCTCGGCGGCACAGCCGCTCACAATGCTTTTGGGAACACCGTCGAAAACAGGGGATACCACCCTGTCGTCAATACGAAAGAAAATATCCGCATCTGCCAGACCGAGTATGTACCGCTTATACACTCCGTCCAACAAAAGAGCACTGTCGTAGCCCTTTTGCCGCGCAAGCTCACAGGCAAGCCCGCGCTGAAAAATGTTTGCCTGCGCATCAGCGCATACACGCCGCTCACACAGCTTTACATCAGCCGTTTCATGCCACAGAGTTACAGTGACAACGGCATTTTCGGCAGGATACGGACAAATGCTCATATCGTCGCAGCTGAGTCTTATACACGCAAAAAATCTGCCTCCGTCATAAAGCAGGTGACGCTCGTTATCCACAAGCCTCAAAAGCGCGTCCAGCACCTTGCCCTCATCCGCCATCGGCAAAAGACGTTCGCCCGCCTCTATATTCAGCCTTGTTATCGCCTGCTTTGCACAAAACAAAACGACGCTGCCCCGTGCATCGGGCGCAACGCAGACCGTCTGCGATACGCCGAGTCCGAAAAATGCGCCGCTGCTCTGCGGCGTCTGCACCGACTCGCCGCGCGGTAAAATACGCATGTCGCCCCACTTATCGCCGCAAAGACGCATACATGCAAAAAACTCAGTAAATCCGCTCATATCAAAATACCAGCTTTTCCACTTCGTCCGCCGAAATATACCCTACCGACTGATTGACGGCACTGCCGCCCCGAAAAACAATAAGAGTCGGTATGCTCATAACATTAAAACGTGCGGCAAGCTGCGGTTCCCTGTCAATATTGACCTTGCACAGCTTGACCTCTCCCGTATGCTTTTTTTCAAATTCGCCGAGCACCGGCGCCAGCATCCTGCAGGGGCCGCACCAGTCTGCGTAAAAATCGACAAGCACGGGGATTTTGCTGTTTATAACCTCGGCTTCAAAATCAGACGCTTTGATTTCCATTTTTATCTGCTCCTTATGAATTTTATTATCTGCATGGCGGCGCTCACACCCGCGCCGACAGCCGTTCCTATCTGCTTTATTCCGAAAACACAGTCTCCCGCGGCGTAAAGCCCCGGCACGTTTGTCTCAAATTTTTCGTTTACAACTATGTCCGCGCCCTTTACCTGCGCTCCGATACGGCGTGCAAAATCAGCCGCGCCCGCAACGCCCACGGCGGAAAAAAGCCCGCTGAGCTCAATTCTTTTGCCGCCCGAAAGGACAGCCTCTATACTGTCCTTTCCCTCAATAGCGCTGATTTTTCCGCTGTATACCGAAAATTCGGAAAAGTCCGCCTCCGGCGCGGCACCGTCTGTCAGGATACATACGCTTTTGCACATGCGCATAAGCTCACGCGCCTCGGAAAGCGCATATTCGCCCGCGCCGATAACGCCGACATCCTTTCCCCTGAAGAAAAATCCGTCACACACGGCGCAGTAGCTGGCACCCCTGCCAAGATAGCTTTCAAATTCCGCAACGGGCGGCTTTACTCTTTTGGCACCGCTTGCGATAAGCAGAGCCGTTCCCTCATACTCCCCGCCGTCCGTTTTCACGGTAAAGCCGCCGTCGTACATTACCGACAGCGCCTGACGGGAAATAAGCTCTATACCCTGTGCTTTAAGCTGAGAAAGCCCCTTTTCATAAAGCGCCCTGCCCGACACAGACCTCAAATCCGTAATAATTTTCAATTTTATCAGCCTTTAAAAAGCGCGCTCCCGCCGCCGTCTATAACCAGAACATTCAGTCCCGCGCGCTTTGCGTATATTGCAGCGGTAACGCCGCACGGCCCCGCACCTATTACAATCAAATCTTTTTTCATATGTTTTTATTATATATCAGTAAAAGTCCTTTAATCAATAAATCCTTGTCGTGAACAATTTTTCTTTTGCAGTGAGGTATAATCAGCGAAGAAAGACCGCCCGTCGCAATAACGTTGCAGGGCGCGCCGATTCCTTTTCAAATCTTTCGATTATACCGTCAAGCATGGATGCGTAGCCCAAAAACAATCCCGCTTTTGAGCGAATCGGTGGTATTGGTGCCTATGGCGTGCCGGGGGCTTGTCAATGTTTATCTGTGAAATCTGCGCGGCATTCTGCGCCAGCGCATTCATTGAAATCCGCACGCCGGGAGTTATCGCCGCACCCAGATACTCGCCCTTTTTTTCCGATAGCGGAAAAGGTCGTCGCCGTGCCCATGTCAATAACAATGGCGGGCGCGCCGTAGATGCGGATTGCCGCCACTGCGTCCACCACCATATCGCAGCCCAGCTGAGAAGGATTGTCAATCCTGATATCAAGTCCCGTTTTAACGCCGGGGCCTACTATAAGCGGCGTCTTTCCGATAAGCATTTCGACAGCGCCGGCAAACGGCGCCGAAAGATTGGGGACAACAGACGATATTATAGCCCCGTCGATATCGGATACGTTTATATTATTTATCTTGAGCATGCTGTTTAAATTTATCGCATACTCGTCCCGCGTGCGCGTGGCGTCCGTCTTTATCCTCAGCGTCAGCTTGAGAATATCGCCTTCAAATACTCCCAGCACAATATTGCTGTTTCCTATATCTGCCGTTAAAATCATTTATTTTACCTCCAAAGGCTCTACAACTACCGTGCGGTAACCGTCATATACCACCATGCCCGGCTTTGCGCCCGACGGCTTTCTGACACGTTCTGCACGGGGCAGTAGTCCACCTCAACCTTTTTATCGTTTTTCCCCTTGCTGTAAAAGGCGCATATCCGCGCAGCATACTCGATTACATCATCGGGCGGTGTTGCGCCCCCTGCACCTTATCAGCACGTGAGAGGAATGAATTGCCTTGGTATGCAGCCAGATATCGTCCCTGCGCGAAAGCTTTTGACGGTCAAGGTCGTTTTGGGTGTTGTTTCTGCCCACAAGTATTGTAAACCCGCCGTACTGCAGCTCACGCGGCGCGGACGGCTTTTTCCGAGCGCGCGCTGCTTTGACGAGTGCTTCAGATATCCGCCGCGCACCAGCTCATCACGTATCTGCCCGGCGTCTGCAAGGCTCTCACAGTCGCAAAGAGACAGAAACACGCTTTCAAGATAGTCAAGCTCGGCACGGTCCTTTTTTCAATCAGCTTTTTAAGAATAACAGCCGAATTTTTTAGCCTTATTGTACTTTTTAAAGTACGCCTGCGCATTAGCCGCCGGCGGGGACAGCCGGGCACTCAGCGGTATTTTTATGATTTTACAGTCATCGTAATAGTTTTCCGCCTCAAACTCGGTCATTCCGTTTTTCAGACGGTACAGATTGGCGTTTATAAGCTCGCCGTATACACGGTACTGCTCAGCCCTGTCCGCCGCGCGCAGCTCCTTTTGCCGCACCGCCATAGTACGTGAAATACGGGAGCTGAGGCGTGTCAGAAGCTGAGACAAATCACGTGTTTTCTGCTCAAACCGCGTTTTTTGCAGCCGCTGCAAAAATTCCTCAACGGCGTCCGACGGCGTTGCCGTCTGCTCCGTTATACAATAGTCGCCGTACTGCCGAATGGGCATAAAAAGAGAAATCCACCAGCGCACCGTTGTCCTTTTTTCCGGACAACTGTCGGCTGACAGCTGCCGCTGTCGATATCCCCTTTGTATCCCGGCAATAAGCTCTTCAAGGCGGGATATATCCCCCTGAGACAGCTCGCCGCAGCCCCGTTTTCACCGACCCCCGTTGAAAGATATATGCGATTTTCTCGCGTTAAGCGGGGATATCCCGCTCATTCTGCATTATCGCCTGTTCTAAAGTCAGCTCGGGGTTGGACAGCAGGTATGTGCCGACCTAAGCTGAGAGAACGGAATTTTTACCTTGCTGGGCAGGCGCGCTTTCAAAAGCGCGCAGAGGGCAGAACGGTTCTTCCTCCCCGACAGATCGGCACGGCGGACAGCGTCAATAATTCTGCCGTTTTGCATCGCCTTCAATTATTATCATATTTGCAGAGCGGCCCATGGCTCCACGACTATGCTTTTCACAACGGGCTCGAAAAAGTCATTTTACACTCAAACTCAAACACCGCGCACCGCTCAAACTGCGGCATATATACGCGGTCAAGCCGCGCGCCGGTAAATGCTTTCTCAGCACCATGCATGCAAAGGTCGGCGGCACTGCCAGATTTCCGTTTCGGCGTCTGTCAGCGACACGCGCGGCGCATTGGTCGAAGCGTTAATCAAAAGCCTGCGTTTTTCCGCCGTGCTGTCCGCCGCGCAAAACAAATACGCTCTCATCCTTGGAGGGCATAAATATTTTTTTTCCGTGCGCATACCGCAAAGCTCGCTGTTAAGTTGTCTTGTAAGAAAGGATAAAAAAACGCGTCAAGCGACATATATATTCTCCGTTGTTTATTTGCTGTTTTTCGCAGTTTATCTGCGCTGCATAAAGTCTTGTTCTGTCCGATGTAAAAATCCGAACATCGGCAGCAGCTCCTCAAGGCGGCGGGCAAGCGGTTTTACAATTATATTTTCCGTTTCAAATGCCCCAACGTAATAAGATTAAGCTCATTATTGTCCGCAAAAAACAAAATGCTCGTGCTTGCTCTCGCCGGTGACAAGCGTATCTATACCGTGCCCGTGCAGCAGCGCAAGCGCACTGCCGCCGAACCGCTTACAACCGCAACCCGCCTTATCGGACGCTTTATTATAAAGTCCGCACGCCTCGGAGCCGATACGCTCTTTCAGAAAATCTTATACAAGCGGGGCGTTTTCAAATTCCGTGCCAACCCTCCGGCTCCCATCTGCCGAGTGCACAACCGTCCGTAAAAAGCGGCTGCGGACGCTATCGCGGCACGCTCCGCAAGCAGGTCGTTTTTCCGCCGTCCGCCATCAAAGGCAGGTGTGCGCCGAGATAACAGCAACGCCGTTTTTATGGTGATAGGCGGGCACGTCCGCCAAAATAACCCCCTTAAGCGGGTCAAAAAATCAGCAGGTGATGGCTTATAACAAGCGTACGTCGTTTTTAAAAAAACTTCAGCGCGTGCATGTCACATCAAGCGTCCACAAGAACGGCTTACATCGTCATTTTCATCGCCGCATCAGCCCGCAGTTATCCCCCGCACAGGCGCTCTCAAACGGCGCAATGCCGTTTACTGCGGCAACAACTTATCACTGATTTTCATTTTCTCTCCGTCATATTTGAAATTATAATTCTTTCAAGCCGCTCAAGTCCGCGTTTTCTTTCAGCGTCGACATTATCCGAGCGGCTCATACCCTCAAGCGCCTTTTTATGCGAAAAAGCTCCTTTTCAAGATAAAGATAAAAGTTTTTCATCCTGCACTGCGCCGCCCTCAAACGGACAAAACTTACGCAAAAGCTTTCCGTCATGACAACACAGAAGCGCGGTATACATCTTGTCCCCGTCATGACTTGAAAACGCGCTTTCACGCACACAAAAACAAATTCAGCTCTCAAAAGCAGCGCTCATCGGCTGCAATACAAAGCCATTTGTCGGTAAACCTTTTTCGCAGAATAGACTCTATCAGCTCGCCGCCCATGCCGGCCCAACAAAACATCCGATTTTTTGTCAAACAGCTTCTGTGGAATATTTATAAAATCCGTCAGACAGCATCGCTGTATATTATCGGTCATTGCGTGTGCCTCAACAAGTTTTCCGTGCCGCGGCTGCTGTACGCGGCACGCAAAATCGGATGCCAGCGCGCCCGGCACCCTGCCCTGCTCTGCGCATAAACCGCCAGCTTGCGGTGGTCGGTTCCGATATCTTTTTACAAAAAACTCCCCATCGGGCAGCAGACTGTATACCATTGAAAGACGGGCATCAAAAAGCATATTTTCTCCCAAAATAACCCGGCGTTTTCATGCCGCAGCAGGTTTATCGCGTATAGCTACATGATATAATATAAATATATTTACATAATTTACAATAAAGTTGCCTTGACATTTATCATACAAATAATAGAATATCTTAAGTTTTTAAAAATATCCTGTCAGCATGCTTTACGCATACTCTTCACAGATATACTTTAATTTAAAGATTTAAGTTGAACAATCTTCATCTGCGTTTTCAAACGGACTTGCCAAGTGCCCTGACGCTCGGCTACGACGACGGAGTGGAACAGGACATGCGCATGTGCGAGCCTGATGAGTACAGCATTACCGGCACGCTACTAAGCTTTTCGGAGCTCGCAGAAGATTTGAGCCGGGAAAGGGTACACCGTCCGATGACGCAAAGACAGAGCCTATGCAGACCACAAGGACGAACCGCTTTCGAGGTGGCAACCCATGCGCTGCATCATGCCCTGGCTGCCCGATATTCCGTTATCGGGGCTGTGCATGAAATGGTGAGGACAGGCAGCGCAACATAGAAAGCCAACGGCACGCAATCTGCCGCAGGGCACGCATGCACCCGCCGGCAGGATTACAGCGAGAATATTATAAACATTGCTCAGCTGCGGCATGAGCATGCCAGAACAGCACAGTATCAACCACAAATTCGGAAGTTTGCGAAAGCTGGCTGATACTGAACCGACCTGTCACCACAAGACCCACGTCTTACGGAGCTTACCGATAATTTGCCTGAATGAAAACGCCGACTCTCTCCACCTCTGTTTTCTATCTTTCGGGACCGAGGTTTGAAAGCGATAACAACTGGAGATTGGGCGGTTTTTGAGCAGTCCCGATGAGGTATGCACCACAGAAACGTCGAGGTTTGCGGTGTGAACAAGGCTTTTTAATTCTCGATTTTCCGCCGACAAATTCAATCCGACATGCACCGATATTCGGATAAACCTTAACAGTAAAAAGCACCTGAAATACCGAAAACAGTCCGTCTATGACAAACAATATCTTTTCCGTCAAAAAAGCGCCTGAAACGTAAACACCGTCGGCTATGACGGCAAAAATGAGCGTGGTACCATGAAGCATGTTTCAGTATGCCGTCACGCTGCATACAGACCCGAGATGGGAGTGGAGCGCGACAGCGTGCTCAATAACCGGCACGGCGGGTGATAACAAAGGGCTTTGAAATTTCCCTTTCCGTCAAAGGCGAGACTGTAAAATCATGCCAGGCACCGGAAACCAAGCGGTTCGGCGCTGCTTTTTCAACACGACGAGCATGACCGGCCCGGAAGGTGCTTTCCCAGTTTAGTATTATTATGCATTCGGGTCCACGGACTGCCGTCTACGGTATTTCCTTCAAATTTGACCGAAACACCTGCCGCTATACTTGATGCCTTGTAATAAGGATTAGACGGGTCGCTCTTATCGCCCGAGCTTGTAATCGTGTTGTTTTCAAACAGAAGCGAGCCCTCTTTAAAGTCGCCGACGCGGAATACATGATCTGTAACATTGCGATTTTATTGTCCTTTATTGTTACAATAGTGCCGCCGTTATAGGACACATTATTTCTGAATAGCAACGGCATTATGATTTAGATTATCAAACGTGCGGTTTCTTACCGTAATATCGCGGTTGCCGTAAGTATACACACCCTGGAAAGCATTGGTGACGCTGCAGTTTTCAATCAGCATTTTCTTATATAATTGGAGCCGCCCGCGATAGCCGCAAGCTTGTTCCGCTGATTCATTAACACTGACGTTTGCCGCACTGCCGAT
>VOFK01003425.1_pt1 | contig 134896 bp, 172 predicted proteins | sample 5384121 | NCBI WGS metagenome assembly VOFK01 (sample SAMN12384730, study PRJNA508395) | human gut metagenome | isolation source: healthy gut J | host: Homo sapiens
CCCTCAAACGGTTTGCCGTTGGGCAGGGTGATGTCGCAGTACATCCGGATGACGCGCCCCTCGGTGGGGCGCCACGGCAGCACGGTGGCGGTGTCCGGGTCCGGCCAGAGCACAAGGTCGCTTTCCTCCACATTCATAAACCCGGCGATGGAGGAACCGTCAAAGCTGACGCCCTCGGCAAAGGCGCGGGGCAGCTCACTGGCGAAAAGGGAGACGTTTTTCTGGTTGCCGAAAATATCACAGAATGTCAGCTTGGCAAATTTGACATCGTTGTCCTCAACAAAATTGAGAATATCCTGCGCGGTGCGTTTCATAGGTTAGCCTCCGGAAGATAGAGTTGAAAGTAAAGAAGGAGGAAAAAAGGAAATGTAGGATGTGAGCAAATAATAAATAATAAATAAAAAATAAGAAATGAGGTGGAGTTTTCGCCCTGTTGGGCGAAAACGAGAAGCCTCCGGGAGGAGGGTGCGCTGGAGGGAGGAAAACTCTGTCACGAACAAAAATCGGATTGCCGTGAAATTCTGTCCCTTGTTGCTGCACAGCTTATCTTTTTGTTTTTCGCCCCGGTGGGGCGAAAACTCCACCATATTTATTATTTATTATTTTTTAGTTATTATTTGTCTTGCACATACTCGAAAGGCCCACCTTGTTGCGGGCGGGCCTTTCGAGCTGGTGTAAGAAATAGGAAAAGGAGAATGACGATTGTAAAATGTACACCCTGCCGCAGTGGTCACTGTGCGGGGTGAGCACGGCGGCGTGAAGGAAAATGAAAAATCGCGAAGGGGCTGCTGCTTGGTTGGGGGCGGCCCCGGCGGGGAATGATTACCGGTGTAGAACAGCATACGGCTGTAGCAGGGCAGCGGCCAGTAATCCTCATCGACCAGGCTCTCGGCCTCATCGGCGGCGGCGCGCAGGGCGTCCATCGCGGGGATGACCTCGTCATGGAAGGCGTGTGCCTTGGCGGCCTCGTCCTCCATCGTGCTGACCTTGTCGGTGACGGCCTTCAGCGTGTCGGCGGCGTCGGACATTTCATCGGTGTACTTGCTCAGGGCGGTCAGCACCTTGGTCTCGGCCTTGGTGGAAATGCCCTCCACAGCGGCGGTCTTGGCAGCAGCGGAGCTGGCAACCTCGCCCATATAGGCGGTGGCAGCGGGAATCAGCTGCTTGTTGGCAATTTTCAACATCGTGCGGGCCTCAATGTTGAGAATCTTTGGAGTAGTGCTCCATCTCAACTTCGTAGCGGCTCAGCATCTCGGTCTTGGTCAGGACGCCGAACTCCTCCATCAGGGCGATGTTCTTCTCGTCCTTCAGGGCAATCATGGCGTCGGGAGTGCACTTGCGGTTGGGCAGGCCGCGGTGCTCGGCCTCCTGCTCCCATGCCTCGCTGTAGCCGTTGCCGTTGAAGATTACGCGGCGGTGCTCGTTCAGCGTTTTCTTGACCCACGCAGCGGCGGCGCACTCAAAGTCAGCGGCGTCAGCGGTGGCGGCCACGAACTCCCTCTTCAGGCTCTTGGCCACGGCGGTGTTCAGGATGGTGTTGGCATCGGACAGGTTCTCGGCGGAGCCGGGCATACGGAACTCAAACTTGTTGCCGGTGAAGGCGAACGGAGAGGTACGGTTGCGGTCGGTGTTGTCCTTGCTGAACTTGGGCAGGACATCGACGCCCAGATCCATCTTCATCTTGACAGGGCCAGCGTAGGGGGGAGTCAGAGCAGACAGCGTCAATGACGGCCTCGAGCTCCTCGCCCACGAAGATGGAGATGATGGCCGGAGGTGCCTCGTTGGCACCGAGGCGGTGGTCATTGCCCGGGGTGGCCACGGAAGTGCGCAGCAGGTCAGCGTAATCGTCGACCGCCTCAATGACAGCGGACAGGAACACCATGAACTGCAGGTTCTCCATCGGGGTGTCACCGGGGTCGAGCAGATTCTCGTGCTTGGTGCTGATGGACCAGTTGTTGTGCTTGCCGCTGCCGTTGACGCCCTCGAACGGCTTCTCGTGCTGCAGGCAGACAAGGCCGTGCTTGTCGGCAATCTTCTTCATCATTTCCATCGTCAGCAGGTTGTGATCGATGGCAACGTTGGTGATGTCGTAGATGGGGGCAAGCTCATGCTGGCAGGGGGCAACCTCGTTGTGCTTGGTCTTGGCGGGAATGCCCAGCTTCCACAGCTCCTCGTCCAGCTCCTTCATGAAGCCGGAAACGATGGGGCGAAGGGTGCCGAAGTAGTGCTCCTCGAGCTCCTGGCCCTTGGACGGGGCAGAGCCGAACAGCGTGCGGCCGGTCAGAATCAGGTCAAGGCGCTTGGCATAGTCCTCCTTTTTAATCAGGAAGTACTCCTGCTCGGGGCCAACGGTGGTGGCGACGCGCTCCACGTCCTTGCCGAACAGATGCAGCACCTTGCAGGCCTGGTCGGAGATGGCCTGCATCGAGCGCAGCAGCGGGGTCTTTTTGTCCAGGGCCTCGCCCGTGTAGGAGCAGAACGCGGTGGGGATGCAGAGCGTGTCATCCTTCACGAAGGCGTAGCTGGTGGGATCCCAAGCGGTGTAGCCGCGGGCCTCGGCGGTGGCGCGCAGGCCGCCGGAGGGGAAGGAGGAGGCGTCCGGCTCGCCCTTGATGAGCTCCTTGCCGGAGAACTCCATAATGGCAGTGCCGTCAGGCTGGGGGCTGACAAAGCCATCGTGCTTCTCACTGGTGATGCCGGTCAGGGGCTGGAACCAGTGGGTGTAATGGGTGGCGCCCTGCTCAATAGCCCAGCGCTTCATCACGCTGGCGACAACGTTGGCGACCTCCAGGTCGAGGGGCTGGCCCTTCTCGATCGTTGCCTTCAGGCTCTTGTAGGTCGAGCTGGGCAGACGCTCACGCATCTCATGCTCGTTGAAAACTTTGCTGCCGTAAAGTTCCATAACGGTTGCTGCCATACTTCTTACTCCTTTGTGTCCTCTATTTACAGAAAAAGGACGCTGCGAAAACACATTCGCAGCGCCCTTGCTGTTATGCTCTTATTATACGGTGGCCGGGGAAAAAATGCAACTGGCAATCTGCCGAAACAAAGCGTAAAATTACAGTGGAAATCCGGCAACATTGTGAACTGTGCGCGGGTGGAGGAAGGTGGTATAATAAATAATAGATAAGAAATAATAAAATAGAGGCGGGGAAAGGCACCAAAAAATCAGAAAGGAACACCTACCTATGGAAATTGAACGCAAATGGATGGTCACCGGCTGGCCGGAGGGTCTGGAACAGACCTCCCTTTATAAAATGGATCAGGGCTATATCAGCGTGCGCCCCACGGTGCGTATCCGGCGCGAGGCCCTGCAGGGCGGGCGCACGGCGCTGGTGCTCTGCTTCAAGGGCGCGGGTGGGCTGAGCCGAGAGGAAATCGAAACCGAGATTGACGCGGAGTTGTTCGCCAAGCTCGAGCATTTGATCGGCAAACCGCTGATTCATAAAGAACGCCGCGGCTATCGGCTGCCCGGCGGGCTGACGCTGGAGGTCAACTGCGTGGATCCTGATATGCCCACCGCCTTCTGGTATGCCGAGGTCGAATACGAAACCGAGGCGCAGGCCCTTGCGTGGGACCCTGCTGCCTGCGGGCTGGGGGCGTATCTGCACGATGAGTGCACCGGCAAGCCCGGCAGCAGCATGGGGGACTACTGGCTGCAGACAAGAGGATAAAAGGATTTGTAAAATTCCCTGTGTAATCTTTACAAACCGTGACAAAAAGGCTACAATAATAAGTAACTACTATGCCGATACGGAAACTGGAAAAAGGAGCAATGGAATGAAACGTGTTCTGCTTGTAATTGCGGCGCTGCTCTCCCTGACGGTGCTGCTGACAGCCTGCAAAAAGGACGGAGATACCCTGTCCACCACCACCTCCACCGCGACCAGCGCCGCAGCGGAGCCCGCCGCCACCCCCGAGCCGACGCTGCCCCCCTATGAGGCCAACGTCCTGACCGGTGAGCCCAAGGACGCCGACTACCCCGAGGGCCAGCGCATCACGGCCGTTATGGTCAACAACATTGTGGCGGCCCGCCCCCAGCGCGGCCTGTCCAAGGCGGACATCCTGTTTGAGATCAAGGTCGAGGGCGGCATCACCCGCTTTATGCCGGTCTATACCGATTATAAGACCATCGGCGAGGTTGGCCCCGTCCGTTCCGGCCGTGACCAGTTCTTCCGCCTGATTCTGCCGTGGCAGGCTCTGTATATCCATGAGGGCCAGTCCATTGTTATGCAGCAGTATGCCATTGACTATGACTACGGCAAGCTGAACAACAATGACGGTGCCAACGGCTACCGCGACTATGGCCGCGTGAACTGGGCCGGCCAGAGCTACAACGCCGGTACTCTGAGGCTGGAGCACACGATGTACACCAACTCGGACAACATCGAAAATTACATCACCAGCCAGAATGTGGATATGAGCCGCACCTACAACTCCACCTTCTTCAACTTTGTGGATTACCGTCTGGGCACCACCCGCGACCTGTCCAACAGCATCGACAGCGCCTACAGCGACAAGTACGGCCCGATTGTCTCTGACGGCCAGTACATCGAGGTTGAGCACAGCCCGTCCTACAAGACCCGCTTCATCTATGACGAGGCCACCAACCAGTACAAGATGCAGCAGAACTACTCGGACGGCCAGTGGCGCGACACCGTGGATGAGGCCGCCGACAACAAGGTGCTGACCTTCCCCAACGTCATCGTGCTCTACACCGACATCCACACCTACCCCGGCCATGAGAAAACGGACCTGCAGTATGTTGAGTACGCCTGGGGCGGCATCGGCTACTACTGCTACGGCGGCAAGTGCGAGAAGATTTATTGGCAGAAGGGCACCCCGCTGGAGGCCCTGCGCCTGTACTATCTGAACGAGGACGGCTCCTGCAGCGACACCCCGGTGGAAATCAACACCGGCAAGAGCTATGTGGCTGTGACGGATGTAGACTTTGCCGGTAACTTTGTGCACAGCACGCTGGAGAGCGTGAACCTGTCCAACGCTACCACCCAGACTTACGAGAAAAACTATGTCGAGGATGACGCCAAGGCCGGTGAGACTTTGGGCTCCTCTACCGATGACCTGACCGCAGCCGCCGCCACCGGCAGCGGCAGCGCCGAAGGCTAAATAAAACTTACCCGACAACGTGGCTCGCCCGGCGGCGGGCCGCGTTGTTGCTTTTATAGAGAACTGGGAAAGAGGTACCTTATGAGAAAATTGCAGGCATTGGGCGGTGCAGCGGTACTGCTGGCGGCCCTGCTGCTGGGTGGCTGCAGCCAGGAGGCCACGGACGCCACGCCGGAGCAGGCCGCCCCGGCGGCTACGGCCGAGTCGACCGCCGCTCCGACCCCAACGCTGTCTGTCAACCCGCTGACCGGTCTGGACGATGGCAATTACGCCAACAAGCGCCCGGTGGCCGTGACGCTGCGCACGCTGTACGGTGCACAGCCCCAGTGGGGGCGTGGCCGCCGCCGATGTGCTGGTGGAGGGCGTGACCGAGGGCGGCACCGCCAGCCTGATGGCGCTGTATGCTGATGTGGACAGCATCAGCAGGGTTGGGCCTGTCGGCCCGGGGCGTGACCTGCTCCTGCAGGCCGCCCTGCCGCTGAACGCCGTGCCGGTGCACATTGATAAGAACATCTATGCCGCCAACCTGTTGAACACGCTGGCCTATCAGGACCTTGACGGCTACCATGTGGGCAAGACGGCCTTTGCCTTTGACCAGAGCCGGCAGGGACGCAGGCTACCGCGAGGAAAACTGCTGGTATACCACCGGCGAGCTGATTCGCAACGGCCTGCAGAGCTACGGTGCATCCGCAGAAGGCGAAAACACGCCGCTGTTCCGCTTTGGCACCCGGCCGGAGGTTGCCCCGGAAAACCGCAACGGCACCAATCTGACCGTGACCTTCTCCAAATCGGACAGTGAGCAGCTGAACTACAACGAGGGCACCGGCCTGTATGAGAAGTTGAACGCCGACGGCTCGCCCATGACGGACGCCGAAAGCGGCCAGCAGGTTGCGTTCACCAACGTGTTTGTGCTGTACGCGTCCAGCGGTATCAAGGATGACGGCTACACCCGCCAGTACGATATGACCGGCGGCACCGGCATCTACCTGAACGGCGGCGCATGGGAGCAGATCTCGTGGACGAAGGAGGATGCAACCGGCCCCTTCACCCCTGACCGCCGCCGACGGTACGCCGCTGACCGTGGCCCCCGGCAAGAGCTTTATTGCCATCTGGGGTGGCTACTACGGCCAGTCCCTGACGCTGACGGCGCCGGACGGCACCGCGCAGACCCTGCCCGAAAAGCCCACCCTGCTGGAAAGCGGTATTTCTGACGAGGCAGCCGCCGCAGCGGAGGCCGAGCTGAGCGCCGCCCAGCAGTATGTGGACGCACAGGCCGCTGTGGACAATGCCACGGCAGATCTGGCCGAAGCCGAGTCCGCACTGGCCGATGCACAGGCCGCGCTGGATGCCGACAGCGAGAACGCCGACCTCATCGCCGCCCGCGATGCCGCGCAGGCCCGCATAGACGAGCTGAACCAGACGATTGCGGACAATCAGGCCATCCTTTCCTCCGCCCCGCAGCCGGAGGAAACGCCCGCACCCACGGAGGCCGCTGAGGCAGCTCCCGAGGAGGCCGCCCCCGCAGAATAAAAAAGCATATACACATAAAAACACCTGTATGACAGCTTGAGCCTTCTGCCACACAGGTGTTTTTGGTTTAATTATTTAAAAAATTCTTTTGGTTCTTTTCTTATAAGAAAAGAACAGGAAATCATTCCATGCCGTCCAGATAGCCGTGCGGCACAACGTCATAGGCCTCGGCCAGATGGTCGCGCATCCACATCTCGGCGTCCAGACGCACACTGTAGCCGGCACCGGGGTCGGTCATCCACTCCTCCGGCTTGCGGAAGGGCAGAGCGTGCTGCGACAGCATATTCATAATGACGCCGCCGTGGGTCACGCAGGCGGCTTCCTCGGTGTGGGTGCGCAGCATATACTCAAACATCTTCATCAGCATCGAGGACGTGCGGTTGAAGAACATCTGCCGGTCCTCCGCACCCTCGGGCACGGTGCGGCTGGTGGGATCCATCCACTGGGCAAACTCGGGGTCCTTCACCAGTTCCTGCACGGCGCGGCCCTCAAACTTGCCAAAGGCCATCTCGCGCAGGTCATCCAGCTCAATCTGCCGCACGCCGGGAAACAGAATCTCCGCCGTCTCGGTGGCGCGCTTCAGCGGGCTGGTAAACACCAGCGGCACCTGCGGATAGTCAAAATCCTTTTTCAGTGTTTTCAGCTGGGCGCGGCCCTCGTCACACAGCGGCAAATCGCTGCCGCTGCCAATGTACAACCCCTTCAGGTTTCCCTCCGTCAGACCGTGGCGGAGTAAGTGCAGCTTATAATATTTCACAGCTTGTAATCTCACTTTCGTAATGTCTATCTATCAGCATACCCTAAAATACAGCTTCTTGCAACTGCAAAAGGTTACAATTTGATTACAACCAGCCGCGCCGGTGCGCAGCTGCCGGATTTTGCCCACAATATTTATAGCTGTACCCGCTGTATAATGACTAAATATAGGCAAAGCTCCGCGGTTCGGCGTTTTGACGGCCATTTCTGCATAAATCTTGTCGATTTTTTGGGTTTACAAAACGTTTTTCACTCGCTATAATATACAGCGTGTAGAAAATACGGCAGGGGCATCACTGCGGCCCGGCGCAAGCCGGTATCTGCCCCGGAACAGGATATACAGATCATGGGGATCGAATTCAATCGCATCATCACGCTGCTGCGCAAGGAGCGCGGCATCACCCAGAAGCAGGCGGCACAGGACCTGGGCATCAGCCAGGCACAGCTCTCCCATTATGAAAAGGGCATCCGCGAGTGCGGCCTCGCCTTCGTGGTGCAGGTGGCGGATTACTACGATGTCAGCTGTGACTACCTGCTGGGCCGCAGTGCCGAGCGCAGCGGCCAGACTATCAACGTGGACGACCTGCCCGAGGGCAACACCGCCACCGGCGGCAGCGTCTACCGCGGCAGTGTGCTGCCCACCATGTACAAAAAGCTCATCGAGAACTCGCTCGACATTCTCTATGATAAATTGCAGGAGAGCAAGGACAAGCAGCTGGTGGTTGCAGTCAGTAACTATCTGATGCTGGCGGTCTACAAGATGTTCCGCCAGATGTATGAGGCCTCGCCCAAAAATATCAGCGGTATGTTCCGCATCGGCTCGGCCCGGTGGAACAGCAGCGCCAGCGCGGCCATGAATATGGCCGAGGGCGACTTGGCGGCCACCCTGACCGGCGAGGACGGCACCCGCGACAGCCTGGAGCCCGCTACCCTGTCCCTTGGCACAGACCAGCTGGCCCGCGACTATCCGCGCCACGCCACCAGCCTGTTCAATCTGGTCAAAAACGCCGAGGAATCCATGCGCGGCCTGAAAAAGGCGGAATAAACAACAGATTTTGTTCGCTGCTTCGCTCTCCCCCATGCCTTCTCCCTCCGGGAGAAGGTGGCCCCGCAGGGCCGGATGAGGGCGGACTGCCCGGCAAGCACCCGTTTGCCGGGTATAGCGAGCGGGCAATGCCCGGCCCCTGCAGCTTCACAACAACAAAAGCGGTGTGCCACCGGGCACGCCGCTTTTTACTTACTATTGCAGCCTTCCAAACCGCTTTACTTCCGCAGCGCCTTGCGGCAGGCCGGGCAAACATACTTTCCGTGCAGCAACACGGCATCAGGGGAAATATCCCCGCAGAACACGCAGCTGCCTTGGGCACGGTACTTGCGCATAATGATGGAATCCCCATTGGTAAAAATCTCCAGCGGGGTGTCCGGCGTAATGCCGTAGGTGTTGCGCAATTCCTTGGGCAGAACCACGCGCCCCAGACTGTCGATGCTGCGGACGATGCCGGTAGAAATCATCTTTCTGACCTCCTGTTATACGTTCGGCACTCGGTACCGAAGCGGTGCCGCCCACACCAGTCCCGCGGGCAGTCTCACACTCTCTATTATACATGTCATTGGAAACATTGTCAATATTTGACAAATATAAAAAGATGGATTTTTCGTCATTTTTTTTCACTTCTTGTTGTAAAAAAACGAAAAACATCGCCTCCGGCTGAAGTTTGTCACAACTTTGACACAACCTTGTGCTACGGTTTAAACACTAAATCGAAACGGAGGCAGAGATATGACCCCTGTACAGGAAAAACAGGTCTACCGCAGCCGCAACAGGCGGCGGCACGGCCACGGCGGGCTTGCTGCGGCCATTGCGGTGGCGGTAATCTGCGCGGTCACGCTGGGCGTGCTGCAAACCAAAGCGGCGCCTGCCCGCAGGGCAGCCGGGGCAGTCTCCGCCACAGAGAGCACCGTGGAAACGAAGCTGGATGCCTTGGCCCCGGCCGCAAAGACAGAGACAAAAATTGTGGTGGCCATCGACCCGGGCCACGGCGGCGTCAACCCAAATATCGGGGCCGAGGATGCAGGCAGCGAGGGCAGCGGCCTGCGCGAAGCGGACATCACGCTGAAAACTGCACAGCTCGTCTGCGAAAAGCTGGAGGCGGACGGCCGCTTTGCGCCAATCTTGACCGCGGATGGCACCGAGTACCGCAAACCGAGCCGCCGCGCGGAGCTGGCCAAAGCGGCCGGCGCGGAGCTGCTGCTGTCCATCCACCTGAATTATGACGCGGACAGCAGCGTGGCGGGCTTTGAGTGCTATCCCGCTACACCGCAGCTCGCAACAAACGCCGACAGCCTGCGGTTTGCGGGGCTCATCGCGGAAAAGTTTGCTGCACTGGGGCTGGACTTGCGCGGCGCGGACGGCATACGCTATATCTATTTTGATGCTAACGACAACCGTTACATACGGGAATCCACCGATGCAACGCCAATCGCCGACCCGACATTTACCATTGTGCAGGCGTGCGGCTGCCCCGCGGTGCTGGCGGAGGAGGGCTTCATCAGCAAACACGCAGGACGTTGCACGCATTGCCTCTGACGCCGGATGTGAGGCCGCGGCGCAGGCGTACTATGACTGCATCCTGGCCTATTTTGATTTGCAATAAAAAGCGCGGTGCGCCCGGAGGGGTGCATCGCGCTGTGTGCTTTATATAAGGATGCCGTTGCAGTGGTCAACCTCGTGCTGGATAATCTGTGCAGTCCAGCCGGTAAAATTTTTTACATGGGTGTTCATGGCGCGGTCCTGCCATTGCACCTTGATGGTGCGGTGACGCTTTTGCCTTGCGCTGCCCCTGCAGCGAGAGACACCCCCTCCTCTGCAAGGTAGAGCCCCCTTGCGGTAGAGGATAACCGGGTTGAACATTTCACACGGCGTGCCTTCGTTGTCAAAAACGATGATGGCCTTGTTCACGCCAATCATATTGGCGGCCATACCGACACAGCCGTCCGCATGGGCTTTCAGCGTGTCGAGCAGATCATCGGCCACGGAAATATCACCCGCGTCAGCGGGCAGCGCCTTCTGCGCCAGAAAGACCGTATCGGTCATCAGGGGACGAACCATGATAAAACCTCCCACAGTGTACTATTATAATATAGTATACCGTGAGAGGCGGAGAATGTAAAGTTCAATAGGGCAGGGGGCCAAGATAGCCGCCCGCAGCGCGGCACTGATGCAGCACCGTGCGGCAGGACTCATCGGCCCGGCGCAGATACTCTTTCTTGCGGGCCAAGTCGCGGCGCTGCTGCTCCTGCATCGCCCGGAAATGCGGGCACGCCTTATGGCACCCCACGCAATAGGAATGGCAGTTCTTCTGGCAAGGAAGCATGGTGAAACGCTCCTTTCTGAAAATCAGGTACAGATTTTGGCAGACTGAACACAAGATATAGTGGGAAAGAACTGTTCTTATGCCTATAGTATACACCTTCTCGCCTGTCACATCAAGGGGAAATGTGTAAGTTACCTGTAAAGCTTTGCCAAGGCGGGCTGAGATAGGAGAGGGGCTAATCTTTCACTACTCAGCTAACTGCCCCGCAAGCAGCTTTTTCCACATAGCCACCCCTGTAGGGGCCGGGCGTGCCCGGCCCGGTTATTACCCAACACCTGCTGTTACTGGTAACCCTTCGGTCCCGCACCCACATTTAGTAGCCATGCTTCCCCACCTCCGCAATATACACCTTGCCCAAATACCTCCCTCAAAATTTGTCAAAAAATCCGAAAAAAGGTGTTGACAAAGTATAGGGGGGTGTGGTAATATATCAAAGCTGTCTCGCGGGCGGGGCCCGCGGCACAGCCGCTGAAGCCTTTAGGTACAGCTTGTAGGCGTTTTTTGAAGAAAACTTCTTCAAAAAACTTTCAGAAAACCTCTTGACAAACAAGAGAATCTGATATATAATATACAAGCTGTCACAGAGATGCGACGGCGCAGCAGGACCTTGAAAATTGAACAAAACTGAAACTTGTGGAACCTTGAACGTGGGTTTGGAAACCCACGATAATCAATTCCAAAATAAGTCAATCGAGAAACCAAGCGAATGAAAAAGCAAGAGCAGGTTTTGCGGCTGGCAAGGATGAACCGCAGAAAATACTTTATGTATTTTCGAGGATTCAGACGCAGTCAGCCACAAAAGATGCCGTAGCTTTGAAATGAGCGACTTTCGAGATTGACACAACAAGTAATTCATACAGGACGCAAGCGATTGTGTCTGAGTGATTACAGAGATTTAACGCTTTTAAATGGCGATTAAATACCATTTATAAAGAGTTTGATCCTGGCTCAGGACGAACGCTGGCGGCGCGCCTAACACATGCAAGTCGAACGGAGTTGAGAGGAGCTTGCTTTTCTTAACTTAGTGGCGAACGGGTGAGTAACGCGTGAGTAACCTGCCCTGGAGTGGGGGACAACAGTTGGAAACGACTGCTAATACCGCATAAGCCCACGGAACCGCATGGTTCTGAGGGAAAAGGATTTATTCGCTTCAGGATGGACTCGCGTCCAATTAGCTAAGTTGGTGAGGTAATGGCCCACCAAGGCGACGATTGGTAGCCGGACTGAGAGGTTGAACGGCCACATTGGGACTGAGACACGGCCCAGACTCCTACGGGAGGCAGCAGTGGGGGGATATTGCACAATGGGGGAAACCCTGATGCAGCGACGCCGCGTGGAGGAAGAAGGTTTTCGGATTGTAAACTCCTGTCGTTAGGGACGATAATGACGGTACCTAACAAAGAAAGCACCGGCTAACTACGTGCCAGCAGCCGCGGTAAAACGTAGGGTGCAAGCGTTGTCCGAAATTACTGGGTGTAAAGGGAGCGCAGGCGGACCGGCAAGTTGGAAGTGAAAACTATGGGCTCAACCCATAAATTGCTTTCAAAACTGCTGGCCTTGAGTAGTGCAGAGGTAGGTGGAATTCCCGGTGTAGCGGTGGAATGCGTAGATATCGGGAGGAACACCAGTGGCGAAGGCGACCTACTGGGCACCAACTGACGCTGAGGCTCGAAAGCATGGGTAGCAAACAGGATTAGATACCCTGGTAGTCCATGCCGTAAACGATGATTACTAGGTGTTGGAGGATTGACCCCTTCAGTGCCGCAGTTAACACAATAAGTAATCCACCTGGGGAGTACGACCGCAAGGTTGAAACTCAAAGGAATTGACGGGGGCCCGCACAAGCAGTGGAGTATGTGGTTTAATTCGAAGCAACGCGAAGAACCTTACCAGGTCTTGACATCCGATGCATAGTGCAGAGATGCATGAAGTCCTTCGGGACATCGAGACAGGTGGTGCATGGTTGTCGTCAGCTCGTGTCGTGAGATGTTGGGTTAAGTCCCGCAACGAGCGCAACCCTTATTGCCAGTTACTACGCAAGAGGACTCTGGCGAGACTGCCGTTGACAAAACGGAGGAAGGTGGGGATGACGTCAAATCATCATGCCCTTTATGACCTGGGCTACACACGTACTACAATGGCGTTTAACAAAGAGAAGCAAGACCGCGAGGTGGAGCAAAACTCAAAAACAACGTCTCAGTTCAGATTGCAGGCTGCAACTCGCCTGCATGAAGTCGGAATTGCTAGTAATCGCGGATCAGCATGCCGCGGTGAATACGTTCCCGGGCCTTGTACACACCGCCCGTCACACCATGAGAGCCGGGGGGACCCGAAGTCGGTAGTCTAACCGCAAGGAGGACGCCGCCGAAGGTAAAACTGGTGATTGGGGTGAAGTCGTAACAAGGTAGCCGTATCGGAAGGTGCGGCTGGATCACCTCCTTTCTAGGGAGGACATTCAGACAATGTGGATTTAGCTGGTCTAAATGACATTGGACAGGAAAGCAAGTTTCAGTATTGTTCAATTTTGAGGGCCTTTTGGCAGAAAAGGCAAAAAGAGTCTTCAAAAGCATAGCCTTGGACAGCCGAAACCCATGAATGAAACGCAAAGTAGCGCGGGGTAATAGCTCAGTTGGGAGACACCTGCTTTGCAAGCAGGGGTCAAGGGGTTCGAATCCCTTTATCTCCACCATTTGGGCTGATAGCTCAGCTGGTTAGAGCACTCGGCTGATAACCGAGAGGTCGATGGTTCGAGTCCATTTCAGCCCACCACTGGTTAGCCCAGTGTTGGGTAACCGACAAAATCTTTTATGCAGACCTCGAGGTATGGAACAAAGTCCATTTCGAGCCCCGAAAACAGGTTGCCTGTGAGGGGCAATCGATGGATGGTCGCAGGATGTGGCCTCATTTTGGAGCTACGCAAGTAGCTGATGTACCTTGAAAACTGAATATAGAACTGCGAAATGAGATTTTATTAGCTATGTAAAATTCCTGATTTTAAATTAAAATCTATAATTTCACCAAGCGGAACTGAAGTTCAGCAAGTTCGACAGTAAAAAATGGTAAAATCTCGTTGGCAAATGGAGAATCTGAAATAAGATATGTTTATCGAGAGATAAACAACGGTCAAGCTACAAAGGGCGCAAGGAGAATGCCTTGGCACTGGGAGCCGATGAAAGACGTGGTAAGCTGCGATAAGCTTCGGGGAGGAGCAAACATCCTTTGATCCGGAGATTTCTGAATGAGGAAACTCACTGGAGTTCATACTTAGTATCCTGTACTGAATCCATAGGTACAGGAGGGGAACCGCCTGAACTGAAACATCTAAGTAGGGCGAGGAAGAGACATCAAACGAGATTCCGTTAGTAGTGGCGAGCGAACGCGGAAGAGGGCAAACCGGAAGGAGAAATCCTTCCGGGGTATGGACCGCTTTTTAGGACTTGAGTTGTTAACCGAATGGCATGGGAAGGCCAATCAAAGAGTGTGAGAATCACGTAGATGAAAACGACGAGAGCTGCGCGAGTTCCAGAGTACGGCCAGACACGTGAAACCTGGTCGGAAGATGGGGGGGACCACCCTCCAACCCCTAAATACTACCCAGTGACCGATAGCGTATAGTACTGTGAAGGAAAGGTGAAAAGGACCCCGGGAGGGGAGTGAAATAGAACCTGAGAACCTTGTGCCTACAAGCACATAGAGCACATCAACGTGTGATATGGTACTTTTTGTAGAACGGTCCGGCGAGCGATTGTATGTTGCGAGCTTAAGGTCTTAAGGACTGGAGGCGTAGCGAGAGCGAGTCTGAATAGGGCGTTCAGTAGCATGCAATGGGCCCGAAACCGGGTGACCTACCCATGATCAGGCTGAAGTGAAAGTAAAATTTCATGGAGGGCCGAACCGACCTCCGTTGAAAAGGCGGCGGATGAATTGTGGGTAGCGGAGAAATTCCAATCGAACTCGGAGATAGCTGGTTCTCCCCGAAATAGCTTTAGGGCTAGCCTCATATTAGATACCCGGAGGTAAAGCACTGAATGGCCTAGCGCCCGAGAGGGTAGCGAAGCCTATCAAACTAAGAATGCCGGAGTATTGATGTATGGGAGTCAGACAGTGTGAGATAAATCTCATTGTCAAAAGGGAAACAGCCCAGATCTACAGCTAAGGTCCCAAATTGTATCTAAGTGGAAAACGATGTGGAAATACGCAGACAACCAGGATGTTGGCTCAGAAGCAGCCACTCATTTAAAGAGTGCGTAATAGCTCACTGGTCGAGCGTCTCTGCGCGGAAAATTTAACGGGGCTAAGATACAAACCGAAGCTTAGGCTGCATCGTAAGATGCGGGGGGGAGCGTTGTGTAAGCGGAGAAACAGTAGCGGAAGCGGCTGTGGAGTTTACAGAAGTGAGAATGCCGGAATGAGTAGCGCGAATGTGGTGAGAATCCACATGGCCGGAAACCTCAGGTTTTTGGAGGAAGGTTCGTCCGCTCCAAGTTAGGCGGGAGCTAAGGTCAGGCCGCAAGGCGTAGCCGATGCACAGACGGTAGAGATTCCGTCCCCACCGAAAGATTTAAGCACAGGGACACTTTTTGAAGGTCGGAGCCAGGTGTTGGTTCTGGTAGTGATCGAGGGAAATATAGTACCGAAGTCCGGCTGGATGAGAGGCGAGAAAAGCTGTGTGTATATCTAAGGTGCCCGTACCGCAAACCGACACAGGTAGGTAGGAAGAAGATTCTAAGGCCAACGGGAGAAGGGTTGTTAAGGAACTCGGCAAGTTGACCCCGTAACTTCGGAATAAGGGGTGCTCATGAGAGTGAGCCGCAGAGAATAGGCCCAGGCAACTGTTTACCAAAAAACACAGGTTTGTGCTAAATCGAAAGATGACGTATACGAGCTGACGCCTGCCCGGTGCTGGAAGGTTAAAAGGAGATGTGCAAGCATTGAATTGAAGCCCCAGTGAACGGCGGCCGTAACTATAACGGTCCTAAGGTAGCGAAATTCCTTGTCAGGTAAGTTCTGACCCGCATGAAAGGCGTAATGATCTGGGCACTGTCTCAACAGCCCGCCCGGCGAAATTGTAGTACCGGTGAAGATGCCGGTTACCCGCGACAAGACGGAAAGACCCCATGGAGCTTTACTGTAGCCTGATATTGGGTTTCGGTGTTGCATGCACAGGATAGATGGGACACTGGGAAGCGGATGCTTTGGCGTTCGTGGAGTGGACGTTGGGATACCATCCTTGCGACATTGGAATTCTAACCTGCGCCTCTGAATCGAGGCGGGGGACATTGTCAGGTGGGCAGTTTGACTGGGGCGGTCGCCTCCTAAAAAGTAGCGGAGGCGTTCAAAGGTTCGTTCGATCTGGACGGAAACCAGATGATTGAGTGCAAACGCATAAACGAGCCTGACTGCGAGACTGACGGGTCGAGCAGAGACGAAAGTCGGAGTTAGTGATCCGGTGGTATGTGAGTGGAAATGCCATCGCTCAACGGATAAAAGTTACCCTGGGGATAACAGGCTGATCTCCCCCAAGAGTCCACATCGACGGGGAGGTTTGGCACCTCGATGTCGGCTCATCGCATCCTGGGGCTGAATTCGGTCCCCAAGGGTTTGGCTGTTCGCCAATTAAAGCGGTACGCGAGCTGGGTTCAGAACGTCGTGAGACAGTTCGGTCCCCCTATCTGTCGTGGGCGCAGGATATTTGAAAGGCGCTGTCCCTAGTACGAGAGGACCGGGATGGACGCACCTCTGGTGCACCAGTTGTCACGCCAGTGGCACAGCTGGGCAGCTATGTGCGGATCGGATAAACGCTGAAAGCATCTAAGCGTGAAGCCGGCCTTTAAGATAAGATATCCCACTGAGTCAATCAGGTAAGACCCCTTGAAGACTACAAGGTTGATAGGCACACAGTGTAAGCGAAGTGATTCGTTCAGCTAGCGTGTACTAATAGGTCGAGGGCTTGACCCCATCTTGATGAGATACTCTATTTGCTAAGGAGCGGTTCGATATTCAGTTTTGAGGGTACATCCTCAGAAAAAAGAGAAGCATGACAATAGGTCACGCGTACGGTCGGTGTCAATGACGGTGAGGTTCCACCTGTTCCCATTCCGAACACAGAAGTTAAGCTCACTTGTGCCGAAGATAGTTGGCTGGAAACGGCCTGTGAAAATAGGTAGATGCCGGCTTCTCTTTTTATAAGCACCATTAGCTCAGTTGGTAGCGTAATTGACTCACACTAAAGCTGTGAATGATGAACTTCGACTGAACTATTGAAATTGAGATTTCACGATGTATTGTAAATCTCATATATGCACCATTAGCTCAGTTGGTAGCGTAATTAACTCACACTAAAGCTGTGAATGATGAACTTCGACTGAACTATTCAAATTGAGATTTTGCGATGTATCGCGTAAATCTCATATATGCACCATTAGCTCAGTTGGTAGAGCAACTGACTCTTAATCAGTGGGTCCTGGGTTCGAGTCCCCGATGGTGCACCAAAAATAGCCTTACGGAAACGTAAGGCTATTTTCATAATGATTGCCGCTTTGTGGAGTGCTTTCATTTGCCGTTGACTTCTGTCTAAGTCAGCGGCTCTTTTTATTTTTTAAGAGAAATTCAAGAACTTTTAGTGTAAGAGAAACGGTGGCATATATGCAGCTGCCAATAAAAGTAAGCAGCAAAATTATTTCCTGAAAACTCAAGCGTTCACCTCCCTCATAATTTGGAGGCGACAATCAAGAGTAAATTATATCAGAAGGGGAGAGAACTTTCAAAATAAGCTCTCCAAATCCTTAATGACGGTTTGTTGGTACAATACCAATGAACCGCTTTTTTCATGCAAAAATTCCGGAAGCCCCAAAAGGCAACCGTTTATTATAGATTGTAGAATACAAAAAATGGAGGTATTTCCCATGAGCATCATTATCGGCATCGACCACGGCTACTACGCCATCAAAACAGCCCACTGCTCGTTCCCGGCAGGACTGACAAGCTACGGAGAACACGAACCCTACACCCGCCAAGGACTCTTAGAGTTTGGCGGGTGCTTTTTTGTTTGTGGTACCGGGCGGCAGCCTATTCAACGGGATAAGACTGCGAACGACAACTATTATCTGCTGACGCTGGCAGCGATTGCAAAAGAAATCCGGCAGCGCGGCTTGCCGCCCGAATGTTCTGTGCGCATTGCGGCGGGTCTGCCGCTGACAAGTTTCGGACGCGATAAACCCAAGTTCAGAGATTATCTGCTGCGAAGCAAGCAACCTGTGAATTTCCGCTTCGAGGGCGTGGAGTACAGCATCACCATCGAAGAAGTTGCGGTCTTCCTCAAGGCTACGCCGCCCTCATGACCGAAACCGGGCTGTTGCAGGACGAGCCATCAATGCTCCTCATGGATTTGGGCGGCTGGACAGTGGACCTTATGCGCATCGACAACGCCATCCCTGCGGCCGACACCGCCCACAGCTTGGAACTCGGCATGATCCGCTGCGTGGATGACATTCGGGAACAGGTGCGGCGCGAAACTGGGCTGTCCCTCACAGATGCCCAAATCGAAAATATGCTGGCAGGTCATCCCTGCACGGTCAGCGATACGGTGCGCGACATTGTGAACCGGCAGGGACGCAAGTACACAGAGCATCTGCTGTCTGCCACGATGGAAGCTGGCTTCGACCTGCACGCCATCCCCGCCGTGCTATTGGGCGGCGGCGCATCGGTGGTGAGCCGCCACCTCAGCCCCAAGGACGGCCTTTGCAAGACGATTTTTCTGCTGGACGATAAGGTGAACGCTGGCGGGTTCGAGCGCGCGTTGGCCGCCGTGTCGCGCCGTAAAAGCGAGGCATGAAACGCCCACAGTACGTTTTTCGTCCGAACCTTAGCGACCCGCAGCACCGCCGCGCATGGGCGTTGCTGCAGCAAGTGCCTTCAGCCAAACGCAAGGAGTTTCTGGTGCAGAGCATCCTTGCGGCGGAACAGACGGATAGGCTGGAGAAAAGCATCCGCAAAGTGGTGCGCGCAGAATTGCAGGCGGCCAGTATAACGACTTCTGTTTCAAGTCAGCCGCCAGCGAATGCTATACCAGACTCTGCGCTCGATTTCCTGAATTCACTGTAGGGGGTGATTCCAATGTTTTAATAATAGGTAGAAAAGCAGAAGGAAAAAAGACTAACTATTAAAAAGTCAAGCCCCAAAACAAAATTTTCGAGAGAAATTTTAAGGTGGTGAAAATTGGTATAGCAAACAAGAGCATCCGTTGTCGGATACTCGCTCCGTATAAAATCGCACGCTTAATAATCAGCTAAGAAGGCTTTCCCAGAACGCTGCATAGCAAAAATAAGCCTTACCAGCTTTTTTAGCAGCATGAGAGATGGCAACATTGTAATGCTTTCCCTCAGAACGCTTCTTTTCAAGATAGGCCGAGAATGTAGGACACCAAAGGCCGACATATTTGGCGGCATTGAAAAAGAGCATATCGCAAATATCTGGAGCCACGCTTTTCCATGTGAGCATAACAGTTTTGCAGTTGCCCTGACTGATATGTAGATGGAGAGAGTCCAGCATAAGCCAGCAGCTTGTCTGCGCTTGCAAAGTTGGAAAAATCTCCAACTTCAGCAAGAATCATTGCACCCATATGTCGGCCAATACCGGGGATTGTAAAGATGGGAGAATCCATCTGAGATGTAATCTTGTCAATTGCGGATTCTACCTCAGAAATTTCTTTGTCCAGCTCGCGGATGAGAGCAATCGTGTGTTTCAACTCCATAGACTTAGCAGGCATTTTCGAGCCAATGGAGACCCCCTGCGGCTACTTGGATTTCCGCGGTTTTAGACTTGGTATAACGACCTTTAGAGGCGGTGCAAAGAGTCTCAGCGAGTTCTTCAGTATTGGCGTTTGCGATATAGCTTGCACCCGGATAGTTGCTCAGCAGTGCGTATACAACAGCGATGTGCAGACTTGAGACCAGCTTTTCAAGCTCCGGAAACAGAATATTCACTAACCGCGCAACGGAGCTTTTCAGCTTGGCGCGCTCTTTTACCTTATCAAAACGGTATCTGGTTAGTGACTTTAGCTCTTCATTGTGGTATGCTGTATTTGAGTAGGACTTGAGGTCCACATCAGACATGAGCATCATTGCAATGGTACGCGCGTCTATCCGATCTGTTTTGGTTCTTCGCAGGCTGAGACTTTTCCGGTAGAGGTTCGTGTGCAGAGGGTTAATGACATAGGTTGCCAGGCCGCTGTCTAAAAGAAACCCCAGCAGATTGTAGCTGTAATGTCCTGTGGCTTCAAGCCCTACTTTTATTTTGCTTTCACCTTGGGAACAGCTTTGGATTCTTGAAAGAAGCGTCTTAAAACCGATGCGGTTATTGGCAATGGTAAATACATCTGCCAAGACAGTTCCTTCCGAGTTGAGGATAAAGCAATCGTGCTTGTCCTTTGCAACATCGATACCAACAAAAATCATTTCTTTTTACCTCCGGCGTTTTATTTTACAGTGCTGCTTAGAGCCACACCTCTTTGCTATGTAACCTCGTTCTATATAAACCGTCTGGCGGTATCTAACTGATTAACACTAAAAACAAAGAGCCGTGGTTGGAGCCTTTCCGAAACCGTCTTGCGGTAGGAGGTTTAAACCAATCCACAGCACCTTGTCTATTGTAGCATTTTGTCCTTGGAGAGGGACTTTAATAACTACTACTTTATAATACGAGGAGGTTTATACATTATGAACGGTAAAAAAATCTTGTTCGGTGCAGCCTGTGACGGGCTGCTTTTGTTTTTGATGAGGGGCGCCTATTAAGCACCTTCGCAGATCCGGCAAACATCCCCATCGGGAGTTGCGCCCTTGATCAAGTTCGTAGATATGTTCTCCGGCATCGGCGGTTTCCGCGAAGGACTGACCCGTGCCGGAGGATTTGAATGCGTAGGGCACTGCGAAATCGACAAGTATGCCAATCGCAGCTATAATGCCCTGTTTGACACGAAGGGAGAGTGGTTCATTGAAGATGCCCGAAAAGCCGATCCCGGCACTATGCCCGACTTCCAGCTGCTCTGCGGCGGATTTCCTTGCCAGACTTATCCCGAAAAAAACAAGAATCCCGAAGTCAACCGGGAGCCCTTGCAGTGCAAGGATTTCTACAGAAAAACTTCGGGATAATATTTTGAAGATGACACCTGATATAATGTTGCTACGGATGAAAATCCGAATCAACATTGTGAGGTGTATTGATGTGAACAAAATTGGAATCACATTCCTTTCTGCGTGTGTATTAGATGCCTTAAGTGTGCGCGGACTCAAGGCTAAAACGGTACAGGAATTTGAGCGGTATGGGACTCGACGGATTGTGAAGCATTGCTTGGACAAGGGTAAAATACTATACTCCAAGGCAACGGTTCAAGATTTTGTCTGGCAGGAGCGCGCGAGGATGGAATCCGGAGCATTACCGCATTACCAGTGTGTCCTAACCCGGCGTGCTGCAGTTTATCTTGACCAAATGGCGGAGTGCGGTAGAATTCAGGACAAACCTATACGGTCTTGGGAGGCGGAACACAATCCATTATTTCAAAAACGCACCAAGCAGTCCGAGCGATTCTATGAGGGTAATAGATGTTATCTACAGAACCAGAGATGCGGTCATGCAGTTGGAACTATCCGATAAAACAAAGAGCAATTATGTCTATTGCGGATTTGGCCCCATCTTGAACTTTTTTGCTTCTCGCGGTGAGGAGTTCTACTCTCCAGAAACGCTTGCTCTTTTCGTAAAGGAAACAAAAGAAAATTATGCGAATGGAACAATCCCAAAAGCATCTTTTCAAACGATGCGCAAAGCTGCCCGCTGGATCGAGGAATACCTCTCGACCGGGCGGGTATCTCAGCGGAAGTTAAGAAAATATAATTTTGCCTGCGCTCCACCAGAGTTCGAGAATTTGCTTCTGCAATACCAGATGTACATGGACAACGAGAACTATCTGAAAGAAGGCACCCGCCAAGTTTATCTTTCGTCGGTACGGACATTTTTCCGTACTATGGGAATTTTGGGGGATATACCGCTATGCTGAAATTACCCTGCCGGATGTCACCAGGTGTTTGGCAAAGATTTCAGAAACATTTCCTTGCGGTATATTTAATTTGACCGGAAATATGCGCTCATTTGCGCGATTCATGACTGAAACACATCCTGAGCTGCCCGACATCTCACCAGCGCTGGTATTCTCCGCAGCAAAGCGTCGGTGTGTTTATGTAGGATATTCTCACGAAGATGCCCGAAAGATTTTCTCTTCAATAAATCGCAGCAGTACAATCGGGATGCGAGATTATGCAATGATTATGCTTGCGTATACAACGGGCTTGCGCGGCTGTGATATTGTAAACCTGAAGTTCGACAGCATTGACTGGGATACCTGTGAACTGCGTCTGGTACAAAGAAAAGACAATCCTCCCTATATCCTTGCCGCTTGATACGAAAACAGGAAATGCGATTGCCAATTACATTCTCCATGCTCGGCCTAAGTGCAACTCCGAGTATGTGTTTTTGCGGGTACAACGCCCCTATACAAAGCTAGGACGTATGTGGACAGTAATTGCAAAATATGCACATACCGCGCTGGGGAAAGGGCCGAAAGATGAATGGCCCACATGCTTTCCGGCGAGGGGATGGGGGAGGCAGCTGCTGGAAGCAGACATTCCCGCGCCCCTAATCTGTGATGTTCTGGGGCACACTTCGTCCATGTCTTTGCGCCAATATACCGCGTCATCCCTAGAAAAATTAAAAGTGTGCGCAGGTACTATTTCTGCAATTCCCATTGAACAGGAGGCCCTGCTATGACGAGACAATCTTTGAAGAGCAGTTTTGGAGAACAGATTCGCGCCTTTGTAGGCTACAAGAACAGTCTTGGCTTTCTTTACGATGAAAGCAGCCGTATTCTATGGAAGTTTGACGATTTCTGTGTAGAAAGGTTTCCTGAAAAAGATTGTCTGGATTGTGAACTCGCACTTGCATGGCTGGAGAAACGAGATACGGAAAACACAGCAGGCCACCGAAATCGCATTATGGTCATACGGGAGTTTGCAAAGTACCTTCGGGCTGTTGGAACAGAAGCATATATGATTCCCATATCCATGACCAGCAAAAGGCCCTAGGTATGTTCCACATATCTTCAATGAAGCGGAGATAAAAAGCGTTCTTCCACGGTGCTGACAGCTTTCGGCCTCACGAGAAAGCTCCAGCCAGACATCTTGTTATCCCGGTATTTTACAGATTGCTGTATTGCTGCGGATTGCGGCCCGCAGAAGCGAGACTTGCTCAAGAAGGAAAATGTGGACTTGGTTCGCGGTGCTGTCTACGTTGTGGAATCCAAAGGGCACAAAGGACCGTGTCGTTGCGGTTGCAGATGATTTGCTTCAGATTATGAGAAGCTATTCCACCCTGATTTCAGAAATTTCCCCGGACAGCGATTACTTTTTTCCGAGATACGATGGGGAGGGGCCATATACGAAGCTTTGGACAGAAGAAATGTTTTGGAGATGCTTCAGTATGGCCGGAATTACTGAGTTTGAGGGGACCTAAACCTAGGGTTTACGATTTCAGACATACTTTTGCAACGGAATGTATCTGTCGTTGGATGCGAGAAGGCCGTGATATTGATGCAATGCTGCCGTTTCTCTCTGCATACATGGGACACGCCCGTTATGAAGATACGCTTTACTATGTCCACATGGTTCCTGATTTTTTATGAGCGTGTTGGAACAGTAGACCGTACTGCATGGGAAAAATTGATTCCGGAGGTGCATGATGAAGGTTAAGGATGCTCAGTTTTTTACGGTTGTAAGTTCGTTTCTGAATGTTTATCTTGTGAAAAACCGAAGCTGCAGTTCTAATACGGTAAAATCCTATGAGGATGCTCTGAATCTGCTTTTTACGTTTTTGGAAGGCACAGAAAAAGATATTCCCAGACAACGAGTAAACTGGAGCCATTTCACCCGCCAAAACATACAGGAATTCGTGGACTGGTTGGAGAAAGTTCAGGAACTGCAGTAGACAAACACAGCTGCAAAGGCTTGCCGCAATATGCTCTTTTGTGCGGTATGGCGGCATTGTAGATCTGCGCGTAATTGCAATACAGGCCGACGTGGAGAGAATTCGATACCGAAAACCACCGCCTGCTTTGGTTGGCTATCTTACAAAAAGAAGAACTTTCTATTTTCCTCGCGCAGCCGAACTGCAAAAAGCGTACAGGATTCCGGAATATGGTGTTTCTGGTTTTAATGTACGATACAGCTGCTCGGTGTCAGGAAATGTTGGATTTAAGAATACAAGGATTTAGTGCTGCACAGGCCCTCGCCTTGTGTTTATTTCACAGGTAAAGGGAAACAAAACACGGGTTGTTCCTATTTTGCCGAAAACAGCGGAGCACCTTCGCAGTTACCTGAAAAAATTCCATCCGACAGAAAATAGAAAACGAGACGATTATGTGTTTTACGCTTATGGCGGCCCTCAAAAACCGATGTCTCCTGATACGGTTGCGGCATTTGCAAAGAAATATGGAGAGTCTGCACGGCACATCTGCACATCCATTCCGGAACGGGTACATCCTCATATGCTGCGGCATACACGGGCAATGCACCTGTACCAAGACGGTGTTCCTTTGGCTATGGTATCCGAATTCCTCGGCCATGCGCAGATTGAAACAACAAAAAATTTATGCCCATGCTGATACAGAAATGAAACGGAAAGCCATTCAGCAAGCAGCGAACAAGCTAAACGACACAATTCCGGACGCGCTCTGGAATATGGATGACGAGGAGATGATGCTTAAATTAAGAGGAAAACAACAATACAAGTGAAAATATTATCCCGAAGTTTTTTCTGTAGAAATCCTTGCACTGCAAGGGCTCCCGGTTAGACTTCGGGATTCTTGTTTTATTCGGGATAACTTTGATTATCCCGAATTTCGGAATAACCAGACTTTCAGCATTGCAGGCTCCCGAAAAGGATTCGGAGATCCACGCGGCACTCTCTTCTTTGAACTGGCCCGCCTGGCTGAAGCCCGGAAGCCTCCGTATCTGCTGTTGGAAAATGTACCCGGCCTGTTATCTCATGACGGCGGGCGGACATTTGCGACGATCCTTAACACGCTGGACCGACTGGGGTATGGCGTGGAATGGCAATGTCTTAACAGCAAAGATTTCGGCGTCCCCCAGTCAAGAAACCGCGTGTACATTGTCGGATATCTTGATGAACGATGTAGAGGAAAAGTATTTCCTTTCACCGAAGCAGCAGGAGGTTCTCTTATTCAAACCCACGGCGGTCACCAAGGAGAACGAGTCTACTCCCCCGAAGGATTAAGCTGTACGCTGGCTGCCAATCCGGGCGGGTTCGGCGGCAAGACCGGGCTGTATGAGGTGGGAGTGCCGATCAAGTGCGCCACAAAAACCGGTTACCAGTTGGCACAGGTCGGTGACAGCATCGACCTGAGCTACGCCACAGTCAACAGTCGGCGCGGACGGGTTGGTAAAGAGATTGCGCATACTTACAACGGGCTGCCAACAAGGCACTGTTGAAGTTCGCCCGGTCAAAAATCCCATCAAGTCCGACCTCGCCCGCAACACCGAACGCACCGGTAAGCCCGGCGCACCCATGCATACACTTACCACAAAAGACCGTCACGGCGTTCTGTGCGAGGGGCGCATCCGCCGCCTGACGCCGCGCGAATGTCTGCGGCTGCAGGGGCTGGGCGGATGACCGCATCGACACGGTGCTTGGCTATCCAGAGCGATAACCAAGCCTACAAACAGGCAGGCAACGGTGTGACAGTCAACGTGGTAGAGGCCATCGGGCGGCGCATTGCCAAGATGGATGCAGAACTGCGGGGTGAGGCGCTTGCCCCTTGATTTCCGTGACCAGTATTTTGGCTGTGAAATCGAACTGACCGGGATAAACCGCGCCACGGCAGCCCAAACGCTGGCCGACTTATTTGGCACCCGCGCAGAGCATTCCGGTGGTGGTTACGATGCCTACAGGGTCAAAGATTTGGACGGCAAAGAATGGAAAATCGTCCGGGACGCAGTATCCATCCCGGAATGCCGCAGGCGGTCTGTTCTTCGGGGGAGATAAAGGTTGAGTTGAACTCCCCCAAGCTTGAATACAAAGCGAGATGGAAAAGCTGCAGGAGGTTGTCCGCGCACTGCGCCGTGCAGGCGGCAAGGTCAATTCGATCAGCTGTGGTATGCACGTCCATGTGGATGCAAGCAAGCACACGCCGCAGAGCCTCAAGAATGTGCTGTCCATCATGTATTCCAAAGAGGATATTTTGTTTGCAGCACTTAAAGTCAACCCTGCCCGCATCGACAGCTACTGTCAGGCGGTGGATGAGCCGATTCTGGAGGAAATCCGCAAGCTGCCCAGCGGTGCGAGTATGGATCAACTGAAAGATCGCTGGTATCAAGGGCGGGACGGGAGTGATTATCACTACCATTCGTCGCGGTACAGGGCTTGCAATATGCATTCTGTATTCTATCACGGTACAATCGAGTGGCGGCTGTTCAATTCACGCTGCACGCGGGGGAAGCCAAAGCAACATCATTCTGGCTATGGCAATCTCCGCGCAGGGCATTAACCAGAAGTACACGCAGTTTCGGAAAACGCCCATCGGGGATAATCCGGCGTTCACCTTCCGCACCTTTCTGCTGCGGCTGGGGCTGATCGGTCCGGAGTACAAAAATGTTCGGATGCACCTGCTGAAGAACCTGCCCGGTGACAAGGCATGGCGGCACGATAAGTCGCTGTATCCCAGCAATCAACCACGGCCCCGCACAGACGAGGCCAGATAGGAGAAGAAATGTCGAGAAAAGAATATTTTGCCTACGGTTCCAATCTGAATTTTGAACAGATGGCCTACCGCTGCCCCGAGGCAACCGCCGTGGGTACCGCTAAGTTGGAGGGCTATGAGCTGGCGTTCCGGCGCGGCTATCTGACAATTCTGCAAAAAGAGGGTGCAAGCGTAGAAGGGCTGATCTGGTCTGTCACCGACCATGACGAATCCCAGCTTGACTGTTACGAGGGTTACCCGACATTCTATGACAAGGAGACCCTGACGGTCACGGATGCAGATGGTACGCCGCATGAAATCGTGGTTTACACGATGAACGAGCCGTACCGCGACCAACTGCTCCCGGTCAGCAGCCGCTACAATGCGGTTGTTTTGCAGGGGTGTCTGGATGCCGGTATTTCTCCGCAGCAGTTCTATGATGCTGACGAAAAATACAGAAAAGCCTACAAGGCCAGAGCCGCGCCTGCCCCTAAGAAACACACTCCCGAACGCTAACCAAGCCCGCTGCACCGTGCAGCGGGCTTTTTCTTTTGCAACAAAAGGAGAAATTCGTATGAAGAACAAACACAGAATAAGGCAGGGCTTGTCGCTGCTGCTGGCGGGGCACTGGCGTTTACCAATGTTGGCGCAGCGCTGCCCGCCTTTGCAGAGGATGCCCCTGCCACGCCGGAGACAGCCAGCGGCCACACCGGAAACCGCTGAAGCCAATGTCCTACACCGAATCTTTCGCAGATCACTGAAAATCTGTACGACGATCTGCCGGACGCGCCTACCGGCAGTTACCTTGGCAGCATGGGTCTGCCCGTGGCAACCGGCGAGACAAAAATCGGTATCTCCGCGTGGGTTTCCGACCTGTATGACGGCGTAGATGCCCATATGGATGCCGATGCGCTGAACGCAGATGAGAACGCGGTCACAATCGGCAAAACTCCCGGTACAGATTATGCCATTGTTCCACTGTTGGCGCAGGTCGAATACCCGGCAGACGGTGCGGTATCCGAAATCATACTGCCGGACGGTGTGGAGCTTTTTAAGTTACCGCTCCACCGATTATGAGCCTATCCCGGCAGACGAGCAGGAGCAGGCTGAAATCCTGCACCAGACATACTCGGAGCAGTCGGCAGCAGCAACCGGCCTTATGTAAAAGCCTCTGCCGATTTTACGGTGCAGCTTGTCTATACGGATTCGGATGGCAGTTCGCAGTCAAAATCTATCCATGTACAGATCAGTGAGGATGCCGCACCCACACAGATGTATGCCGACACCGGCGATGACAGCATTGCCGCCTATGCTGCAGGACCGACTCCGCCGTATACCACCGGCAAAATCACCAGTATTGCCAAGGAGGGCGGCACATGGCTGATTTGGTTCAACGGTCAGGAAGCCTACTGCTGCAGCCACGGCCTGAACGGCCAGCCCAAGGGCTGCCCCACCTACAGCTTCTCTCATGTGTCCCGCCTTGAACCCGGCCAGTATACGCCCGGCAACCACTATGCAAATCAGGTCAATATCTGGGGCGGTCTTGGTCAGCTGAGTCTGGATATGCTGGATGATCGTCCTGTTGTGGCAAGCCTTGAAGGTGATCCTGAAGGCGGCGAAGAACAGCCGGACATCCTTGGCAGTCTTTACGATGAAACCCAGCAGTGGATCATGGAAAACTATCCCGACAGCTACGCGGCGCAGACCTATATTGCTGCTGCGGAAGAACTGGTAAACGGTACAGATGCGCAGTCCGGGGAAAACGGCTACTACACCTACATCTATAACCCGCCCGCAGGGTATGCGTGGCAGGTTGTGGCGCTGGTCGGTGAAGAAATTGCGGGCGGCACTGAGATTCCGGATGTGCCGAGTGTTCCGGAACCGAAGTACTATTCCGCTGCGTGGACAGCTCCTGCGCAAAGCGCCAGCGGAAGCTTTGATCTGACATTCACTGTCAACACCGACAAGGTTCAGCTGAACACGCTGGAAAAGGTGGACGGCGCGGTCATTACCGTCACGCCCAGCCGGACCGGCGGCAGCGTGGACGGAGGCAGTTGGCGGATGAGTCCTGCCGCAGCGCAGACCATTACCACAAGCGGTCACACGCAGGATGACAGTTTTCACCTCAACGGCGGCGATGGTTCTGCCACATGGACGGTGAATTACGAGGTGTCCAAAACCAGCACCAGTACGCTTTCCGGGCAGGAAGGACCGTTCACCAGCCAAGCCGAAGCGGATGCCGCTGCCGAAGCCGCCAAGAATGCGGCCATCGGGCAGCTGCAGAACGAGGCGCAGGGTATGGTGGATGCCGCTATTGCCTCGGCGCGGGGCGCAGCTTGCCAATATTACATAACCGTTCTATCGTTCACGATGATTCTCACGGTCTACGGCAGAATGTTCAGCCTGTGGATGTATGCAGCCATTGCGCCGATCCCGCTGTCCACATTCGCAGGTGAACCCACCAGCAGCGTCGGCAAAAACTTCATCCGCAGTTATGCAGGTGTCTGCTTGCAGGGTGTGGTGATTGCACTGTCCTGCATTATTTTCTCCGCTATTTCGTCCAGCCCGCCCGCCGTGGATACCGGTGCATCTGTGGTGACGGCAGTGTGGACGTATGTTGGCGAGTTGGCGTTCAACCTGCTGGTGCTGGTCGGAGCAATTAAAGGCTGTGACCGTATCGTTAAGGAAATTATGGGATTGTGAGTTGCAGGTGCGGCTTTTTTGTGGTATAATAGAGCCACGAAAGGAGCTGAGACTATGCCTGAAATTATTCCGATTCGTGATTTAAAGAACACCAACGCAATTTCCCAACGCTGTCATGAAACAGCAGAACCTATTTTTGTAACCAAAAACGGTTATGGCGATATGGTTATCATGAGCATGGAAGCCTATGAGCACCATCAAATCATGAATGAGGTATACGCAAAGCTGGCAACGGCTGAAGTACAGCACGAAGCTGGAATGGGACGTCCTCTTGCTGATATTCTGAAAGAAACGAGTAAGAAGTATGAGTTATAATGTCATTTTGCTGCCAGCAGCAGAGGATGATTACCAAGAAATTCTGCAATACTTCGAGAGACAGTTCGACTCTCAGCAAGCAATTCGCTCGTTTGTAAAAAGATTTTGGTGAAGTGCTGCTTCGGTTGGAAGAGACTCCTACAATTTATGGGTACTCCCGCGACGAGGGGCTTCGGCAGAGAGAATACAGGAAGTTCTTAATTGGACGATATGTAGCTCTCTTCAAAATTGATGAATTAAGAAATACCGTGGAAATTTACAGAATCTTCCACGGGACACAAAATTATACGAAATATCTATAATGAAAAGAGAACGCCGCTGTGCAGATTGCATAGCGGCGCTTTTCTTTACGGAGGTGTCTGCTATAGAAATCAAAATACCAAAAGAAGTCCGCGACTACCATGAAAATATCTTTTTCGGGCTGAACACCCGGCAGTTTATCTGCTCGATGCTGGCCGTCGGCGTAGCGGTTGGCATTTACTTTGCCTTGCAGCCGTATGTCGGCACCGAGGAAATCGGCTGGATGTGCATCTTGGGGGCCGCGCCGTTTGCGGCTTGTGGTTTTTTCACCTACCACGGTATGACAGCCGAACAGGTGCTGTGGGCATGGTTTAAATCTGAAATTCTCTGCCCGAAACGCCTCATGTTCAAATCCGACAGTTACTATTACGAAACCCTGCAGCCCGCCATCCGCGCGGGTATGAAACGAAAGAGAGGTTTGCCTATGAAGAAAAACACCCATAACAGTGAGGAAACCGCTTGATTAAAAAACCCTGTCGAAAGCGCAGAAGATGGAACGCGAAAAGTTCCGTATTCCGCGCAGTGTACAGGATGCCATTCCCATCCGACGCATCTTTGCGGATGGGATTTTCCAAGTCGGCAACCAGTATTCCAAAACATGGTCGTTCACCGACATCAACTATGCCATCGCCAGCAAAGAGGACAAAACCAGTATGTTCCTCGACTACTCGGAACTGCTCAACGCTCTCGATTCCGGCGCGTCTGCGAAGATTACCATCTACAACCGCCGCATCAACAAGGCAGAATTTGAAAAGTCGGTACTTCTCCCTGACAAAGCAGACGGTCTTGACGAATACCGCCACGAATTTAATAAAATGCTGACCGCGCAGGTTACCGGCACCAGCAACAGCATTGTGCGGGAGCGCTATCTGACCGTCAGCGTGGTAAAGCGCAACCCAGACGAGGCCCGCAGCTATTTCTCCCGCGTGGGAACCGACCTTGTAACACACTTGGCGCAGCTTTCCTCGGTGGCAAGTGAGTTGACGCTGAACGAGCGTCTGCATATTTTCCGCGACTTTTTCAAGGCCGGGGAACAGGCTGCGGCGGAGTTCAATATCCACGAACACGCCAAGCGCGCCCAGCATTTCAAGGATTGGCTCTGCCCCGACAGCATGGAGTTTGCCGCCGACCACTTCAAGATTGATGCCCGCTTTGGTCGAGTGCTGTATCTGCAGGACTACGCCAGCTACATCAAGGACAGCTTTGTGTCCGAACTCTGCGACCTTGACCGCGATTTGATGCTCTCCATCGACATTCTGCCGGTTCCCACGGACGAGGCCGCCCGCCAGCTGCAAAGCACGCTGCTGGGCGTGGAAACAAATGTGGCTAACTGGCAGCGCCGCCAGAACGCCAACAACAATTTTACTGCCACGATTCCCTATGATATGGAATTGCAGCGCAAAGGAAACCAAGGAGATGCTGGACGACCTGACCACCCGCGACCAACGAATGATGTTCGGGCTGGTGACGCTCGTGCATCTGGCTGACAGCAAAGAGCAGCTCGACAGCGACACTGAAACGCTTTACTCCACGGCGCGCAAGCACCTGTGTCAGCTTTCCACGCTGCGCTGGCAGCAGAAGGACGGGCTGGACACCGTTCTGCCCTACGGCCTGCGCAAAATCCAAGCCCTGCGCACCCTGACCACCGAAAGCACCGCCGTGCTGATTCCGTTCCGCGCACAGGAAATTATGCAGCCGAACGGTCTGTATTACGGGCAGAACGCCGTCAGCAAAAATATGATTGTGGCAGACCGTCGCTTGCTGCTCAACGGCAACAGCTTTCGGTTGGGCGTGTCCGGCTCCGGTAAGTCGATGTCGGCTAAAGAGGAAATCGTGCAGATTGCGCTTTCCACCGAGGACGATATTCTTATCCTTGACCCGGAGAGTGAATTTGGTTATCTGACCGAAGCCCTCGGCGGTGAAGTCATCCGCATATCTGCCACATCCGACACGCACATTAACGCGCTGGATATGGATCGCGCCTACGGTGATGAGCGCAACCCGATTGTCAGCAAGAGTGAGTTTGTGCTGTCACTGTTTGAGCAGCTGATTGGTGACGGCATGGTAACGGCGAAAGAAAAGTCTATCCTCGGTCGCTGCACCGAGCAGGTGTATTTGCCATATTCGGCTCTCGTGCAGTCATCCTGCCGTAAAGGCTCTTTTAGCAGATTGGCAGATTCATAGGACAGCATTCGAGAACGGTCGAATCACGTCATCGGACTATCTTGAGTGGATGCTCCAATGGCCACCGACCTTATCTGCACCAGATGATTGACATTGCCATTTGTAAGGAAATTTTTTTCTGCTTCAAATTTTGTCAACGCATGAAGTCTGGTATCTTTTTTGTCACATCGAGACACAAAAAAGCTACATTCAATTTGGATGTAGCTTTTTTGTTTTACAGTTTTACTTGTTATCAGTGCGGCTCTTTTTGTGGCATAATAAAGCCACGAAAGGAGCTGAGCTTATGCCCGAAATTATCCCAATTCGTGATCTGAAAAATACCAATGCGATTTCGCAGCGCTGCCACGAAACGCAGGAATCCATCTTTGTGACAAAAAGCGGTTATGGGGATATGGTTATCATGAGCATAAGGGCTCCTCGGATGTTGTCTGGGGAGTTTTTTTATTTATATCGTCTCGTGTATTTTTCTTGGCGCATTGCTGATTATATCGACTATTATAATAACAGCAGAATTCAAGCTAAAACAAAATGGATGCCTCCCTCCACATTCAGAGAAGCATCCATGATGGATTCTTAAGGCAATACCGCATAATTCTAAGTGCCGATACGGCGAGCGAGGTGCGGCAGCTGCTAAGCCAAAAGCGCAGATAATACTGGATGTCTTATCGAGCATTTTGGCAACGCAGATGCCGTGCCGCAGCCGCCGGAGCGGTGCTTGAGCCGTTAGGCGGGAATTGTGCGGTATTGCCTTAATTATTCGATTTTTACCCGTGTCCAGAAAACCGGGTACATATCAGTACGGGACGGCAGCTTTGCTCTTATTGGTTTGCTCTTTTTATAAAAAACTATGATTACAGCGGCATATAGTCAAAATCAATGCGGCCAAGGGCAACGTTGGCACCGGCCACCTGCACTTTGACGGGGTCACCCAGCATCCAGCGTTTTCCGGTCAGCGGGTCCAGAATGCTGACGCCCTCCACCACAGTGGCTTCAGCCCTTGCAGAGCTGTGCGGCAGGCACAAAGCCCTCTACGGTGTTTTCCAGCGCCACAAAAAATGCCGCGCGGTGTTACGCCTGCCACGGTGCCGGTGTAGACTTCGCCCAAGTGGTTGTGCATATACTCGGCCTTGTACAGGTCCTCCACATCGCGCTCAATGCGCACGGCGGAAACTTCCTGGCGGCTGGACTGCTCGCTGGCGTGGGTGGCAAAACCGGTATAATCCTTGATGAGCTCCTGCTCCGGCTTGCCCACCAGCATATCCGTCAGGATGCGATGGATGGCAAGGTCCGGGTAACGGCGAATGGGGCTGGTAAAGTGGGCATAGTCTGCCAGCACCAGGCCGTAATGGCCTTTCGGCTCCGGAGAGTAGCGAGCTTTCTGCATGCTGCGCAGGATACCGGTGTGGACCGGGATCTGGATGGGCTGGCCGCGGGTTTCGTCCAGAATGGCAGAAAGCTCCAGCTGGGTGGGCACTTCCCCGGCAAAGTGGACGTTCAGGCCGCAGGCTTTCAGGGTGTTGCTCAGCTTTTCCATGCGCTCGGCATCGGGGGCTTCATGGATACGGTACACAAACGGCACATGATGGGTACGGCCCGCATTGGCAGCGCACTGGTTGGCCAGCAGCATGAACTCTTCGATCATGCACTCCGACACACCGCGGGTGCGCTTGACGATATCCACGCAGCGGCCTTCCTCGTCCATGACCAACTTGGCTTCGTCGGATTCGATGTCCATCGCGCCGCGTGCTTTGCGCAGAGCCAGGCGCTTTTCGTACAGCTCGGTCATCGCGGGCAGCTGAGCCATAACGTCTTTATATTTCGTCACCAGAGCCGGGTCATTGGAGCCGTCCAACAGAGCGTTAATTTTTTATAAACGCCCTTGACACGGCTGCGGATGACGCTCTTGACGAACTGATAGCTATGGATATTGCCGCTTTCATCCAGCTGCATCAGGCAGGGGAGAACGCCAGGCGCTCCTCCCCTTCATTGAGGCTGCAGATGCCGTTGGAAAGCTGGGTGGGCAGCATGGGGATGACTTTATCCGCGTAATAGATGGAAGTTGCGCGCTCATAAGCTTCCTTATCCAGCGCGGTGTCCGGGCGGACATAGTGGCTGACATCCGCAATATGAACGCCCAGCTCATAGCCGCCGTTCTGGGTTTTCATCAGGCTGATGGCGTCGTCGATATCCTTGGTCTCGGCAGAGTCGATAGTAAAGATCGGCAGACCGCGCAGGTCGGCGCGGTGGGCAGCTTCGGCGGGGTCGATGAGAGCGTTATCATATGCGTGAGCTTCGGCCAATACCTCCTCCGGGAATTCCTGGCGGACATCACGGCCATACAGCACAGCCTTGGCGCACTCTGCTGCGCGGTCGGAAGTGCCGAAGCGCTCGGCAACAGCGCAGCGGTGGTCCATATGGCGCTGGCCGCGGTTGGTCAGGATAGCACCGACCTTATCCCCCCAGCTGTGCGCCGTTGACGCCTTTTTTATCCAGCACAATGCGCACATCACGGCAGCCGTCCGGCTCCACGGCAAGGCGGCCGTCCTCAGTCAGCACAATGGTACCGGCAAAGGTGTTGTGCGGAGTGGTCACCTCCACCACTTCACCCTCGGCGCTGCCCTCCACACGGGGGTGGTCGAACAGTTTGATGATGATTTTATCCTGCGGCATAGCACCATGCAGGGCGCGGCCGGGAATAAAGATATCGCCGGTGCCGTCATCGCGGGACGCAAAGCCGAAGCGGGCCGCCAGCTTGACCAGTGTGCAGGGAATGCCAGCGGGGGCATCGGTATTTTCCATCACGGCAAAGCCCGGAACATAGGTACCGTTGCGGGCGGACAGCATACCGGTAGCTACCATGCCGGTTACGGTGTTGCGCAGGCGGGAATTATCCACCTGCAAAGCATTCTGCAGTTCACGCAGGGTCTGGGGGCGGTGCTTGCACGCCGCAAGAATATTTTTCTGTAATGGTGTCATGTTTTCTCCTTTGGGTTGGGCACAGGCAGCGGCCCATGCCTTTGTTTTTACTCCCCTCGTTTACGTCACCCTGCCACCCGGCAGGATCCTTCCATAGCAGGCGTGGCCTTTGGTTTCGCGGCAGCACCTGCACCATTGTGACCTTTTTATTTTTTCCCATAAAAAACGACCCGCGGTATTGGGCGGGTCGTTGACGGTTCCTGAATAAGGGAAAGCGGAACGCCAACAAAATTGGCCAGACCGTTCTCCTTTCATTCAATTACAAGCGGGCACTCAGCACACCAACCAGCAGCGTAGCTACAAAAGAAAAACAGCGCCGCAGATTTTGGTCACTTTGGCCAGCTTGGCATCCAGGCCACGCTCGCGGCCGGCAGCCATAAAGCTGCTATCACCCATAATGGCAGCAGACAGGCCCTGCCCTTTCTGGGTCTGGGACAAAGTGAACACAACGATCAGAACCGAAACAATGATCAGCACAACGCCGAACGCGATTTCATAAGCGGTCATGGATTAACAGCAACTCCTTTTCAGGCCACAGCCAAAACGGATGTTTCGGCCTGCCCTAACTCTCATACAGGTTATAATATAACATACCAAAAAGCAAAATGCAAGAACTTTACCCTGCCTTGTGCAGAAAAAAGATTGCATTGCCTTTTTTTGCTCCTTACAGACTCATCTGCTCGGTCGTGTCCTCCTGGCGGAGCAGCGCGCCGGCTGCGGGCAGGGTGCGCACGCGGTAGCGGTGCGGGTCTTTTAGTTCCAGCCCCGCCGCCAGGCGCACTTTGGCGATTCTGGCGTTCTTTTTCAGCGTTACCATGTTGATACCGGCGGTATCGCGGGTAGCCTTTTTCGGGAATCAGCGCACTGCCGACCAGGATCAAGCGTGGGCCACCGGTGCCGCCGCTGGTGAAGACGGCCAGCTCGGTTTCTTCCTCAATGTGCAGCATTGCGGCAAGTTCTTCCTTATCGCTATAGGCTTTCAGCAGCTTGCGGCGGTTCTGCTTGGTCATATAGCTGGCCAGCGGGATCTTTGCACACTTGCCATTCTGGTAGAAGAACAGCATGTAACCACGGTAATCGACTGTGACCGTCATGAACAGCGGCACTTCGCCCTCTTCCATTTCCAGCTTGAAGCGACATAATCACCCAGCACGCTGGCCTTGGTATCGGCAAATTCCGATGCGCGGGATTTGTACACCTGGGCATGGTTGGTAAAAAGAAGAGCAGCTCGGCGCTGTTGGTGGTCTCTTGGGTATAAACCACCTCGTCGCCGTCTTTCAGCTTTGCTCGCCAGACATGCGCAGGCTCTGCGGGGTAATTTTTTTTGAAGTAGCCTTCCCGCGTAAAGAACACCGTGACCGGGGAATCCGGGATATCGTTCTGCTCATCGGCAGCAGAATCGTCCGGCAGGTCGTACAGAATTTCCGTTTTGCGGGGGCTGCCATACTTTTTGGCAACATCGCCCAGCTCGTTCATAATGATCTTGCGGATGCGGGCGGGGCGTTTGAGAACATCTTCCAAGTCTGCGATCGCCTTTTCCAGTTCCTCAATTTCCTCGGTGCGTTTGAGGATATACTCACGGTTGAGGTGGCGCAGCAGCTTGATTTCCGCCACATACTCAGCCTGCACTTCGTCAATGCCAAAACCGATCATCAAGTTGGGCACAACCTCGGATTCTTCCGCAGTGTTGCGCACAATTTCAATTGCCTTATCAATATCCAGCAGGATAGCTTCCAGGCCGCGCAGCAGGTGCAGACGCTTTTGCTTGCCCTGCAGATCATAGTAGGTGCGGCGGCGCACGCATTCGGAGCGGAATGCGATCCACTCCAACAAAATCTGGCGCACACCCAACACGGGGCTGGCCGCCGATCAGCACATTGAAGTTGCAGGCAAAACTGTCCTCCAGCGGGGTTGCCTTGAACAGACGCGCCATCAGCTTGTCCGGGTCCTGGCCGCGCTTGAGGTCGATGGTCAGCTTCAAGCCGTTCAGGTCGGTTTCATCTCGCATATCGCTGATTTCCCGGATCTTGCCCAGCTTGATGTGATCCACGATCTTATCCATAATGGCTTCCACCGTTGTGGTCGGCGGAATGCGGGTGATGTCAATGCAGTTGTTCTCTTTATCGTAAGCCCACTGGGCGCGCACGCGGATGCTGCCGCGGCCTTTTTTCCAGCACATTCTGCATCTCGGCGGCAGCATACAGGATGGAACCGCCGCCGACAAAATCCGGCGCGGGCATCAGCTGGGGCCAGGTCCGCCTGGTCGTCTTTCATCAGGGCGATGGTTGCATTGCAGAGCTCCACCAGGTTGAAGGAACAGATGTTGGACGCCATACCGACCGCAATGCCCAGTGTGTTGTTGGCCAGAATGGTCGGGAAGGTGACCGGCAGCATCGTCGGTTCGGTGGTGGTGCCGTCATAGTTGGGCACAAAATCCACGGTATCCTTGTCGATATCGCGGAACAGCTCTTCACACACGGGTTCCAGCTTTGCCTCGGTGTAACGAGCGGCGGCGTAAGCCATATCGCGGCTGTACGCCTTGCCAAAGTTACCCTTGGAGTCCACAAAGGGCACCAGCAGGCTTTCGTTGGAACGGCCCATACGCACCATGGTGTCGTAAATGGCGGCATCGCCGTGGGGGTTCAGGTGCATGGTGCTGCCCACGATGTTGGCGCTTTTGGTGCGGGCGCCTTTCAGCAGGCCCATGCCGTACATGGTATACAGCAGTTTGCGGTGGGCGGGCTTGAAGCCGTCAATTTCCGGCAGCGCGCGGGAAACAATAACGCTCATGGCGTAAGGCATGTAGTTTGTTTCCAGCGTATCCGGTAATGGGGCTTTCGATGACCTCACCGGCAGAGAGGATCTCGACGTTATCGCCCAACTGCGGGCGGGCAGGGGCGGCTTTCTTTTTTTGGTTGCTTTTTTTGCCATTTTGCTCTCTCCTCCCCTGATTAAGATACATCCAGATCGTCCAGATATTCAGCGCCGTGCTCCGCAATGTGCTCCCTTGCGGCCCTGCAGATTATCGCCCAGGAGCAGGTCAAACACCTCCGCCGTGCGCTGAACATCGGTGGGCAGAACTTTAATTAAGCGGCGGCTTTCGGGGCTCATGGTGGTCAGCCACATCATTTCGGGGTCGTTTTCACCCAGACCTTTGGATCGCTGGATCGTAAACTTCTGGCCATCGATCCGCTTCATGATATCGGCCTTTTCCGGCTCGGTATAGGCAAAGTAGGTCTTATTTTTTGGTGTTGATCTCATACAGCGGGGATTCCGCGATATACACATACCCCTGATTGATGAGGGTGGGGGTCAGGCGGTAGAGCATCGTCAGCACCAAGGTGCGGATCTGATAACCATCCACATCAGCATCGGTACAGATGACGATCTTGTTAAAGCGCAGGTTGTCCAGATTAAAGGTAGCCAGGTCCTTATTGTGGCTGCCGCCCAGCTCCACGCCGCAGCCCATCACGCGGATCAAGTCTGTGATAATGTCAGACTTGAAAATGCGGGCGTAATCGGCCTTCAGGCAGTTCAGGATCTTGCCGCGAATGGGCATGATAGCCTGGAACTCCGAATCGCGGCTCTGTTTGACCGCGCCCATAGCGGAATCGCCCTCCACGATGTACAGTTCGCGGCGGGTGGCATCCTTGGTGCGGCAGTCCACAAATTTCTGCACGCGGTTGGCCAGGTCCATCTGCTGGGTCATTGTTTTTTTGATGGACACACGCGCTTTTTCGGCGTGCTCGCGGCTTTGCTTATTGATTAGCACCTGCTTGCAGGCTTTTTCGGCTTCGTCCGGGTGCTCCACAAAGTAGACTTCCAGCTGGTGCTTGAGGAACTCCGTCATGGCCTGGGCCACAAACTTGTTGGTGATGGCCTTTTTGGTCTGGTTCTCGTAGCTGGTGCGGGTGGAGAAGCTGGAGGAAACCAGAATCAGGCAGTCCTGCACATCGTTGAAGGTGATGGAGCTTTCGTTTTTCTTGTACAGACCCTTATTTTTCAGCCAGTTGTTGATCTGGTTGACAAAGGCCAGGCGGACAGCGCGGTCGGGCTGCCGCCGTGCTCCAGCCACGAAGAGTTGTGATAGTATTCCAGCGTTTGCACCGCGTTGGAAAAGCAGAACGCCACATTCATTTTGACCTGATATTCCGGCTGATCATCACGGTCACGGCCGATTGCGGAACCGGAGCAGAAATGCACCGGGGTCAGGGTTCCCTCACCGGCGATCTCATTGGCATAGTCCTGAATGCCATGCTCATAGAAATATTCGATTTTTTCGGCACGTTCGCCCGTGCGGTCGTTGAACACGAGAGTCACACCGTCATTGACAACGGCCTGGCGGCGCAGCATATCCTTGAAGGTATCCGCCGGAACATTGATGTCGGTAAACACATCGGTGTCCGGTTTCCAGCGGATGACGGAGCCGGTGCGGCGGCCGGTGAACGGCTCTTTTTTCAGCCCGCCGACATTCTCACCTTTTTTGAAATCCAGGTGATAGTGCATGCCATCGCGGTAAATATCCGCAGTCATCCATTCACTGGAATACTGGGTGGCGCAAAGGCCAAGGCCGTTCAGGCCAAGGGAGAAGTCATAGTTGCCGCTACCCTCGCCATATTTGCCTCCCGCATACAGTTCGCAGAACACAAGATCCCAGTTCCAGCGTTCTTCAGCTTTATTGTAATCGACGGGGATACCGCGGCCAAAGTCCTCTACTTCCACAGAGTGATCCGGGTAAAGGGTAACGTTGATTTTGTTGCCGTGGCCGTCACGCGCTTCGTCGATGGAGTTGGATACGATCTCAAAAATGGAATGGGCACAGCCTTCCACACCGTCAGAGCCAAAGATAACGGCCGGGCGCTTGCGCACACGGTCTGCACCTTTAAGCTCTTGATGCTTTCGTTGCCGTATTCTTCCTTCTTTTTTGCCATTCGGCAGTTCCCTCCCGTTTTTGGATGCAGGGGGAATCACGCTGCTGCGTACCCCTGTGCGCGCAGAATTTTGCTTTTTCAGGCGCGTAAAGATAATTAAACCACAGGTTGACAGGAATTGTCAAATCCAATTTTGCGTTTTTGCTGCACAAAGTTCCCTGTTGTGGTTATTTTTTGTCTGCTTTTTTGCGTTTGCGCGGCGGCTGGGCGGAGGCTTTTTCCTCTGCGGGCGCCGGGCATCCCGGCTCTTCCGGCACGGGGGCCGGAGCTGTGCCCTGCAGTTTCCAGGCGCGCTCCAGCACGGGTTTCAGGTACTGGCCGGTGAAGGAGTTCGGGTTCTGGGCCACCTGTTCCGGCGTACCGGTTGCCACAATGGTACCGCCGCCGCTGCCGCCCTCCGGCCCCAGGTCGATGATATAGTCGGCACGCTTGATCACATCCAGGTTATGCTCGATCACGATCACGGTGTTGCCCGCATCGACCAGCTTATCCAGCACCTTGACCAGGCGGTGCACATCGGCAACGTGCAGGCCGGTGGTAGGCTCGTCCAGAATATAGACGGTTTTGCCGGTATCGCGGCGGGCAAGCTCGTTGGCCAGCTTGACACGCTGGGCTTCGCCGCCGGAAAGTGTGGTGGCCGACTGGCCCAGCTGCACATAGCCAAGGCCGACTTCCTGCAGGGTTTGCAGTTTGCGCGCAATTTTGGGCTGGTTGGCAAAGAAATTGCAGGCTTCCTCCACCGTCATATCCAGCACATCGGAGATGTTTTTGTCTTTATACTTTACTTCCAGCGTTTCGCGGTTATAGCGCTTGCCCTTGCAGACATCGCAGGGGAACGTAAATATCCGGCAGAAAGTGCATTTCGATCTGCACAATGCCGCCACCCTCGCAGGCTTCGCAGCGGCCGCCCCTTGACGTTGAAGCTGAACCGGCCGGGGCCGTAACCGCGCTGTTTGGCATCCTGGGTGTTGGAGAAGAGGGTGCGGATATCGCCGAACACACCGGTGTAGGTGGCCGGGTTGGAGCGCGGGGTGCGGCCAATGGGCGACTGGTCAATGCCGATGACCTTATCGATCCACTCCATGCCCTGAACTTCGTCACACTGGCCGGGGCGGCTGCGGGCGCCGTTGAGCGCTGCGGCCAGCGACTTATACAAAATTTCATTGACCAGCGTGGACTTGCCGGAACCGGAAACACCGGTCACGCAGATCATTTTGCCAAGGGGAAAATCCACGGTAATGTTTTGCAAGTTGTTTTCCCGCGCTTTGACCACCGTGAGCATTTTACCGTTACCGGAGCGGTGGGCGGTGGGAACTTCCACAAATTTGCGGCCGGAAAGGTACTCGCCGGTCACACTGCGCGGGGCATTGCAGATGTCCTCCACACTGCCGGCGGGCCACGATCTCGCCGCCATGCACACCGGCACCGGGGCCGACATCCACAATATAGTCTGCCTGGCGCATGGTGTCCTCGTCGTGCTCTACTACAATCAGGGTGTTGCCCAGGTCGCGCAGGCGCTTCATGGTGGCAATCAGCTTATCGTTATCGCGCTGGTGCAGGCCGATGCTGGGTTCATCCAGCACATACAGCACGCCGGTCAGTGCGCTGCCGATCTGGGTCGCCAGGCGGATGCGCTGGCTTTCGCCGCCGGAAAGGGACGATGCGCCGCGAGACAGGGTCAAGTACCCCAGACCCACGCTCTTCAAAAAGCCCAGACGTTCTTTAACCTCTTTGAAGATGGAGGCAGCGATGACTTCATCCCGCTCGGACACTTTTTGCCGTCTGAATAAATTCCAGCTCCTCGTTCACGCTCATATCGCAGAACTGGGCAATATTGATGCCGCCCACCGTGACGGCGAGGCTGGTGGGCTTCAGGCGTTGGCCGTGGCAGGTGGGGCACTCCTCGCTGGACATGACAAGGGCGATTTCCTCCTTGACCCACTCGCTGCCTGTTTCACGGAAGCGGCGCTCCAGGTTGGGGATAATGCCCTCAAACGTGTTCATATAGGTGCCGGAGCCAAACATATTCTCGCGCTGCATCTCGATTTTTTCAGTTCCGGTGCCATACAGGATGGCGTGCACGGCTTCTTTGCTCATCTCCTTGATGGGGGTATCCAGCGCTAAAGCCATAGCGCTTGCCCAGCGCTTTGTAATACATTTCAGAGATGGATCCCTCCGCATAATACCAGCCGCTGGCCTTGATGGCACTTTCGCGGATGGACTTGCGCGGATCCGGAATCACGCGGGCCGGGTCCACCTTCATAAAGGTGCCCAGGCCGGTGCAGGTTTCACAGGCGCCAAAGGGATTGTTAAAGCTGAACATGCGGGGGGAAAGTTCGTCAATGGAAACACCGTGCTCCGGGCAAGCATAGTTCTGGCTGAACTCCATCGGTTCGCCGCCGATAACATCAATGATGACAAGGCCGCCGGTCAGGGCAACGGCAGTCTCAATAGAATCGGCCAGGCGGCCGCGCACCGTATCATTGATGGACAGGCGGTCCACGACGATTTCAACGGTATGCTTGATATTCTTTTCCAGCTTGATCTCTTCGTCCAGATCATACATGTTGCCGTCAATGCGCACGCGGGCGTAACCGCCGCGGCGGGCAGCGTCCAGCTCCTTGGCCTGGGTGCCTTTGCGGCCCCGCACAACACGGGGGCCAGCACCTGGAAAGCGGGTGCGTTCCGGCAGTTTAAGCACCTCGTCTACCATCTCGTCCACCGTTTGCTGGCTGATGACGCGTCCGCAGACCGGGCAGTGCGGAACGCCAATGCGGGCATACATCAAACGGAGATAATCATAAATTTCCGTCACGGTGCCCACGGTGGAACGCGGGTTGTGGCTGGTGGTTTTCTGGTCAATGGAAACCGCCGGGGAAAGGCCGGTGATTTCGTCCACATCGGGCTTTTCCATCTGGCCCAGGAACATGCGGGCATAGCTGGAAAGGCTTTTCCATATAGCGGCGCTGGCCGTCCGCAAAGATGGTATCAAAGGCCAGGCTGGACTTGCCGGAGCCGGAAAGGCCCGTCATAACAATCAGCTTGTTGCGCGGCAGAACCAGGTTGACGTTTTTCAGGTTATGCTCCCGCGCGCCCTTGATCGTAATGCGGTTGTTGGCATCAATTTGAATGTTGCTCACTTTTTATAGCTCCTTCTCCCCTTGCCCGTTTTGCGCTGTTTTTCAGCGGCGCGGCGGGTGCTGGTATCGGCGGAGGGTCCTCCCCGCGCTGCAGCTTTTCAATCTCATCACGCAGGAATGCGGCGTGCTCAAACTGCAGCAGGCGGGCGGCTTCTTTCATCTCGTGGGTCAGGCGGGTAATGGTCTGTTCGCGTTCAGCGCGGCTCATACGGTGCTGGCGCATCTTTTTGTTTTCTTCGCTCATGCTGATTTCCAGCCCGCCGCCGATGGCTTTCACGATAGTTTTTGGTGTAATGCCGTGTTCTTTGTTGTAGGCATCCTGGATGGCACGGCGGCGCTCGGTTTCCATGATGGCGCGCTCCATGCTGGGGGTTACTTCATCGGCGTACATCAGCACCACGCCGTTTGCGTTGCGGGCCGCGCGGCCAATGGTCTGAATCAGGCTGGTTTCGCTGCGCAGGAAGCCCTCTTTGTCGGCATCCAGAATGGCAATCAGCGAAACTTCCGGCAGGTCCAGACCTTCGCGCAGAAGGTTGATGCCGACAATCACATCAATGGCACCGGTGCGCAGGTCCTTGATGATCTCCATGCGCTCAAAGGTATCCACCTCGTGGTGCATATACTTGGTGTGCACGCCGTGTTCTTCCAGGTAGTCGGTCAGGTCCTCGGCCATTTTGACAGTCAGGGTGGTAACTAGGGGCACGCTCGCCGCGGTCGATGCGCTGCAAAATTTCGCCCAGCAGATTCTCGAATCTGGCCTTCCACTGGGCGCACCATGATGACGGGGTCCAGCAGACCGGTGGGGCGGATGACCTGCTCGGCCACGCGGCTGGAATGTTCCCGTTCATAGGGGCCAGGGGTAGCGCTGACAAAGATCGTCTGGCCGACCTTGGATTCAAATTCCTCAAATTTCAGCGGGCGGTTGTCAAACGCCGAGGGCAGGCGGAAGCCATATTCCACCAGCGTTTTTTTGCGGCTGTAGTCCCCGCCGAACATACCGCGGACCTGCGGCAGCATCACATGGCTTTCATCCACCATCAGGATAAAATCTTTGGGGAAGTAGTCCAGCAGCGTGGTGGGGGTGGAGCCGGGGGCACGGCCGGACAGCACGGCAGAGTAGTTCTCGATGCCCTTGCACATGCCAACTTCCTGTAGCATCTCCATATCGTACTGGGTGCGCTGCTGGATGCGCTGGGCTTCCAGCAGTTTGCCCTCTGCAGTAAAGGCCTGCACCTGCTGTTCCATCTCGGTCTGGATCTTGGCGAGACCTTCTTTCATTTTTCAGGGCCGACGATATAGTGGCTGGCGGGAAAAATGGCCACATGGCGCACAATATTTTTGCGCTCGCCGGTCAGGGGATCAAACTCGGAAATGCGGTCGATTTCATCGCCGAAGAATTCGACGCGGATGGCGTATTCATCATTATAAGCAAGGTGGATATCCACAATATCGCCGTGAACGCGGAACTTATTGCGGATAAAGTTCATATCGTTGCGTTCATATTGCAGCTTGACCAGGCGGCGGCAGAGCTCGTCCCGCTCCATCTGCATACCGGGGCGCAGGCTGATGACCATGCTGCGGTAATCGATAGGGTCGCCCAAGGAATAAATGCAGGAAACCGACGCCACAATGATAACATTGCGCCGCTCCGACAATGCCGCCGTGGCCGAATGGCGCAGGCGGTCGATCTCATCATTGATGGCGCTGTCTTTTTCAATATAGGTATCGGTGGAGGGGATGTAGGCTTCCGGCTGGTAATAGTCGTAATAGCTCACAAAATATTCCACCGCATCATCGGGGAAAAATCCGCGCATCTCGGTGCAGATCTGACTGGCCAGGGTTTTGTTTGGTTCCAGAATCAGTGTGGGGCGGTTGCACTGTGCAATGATATTGGCCATCGTAAAGGTTTTGCCGGAGCCGGTAACGCCCAGCAAAGTTTGACCTTTATCCCCTGCTTTCAGGCCCTGCACCAGCGCTTCAATAGCCTGGGGCTGGTCGCCAGTCGGTTTGAACGGTGCTTTGAGGTGGAATACCTCGGTTTGATTTTCCTGTTGCTCCGGCATAGCGGACCTCCCCTGCTGTTGGTCGTTCATTTACAACTTAAGTTCGTCTTATACAACTTACTGTTGTTTCATTATAGTATAGATCTTTTTAATTGTAAAGGCAATACCGCATAATTCTAAGTGCCGATACGGCGAGCGAGGTGCGGCAGATGCTAAGCCAAAAGCGCAGATAATACGCTTTGTGTATTATCGAGCATTTTGGCAACGCAGTTGCCGTGCCGCAGCCGCCGGAGCGGTGCTTAAGCCGTCAGGCGGGAATTGTGCGGTATTGCCTAAAAAGGCATTTTGCGGCTTTTTTTATGCCTTTCATGCGCTGCTGCCGGGGCTGCATCCGGCAGCGGCATGTCGGCTTATTCTTCCTCCGAGTGTTCGCGCACCCATTTGGCAATATGCTTAATGAATGCCTCACCATATTTGGCAGCTTTTGCATCGCCGACGCCGGAAATGCGGCGGAAATCCCCCATGGTGCGCGGCTTAAGCTCGGCCATCTCGTCCAGGCTGACATTGTTGAACACGATATATGCCGGAACGTGGTTTTTCTGGGCCAGTTCGCTGCGCAGGGTTTTCAGGCTTGCCAGCAGCGAATCGTCCGCTTCCGAAAGTGCGGTGCGGGCAGCCGTCTTTTTGCGGGAAGCACGGCGCTTGGCCTGGGTTTCCTGCGCGGTGGCGGCGCGCTCCTGCATGGTAACCTGCTCACCGTGGAAAAGCACCGCCGGAGCCTTGGCTGTCAGGGTGATGACCGGGAACTCATCGCCGGCTTCGGCCAGGTAGCCCTGCTCCTGCAATGCATCCAGGTAAAGGCGCATGCGCTGGGACGGCACATCCCGCATGATGCCATAGGTCGGGAACTGGTCCAGCCCGCGCTCCAGGGTTTTCTGATCCTTGGCGCCGCGCAGCATCTGCACCAGCGCCACAACCCCCAGCCCGCCGGGCCAACGCTTTTGGATGCGCGCCACGCCGGAAAGGATCTTCTGTGCTTCGGTGGTGATGTCGGTCTGCACAAACTCGCCAGTGCAGTTGGAACAGTTGCCGCAGCCGCCGGTGTGGTGCTCGCCGAAATAATCCAGCAGATAGCTGCGCAGGCAGCGGGTGGTTTTGCAGTACCCCACCATCACGTCCAGCCGCTCGCGGTCCCGCCTGGCGGCGGCTTCGGCCTGTTCAGGGGTTAGCTCATCGTTATCGTGGGAGTTCTGGATAAAATACTTTGCCGTCTGCACATCCCCCAGGGAGAACAGCAAGATGCACTCGGCGCGCTCGCCATCGCGCCCGGCGCGGCCCGCTTCCTGATAGTAGTTTTCCAGATTTTTTGGCATATTATAATGCAGCACAAAGCTGACATTGGATTTATCTATGCCCATGCCGAAGGCGTTTGTTGCAACCATGACCCGCTTGCGGTCATAGACAAAATCTTCCTGATTTTTGCTGCGCTCCTCCGGGGTAAGGCCCGCATGATAACGGGTGGCGGAAATGCCAACGGATCGCAGCTCCTTACAGACGGACTCTACCGATTTGCGGGTAGCGCAATAGACAATGCCGCTGCGATCCCGGTGGTCGAGGATATATTCTTCAATATAACGTTCTTTATCCCGCGGGCGGGCCACACCAAAATAGAGGTTGGGGCGATCAAAGCCGGTGGTCAGCGTAAAAGGCTGGTTGAGCTGCAGCAGGGCAATGATATCCTGCTTGACCTGTTCCGTTGCCGTTGCCGTGAACGCACCAATGACCGGGCGGTACGGCAGACGGGAGATGAATTCGGCAATTTTCAGGTAGCTGGGGCGGAAATCCTGACCCCATTGGGACACGCAGTGGGCTTCGTCCACAGCCACAAAAGCGATGCGGGCGTGCATGGCAAGGTATAAGAAACTGTCCGTCAGCAGGCGTTCCGGGGCAACGTATAGAATTTTATAGTCCCCCTCCAGCGCGGCACGCAGAATGGTGCTGTAAAGCCCTTCCGGCAGGGCGGAGTTCAGGCAGGCAGCATGCACGCCCTCCTCTTCCAGGGCGGCAACCTGGTCCTGCATCAGGGAAATCAGCGGTGAGATGACCAGCGTAAGCCCCGGCATCAGCATGGCCGGAACCTGGTAACAAACAGATTTGCCTGCGCCGGTGGGCATAACGCCGAGGACATCCTGGCCGGAAACGATGGCATCCACCACCTGTTCCTGACCGGGGCGGAAGCTGCTGTGGCCGAAGTATTGCTGCAAAACGGAAAATTTATCCATGAATTCGTCCTTTTCTGGATGAGTGCGGCAAGTTGTGAACATTTTACAAAATTTTTAATTTGTCCGCAAAAACATTTTGACTTTTTTGTATAGATTTGCTATAATAGAGATACAGGAAGCAGCTGTCGAAAATGAAGCCAAGTTGGCAGCGGGCTTTCTGGCAAGGGTGCTGGGCACCCAAAACAAAGGGAGGTTGTCCTATGAAAGTTACATGTACCGGCCGTCGCGTTACGCTCAAACCGAGCTTTATCGAAAATGCGGAAAAGAGGCTTGCGAAGCTGGACAAGTTTTTCCCTGACGAAGCACAGGCACAGGTTACCGTCACGGTAGAAAAAAGTGGGCAGACCGTTGAGATCATGCTGCGCAGCAAGGATCTGGCCATGCGCGCCGAAAAAGCGGATGAGCGCATGGAAGATGCCCTAGCTGACGCCGTCGATCTGCTGACCCGCCGTGTGGTAAAGTACCGCAAGCGCCTTGGCACCAAGCTGACCGCCGCAGCAGCGGAAATACCCGCTACCGAGCCGGAAGAAAGCATGGATATTGTGCGCGAAAAGCACTTTGCCCTGAAGCCCTGCAGCACTGAGGAAGCCATTTTGCAGATGGATCTGCTGGGGCACAGCTTCTTCCTGTATCACAGCACCGAGAACGACAAGATCCAGGTCGTTTACCGCCGCGCTGATGGCGGGTACGGCGTGCTGATCCCGGAAGCATAAGCTGGCAGCTTAAACTTAACCTAGCGCCGCACAAACGGCATAACTTTGCCGCCCCTTTTACGGGGCGGCATTTTTTATTTGTTTTGTATGGTTCAAGGCAAACCCTGCTGCCTTGCGCCCGCGGGACATGCCGGGTTTGCTTTGTGCTTGAGGCGCATTCAGCGCTTGATTTGTTTGGGCTTCTCCGGTTCCATCGGCCAGGTGGCACGGGCGGCAAACAGCAGTTGGCCGGTACCGGGGTTATACTGCGGCACACGGCCATGCTCTGCCATGCTGAACCAGGCGGTAGGCGTCAAAATCACATGATCCAGCACATCAATGCCAACCTGGCCCAATGCCAGAATAATGGCCTGCGTGGCAAGCAGATCCGCATTGGAAGCCGCCGCCAAACCGGATGGATGGTTATGCGCCAGCACAACACAGGTACACTGGCTGGCAACGGCATCCCGCAACAGCTTATGGGTATCAAACTGCACGCGGTTGGGAATGCCCGATGCAATGTAAATTTCTTTGAGCGGGACATAATCGTCATTCATGGCGATCATATAAAACTCTTCCCGCTTGGGGTCGCTGAACAGCGGGCGGATATACTCACAGCACATCTCAGCGTTGCGCAGCTGAACAGGGTGTTCCTTGTGCTTTTTGGATCTGGTAAAAGCGGGCAACATCCCGGAAGGAATGCAGCAGTCTTGCGCTGGCGGGGCCAATGCCCTGCACCTGCATTGTCAATTCTTCCTCGCTGGCATCCAGCACTTGGCAAAATCCGCCAAAATGCTGGATCAGGCGGTGAGCCAAGGGGTTGGTATCCCGGCGCGGAATGGAAAAGTACAAAAGATATTCCAGCACCTCATGCGCGGCAAGGCTGGTTAAGCCATCGCGGGCAACGCGCTCCTGCATGCGGGCACGGTGCTCTTCATGGATCGAATTGGTGGTTTTCTTTTCCGGCATGGGCGCACCTCCTTTACCTTTGGCTGTTCTTATTATATACTATTGTTTGAAGATTGCAAAGAGGATGTGACCCCCATGAAAAAGTTTATCGCAGGCGAAAACGAAAACGGCGTGCGGCTTTCCCGCTTTGTGGAAAGCGTGACCAGGGACATGCCGCGCAGCCTGCTGTATAAAAGTTTCCGCAACAAGCGCATTAAGGTGAACGGCAAGCGCGGTGAAGCGGACACCTGGCTGAGCAGCGGTGATGTGATCGAGTTGTATATCAACGATGAGTTCTTCCCCGAAAAGCCGGTGGTCCCGGCCAAAAAGCCGCCGCGCCGCCAGCCGCCGGTCAAGGTGATCTATCAGGACGAAAACATTGCGGTGCTGTACAAGCCCGCCCACCTGCTGTGCCACAGCGACCGCACCGGCGATGCCAACCTGGTGGATGCCTTTTGTGCCCAGCTGCAGGCCAGCGGCGAATATGACCCCAAGGCTGAAAACCGCTTTGCACCCGCCATCTGCAACCGGCTGGACCGCGGCACCGAAGGGCTTGTGATTGCCGCGAAAAAATACACGGCCCTGCGGGATATGAACGAGATCATCCGCAATGACTGGATGAAGAAAGAGTACCTGACCACTACCATCGGTGCCCCGCCGGCCGGGCGGCATGTTGCCTGGCTACAGCACAGCGAAAAAGGCAACAAGGTGCGCATTCACGCCCATGAAAGCGAGGGGTACAAAAAAATCATCACCGATGTAACGGTGATCCGCTGCATTGGGCCGTTTGCGCTCTGCCGCATTGGACTGATTACCGGCCGCACGCACCAGATCCGTGCGCACCTGGCTTACCTGGGGCACCCAGTGCTGGGCGACATCAAGTACGGCAACCGCAACATGAACGAGAAAACCGGGTTTAAGACGCAGGCACTGTGTGCCCAGCGGCTGACGTTTGGCAATATTCCGGAGGAAAACACGCTACACTATCTTTCCGGCAGGGTCATCAAGCTGGCAGACCCGGAGATTGTAAAGCAGTTTGATGCGTTGGAGAGGAAGCCGGGACAGGAATAAAGGAGTGCCGTTGGGTTAGGGCAATACCGCATAATTCTAAGTGCCGATACGGCGAGCGAGGTGCGGCAGCTGCTAAGCCAAAAGCGCAGATAATACTGGATGCTGCAAAGGTGAGCGCCGCCAGTGGCGGAAACAGCGAACCGAAGCAGGGGCAGCGGTCGCAGAGTGCGAGGGGCTTTTGCCCCCGAAGCACGATGCGGGTACCGCAACCCGACATTATCGAGCATTTTGGCAACGCAGATGCCGTGCCGCAGCCGCTGGAGCGGTGCTTAAGCCGTAAGGCGGGAATTGTGCGGCGTTGCCTTAGGCAGCGGGCGCACGATGTGTGCCCCTACTAGTGTGGTAATTCTAAAGTCTTACTTTTTATGATTTGGAGACTTTCTCCATTTGGCTTTGTTACGAAGCGGCTCTAATTTTTTAGATAGAGCAAAAAGGTAAAGTTTTAGTCTTAACACACTACTACGGGGGTACGTTTTGGGCTTAGTTCCATGTGATATTTGAAATGCGCACCCAAGTTATGCCTGACAAAAAAGCGAATATACAAAAACACCCGCAGGGATCGGCCAAGTGGCTTACACCTGCGGGTGTTGTTGCTTATTCAGCGCAGCTAGAATCAGACCGGATGAGACTTGTTCTCATAGTCAGCATGCAGAGCGTCCACACCGTGCATACGGGCATTGCGCTTTTCGAAGAACTTGGGAGCAACCTGCGGGAACATTGCGTAGGTCAGGACGTCCTCCTCCTGGATGGCGTACTTGGAGGCCTCAGCCTTCAGCTTGTCCATTTCGGGGGCAAGGGTATCGGCAAAGCGGCAGGTAATGGGCTCATCGCCCTTCAGAATGAAGTCGCTGAACTCCTTCTTGATGGGAGCAGGGGTCTTGCCGTAATCGCCGTGAACCAGACCCTTGAACTCCTTGGTGACCATCTTGTAGCGCTCACCCATGATGACGTTAAAGACGGCCTGCGTGCCAACGATCTGGGAGGTCGGGGTGACCAGCGGCGGGTAACCGGCATCCTCACGCACGCGGGGGATCTCCTCCAGAACCTCCTGGAGCTTGTCCTCCTTGCCAGCATCCTTCAGCTGCTTGAGCATGTTGGAGAACATGCCGCCGGGAACCTGATACAGCAGGGTGTTGGCATCGACGCCCAAGGACTTCGGGTTGATCTGACCGTTGGCAATGTACTTCTCGCGCAGCTTGGCGAAGTAAGCACGCACAACATTCAGCTGGTTCAGGTCAAGGCCGGTGTCATAGTCGGTGCCCTGCAGGGCGGCGACCAGGCTTTCGGTCGGCATATGAGAAGTGCCCAGAGCCAGCGGGCTCATAGCGGTATCCACGATGTCAGCGCCAGCTTCGATGCCCTTCAGAATGGACATGGAAGCCAGACCGGCGGTGTAATGGCTGTGGATGTCAACGGGGATCTGATAGTCTCTTTCAGCTCCTTGACCAGCTCGGCGCAGGTGTAGGGCTTCAGCAGGCCTGCCATATCCTTGATGCAGATAGAATTAGCACCCATCTCTTCCAGAGTCTTGGCGTACTTGGCGAAGTACTCGTTGTTATGAACAGGGCTCAGGGTGTAGCTGATGCAGCCCTGAACATGGGCCCCTCCTTGTTGGCTGCCTCGATGGCAGTCTCAGGTTGCGCGGGTCGTTCAGTGCATCGAAGATGCGGATCACGTCGATGCCGTTTGCAACGGACTTCTGGACGAAATACTCGACAGCGTCGTCTGCGTAGGGGCGGTAGCCCAGCATATTCTGGCCGCGGAACAGCATCTGCAGCTTCTGGTGGGGCAGCTCCTTGCGCAGGATGCGCAGGCGCTCCCACGGATCCTCATCCAGGAAACGGATGCAGCTATCGAACGTAGCACCGCCCCAGCACTCCACGGAGAAATAGTTGATCTTGTCCATTTCGGGCAGGATGGGGCGCATCTCGTCCATGGTCATACGGGTGGCCAGCAAAGACTGATGCGCATCACGCAGAACGACTTCGGTAATCTTAACAGGTTTCTTAGCCAATCTCGTTCACCTCATTTTTTAACGTTCGGGATCGTTTCTTTAGTTCAGCCCATGGTGTACAGCACATCGCCGGAGTTGACGGTATCGCCCTTGCGCACGTCAATGCTGGCAATGGTGCCGTCCTGCGGTGCGCTGATCTCGTTCTCCATCTTCATGGCTTCGAGGATCATGACAACATCGCCAGCCTTAACAGCAGCGCCTGCCTTGACCTTGATGTCCAGGATGGTGCCGGGCATGGGAGCGTTGACAGGAACAGAACCAGCGGCAGCACCGGGTGCGGGCAGGTGCAGCAGCCGGAGCAGGTGCAGCGGCGGGTGCCGGAGCGGCAGCCGGGGCAGCAGCAGCAGGAGCAGCGCCGTTGGTGTTTTTCTTCAACGGTGACATTGTAAGCAACGCCGTTAACGGTAACGATCAGGTTTTTCATAGAAATATCCTCCCTTCAAATATTACAGCGTGATGTTGCCGTGCTTCTTAGGCAAACGGGTGGTGCGCTTGCTGGCCAGCATATCCAGAGCCTGAGCGACAACGGCGCGGGCGGTGGCAGCATCGGCAACTGCGTCAGCAGAGCCGTTTGCCACAGCGGCATCGGCGCTGCAGACCTCCTTGGCGTAGGCAGCAGCCTTGGCCTTGGTGGCGTTGACGATGTTGTCAGAAGCAAAGATTTCGTCCTTGTACAGGACCGTGACGGCAGCCTCAGGGGCCAACGGAGCCACGGTGCAGCCCTTCCAGACGGCCACGCGCCAGTCAGCAGAGGCAGCAAAGACGGTGTAAGCAGGGCCGACGGCCTCGCCAGCCAGAATTGCAACCTTGACGGTGGTAGCCTCGGCGTAGACACCGGCCATACGGGCGGCCTGACGGATGCCGCCAGCCTCATCGTCGCCCTCGCTCTTGACAAAGCCCTCAGTGTTGACAACAGTCACAACGGGGATGCTGTAAGCATCGCACAGGCGGACAAAGCGGGCAGCCTTAGCGGTGCACTTGTGGCACAGGGTACCCTTCTCGGTGGCAACGATACCGACAGCCTGGCCGTTGACGGAACCAAGTGCGGTGATAGATGTTGCGGCCATAACCAGCGTACAGCTCGGTCGGCGCTGCCCTGCATCGCCAGAGCCTCGGCAGCGCAGCGGCATCATACTTGACCAGGTTGAGCGCAGCGGCGGGAGTGCTTCGAAATCAAAACAGCGGGGCCAGCCAGGTTGTTGGCCGGCACCCAGGGCAACGCGGGCAGCGGCGGAAGCTGCCTTGACGGCATCTTCTTCCACGATAGCGGCAACGCCCGCCTTTGGCGGCAAACTCAGCAGAGCCGGCAGCCTTGACCTTGTCCTCTGCATTGAAAGGAGCGGTCAGGAACAGCTCAGCGTCAGCTGCCATGATGCAGACATCAGCTGCGGCGGCCTGCACAGCGCTGGTGCCGGCGCAGGTACCGGTAACAACGGCAACCTGAGGCACAACGCCGGAGATGCGGGCGATCTCAGCGGTCAGGTGGGAGTTTGCGTTCAGCAGCTCCAAGCCGCCTTCCAGCTTAGCGCCGGTAGAATTGTAGAACGTTACAACGGGATTGCCGGTCTCAGCGGCCATTTTCAGCACGCGAGTGGTTTTATCCAGATCTGCCGCGCCAACGGGTTCCCCGTTCTGGTAAACGGCATAAACGCTTTGGCCATTGGCACAGCCGAACGCTGCGCTGACGGCACCGTCAGTAAACAGAGGAGAATAGTTCCCCTCATCAAAAAATGCTGCAAGGATTGCTTCCTTGCCTGGCTTATTAGCTGCCATACATTGACCTCCTGTTTATTCAATGAGCAAGATGGTTATCATATGCCATATGGCTTTATTATACTACTTCGTCGAAAAGCAGACAAGTGGAAAGCGCCAAAAAGTTTTGCGTTTTGCCTTATTTTTCAGCTTTTTTCTGCACGGTTTGCCCAAAATTATGACAAAGCCGCCCCTTGCGGAGCGGTTTTGTTTGCATAGAATGTTGTGATTCAGCTTGCTTAGTCGTGCTTGATGGGGCCGGGGCGGCGGGCGGCGGCAGGGGCGGCTTTGCGGGCCGGGGCAGCCTTTGAGCGCGGCGTTGCGCAGGGCACTAATCTCGGCATTTTTTCAGTTCGCGGTACTCACCGGGCTGCAGCATGCCCAGTTTGACCGGGCCTTCAGCGCTGCGGCTTCAGGCGGATGACCTCCAGGCCGACTGCTTCGCACATGCGGCGGATCTGGCGGTTGCGGCCCTCATGCAGAGTGATCTCCAACACGGTGCGGCCCGGCTCGTCCACGACGACATGGATGACGGCGGGCTGGGTTTTTACACCATCGTCCAGCACAACGCCGCTGGACATTTTGACAACCTGTTCCTCGGTCGCGCGGGGGCGCACAGTAACGCGGTACAGCTTGCCCACGCCGCCGGAAGGATGAGTGAGCAGGTTGGCAAATGCGCCGTCATCCGTCAGCAGCAGCAAGCCTTCGCTGTCTTTATCCAGACGGCCGATGGGATACACACGGCGGTCCACGCCGGTGAGCAGATCCATAACGGTCTTGCGGCCGCGTTCGTCCGATGCAGTGGTAATATAGCCGCGGGGCTTGTTAAGCATCAGATAGGTATACTGGCGCTTGCGCACAATGCGCACGCTTTTGCCGTCAATGCTGACTTTATCAAAGTCGGGGTCCATCTTATCCCCCAGCGTGACCGGGTGGCCGTTGACCTTGACGCGGCCTTCATCAATCAATTTTTCTGCAGCGCGGCGAGAGCACACGCCCTGGTCCGAGAGTACTTTTTGAATCCGTTGTTCTGCCATGGTGTTTCCTTTCCAATATCAGGGTAATATCCGCCGGGTGGATTTGCTTATATGAGAATGTCCTCCCGGCATTTCAGTTGAACAGCCCACTTTGGGCCGGGTTCCGGTTGGGGGAAAAATGAAATCTGTCCGCTTATTCCTGCGGGGTTTCGGGCTTGTCCTTTTTGATTAGGGCGCTGATACGGTCCACAAGGTCCGGCAGAGCGTTGATAGCGCTGTCCACCGGGCTGACATGTTCCACCAGCTGGATGGTGCGCACATTGCCGCCGCTGATCACCAAAAACGCGATGGGTGCAATGGAAACGCCCGCGCCGGTGCCGCCGCCAAACATCTGCTTGTTGGTTTTTGCGCCAACATCAGAGCCGCCGGAGGCAAAGCCAAAGGTAACGCGGGAAATAGGGATGATGGTTGCTCCATCCACCGTGATCGGTTCGCCAATGATGGTATTGGCATCCACCAGCTGGCGGATTTTTTCCATGGTAACGCCCATCATGCCTTCAATCGGATGTTCTGCCATTATAAATTACCTCCCTGTTCTGTTTCAGGTGTATTGTATTTGGGGTGTTTTTGGGGGCAGCAGCTGCGGGTCATGCCGGGCATGCCACACAAAGCACACCACTGTAACCAGTGCCAGCAGCGGGCAGAGCAACAGTTTGAGCGAAACCACACGCTGCTGTTTGGCGCTGCCGGTGTAATCAGCCTCCAGCCAGAGCTGATCCGCCTGTATTTTAATGTGGTCCTGTGCGATTGCCAGGATGGTGTTGAGGTGGTCAGCGTCTGGCCGTACAGGATGGCCGTTTCTGCGGCGGTCTCCCCTGTTATCGTCCAGATCACATTCAGCTTGCTGACGCGGAAGCCGCGCAGCAGCGGCCCTCCCACACTGGCGCGCAGCACGCTGAACAGGTGCCGCACATAGCCAACAGGGTCTGCCCTGATTGCCGCTTTGATGCGGTCCACAAGGCCGGTATCTTCTTCCGGCTGTGGTTCCGCGGCCGGTGTTTCCGCTGCCGGGGCAGATTTGACTTTTGGTTTTGGTACTGCCTGTTCCGGCTGCGGGGATGTTTCCGGTGCTTTTGCGGGGCTTTGCTTCCGTGGGTTCCGTCTGCTTTTTTCCATTGTAGGTTGTGCGGGCAGATCCGCTTTTGCAGGCGGCGGGGTTGGCTTGGGCGGTGCGGCGGAAGTCGGCTCGGTTTTGGGCGTGTTCCCCTGCTTTGTTTCTGCCTTCGGTTCTGCCTTTTTTTCCTCTTCATCCGCTTTGCGCGGGTACAGGGTAAAGTGCAGCGGGCCGTAACACAGCTGTAAACGCAGGCCGCCGATATGGCTCCAACGGAAGTGAATGCCCGCAGGCAGCAGCAGCGCCAACAGCAAAAGCAAAAGCAGTGCCAGCAAAATCATGCCGATTATTTTTAGCACCATCAGCACAACCGCCAACACGGCGCTCATTGCAGTTCCTCCAGGGTTTGCTGCACCGGCAGTTCTTCTTCTTTCTGGGGGTCGTCATGCAGCGGGGGCAGGTCGGCCAGACTGCCAAGGCCGAACACCCGCAAAAAGGTATCCGTCACCCGGAACGCCACCGGCTTGCCGGGCAGATCCAGGCGGCCAGCTTCCTCAATCAGTCCACGTTCCATCAGCTTGGACACGGTGGAAGAGGAATCTACGCCGCGCACCTGCTCGATGAAGCTGCGGCTCACCGGCTGGTTATAGGCGATAATAGCCAGAACTTCCAGCGCAGCGGGCGAAAGCGGCGCGTTGCGGCGGGTATCCAAAATGCGCTTGACCACCTCGCCATAATACGGGCGGGTCGCCATCTGCCAACGGTCGCCGTCAAAATGCAGCAGCATCAGGCCGCTTTCGGTTTCATCATAGCGCTTTTGCAGCTTTTCCAGCAGGGTCAGCACCTCTGCCGGGTCGGCGCGCATGGCTTCGGCCAGGCGGTCGGTTTCCACCGGTTCGGCGTTGGCAAACAGCATGGCTTCCAGCATGCCAATTTTATTGCGCTGTGTGATCGGCATCGGCTGCGGCCTCCTTTCCTGTGGGTTGGTTTTGTTTGTTGCGCGGGCGGCGGGCGCGGTCCATCGTCAGGGTTCCGGTTTCATCCAGCCGCACACGCCCGGCGCGGATCAATTCCAGCAGCGCCAGGAACGTTGCCACATTGGTGCTGCGGCTTTCCTGCGGGCTGAACAGCTGGCCCATGCGGCACAGCGTACCTTTCAGCATACCGCGCAGCATGTGGGCCACACGGCTTGCCACCGATACGAACGGCGCGGTGACCAACGGTTCAAACCGCTCCTGGGTGGGCTTTTTGCGGCGCTGGCTGCGGCCCATCAGGCTGAACCACGCCTGCACCAGCCGGTCGGGATCCTGTTTGCGGGAATATTCCGCCGGGCCTTCCGGTTTTTGGGGCTGGCGCACCGCGGTGTACAAATCCCGCGCACGGCTGCCCAACTCCGCCGCCACCTGCTTGCAGGTGCTGTACTCGATCAGACGGCCGGTCAGCTCCGCTTTCATGCGTTCCGCTTCAGGGCTGCGTGGCAGCAACAGGGCGCTTTTCATCTGAACCAGGTGCGCGGCCATATCAATGAATTCGCTGGAGACTTCCAGCTTATCGGCCTGCATGGTCTGGATGGCGGCAGTATACTGCTCAATGAGTTCCATGATATTGATATCATAGAGGTTCATTTTATTTTTTGCCAACCAGATAGAGCAGCAAATCCAGCGGACCTTCAAAATTATCTTCCTGTAGCTTAAAGGTAAGTGTTTCCATAAAACAGCGGATATCGTTCCTTACTTAAATTGAGATGTGCCATCAGGCAATGCCGAACAGCAGTTCCACAAAGCCGGTCAGGTTCAGCAGCAAACGCCACGCCGCGTTTACGCAGAGATTGAGCGGGGTGTTGAGCAGGCCAAAGAACACCAGGAGCAGCACAACGCCCATGATGTATTTTTCATACCGCATGGCCTGAAAATACAGTTTCTGCGGCAAAAACAGCAACACAATGCGGCTGCCGTCAAACGGCGGTACAGGGATCAGGTTGAACACGCCAAGGCTGATGTTCATGCTGATCAGAACATAAAGGAAATCCAGCACCAGCTGGGGCGCCGCGCCGCCGCAGGCATAATATACCACTTTATAGAGCAGCATGGCCGCATAGGCCAGCAAAAAGTTGGAGAGCGGCCCCGCCGCAGCGGAAACAGCCATTCCTCGTTTGGGATTTTTGAAGCGCGTGGGGTTGATGCCAACCGGCTTTGCCCACCCGACCCCGGCCGCAATCATGCACAAAGCGCCCAGCGGGTCAAAGTGGCGCAGCGGATTCATGGACAGGCGGCCCATATCCTGGCGGTGGAATCGCCCAATTTCCAGCTGATAAGCGCGTGGGCGGATTCATGGAACGGGATGACGATCAGCATGGCCACGGCGCGCAGAGCGTAATAATACAGCTCCTGCGGGGAGATCACGCCATTGAGGGCAAAATGATTCATAAAAACCTCAGCATACCGCATAGCAGGCCACACAGGCACATACGGGTAATTATTTAAAGTATTATACCGTACAATCCGCCCCAAAACAAGGGCAGCGGGACACTTTGCGCCTGTTTTTGAAAAAATGTACCGTTTCTGCGGATTTTTTACGGATTTTTTCAAAAAGGGTATTGCATTTTTGGCTTAAGATTTGCTATTATAGTACAGCTATGTTAAAGGAGGTGCAAGCAGAATGGCCAAATGTGCATGTTGTGGCAAGGGTGTCACTTTCGGCATCAAGGTTTCCCACTCCCATCGTCGGAGCAATCGTACCTGGAACCCCAACGTCAAGCGCGTGAAAGCGGTTGTGGATGGTTCCCCGAAGTATATCTACGCCTGCACCCGCTGCCTGCGTTCGGGTAAGGTTACCCGCGCGGTCTGATCAAGACGCAAAAAATTGCCGGTCACAGTTGGTGGCCGGCATTTTTGCGTGCTTTTTATAAGCGGGTTCCCGTTGCTGTCAGGGGCTGCCTTGGCAGTGCTTTTTTGATTTTTATCAGGATGTATCTGATCAGATACGCCTTAGGAGGTTGCTATGCTGCCAGCTGACCCAATCATCCTGCTCAGTTATATCAACACCCAGCTGCGGGATCATTACGCAAGCCTGGATGCCCTGTGTGCCGATCAGGACGCCGATAAGGATGCCATTTGCGCAAAACTGGCCGATGTTGGCTATGAATACAACGCCAGCCGCAACCAGTTTGTGTAACGGTGTTGATCACACCCACATGTTTTCGCACGGCACTTTGCCCCGCAAGTAAGGTGCTGTTTTTTTGGGTAAACCGCAGCGCTGTTTGCTGCGCAAGGCACGCCTGAAAGCTACGGCAATACCGCATAATTCTAAGTGCCGCAGCCGCCGAAGCGGTGCTTAAGCCGTAAGGCGGGAATTGTGCGGTGTTGCCCTACACAAATGGTGACCCTTCCGCAAACACAAAATTCGGCTGCGTTTGTAGAAACAGGCGATGGTTTCGGCTTTTCAGGTGCGCCCTTAAGGGAGGAAAGTATATTTTGAACTTTGTTTTTGTTTCGCCGCAGTTCCCCAAAACCTACTGGAATTTTTGTGACCGGCTCAAGCACAACGGGGTAAATGTGCTGGGCATTGGCGATTCCGGCTATGACGAGATCCCGGACGAGCTGAAAGAATGCCTGACCGAGTATTACCGTGTGGATTCCATGGCGGATTATGATGCCATGGTACGCGCCATGGGGTATTTCACTTTTTAAGTACGGCAAAATCGACTGGCTGGAAAGCAACAATGAATTCTGGCTGGAGCAGGACGCCGCCCTGCGCACCGATTTCAATATTACCACCGGCGCACAGAACGACTTTATTGACCGCATCAAGTACAAGAGCAAAATGAAGGAAAGCTACATCGCTGCCGGGGTACCCGTGGCCCGCCACCACATGGTGCATGAAAACGGCCTGGACGATGCCCGCGCCTTTGTGGCTCAGGTCGGCTACCCGGTCATCGTCAAGCCGGACAACGGCTGCGGCGCCGAGGCCACCTACAAGCTAAAAAACGATGCCGAACTGGAAGCGTTCTGTGCGGAACTGCCGGATACTTCCTATATTATGGAAGAATTCATCAACGGCACCATTGTGAGCTTTGACGGCGTAGCCGACAGCCGCTGTGTACCGCTGTTCTACACCTCCAACGTATTCCCCACCCCCTTGATCGACATTGTGAACTCGCTGGGCGATCTTTCCTACTGGACGCAGAAAACCGTGCCGGAGGAGCTGCGGGATGTCGGGTTTCGCACCATCAAGGCATTCGGCGCAAAGAGCCGCTTTTTCCACTGCGAGTTTTTCCGCCTGAACGAGGACAAAGAGGGCCTTGGCCAAAAGGGCGATTACGTTGCGCTGGAAGTGAACATGCGCCCCGCCGGCGGCTACACCCCGGACCTGATCAACTATGCCAACAGCGTGGACTGCTACCAGATCTGGGCCGACATGGTATGCTATGACGAGCTCCGCCACGAAAAGCTGGACCTGCCCCACCACTATTGTGTATACGCAGGCCGCCGCGACTGCCACACCTACAAACACAGCCATGAGGAGATTCTGGCCCGGTATGGCCGCCAGATGAAGATGTGCGACCGCGTACCGGATGTGCTTTCGCTGGACATGGGCAACCAGATGTATGTTGCCACCCTGGATACCGCCACAGAGCGCGATGCGTTTGTGCGCTATGTGCGGAGCAGGCCCCTGCACAGGCGGCAAAGGACTGATTTCAGCCGCTTTCTATTTTCTCATTATTTATTTTTGACCCTTGACCGAGCACTGCCAGGATTGTTTCTTGGCGGTGCTTTTTGTTGTTTTATATCTTGCGTATTTTCGTGGTTTATTGTTTGTCCCTTTGCTTTAGTTCCCCTGTCTTGCAGTTTTTTCAAAATTCCCCAAACTTTTTTGTCAAAATCTATTGACAACTGCTGTTTTGGTTGCTATAATACAATACGTTGTCAGGCGACAGCAGTACATCTGGGGGTTTAGCTCAGCTGGGAGAGCGCTTGCATGGCATGCAAGAGGTCACCGGTTCGATCCCGGTAATCTCCACCAAAAAGCACCGTATCTGGTTCAGGTACGGTGCTTTTCTTTTTGTCGCTTATGGGGGTAATGATGACCATTATGGCCTATGGGAAAGGTTATTTGCCGTATGGTGGGTAGAATGTTGGGTGCAGCCCGTTTGCAGAACGATGCAAGCATCGTTCCCTACAAATTGAGTTGCAATGTTCATAGCAGATTTCAAAGTTTCTCCGCGGCGGGATGATGGCAGATATTGATAAATATAAAATAACTCCCCCGGCAGCGTTCCACGCGGTAATGCGGGACTGCTGTTTGTCGAGGGAGTTTTTTCTTGCTTATCGCTTATTGATTTATCAGGGCAATACCGCATAATTCTAAGTGCCGATACGGCGAGCGAGGTGCGGCAGCTGCTGCTAAGCCAAAAGCGCAGATAATACTGGATGCTGCAAAAGGTGAGCGCCGCCAGTGGCGGAAACAGCGAACCGAAGCAGGGGCAGCGGTCGCAGAGTGCGAGGGGCTTTTGCCCCCGAAGCACGATGCGGGTACCGCAACCCGACATTATCGAGCATTTTGGCAACGCAGATGCCGTGCCGCAGCTGCCGGAGCGGTGCTTAAGCCGCTAGGCGGGAATTGTGCGGTGTTGCCTCAGGTTTCTTCTTCCAGTTCCGGCTGTTCTGCCGGGGCGGGGGCTACCATGCGCAGGAACTCGGCTTCGTCAATCACGGGGATGCCGAGCGTTTGGGCTTTGGTCAGCTTGGAGCCTGCCGCGGCACCGGCCAGAACATAGGCTGTCTTTTTTGGAAACAGAGCCGCTGGCCTTGCCGCCGTTCTGCACGATCATGGCCTCGGCTTCCTGGCGGGGAAAGGGTGGGCAGTGTGCCGGTCACAACGATCGTCATTCCGGCAAGGGCCGTTCCCTTCTTTTCTCCGTGCCACTGCATATTTACACCCGCATCGGCCAGGCGGTGCAGCAAATCCGCAGTACCGTCTTTGGCAAAGAACTCCACCACGCTCTGCGCCATCACGCCGCCGAAGCCATCAATGCTGCTGATGTCCTCCGCTGCGGCGTTTCTCAGGGCGTCCATACTGCCAAAATGCTCAGCCAGCAGGGCGGCGGCTTTATCGCCAATATTGCGGATACCAAGACCGAACACCAGTTTATCCAGGTTGTTCTGCTTAGAGGAAGCAATGGCTTTGAGCAGGTTCTCAGCGCTCTTGGCTTTGAATTTATCCAGCGTCAGCAGCTGATCTTTGGTCAGGTCGTACAGGTCTGCTACTGAGTGCACCAGCTGGCGGTCAATCAGCTGCTGGGCGATTGCTTCGCCCAGGCCGTCAATGGCCATGGCAGTGCGGGAGGCAAAATGGATGATGTTGCGCAGGCTCTGGGCCGGGCATTCCGGGTTGACGCACCGCAGGGCGGCTTCATCCTGCAGGTGTACCACCGGTGCCCCGCAGGACGGGCAGACCCGCGGCATATGGTACGGCACTGAGTTTTCGCCGTGGTGCGCCACACCGATGACTTCCGGGATGATATCCCCCGCTTTGCGCACCTGGATGGTATCGCCAATACGGACGTCCATCGCTTCGATGATATCCTCATTGTGCAGGTTGGCGCGGGAAACGCTGGTACCCGCCAGAAAAATGGGGTCAAACACCGCGGTGGGAGTCAGCACGCCGGTGCGGCCAACAGTGACTTCGATATCACGGACGGTGCTTTCCTTGACTTCCGGCGGATACTTGAAGGCAATAGCCCAGCGCGGGAACTTGTTGGTGCTGCCAAGGGCCTGACGCGCAGTAAGATCGTTGACCTTGATAACAGCGCCGTCCATATCAAAATCAAAGGGTGCCGCGGGCTTCGCCAATGCGCTGGATCTCGGCAATGGCATCCTCAATGTTGGTATATACGTTATAGCGCGGGGATACCGGGAAGCCGAGGGACTTGATATAATCCAGCGTTTCGCTGTGGGTGGTAAAGGTTTTGCCCTCCACCTGCTGCAGGTTGAACACAAAGATAGAAAGCCCGCGGGCTGCCGTGATCTTGGCATCTTTCTGCCGCAGAGAGCCAGCCGCCGCATTGCGGGGGTTCTTGAACGGAGTTTTATCCTCCAGCTCCTGCTGCTCCTTCAGGGCAAAAAACGCTTCATGCGGCATATAGACTTCGCCGCGCACTTCCAGAAAATCGGGGGCATTGGGGATTTCTTTGGGGATAGACTTGATGGTGGCAAGGTTTTCGGTCACGTCCTCCCCCACCAGGCCATCGCCGCGGGTGGAGCCGCGGGTCAGGCGGCCGTTGCGGTATTCCAGGCTGACAGAAAGGCCGTCGATTTTGATTTCTACCACATATTCCGGCGTAACGCCTGCTTCCCGCACGCGCTGGTCAAACTCGCGCAGTTCATCCAGCGAGAAAGCGTCCTGCAGGCTTTCCATTTTAACAGCGTGGGCCACCTTGCTGAACTTGCCGCTGGGGGTGCCGCCCACATGCTGGGTAGGGCTGTCCGGCGTGACAAGCTGCGGGAATTGGGCTTCGATGGTTTTCAGCTCGCGGGTCAGCTGGTCATACTCGTAATCTTCCAGTTCCGGGGCGTCCTGGTCATAATACAGACGGTTATTATTCTTTTCAATCACAGCGCGCAGTTCTGCTGCACGTTTGCGGGCCTGCTCCAGTTCCATGGTAGTATTTCCTCCGTTTGCGCGGTTATTCGGCTTGCTCTTCCGAGTTTGGTTTGCTTTTTCAATGCACTTTAGTATGCCCGGCTGCGGGCAGATATAGAAAAGGCCGCCCTGCCTGTGGGCGGCTTGGACGCGATATAAAACGAAAAGCGCCCGGCAAAATTGCCAAGCGCTTTTGTTCTGGTGGAGATTACCGGGATCGAACCGGTGACCTCTTGCATGCCATGCAAGCGCTCTCCCAGCTGAGCTAAACCCCCAGATGCTTTGCCGTGGTTGGCTTTTCAACCGGCGACAGGTGTTATTATAACAGGGTGTTGGGTATTTGTCAACTAATTTTTTGAAAGTTTTTGGGGTTTGGCTCACTTTTTTGCTTTGCCGGGCATAGCATGGGCTGCGCGGAAAATAAAGCGGCGGGAGGTGATGCCCCATGCGCAAGTGCCGCAGTGCCGGGCACCGCAGCCGCCATGCCGCGCTTTGGCGGCGGCTGGCATTGGCAGCGGCAGTTTTCTGCCTTTGCTGGCACCTGGCCGACTGCATTGAAGATGCCATGTGGCCCGCCATGCGGGAAGTTGCCCAGCATGAATGCCGCAGCCTTGTGGTGCAGTGCCTGAACACAGCGGTCTATGGCGAGCTTTCCGCCAACCCGCAGCGGTATGCCGGGCTGTACACGCTGAACGGTGGCTGCCTGCTGGGGGACAGCGAACGGATCAACACCGCGCGGGCAGCCCTGGTGCAAACCGCCCAGCAGGCATTGAATACCATGCCGAAAAACGACATCAGCATTTCCTTAGGCAGCTTATCCGGCAGCATTTTCCTGTTGGAAATGGGGCCGGGCTGGACGGTGCACCTGAACCCGGACGGGTATGTGGAGGGGCGCATGGAAGAAACCATGGAGCCCGCCGCCATCAACCGCACCCGATTTACGGCGGACCTTGTGCTGGAAACCACAGTGAATGTTATCCTGAACGGCCGCGCCGCGCTGACCCAGGTGGAAGTACGGGTGCCGTTGGCCAGCTTTTTGTTGGATGGCGATGTGCCCGCTTATTATGGCAGTTGAATGATAAAAGCCGCAGCCCGCGGCAGGCTTCCCCCCTGCTGCGGGCTGCGGTTATACGGTTTTAATGATGGTTGTGGCCACGAATGAATGCGGTATTCCGGTTCCAGCTTATCCGTCAGGAACAGCTGGCTGTGGTAAAGCCCGGCATAGCCGGAAAGCGCATAGGTAATGCCGCACACGATGGCAAAGTACCAAAGCCCCTGCGCACCGAACAGCTCGATTGCCAGCACCAGTGATGCCACCACGCAGTTGCTGGCACCGCAGAACACGCCAGCCAACCCAAGGGCTGCGCCAAAGCCCGCCGGGATGCCCAGCAGCGGCGCGGCCACACAGCCAAAGGTTGCCCCCACAAAAAGCTGGGCACGACCTCACCACCCTTAAAGCCAGAACTGAGGGTAAGGGCGGTGAGCAGGATCTTGACGATCCAGTCCCACGGCAGGGCCTGGCCCTGTTCCACCGCAGCGGCGATGATATTCATGCCCGCGCCGTTATAGCGCATGCTGCCATACAGCAGGGTGAACACCACCACCACACAGCCGCCCAAAAAGGCCCGCACCCACGGGTTGGGCAGCAGCTTGGGCAGGCCGTGCGCAGCGCTGTGCAGCACAAAGCAGAACAGATGCACCACCACCGCGCAGGCCAGCGCCAGCAGCACGACCCGCACGACCATGGCAGGTTCAAACGCCGGGGCTTCCACCGCAAAGCGCGTAGGGGTAACGCCGATAAGCTGAGCAACGCCATAGGCAATGACTGCCGCCGTAAAGCACGGGATATACGCCGCATAGAACACAACGCCCACGTTTACAATCGTCATGGCAAAAAAAGGTTGCGGCAAGCGGGGTGCTGAACAAAGCGGAAAAAGAACGCCGCCATACCGCACTGCACGGCCATGCGGCGCTCGTGCTCATTCAGGTGCAGCACGCCGCCGGCCCACCAGCCGATGGTGCCGCCCATCTGCAAAGCAGCGCCCTCGCGCCCAGCGCTGCCGCCGCCCAGGTGGGTGAGCACCGTGCTGATAAACATGACCGGCAGCAGCCAGAACCGGATGGGCTTGCCATCCTTGACGCAGTCGATCATATCATCGGTCGAAACGCCCTCCAGCTTTGCCGCTTTATAAAATGCCACGATGACAAGGCCGATGATCGGCAGCAAAAACAGGATGGCGGTGTGTTCGGTCCGCAGTTCGGTTACATGCTCCACAGCCAGATCAAACGCCGCACCAATGATACCGCAGGGCACGCCGGTAATCATGGCCAATGCCAGCCATTTCAGCAGCTCTTTTGCGCAGAACCATACGCGGCCCGCGCAGGATACAATTCTTTCCCTGATGTTTTCCATCCGATAGGTTTCCCCCTTCTACTTTGCAATAATTCTGTTACTTCATCGCCTGCAGCTGCACCTGCAATGCGGCGCGGGTATACAGCGTATTGAGTACCTGAATGATCTCTTTTTTGCTCAGCCGCGGCGGCAGGCCCAGAATGCGCAGGAACGTGCGCCGCCGCTCGCTGGCGTTGGCGCTGCCGCTTAAGCCCCACTCATACAGATCGGTATAGGTAATGGGGTCCGTGTTCTGCTGCTGAGCCTGCAGGGGGCCGCGGCCAGGGGCGGTATGCAGCCCCTGCAGAATCAGGGCATCGTCCACACCTTCCACGCCAAGCAGGCCCCTCCTTGCCGGGTTCCGGTTTGCGGGGTTCCTTACCGGGCACGGCGGGGATATAGGCCTGCAGCACGTTTTGCGGCCCCACAAGGCCGGTGATGTAGTGGCGGATCTTAAAGCCTGCGGCGTCGGAGTCCGTCAGCAAAATCATGCCCTGGGCGGCGGCAATGCGTTTGAAGAGTGCCTGCATGGTTTTATCCTTAAAGATAGCAAAACCATCTGTTGTCAGGATGGTGGCATCCACAAGGTTGGCCAGGCGGGCGGCATCGTATTTGCCTTCCACCACAAGGGCCTGGGTCAGGTTCAATTTATTCTGGTTCATGCACGGCTCCTTGCCAGCGAAAGTTCGCAGATGGCTTTTTGCATCAGCAGCGGGGCATCCAGGCGGCTGCCTTTCAAATCCAGGTCCAGCTTTTGCAGGATGCGCAGGCTTTCTTCGATCTGGCTGCGCTGAAAGCGGGCGGCAGTCTGATCCGCGTTGCCAAGGCGGTAGTTCCATTTGCCGGTATACTTAAAATCCTTGGCCAGGTCCGCCAGCGGGCGGCGGCTCTTTTTAGCCAAAAAAGCCCGGTAAATATCCAGATAGTTGCCGATCAGCGCGCCGGTAATAAGGATCGGCTCGTTTTGCAGTTCCAGCAGGGTTTGCAGTTTGGCCAGAGCCTGGCGGGTGTTGCCCGCCGCCACCAGCTTGACCATATCAAAGGTATCAGCGTCCAGCGTGACGGTGCCAAGCTGCTGAATCATTCGGGTAGTGATGGTGGTATAGCCACTGAGCGCTGCCAGCTTGGCGATCTCATTTTGCAGCAAAAACTGGTCGTCGCCGCAGCGGTCCAGCAGGGCGGCTTCGGCACCGGGGGCAAAGGTGGTGTGATACTCCCCTGCCCAAGTGCGGGCCATCTCCTGCAAGGCGGCGCGACCGGGTTTAGCGATCTGTACACAGTAGCCCAGTTTTTCGCATGCGGCGATGAGCTTTTGCTCCCGCTTGCCAGGCTTGATTTTGCCGTATTTTTCTTCCAGCAGGCTGGTCAGCACAAAGACGGCGTTCTCGGTATCGGAAAGGGTATCGCAGAGCTCCTGCAAATCTTTATCCGAATAGGCAGACGGACGAATGAGCGGCAGCATAACCAGCCGGCGGCCGCCAAAGAACGAGATGGTGCCCGCCGCCAGCACAATATCCTCCACACTGGGGGCGGGGCCATCCAGCGTGGTGGTATCGGGGGCTTCTTCGCTCAAAAACTTTTCGGCTTTGGCGGCGGCGCTGCGCACCAGAGCTTCATCACTGGCATAAAAGTAAAACACCGGGCAGCCGGACTTGAGACGTTTTTTCAGCTCGGTTTCACTGTACAGCAAGGGGCTGCACCTCCTCATACACAACACTTTTTGCCGGGGCGCACCACGGCAGTCGGGGTTTCGGCATCGTAATAAACAGGGGTATCCCCCGCTTTGGACAGCCATTTGGGTGTTTGCTGGTTGCACAAAATTGCCTTTGCCTGAATGGCTTCCGGGCAGCTTCCACCCGCGCAGTACAGATCCACTTCCACCGGATCGGCCAGGATCAGCTTGCCCGCACTGGCCGCGGCGTGCCAGCCGCCGACATCCAGTACCGCAAGGGCTGCGGCGTTGGTGTGCAGCAAATCAACTTCCACGGTATCCAGCAGCTGCAGATGGGTCAGGCCCTGCGGCAGGTCGGCAATGGTCAGCAGCTGCGCGGCCTGCAGGGGCATTTCGCCGGGTTCGGTGCGCAGGTCGATCACTGCGGCAAGTTCCGGCGCGCCGTTCTGGGTCAGATACTGCTGCACCGCACGGCCATTGGCGGCGCTGCCGCGGTAGAGCACCACGGCGCGGTTATTCTGCACCGCCACCACGCAGCCATTGCCCGCGGTGCCCACCATGGCCAGGTGTACCACATCGCGCTGCATGGTGCTGCCCAACATAACGGCTGCCACTGCGCACACAAAGCCAACGGGCACAAAGCGGCGCAGCTGCCGGGTACGCCAGAAAAGCGCCGCCAGCACAGCAAAAACAGCCAGCACCCACAAAGTATACCGCACCGGCAGGGCAATGTGTGCCACCGGAAGAGCCGCGCACCAGGCGGCCAGGGTGGTCATCAGGCGCAGCACAATGCCAAGCAGCAGGCTTGCCCCGTGGAACAGCGGGTCCAGCACCGGCACAAAGGAAAGCACCAGCGCCAGGATCCCCAGCCGCAGCGCCGGGCCAAGCAGCCACACCACCAACAGGTTGGCGGGCACTGCGGCACCACTGGCTGCCATGCCATGCAGCAGCAAGACCGGTAAGGTTGCCAAAGTGGCCAGTACCGCAGTCTGCACCGCATCCACCGCGCGGAGCACGATGGCAAGGGGCAGCGGCAGGGCGGTTTGCCGCCTTGGGTTATGGCGGGCCGCATAGCGCACCTGCACAAACTGTGTTTGCCGTTTGGCCAGCGCCGAAGCTGCCAGCACGCCCAATACCCCGCAGACGGAAAGCTGGAAGCCGATATCACACGGGGCAAAAGGCTGCTGCACCCCAATGATGATGGCGGCCAACGCCAGCGCGGTAAGGGAATCCGGCGGCTGGAGCAAAAGGCTGCCCACCAGCATGATGAGGAACATAACGCCCGCACGGAACACCGAGAACGGCAGCCCTGTCAGCCCCATATAGAGCAGCAGAACCGTGATTTGCAGCAGGACCCGCGGAACCGAGAACCGGCTGCGCCGCCGTCCCTGCCCCATGGCAAACAGGCCGCACAGCAGCGCCACATGCAGGCCGGAAACCGCCAGCAGGTGGGCAATGCCCGCCGTGCGGAAGGTATCACTCCATTCGTCCGTCAGTTCGCTTTTCTCGCCCAGCAGCATGGCAGCTTCCACCCCGGCAAGATTTTGTGGCAAGTAGGTGGTTAACCGTTTGGCAAACGCCTGCCGCAGGTGGTACAGCCGGTACGGCAGCGCATCCGAGGTTTCCTGCCAGATATAATCCGCCTGATAGGATGCCCCAAGCCAAGTACCCTTGGCATAGCGGGACATGCGGTAAGAGTCCGCCCGCAGGGGCTGCAGTTGGAACTGCCCGGTAATGATATCCCCCGCCTCGGAATACGGCAGGTCTGTGCAGTAAACCTTGAGCGAGGTTTTGCGGCCATCCAGCTGGGTGATAAGCAGCGTTGCCCGCACATTGCCCGGCTGCCAGGAGGTTTCGGCGTCCGGCTGCACAATGGCGGTGCAGGCATAGGTTTGCCCTGCCAGGCTTTGGGCCGGTTTTACCACGGCCAGCTGGTAAGCAGCGCTCCACACCAGGCCAGCCAGCAGCCCTGCCACGGCGGGTAGCGCAAAGCGGGCCGCCCGGCGCTGGGTAAAGGCAGCAAAGAGGAACAGCGATATAAAAAGTGCCGCCGTCAGCAGCGAGGCCAACGGCGGCAGGTACGCCCGCGGCCAGCTCTGCCAATGCGAAGGCAAGACCAAAGCCAGCCAGCTTACGAGTCATGAGTTTTTAGTGGGCAAACAGGGGCAGCGGCTCAAGGAAGATGATATCCTTGCGCTCGGCTGCATCGCCTTCCGCCAGAACAGCTGCCTGGGCCACAATGGTGCCGGAGCTGCGGGCTGCCAGTGCATCCAGCGCATGCAGGCTGCCGCCGGTGGAAATTACGTCATCTACAACCAGGATGCGCTTGCCGTTCATATAGTCAAGGTCTTTTTTGTCAATGACCAGGGTCTGCTTGCCGGCGGTGGTGATGGACTGATCCTCTACGATGACAGGATCCGCCATGTACCCCTTGACACCCTTGCGGGCGGGGATCCACTGCTTGCCGCTCTGGCGGGACATTTCGTATGCCAGGGGGATGCCCTTGGCCTCGGCGGTCAGGATGACATCAAAATCCGGGCACTTTTCCAGCAGGGCCTTGGCGCAGGCAATGGTCAGCTCAACATCGCTGAACATGATGAATGCGGCAATGTCCAGGTGGTCATTGATTTTGCAGATGGGCAATTCACGGGTCAGGCCTGCCACATGCAGGGTATAGGTTTTTGCCATAGTAAACAACCTCTTTTCACATTTCGGTGCAAAGGAGCCTGCATCAGCCCGGAGGCCATGCAAGGCTGCGCTTTGCCAGCACATGGAAGTGCAGGTGCTTCACGCTCTGGCCGCCATCGGCGCCAACGTTGGTCACAACGCGGTAGCCGCTTTCGTCCACGCCAAGCTGCTTGCACAGGTTGGCGATGGTAGCGTAAATATGGCCCAGCAGTGCAGCGTCCGCTTCGGTAAGCTTTGCCGCAGATTCAATATGCTGCTTGGGGATCACCAGAAAATGCACCGGTGCCTGCGGGTCAATATCATAAAATGCCAGCAGAGTGTCATCCTCATACAGCTTATTGGACGGGATCTGGCCCGCTGCGATTTTGCAAAACAGGCAGTCATCCATCGGTTTTCGCGCCCCCTTTCCCAGGGTGCGGGGCGGTTGGCCCGGCACCCCAAAATTGTACAGTTGTATTATAGCACGCTCAGTTTGCTTTTTCCAGGTTTTCTTTCACAATGCCTTCCACAGCGTTCAGTGCATCGTCGATCTTGGAAGTATCGCGGATACCGGCCATGGCGAAGTCCGGCTTGCCGCCGCCGTTGCCGCCTGCAATGGCAGCGATCTGCTTAACCAGGGCACCAGCCTTCAGACCGCGGGCCAGGGCGTTTTTGCCAACGCCGACAGCCAGGGTGGTCTTGCTGCCATCGGTGCCGATCAAAGCGCCGACTGCGTTGGGCTCTTTATCACGCAGTTTATCCATCATGCTGCGCAGGGTATCAGGGGTGGTGCCGTTCAGATAAACGGTAACAATGCGCACGCCGTCAACCTCGACAGCATTCTGGAACAGGCCGTCGATCTGGCTGGATGCCAGCTTTGCCTTGGCGATCTCCAGCTGCTTGTTGGCCTCTTTCAGCTCAGCGGTCACAGCCTGGGCACGGGCGGCAACATCCTTCATGTTGTTGGCCTTCAGGGCAACAGCGGTGTTGGCCAGTTCAGCGGTACGGTCGTCCAGCAGGTTCAGCACGCCGTAGCCGGTGGTGGCCTCAATGCGGCGGATACCGGCGGCAACGCTGGCTTCGGACAGGATCTTGAAGCAGCCGATCTGGGCAGTGTTTTTGACATGGGTGCCGCCGCAGAACTCAACGCTCCAGCCGCCTGCATCTACAACGCGTACAACCTTGCCGTACTTTTCGCCAAACAGAGCCATAGCACCCATCTTTTTGGCTTCCTCAATGGGCAGGTTCTGGATGGTGACAGGCAGAGCGGCAAAGATTTTTTCGTTCACGCGCTTTTCCACTTCCACCAGTTCTTCGGGGGTAACGGCGTTGAAATGGGTAAAGTCAAAGCGGGTGATCTTGTCGTCCTGGTAGCTGCCGGCCTGGTGGTGGACATGCTCGCCCAGCACTTCGCGCAGGGCTTTCTGCATCAGGTGGGTGGCGGTGTGGTTGCGGCAGATGGAAGCGCGGCGCTGTTCATCCACAGCAGCGGTTACGGTATCGCCTACGCGGATGGTGCCGTCCAGCAGGGTGCAGGTGTGAACATAGAAGCCTTTTGGGGGTCTTTTTTTGACCTGGTTGACTTTCAGGTTTGCAGTGCCGCTGGTCAGGTAGCCGTGGTCAGCAACCTGGCCGCCCATCTCGGCATAGAACGGGGTACGGTCCAGAACGACCAGCACATTCTCGCGCTCTTCATAGTCGGTGGAAACCGCATCGTTCAGTTCTTCGCCGTCAGACAGGGCCAGAACCTTGGCGGTTTCTTTCAGCACATCATAGCCGTCAAACTCGGTCGGCTCAGCGTTCAGTTCACCGAACAGGTCCTCGCTCCAGCCGGAGATATCCTTGGCCAGGCGCTCGGCACGGGCGCGCTCACGCTGGCGGGTCATCTCGACATGGAAAGCAGCTTCGTCAATGCCAAGGCCGGCTTCGGCAGCGATCTCCTTGGTCAGATCAAGCGGGAAGCCGAAGGTATCGTTCAGCTTGAAAACATCCAAGCCGGACAGGATCTTCTTGTTGGTCTCGTGCAGGTGCTGGATCATGCCGTTCAGGATGTTCATGCCGGAGTCAATGGTCTTATAGAAGCGCTCCTCCTCGGTGCCAATAACTTTCTTGATATAGGATTCATGCTCGCGCAGTTCGGGGTAACCAACCTCGCTGGAGATGATAACGGTATCCACCAGATCAGTCAGGAACGGATGGTCGATGCCCAGCATACGGCCATGGCGGGCAGCGCGGCGCAGCAAGCGGCGCATAACATAGCCGCGGCCTTCGTTGGAGGGCAGGATGCCGTCAGAAGCCATGAACACGGTAGCGCGGATATGGTCGGTGATGACGCGGATGGAGATATCGTCCTTCTCGTTTGCACCGTACTGTTTGCCGGAGATGCGCTCCACATGGTGCAGAACAGCGGCAACGGTATCGACCTCGAACAGGTTATCCACATCCTGCATGACAACGGCCAGACGCTCCAGGCCCATGCCGGTATCAATGTTCGGTTTGGGCAGCAGCGCATAGGTGCCCTTGCCATCGGAATCATACTGGCTGAACACCAGGTTCCAGATTTCCATGAAGCGATCGCAGTCACAGCCAACGCCGCAGGTCGGCTTGCCGCAGCCATACTTCAGGCCGCGGTCAAAGTAGATCTCACTGCAGGGGCCGCACGGACCAGAGCCATGCTCCCAGAAGTTATCCTCTTTGCCCAGGCGGACCATGTGGTCTTCGGGGATGCCGACAGACTTGGTCCAGATATCATAGGCCTCGTCATCGTCCTGATAGACAGAGATATACAGGCGGTCAGCGGGGATTTCCAGCTCTTTGGTCAGGAACTCCCAAGCCCAGGGAATGACCTCTTCCTTGAAATAATCCTGGAAGCTGAAGTTGCCCAGCATTTCAAAGAAGCAGCCATGGCGTGCGGTAATGCCGACGCGCTCAATATCCGGGGTACGGATGCACTTCTGGCAGGTGGTAACACGGTGGCGGGGCGGTTCTTCCTGGCCAAGGAACCACTTTTTTTCATGGGTGCCATACCGCTGTTGATAAGCAGCAGGCTGGGGTCATCTTTGGGCACCAGCGGGAAGCTGCCAAGGCGCAGATGGCCTTTGCCTTCAAAATAGTGCAGGTATTTTTCGCGTAATTCGTTAAGTCCTGTCCACTGCATGATCCTGATTCTCCATTTCGTATGCTGAAATAATTGGGATACTGTTTTGCCCCGGGTTTTACCACAGCCAGCCAAAAAAAAGGAAAAGAAAAAACGGCCTTTGCCCCGCCAGACAGCTACAATGCCGTCCAGCACAGGGGCGAAAGCCGTATAACTTCCGTGGTACCACCCAGATTGCAGGCTGTACAGCCTGCCGCTTTGGTGCGCCTTTTAACGCGGCGCATACGTCCGATTTTTTCGGAAGCTCCGGGGCGGCACTGCCCTGCCCGCACCGGGTGTCTTGCAGCTTAGCGGCACCCTCTCTGAACGGCTGCGGATAATGGGGCATTGACCCTTTCAACGCTATTTTTCCTTTTACCCTATGATTATATGCCAGCGTTCGGTGCTTGTCAACTGTTTTCTGCCGGTTTTTCTGTTATAGCTGCATCCAGAACGGCAAGGGCATCCGCTACCTGGGCAAACAGGGCGGCGCTGCTGGTTTGGGGCTTTTGCTGGGAATCCTGCAAAACAGTGATGGTATAGCGCGGAGCATCCGCCGGGTAAAAACCGGCAAACCAGTAATGCAGCAGCTCCCCTGCCGTCTGCATCAAACTGGCCGGTCTGAGCCGTGCCGGTTTTACCGGCGGCGGTACCGGTATGGGGCTGGGCATCGCCGCCAATGCCGCTGCGGACAACGGTTGCCAGCATACTTTGCAGCACCCGTGCAACCGCCGGGCTGCAGGCCGCTGCGGGCTGCGGCTGCTGCGGAACTTGCGTCCCGCCGGTGATGCTGCTGACAATACAGGGGCTGTGATATACCCCATCGGAGGCTATGGCATTGAACATGGCCGTTACCTGCAATGGGGTAACGGTCAGCCCGCCCTGCCCGAAGGAAAGGCTTGCCAAACTGCCTGCATTTTTGCAGGTCTGCCGCGCTGGGCAGCTCCCCCGCCGCGCTCTTCAGCCCCGGCGCCAGCAGAGCCGGGGTGCCAAGGCCAAAGCTCTGCGCGGCATTCAGAATTGCCTGCCTGCCCAGCAGCTGGCCCAGCGCAATAAAGTAACAGTTACAGCTTTTGTTCCAGCGCGCCGCGCAGGTTGACGGTGCCGTGCGCCCGCCCCAGCGCACAGCGGAAGGTTTCCCCGCCGTCTGGATACTGCCGGTGCAGTCATAGGTGAACCAGTCCAGCCCCTGGGCATAGGCCGCCGCAGCCAGCACCACCTTGAACACCGAACCCGCGCTGAAAGCGGACAGACTGCGGTTAATGAGGGAGGTATCATCGGCGCGGATGCTGGCGGCGATATCATCGGGGTCAAATTCCGGCATACTGGTGCTGGCCAAAATTTGCCCGCTGCCCACCTGCATGACGATGATGCAGCCTTTTTGCTCATATTTTGGGCGGCAATCGCTTCGCAGGCACGCTGAATGTTGGCATCCAGCGTGAGGGTAATGGCTGTGTTGGTACCGCGGGTGGTGGTTTGCACCTGCGGCGTGGTGCCCGCCAACAGATCCCCGCGGGCAGTGGTGGTGCAAAGCACGGCCTGGGCATCCCCCGCCGCAGCCAAAAGGTCATCATAGGCCTTTTCCAGCCCGGTCATACCGTGGCCATCCCCATCCAGGTAGCCGATCAGGTGACGGGCGATGGGGGTTGGCAGATAGCGCCGGGCATCCGCCACCATGAACACGCCGTTTGCGGACAGATCATCTTCCACTTCAATCAAAAACGGGGTGATGCTGTTGCGGCGGGCATACAGCTGGGCCTGCTGGGCAAACGGCACAAAGGGAAACAGTGTGGCATAGCTGGAATCCCCCGGTATGCAGAGCGCGTACCACCGCGGAGTAACGCCGGTTAGGGGGGGCGGCCTATCCTATCATAAAAATTGCCGCGCCGGATGGGGAGCACGGTTTCGCTGACGGTCTGTGCCGCCGCGCTGGCGGCATAGCTTTTGGTCCGCCGCGATCCAGAACACACGGCAGAGTACCAGCATCCCTGCACAGAGCATGGCGGTGCAGAGGACAGCAAGGCGGCGGATGCTCATGGGCGTGGTTTCTCCTTTCCTAAGGCAATACCGCATAATTCTAAGTGCCGATACGGCAAGCGAGGTGCGGCAGATGCTAAGCCAAAAGCGCAGATAATACTGGATGCTGCAAGGTGAGCGCCGCCAGTGGCGGAAACAGCGAACCGAAGCAAGGGGCAGCGGTCGCAGAGTGCGAGGGGCTTTTTGCCCCCGAAGCACGATGCGGGTACCGCAACCCGACATTATCGAGCATTTTGGCAACGCAGATGCCGTGCCGCAGCCGCCGAAGCGGTGCTTAAGCCGCAAGGCGGGAATTGTGCGGTGTTGCCCTAATATGTTGCACCAAGTGCATGGTATCAGCCACTTGTTGAAGTATCGCCCGCTGCCGCTGGTTTTATGCTTTCTTTTCTGTCTTTTCGGGTGCAGCAAAGCATTGCAAAAAGATTTTGCAGTGGAATTATTGACAAACGATAATTCATGTGGTACGCTGATGATAGCAAAATTATTGTTTTATTATAATTTTACTTTTGATTTTTGGTTTGCAGAATGATAAATTACATCAAAGGGCAACACCGCATAATTCTAAGTGCCGATACGGCGAGCGAGGTGCGGCAGATGCCAAGCCGAAAGCGCAGATAATACTGGATGCTGCAAAGGTGAGCGCCGCCAGTGGCGGAAACAGCGAACCGAAGCAGGGGCAGCGGTCGCAGAGTGCAAGGGGCTTTTGCCCCGAAGCACGATGCGGGTACCGCAACCCGACATTATCGAGCATTTTGGCAACGCAGATGCCGTGCCGCAGCTGCCAGAGCGGTGCTTAAGCCGCAAGGCGGGAATTGTGCGGTGTTGCCCAAGCAAAATCAGAAAGGATGTGGAAGCGATGAAGCGTTTCCGTGTATTTTATGGCGGGCTGGCGGGGCTTGCCGCGTCCTGTGCACTGGGGGCATGGTTCGCACCGGTCGAGGCCGGGTGGCTGGCGTTCCCCTGGGTCAGCATCGGGGCCGGGCTGCGGGTGCTTTCGTTAAGCGGCAGTGTGGGCAATGTGGCGGCCTGCGGGCTGTATGCCCTGCTCTGCCTGCTGCCCGCCGGGATTGCGCTGCGGGATATCCGGCACCACTGGCCGCTGGTTGGGTTCAGCGCGGTGCTGGGGCCTGCGCTCTATTTCCTCATCAATCCGGGGCTGCTGGCCCAGCGGATGGGCGGCCTGCCGCAAGAAGTTGTCGTGGCCATGCTGGGGCAGCTGATTTGGGCCGTTGCGCTGGCCTGTGCCGTCTGGCTGCTGTTGGGGGCGCTGCATCGGCGCAGCCTGAACACCAGCAGCCTGCTGCACGGGATGCAGATAGGGCTTTGCCTGCTGGACGGCGCGTTTGTTGTTTCCGTGTTTGGCGTGGGGGTGCTGGATTTGCGCGGGCAGATTGCCGCCGTGCGGCAGGCAAACACCATGCTGGACAATACAGCTTTCGGCACGCTGAACCCCACCGCTTTATTTCTGGTCTGCGGCTGGCTGGTGCAAAGCCTGCCTGCCCTGCTGAACCTTGGCATTGTACATGGGCTGCTGCAGCTGGTTAAGCTCGCCCAGGCGGATCGTTTTGCCCCCGGCATGGCACAGGCCGCCGCGCACTGCGGCACACTGGCCGGCGGAGCTGCGGCGGTGGATGTTACAGTACAAGCAGTGTTTTTGGCAGTACAGCTTTGCGCCGCCGGGCAGCTGCACCAGCTGAACAGCGGGCTGCACATTGCCCTGCTGCCCGTTCTGTTTGCGGTAGCGGCGCTGCTGTTCAGCCGCTGGCTGGCCGAAAGGCTGCGCCCTGCGGGAAGAAAACGAGGGGTTCATCTGATGGCGATCAAAGTGTATCTGGATGAACAGCTGCGGGCACGCGGCATAACGGCCAAAGAACTTTGCGCCAGGGTGGGCATTACCGAAGCAAACCTTTCCATCCTGCGCAGCGGAAAAGCCAAAGGTGTGCGGTTCCACACCATCAACCGCATCTGTTACTATCTGCAATGTGATGTTGGCGATATTTTGAAATTTGACGGCGAACTGGACGAAGGTGATTGTGATGAAACATAATATGTTATTCGGTGCGGGTGCCGTTGCCCTGGCCTGCCTGTTGGGCGGCTGCCGGCTGGCGGTACCGCAGGGCGCGGCAGGGCAGGATACTTTGATCGGCGGGTACGCCACATGGGAGAGCATCCCCTATTTTTCCGAGTATTTTCTTTCCGGTGATCGTTCCCCTGCCCGTCTGTACGCGGACTGGAGCAGCGCCGACCGGCCAGAGGGTGCGCAGTGGCGGAATATTTTCCCCAATGTGACCGGTTATGCGCTGTGCCAGAACACGGCGGAGGAGGACGGCGATACTGTTTATCTTGGCAGTGGGGCTGACCCGTATTTCAGCGGCCTTGCCTACAACAGCGCATACAACGGCAGTGAAACCACCGAGAGCATGACCGGCACGCTGTATGCCGATATCAGCCAGATTCGTGGAGATATTACCGGCTTTACATTCAGCCCGGTATACCAGACAGCGGACGGGCAGATCTACCTGGCAGAGGGCCAGCGCGTAACCTGCAGCACGCAAAATCTGGAAGGTTCCAGCCTGTCCCTCTCGGTCAGCGCGACACAGACCGAAAGCAGCAGCTGGGACGGTACCAGCAAAACCGAGCAGGGTTTTGCCGCCAAACTTTCCTTTTTGTATGCTGCCCAAGCGGTGCGGGTGCTGCAGATGGATGCAGATTATGGGGTATTGGGACAGGCCGACTACCCCGCCGCTGCGGTGCCGGAAGAGCTGAAATTTTTGCCGGGCGCTGAATTTATCCTGCTGGAAAGCCGCAGCACGGATACCGCCGGAGCTGAGCACACGGCGCGGCAGATCATTGGGCGCGATGAGCTGGAAGATTACGGGGCGGACGGGCAGATGAAATATGTGACCCTCTACCTGCGCGGAGACGGCCCGCTGGCCGAAGCACACGCCATTGCCCTGAAAGGTTAAGGTGTATCTGAAGTCAAAGAAAATGACGGATATTTCGCAAACACAAGCAGGATTTAAGGCAATACCGCATAATTCTAAGTGCCGATACGGCGAGCGAGGTGCGGCAGCTGCCGGAGCGGTGCTTTGAGCCGTTAGGCGGGAATTGTGCGGTATTGCCTTAAGGCAAAGAGCCTTGGAATCCTTTGTGGACTCCAAGGCTTTTTAACGCAAAATTCGGCGGTGCTTGTAGAAATAGACTAAATTTTCAGATAAACCCTAAAACAGACCACAAACACCACCACCCGCCGGGCGTGTGGGAAAGCAGCGCAATGCTGCTTTCCCTGCCCCGGCAGGTGGTGTTGTTATTTTTATTGTTGTGTTTTGGCCGCTTTGTGCCGCAGCCAGGCAGTGACCAGAAAAGTGATGGCAATGCAGGGCAAAAAACCGAGCGCATCCACGCCGAGATCCTGAATCATTCCGGCACGGCCCGGGATAAAGAGCTGGTGGAATTCATCAGTGCCCGCATAGGCGGTACAGGTCACAGCGCTGATCAGTGCTTCTTGCACAAGCTGTTTGGCCCCGCCCGCTTTGCCTGCGCTGCCAAACAGATGGACGGTGACGGCGGTACTGACGCCGAGAGCACAGTAAATATAAACATGTGCCCACTTGCGAATGTTGGCATTGTCGTTCTGGCTGCTGAACCACTTGGGGGTCAGGCGGTGAGCCGCGGTGGATTCCACTTTTTCCGTTATCTGCTGGCTGAGGGCAGAGGAGCTCTCCCCCGGCTGGGCGGAAAACAGAAAGATTGCCGCCATGATGGCCAATGTAACGCACAGCATCACCGCGCGCACAAGTTTCAGCTTATTGTTCTGCTCCGGCATTCCCGTACCTCCGCGTTCCATCGTGCCATCATGTACAATACACATGGCATACTTGAAAAGCATACCAGTTTTGCGGTGCAGAATCAAGCGAAAAAAAGACACATCCGCATGGATTGTACGATGTTATATTTATTTTATCTTTCACTTTAGGCAACACCGCACAATTCCCGCCTTACGGCTTAAGTACCGCTCCGACGGCTGCGGCACGGCATCTGCGTTGCCAAAATGCTCGATAATGTCGGGTTGCGGTACCCGCATCGTGCTTCGGGGGCAAAAGTCCCTCGCACTCTGCGACCGCTGCCCCTGCTTCGGTTCGCTGTTTCCGCCACTGGCGGCGCTCACCTTTGCAGCATCCAGTATTATCTGCGCTTTTGGCCTAGCAGCTACCGCACCTCGCTCGCCGTATCGGCACTTAGAATTATGCGGTATTGCCTTTATTATTTCTGCTCTTATTGGCTACAAAACCGCAAAAAAGGGCCGCAGCCCTTACGGACTGCGGCCCTACATATTATTCTTTATGCGGTGCGGCTATTAAATCAGTACATGCCGCCCTTCCAAACCACACTTTTGGAGCCGAATCACGAATATCGGGAAACGTAGGCTTTTGTAGAATTATCAAGGCCACAAGCCGATTTTTCCAGATTCTCCGTTTTTGCACGATCCACGCTTTTCTACGCAAATCTACGCCACTTACCGGGTGATTGGCGTAAGTTTTTGGCGTAAGTTTCGGCGTAAGCAATTCCGCTTCATGCGTCGAAAATCACAGGTTGCTGGCGATCTGTTCAAAGGCTCTTTCAACCGATTCAAAGCTGCTGTGCGTGTAGACGTCCAACGTCACGCTGGCGTTGGAATGTCCCATCAGATATTGCAGGCTTTTTACATCCAGCCCGGCTTGCTGAACATTGGTGCAGAAGGTGTGTCGCAGCACATGAGGTGTAACGCGCGGAACAGGTTTGCCGTACGCCTTCTCAAACTTTCCCTGCACGCCACGCATATAGTTTTCCAAGTGCATTGCCACCTTCGGCATCCCGGACTTGTCCAGAAAGAGAAATCCGCTGCAGCCATCTACCAGCGCTTCTACCTTTCGTGGATGCTCTGGTTCTTTTACTACCACGCCGCAACGCTGCACAAACGGTATCTGTCATGGGGAACATTGCGGATACCGCTTTTTGTTTTCGGCGGTGTGACAAAGTAGGGTTTTTCAGCCGTCCGGCATAGCTGCCGCCGAACGTGAATACAGCGTCGGTCGAAGTCAATATCTGCCCGTGTCAGACCATACAACTCACTCACACGCAAGCCGGTTCCCATAAGAATGACGATATCATCATAATAGTTGCCGCCATAGTCCTGAACGAATTGCAGATACTTCTCCTGCTGCTCCTTGGTCAGTGCATCACGCACATAAGCGTCCTTCGGCACAACATCCGACAGCTTGAACTTGAATGGATTCTTGCGAATGATGTCATCATCCACTGCCATTTCAAATGCCGGTCTGACAACGCTTTGCAGGACACCGATGGTGTTTTGCTTGATGCCGCTGTCGTGCAGGAACACGAACCAGCCTTTTGCGTCGGACAGCTTTACGGTCTTGATCGGCTTCTGCCCAAAAGGGTCGGCATGAATCCGCTTGACCGCTGTGTTGTACGACCGAAGTGAATTGGGTTTCAACCCACGTTTCAGGTTCATATAGCGGTCAACCAGATCAGCCACCGTCATCTCTCCGGCGGCGTAGTCGATGCCGTCTGCCAGATCGCGCCACAGTTCTTCTTCTTTCTTCCGCAGCTCTGTCAGGGGATTTGGCGTAAATACAACGTCGTTTCTTGTGTATATCGGTATAACGATAGTCATAGGTGCCGTTTGCTCTCTGGCTCTCGCCGTCCTTCAAAACGCGACCCTTGCTATCTTTGCGCTTTTCAGACATTTAGAAACTCCTTTCTGTGAAAAGCGCATCTATAAGGTCAGTGTCAGTATAACACATCAACCATGCGATTTCCACCCGCAGCGAATGAGAAAAGGACGGTTTCACATTTGCAGCCTTTGGCAGCCTCTCAAATAGAATATGCTTGCTCGACAAAGCAATCGAACAGGCGACGTTTGATCAGACGCTTGTTTCCCACCCAAAGGACGAATTTGCATTTATCTTCGTTCGTAATTTCACGCAGTTTATTGATGCCAATGCCGGAATAGGCCGCAGCTTCTTCCAGCGTCAAGTTGCTTTTTTCCCAGATCGGGACATCCTTCATAGGCAGACCTCCAATTCCTTGTAACCGAACGCCTGTAACCGGGCAGGAAAACTCTCTTTTTCTGCACACAGGCTGTCCGATGCACTTTATACTTTTTCTTATTCTTTTAAGGTTACATGGTTACAGAAAGAGGAAAACGCATCAATCATGCGGCTTTTGCGCCGTAACTGAGGTGTAACCGAATCTGTAACCAGATGTGTAACCGGTGCTCGTCAGAAGGGAAAGCCCAGCTGCTTGGCTTCCGCATCCGTTATTTCGGAGAAATCTTCAGCCCCGGTTTCGGGGCTGGTTACGAGCTCCCAGCCTTTCTGAACGCCGTACTTCGGGTAACGCTTGGCGGTCTTGTGCGCCTGCCAGCCTTGGATATCGCCGCGCGAAATTCCTGTGTTCATGATCTCGCAGATAGCGCGGGTCTCCCACTCTGCCGGGATGTTGGTGTTGCCCAGTGCCTCCGCATAGAGCTGCTTGGAACACACCCGGTTACCCGTGTAGTCCTCCAGAAAGGCATAGATCATGCCCGCCTGCGCGTCCTCCTGCATGAAGTCCTGTTGATGGGCTTGCAACGTTTCCTGCATGGCGGGGCTGAACGCCAACCTGTAGTCGCCGCTGTTGTAAATCGTCATGACTTCTGCCCAGAGCTGGTTTCGATATAGGCGCGAGATTCCTCCTCGTTGTTCAAAATGTGGGTCTCAGCCAGTTCCGCATCCACCGGGATGGGGATAAAGCGGCGGTTGCCTGTGCGGTCACGGGGCAAAAAATCCCGCCGATTGGTCGTGCCAGCAAAGACGCACTGGCGCAGACGGTCGGCAGGATGGGTCTCGTAGGGGACTTTATAGGTCTCCTTCTGCTTGCTGAGAAAACTCTTGATCTCCTCGATGCTCTTGGCATTGGCGGTGGCGATCATCTCCGACATTTCGATAATCCAGTGACCTTGCAGCTTGCGATACATGTTGTCATCGTCCAGCCGCCGCAGGTCGTCCGAGAACCACTCGTCCTTGACCGCCAGCAGCCGAAAAAAGCTGGACTTTCCTGTGCCTTGTCCGCCCACCAGACAGAGCATGGTCTCAAACTTACATCCCGGCTGGAACACTCGCTTGATGGCTCCCAGCAGGAAAATCTTCATAGATTCGCAAGTGTACTCGTCCTCCGCAGCACCGAGAAAATGGTGCAGGACGTGGGCTATCCGCCCTGTGCCGTCCCATTTCAGGCCGTTCAGGTAGTCCCGGATGGGGTGGTAGCGATTTTCGTTGGCAACGATGCGGATAGCGGATTCGATTTTCTTCTCGCTGGAAATACCGTATTTCTCCATTCTCCGCAGGATATACTTCATGTCGGTGTCGTTCAGGGGCTTGCCGGAGCGGGGCCAGCCCACAGGCTTTACGATGTCGATGCGCTCGCTCAACAGGTTCAGCCGGATGACATTTGCCAGCACATGGTCGTTCTGCAGAATCGTGATGCAGTTCTGGATCGTCCGCTGGATTTCGCCATTGGAGTGCTTGGTCAGCATTTCTTTCACATCGGTAACGGTTCGGGGAGCACGTTCTTCGTTGACTTCTTTGCTCAATAAACATCACCTCGTACTATTATTGAAAACGATTTTCTGACTTTTCCGCAGTTGAAAGTACAGATGGATTCCGCTGCGCCTGTTCTGCTGCCTGCAAACGGCTCAGCAGTTGCAGAACCGAATCCCGTGCTTTCTCCTTGACCTGCTCCTTGCCTTTCTGCCGGACTTCTGGCTTCAGCAGCTTCTCTTGCAAGCGGGCAGCGGTGGTCTGCATGGTCTTGAGAAACTTGTCCAACACGGTATCCAACCGATGGGCTGCATATTCTCTCGTGGGTTGCGGAGCCTTGCGTTCAGGGGACAGCACCCACTTCTTCGTGTCCTCGATCATCTGCATGCAATGTCTGCCTTGCGGGGGCGATCATACAGCACTGCTTCGGTCTGCTTTTGCAGTCCGTCTACAAATCCTGCATAGCTCTCGCTGGCAATAACGGTCAGGACGTTGATATCCTGCACCTTATCTCCCAGCACTTCCGCATCCATGCGGTTTCCGTCCTTATTCACGCACAGGCGCAGTCCACGGCCAACCTCCTGCCGCTTCTGTGTGGTGCTGTCACTGTGTTTCAGAGTGCAAATCTGGGAACACATTCGGGTTATCCCAGCCTTCCCGCAAGGCAGAGTGGGAGAAGATGAACCGGGTCGGCTCTTCAAAGGACAGCAGGCGTTCCTTATTTTTTCAGGATCAGGTCATAGGCAGAAATGTCATCCGACATATCTGAGCCACGCTTGACCGAACTGTTGACGCTGTGACCTTTCTTGTCGATGCTGAAATAGCCCTTTGTGGACATCATGCACATCGGTTGAATCCAGATAGGCTGTATAAGCAGGGTCGAACAGGGTGCGATGCTCATTCAGAACCGAAAGATACTCCTGCTCAAAAATCTTGCCGTACTCGCCCAGCAGCTCGTTTCCGTCTTCATCGTACTGGCGGTATTTTGCCACTTCGTCGATGAAGAACAGCGAAAGTGTCTTGATGCCCAGTTTGAAAAGTTCCTGCTCTTTTTCAAAGTGCGAAAGGATCGTTTCATGGATCTGCACCCGGCGCATATCATTTTCGGAAATGTCACCGCTGACATCGCCTTTTGCGCATGGTATCGCCGTTCGTAAAGTCACAACACCCGTGATCGGGTCGATTTCCGACACTACGAAGCCCTTGTACTGCTCCATTTCCCCGGATTTATAATAGAGATTATCGCCCACATCCAGCATATGGAACTCTCGCTTCGTGCCGTTCTGGTGGCTGACCTCCATCTCCACTTTTGCCCGTGGCGGATTCTTCGGGGAGATGATGATGCTTTCCAGATACAGATACTTGTCCGTACCACGCAGATTTTTTTGATCTCAAAGCCTTTGACTTCGATTTTTCTTGACCAGTCGCTTATTGTAAGCATCCAGCGCATCCAGAACGTAAATCAGATTATGCTGCTTGGCGTGGGTAGCAGAGTAATTCAGTGTGAAAAGTGGATTGAACTTTTTCAGGGCTTTCTGAGTGGCAGAGTCCTCTTAGCCCATCTTCTGCGGTTCGTCCAGAATCAGGATCGGGCGGTTGGCGGCAATCACATCAATCGGGCGGCGGGAGCCGAACTCATCCCGCTTGGTGTAAATAATTCTCGCAGCGGCATCACCCTTGCGACCTTCCACGTTCTTGTCCTCGTTCATGGATGCCGCAAACGCCTGCGTGTTGATGATCATGACATTGATGCCGGAATTGCTGGAAAAGGAATCCAACTGATTCAGGTTACTGCTGTTATAGATAAAGAACCGTGCCTTTTTGCCGTAGCACTCCATAAAGTGATCGGCAGTGATCTCAAAGGACTTCTTTACGCCTTCACGGATGGCGATACTCGGCACAACAACGATAAATTTGCTCCAACCATACCGCTTGTTCAGCTCGAACATGGTCTTGATGTAAACATAGGTCTTGCCCGTACCAGTCTCCATCTCAATGTCCAGAGAGCATCTTCCCAGCGGTGCTACCAGCTTGTCCGACTGATGGATGTTTGCTTCTGCCTGCAATGTGCGGATGTTCTGAAGCAACTCCTGATCGGTCAATTGGAGTGCTTCGTTCTTAAAGCCGGAATCGTTGATTAAATCCTGCAATTCCACCTGTGTTGCATCGTCCCCACTGGAAACAAGGCTCAACTGCTGCGGCTGTGCAGACAGGTTTCCCATATCCCGCAGGTACGACACGCCTGCATTGTAGGGCTGACCCTGAAAGACCCGTGCCACCGCATCCACAGCATCGGTCTGGTACTGCTGAATCTTAAAAACTAAACTTCATCTTTGTGGTTTACCTCCTGCTCCAGCATCAGGAACCGGTCAAAATCGCTCTCATACAGGCGATCCTGAATGACACGATACTTTTCGTATTCGGTTTCCGCATGAAGTTTTGCCTGCTCTGCGCTGATTTTACCGGGGCCTGTCAGCAGTTCATTGCCGTTGAACTCCAGAAAACCGTCCAGGCGCTTTGCCCAGTCCTCCATACTCATAGGGATTTTTCGCTCGGCTTGCAGCTCTGCATAATCCAGATACAACGATACAATCCGTTCCAAATAATTCATTTCTTCTTTGCTCAGATAGTTTTTTGCAATCGTCACATCGGCTTTCAGAATTTTTCCATCCGGAGCGTTCTCCCAGGTAGTCAATCCCATGTGCTCTTTGGTGGCATCTGCTCGCTCATAAATCAGTTCTGCCGCTGTATGGCGATGCACCGCAAAATGCATCTTGTTCTGTACGGTCTGGAAGAAAAGCCGCGTCGTTTTTGCGTTTTTGTCATAATCAAACGCGGTTGCGTACAAATCTGTGACTTTCTGGTAAAACTTGCGCTCCGACAGACGAATTTCCCTGAATCTGCTGTAACTGCCGCTCGAAATATTCATCTGTAAACATGTGGCCTTTTTTCAGACGGTCAACATCCATTGTCCAGCCCTGAATCGTATGGTCTTTTACGATCTGGCCCGCCCATTTGCGGAACTGCACGGCACGCTGATTGTTCACCTTAAAGCCTACGGCAATAATCATTTGAAGATTGTAATGATCCTGCTTTCGGCTGACCTGTCGATTCCCCTCGGTTTGAACTGTCAAGTATTTCTTGACAGTTGCCTCCGGCGTGAGTTCTCCATCCGCATAAATACGCTTGATGTGCTGTGAGATCGTTTGCTTTGACACATCATATAAGGTTGCCATCATCTTTTTGCGTCAGCCAAATGTTTTCATCCTCATAGCGCATTTCATAGCTGGTATCACTATCTCCGGTAGAAGCCACGAAGGTCAAATATTCTGCCGCAGAGCTGTGGATGATTTCATTCTTTTTTTCTCATTCATACCATAATACCTTTTTAATACGAAGACATACCAATCAGCCGTCTGGAATCGTCCAACAGATTATCATAGTGTAGCAGTTTTATGTCGCTTTCTTTTTTTCAGCTGTCGTTGCAAAACACGAATTGCAGGATCATCAAAATCTTGCCTGCGGCCTGCAACTACCGCATAGTGCATCCGTGTAGGGTCATAGCGAAAGAATTCTTCGGTCAGAATCTTCGGTGTGTATTTTTTTGAATTCTTCATACAGCACCGCATAATTTGCCGCAATAAAAGGCTTGCCAGTCTCGAATCTGCTTCAGTCCCTTTCTGACAGTCATACCCCAATCGCCATCCTTTACCACGATATTATTGTATGGATTTTCAAATTCAACAAAGATAAACTGCCAGCCACCAGATGCCCGACCTGCCAAAAAAGATAATCTACTACATACTGTGTTCCCAGCGGAAACTCCTTAAACAAAACAGCTTCGTGATGACCAAAGGTATAGTTGCTGAAAATAGATGCAGGGATGTGATAGTATTTATTGTTTTGAATGTACCTCTTGATGTCAAGTTCTGAGATAGACCTATCTCTAAGCAATGCTTCAAAGCCATCACACTGAGCATTGAGTACTTTCTCATCCCTTAGCAACATGAAATCCATAAAGTTATTCGGAAAAAGGCTGGCGTAATAACGCCGGACAGCTTCCGGATAGTAGTGAAACATATTTTTCCGGCCAAACTGAGTTTTTCTAGCGGCATTTTCTTTCGGCATCAATTCGCTCTTTTTCTTGTTCTTCTTCAGGGGCTAAAACCGTAAAAGTCTCGATCATACAAGCCTTTCATTCTTAAAGAACCTTTCTTACTGTATCCGGGCTATAGGTTTCAAAAATCTGGTCAAAGTTCGTTGCAACACTGTCGTTTGCCATGGAGCTGTCACGGAACACGGCATAGTAGGGCTTCATCTGTGCAATGGCCTTGACGGTTTCCTCGGTCACATCATGGTCGAAGCAGGCCAGCAGGAACCCATCTGCCACATTGAACACCTTTTTTGCCTGCGATCTCTTTTCACTTCAATGGAGCTGGACAGCAGCACGCCCAGATCCAGCATCACCTGGAACAACAAGTCCTCCGGGGTACGGTCTTCCTTCACGTTGTCCACCAACGAGAACAGATCCTGCTGACCGACTTCATCCGGTGTAGTACACAGGCTTCATGTTGCTTTCGTCCAGACGCAGGCAGCGGAAGCCGATGTCCAAATCAGCCGGAGCCGTCAAACCGGCATCCTCTTTGATTTTCCGGCCCGCACGACGGATACGCTCCTTGCCGATTTCGCAGATGTTCTTGTAGCCTGCCTTGTAGGCTTCGCTCTTTTCATCTGTTTTCTCTGGCAGTTGTACCATGATAAACTTGCGGTGTCCGCCATTCTCGGCGTTTTTGCTCATCACAGCGTGAGCAGTAGATGCAGAACCAGAGAAGAAATCCAGCACGATAGAATCCGAGGTTAAATTCGCAAGGGTAAGCAGTCTCTGCATCAGCCGTTGCGGCTTTGGGCCACTAAAAAGCCTCCGTCTAAAAAGTTTAGAAACTTCTTGTGCGCCTTCTTGACTATGCCCTACATCCTTAAAGAACATGATTGAAGTCGGTGCCATTCCCTCGTGCTTCAAATCAGTGAGAAATCTCTTTTATTCTGGGTACACCGTTCCCATCCGGACCAAACCAAATTCTATTATCCTGGAGTCTCTCCAAAAAGCTTTTTTGGAGACTCCAGCAGCGTCCTGCTGGAGGCTCTATTACTCGCCCCGAAGGGGCGGTAATAGGATAATGACACTCTGCATTATAAGTTTTTACAGAAATATCGCTCGACATCCATACACCACGGGGATCGTTATCTGGATTCGAGTAGCGGGAATTGGCTTCCTCTGTTCTTGGCAACCGACCTATAACAAATTTCGTTATGTCCTTTGCATACATAAGCACATAATCGTGGCTGTTGGATATAAATCGTGCGTCATTCTTTGGAGAGAAAGCTCTTTCCCAGATTAACTGTGCCGCAAAGTTTGGGCTACCAAATACTTCATCACAACATTTTTTAAGGGTTTCCTGTTCTTTATCATCAATACTGATGAAGATAACTCCATCATCCGTCAACAAATCCTTTGCGATTTTCAGACGCGGATAAATCATATTAAGCCAGTCTGTATGGAAACGACCATTGCTCTCGGTATTCGTCACAAGGCGGTTGCCTTCTTCGTCATACTGGCCGCGCTGTTTTCCATGTAATCCTCGGTGCTCTGTGCAAAATCATCCTCATAGACAAAATCGTTACCCGTATTATACGGCGGATCGATGTAGATCATCTTGACCTTGCCTAGATAGGTTTCCTGCAAGAGCTTCAGCACTTCCAGATTGTCGCCCTCGATGTAGAGGTTCTCACTGTCAAAGCCGCCGGGTGTGCCATCTTTGCCAACGCTGTCTGCCACCACCGGACGCAACGTTGCCGTGATGGGCGCATTTGCCGCCAACATTGCCTTTTTTCTTATCCGGCCATGTAAACTGATAGCGTTCCTCCCGACCTTCTACGATAGAATCGGAAAGCTCCTGCCGCAGAACGTCAAAGTCAATGGCATGTTCTACTTTGCCGTTGCGTTTTACCTCGGTAATGGCGTTGGGGAATAGCTTGCCGATCAATTCTATGTTGCGCTGTACGCCGTCAAGGCTGTGCATTTTTAGGTTGTCCATAACTATAAACTCCTTATTTAGGATAACGATTTCGGATTTCAATTGCTTCTTCTATCAGTTTTTCAATATTATCTTTAATATCTTGATAAATAACCTTACTCGTTACATATGGCGGATCATATGCTTTTTACATACTGCGCTCATCAGAACGTCATTATCATCAAGTGGAGTACTTCTGTGAGATATATAATTTATTTGTCTATCAATGTAAAAAAATCATCAAAAAGGATTGTGTCCTTTTTGATGCCTGCCGTCCCCAATAATCTTCCAGTCCGTGAATGTAAATTCCAACGACTCCTTTTCCAAGTCTCCACGCTTGCTCAATTTCATATTGAACCCACCTGCGTGAAGCTGTATCAGTTCCAATGAGAACAACTATGCAAGAACGCATTCTCATCTCACTGTCAATCCATGCTTTAATCGCCGTATCGCTCTTCAAGCGAACTTTTTTCCCCAACCATTATCAGAAAATATTTCCTGCCCATCTACAGCCCCTATGTTTCTGACCTGTCCAACACGCCAAATATCTTTGTCAAAATGAAAACTAAAAAAGACTTGTCTCTTTGCCATCTTAAATCACTCCTGCAAATTTCAACGACACAATTATGACTCAATAATAATTGGAACATAAAACATCCAGATGCTTGGGGATTGTAAACATTTAAGCCACGTTGCGTTTGCATCATAAAGTTCCGTATTTGAACATCTTGAATCTAAAGAAAAATCTGGAACGATTTTTTCATTCCGTATCTTTTTCGTACAGAATCCGATACTGCTTTTCTAATTTGAGATAGTATGTATCCATCACCAGAAAGCAGATTACTGGAAGGAACGCAATCAATAATATCCATGCTCTCACCTCTGTAAAGGAAATCGCTGCTATCCCTGTCACAATAGTTGCTGCAAATCCTTTGTAAATTGCTGCCGATGTTGACATACGATCAATAACACCCTGTATCATCTGAAGATGTGCAACCTTGTCTTCATGCCTTGTTTTTTTCATTTACTTCCAGCTCAGTTTCAGTATCCATTATTTCGTTCCTCAATGATTATTCAGCCAGTCTCTAAGAGGATTTATTGTACGATTTCCTTTTTTCGTCTTCAGTCACAACGTAATAGCCCCTTTGTACTGGGGTTCTATTTCTATAAAATTCCGTTCCATCATAATAAGCGATATATGGATATATCTGCATGTACTCATTTCCCTTATAGGAAGAATCACTATATCCTTTCCGTTTTAACGGTAATATGGCGATATCTTTACTATTAAACTTCTGCGCATCTCCATATCCCAGTTCCCAATTACACCACTTCGATTCAACTGCTAAATCCGTTGCAAGAAGAATAAATTTATCGCATTGACGAATGCGCTCTTTTATTTTTGATGCCGTCACACCAGAAGTCACACTTGGCATAGAAGAATCTTTGCTGTCAATGTAAGCTTTGACATTATAGTTTTTCTCCAAGAAACCAATAAGACCGCTTAAATCCTCAAGGTCTTCATGTTTATGAGAAATAAAAACTGTCGTCATTCCATAAGATTGATAAATACTGGAAACCTCTCTGGATGCCGAATCCAGTCTTATCCCATCTCTATAATTTGAGAATTGACCACTTTCCAAAATTCGCTTCATTTTTATTTCTTCCTTTCCTGTTCACCTTTCATGCCATTCAGCTTTTGCACCATCTCAAATTTCTTCCTCGGCTGCTTTTTTCCTTACGGATTTTGGCTTCCAGTGCTGCGATCTGCTTTTCCAGCTGCTCTCGTTGCTTCTGCTGCTCAATGCTTTCTTTCAGCGTAGTGCCATTTTCTTCAACCAGAACATTGCCTGCAATCTGACGGACAAAGTTCTCGTATACAGCATCCAGCGTAAGCCCCTTCCAGATGCACCGGCAGATCGTCTTCATCCAGCCAGTCCGTAGAATAATAGCGGTCAACCTTAAAGGCCGTCTTGCCTGCCGCAACCTCCTTGTAGCCGATGAGCGCCTGATACCTGCCCTCGTATTCCAGCAAAAAGAGGGTGGTGATACGGAATTTCCCGGTCGATTTGGCGCAGGACACTCTCATCCAGCTTCGGGGCAGACAGCCGTACCTCGAACACCTCGATCTCCGTCACCTGCTCGCCAGCAGCCAAATTCAGGGTAGTGGTCGCAATCTTATTGCGCCAGTAGATGATTTTGATCTGCTCGACAAAGGCTTTCTTCATAGCCGGAGTAACGGCGATGTGCTCATAGAACTTCTGTTTCGGGATATGTTTGTTAAATTCCGTGGATTTTGGCAATCCCAGCACGGCATCTCACCTCCAGACAATCATTTCACAACAAGGAAGCAGATCAATTCAAAATCATGCAGTCCGGACACCTGACTGAGCAATGCCGTTGTTCCGCCCGCAGAGAACAGGCTGTCGATGTCGCTTTTTCTTCTTTGACATCAATGATCGAGTCAATGGCTTCACTCAGCAATTCGGACATTTCTGCCATGTCCTTTCCATCGTCTGTTTCCCGGTTGAAGCGTTCATACACCTCTTTGATTGGCTCAGTCTTTCCACGGCACAGCAGCCGGATATCGTCCAACATCTTTTTGGGGTTCAGGTAGTCGCAGATGATCTGCCCATCCATGCCGATGTAAACCATGTAGAACGGATGGATGCGGTTCCGATTGTCCACATTGACGCTGTTATTGATGTTTTTCAGCACGAAGATCACTCCCTCCGGCAGTTCATCCGTAGCCGGAACCACCGCATGAAGTCCACGGGGCTTCTTGTCCAGATCACCATTGTGTTTGATGTAATCCAGCAGGTCGAGCCGGAACTCGTTCAGGCCCAGATCCATAATGGAGATGCCGTCCGACATATCTTCGATGTCAACGACCTCTTCCTGCAAGCGTTTCAGCTGTGCCTTGCGGTACTCCAAATCGCCCTTTTCTTCGGGGTTGATAAGGTCATCATCGCCGGTGGAGGTCATAACGGTGATTTTCATGCGGGTCTCCACACGGGATTTCAGGTTGATGTAATCGTCCAGCGTCAGATCAGGCCAGAAATTCACAAGCTGGATGTACTGGTTTCTGCTGCCGATACGGTCAATTCGTCCAAAACGCTGGATAATGCGTACCGGGTTCCAGTGAATGTCATAGTTGATCAGATAATCGCAGTCCTGCAAGTTCTGACCTTCAGAAATGCAGTCTGTCGCAATCAGCACATCAATTTCCGTGGCACTACCGGGCATCAGAACATCCCGGTCTTTGGAAATGGGAGAGAAGCAGGTCAGCACGTTGTTGAGTGTTGCCTTGAAGCCTTTGATCGTGGTACGTCCGTCAATCGAGCCGGTAATTACAGCGGTATTCAGCCCATATTTCTGCTTTACAAACGCACTCACATTGTCAAAGAGGTACTCTGCCGTATCCGAAAATGCAGAGAAAATCAGCACTTTTCTGTTGCCGGCATTGATCGGGTGCTCAATTTTTTCAGACAGCAGCTTGAACAGTTCTTGCAGCTTTGTGTCATGCTGCGGCGTGATATCTGCCACCATAAAGGTCAACAGCTCCAGAATTTCTGCATCTTTCCGAAGCTCCGTACGCCAGCTCTTCCAGTCCATATCCGCAAGGTCGATTTTGACTTTTTGCCGACGGTGAAAAAATCAGTGTTTTCATCGTCCATGTCAAAATCGTCTCCGGTCATGTCGTACATATCCAGATCGGCATGGCCGGAGCGTTCAAACTGGTCAATGGACTGAATCGTACCATCAATCAGCTTCTTGATGCGTGTCAATGTCAGCTGGAACGAGCATACAGAGCTTTCCAGCCGCTTCAGCAGGTTAATACTCATCAACCGACAAATACCCTGCTCACGGCCTCTCTGGGTCAGATTTTTTCTCCCTTATTGTGCGACAGCTCCTGATATTTCTGGATCTTACTTGCGAAGATGTAGTTGGAGGGCATATAGACGCACAAGCTCAGCTGAATCAGCTGCTCATAAATTTCGTTGTAGTTGATGGCATTATTCAGGTCTGTCAGACATGGCCGAACGGAGATCGGCTTCAACCGCTCTGGGAACTTTCCGATAGCGTTGGTGTTGTAGTACTTCTCGATATGCTTCCGAGAACGTGCGATGGTAACACTGTCCAGCAGCTCGAAGAAATCGAAATCCAATGTCCGCAGCAGCGCATCCGTGGTTCTCTCTTCTGGTTTCAGTTTGCTCCATGCGTTAAAGGCTTTCTGCGCCTGCTTAAAGATGTCCTCAATGCTTTTTGAGGTGTTCAGCTTTTCATCCAGATACTGGAGCTTCCCTCATAGGCAAGAGCCAGCTGATTTTTTCAAATCCACAAAGCGGTTGTTGACCGGCGTTGCCGAAGGCATCAGCACCTTTGGTCTTAACTCCGGCACGGATCACCTTGTCCATCAGCCGCTGGTAACGGTTGTCCTGCGTCTTGCTGTGCGTACCGATGCCGTTGCGGAAGTTGTGCGATTCATCAATGACGACCAGATCATAGTTGCCCCAGTTCAGACGATCCAGGTCGAGGCCATTCGACTTTCCGCCGCTTCTGGACAGGTCTGTATGGAACAGGACATCATAATTCAGCCGATCCGATGCAATCGGGTTGTTCACATAGTTGTCCTTATAGGTATTCCAGTTTTCCGCCAGCTTTTTGGGACACAGCACCAGAACCGACTTGTTTCGATTCTCATAATACTTTACGACTGCCAGTGCGGTAAAGGTCTTGCCAAGGCCAACACTGTCCGCAAGGATGCAGCCGTTGTACTTTTCCAGCTTATTGATGATAGCAAGTACCGCATCCTTCTGGAAGTCGTACAGCAGACTCCAGATTTTGCTCTGCTTGAACCGGTTGCCTCATTCGGCAGTTCGTCTTCTGAGATGTCGTCCAAAAAACTCGCTGAACACATGATACAGTGTCATAAAGTAGATGAACTCCGGGGGAATTTTCAGCATAAGCCGTGCTGATATTCTCCAGTACTACATCTGTGACATCCTGCATTTTGTCCCGGTCGTTCCACAGGGTATCGAGAACAACTTCATGTACTGCTGTGCGAACGGAGCCTCCATGCAGTTGACCATGTTGTAGCTGTTATTTCCGCGCTCACAGCCAATATCAACTGTCGTAAATCCGCCAATCGGCATATAGGCGGTCTGTGCTGCGCCGGAATCCACAGTCATAAAGCCAGCCATATTTTCACCGGTGGTGTTCGATTTGAACGTAGCCTTCCTTCTGATCCAGTCTGCACACTCCTTTGCGATGGCTCTCTGGGTCATCTCATTGCGCAGTTTGATTTCAAACTCTGTACCGTAAAGGCTTGTTTCACGAGAAATGCGGGGAATGTAGAACTCCCGCTTCTGCTTTTCAGCCTTTTCTTTCACAAACGTGGGGGATGTAAAGATAAATTCAAACTCGTCTATGGTTTCCAGCTGCTTCTTTAGCTCTTTGTAAGCATACATCGAAAAGCAGGCTGCCGCAATAGACACCCTGCTGCCTTTTTTGATTTCCACTCGCAGATCATCTCGAACGGTATTGGTGATGTTATCCAGAATTTTCATATCATCCACCGGTTTTATGCTTATCCGCATTCTTTTTATAGCCTTGACTATGAAGGCGCTCTTACAAAACTCTATTTCTATTATATCACCCGCTTTTTTCCCCTGTAAACGAAAAAGCTGACGGTGTGTAGCGTGCAGCATCCATCAGCTTTTCGTGATACAAAAATCGGCACCCACTTTTCAGCGAGTGCCGATTTTGTTACCCTATAGTGCGCTTTGATTTTTGGCGTAAGTGGCGTAAGTTTGGCGTAAATCCGCTTTTGCGCACTCCAAAAATCAAGGATTCATGCGGTTTTTTGGCAGTTATTAGTACATGCCGCCCATGTCACCGCCGGCGGGGCTGCCGGTGCCGGGGCTCCGGCAGGTCAGCGACCAGGCTTTCGGTGGTCAGAACCATAGCGGCAACGCTGGAAGCATTCTCCAGAGCGGAGCGGGTGACCTTGGTCGGGTCAACAATGCCGGCTTCGATCATATCGTCAACATATTCTTCCTTCTGGGCGTCATAGCCGTAGTTGGGCTTGCCGGCCTGCAGAATGTTGTTGATGATAACGCTGCCTTCCAGGCCAGCGTTTGCGGCGATCTGGCGCAGAGGAGCTTCCAGAGCCTTGCGGACGATCTTAGCGCCAGTGCGCTCATCGCCTTCCAGCTCGCTGACCAGCTTATCAACAGCGGGGATAGCGTTGATGGTAGCGGTGCCGCCGCCAGCAACGATGCCCTCTTCAACAGCAGCCTTCGTTGCGTTCAGGGCGTCCTCGATGCGGAGCTTCTTCTCCTTCATCTCAACCTCGGTAGCAGCGCCGACCTTGATGACGGCTACGCCGCCAGCCAGCTTGGCCAGGCGTTCCTGCAGCTTTTCACGGTCAAAGTCAGAGGTAGCGGAAGCGATCTGGGAACGGATCTGGGCAACGCGGTCAGCAATGGCCTGCTTATCGCCAGCGCCACCGACAATGGTGGTATTCTCCTTGCCAACCTTGACCTGGCGGGCGCTGCCCAGCAGCTGGATGGTAGCGTCCTTGAGCTCATAGCCCAGGTCGCTGCTGATGACGGTGCCGCCGGTCAGGATGGCGATATCCTGCAGCATTTCCTTGCGGCGGTCGCCAAAGCCGGGAGCCTTGACAGCAACCACATTCAGGCCGCCGCGCAGACGGTTGATGATGAGGTTGGACAGTGCGTCGCCCTCAACATCCTCAGCGATGATGAGCAGCTTGCGGCCGGACTGGATCACGGACTCCAGCAGAGGAACGATATCCTGGAACACGCTGATCTTTTTATCGGTGATCAGCACGCTGCAGTCCTCGTAAACGGTTTCCATCTTCTCGGTATCGGTGACCATGTACGGGGGTAACGTAGCCACGGTCAAACTGCATGCCTTCCACTACCTCGGTGTAGGTTTCAGCAGTGGTCTTGTTCTCCTCAATGGTGATCACGCCGTCAGCAGTAACCTTTTCCATAGCGTCAGCGATCAGCTGGCCGATCTGTGCATCACCGGCAGAAACGGTACCGACACGGGCGATATCCTTGCTGCCGTTGACTTTCTGGCTGTGTGCCTTGACGGCCTCAACAGCGGTGTTGACAGCCTTCTGGATGCCGCGCTTGATGTCCATCGGGTTTGCACCGGCGGTAACGTTCTTCATGCCCTCGGTAACAAGAGCCTGTGCCAGAACGGTAGCGGTGGTGGTGCCGTCGCCGGCAGCATCATTGGTCTTGGTGGCAACTTCACGCACGAGCTGTGCACCCATGTTCTCGAATGCGTCTTTCAGCTCAATTTCCTTTGCGATGGTAACGCCATCGTTGGTGATGACCGGGCTGCCGAACTTCTTGCCCAGAACAACGTTGCGGCCTTTGGGGCCCAAGGTGATCTTAACGGTATCAGCCAGCTGGTCAATGCCGGCGCAAAGAGCCTTGCGGGCGTCTTCGCCCTGCTTAATCTGTTTTGCCATAAATCAGCATCTCCTTTTTTTATCAGTAAAGAACAGTTAAAGTTTACTCAACGATGGCCAGGATATCGCTCTGGCGGACAATGGTGCATTCCTCGCCGTCAACCTTGACTTCGGTGCCGGAGTACTTGCTGGTGAGGACCTTATCGCCAACCTTGACGATCATCTCAACGTCTTTGCCATCGACATTGCCGCCGGGGCCGACTGCGATAACTTCAGCAACCTGCGGCTTCTCCTTGGCGGAACCGGTCAGGATCAGGCCGCCCTTGGAGGTTTCTTCTTCTTCAACGAGTTTGATCACAACGCGATCAGCAAGAGGTTTGATTTTCATGATGAAATATCCTCCTATAATTAAAGTTTCTTTGAAACATTTTGTTTAGCACTCTTTTTCTCCTGAGTGCTAAATCTATTATAGCGTTCCTTTGCCAAAAATCAACCCCTTGAAGTATAAAATTTTTGTGAACAGTGTTTTTTGTCGTTTATTCGTTGTAATTTATTAGCGCTCCGGGCTGTTTTCTATCTGTTTTTTGGTCTTGGCTGGCAGACTGCCCGGCTGAATGGCACACTGGCACTGCAAATAAAGGCGTGCTTTGGTGGGGATCAGCCTTCGCCGGGGCGGTGCCAGTTCAGGGGTAAGCTCCGCCCGCAGCGCCCCCTGCGTGCTGCCATAACGGTTTTGCAGCCAGAAACACAGGTCGAGCGGGTCGGCATCCGGGCCGTTTATTCCGTACAGTGCCGTTATCAAACCGTCAAATTCCCGGTTGGCGGCTGCGGCAAATGCCACCTGCAGTTCGGCATCCAGGCGGGCGGCGGGAGTCAGGTCTTTCAGTTCCACATCCCGCAGGGTCAGGTTTACCCGCACACTGCCGGGGGCCAGCACCTGCACATCGGCGGCGGCTTTGGCGGCAAGGTACAGGTCATCCGGCAACGTGCAGTCCAACCGATGGGCCTGACCGCACAGAATAGCTGCCAGCTGGGCAGCCAACGGGCTTTGCGTCTGGCGGGCTGTATTGGCAGCGGTATCATAAAACAGCATGGCGTATTCCCCGCCCGCACTGACGGGCACAGCGGCGGTTTCGGCGTTATCAAACAGGGTTTGCAGGCCGCAGTGCAGCTGCTGCTTTTCTTCCAGAGCTTTCAAGTTTTCGTACAAGGTCGGCGTTTGGTCCTGGATGGGCATCTGCACGGCAGGATCCAGCACAAACACGGCGATTTCCGGCGCGGGGCGGGCGGTGCTTTGCAACAGCTGAGCGATTTCTTCTGCCAGCGGCCAGCTGCACCTGGCAGGCAGAACGGCAAGGTCCATCAGGCCGTAAAACGGCTGGCCGTTCATGGTTTGGGCGGCGGCATTCCAGGCGGCAGCACAGGTAGCGCCGCTGCCGGTAAAGGTTTTGCAGGCGGCGGAATCCTCGCTTTGCTGGTCACTGGTCAAAAGCGTGACCGTGCAGCCGGCATCCTGCGCGGTAAAAAACACCGCCCGCACAATTTCCCTGTGGGAAAGCAGCTGCCCGCCGCAGCCCGCCAACAGGCAGCCCAGCAGCACCGCCGCCATCAGGCGGGATGTTTTATGCATGATACCAGCCATTGGCAGCCTCCTGTTACCATCACAACCGCAGCGAAGCCCCAGCAGACGGCACTGCGCCAATAAAATGCCTGTTCCAGCGGCACGGTGCGCAGCACAGCACACAACAGAGCCATGCCGCCAAAGTACAGCGGGTAACGGTCCAGCCCGGCGGCAGCGCTGCCCGCCCCGGCGCGGCCACCCCACAGTTCCACCATGGCATACAGGTACAGTGCCAGCCGCACCGTGACTGCCATGCACCACAGCAAAATTTGCAGCCATTCCAGCCGGTTAAAAATTGAAAGCGCCCCGCACTGTGCAGCCCCCTGCACCGGGGTTTGGCGGGTGGGCATGGCCGCGCCAAAAAACAGCTCCAGCAGCAGGTGGACCGCGGCATCAAAGCCCAGTGCTGACGCGGCAAATGTTACTGCCTTGCGGCAGCGCTGGGCGGGCTGCGGAGGCCAAAGGGCAAACAGCAGATATTCCGGCGGGAGCGCCAGCTGAGAAACAAACGCCGCCTGCCAGTCCTGCCCTGTCAGCGGTGCCGCATGCAGGTTGGGTACACGCAGGCGCGGCGCGACCGAGAGTACCATGATTGCCATACACGCGGCACCGAACACCAACAAGGCGTTGGCCGTCTGGCGCAGGGCGGGCTCCCGCCGGAGGTAGATGACCGGTGCCAGCACAACAAAACAGGTGCCCGCCAGCCCCAGTGTACCGGGGTACACGCTGCCAAACAGGGCGTGCAGGCGCAGAATTTCCAATGCTGAACTGATTGCCAGCAAAACACAGAGAACTTTTTGCAGCAGGGCGTTTTCCTGCCAGCTGGTCGACACTAACAAAAGCACAGCGGCCAGCACCGCCGCGCTGGCGGGCAGAGCCAGCAGCCCTGCCCGCGCCCAATAACCGGTGTGCAGCCGCAGCAGCGTATCGGCCAGAATGCTGAGGAGCAGCACGGGGTAAAAAATCCACATTACTCTTTTTGCATGGCGCGGAAGCACCTCCCTTTTGTGCCAGGCGGGACCAGATGGCCCGCACAAAACCATCCCGCAAGGCTGCCTTGCCCGGCGGCATGAGCGGGTAAAGATAATCATAACCGAACGGGTCGCTGCCGCAGGCCATGGCCAGAATCAGCAGCGCCCCGCAGGCCAGCCCTGGCACACCGAACAGTCCCGCCAGCAGTATGACCGCAAAGCGGAACAGAATCGACTGTTCATACAGCGCCGGGACTGCCAGGGTGGCGATGGTGGCCGCCGCGGCCATGGTGAGCACCGGCACGCTGATGATGCCCGCCGAGACAGCGGTTTCGCCAATGATGAGCGCCCCCACAAGGCTGACGGTGTGGCTGATGGATTTGGGGGCGCGCAGCCCGGCTTCACGCACAATTTCCAGCAGCAGGGTCACGGCCAGCATTTCCGGCATGGGCGGTAGCGGCGTGGAGGCTTCGCCCTGGGCCAAGTTTGGCCAGCAGGTGCACGGGGATCAGCTCCGGCGCAAAGCTGACCGCCATGACATACAGCCCGGCCCAAACACCGCCAGCAAAAACGCCAGATATTTGAGCAGGCGGATGAGACCGGCAAACACTGCGCCAGAAGAATAATCGTCCAGGCATTCAAAGTGCTCGGCAAAAAAGCTGGGCACCACCATGGCAAGCGGGCTGCCGGATACAAGGATAACGATTTTGCCCTCACAGATGCGGGCGCAGGCGGTGGCCGGGCGCTCGGTATAGGCTGCCGCGGGGAAAAGGTTGAGCTTGTCCTGCTTGAGGAACGAGGCAAAATAGGTGCTGTCCAGCAGGACGGGGATTTGTACCCCGGCCAGCCGCTGTTTGAGGGTTTGCACCACATCCGCCGGGGCCAGGGCGGTATCATAACAAATGGCGTACTCGGTTTTGGCACGGGTGTTGGCGGTGCAGATCTCCGCCGTAAAGCTGCCGGTGCGGAACTGGCGGCGCAGCTGGGAAATGTTATTGCGCAGGTGCTCGGTAAAGGCATCCTGCGGGCCGCGCATGTTGCCTTCCCCGCTGGGGTTGGTCACGCTGCGGCCCGGCATATCCTGGGTGGAAAACGCCAGCGCCTGGCCGCTGCCCTCCACCAGCAGCACGGCCATGCCGCCGGCGAGGGCTTCCACCAGCTGGGTACGGGTGGTGATGGGGGTTTGCTCTGTGGGTAGGCAGCTTTGCTCTGCCAGGTACTGCACCAGCTGCGGCCCGGCCTTGCAGCCCGGCACGCCTTGACCCAGTGCGTGCAGCACCATGATGCAGAGTTTTTCCGGCGAGGAAAGCCCCGCAAACATGGCGATGCAGCAGCGGCAGCCGCAAATCGTAAAGCTTTTGGTATAGAAATCCGATGAGCCGCCAAACATAGTTTGCAGAAACGCCTGATTTTCAGCAAGGGCCTGCCCCAGCGGCTGGTTATCCGCAGTTGTCATGTAATCACCTTCCCTTGCTGTCATTCAGTGTGACCCAAAAACGGCAGGGATAAACGCAGGAGGTGTTTTTTATGCTTGCATCGGTTTTGCATACCGTAATTATTTATGCTGTGGTTATTTTTGCTATGCGGCTGATGGGCAAGCGGCAGCTGGGGGGAATTGCAGCCATCCGAGCTGGTAACAACGTTCATGATTTCCAATGTTGCCTCCATCTGCATTGATGAGCCGGATCTGCCGCTGCTTTCCAGCCTGGTGCCGATTTTATTGATTGCGGCGCTGGAAATATTGAACTCAACCGCCGCCTATTACCTGCCCGGCTATGCGGCGCTGCTGTTTGGGAGACCGGTGACGGTAATCCAGGATGGGCAGATCCGGCAGGATGCACTGCGGCATCTGCGCATGACGCCGGGCGATCTGATGGAAGCGCTGCGCGGCAAGGATATTTTTGACCCGCGGCAGGTAGTATGGGGTGTGGTGGAGCCCAACGGGAGCATCAGCGCCGCGCAAAAAATGGCGGACGACAGCCCGCTGCTGCCGCTGTTGGTAGACCAGGAAGTTTACCCCGAAAATCTGGCCCAGCTGGGGCGCAATGAAGCCTGGCTGGATACCGACCTTGCCAGGCGCGGGATACGGCGGGCAGAGGTACTGGCTTACCTTGGCAATAAGGAAAGCTGCGTTGTGATACAAAAAAGACCGCCCAGAACGGGCGGTCTGAAAAAACCGGAAAGTACAGGTGGTTTTTGAATGAAGCGCAACTGGTATGCTATCGCCATTCTGGTCCTGCTGGCGGCGGTGCTGCTTGGCTGCAAACAGTATGTAAGCACCACTGCGGGCAGCCTGCGCGCCCAGGTGCAAAGCGCTTATGCGCAGACACTGACGCAGCAGTACCCGCAGGCGCAGCAGGCTTTCCGGCAGGCCGCGCACAGTGCAAGGCAGGCCAGCAAAAAGCTGGGGCTGCTGGTGCGCCGCAACGCGCTGGATCGCATGAACGAAACCATGGCGGTTTTGCCGCAGTATGCCAACCCGGAAAACCAGGCCGACCTTGCGGTGGAAGCTGCACGGGTGCTGGCGCAGATCGACCAGCTGGAGCAGTGCTTTACGGGCACATTTTAGCCCTGCATACCGCCGTTTTTGGCGCGGGAATCCAGCATGTCTTTCAGCTCATCCATAAAGGTGTTGACATCGCTGAACTGGCGGTAGACGGAAGCAAAGCGCACATAAGCAACGTCGTCCATCTTTTTTCAGCTGCTCCATGGCAAGGTCCCCAATATAGACGGAGGTCACTTCCCTGTCGTAAGAGTTCAGCAGCACCTGTTCAATGCGGCTGACGGCGGCATCCAGCTGCTCATAGCTGACAGGGCGCTTTTCGCAGGCGCGCAGCATGCCATTGAGCAGTTTCTGGCGGTCGAACACTTCACGCGAACGGTCTTTTTTGATGACCATCAGGGGCACAGTTTCCACGATCTCATAGGTGGTAAAGCGTTTTTTGCAGGAAAGGCACTCGCGGCGGCGGCGGATCTTTTCGCCGTCCTCCGTGGGGCGCGAATCAATTACCTTGGATTCATCGGCACCGCAGTACGGGCAACGCATAGCAAAGTTCCTCCTGGTTTACGCTTTCTTGGGGGCGGGGGCAGCCTTGCGGGTCTTATAGCTGACCCACAGCTGGGTTGCAATACACATGGTGCTGTAAACACCGCTGACCATACCAAACAGCAGCGGCACCGCAAAGGTGAAGATGCTGTCCAGCTTGAAGATGATGGACACCACGCAGACGATTGCCAGTGCAATGCAGGTGGTGATACTGGTCATCATGGAACGGCCAAAAGCTCTGGTTGATGGACAGGTTGACCAGCTCCGGCAGGGACATCTTTTTGCCGTAAAGGCCGGTGTTCTCGCGGATACGGTCATAGATAACAACGGTATCGTTGATGGAGTAGCCCAGAATGGTAAGCATAGCTGCAATAAAGTTGCCGTTGAGGGGAATGCGCAGCAGAACAAAAGACGCCATACACAACAAACATATCGTGCAGCAAAGCAACGATTGCCATGGCACCGGCGGACCAGCCGCCAATGCGGCGGAAACGCACGGCAACGTACACCAAAATCAGCACGCAGGCAGCCACAACAGCCACAACGCTCTTGGCCAGGAACTCGTTGCCGATGGTGGGGTTGACGTTGCTGACTTCCTGCTGGACAAACTGGTTGTCCGGGTAGGTGGTGTTCAGGGTTTCGATCATGCGGTCCAGCTGCTCGGTTGAAGAGTGTCTCGCTGCCGGGCAGGTTGATGGTCAGGGTCTGTGCACCGGAAACATCAGTGCCGGTCTGTACGGTCAGGTTGCTCTGGCCCAGCTCGGCGGCTACCGTCTGCTTGACATTGTTCAGGTCAACATCGCCCTGGTAGCAAACGGTAACCATAGCGCCACCCTTGAACTCGATATCCATGGTAACGCCGAAGACAAAGCTGAACACCAGCACCACGGCAACCAGAACGCCGGAGAAGGTGTAGAACTTCTTGCGGTTGCCGACAAAGTTGATGTTGGGGCACTTGTAAGTCTTTTTTGCCATCCTTGGAACCGCCATACAGAACGGGGTTGCGGAACATCTTGCAGCGGGATGCACCACGGATCATAATGCGGGTTGCAAACACGCCAAAGACAAAGTTGAGCAGAACACTGGTGAGCAGCGTGAAGCCGAAAGAGTAGATGCTGCCAGCCGTGGAAGGACCAAACATGAAGAAGATGGGGTTGAACACCTTGCCCCAGAAGCCATCGGTGGGGCCAAAAGCACCCATCAGCAGGGCTGCAACGATGACGATGGTCACGTTACCGTCAATGATGGGGGTCAGGCCCATCTTGAAGCCGCTGGCGATAGCGCCATCCAGCGTTTTTGCCGTTGCCAAGCTCTTCTTTGATGCGCTCAGCGGTGATAACGTTGGCGTCAACGCCCATACCGATACCAAGGATGATACCGGCGATACCGGGCAGGGTCAGCGTGGAGCCATTGAACACGGTGAAGTAACCGGAAACAAATGCCAGCGTGGCGACAACCTGGCCAAACAGAGAGATGACCGCAATGGTACCGGGCAGACGGTAACGCACGATCATGAGCAGAGCCACAAAGGCAAAGGCAATGATGCCGGCCAGCACCATCACATCCAGGCTCTTAGCGCCCAGGGTGGGGCTGATGGTGGAGAAGCTTTCGGCCGAGAGGGCAAAAAGGCAGAGAACCGGAGTTAATCTGGTTTGCCAGCGCGGTGACCTGGTCCTGGGTGAAAGAACCTTCGATCACAGCGTTGCCGTCCGTGATGGCAGTCTTGACGGTAGCGGTGGAGATGTTCTCGCCGTCCAGCCAGATGGAGATGGTGCCGTTGGACTGGGCTGCCAGCTCGGTGGTGGCCTCAGCAAACTTTTTGGCACCGTCAGCGCTGAACTGCAGCTGAACAACATAACCGTTCTCCTGGTTGTAGCCTGCGGTTGCGGACGTCACATCGTCACCGCTCAGGATCTCTTCGCCCGTCGGCAGTAGAGCCCTTGCGGAACACCATCTCGGCGGTGGTGCCGATTTCGTCAATGGCGGTCTGGGGATTAAAGTCGGTTTCGCCGGTTTTCCAGGGGAAACGGACGATGATGCGGTCCTTGTTATAGTCCACATAATCCTCATAGTCGGTAATGCCAAGGCCGACCAGACGGTCTTCGATGACGGTTTTGGCCGCGGTCATCTGGTAATCGGTGGCTTCCACACCGTCAGCCGGCATGAACGTCACGTCCACGCCGCCGCGGATGTCGATACCGAAGCGGATATCCTCCGCGCCCTTGATGTAGACGTTCTTGGTATCGCCGTATGTGTAGCTCACGCCGAACAGGGCGGTAAACGAGAACACGACGATCAGCAGCGCCGTGACAATCAGATGCCACGACTTCCCTCTCTTATTCATATGTACCTCCAAACATTGCCCGCGCACCGGCACGGGCGGGGTTTTATTACCGGCGTATGCGCGTTGCCGCACACCGCCATGCAGGGAAGCAGCCGCCTGCCGCAAAGCAGGCGGCTTTTTCCCTTTTTACACGCGCACCTGGCCGGGAAAACCGGGCGTACCTGTTTTAACTATGCAGGATGGCTGCTTATTTTATTCTGCCAGCAGCTTTTCGACCACAGCCAGGCGCACGCAGACGGTGAGCAGCATGGATGCGGTTTCTACCTCAGACAGGCTGGGGTAAAGTGGGGGCAATGCGCAGGTGGGAATCCTGCGGGTCAATGCCATAAGGGAACGCTGCGCCGGCGCCGGTCAGGGTCAGGCCGCAGTCCTTGCAGAGCTGGGCTACACGCTTGGCACAGCCGGGCATGACATACAGGCTGATGAAGTAGCCGCCCTTGGGGTTCGTCCAGTGGGCGATGTTGCCGCAGGGGGTCAGCTCATGGGCAAAAGGTGGTTTTGACTGCGTCAAAGCAGGGCACCAGGCGGCGGCGATGCTTGGCCATATGCTGCAGCACGCCGTCCTTGTTCTTCAGGAAGCGGACATGGCGCAGCTGGTTCATCTTGTCATAGCTGATGATCATGACAGAGAAGCGCCTGCAGATATAAGCCAAAGATTTTTTTCACTGCATGCCAGGGCAGAAACACCAGCGCCGGGGAAGGTGATCTTGCTGGTAGAGGTGAACATGAAAACGCGGTCCTCGGTGCCATACTGCTTGCTTTCATTCAGCAGCACCGGGGTCTCGATGATCTCATCGGTCAGGTGGTGGACAATGTAAGCTTCGTCCCAGAAAATCTTGAAATCCGGGGCAGCGGTCTTCATGGATGCAAAGCGGCGGATGGTTTCATCGCTGTAGACATAGCCATCGGGGTTGGAGTACTGCGGTACGCACCAGATGCCCTTGATGGTGTCGTCTTCGGCAACCAGCTTTTCTACCATATCCATATCGGGGCCGTCCGGCGTCATGGGGATGGTGATCAGCTCAAAGCCAAACTCCTCGGTGATTTTGAAATGGCGGTCATAGCCGGGGGCCGGGCAGAGGAACTTGCGGTGCTCCACCTGGGACCACGGGCAGGGGGGATTCCGGGAAGCCAAAGGTATGACCCATGCTGATAAGGTTGTACATCAGCTGCAGGCTGGAGTTGCCGCCCACAAAAACCTCGCTGGACTTAACGCCCATCACATCGCCAAACAGGGCGCGGGCTTCTTCCAAACCTTCCAAGTTGCCATAATTGCGGGCATCATAGCCATCCTCGGTGGTATAGTCACTCATTTTCAGCAGATCCATGGCCAGGTCCATCTGATGAGGGCCTGGTTTACCGCGGGAGCCATGTTGAGCTTAAGGCCCTTGGCCTTAAACTCGGCATAGGATTGTTCCAGCGCAGCCTTTTCTGCACGGAGCTGGTCTTTGGACATTTCAAAATAATTTGCCATAATCATTTCCCCCTAGATCGTGGGCTGCCATGGTGCTGCACGCGCACAGGGCAGGTCCAAGTACGTTTCCCTCTTGTGTCCGCTTGTATGCACAGAGCATACAGTTTTCAGACATACATATTAGTATAAACGAAACGGCCACAATATACAAGCAGTTTTGAAATTTTTCCCACAAAAAGCAGGCGGTTTTTGGCCCAAAAGCAGGTAAAGAAGAATGGATAACCAGCCACAGATTTCTATATTGACCTTTCAGCGTGGACATGTTACACTTTTGTTGTAATAAGTTGTACGCATATTTATTCATGAGCTCAACTTTTGTCCGGCCGGGCAGCACAACTGGAGTATGGTTATGGAACAGCATGTCACCTTCCGGCGCGTGGCCGGTATGCTGGTGGGCATTGTGATCATCAGCCTTGGTGTTGCCCTTTTTCAAGTTTGCCCATCTGGGCAACGACCCTTTCAACGCGCTCACCATCCGCTCTGCGGAACTTGCCGGACTGACCCTTGGCGTACAGAACCTGATTTATAACGCGGTATTTTTCACGATGCAGATGATTTGGGGCCGCAGATATGTCGGCTTTGGCACCGTTGCAAATGCCGCCGTTTGCTGTGGGTTTATCATCACGTTTTTCTATGATTTCCTCACTGCGCATTTTGCACAGGCCGCCACCCTGCCCGCACAGCTGCCGTGGGTGGCTGCGAGCGGTGGTGTGCACCTCACTTTGGCATTTCGCTGCACCAGACCTCCGATTTGGGGGGTTGCCCCCGTATGATTACCTGGCGCTGGGCCTGCGGGACCACACGCCACTCTCCTATTTCTGCTGCCGCCTTTTTACGGATACGCTGTGCGCATTACTGGCTTTTTGCTGGGCGGGCTGCTGGGGCTGGGCACCCTGATCTGTGCGTTCTGCCTGGGACCGCTGATCCAGTTTTTCAACACCCATGTTTCCGAAAACGTGTTGCAATATGTTCCCACCGGGCGGAAGGCATAATATTTACCAGCGGCGCAATCATAATTTTGCAGCGGCGGCAGCTTTGGCTTGCCGCTGCTTTTGGTTGTTTAATGGCATTTTATCTAAATTTGGTGTAAGATATAAGGCAATACCGCATAATTCTAAGTGCCGATACGGCGAGCGAGGTGCGGCAGCTGCTAAGCCAAAAGCGCAGATAATACTGGATGCCTTATCGAGCATTTTGGCAACGCAGATGCCGTGCCGCAGCTGCCGGAGCGGTGCTTAAGCCGCAAGGCGGGAATTGTGCGGTGTTGCCATAAGAAAACATAGATTTAGGAGCGTAACAAAACAAGATGGCACAACAAAACAAGAGCAATTCCCTGACCGAAGGCAGTGTAGCGCGCGGCATGCTGCTGTTTGCAATCCCCATTTTTATCAGCAATTTGTTCCAGCAGCTGTACAACGCGGCAGACTCGCTGATTGTGGGCAACTTTTTGGGCGGCGAGGCGCTGGCGGCAGTTGGTTCTTCCGGCAGCCTGATTTTCCTCTTGACCGGTTTTGTGAACGGCGTAGCGCTGGGTGCCGGTGTGCTGATTGCCCGCTACTTTGGCGCAAAGGACTGGGAGAGCCTGGAAAAAGCCATCCACACCACGGTGGCGCTGGGCCTGGCCGCCGGGGCGGTGCTGACGGTTGTGGGCGTGATTTTGACCCCGCAGATCCTGCACTGGATGGGCACGCCGGAGGATGTTATCGGCAACTCGGTCGCCTACTTCCGCACCTACTTTTTGGGTTCCATTGCAGTGGTCATGTACAATGTGGGTGCCAGCATTCTGCAATCGGTCGGCAACAGCCGCAGTCCTATGAAGTACCTGATTACAGCATCGCTCATTAACATTGTGCTGGACCTACTGTTTATCGGCGTACTGGGGTACGGCGTGGCTGCGGCCGCATTTGCCACGATTATCTCCCAGTCAGTCAGTGCCATTCTGGCATTCTCCAAGCTGATGCGCAGCAAAGGAAGCCTGGGCTGTGAGCTGGCGCAAGGTTCGGTTTGACGGCCCCATGCTGCATGGCGTTATTTTGCAGGGGCCTGCCCTCCGGCATCCAGAACTCGGTCATCTCGCTGGCAAATGTTATTGTGCAGGCAAACATCAACTCGTTTGGCGCACTGGCCATGGCCGGGTGCGGCTCTTACAGCAAGGTGGAAGGTTTTGCTTTCCTGCCGGTCACCTGCTTTTTCGATGGCACTGGCCACTTTTGTCAGCCAGAATGTGGGTGCGGGCAAACCTGACCGCGTGCGCAAGGGTATGCGTTTTGGCGTGATTTGTTCGATTACGCTGGCCGAGTGCGTCGGCGTTGCGGTTTACCTGCTGGCGCCTTGGCTGATTGGTGCGTTCAGCAGCGAGGCCGATGTGGTCGCCTTTGGCGTGCGGCAGGCACACCATTGCGCTGTTTTACTTTTTGCTTGCGTTCAGCCACTGCTGCGCCGGCATCCTGCGCGGATTGGGCCGCCCCATTGTGCCCATGGCCGTTATGCTGGCGGTCTGGTGCGCATTGCGCATTACTTACATTACGATAACGCTGCACTTTATCCATGATATCGGGGTCATCTTCTGGGCATACCCTCTGACCTGGAGCATCTCTCTTCTCTGATGTTCCTGCATTACCTGCGGCATTGCACGATTCCCCGTGTCGGCGGCGGCGGACCACACGATATGAAAGATGTGTGATGTGGGCGGATACAAAAACACATCACATATAAAATAACGGGTACACTGCCACATGAAGTGAGCTGCTTTTGCCGTTCGCCGCAAATAAACCATTCGCTTTTTACACTCTGGGCGGCAGGACTTTGCGGATTGACAATTTCCCCGTTTTGCGCTACAATACCATACAGTTAGCCGCCGTGGCGGAACTGGCAGACGCAAGGGACTTAAAATCCCTCGGTGGAAACATCGTACCGGTTCGATCCCGGTCGGCGGCACTGGCTGAGCCTTACCGGATTTTCCGGTAAGGCTCTTCTTTTTTTTGTGGGGTTCCCCTTTGCATAACCGCTGCAGCCACGGCCAACACTGATTGGAAAGCGGCGGGCGGGGCCGGCTCGCGTTTGTTATGCCTAACCGCCATTTCTGTGGTCACCGAACGCCAAAAATCGCCCGATTCGTCCATTTTTGGTGCAAAATTGCAGGGTTTGTACCAGTTTTTGCGGTTTGCCCTTGACGCAAAGAAATTGTTGGAATATAATAAGCACCGTTAATCCTAGAGTTTTTATAGGATATGAAAATAACAAAGGTGCCCGGCACACCGCCGCCTGCCTGCTTTGCGCTGCAAACGGATGGCTGCACCGGACGCCGAACCAAGCTGCGGGTTTGCCTGCGGCTTTTTGAAATACAAACGCTCACCTTATTATAAAGCGAGCAGGAGGCAGTTTTTATGGCAGAGCAAGTTTTGAACGTAACCGGTCTGGCCGCACGCGTGGAAGACAAACAGCTGTTGCACGGCGTGGATCTTACCATCAACAAGGGCGAAACCCATGTGCTGATGGGCCCCAACGGCGCAGGCAAATCCACCCTGGGCTATGTTTTGATGGGTGCCCCCAAATATACCGTGACCGGCGGCCAGATCCTGTTCAAGGGCGAGGATATCACCCATGAATCCACCGATAAGCGCGCCAAGGCCGGCATGTTCCTTTCTTTCCAGGAGCCGCTGGAAGTTCCCGGCCTGACGCTGGAAGGCTTTATCCGCAGCGCATTGCAGCAGAAGGTCGGCCATGTGCGTTACTATGACTTCAAGAAAGAGCTGGCCCGCTGCATGGACATTTTGCAGATGGATGCTTCTTACGCAGAGCGCAGCCTGAACGTTGGTTTTTCCGGCGGCGAAAAAGAAAAAGGCCGAGATTTTGCAGCTGATGATGCTCAAGCCCTCCCTCGCCATTCTGGACGAGACGGACTCCGGCCTGGACGTTGACGCCGTGCGCCTGGTTTCCAAAGGCGTGGAAGAATACCAGAAAGACCACAACGGCGCTTTGCTGATCATCACCCACAGCACCCGCATTCTGGATGCGCTGTCTGTTGATTACACCCACGTGCTGGTCAACGGCAAGATTGCCGCAAACGGCGATGGCAGCCTGGTGGAAGAGATTTCAATGTGAACGGCTACGAGCGCTTTGAAAGATGGCGGAGGCCTGAGAATTATATGGCAGAAGTAAACGAAGCAAAACGCGAAAAAATCGCAGGTTGAGGACATTAACCGTAGCCTGTATGATTTCCGCTATGAGGAAAAAAAGACGCCTACAAGGTAGACGCTGGCCTGACCCCCGCCATTGTAGAGCAGATTTCCCGCGAGAAGAACGACCCCGACTGGATGTTGGAGCTGCGCTTGAAATCGCTGGAGATCTATAACAAGACCGGTATCCCGGAGTGGGGCCCGCCGATTGATGAGCTGAACATGGATGATATCATCACCTATGTGCGCCCCAACACCAAAATGAGCGCCAAGTGGAGCGAAGTGCCCACCGACATCAAGGATACCTTTGAAAAGCTGGGTATCCCCCAGGCCGAGCGCGACAGCCTGGCCGGTGTCGGCGCACAGTATGACTCCGAGCTGGTATATCATAACGTGAAAAAAGAGGTTGCGGAGCAGGGTGTTATTTACACCGACCTGGAAAGTGCCATGCACGGCCCTTATGCCGAGATGATCCGCACCCATTTCATGCACCTGGTTCCCCCCACGGATCACAAATTTGCCGCCCTGCACGGCGCGGTATGGTCTGGCGGTTCTTTTGTGTATGTTCCGCCGCATGTGCATGTGGAGATCCCCCTGCAGTCCTATTTCCGCCTGAACGCCCCCGGCGCTGGCCAGTTTGAGCACACGCTGATTATTGTGGACGAGGGTGCTTCGCTGCATTTCATCGAGGGCTGCTCGGCCCCCAAGTACAATGTGGCCAACCTCCACGCGGGCTGTGTGGAGCTGTTTGTGGGCAAGAACGCCAAGCTGCGGTATTCCACCATTGAGAACTGGTCCAAGAACATGTACAACCTGAACACCAAGCGCGCCATTGTAGAAGAGGGCGGCGTGATGGAATGGGTTTCCGGTTCTTTTGGCTCCCACACCTCTTACCTGTACCCCATGACCATCCTGAAGGGCAAGGGCTCCCGCATGGAGTTCACCGGCATAACCTTCGCCGGTCATGGCCAGAACCTGGATACCGGCGCCAAGGTTGTTCACACCGGCGCGGATACTTCCAGCTATATCAACACCAAGTCCATCTCCAAGGACGGCGGCATCAGCACCTTCCGCAGCGCGGTGGTCATTAACAAGGATGCCAAGAACAGCAAGGCTGCGGTTTCCTGCCAGTCTTTGATGCTGGACACCATCTCCCGTTCGGACACGATCCCCGCCATGGACGTGCGCACCCCCGATGCTGACGTGGGCCACGAAGCCCGCATTGGCCGCATCAGTGATGACGCCGTGTTCTACCTGATGAGCCGCGGCATCCCCGAAGAGGAAGCCCGCGCCCTGATCGTCAGCGGCTTCGCGGACAACGTATCCAAGGAGCTGCCGCTGGAATACGCCGTGGAAATGAACAACCTCATCCGCCTTGAGATGAAGGGCAGCATTGGGTGAGCAAAGGAGTTGGGAGTATGGCAAATGAAACAATGACCGTCAACCGGCTTCCCGCTCTGACGTGGAACTGGCTGAAAATGAATGCAGCCCGGCTGGAAGCAAACGCTCCCGTCGTGGGTGCCGCCCCCAGCTTTGTGCAGACCGCACAGCTGGCCCGCAGCAGCGCCGCACAGGACTGGGCCATGGAGACCGGCATGGGCACCGACGTTGACCGTTTTCTGGCCAACAGCCCAGCAGAGTACCTGACCCTGGGCGAAAACGAAGTGATGGATGCCCCCGCGGTTATCACCTATACCTACCAGCCCGGCACCCCGCCGGGGACCGGCTGTACCTGGAAGCCAAGGCTGGCAGCACCATGCAGGTGGCTGTGATCCTGCGCAATGAGACCGCTGGCGAGGGCCTGGCCGCTTTGCAGATCAAGATCAAGGCCGAGGCTGGCGCTGTGGTCAAGCTTTCGATGGTGCAGGTACTGGATAATGGCTTTTACCTGCCTGAGTGATATCGGCACCACCTGCGCAGACGGCGCAAGCTTTGAGCAAACAAGCTGGAACTGGGTTCCGGCAAGCTGTATGCCGGTGCTGCCGCCGATCTGATCGGCAAAGGCAGCAACTTTACCGCCAGGATCGGCTACCTGGGCCAGGGCGAACAGCGCCTGGACATGAACTATGTAGCCCGCCACCGCGGCAAAAAGACCACCTGCGAGATGGATTCCACCGGCGTACTGGCCGGTAAGGCATTCAAGCTGTTCCGCGGCAGCATTGACCTGCTGCCCGGAGGTTCCGGCGCCAAGGGCCAGGAGCAGGAGAACGTTCTGCTGCTGGGCGACGGTGTGGTCAACCAGACCATTCCGTTGATTTTGTGCGGCGAAGAGGATGTGGAAGGCAACCACGGCGCAACCATCGGCCGCCTGGACGAAAAGATGCTGTTCTACCTCGCCAGCCGCGGCATTCCTGAAGAAGCTGCCCGCAGCCTGCTGGCCCGCGCCCGCATTGAGGCCGTAGTTGATCTGCTGCCGGAGGCACTGGCGGAAGAAGCGCACAAATTCATGGAGGCGCACACCGATGAGCTTTGATTTTGTGGATTATAAAAAGGACTTTCCCCCTGCTGATGCAGCAGGACGTCGCCTATCTGGACAGCGCCGCCACCGCGCAGCGCCCGGCCAGCGTTTTGCAGGCAGAGAAAGAATTTTATGAGCAGGCCAACGCCAACCCCCTGCGCGGCCTGTATGAACTGGGCGTGGAGGCGACGACCGTTACGAGGCCGCACGCGAGCGGGTACGCAAGTTCCTGAATGCACGCAGTGATGCCGAGATCATCTTTACCCGCAACACCACCGAAAGCATCAATCTGGTTGCTTACAGCTATGCGCTGAACAACATCCATGCCGGGGATGAGATCGTCATCACCATCATGGAGCACCACAGCAACATCCTTCCCTGGCAGATGGTTGCCCGCCAGACCGGTGCCAAGCTGCTTTACCTGGAATGTGAAAAAGACGGCAGCCACCTGCCGGATGAAAAGCTGGAAGCCGTCATCGGCCCCAAGGTAAAAAGCTGGCCGCCATTGGCCATGTTTCCAACGTGCTGGGCTGCGTAAACCCGGTAGAGAAAGTGATCGAGCTGGTACACCGCAACGGCGGTGTTGTGCTGGTCGATGCCGCCCAGAGTGCCCCCCACATGAAAGTGGATGTGCAGGCACTGGATGCTGATTTTGTTGCATTCTCCGGCCACAAGCTGATGGCTCCCATGGGTATTGGCGTTTTGTATGGCAAGGAAAAGCTGCTGGATGCCATGCCGCCGTTTTTGACCGGCGGCGAGATGATTGATTCCGTTACCCGCGATGGCGCTGTGTATGCCGAGCTGCCCCACAAATTTGAGGCCGGCACCGTGAATGCAGGCGGCGCGGTTGCGCTGGCTGCAGCCATTGATTACCTGGAATCCGTTGGGCTGGAAAATGTCCACGCCCAGGAGCAGGCCCTGACCCGCTATGCCTATGAAGGCATGAAGAAGATCCCCGGTGTGAATATTCTGGGCAGCGATGACCCGGACAAGCACTGCGGCATTCTGAGCTTTACGGTGGATGGCGTACACCCGCACGACATTGCCACCATTCTGGACAGCTGCCATGTGGACGTGCGTGCCGGGCACCACTGTGCACAACCGCTGCTGGCTTATCTGGGTGTGCGTTCCAGCGCACGCGCCAGCCTTGCATTTTATAACACCACCGCTGACATTGACCGCTTTCTGGCGGCGCTGGGCGGCGTAAGAAAAAGGAAATGGGTTATGCCGAGTAGTACGTTTTTATAATGAGGTGCTGACCGACCACAACCTCTACCCCGCCCATAAAAAGCCGCTGCCCGGCGCCAACATGACGCTGGAGGGTGTGAACCCCAGCTGCGGCGATGACATTATTTTGCAGCTGAAAGTAGAAAACGGCAAGATTGAGGACGGCAGCTTTGTTGGTGACGGCTGCGCGATCTCCCAGGCTTCGGCAGATATCATTGCTGGACATGATCATTGGCCGCAGCGTGGATGAAGCCAAAGACCTGGCCGAGACCTTTTTGAAGATGATTAAGGGCGAAGCTACCGATGCCGACATTGAAAAGTTGGAAGAAGCCGGTGCGCTGCAGGATATCTCCCACATGCCGGCCCGCGTAAAGTGCGCAGTGCTGGGCTGGCACACCATGGAAAAGCTGCTGGATCACAAGGACGAGCAGTGATTCCTGGCGGAGGGCTGATTCTTTCACGTTGGCCCTGAAAGTGATTTTATAAAATAAAGCCAGGCGTGTTTTGCAAAATCGATTGCTTTGCAGGGCACGCCTGGTTTATTTTTTTTTGCTCTTTTATTTGTTTTATTGCGGTTGGATAAACACATCTGCGAATGCTTTATCCACGGCGGGAAAAGAGAGCCGGGAGCGTTTTGTACCAGATGTTTGCAATGCCGTTCAGGATGGCACACACCGGGGCGCTGGCGCACAGGGCCACCACCGCGGGGATGATAAAGCACAGCCAGGTAATAACGGCGGGCAGCCCGTGGGAAGCACAGGCTTCGTAACAGCCAAGCTGAACCAGAAGCGCGTACAGCGGCATGTGCAGGATGTAGATGGGCAGGGTTCGCTGGCCCAGGCTGGCAAGCGGCTTGATGAGCCCCAGAATGGGGGTGATGGCCAGCACGGTGCCAAAGCCCAGCAGGTAGAACACTGCGCGATCCTGCATCAGGTAGCCGCCCACCGCATAGGCGTCGGACTGGAAGATGCGGGCTCCCTCATACACCGGGGTTTCGGCGGTGACGATGCGCTGGACGGTTACGGTATAAAACACCACGATGGCCGCTGCCAGCGGGCCCCAGGCATACCAGCGCTTTTTGCCAGCTGCGGAACGGCTCCGCAAACAGCACACCGAACGCAAAGAACGGGAAAAAGGAAAACACACGGCCCAGATCAAACGGCCAGTTGACACAGCCGCCCAACAGACCTATGGCAATGGCCGCGGCCATCCCTACGGTGCTGGCCAGCAGGCCGCGCCGCTGGATGGCGCGCAGCAAAGGCACGGTGAGCATCCAGAACATGAGGGCGTACAGATACCACATGTGCCGCCATGGCAGCAGTACATTTTGCAGCCAGCCGCCCTGATCCACAATGTTATCTTTCAGGGCAGCCGCACGGAACGCCGTAATGCCCGCCTGGCTGATAAGGTAGAGCCATAGCTGCTGCGTGACCAGCTTGCGCAGGCTGAACTTAGCCACTAGGCCGCTGGCTGTGCAAAAAATTGCCATATGGAACAGGTAAATGCAGGTAAACAGCGCGTTGATGCCCGGCGCGGTACCACGGTGATACTCGATAAAATGGCCAATGACAACGCACAGGATGCCAAAGCCTTTCATAGCGTCCACATAGGGTTGGCGCTGGGCGGCAGTTTTTTCTTGTTTGGCAAAGGTCGGCTCCTTTCTTGAAACGGCGCTGGCGTGGTTTATGGGTTCCAGTATTCATACACCAGCTGGCCAAGGGTCTGCATGGCCTGGGTGGGTTCTTTGGGGAAGTCTACATTTTCATCTCCCCTGGTCTGTCATGCAAACAATCCAGTAGGGATGCTTGGCATACACAATGGCAACATCGTGATATGCGTAATCCCAGCTGCCATACTTTTTGGCGGCAGGCACGCCATCCGGCACATACAAAATATCATGGTCGGCGGCCAGCATACAGGTTTTCAGGTAGGCTGCGGCGGCGCTGCCTGAATCCAGATAATCATACACCGCGGACACAATGTTGGCAAACTCGCCAGTGGAAGCCATACCGATAATGCCGGTTTGCGGGGTAAGGTCGCAGGTTGCGGCATAGGCAAAGCCGTAATCCGCCAGGAACTGCTGGAAGCCGCTGGATTCATTGGCTGGCCAGTGGGTGGTCAACAGGGTGACGGCGTTGTTATCGCTGTGGGCGATCATAGCACGCATGGCGGCTTTGGCCGGGATGGTCTCGGCATCGTTATAGGCTTGCAGCGCCGTATCAGACAAACGGCCGCGGAACTGGTTGGGCAGTTCATCTTCCAGGTCCAGTGTTCCGGCATCGGCCTGGCCGCACAGCCAGAACGCATAGGGCAGCTTGAGCAGGCTGGCGGGGTAATACAGGGCATCCGTGTTATAAGTATAGCTTTCCCCCGTTGCCGGATTTTGCAGGTAAAGCGAAAAGCTGCCCGGCTGCGCGCGGCGCAGAATTCATCTAGCAGCTCGTTCAAGTCTACGCTGGGGGCTGTTTCCCGCGTGGCGGCAAGGGCGGATTCCAGCTTTTGGGCTGTGGACCAGTATTCCAGCTCTTCCGCCGCAGTAGCATAAACGCTGCCATTGGGCACCCATTGCACGGCCATGGCGGTTTCGGCTGTGGCCTGTTCATTCAAATCCACCGTTGCGCCGCAGCCCGCCAGCAAAAGCGCGGCCAGTGCCGGGGCGATGCACGGTACATACCAATGTTTTCTTTTCCCCATAGGATTGCTGTTATGTTTCCTTTCCCGATTGACCGCGGGCATGGGATTCTCCTTAATGCTACGGCCAAAATTCCGGTACTATTGTAACACATGTTCGGCAAATTGTGGCAAAAAATCCGAAATTTCTTCATTTCCGGATGGCTGGCTTTTTCGAAATTCCTGTGCTGCGTTCTGGAAGCATTCGGTTCGTCTCCCCTGTCACGCTGCTATGCTGCCGCACGGGCGTATCTATTCTTTCCGTTTTCCTTTTCACCGGACCAATCCCAATGAAACAAAAATCCCGCTGTATGCGGCTTTTTCAGGCTGCACACAGCGGGATTTGATTTTAACTCATTAGGGAGCAGCTTCCCAAAGACTTACCAGAGGTTCACGACCTCATTGTACAGGCCCTCATAGCTCTTGGCGGAGTTGGACCAGCTGAAATCGCATTCCATGGCGCGCTTGACCAGCACGGGCCAGCCTTCCTTGTTCCAGTAGCCTTCCTTGGCACGCCAGCAGGCTTCGTACAGCTCGTGGGCGTTGTAATTGGCAAAGGTAAAGCCATTGCCATAGCCATCGCCGGAGTCGTGGATGGAGTCGCGCAGGCCGCCGGTCTCACGCACAACGGGGATGGTGCCATAACGGCAGGATACCATCTGGGCCAGGCCGCAGGGTTCGGAGCGGGACGGCATCAGGAAGATATCGGCACCGGCATAAATGCGCTGGGCCAGCTTGGCGTTAAAGCCAATGTATACGCCAACGCGGCCGGGGTTGCGGGCGCACAGCTCGTTGAAGAAGTTCTCGTACTGGGCTTCGCCGGAGCCGAGGATCACCAGCTCAATGCCCTGCTGCAGCAGACCTTCGGCAATGCTGCGCACCAGGTCAACGCCCTTGTGACCGACCAGACGGGTGACCATGGCCATGACCGGGCTGCCATCCTTGTTCAGGCCGAACTCATCCTGCAAAGCTGCTTTGCAGACGGGCTTGCCCTGCTGAACCGTGTTGGCATCATAGTTCTGCGGGATATCCGGGTCGGTGGCGGGGTTGAAAACATCCACGTCAATACCGTTCAGGATACCACACAGCTTATACTGCTTCTGGCGCAGCAGGCCATCCAGACCATGGCTGAACCACGGGTCCAGGATCTCCTGTGCATAGGTAGGGCTGACGGTGGTGACCTTATCAGCAGTCTCGATTGCGCCCTTCATAAAGTTGGCGCAGCCATCATACTCCACAATGTGGGCATCGCGTGCGCCAATGCCGCAGGTATCCTCCAGGATATCCATGCCATACTTGCCCTGGTAGGCAATGTTATGGATGGTGAATACCGTCTTGATATGGTTGAACTTGTCCAGGTGGCGGTAGTACAGGTTGAGGTAAACCGGGGGTAAGAGCGGTCTGCCAGTCGTTGCAGTTGATGATATCCGGCTCAAAGTCGGTATAGAACAGGGTTTCCAGAATGGCGCGGGAGAAGAACGCGAAGCGCTCGCCGTCGTCATAGAAGCCATACAGGCCGCTGCGCTTAAAGTAATATTCGTTGTCGATAAAGTAGAACGTCACGCCGTCATGCTCGGCCTTGAACAGGCCGCAGTACTGGCTGCGCCAGCCCACGGGCACGCTGAAATTGGTAACATAGGTCAGCGTATCCTTGAACTTGAGATCGCCGTACAGGGGCATGATAACGCGGCAGTCAATGCCGTCATGAACCAGAGCCTTGGGCAATGCACCGGCAACATCGGCCAGACCACCGGATTTTGCATACGGTGCAGCCTCACTGGCTGCATAGAGAATTTTCATGGGTACCTCCTTGCAGAGCCGCTGGAGCGGCTGTTTGCAACGCCTGCCGGGCAGGCTGTTATGATAAAATAAGGAAAGAGCGGAGAAGCGTGTTCACTCCCCCGCCCTTTCCTGCAAACTACCCGCCGGGGGAGAGTTGGCGGGAAAGTTCAGGGCGTAATCAGGTTACACCGTGTGCCTTTTGGCAACAAACACCGGGAAAGAATCCGTGCCGATCAGCTTTTTATCTGCCGTGATGTGGACATTCTTGTCGGTAACCACATACTCAACGGAGCTGTTCTCCTCCACAACGGTATCCTGCATCAGCACACAGTTGCGCACAACAGCACCCTTCTTGATCTGGCAGCCACGGAACAGCACACTGTTTTCAACGGTGCCTTCCACCACACAGCCGTCAGCCAGCAGGCTGTTCTTGACCTTGCTGCCTTCCAGGTAACGGGTGGGGTTGTCGTCACGAATCTTGGTGTAGATGGGGTTGCCTTCGTTAAAGAGCTTATCGACATTGCCAGCCTGCAGCAGGCGCATGTTCTCGTCAAAGTAGCTCTTCATATCGCTGATGCGGGCCACATAGCCGTCAAACTCATAAGCCTGAACATTCAGCAGGCTCAGGTTGCGGGCCAGGATATCGCGCTCAAAATAGACCAGACCGCGCACAGATGCATCGCGGACAAGCTGGATCAGGCTTTCGCGCTCGATGATGTACAGGTTCATGGACAGATTCTGGACGCCGGGACGATAATCGTTGGAAAGCAGCTCAGCCACACGGCCATTATCAATGCGGATGGTGTAGTTATCGGTGCGGGCGCCATCGGGGGATTTCGCCGCGGTTGTATACCATGGTAACGTCTGCGCCGGACTTGACATGAGCTTCGATCAGCTTGTTAAAGTCGAAGTTCATGGCAATGTTGCTGTCAGACAGGATCACATAGCGCTCTTTCTGGTCCCTCAGCCAGTTCAGAACGCTGGCCAGTGCATCCACACGGCCGCTGTACAGCTTGATGCTGCGCTCTGCAAAAGGCGGAACAATGTTCAGGCCTCCGCGCTTGCGGGTCAGGTCCCATTCACGGCCTGCGCCCAGGTGGTCCATCAGGGAATGATAGTTTTTACGGACGATGACCGAAACATTATCCACACCGGCGTTTGCCATGTTGGACAGAACAAAGTCGATCATGCGGTAACGCCCTGCGAACGGGATGGAGGCCATTGTGCGCTCCGCTACCAGTTCGGGGACAAAGGTTATCATAAGAGTTTGCAAAAATGACGCCCAGTGCGTTTGCGTTGCTGCTTACCATTGTTCCTCACCATCCTTTACATCATTGGAAATCATTGCCTTGGGGCCAACCGTTGCGCCCTTGCCGATCTTGACACCGGAGCCAACCGTTGCAACATCGCCGGGTTCGGTAATATTCAGGCCGCTTTCCGGCATTTTGCCCACGGTAGCACCCTCTTCGATGGTAACATTTTCGGCCACGATGCAGTGTTCGACCTTTGCGCCAGCCTTGATGACAGTGCCGCCCATAACAACGGCTGCTTCAACAGTGGCGCCCTTTTCGACCACAACGCCGGGGAACAGGATGGAGTTTTTAACGGTGCCGTCAACCTGGCAGCCTTCGGTGATCATCGAGTTCACGATGTCAGCGTCCGTGCCAATGCGCTGGCAGGGGCGGCCGGAGTTGCGGGAGTAGATCTTCCAGTTTTCATCAAACAGGTTGATGCCGGAATGGGTCGGATCCAGAACCTCCATGTTGGCCTGCCACAGGCTGGAGATGGTTCCGACATCCTTCCAATAGCCGCTGAAACGGTAAGCGTACATGCGGCGGTTATCACGCAACAGTGCGGGAATGACATTCTTGCCGAAGTCGTTCTCACTGTTGGGATCGTTTTTCGTCCTCGGTGAGGTACTTTTTCAGGATATCCCAGTTGAAGATATAAATGCCCATGGAAGCCAGGTTGCTCTTGGGGTTCTTCGGCTTTTCCTGGAATTCGCTGATGCGGTCATTCTCGTCCGTAACCATCAGACCAAAGCGCGGGGCTTCGCTCCAAGGCACTTCCATAACGGCAACCGAGAACTCAGCGTTCTTCTCTTTGTGGAAGCGCAGGAAATCAGCGTAATCCTGCTTGCAGATCTGGTCGCCGGACAGGATGATGACGTACTGCGGGTCATAACGGTCAATGAAGGAAATGTTCTGGTAAATTGCGTTGGCAGTGCCCTTGTACCAGTCAGAGCCGGTGGCCTGCTGGTAGGGCGGCAGCACATGGACGCCGCCATGCAGGCGGTCAAGGTCCCACGGCTGGCCGTTGCCGATGTAATCGTTCAGCACCAGCGGCTGATACTGCGTCAGGATACCGACGGTGTCGATATCAGAGTTGACACAGTTGGACAGCGGAAAGTCGATGATACGGTACTTACCGCCGAACGGAACCGCCGGCTTAGCCAGCTTCTGGGTCAGCGCGTAGAGGCGCGAACCCTGGCCGCCAGCCAGGATCATTGCGATCATTTCTTTTGCCATAATTGTTCTCCCCTTAAACTTGTTTATCTCCACGGGCCGCACCGGCTGCGGGTTGCCGCCGGTACCGCCCTTACACACCAGACGTTTACGATTCCGTTACCGGTGTTTTGGGCTTGGTTGTTTTTGCCGCTCTGGGCTTTTTAGCAGCCGGTTTTGTTGCCACGGGTTTGGCTGTGCGCTTTTTGGGGGCGGCAGTTTTGGTGGCCGCAGGCTTGGCTGCCTTTTCGGGTTTGGCTGCTTCGGCAGTTTCTGCCTTGGCGGGCTTTCCTGCCTTTTTGCGGGCAGCGGGAACGCTGAAATAGATGGTGGACAGCGGCGGCAGGGTTACCTCAATATGCTGGTCAAAGCCGTGCATCGGGCCCTTGACGCTCTTTACGCTGCCATTTTTGACACCGGTACCGCCATACTTGACGTCATCCGAGTTGATCAGCTCTTTGTATGTACCGGGATTGGGCACGCCCATCGAGTAGCTTTCGCGCAGGACGGGGTTAAAGTTGCAGACAACCAGGAGCATCTTGCCCTTGGCGTCCCGGCGCAGGAACGCGATCACGCTCTGTTTGTTATCATCCGGCACGATCCACTGGAACCCTTCCCAGCTGTAATCGACCTGCCAGAGAGAGGCGGTCTCACGGTAGAAGTGGTTCAGATCCTTGACGTAGGTTTGCAGTTCATGGTGCTTATCATAGCCAAGAAGCATCCAATCCAGCTGCTTTTTCCTCGTCCCATTCAATGAACTGGCCGAATTCCTGGCCCATGAACAGCAGTTTTTTTGCCAGGATGGGCCATCATATAGCCATAGAAGGTGCGCAGGTTGGCGAACTTTGCTTCGTAATCACCGGGCATCTTATTGATCAGGCTGCACTTGCCGTGCACAACTTCATCGTGGCTGATGGGCAGGACAAAATTTTCACTGAACGCATAGAAGAAGCTGAACGTAACTTTGTTATGGTTGCCAGCACGGAACAGCGGGTCAGTCTTCATGTAGCTGAGCATATCGTTCATCCAGCCCATGTTCCATTTGAAGTTGAAGCCAAGGCCGCCATCGGCTGCCGGTTTGGTAACCAGCGGCCATGCGGTGGATTCTTCGGCAATCATCATTTTATGCGGGTGGCGGCCCAGGATAGCCGTATTGCACTTTTGCAGGAACGTAATGGCTTCCAGGTTTTCCTTGCCGCCCTTTACATTTTGTTCCCACTCGCCATCGCGGCGGTTGTAATCGAGATACAGCATGCTGGCCACTGCATCCACACGCAGGCCGTCCACATGGTACTGCTCAATCCAGAACAGCGCACTGGATACCAGGAAGCTTTCCACTTCCGGCATACCAAAGTTGAAGACCATGGTGCCCCACTCTTTGTGCTCGCCGCGGCGGGGATTGGGGTCCTCGTAGCAGGGGGCACCGTCAAACATGTATAGGCCGTAAGCATCCTTGGGGAAGTGGGCGGGCACCCAGTCAAGATTACGCCGATACCGGCCGCATGCAGCTTATCCACAAACTCCATAAAGTCGTGCGGGGTACCGTAACGGCTGGTGGGGGCAAAGTAACCGCTGACCTGATAGCCCCAGCTGCCGTCAAACGGATATTCCGTAATGGGCAGCAGCTCCACATGGGTATAGCCCATATCTTTAATATAAGGCACAAGCTGATCCGCCAGTTCGGAATAATTATAGGGGACACCGTCCTCCTTCATTTTCCAGCTGCCGGCATGCAACTCGTAGATGCTCATCGGGCCGTTGATCACATCATTTTTCTTCTGCGCATCTTCCCACGCGGCATCGTGCCAGTCAAAGCCGGAAATATCAAAAACTTTGCTGCCGTTGGACGGGCGGGTTTCGGCATGGAACGCATACGGGTCAGCCTTGTACACCAGCTCATCCGCCGGGGTGGTAATGCAGTATTTATAAACATCATAGGTTTTGATGCCGGGAATGAACAGCTCCCAAATGCCGTCTGACACCTTTTCCATCGGATGGCTGGTGGGCACCCAGCTGTTGAAATCGCCCACAACGGAAACTGCTTTGGCGTGCGGTGCCCACACGCGGAACACCGCGCCGGGCTGGCCATCCTGCTCTTCCAGGTGGCTGCCAAAGTAGCGGTAGGCTTCAAAGTTATTGCCCTGATGGAACAGGTAAACTGGCAAATCGGAAGGCTTCGCCGCTGACTGTGTTTGTTTCACCTTGTAATCTCCCCTTTTGGCATGCACCGCGCCGGTTTACCACCGACCGGGCTGCCCCTTTGATCATGTTCCCAGGGCAATACCGCATAATTCTAAGTGCCGATACGGCGAGCGAGGTGCGGCAGATGCTAAGCCAAAAGTGCAGATAATACTGGATGTCTTATCGAGTATTTTGGCAACGCAGATGCCGTGCCGCAGCCGCCGGAGCGGTGCTTAAGCCGTAAGGCGGGAATTGTGCGGTGTTGCCTTAGGTTTCCGGAAACACCTCTGATTGAGGCAGGCTATGCGCCGATGATACAAAGAACAGCACAAATTCCTGTTCCTGCTGCCTGTTCCGGCATAAACTGCACCCAATTTGTTTTTTGCTATATTTATATTACCTGTTTTGCAGCGGAATTTCAAGAGATTTCTGTAATAAAGCGCTAAAATTTTCGTAAGTTGCTGGGTCGATTTGTGTAAAATTGACACACATTTACAGGAATCTTTGTTAAACTAGACAAAAAACGATTTAATACCGCGAAATATCCCGCCGTTTTTTCTATGCAAATAGAACAAAATGCACCGCCTTGCCCCACGGCAAAACGGGGGCTGGCAGTGCATTTGTTGTGCTTATATTGTTGATGCTGCATAAAGGCCCGGGCAACATCAGCTGCCCAGGATATAGAGCGGATTTTCGCCCGCATAGGTGTTGCGGCGATCCCATGCCGTATGGGTTGCCAGATAGTTGCACCAGGCGGTATAGCCTACCGGCTGCATGTGGATGCCATCGGCTTCGTATTCGTCAATCTGGCTGCCATCGGGCTGATTCAGGGCTTCGGCAATATTGACAAAGTAGCAGCCCTTGCGCAGCGCCATGTTAGCCAGCAGGTTGTTGACCAGCTTGATGCGGTCATTCTGCAAGCCGGGCTTGGAATCCTTGACCCATTCCTGAACGCCGGGGATGGACTGCACATAGATCGGCACGTTCGGCAGGCTTTCGTGGAACATGTCGATCATTTTTTTTCATAATAGGTGATGAACTTGGTGGCGGTGTCCTCGCTGCCGTTGACCAGGGTGTTGGTGCCGAACAGGATATACAGCGCATCGGGCTGGGTCTCCACCACGGCATCAAAAGCCGGTTCCTGCACATTGCGGATGTGATCCTTGACGGTGGTGTTATAGACAACACTTTCCGGGCCGACACCGCGGTAGGCACGCACATGGGCGTTCTGGTAGCCGGTGGCATAACACTCCATGCCCTCGGTAATGCTGTCGCCCAAAAAAGTAACAGTGTCAAAGTGGCTGCGCTCCACGGTGCCAAGGGCAGGCAGGGCGGCCATGCGGGAATCGGTGTTCAGGTACTCCAGATCTATGGTCTGTTCCACCGGGGTGGCTGTATCCCACGCGGCGTTATCCACGGCGGGAAGCAGGCGCTGGGGGTTACCCGGCGTTTGAGCGGTGGGTTCGGGCTGCTCCGGGGTTGCCGTGGCAGCAGTTTCCGCTGTGGGCATGGTAGGCTCCGCCTGGGGGGTGTTCGCCTGCTGATTGTGGCGGGACATCCAGAAAAAGCCTGCAGCTGCACACAGTATGATCAGCACCACCATCAGGGCAACTACCGCGTTGCGGCGGCGGCGCTGTTTTTCTATCTTTTGGCGGTAGTGGTAATAATCAGCCATAGGGTTTATTTTCTCCTTTTATCAGCAGCCCCGGCGCGCCGGAGGGCAAAAGCAACAGATATAGGGCAACACCGCACAATTCCCGCCTTACGGCTTAAGCACCGCTCCGACGGCTGCGGCACGGCATCTGCGTTGCCAAAATGCTCGATAAGACATCCAGTATTATCTGCGCTTTTGGCCTAGCAGCTGCCGCACCTCGCTCGCCGTATCGGCACTTAGAATTATGCGGTATTGCCATAGATATTATACCCCGCTGCACACATTGGCGCAATAGCCCGCCGGGAAAAGGCGCTAATTTTTACACTTGCTGTTTTTTCTTGCTTGACGCTTTGTTGGGCGGCCCGTATAATAGAATTAGAAAATAGTATCCGCGGCCTGGGGGTTGGCCCCGCCGCGGCACGGCGGCCACGAGCGCGCCAAAAAAATGCCGGATTGTTCCGGCTGATTACGCAGCTTTTTGCCTGCGTTACAGGAGGACTTTTTATGGAATGGATGATCGCATCGGACTCTTCTTGTGAGATCCGTACCCTGCCGGACACTGCACCGGGGGTTCAGTTTGCATTGGTTCCATTCAAGATTCGCGTTGGCGAGCGCGAGTTTGTGGACTTGCCCACCTTGAACACCAAAGCCATGCTGCAGGCCATGACGGATTATAACGGCGCCAGCGCCACCGCCTGCCCCAGCCCGGAAGAATGGGCCGAGCTGTTTTTGATGGCGGACAAAAGCATTGCGCTGACCATCAGCCATAATCTTTCGGGCAGCTACAACGCCGCGCTGGCCGCGCGGGAGATGGTGCTGGAAGAACACCCCGAAAAGCAGATTTTTGTGTTGGATACCCTGAGCTGTTCCGGCGCGCTGGCCGGTGCAGCAGAGCTGGCCAACAAGCTGATCCGGATAGGAACCAACTTTGATACCATCTGCATTGAGCTGGCCAACTGGGCACTGAAAGGGCACATTATGTTTGCCCTGGCCAGCTTTGATAACCTTGCCAAAGCCGGGCGGGTCAGCCGCGTGGTGGGCTTTATTGCCGGGCGGCTGAACATGCGCGTTTTGGGCCGCCGCACCGAAGATGGCACAATCGACTTTTTCTTTAAGACGCGCGGCGAAGCGCGGGTGCTTGCCAAGATTTTGGAACAGATGGACGAGGACGGTTACGATGGTGTGCGCCCGGTGCTGATCAGCGAGTGCAACAACCAGAACGCCGCCAACCTGTTGGAACACGGCATCCACGCCAAATGGCCGGATGCGCGGGTGGATATTGTGCCCTGCAGCGGTCTGTGCAGCTTTTACGCACAGGACCAGGGCGTGATCATCACCTATTAAATTTTGAGCTGAATGACCTGCAAACGGGGCCGCTATCCTGTTTGCAGGATTTTTTATGGCAATACCGCATAATTCTAAGTGCCGATACGGCGAGCGAGGCGCGGCAGATGCCAAGCCAAAAGCGCAGATAATACTGGATGCTGCAAAGGTGAGCGCCGCCAGTGGCGGAAACAGCGAACCGAAGCAGGGGCAGCGGTCGCAGAGTGCGAGGGGCTTTTGCCCCGAAGCACGATGCGGGTACCGCAACCCGACATTATCGAGCATTTTGGCAACGCAGATGCCGTGCCGCAGCTGCCGGAGCGGTTTGCCGCAAGGCGGGAATTGTGCGGTGTTGCCTTATATTTATTCCATCCGAAAACGATCCATACAGAATGCCCATATAAAAAGAAAAAGCACATGCTCTCCTGACTGGCCGGATTTTCCCGGCTGACATGGGGCATATGCTTTTATTTTATCTAAGGCAATACCGCATAATTCTAAGTGCCGATACGGCGAGCGAGGTGCGGCGGCAGCTGCTAAGCCAAAAGCGCAGATAATACTGGATGCTGCAAAGGTGAGCGCCGCCAGTGGCGGAAACAGCGAACCGAAGCAGGGGCAGCGGTCGCAGAGTGCGAGGGGCTTTTGCCCCCGAAGCACGATGCGGGTACCGCAACCCGACATTATCGAGCATTTTGGCAACGCAGATGCCGTGCCGCAGCCGCCGGAGCGGTGCTTAAGCCGTCAGGCGGGGAATTATGCGGTATTGCCCTAATTTGAATTTTGCTGAATTTTGTTTTCGCCCTGATTTTACAGCCAGAACTGCACCAGACGGCTGACATTCTGGTACAGCGCGGGATTCTGGCCCAGAAGGCCCGGTTCCGCAGCAAAGTAGACACAGAAGCTGTAACAGATCCCCACGGCAACAGCTGCCAGCATCGCCCCTTGCAGCATGTGCTGCACGGTATGCAGGATGCTGCCCGATGCGGCGGCCTGCACGCGCGGGGCAAGGGCGCTTTCGGCCCACAGCCAGACCAATGCGGCGGCGAACAGCAGCGGGGTTAAATAGTCGCTGAGATAGCGGTAGAGCACACCGGCCATCTGGCAGTCCAACGCGGCCAGAATAACAGCCAGCAGCACGGGCAGCAGCACCATGGCGCGCAGGTCTTTTCTGCCTTGCCATACGGCGGCGCAGCAAAAAGGCAGGGCCGCAAAGGCCCACAGCAGCGGCAGGCTGACCAGGGCACCGCCGTAAAATACTTCGGTAATGGTCATACCCATAAAGTTTGTCTGCATTTTGGTACCCGCCAGGTAGGGGAACACCGCCTGCACCACCGGCAGGGACAGGAAATAGGTGAACAACGCCGGGGCCAGCCGCCCAATGCGGAAGCCGCGGTGGGTCATATCGTTGCTGGTCAGGTTGTAATTGGCGCCAAAATCAAACGGCGAGCCGAACCGCGCGGCATTGTAGGCCATCAGCCCCAGGGCTACCAGAATAACCGGCAGAACAAAGGCGATGGCTTCGGTTATTCCCTGCTTGCTGCGCAAGCGTTTTTTTGCCGGATATACTGCGGCCAGAAGATCGGCAGGCAGAGCACGGCAAACAGCTCCATCTGGGGGCGGCATCCCGCCACCAGCGCCATGCACAGGCTGCCAAGCGCCATGTGCAGCATGATTTTGCCATGGTGCTGCACCGGGGTGTTGGCGGCGCACAGCCACTGCCACAGGGCCAGCAGCACAAATGCCGCGCCGCACAGGATGGCGTATTCATACACCGAGGGGCGCAGCAGCAGGTAGTACACCTGGCTACCGCCCGCAATGCCCGCCGCAGCCAGCAGGCAGGCCGCCGCTGAGGCGGACGGGAACCAGCGCTGCGCAGCCTGCCGCACCAAACCAAACACTGCCAAAATCAGCAGCCAGGCCATCACGATCATGGCCAAGCTGGGCGGCAGGTCCGGTACGCCGGTCAGCAGCTCAAACGGCAGCTGGAACAGCAGGCACGGCACAATGCCAAAGTAAACATAGTACCGCCCCTGGTAATAAGCAACATCCCACAAAGCATCCGGGGCCGCGCTCTGACGGGCGGCGGTATCGTAAGGGTTCTGCATCTCCGCCATGGCGGCGGGCGGGTCGCGCTGCAGATCCAGGCGGCCATTCAGCAGGCTGTGGGCCAGAGCGCCGTACTGCGCAGCGGAATCATTCTGCCAATCGCTGATATGCTGGGTGAAGGTGATGCGGCTTTCGCCGTCCCAGTTTTCGACATTATAAAACGAGGTCGCCACGCCGGAGTTGCGGGCATCGGCAAAGGGGGCCGCTGCGGCCAGCAGGCAGAGCATGCAGCCCAGCACCAGCACCGCCGGGCGGTATTTGGCGCGGTGGGTCAGGTAGGCTTCGTGCCACGCGGCAGCGCCGGGGCGCAGCCCCCACAAGGCCAGCAGTGCCAGATACACCGCTGCCAGCCGCAGCAGCGAGAAATCCATCGGGCGGGGTACATTGGCCAGAACCGCCTGCACGGTATAGTTCAGGTCATAACTGCGGTACTCTCCGCTATAGCCCTCCGCTTGCAGGGTCAGGGTATCCACCGCGCCGGAAAAATCCAGCGTGCGCACCAGACTGCGTGCCGCTCGCGGGGCCGCCTGCCACTGCCAGCTCTGGCGCGGGGCGGTGCTGGCTTCGTCGGTACCGGACACCCACAGGATAAACAGCGGGTTCTGATCCTGCGGATAGTTGCCGTCATACTGGTAGACAACGCCATCCAGCGCAACGTTATACAGCGGCTGATGGATGCCGGTAAAGGTAAGGGTACTGTGCTCATCGTTCAAAGCAATCGGCTCCCCATCCGCTGGGGCATCCTGCAAATAGGCGCACAGGTCAACGGGCTGGTAGCCGTGGGTTGTAAAATAGGGTGCGTTGCCCACGAATACTTCTAGGCCGATGGCGGCAATCAGCAGCGCAGCAACCGTCCAAAGTGTGCGGTACCGCCGCCCGCTGCGCAGGCGGAGTAACAACACAGTGCCGCAGGCCCACAGTGCCGCCCCATTGATGGCCAGCAGGCGGAACAGATCAAACCCCTGCGCCAGCCCCGGCTGGGCAAACACACATGCTGCGATGATCCACACTGCCAGCACAATGCCCGGCCCGGCCAGTACATCCGCATGGGTTGCCCTGCGGTCGCACAGCCGCCCCGGCAGTGCCCAAACCAGCACCCCCCAACAGGATGCTGACACAAATTGCTGCTGCAAACATAAAAAGCCCCCATACCAAAGTGTATGGGGGTATTATACTATGAATTGCGGTTTTTGTCGATATTGGGGATGCAGGCGTCCTCTTCCTGCGGGTCAGACGGCTGTTCGCCTGCCCGCTCCGCTTTGCGGTACTGCGCGGGGGAAAGCCCGGTTTCCTTTTTGAACACACGGCTGAAATACAGCGGGTTATCATACCCGACGATCTCGGAAACTTCACCGATGCTGTATTTGGTGCGTTCCAGCAAGCGCTGTGCATTGACGATACGCAGCGACTGGATATACCGTGCGGGCGACAAGCCCACATACTGTTTTTGAAGCTACGGATGAACCATGCCGTGCTCATGTGCAGGGACTCGGCGTATTCATCCACATTGATGCGGGCAGTATAATTTTCGTTAAAATAGGCGGCTGCGGCTTCGATCTGCTCCCGCGTGGTGCCGTTGATCGACCGCCGTTCCTGCCGCTGGCGGCTGACCAGCACCAGCATCATCTGGAACAGCCCGGCCGTATAATCCCGATAGGCGTACTGGCAGAGCTGCAATTCCTGGATCATGCGGCGGAAAGTATTTTTGTACTCCGGCATAATGCCGCTGTAAAACACATAGCCATCCAGCGGAATCTCATGCGCCTGCAGCACTGCAGCGGCCTCGCTGCCGGAAAAATAGACCCAGAACACCTCCGGGTGGTCCTCAAGATAGTAGATATAGCGGCGCTCTTCCTGCGGGCGGTACAGCACCATATGACCCGCTGTTACCACATGCTCGGCATCATCAAACCAGAAGTGCGCCTTGCCCGCAGCGATATAAAAAACAGCTGATACGCATTTTCATCATACCGCGTAATAGTTGGCAGGCTGGCGTGCTTTTTCAATCGGCATGTTCCGCAGGAATCCACTGTAAGCGGTGCAGTACAGCTGCCGTCCGCAGCCTGGCGGCTGTTGATGGAACCAAAATTGATATACATCTGTGTTGCCCCCTCGTGTTGGCTGGGTAAGACGGGCGCACCCATCTTTTATGTAGATTGTATAAGGCAACACCGCATAATTCCCGCCTAGCGGCTTAAGCACCGCTCCGGCAGCTGCGGCACGGCATCTGCGTTGCCAAAATGCTCGATAAGACATCCAGTATTATCTGCGCTTTTGGCTTAGCATCTGCCGCACCTCGCTCGCCGTATCGGCACTTAGAATTATGCGGTATTGCCATAATATTATCCACTATAGTGCAAGTGCAACTGGCCAAATCATATTGTTTTGTTATCCTTCTGTTATGATTTTCGTAAATAATATTAGAATGCTTATCAAAATATTTTTTCAGTTTTTCTGTTTTACCGCGGGGCCACAACAAAAAGTGCCCGCCTGCTGCAAGGCAGCGTGCGGGCGCTTTCATGCTTATTCCTTTGCTTTTGAGCCGGGATTATTCAATGCCAGTCACGGTATAATCTTTGTCCTCAACGGCTTTTTTCAGCACAGTGTCATCCACCGGCTTATCCAGCGTTACAACAGCGGTACCGGCGGTGTGTGGCTTACTTCGGCGGCGGAAACACCGTCCAGCGCTTCCAGTGCCTTTTTCACGGTTGCTTCGCAATGGCCGCACATCATGCCTTCAATTTTAATGGTCTTATTCATGGTCGTGTTCTCCCTTTTTGCTTGTTTTGTGTGCTTTGCGTTTATGGTCATGTTTGGTGCTACGAATATCGAACAGGTTCAGCCGCAGTGCGTTGGAAACCACGCAGAAGCTGGACAGGCTCATGGCCGCAGCGCCGTACATCGGGTTCATCTGCCAGTGCAGCAGCGGGATAAAGACACCTGCCGCCAGGGGATGCCCAACACATTGTAGGCAAAGGCCCAGAACAGGTTTTCGTGGATATTGTGCAGAGTAGCGCGGCTCAGGCGGATGGCGGCGGGCACATCGCTCAGGCGGCTCTTCATCAGCACAACGTCAGCGGCGTCAATCGCAACATCCGTACCGGCGCCAATGGCAATACCGACATCCGCGCGGGTCAGGGCCGGTGCATCGTTGATGCCATCGCCCACCATGGCCACGCGGCCCTTGTTTTTCAGGCTGCGGATCACAGCTTCCTTGCCATCGGGCAGCACACCGGCAATCACTTCGTCCACACCGGCCTGTGCACCAATGGCTTTGGCGGTGCGCTCGTTATCGCCGGTCAGCATCACAACACGGATGCCCATGCCCTGCAGTTCACGCACAGCCTGCGGGCTGTCCGCCTTGATGACGTCCGCCACCGCGATAACGCCCTGCATAGTGCCATCCTTGGCAAAGAACAGCGGGGTCTTGCCCTGGGCGGCCAGTGCTTCGGCGCTGGATGCCATCTTTTGCGGCACCGCCACGCCAAGGGTCTGCATCAGCTTGGCGTTGCCGCCGTACAGGGTACTGCCGTTCAGCACAGCCGTCAGGCCGTTGCCGGGCAGAGCCTGGAAATCTGCCACCTCGGCGGGGGGCAGGTTATCCTCCTGTGCCTTTTGCAGCACAGCACGGGCCAGCGGGTGTTCACTCTTCTGCTCCAAGGCAGCGGCAAGGCTCATCAGTACCTGCTCCGTCACACCGTCTGCGGGCAGGATATCCGTCACGCGCGGCTCGCCGCTGGTGATGGTGCCAGTTTTATCCAGGGCAACGATCTCGGTTTTATCGGTCTGCTCCAGCGAAACCGCGGTTTTGAAGAGAATGCCGTTTTTAGCGCCCACACCATTGCCAACCATAATGGCAACCGGCGTTGCCAGGCCCAGCGCGCAGGGGCAGCTGATGACCAGCACTGAAATACCGCGGGCCAGCGCATAGCCAACGGTCTGCCCCTGCCAGCAGCCAGACAATGGTGGTGATGACCGCCAGGGTGATGACGGTCGGCACAAACACACCGGAGACGCGGTCTGCAATTTTGGCAATGGGTGCCTTGGTGGCTGCGGCATCGCTGACCATCTGGATGATCTGAGCCAGCGTGGTATCCTGACCCACGCGGGTGGCACGGCAGCGCAAAAAGCCGGATTGGTTCAGGGTTGCGGCGCTCACGCTGTCGCCTTCGGCCTTATCCGCCGGGATGCTCTCACCGGTCAGGGCCGATTCGTTCACCGCGCTGCTGCCTTCCAGCACCACGCCGTCAACGGGGATATTCTCGCCGGGACGCACCACAAACACATCGCCCTGCTGCACCTGTTCGATGGGAACGGTAACTTCCGCCCCATTGCGCAGCAGCGTTGCAGTTTTGGGGGCCAGGTTCATCAGGCCTTTCAGGGCATCGGTGGTCTTGCCCTTGGAGCGGGCTTCCAACGTTTTGCCCACCGTGATCAGGGTCAGGATGGTTGCGGCGGATTCAAAATAAAACTCCTCCATATAGCCCATCACGGCCATGGCATCCCCTGCACCTGGGCCACCGTCATGGCAAACAGAGCGTAAGTGCTGTAGCCAAAGGCCGCGGTAGCGCCAAGGGATACCAGGGTATCCATATTGGGGGCACGGTTCCAGTTCCACAGCGCCTTAAAGCCGCTGATAAAGAACTTTTGGTTGATGACCATGATGATAATGGTGAGCAGCATCTGTAAAATACCCATTGCCACATGGTTGCCCTGCATAAAGCCCGGCAGCGGCCAGTTCCATAGCATGTGCCCCATGGAGAAGTACATCAGCACCACCCAGAAGATCAGCGAGGCAATCAGGCGGCGTTTGAGGCGCGGGGTCTCGGTATCTTTTAAGGCATCTGCTGACGGCGCGGCGGACTGGGCGGCAGCGTTTTTAGGGCTTGCGCCATAGCCTGCGGCTTCCACTGCGGCCACAATATCTGCCGGAGCGGCGGTGCCCTCCACACCCATTGAGTTGGTCAGCAGGCTGACCGAGCAGGATGTTACGCCCGGCACTTTGCTGACGGCTTTTTCCACCCGGGCACTGCACGCGGCGCAGCTCATCCCGGTTACGTTATATTGTTCCACTTCTTTCCTCCTGTTCCCTCTCTTTTGCGGTGGTGATTCTATAATTCCTGTGTGATGATTGGTGAGTGGTTTCGCTTTGGTGTTTGAACACGGGTTGTTGATGTTTGAGTTGTTTCTATGACAATACCGCATAATTCTAAGTGCCGATACGGCGAGCGAGGTGCGGCAGATGCCAAGCCAAAAGCGCAGATAATACTGGATGCTGCAAAGGTGAGCGCCGCCAGTGGCGGAAACAGCGAACCGAAGCAGGGGCAGCGGTCGCAGAGTGCGAGGGGCTTTGCCCCCGAAGCACGATGGGGGCACCGCAACCCGGACATTACGGAGCATTTTGGCAACGCAGATGCCGTGCCGCAGCTGCCGAGCCGTGCTTTAAGCCGCAAGGCGGGAATTGTGCGGTGTTGCCCTATCCTCACTCCCCTTTTGGTGAGCGGCTAGCCTGCAATTCGACGCATTATTGAGGTTACCATTTCTATCCACACTCTCCTTGCGGAGAGCGATACGTTGGGGGCAACCAAGGCCGATGCGGCATTTCTATCCACACCCTCTCACAGGGAATGACTGACATTTATTCATGGCTCTGGTAATGTTACACAAACTTTTACCGATGGTTTGTGAACAGAAAAACAATCATACTGGGCACTGGCATGGCATTTTTGCTGGCTCAAACACTCGTGCATTTATTTCATGTTCTGCTTCTGCTATTTTGTGCAGGCAATGCTTATTTCATCAGTTTCTGCAGCGTTTTCAGCAGCTCATCCACAACTTCGTCATTCCCGGCACGGATACCATCCGCCACACAGGTGCGGATATGGTTTGCCAGCAGCTCACGGTTGAACGCGTTCATCGCCGCCGTTACCGCCGCCGACTGCACCAAAATATCCGGACAATACACTTCGTTTTCCACCATCCCACGGATGCCCCGAATCTGCCCTTCGATCCGGTTCAGTCTGTGGACCAGGCTTTTATACTCTTCTTCACTGCGATGCTTTGTTTTGTGTGCACAGCAGCAACACGGTTCCTTCTTTTCGTTTTCCTGCATTATGTTACCCTCCCATCGCATGCAAGGTACCCCGGTGGGGTATATTCACTATATACCCCACCGGGGTACCTTGTCAAGTAGATAATATAATATTTTTATATTATTTTATGCGAGGTTTTTTACTATAGCAATTTTTAAAATTAAAGCGGATATCCGCATGAACAAAACCACCCTGAACAGTCAGAAAAGAGAAAGCATTCCACGCTCTCCTTGCGGAGAGCGACACGGTACGCCGTCAACCAGTTTCCAGTCACACTCATTTCTATCCACGCTCTCCTTGCGGAGAGCGACGAAGCGTGATGCCGCTATGAAAGAAAAGCTGAAATTTTCTATCCACGCTCTCTTTGCGGAGAGCGACCCCTGCACAAAGCTGACAAGGCCACCCCAAATCGCAATTTCTATCCACGCTCTCCTTGCGGAGAGCGACAGTTAAGCGCAGGAGCAATTTTTCAATCAACATTTCTATCCACGCTCTCCTTTCGGAGAGCGACCACCCGCGGGCAAGGTGCGCCCTTGGGCGTCCCACATTTCTATCCACGCTCTCCTTGCGGAGAGCGACGCATGATGAAGCTGTTTTTCTCAGTTAAGCACCGACATTTCTATCCACG
>VOFK01001839.1_pt1 | contig 134696 bp, 128 predicted proteins | sample 5384121 | NCBI WGS metagenome assembly VOFK01 (sample SAMN12384730, study PRJNA508395) | human gut metagenome | isolation source: healthy gut J | host: Homo sapiens
ACCGTGACGGCACAGGACTACAAGCGCAGGGGCCGGGCAGCAGGCAGCAGGGACTACCGGAGATAATCCATGGAATGCTTCTGCCAACGCCAGTGGCAACAGAGATACACCATGCCGAAAGAGTCAGGAAATGGAAATCGATGAATTTATCCTCACCCCATGCCCAGATAGCCGGAGAGAAGAATCCCAACGGCCTGACGGATTTTCTGGACTTTTACGGGATACTACCGGAACCGATACCGGACAATACTGAGCTGGAAAACACGGACGGGAACAATCTGGAAGAATCGATCCCTACAATGGCTGGCAGAAGGACAAGTGATGCCGACACCGACAGCGCGGGATTGGAAAGGCGCACCTTCACTGGAGAACCTGAAGAAACGGGGAAAGATACCACAGAAGAACAGCCTTCCGGATTTCTTCGCCCGGACTGGAAAGAGTTTCCAACTCAATCCCCTGTTTGTAGCCGAGATGATGGGCTTTCCACCGATTGGACGGTATCTCCCTTTTCTCGGTGAAGACAGGCATCCATTAAAGGATACGGGAACGCTATCGTCCCCAGGTAGTCTACGAGATATTTAAAGCAATAGAAGAAACCTATAAATTAAACAGTCATGAATAAAGTATCGATATTTGAACATCCCGAGTTCGGACGCATCCGGACACTGGAAATTGACGGGAAAATATGGTTCTGCGCCTCGGATGTTGCCGGCTTGGCTACTCCAATCCGAGAGATGCCGTCGTAAGACATTGTAAACCAATGGGTGTCGTGGTTTACGACACCCCTACACGCAGTGCCGTCCAGAAAATCAAGTACATCAGCGAAGGAAACGTATACCGGCTGATTGCCGGTAGCAAGCTGCCTTCCGCTGAGAAATTCGAAAGCTGGATATTTGATGAACTGGTTCCCGAAACACTAAAGAACGGTGGCTATCTTCTTAAGAAGAATGGCGAAACGGATAATGAACTGCTTGCGCGTGCCATATTGCTCGCACAGAACCGTATAAAAGAGCGAGACAGCCGTATTTCAGCATTGGAGAAGGAGAACAACTATGCTATCCTGAAACTCAAGCTACAGGCCCCAAAAGTTCAGTATTACGACAAAGTCCTGCAATCCCAAAGCACCTACACGACCACACAGATAGCGAAAAAGAATTGGGAATGACTGCCGGAATGTTGAACAAGTGGCTCCGATGGGCAGGCATCCAGTTCCGTCAATCCGGTCAGTGGCTGCTCAAAGCTCCTTACCAGAATCAAGGCTATACAGCAACCCGGACCCATGTATGGGAAAGCCGCACAGGAGAAACAGGCACGGCCATGTTGACGGTCTGGACGGAAAAGGGCCGGTTATTCATACATTATCTTTTTGAGGCTTATCTGGTATAGCCGGAATATAAGACCGGGATAAATAAAAAAGCTACTGAAACAAAAATTCAGTAGCTTTTTTATTGCTTTCAATTGATACTATCTCAACCGTGGTCCCGTTTTCTTTTCTTTTTCTTTCACAGGCACAATTTCTTGTCGGGGTGCTTCTTGCGGCCTTATTCTTTCACTTACAGTCTCACTCTGAAGAAGCCTGTTTAAATACCGGAGGTCCTTCAGTAACTCCTGTTTGCATTCCATCTCCAGGGAATGGGCCATATTCGACATCGGGTTGGTACTTTTTTCTTGACAAGCGGACCGTTCAGGAGATCTTCTTCTATATACAGGGTACAACGCTTCAAATAGCCTTCAATGTCCTTCGGCGTTTCAGCGGTATCAATCGCCTCCTGAATGGCCTTATAATTCTTATCCATATAACAGGCCTTATACAAGTCATCGGCATGCCAGTCAAAGAAATGAAGATAGTTTTTTCCCAGTTGCTGGTTATACTCTTTTATATCGCTTTCCACAACCCCTTTCTTCTTGTCAAGATATTGCTGCAATTGTTCGATCCTTAAATCACTTTTTATCCATTGTTGTCCGATTTATAGTTCCATGTCCGTTTCAGTTTCGCTCTGAAAGGATATATCCAGTTCTCTTTCTGATGGAAATTATCCGCTATCACGAATTTAATTTCCGCATTCTTGCTGCTTCGGTTATGATAGAAGAGCGTGAATACCTGGCGGCAGGGATCGCTGTCATCCAACTCCGCTATCGAATCCAACGGTTGCATCTCCCGGTTCACCAGATAGACCTTCTTCTTGTCGTACACCTCGCCGCTACCCTCCATCTGTATATAACCGATTTGATAGCCGGCTTCCTCATAGTTTCCGCTACGATTGAGTGTCAGACGAATCTCCACGGTCTCATCCGGGGAAATGGTCTTCTGGAGATACCAGGACGTTAGCGAGAAATCATAAGCCTGCTGTACTTCCAATTTATCATCACAGCCACCCAGCAGGCAAAGCAATGTGAGCATGATACCACTTATTATTAATTTCATCTTCATGATTTTACGTATTACTAAATGAATAATTTACTTGATTGAGTCCGTTGTCGGCTAACGCCTGATGCCCGTTTTTATCTTTCTTTCAGGCGGCTCTTCTCTCTTCTTTTCTGTTTTATTAGCCGTCTGTTGCAAATTCTCTTCGGGAGGCGTTTGCGCAAGGATATTCGCGAATTCCCGGTAATCCCTAACTAACTGCTGCATACACTCCAACTTCAGGAAATGGGCAACATTCGTTGTCCGGCTGGAACTGTTACAATCCACCTGACCGTTCAACAGTTTGTTCTCACAGTAAGCAATGTTGTCCTCAACAATATTCCAAACCGTATCCATGCCCTTTGCCCCGTCCACCGCCTGCCGGAGTATCTTATAACACCCGGACATAAAATGAGACTTATACAGGCTCTCCGCATTCCATTCGAAAAAGTGTAGGAAATTCTCATTCATCTTCTTGCTTTGTTCACGTATGTTCCGGTCTTCCCGGTTTATTTTCATATCCAGCCAATGAAGCATCTCATCCACGTTCCAATTGCCTTGTTCCATACTATTGCCGCTAATTAAAAATGTACTTGACACCGACAACTACCGCCGTGTGGAAATTCCCCACGGATGATCCGAAGAATATCCTCTGGCGGACATTGAAAAGAAAAACCAGCCTGTCGGAAAGGAACGCCTCCATCTCGAAAGCCGGGGCAAAACCATAAATGAAGCATCCGTCATTCTTTAAAGTCGCCCCGTCATAGAGCAGCTTGCAGTTCCAGTTGGTCGTCTCATAACCCGCCAGAGCGGAAAGACCGGCAGAGAAGAACACGTTCTTACCACGGTCCGAGATGAACGGCACGAAATAACCTACCTCCCCGGTAAACTGCGCTTTGGGGATCGCAACATCCTTATAGGAATAGTGCTTTTTCACATAATCCGCCCCGAACAGCCAGCGGGAATGGTTCCGGTTATACCGACTCAGAGCCAGTCCGACCTGGAAATTACCATGCAGATGCTTCACATTTGAACCGAAGTCGTCTACACCGCCTAACGTAAGCTGGATACCTTTCTGCCCCGGCAGGTAACGCTGGGCAAAAGATTTGCCTGCCACAAAGGGCAGACAAATGCATAACAAAATAAATAAAACTCTTTTCATGATTACTCACCGATTAATTCATTCACAATACGCGCGTCCACCAGGTCACTGTTCTCAATATAGAACCGCTGGTGACGGCCTCCCCCTTTCTCGTAAATTTCCACTTCCAGCAACTTGTCGTCAGGAATGACAATTTTCGGAAAGGCATACACGATCCGTCCCGTGCTCTTTCCTTCGATGCGTGTCAGGGCATTGAGCGTGCGTACCGGTTCAATATAAGTTTCCTGCCGGGCCGTCCTTTTGGCTATCTTCTTATCCACTATCTTAAACCGCACGAAATCCACATCGAAAGGCACATTGGAATTGTTCGTCAGGGAAACATGGAAGAAGATCAGGTCCTTATGCACATAAATGCCCTTTAAAAGAGCCTGCATCCCGAACTGCCTGCATCCGATATGCTTCACGTCCCTACGGTCCAGCCGGTGGATGGTGTACATCACGCTGGCAATGACCGTCGGATCTTCCTCGCCCAGTTCCGTGACACGGATGGAGCTGCCTCCTTTCTTTTCTCCCTCGTCCGGGTTCATCCACTGGTCCATATTGATATTCAGTGTGGAAGGCTCTTCCTTATAAACGACATTGAAGGAAAAAGAAAAAGAGCCGTCTCCCGTAATCACGGAGAAGTTCGTCTCTCCCGGAAACTCCTTCACCGCCGCTTTGACACGTACCACGTTCTCGACTCCGTCAGCCTTGCCTGCGATGATATTGTTACTGCCCAAATCCACGTAGCGCACTTCCGAAGGGAAGAGGATATGCACCGTCTTCCCAAAAGTGACCTCTATTTTATAAGGGATGATATGCTGGCCCGCCGTCAGAATCCTGACGGGATTTACCGGCCTTTCCTCCTGTGAAAAACCGGATACCGAGGCCAGAACAGCCATCAAGAATGCTATAACTATTTTCATTGTCTTGTCTTTTTTATTAAAGTGAATAATCCGTTATTGTCTCTTTGTGACCAGCAGCACCTTATATCCGGCTTTCAGTGTCACCTTGACCGCGCGAACCCGTCCGGCGATCAACCGCGTGCCGCCCTGCATGACTCCGCGCGTCAGGTCCATGACCACCTGCTGTCCGGCAGAACGTGCAAACGAAACGCTGTTTCCCATGCTCTCGCTGACCGTTCCAGCCGCATCCTTTGCCGCATTGCGGGTTTCCGATCCGGGAACGAAAATCCCTTTCTGCCCGTCTATATCGTAAGTCGCCAACTGCACGGGGATGATATTTCCGGCATACTCGATGCTGCTGATCAGGATATCCAGACGCTCTCCCTGTATGACCGCCGCACCTGTTACCAGACTGTTCTCCGGAACGGTAATGTTGCCGGCTTGTAGAGGTTGCAGCAACCGGAGTTTTACCCTGCCTCCCTGTTCAATGATCTGGTTCTCCGAAATGCAGGCGGCGATGGTATTCGTCCCCATTTGGTAGCTGTTCCCGACAGCAGTATTAAAACCGTAATTCCTCTCGACAGTAAGCGAAGCGATATAGGCGGAATCCGTAACAGGTTGTGAAAGGCCGGAGGTCGTCTGATACTCCGCCCGCTGAACCGGAACAGTTTCCGTGGGTTCTTTTCCGACAGCTTTCTCCTGGACCGTATCCTTATCCGGGTTCAGATACTTTGCCGCCATCTTGTAGGACCGCTCCATCAGTTCTTCTCGGGTAGCCGCCTTGTTCTTCTCCTTTTCCGCCTCTTCCAGCTTTTTGTTCAGTTCATCTACTTTTCTTTCCAAATCGCTGTTTGCCGTCTCTTTGGGAGTCTCATAGAAGTCATTCAACTGCCCGGAGATTTGCTCGTAGGTATTAACGGACTGTTGCAACCGGTCTCCGTCCTTTTCTTTTTCACCGGTATCGGATGCCCCCTTTCCTTCGTTCATTAATGTCCCGGCAAGCTGCTCCAACGACTTCATCCGGCTTTCTTCCTCCACTTCCGCCTGTTGCTTCTCATAGGCAGCGGTCTTCTTATCCACCAGTTTGGCAGTGGTAGGTTCGGGTACGTTCACATTGAATCCTGAATTTCCGGGGGCTTCCGTCTCGTTTTTTGCCGGAGGGGGCAAATATTCAGTACATGACTCCCAGGAAGACCAGCACAAAGGCCGGAATCACAATGAACTTCCTTCTTTTTTCCATCTCTTCCGGTGTGAGCACCTTCTTCTCTTTTTCAGGTTCTTCCTTCAAGGCTCTGCCGTTTTCCGGCTGTACCGCCGTTTCTTCTGCCGCTTCGGGCTTTTCCAAATCTTTATCTTCCATTACTCGTTGGTTTTAGGGTGATACATTATACTGTCTTTATCCGCCCGGTGGAGGGAGTCCACCGGATGGACAAACGGCAACTCCTTTTTGTGTGCCGTGAGAGAAAACGCCCGAAAGCGCGTGCTACGGTGATACCACATAGAACGGTACTGGTAACCAGCATGCCCCACAAGCACTCCCTGACGCTCTTTTTCGGACAGCTCCTCGCAAACGTTCTTCAGTTTTTCGCTGATCTCTGTCTTTATCTTCCTGCTTTTCATTACCTTAATATATTAGCGTTCAACGGTCCTTATATCCCTGTTTTCCAAAATCTCAAAGCGTTCCGCCATGAAGCCTTGCGGATTATTATCCGACCTGACCGTACTCTGCAGGAAGCAACGGGTGACCAGGGAACGCTCGGTGATATTGCTGTTTCGGATAATCATCTGCCGGGCAAAGGTGGTGATCCGGTACGGATAGTTATCGAAATCACACTGCATGCTGTCTACCAGGACAGTCTGGTTAATATTACCGCTGATCAGACGATTATAATAGCCTTTCTCGTTCCAATCCCGGTAATAACTATAAAGACTCTTGTCCGCCAGATACATGGCCCGGTTGATATTGGATTCGATAGCGGCCTTATCGGGAGCCAGCGTAAAGAACAGTTCATGCATGCGGCGCACGTATGCTCGCGGGCCTCCACCGGACGGTTCAATGCCGCATCTTGGGATAACGCCACTATGAGTGACTTGCCCTGATCCAATACATATACTTTCTCCCGTTGCTGGTTAGCAAAGAGGTAGGACTTTCAGATGGCATACGTAGTCAGTGAGGCACAAATACCCAGAAAGACCAACGTGAACAGGCGGATCTGCCTGAACGAGGATTCGATGTTTTTAAAACTTTTAAATTCCATAATTTTATGTTTTTTCAATTTCTACTTTTTCAATAATACGGCACCGACATTTCCCGTCGAAGCACCCGCCGCAGCACCGGCTACATTGGTCACCTTGGATGTCGTATTGTTGACATTCCGGTTATAGGCACTCATACCTCCCGCTTGGACAATCCAGTTCGAAACAGTGGGCACACAAAAATATCCGATAATGCCGATGACCATGAATATCAGATAGATGGCCGAGGAACCGTCCACGTCAATGACACTCATCGGATCGGCCATCAGGTTCATCTCTTCCTGCAGGATGAGCGTCTGTATCTTGGCAAGCATCGCCCCGAATAGGTCAGATACCGGTAGCCAGAGATAGACACTGATATAGCGTGCCAGCCATTGGACAAGCGTGTTCTGCAGTCCGTCAAAAACACTCAGGGCAAAGGCTATCGGTCCCAAAATGCTTAGGACTATCAGGAAAAAGGTACGGATCGTGTCGATGACCAGCGAAGCGGACTGGAAGAGAATCTCCAGCAATTTGCGCATGACCATCTGGACAATACCTTGCAGGGAGAAGGCATACGAAACCTCATACATGGTCTGCAAGGCCGTATGCTCCTCCTCACTCCAGCCCATGTTATCCAGTTCCGCATCCAGCTCCTCATTGGAAGCAAAGACACGTCCGGTCATCATCGTCTTAGCCATCATGTCCGCACGGAGCTTGTCCTTCTCCTGCTGGTACTTCTGCAAGTCGAAGGTCTGGTCACGGAGCAGCATTCCGGTTCCCTGAACGATGGGGCTAAAGATACCGTTGAGAGTTCCCAGCACCATCACGTCAAAGAAAAGGATACACATGCCCAGGACAAAAGGCCGTAACATCGAAAAGACATCGATGGGCTCCGCACGGGAGAGCGACTGCCAGACACGGTAAGCGATATAGAACAAAGCTCCTAATGCAGCGAGTGCCATCGCCATGTCCATCATCGGGTGGCAGAGTTTGGTCATCGTATCATAGAGATTCCGAAGAATCTGGTGCATATTTTCAAATGAAATGGATAATAATACCATAATTGATTCTTTTAAAATTGTAGACTACCAATAACGCTCATCCTTGCCGTACAGGTCAAATACCTGTTGCTGCTCGTTCTTCTCCTTGGCACGCAGGTAGGATACATGCAGGTTCTTGCGGGTGTAGTAGTTGGCCAATTCCTTGTAATGTGTCATTTCCCTGTATACCCGGTTCACCAGGTCAATGCGTTCCTTGTCGTTCATGGACATGCCGGTGGGATTGATGATATTCTTCAGCTCGGTAATGCTGCGGCTGCTCTTCTTCATGATGGTGTTATAACCGGCAGCTATCGCATTCAGCTCCCGCTGGCTGAAATTCTTGTCGGTTAGCATCTTGCCGAAATTGTTCACGTAAATCTCGGAGATATCACCGAGCATCAGGACGGACTCCTTGACTTTCTCGCTGCCGCTGATCAGGTCGTTCACTTTGCGCAGCTTGTCGTAATACTCACGCCCCTGCTCGAAAATCTTTGAGGTCTCCTTCCATGTGGAGAGGGCATTCTGCGCCGTTTCCGAGGTCTCCACTATTTCGTTGACACTGTTCACGATACCCTGGACGAGGTTGCCCGGATCGGACACCACCCACTGTGCCTGTACGCTTGCCGGTACTATAAAGGCCGACAGGACAAACAACATGCTTATAATTCTCTTTCTCATTGCTTCTTTATTTTAATCGTTTATTCTTTTTCTTCTCACTTGCCAACATTCGGATAGCCTGCTCCATATTGCCGCCCAGCTTCTCTGTCATTTGTGTGACTTCCAGTTTTTCGGTTTCTTCCGTGGTATAGGTGAGATACTCCTCGACAGAGGTTTCTGTGGCATAGACAGCGGACCGGACACCTCCCAAGCCTATTCAAACCTCCTTATACTTCCGTGCCGGATCGTTGGACTGATTGATAGACAATATCTGCCCTTTCTCTTTGTCGGTCAATCCGAGCAGGGACTGTACGGAGTCAAACTTGTTAATATACTTTCGCTGATCCAGCAGAATCTTACAATCGGCATTGTTGATAATGGTGCCTTTGATAATGGGACTTGATACAATATCGTCCAGTTCTTGAGTGACGACAACGGCCTCACCAAAATACTTTCTAACCGTTTTGTGTAGGCTAAGCACCCAGCGCCTTATCATATTTCTATGGTAGGTTTCCAAATGCTCGCCCCCGAACCGGACTTACACCTCTCAGCGTATCCGGCTCTCCACTAATTTCAGTCTATCTTTCCGTCATGTATCTTCTTGTGACAACTCCTGCACACGGCAATCGTCTTGCGTTTACGGGCAATCATGTGTCGTTCCCAGCTTTCCTTTCCCTGCAAGTTCTTTAGTTTCCTTACATGGTGCATAACAAGGTCGTCTGTCGCTCCACATAATTCACACTCACGGGCTTTCAGCCTTTCAACAAGGCTTGTCCGCCCCGCAGTATAAATTGTTCGTGGCATAATGTCACATTCCGATTTATAGGTGGGCTTCTTTCGTTTGAAGCCACCGTCGTAAAAGTATCTTTCCTTTACACCAGTTTTAGTCATGTGCGTTACGATAAACCTACCGTTCTTACGATATTTCTTGTTTACCTTACGTGTTCGGCACTTATATTTGCCTGCAAACGTTTTGTACATGCTGTATTCCATGATGTACTTGAAATTATTCAAGGCATGGGCGCAGTTGTTGGCTATGGAGTAGTAATTATAGAACCCCACGATTTCCCGATTATAACTATCAAGGATTTCAAGGTCGTCATTGAATATCAGTCCCGATTTACATTTCGGTTTCCATATTTCCTTTCCGTTACGGTTTGTCAGTTCCAATACTCCCCAATCGAAAAGTTTTTTACGGACTGTTTCCGTACTGACATTCAAGCAGACCCTTTTACCATAGGTTCTTCTCAATCTACCCCGTTTATCCCGTCTTTGGTCATTGGACTTTCTTACAGTGATTTCATATCCGAGAAACTTGGCCGGTCTTTCCGTGTGAGTGACAAGTGTCTTTTCATCGGACAGCTCCAATGCCAGTCTGTCAGCAAGGAAGTTTTTAATATCTTCTTTTATCTGTTGCGCATCCTGCTTGCTTCCGATAATTCCCACAAGAAAATCATCTGCATATCTTGCATATTTCATTCTTCTGTAATCGGCATCCATTTCTTCGCCGTTGGGATATTTAGCCCGTCCTTGTTCTATTGCTTTCAGTTCAAGGATTAGCTTTGTCCTTTGCCTTTCGTCTTTTACGAACTTCAATCTTCGCACAATACGTTTTCTTGCATTGCCAAAGTCCATACTTTCTCTACTGAATTTTCGTTTCTTCCCTTTGTCGAATTTGGCTGTGTATTCCTTTATATACTTATCCAGCTTGTCAAGGTATATATTAGCCAATATCGGGCTGATGATACCCCCTTGCGGTGTGCCACTGTAAGTATTGTGGAATTGCCAGTCTTCGATATATCCCGCTTTCATAAACTTGCGTATCAATCGGATGAAGCGTTCATCCGCAATACGCTCCAAGAGAATGTTTATCAATACATCATGGTTTATATTATCAAAGAAGCCTTTTATGTCTCCCTCCACAAACCATTTTGCACCATTAAACTCCTTTTGGATATGAGTTAATGCAGTATGGCAGCTTCGATTGGGACGGAAACCATGCGAGGTGTATTCAAAATTTCCCTCGTATATGGCTTCCAGTACCATTCTTACTACTTCTTGTATCAACTTGTCATTGAAAGTCGGCACGCCAAGAGGTCTTTTCTTACCGTTTTTCTTCGGTATGTACACCCTCTTTGACGGTTGGGGCTGGTACGTTTCATCTTTTAACGTATCAATCAACTTTTCAATTCGTTTCAGGCTCATGTTGTCAATGGTCTGACCGTCTGAACCTTTAGTCATGTTACCCTCTTTAGCGTAGATACGCTGATAGGCAACGTAGAACATTTCCTCATTGAACAAAATTCTGTAAAGACGTTCAAACTTATAGCTTGCATCCTTACTGTGTTCTGATAGACTGTTTAATACTCTTTCTGGACTTCTCATAATGTCTCTCACATTTTCCGTTAATTGTATTAATAATTAGCTGCTTCCCTTCGCCATGTACAAGGCGTTACCTTGCTCAAACTACTATGGAAGCTCCGTTACCACTCCGAATTTTCATAGGTCGAACCTAATAGCCTTTCGGCACTTCGGGATAGGTAATCCCCGTTTATTACATCGTAACTGTTGGCATGATAGATTGTCGGATACGACTTCCGTCCTTTACTCGCTTACTGCGGTTGTGTCGTGATAAGTTCTTGCTACCTTCATTCCTATACACTGAAGTAGTATCACGATATGGCGATTGATAGTTACCTTACGCCATAGCCTCAAGGGGGACCATTCGGACTATCGTTCAATCAATTCGGACTTTATCCTCATATCTATCTTTTCATCTCGCCATTCAGTCGCAGTTTGGTAACTAACTGACTTATGACTTTTCCGACATGCTACACTCCCTGCTCGGTTAAGTTTTCCCGAAACAGATAAGTCGGCTGATGATAGGTCATTTTCAAAGAACACTTTCCTAATCTCTTGCCAAAGAGATATTTACGATGCAACCTTTACGGGCGCACATAAAAACTTTATATAGTCAGCCATGCCTTCACGTGCGATTGCCTTCCAAGCCTCCTCTACAACTATCATCTTTCGCACCCCATGCAAACGTCTCATTTTGTTTATGAAACGCCTCCATAATGATGACAGTGACTACCGGAAAAAGAATTTTATGCTCCTTAATTTCGTCAATTTCAAATACCACAAAACGCTTGTTCAAGAGGTCGAGCTGCTCGTCGGAGTTCAGCAGATAATCGTACTCTCCACCACGATAATAAGGAGCCAATACATTCAGAAAGTTAGTGAGATCGAAATCCTTCTCGCGGTAATGCTTCTCCTCCAGTATTCCACGGAACTCTCCCTGTACGAACTCGTAGAAAGTATTAAAGGAAGGAACCAGCTCATTGTCCTCCTTTATCTTTTCAAGGAACAGGTTAACCGCCATTGAGAGTGCTACTTCCTCGGCACGGGTAATGACTTCCGTATCCCTTTTCCAGAGCGACATGATCAGCGTTTTAATGGACTCTTTCTTTTCCAGGTCAAAGACCTTGTCTTCGGTGAAAAATGGATTAAAAGCTATCGGATGTTTTTCACTATACGTATAATATATGCCATCCCACCGTTTGTGCGCTGGTGAATCAGGTCACATAATCCCTTGTAACTGTTACCGATGTCGATCAATATAATGTGGGTATTCTGTTCCCAATACTGTCTCACAAGATGGTTCATAAAAAATGACTTGCCCGAACCGGAAGGCCCGATGACCAGCTTGTTACGGTTGGTTGTAATACCACGACGCATCGGTTCGTCCGAAATATCCAGATGCAGGGGCTTCCCGTTTGTCCGGTCTGCCATCTTGATACCGAATGGCGACAGGGAATCCGCATAGTTCGTCTCTTCCGTAAAGAAGCAGACTCCCTGTTCGACGAAAGTGAAAAAGGACTCCTCGGAAGGGAAATCGCCCTCGCCTCCCGGAATACCTGCCCAATACAAGGCAGGTGCGTCAATGGTATTATAACGGGGCTTGCATCCCATCAGGGCCAGAGCAGAACCGGTATCGTTCTTTATCACCTTGAGCTTCTCCCGGCTGTCCGACCATGCCATGACATTGCAATGGCAACGGATGGCGGTCAGCCCGAAGGAATGCGCCTCGTCCAGGTAGGCATCAATCCACTGCTTGTTAAGTTGGTTGGCTCGGCTGTATTTGGAAAGCGAGTGCATGTTGCGTGCCGTCTTCTCAAAGCGTTGCAGGATTTCTGCCGAATCATCGATGAACAGGAACTGGTTGTAAATATGGTTACAGGAGAGCATTAGCCCCACCGGAGCGGCAAAACTTAGACGGCAGTCGCTGCGGTCGGTGGAGTATTTCTCATACCGGGTATCCGTCTGGACGGAACCGGGAAGATCATCCACATCGGAAAGCGTATGTACGCAGAGGATATCATCCCCGATGCGCATCTCCGACGCGCTCATCTGTATATCCTTCAGTGTGGTCGTGTCCTGCTGCGAAAGAGAAAAATACTTTTCAATCAATCCGGCCTGCTGCGGTGTGCCGACTATCTCATCGGTGGTCAACCGCTCCAGACGGATAAAGGCCGAGTCATTCAGGATGCGCTCGAACTGGTCGACACTCTCCAAAAACAGGCTGACCGTTTCTTTGTCCCGGACTTCCTTCGGAATTATATTCCCCCGGCAGAGGATGGAGAAATTGCTCTGGCTGCGGCTGCGTTCCTTAGTCGTCTTGGTGATAAACAGGTAAGAGAAATGATTTAGGAAAGGCCGTTCATTAAAATGAAGTTCGAAAGAACGGTCCAAAAAACTCATCCCGTCTTTCTGCGTGTCGGCCTTGTAATTTTCTTTCAGAAACCAGTCCTGGCGGTGTACTATCGTATAATTCGGCAGTACCTTGACTGCCTTTGTTCATGTGCCGTGCATGGATGCATAATCTGCGGAAGTGACCGTGAACAGCTCCGGAAGAAAGACCTTGAAGCCGATGGTCACGTCCGCGTCTTTGGAGAGAATGCACCCTTCCTCCACGGACAGGATTGGAAACTTACTTTCCAGCGTTGCGGCTTTTAATATATTTCTCATGAATGCGTTTTTTAAATAAGGAAGATATACGTTTGCGATTGATGATATAGGACGGGTGGTACTTGACTGCGGCCAGCTTCATCAAGCCGTTGGGACCATACTTCTTGTTCAGGTGGAACACCCCGAAGAGCAGAGAGAAAGCGGAGAGGACACCGAAACCGATACAGAACCACCGGTCAATACCTATCATATAGAAGATGACGAACAGCAGGAAAATGGCCAGCAAGCCCCCGACAAAAAAGTACAGGTATTGTGCCTGCAAGCCGTTGAATTCCACGTTGCGTCCGATTCCCTTGTTGATATTGTATTCCATAGCCTGCTATATTACAGGAAGAAGGAACGAAGGACTGTCGCCGCGACGATGAGGAAGACGCAGGCTCCAAACCAGCTCCCGGCGGTTTTACCGGTGTCGGGGTCGCCGCTACTGAACTTCGAATATACCTTAATGGCACCTATCAGCCCCACAATAGCCCCTGCCGCATATATCAACTTGGTGGCGGGGTCAAAATAACCGGTAAGCATGGATGCCTTTGTTATACCGGCACTTCCGTCCCCTTCGGCATAGGCACTCAGGGTGGAAACAGCTATTCATGCGATAAGAGCAACCGTCTTTTTAAAATGTCTTTTCATATACAATCTAATTTTTTAATGTGAATAAAAACCTTGTTTCAAACAAACCGCAGGAAGTTTCCTGCCTGCGGATTTGTCCTTGCAACCACGATGTCTTTTTAGGATCAACCTGAGTCATAGTAACCAATCATAGATACCTCCGTTTTTAAGGGGTTAATCACTCTTTTAATGTTCGCTCCGGTAAAGGGTAAGGATCAACCGGAATCATAGAAGCCTCTCATATATCTATATCTTCCTTTTAACAGGTTATACACTACGTTTCAAGAACCCGTCCTGCCCGGATCAACCGGAGTCAAAGAAATCTATCATGCTTTTTCGTCTTTTTAGGTTATACATTCTGTTTTAAAACTCGCTGCACCCGGATCAACCGGAATCATAATACTGTCTCATATTCCTTACTTGTTCTATTTTATTGGGGCACATGCTCCGTAATATCAAATTCCCGGAGAATGTCGTCCCTATTCTTTCCAGTCAATAAATGGGGTTCACCCCGGTCTACATACAAACGCATATAGCGTTTCAGTTTATCGCTGCTTCCCAAGACGCTCGCCTGCAGTACCCTTTCCATGTTCGTGCCTTCCAGCTTTTGGAAAGTCTGCCGGGCCTGTTCCTGTTCCGCTTCCGTAAGTTCGTCCGATGCCATTGCTTTCTCAATCATATCCATATCGTCAAAGGTGACACCGGTTGCCCGGTGGGGATTGCTCCGCTGTACGTATCCCGTAATCTCGTAGCGTTCGGGAATCTCCTCTTTTTCTTCACCGGAAGAAGGAGAGGGCTCCTGCATATAATCAATTTCAGGATAATTCAGTTTTTGAAAAAGAGCCGGAACTTCCGGGAATTTCGTATTCTTATCAAGGGGTTCGTGTACTCGGAGAACCGGCTCTGTTTTCTTTTCGGGAGTAAAGGTATCACTCTTTTCTATGCCTGATTCAGGCTGTCCGCTATTGTCATCTATTGTCAGTGAATGTCGCATTTGGTATCGGCTTTTGCCTATTATTCCCGCCTGAGACGGAGCAATTGCCGGATGGATGGCGGCAGGTGCAGTCCGACGTTCCTTCTTGTCCTTTCTGCCTCTCCATGTGAAAATGCTGCCTGTATGCACATACTTTTCAATGCTCAGGTAAGAGGCATAGATGAACAGGATAATAAAAAGGTATTCCATGTCCTTATGATTTTAGTGATTGGTAATACTTCTCCAGCACAGCGTTTATCAATCCGCCGTTCTCTTCGAAATGATGTGCCAGCACCTGGTTTACAAAACCGGCTACGGTCACCTCGCCACGTCCCACCGCCCATACCAAGGAAGAGATGCGGCGATGCAGGTCGGCATCGATATGCAATGATTTACGGGATTTGGTCCTGACCGTATTCAGGAAGGATGCCCTGTAAGCGTCGATTTCCCCGGTGGTAAAGACCGGAGCTTCGCTACTCCCGGCAATCTCCTCTGCCGTATCCTCCGGCTTAGGGGATACACTCGTTGCAGGGGAGTCCGGTCGTATCGTCCCTTTCCTGGCGACAATATCCAATATGGCCTTCTCATCAATGCTCCGAGGGTCAAATTTCTTTTTTCCGCTGTCCATAATTCCTTTTATTATAAGGTATGGGAGGCATCCAGATGTGTTACGGCACATAACTCCTCTATCAGTTCACAGAGACCCGAACCTTTTATCTGGCGGTTGTCGGGAGGGAACAGTGTGGAACGGAAGATACTGTTCTTCAGGGAGCTCAACTCCTTGTTATAGCGTTTGGTATCCGGTATCCGTGACTCCAGCAGGTGTAACTCCGCTTTTTGTATGACACGGTTCCAGGACTCGTAGCTTTCTGTCCGTTCACGCTTGTCGACCATGTTCCAGAAAAGATAGATGCCTTTCAGGTTACAGTTGTGCCTGGCAATCAGTTCTTCCTCCACCACCTCGGCAAACTGGAGGGAACTCTGCATGACGACATTATCGGCCTTTAGGGGGATGAAAATGTAATCTATTGCGGAAATGGTATGGACAACCCCTTCGCTGCGGAGGGTTCCCGGAAGGTCGAACAGTACGACATCAAAGACGGCATCCTGCTCTTCGATGTAGCGGTACAGGTCTTCTATCGCTTTCTCCGGATTGCTTTTGATTACCGGATAGGAACGTTTCCGGATTTGTTCATGCTGCCGGTAGAGGACCACTTTGAGAAAATCACTTTCCTGCACGCTTTCTATGTCCCGGTCACGCATCCGGGAGATGCTGTGCTGGGGGGAGTCGCAATCCACGACACCCACCTTCAAACCTTTCTGGTAGTGAAGGATACTGGCCACCAGAACTGTGAAGGCAGACTTTCCGACTCCTCCTTTCTGGCTGGCAAAGGCAATTAATAACGGTTCTTTTTTCATACGCTTTCTTTATATAATCAGATAAAAATATAATGCTGTAAAACTGTAATGCTTATAATTGTATATCGTTCTACACTGCAAAAGAAAGGAATGCCGGGAAAAGATGAAATACCCTGTCACGGATAGTCATGGATAGTCAGGAATTGACAGGAGGAAACGCCGTCAGGCAGACAGGAAAGGTTGCAATGAAAAAAGAAAAATCCCTGCCTCATCTTTGAAGCAGGGACTAATAATAAAGGAGCGATACCGGTTACCGGACGTAACCGGCGGCTTGCAAGTCCGTCAGGAAATGTTCAGGGGTATCGGTGGCAACTGACACGCCATGCAGCTCCCCGTAACGCCGGGCAAAGTTCTCCATATACTCCTGATCCGTGCAATCATAGTCGAACCGGCTCCCCTCACGGAGCAGCCGGACGAACTCTTCCGGGCTGGCGGCGGTTATCTGACCGCCATCCAGCAAATGATAAGTCTGTATCATACCGCTAACTTTTTAGTTCTAAGTTTAAAAAATAATTTCTGTTTCCCGTCCAGGAAGGGTAACTCCTCCAATGTCATCCGGCTGGGAAGGCTGGATCTTTTCGCAAAGGTAATCAATCCGTTCAAGAACCGGATCCAATTCTCCATCTTTGTGAAATTAGTCGTACCGGAATGCTGGCGGAACTCAACGGTCCGGTGCCTAGAATAAGCCTCAAAATTGACCTTGTGGTATCGGTCATTATTAAAGACCTCCCGCAGGCCGTCTATCGTCCTTACCGATTTGATTCTCTCGTCGGAAACACCGGAGAGGGTTTTGCAGTAGGTATTGTTCCGGCGTGTCCTTGGCATAAAGGCATCAATCAGGTGTTCGAGATGCTTGTAGGTCAAAGTCAGATTCTTCCAGGTGTCCAGATTGAAACCAGCCGCATCCATATGGACATGGAACCCGCAACTGTCATTCACTTTTGCATTACAGATGTCAAGCACCCAGCATACCGTTTCCAGCTCTTTCAGGCCATTCTCACCCACCAGTATCGGGCTGACCAGCTCGAAAGTATTATTTCCCTGCAGGCTGCTGTCCGTCACCAGCTTCCAATGATCCCTGGTCGTGTGGTTATAACCCTCAACGGCAACATGGATACCGGCCTCCCTCAATTCGCGTGCCAGTCTTTCCATATTACAGTTATAGGCTTCAATCTCAATACCGAACTTGTGGGTGAAGGTGTAATCCATCAGGGTGGTTGCTGCCCTGTTCAGCAAGACTCCACCTTCTCTTTCAAGCATTTTCTTCTCAACATTATATACAAAACCATAGTTGCCACGTGTCACCAAATCGGCAATTTCCCTGCGCATCAGGCCCAGACGGAGCAGCTGCTCAATCTTGCTCGTCTTGGTGGTACTCTGTTCTAAGATATTTCTAACTTGTTCGTTCATAGCTTTTTATCCTTTATTATTATACCACTAAGGTAGCATAATAAACCCACATGTCATAGTATTAGAAGCCTTATTGTCAGACTGTTAGCTTAGTTTAGCTAAGGCTAAATACCCTTATTTTATGTATCCGATTATAACATTGCAGCAATCTACAAGGACAGCAATACAGCAATCTACAGTTCAGGGAACCTGTCTTTTTTTCTCATCGTTTCCCCGGTTAGGGAGATTAGATAATTATGCTTATTTTTGTGCATTGAAAACTTAACCCGTAACGAATAGATTATGATGAAATACCTGATTGTGTCCGACATACATGGCTCGTTACCGGCACTGGAACAAGTGCTGGCATTTTACAGGGAGCAGCAATGCGGAATGCTTTGTATTTTGGGAGATATCCTGAATTATGGTCCCCGGAACGGGATACCTCAAGGACTTGACCCGAAAGGGATCGCAGAACGTCTCAATGCGATGGCCGGTGAGATTGTCGCCATCCGTGGAAACTGTGATTCGGAGGTGGACCAGATGCTGCTGGACTTTCCCATCCTGTCCGATTACACCCTGTTGGTGGATAATGGAAAACGTTTCTTTCTCACCCACGGACATATCTACAATGAGGACAGACTGCCGAAGGGAAGGTTCGATTGTCTTTTTTATGGTCACACCCACCGGTGGAAACTTGAACGGACTGAGCATACAGCGGTCTGCAATACCGGCTCCATCACTTTCCCGAAGGACGGGAACATGCCAACATTCGCTATTTACTGTGACGATACGGTATCCGTTCACCGGCTGGACGGCAGCAGGCTCAAGGAACTTTCTCTCTGATGGGGAATGTATAATAACAGCCTATTATAATTGTAGCCTTTTATAATTGCTTATCCATTATACAAATATAGCAATATCCAAAACGCCAATTATTCAGTTGTCACTGTGTAACATTCCAAGAGACTACAGATATAATAGTATTCGGATTATCCGATTATCAAAATATTCAGTTCTCTGAATATTCAATTATCACGAGAAGCCATCTGATGTGTCGGATAATCGTAGAATGCTCTACTATTACAGGAAGCTACAGCCTATTCCGCCTCCGGAATATTGGTAAAAAACGCCAACTTTCCTGAAGAAGCAGACCGAAATCGGGAGAGGTTGCCATCGGGAGGGAGGCACCAGTCGGGGCAATCTACAGTTCTACTTAAAAACGTTGTCCCCGTAGAGGGGACAGCAAGTTGTGTTTTCGTTTAACGAAAACCGGACGGTTTAACGGCATATTCCGCCGCCAAACCGTTCCTCAGAATATAGCTCCAGAGTCGCAAATTCAGCCAGAAAGAAACTGCATGTTGCAAGAGTTATTTATTGATATCTTCCTTTAAAGACTTGATTCTTTTATTATTAATCATTCTTCCCGGCTTGATTGAACTAAAAATAAAAAATAACTGTTACCCCAATTCCAATTGCAATGAATTTGGTTTTGGCATTTATCATCTTTAGTAGCTGTAATACATCCTTCTAAACTCTTCCCCTTGGTCTTGTTGGTCTGGTAACATGTTTGGATGGTCCCTACCAGAACTTATAGTTAGTAAAAACGGAATTGTTTTTTGTAATATCCCTTACAAAAAATAGGAAGTCCCCAATTAGATTCTGAATAATTAATTTTAAAGGCATTCTTTATGTCATCTAAAGAATTAAAAAATAGATTGCCATCTCCTTTTGTATCATCAGAAATAAGATATAATGTGATAATTGATTTTTGTAATATTTCTGTGTCTTTAGGGGAAAAACTTTGAAGACTTGACTATATCCTGTATTTTACAGGAAAGTATAAATTTGGACTGTGAACTAGAAATAAATTAGGGGATCTTTTTATTGGGGAGAACGTATGAACTGGTATATATTGGTATTGATAATTGACGTACCAGCTGTGCATCTGTCCATTTTCTATCTCGGTAGCGATATACAAGGTTGGAAGATGAATACAGAAGGGGTTGCACAAATGAGAAGAATTTAGTGGCTATACTGTTTTCGCTGTGCTGTATGCTGGCGGGAAGGATACTCCTTTTGGGAAAGTAGAAAGATAAAAGGCAGTCGGGCACTAGAGATAAAAAGTGAGAGGAGCTCCATAGAACGGAAGCTCTCCTCTTTTATTTTTTTATTTTGTACTAAGTTATAAGATTCCGGCTTGTCACAAGCAAGAATAATATAAGCAGATTCCTGTTTCACAACAGATATCTATGCCGCAAAGATACATGAAATATATATTAACACAATGATTTAACGGGTTTTGTTGGGGAAGCTGTCTGTGACGGGGGAATGGACGCTAAGGTGCTTGACATACTGGAGAACTGCTTCGAGTGGAACAGGGACAGGAAACTGATACGGAAAATAAGGAAAGAGGTGGAGGACTTCGAGCGTTGGACGGAAATGAAGGCGGCAGAAATGCTGCGTGCCAAGAGGCAGCAAAAATAAATCTCATTTATATCATATTATGCAATATACAAAGCTGATAAAATATTCAAAAAAAAATATTTTATCAGCTTTCAAATAATGAATTACTACATAACCTACATTAAGAAGTGCATTAGTATATAGAAAGTAGTGAATATACACTAGTTACGATAAGCCGAGTTTTTTTTACTAAAGATGGTGGCGAAGATTCTTGTTTCATTACTTCTCTGTCATCGAAATATGAAGTTAAAAACATAATTGTCAAAATCAACAAACGTGTATACTGTTTTATAATTAATATAATTAAGGTTAATACTGAATACGTTAAAAGTCAAAAGTGCCATGTTTATAAGAGGACCGGGAAGGTTTATAATAATCCTCACCCGGGGTCTGGGGTTGTATAAAATCTTGTCTGAATATTTCTGTAGGATTATCTGTAATTAAATCTGCATCATGGGTATATATGTTAAAATAGCACTCTGGATCTGTTTTTTGGTTATATGGTCCTTCTCCCACAAAAGAAAATTTGTAAAAACCAATTTTTTCTCCGTCTTTTCTGACTGTAAGGAACCAGACATTACCACTACTTATCGTTTTAAATCTCAATCCGTTTAATGATGAATAAGTTTCCTCTATAAACTGGCCATTCAAATATGTCTGTTTTTTACAAGTAAAAGGTGACTCAAATCTACCACCTTCAGCTGGTAGAATAAAAGGATTCTGTTCCGAATGGATTTTATACACAAATGTCAACTTTCCTTTATCTATAATTAGTGGAATTTTTTCTACTTTTATGCCATTAATAGTAGAGTAAGAAATCTGTAAATCAGCATTCAAAATTTTATCTTCTTTATTAATATTTGAGGTTATATTTAATACTACCTGATCGCCCTCCACTTTTGTTTCTATATCAGAAAAAAGAGTTTTATCAAATTCTACCGAAACATCCCTGGGAATAATCGGAACCTCTGAACTTAAAACATCATCTATTAATGTTTTTTTTATAATCGTAATCGTAATAATACGTTTCTCTCCAAGACAGCTAAACGGTTTGGATGCGTCCTTACTTGTTAATACTTGATACTCTGTTTTTCTATTGTTTTCCTCTTTTTGACAGGATAACAATGCTAAAGAAATAAACAAAAGAATAAATACCTTTCTCATATTAATGCAAATTAGTTACTATAAATAAAAGTAATATTTAATATTGTTGAAACCTCAACATCTGATACAAACTCTTTTGCGGAATCAACAAATTCATTTTTACTATTATAAGATAATTGAACAACAAGTATTTTGTTTTGAGAGCTTTATTTTGACCATTATCTTTTTTATCTTATTGGTATGATTATAAAACATATACTACAATTCTGGAAGAAGAATTGAATGTCCTTATAATGCAAAAGCTTTTTTACTAGATAAAATCAATAATATCATATTGTAAATATAAGGCTAAATCTGTATTTTACAGTTATAAAAAAAAACTTTAAATCTAACAAATAAATTTATATATGTATTATAATCAAATTCTTAAGATTAAAGTATCCGGAATTATCTAACATAAAACTAACATTTATATTTTAAAATAGAATCAGCTCACAAGCTATTTCTAGCTAAGCATTTCCGGTACCGTGAATGATGATTTCGGTCTGGTTACCGGTGCGTCAGTCTTCGTAAAAGGTACAAGCAACGGTTGTATCACCGACTGCATTAGCCAATGTATCTTCCGAAGAAACCTTGGTCATTTCATTCATTGGTTATCAAACACAAGAAGTTCCGGTAAACAATTAGCGGAAGTTTTTCATCAACTTAAGAGAGGGCTCACAACAACTGCAAGAAGTAGTGGTAATGGCAATGGGTTATGGTGATGTCCGCTGCAAACACCTAACAGGTTCTATCGTTAAAGCAGACATCAAGTTATTTGGGGATATTCCTAAAAAAATAAAATGTAAGAGGGTGCACTTCATCTTGAACAAGTATATGACATGCTCGATAAAGCATTTGATAAGTGTGATAACCTTGACGGACTCGTACTTCATTCTGATCAAGGTTAGCAATACCAACACTTCGGATATCGGAAAAGGCTTGAAGAGCATCATATAATTCAAAGTATGTCGAGAAAGGGAAACTGTCTGGACAACTCTATGATGGAGAATTTTTTCAGAATTATGAAATCTGAACTTCTATACGCTGAAAAGTTCGAGTCTCCGGAAGACTTCACAAAGGCTTTGGAAGGATATATAGATTATTATAATAATAAAAGAATTAAGTCCCGGTTAAAAGGAAAGAGTCCAGTACAATACCGAACTCTTTCTATAACTGGATAGTGTTTAACCAGTCCAAATTTTTGGGGTCACTTCATCAGTCGGACACCCTCTTTATTTTTGGAAGGAGGCTATCCCGAACTCGCGTTATAAGTTTAGTTGCCGAACCACTCTATAGCCATGGGATTTCCTATGGTGGTTATCATAGGAATAGGATTAATCTTATCTGTCTGAGGATTGAGATAATAGATGCCTTTTGTTGTCGTTGAAGCATTGGCGATTGCCAAACCGTCTTTATATTTAGACACTAACACGCCATAGCCATTGGACAAATCCAATCCTTCTATTTTCTTCATCTTCTGATTGTATAAATCAAAGACTACAGCTCGGCTCGCTATAGCGCCATGTCCCGTTTCTCCTGGTTTGTAATAACCGGGAATATCAATGTATCCGTAGGCTTTGCCATTGGCTGCATAACAAATTGAAGCGGCAAAACCAGCTACTTTCTCTTCTCCTTCGATAGAAGCTCCGGTTATCGTCCAATGGTATGTTGGATCAAAGTCTGTTTCTCCTTTCTTAATCCGAAGTATGCCGGCCTTATGACCTGCCACCATTCCGAAGTTCCCGAGACAAGAAATGTATATATCGCCTTTTTCATCCATGAATAAAGACTTGGGGTCGATCGGACGTGTGGCTTGAGAAAAACCACTGGTTTTCTCTGAAATCATCTTGACCAACTTGTCCGTCTTGGTGTCAATGACGGCTACATCTGCTTGTTTGTAATTCTCAGGGCTTGTCCAACCTCCCACCATCTGGCTTAGACCAGCAAACACATATCCGTCACGCTCAATCATGATTCCGATGTCCGGATTATTATCTTGAATACCCAAGAGGTCAGGTTGATCTCTCCTGTCTTCTGCATCGTTTCGGGATTAAATATGTAAATCAGTCCTAGTCCGGCAAGCGATAGATAGGCTTTTGTGGAAGATAGTTTGACAAGATTGTTGGCACTGTTATTGGCAGGCAATTGCAAGCTTCCCTCTCTTTGTAAAATTCCATTCGTGCGACGGTATTTAATCAGTTCGTTTTTGTCCATTGTCAAATGATAGCTTGGGAAGACATAGACTTCCTGACCTATTATCATAGGATAAGAACTGCCAAAGGGAACATTTATACCATTGTTGTTATTGGTAGCCATCGTCTTGCCTAATACAGGCTCATCAATGAGTTGCATATAAACCGTTCCATCCATACCTGTTGCATTGGGTAGGGCTGTTGTTAGGAGAATCTTTCCCGAACCTCCTGCAATAGGATTGTCCGGATCATTCTTGTCACATGAGTTAAGGCACAATGCAGCGAATATCGCTGCTACAAAAAATACATTCTTTTTCATTTCTTTTTTTGTTTAATGATTGTTAATTTGTTACTTAAATACGTATCTGAATCTGATAGTGAAGCTACGTCCGGGTAAAGGACGGTTAAACTCGCTGATCATTTTTGTATCGGTCAGGTTGTTTATTTTTCCCATAATGAAGTAGCGCCCATTGCCAAAGCTTTGCTCAAAGCCTATATTGCACGAGAGGGCTCGAGGTATGCGATGCTGCTGGAATTGGCTTTGTTCGAAGTCGTACAGATATTCTTCCACAAATGAAGCATCGGTGAATATGCGCGTATTCATCCCGCTGCCTCCGAACAGATTTTCTTTGTGAAACTCCAATCCTGCGTTTGCCATCAGATAGGGTATATTGGGCATACGGCTACCTTTGGTAGGGTTGGCAACAGTTGTATTTTGTTCATACTTACGCACATCTCGCAGATCTTGGTAAGTGGCGTTCACATAGCCATAGAGCCACCGTGTCATGTCGGCTTTCACCTCTGCTTCCATACCAAGAGTCCGCATCTCGCCGAAGTTCTGATACTGCGACTGCAAGAATCCGCCCGTAAAGCGAATCATGTCTTTGAGATGCATATAGTATCCGTTCAGTTCAATCTGTAAGTTAGAGGAGGCTTTTCCAGTTAAATCGAATAACATTCCTATGTTGACACTTATATTGCGTTCGGGAGTGAGATTGCCGGCAGGAGCTATCACGTATCCATCACCCAACAGTTCCTCTTCCGATGGAAGCCTTACATCATATCCGAACGAAGCTTTTGCCATCAGACTGGGTGTGATGCGGTAGCGAAGTGCATTGCTGATGCCGAAATCATTCTTGTGTGTGTCTATATCCTCTGCTGTCTTTACCAGGACACTTGCCATCCGCGTTTTCATCGAGTAGTAGTAATACTTGACGTTGAAAGAGTTAAGGAACTTATCGTTCGAGGTGCGATAGTCGTAATTCAAGCCTGCCACCCAACTGAACATATTGCTTGGAAAGTCGGTACGATAACCTATGACCTTGTCCTTCATCCCATCACGAGGGTTGGCATGAGCGTATTTCAGCAAAGAGTTGAAGTTTACCGAATGGTTCTCATTGACAAGATAGTTGAGATTCAATTTGTGCTGCAATTGATGCTTTTCATTCGTCAATAATGAAGCCCATTTGCCGATTTCGCCGCCGAATTCGGAAACTGCCGGATAATGCGTTCCATCCCAATGTGTGCGGTGCGAGGCGGTATCGGCAAAATGATAGTCGGTATAGATATACCCCAGCTGCCAGTCCAAGTCCAGGCCGTCTAAGAGGAAGTTTTCTTTCTCCATCTTATTGGCGAAAATAAAGGCGTTGGAATGGCTGTGTGCATGCCGGATGTTCGATTCTATCCCCTGTATATCTTTGTAAGTATGTATGAAAACGGGTTCAAACTCCACCAAGTCAAACCACCACTTCCGTGCCTTAAAGCTACCGCCGATGACTGTTTTTTTAAACTTGTCGTGATCGCGGGTTATAGTAAGCCCCTCTTGAAAAGGAGACTTCATCTTGTAGTCGTTGTCGGCATAGGTATAAAAACCTCCCAGCCCGAACTCGATTCCTTTTGGGGCAATGTTCATCTTGCTCACAACGGATGCATTGTGCGTATTGAAACTGCCGTAAGAATAGTTCACGTCCAAATATTTAGGCGGATACTCTTTGATGACAATATTGACCGCACCACCTACGGCAGAACCTCCGAACTTGGCAGGGACAACTCCTTTGTATATCTCGATGCGGTCGATCATTTCGACCGGAATATCATTGATGTCGATAAAATCGGAATTGTCGTTCATCGGATTCCCGTCAATGAAAAGCCCGATGCGTTTGCCTTCCAGTCCGCGCACCGATATGCGAGAGGTACTGCCCGTTCCACCCGTGGCACGCACGGTGATTCCGGCAGTTTTTGCCAGAATGTCTTGTACATTGTTAACCGTTCCTTGTATCTGGTTCATGCTGATAACGGATATGGGCATGGCCTGCTCCCGTAACTTACGGGCTTCGCTCTTACCCATCACTACCACCTCGTCCAACGATTTTGCTTCGGCTTTCAGGCGGATGATGATTTTTTTCCCTCTCTCTTTACCCACCGTGAGCTTGCGGGTTTGCGTGTGGTAGCCTATAAACCTTACAGTAAGCGTATAAGTGGCTGCGGGAACATCGGAAAGTAAGAACTCGCCATGCCCGTCTGTCACAATGCCCTTTTTCAGCTCTTCGATGAAGATGGTTGCGCCGGGCAGTGGTTCTTCGCCTGCATTGTCGATGACCACGCCTGCAATCCGTCCTCCACCTGTTTGGGCGGACACGCTGATACCTGTGAGCATCAGCGTGAAAAAGAAAAATAATACTTGCTGCTTCATTGTTTCTTGTTATGAATATTAAAGAGCAGAATCGGGTGCTTCGGGCAAATCTCCGGGATTCGGACTCGGTTTAGCCGATCCGGCCTCGCTTTCACGTATCACCACATGCTGTACGTTTTTTGCCTGATTGCGCATTTCGAGTTTGGGAAAAAACTGAATGCGTGGTGTTTTGAGAGTTTCGGCGGTAACGGCTTTTTCCGTTTCCACGCGTTTCCCGTTGGATACAACCTTAAATGACCCGAGGTTGGCCAGGTCAACGGTTCTGCCGCTGAGCATCTCTTCACGTACGATTTTCGCCAAGGCGGTGATGGCTGACCGCACGTCGGCACGGCTCAGGGCTGTGGCATTGACAATCCGATCCTCTAGCTGCTTGGTGGTAATCTTGTCTTGTGCAATGGGAGAGGCGTAATACATGGTTTTGCCCTTGTGTTTACCGATGCGCATCTCTTCTTTTTTTACGTTGTATAGTAACATGACTTTTGATGTTTTTGATGGTTATACTTTGAATAATTTTGCTGTTCTACTTAAACAGCTTCAGTAAACGGCTTTGATCGCTCCATTGGAACGTCTTTCACCGTTTAACTTAAACGATTCCGATTGCTTAAGTCCGCATTCTCTTTAACTGCTGTCGTATGTCTTCTTCATAATCTTTTCAAATTTTGTTTATGGTTATTAAAATGGTGTGGATCTCAAAAGCAGTATTTAGCCTTTGCCCATACTTCCGAATTGTGCTTATACGGGCCGAACATACCCTCGCTTCCTCCGAACCAGTCGTAGCCTGCCAAGAGGTGGATGTGGTCGTTCAGGGCATAGTCAGCCGTGAAACGGCTGAACCAGCCCTTGTGGTTGAGGTCGAAATAGGTGAAGTCGGAAAGCTGTAAGTTGCTGTCCAGTAACTTCTTCGACACGCAGAGCGTAAGGAGCGAATTATGGCGGGGCTGTGCGACGTAGCTTTCGTACTTGAAAATACTCTCGGAAGAGAACTGAGCCATCACTGTCCATTCATGAGGGGCATACCAGTCGGCCCCACCAACCAATTGATGGTGTTGAATCCTTTTTGAGGGGTGGAGGCGGCTTGCTGTATGTAGCTGAAATGCTTCCCGAGGTTGAAGGCCGCTTCGCCGCGCAGCACGAACTGTCCCAAGGGCTTTGAGACATCGCCTCCGACGAATCCCATGCGGTAGTATCGGGGCGAAACCGTAAGTTGGGAGCCCGATGGTTTGTACTCGATGACGGGCATCTTGTTCCACGTATGCAGCGCGGCAAGCGAGAAGTCTACCCCGGCAGGGCGAAAGAGAGCCTGCCCCCGTATTCTACGTTGGAGAGGCGTAGCTCGGGGCGGCTTCCCTCCGCGTCCCAGACAAGGGACCGGGGTGTTTCCTTTAGGCAACACGCTCCACGGATTGGCGGCATCGGTGGGCAGCTTGTATCCTTCGAAAGTGGGAACGGCAAGCAGTTCGAGCTTTATCTTGTCGTTGAAGACGAAGAACCGCAGGGCATTGACGGGCATGCGGATGTCGTCGTAGTCTTGCGCCAAGAACTCGGTCATATCCATGGGTGAGACGAGGTCGGTGATACGTACGCCGTCGGCCGCACCCCAGATGACAAGTTGTCGCCCGAGACGAAAGCCCCAGTGCTCCTGCCGATGGTCAAGGTATGCTTCCCGCAGTTCAAAGCCGGTGCGCTCTTTCAGCAAGGCGTTGTAGGTAGCGTTGAACGAGACGAAGAGCGAAGAGCCTGCGAAGTTTTTGCCGACCTCGCCCCTGAGTCGGGTACGGGAAGACATCCAATCGTTCGGCTTTTCGGAGCGGAAGGCGTGGTAGGTGTCGACAAGGCCTTTGAGCTGCCACGACGATTCGCCCGCTCCTTGTCCCCAAACTCCATGCACGGGGCAAAACAGAAAGACCGAGAGGCAAAGCCCCGCGGAAAGACGATTGAACGCTTTCATCAGAACCTGCCTTTCTCTAACGTGGTCACGTTAAACTTGCTCTCCTCCATGGGAATGTTGTACGTCGGATTCTTGATTTCGAGAACCGTCTGATGCTCGGTTTGCACGTTGGTCATGTGCATCTTCCGGGCTACCCAGAAGCCCTCTACCTTGGCAATATCCGACATCTCGAGACGACGGTGCAGCTTGCCCATCTTGTCGTAATATTCCACCCTGACAGGTATCAGACAGTCCTGACGTATCAGGGCCGTTTTCCTGGAGTAAATATCACGCTTGTCCTTAGGCAAGGATTCCAGTTTCCAGCACTTCTGTCCGTCGACGGTTTCTTCGCCCAGGAGCGTGTGCGTATCCTCGTCCACGTTGCGGCTGCCCATGTCGTCGTAGGTAAAGTCGCTACCCATAAAGTAGTCTTGCTTGGCAGACGAACCGCTGATACGGCGCGTTTTCTTTATGGCGGGCAGATAGAGCCATTTGTCATCGTCCTTGTTTAGCTCATCATAATCCCACGTCAAGAAGCCCGTCCCCTTTACATCGCCGGGATATTGGAAGAACATGATGCTCTTGCGGTCTTTCTTTTCTTTGCCCACATCGATGGAGTAGGAAATGAGCTTGCGTTCGCGCACCGCTCCGCGTTTGTTGATTAACGTCATAACCATTTCAGACCGACGGGTATCGCCGTCGGGACGGTCTTTTACCTTTTGGGCAATCTCTCTGCCCGTTTGTGCGCATGTTGTGGCAGCGAACCCCACCACAAGCATGGCTACTACTGCGATTGATCTCTTCATTTGTCCTTTTTCTTTATAATTGATTCTGATTGATTCGATTTATATTCCGGTCTCCTTCTGCCGTGCTACCATGCGGGCAAATTCGCCGTTTCGGGCAAGCAGTTCGTCGGGTGCTCCTTGTTCTGCGACGGTTCCGTCTTTCAGCACCACGATATGATGAGCGTTGGCAACGGTGCGCATACGGTGTGCGATGATGACGACGGTCTTGTTCTTGATCAACTCCGATATACCGGCCTGTATCAACGTTTCGTTCTCTACGTCCAGACTTGCCGTTGCTTCGTCCAAGAGGATGACAGGAGCATCTTTGAGAAGCGCACGGGCAATGGATATGCGTTGGCGTTCGCCTCCCGATAGCGATTCTCCGTTTTCGCCTATCAAGGTGTCGTAACCGTTGGGCAGCCGGGCGATGAACTCATCGCAACGGGCAAGACGTGCTACCGCTTTCACCTCTTCCTCGGTAGCGTCTTTCTTCCCGATTTTGATGTTGTCCATGACGGAAGCGTTGAAAAGCAACACGTCCTGAAAGACTACGGCATAGTTTTTCAAGAGCATTTCGGGATCTATTTTTGAGATGTCCCGTCCGCCAAGTGTGATCTTTCCGCCATGAATATCCCAAAAGCGGGCAGCTAATTTTGCCGAAGTGCTTTTGCCTCCCCCCGAAGGTCCCACAAGTGCCGTTACTTTGCCTTGCTTGGCAGTGAAAGAGACGTTGCGCAGCACCTGCTTGCTTGTCTCGTAAGCAAAATCGACCTTGTCAAAACAGATGTCGTAACCCTCTACCGTGCAATCCTCATCGCCTTGCTGTGCGGGCATGTCGTTCATCTCACGTATGCGGTCGATACGCACATCGAGTAGTATCAGTGTCGCCATATGGTTGAACACGTCCATGATGGGGTTGTAGATGCTGGCTACAACGAGCAGGAAGACCAAGTAAGTGAACATGTCGATGCTGCCCAAACCAAGTAAATAAGCTCCCGCAATGATAACGCTTGCCAAACCAAGTTTCAGGATAGACTGTGCACTGCCCACAAGCCCCGCTCCGAGAAATTCGCCTCGCTGCAGAGTGGCTTCATATATCTCGAGCTGTTTGTCTAAACGGTCGCAATAGGCTGCCTCTCCGTTGTACGATTTAATCTCCTGCGCCGCTTCAAGCCCTTCCTGTATCTGCTCGGTCGTATCACGCCTTACGTGATAGTACTCCTTATTAGCTTTATCCATAAGCCTTTTTCCTAAGAAGATGACCGTTGTCGCTACCGGTACGACCCCAAAGAGAGCAAGGGCCAGTTGCCAGTTGTAGAAGAACATCCCGGTGGCAATCAAGATAATGCTGATGACAGAGGCGAAGAGTTGTGGAACTGTGTGAGAGAAGAGGGTTTCCAACATGTTACAATCCTCCATCATCGTAGCGGTGAGATCCGAAAGATTCTTTTCTCCGAAGAAAGCCAAAGGCAATTTACGCAGCTTCTCGGCAATGCCAATACGACGGTTGGCACTCTCGGTATAGATTTTCGTGTAGGTGCTCTTGTACTGTATCATCGCAATCACAAAGAGTACCGTCATAAAACAGAGAGCCGTCAGCACGTAGTACCAGAGCCCGTGCGTCGTGCTGTTCCCGGCTTGGATAACAGGGTGCAGGTAATCGGTGATGAACAGAAAGATGAAGATTACCGGCAGCATCAGTGCCAGGTTGAGAAAAAGAGAAGCTATAACCCCTTTTATAAAGGTCTTTGCCCCGTCTTCCGATAAGGTGAATCTGTGTTGAAAATATTTACTAATATTCATAATGTTGTCTCCTGAGGTTTATACCGTCCATGTCACGGTTCGTTGATATTCATTCCACATGCTGTTATAGATGCCGTTTCGGGCTATCAACTCGCTGTGTGTGCCTTCTTCGGCAATCTTGCCTTGTGCTATCACCAGTATCTTGTCGGCATCCTGTACGCTAGTCAGATGATGGGCGATCATCAACACTGTCTTTCCTTTTCTCAGCTCGTGCAGGGCTTTTTGTATCAGGTGTTCGTTTTCGGGGTCGGCAAAAGCTGTTGCTTCGTCCAGGACAACAATCGGCGCATCTTTCAAGATGGCCCGGGCCAAGACAATGCGTTGCTGTTCCCCTCCCGAAAGGAATGTTCCATCTACTCCTATCTTCGTGTTCAATCCGTTGGGTAGCCGGTCGATGATCTCCCGACTTTGGGAAAGGTCTATGGCACGTTGCACGGCTTCATCACTCGCTGCCGGATTACCGTATTTGATGTTCTCCAGCAAAGAGGTCTTGAAGAGTTTTGTATTCTGGAAGACGAAAGCGATGTGGTTCATCAGGTTGTCTTTGGCAATGTTTTTCACATTTATTCCGCCAATCGTCACACTACCTGCTGATACGTCCCAAAAGCGGGGAATGAGTTGGGCAATGGTGGTCTTCCCTCCTCCCGATTGCCCCACAAGGGCAAAAGTCTTCCCTTCGGGGAGGTGGAAGCTGATACCGTCTACGGCATTTTGACCGGCATTGGGATAGGCAAACGAAACGTTCTCGAATGTCACATCGCAAGCGGTGATTTTCTCCGGATTTTCGGCTATTGGGAGTGGTTCGCTACTCGTCAGGTTTTCCACCCGGCTTATGGCTTGATCTGCCAGAAACATATCTTGTTGCAGATACATCACTTTCATCACATTGGTTGCTATCACCGGAGTAATCAGCACATACAGGAACATATCGGTGATGATGGGGGCAATGTTTTCGCTTTTGTTGCCGATAAGCAATATGACTACGGGGACAAGTAGGAAAGCAAAGCTATTGATGGCCACCGTGTAGAGTGACATCGGCTTTTGCCAACCCAGCGTGTATTTGGTAACTAAATCCCGGTAGGCGATGATGCTGTCGTAAAAACGTTTGAAAGAGAATATCGTTTGCTGGAACACTTTCACCACCGAAATACCACGTACGTATTCCACCGCTTCGCTGCTCATATGCTCTTGTGCTCCGAGGTATTCATTTTGGAACGCCTTCTGAGCAGTTGTATTCATCCGTGTCATGATGAAGACAGCCGCCGTGAGGGGGATCAGGCACGCCAGACCAAGTTGCCAGTTGAAGACGAAGATCAATATTATAACCGACAGCGGGGCTATAAAACTCCCCGCCAGGTCGGGCAAGAGATGTGCGACAAACGTGTGGGTTTCAGAAGCATTTTCATCAATAATCTTACGCATCTGTCCGCTGGTATTCCGGTCGAAGAAGCCAAGCGGCATCTGCATGATTTCTCATAGCCGTACGTCGCATATTGGTTTCTACCCGGAACGCCGCTAAGTGCAAAAGCATCAGCCCGGCAAAGTAAATGACAAGGCCGGCAACGGCTGTGCCTACCGCCCACCATGCATAGACGTTGATAGGGATTCCTGAGGCAACGCTGCCAGTCAATAGTAGCGAGCGTACGATAAGCCAAATGAAGATGAACGGCATAAGCGAGAGCAGACCGCTTAATCCCGACAGTGTCAGGGCTATGGGCATAAGCACCTTGCGTTTGCCCATGTAAAATTGAAGTTTCTTTAATGTATTCATATTAATTGATTGTTTCATTGGTTTCTATCTCTTTCCCGAATAACCGGAACTTTTGGAATAACACGGGTGTAACGCAGAGGTCGGCCACGAGTGCCGATACGATACCCGCTACGGAGAGCAGACCCATGTGTATAAAAGAGAGGCCTTCGGAAGTCATGTAAATAGCGAAGTTCGCACATATCACGACACTGGTCAGAATGATTGGTGTCCCGATCGTACGGAACGAGCGGAGAATGGCATCCCGATAATTACCTCGACGGTCGAACTCCAAATGCCCGTGGTTGATGAAGTGAATGGTGTCGTCGACAGCCAAACCGAGGATCATCGGCATAATGGTTGCGGTCATCATATCCAACGGGTAGCCCAGCCATCCCATCAGTCCGCCGACCACCAAAGCCGGAGTGATATTGGGTATCAAACCGATAAGCCCGATGCGTACACTGCCAAAGACCAACATCATTAGGATGCCGATAATAAGGAGAGAGATGGCAAATGAAACCATCTGCCCGCGAGCCACGTACTGCATCATCACGGTAAATTGCGGAATACTACCCACTGTAGTGACAGAAGCTTCGGGGAAGAGCCTGGCGGCATTGGCTGCAATATCGTTCAACTCTCGTTCTACCTCGCCGGAGTCAAAACTGCTGATCTCCACCATCAGGCGCAAACGTCGATAGTCGTAATCGATCCAATATTCCGCTTCGCTACCGCCTGCATTCTCGTAAAGGAGCAGCAGTTGTGCCACCTCTTCCGGATTCGTCGGAATACGATAATAAGCCGCATCTCCTTCGTGCAGGGTTTGATTCAGGTCTTTTAGGATATTCAGCACTGTAGTCGTTCGCTTGGTTAGCTTATAGCTTTCGGCCTTTTGTGCCAGAGAGTCTAAGCGTACAAGCATTGCCGGCGATTTTGTCAAGCCGTCTTCGGGCAGGTCTATCATGACGTCGTAGGTGTAGATGGATCCCAGTTCGCTTTCACCTACTTCCAGCAGATTGTTTACATAGGCTATTTTACGTCCCATGGTGCGTTCTATGTCAAAGGCGGTCTCTATCTTGGTGAATTGATAAATGAGTGCTGCGGTAAGCAGCCCTGCAATCCATAGGATCAATGTGCCATGCCGGAGTACGCTTTCTCCCAAACGCCCCAGTTGATGGTCGAGCCACCGTCCGCCGGTTTCCTGCACTTTGGGATGAGGTTTGCCGTTCTTGCCAAAACTCAACAGCACGGGCATCAGTGTAATGGCAATGAAGAAAGCCAGCATCACGCACGAGGAGGTAGCGATACCAATGAACCGCATGGGCTGCATCGGAATAGCGAGAAACGACAGCAGGGCGGCAAAGGTGGTGAGTGCACTGAACAACACAGGCCAGCCCATTTCACCCACGGTCTCTTCTACGGCTCGTCGACGTTCTCCGTGTAGAAGGAATTGCCGTTTGAAATAGGAAAAGATATGTATGTTATAGGCTATCGAGACGGCAAACGCCAACAGCATAGGTATCATCATCATACCGCTGTCTATCGTCATGCCGACATATCCCAACAGTCCATACACAATCACAATTGAGCCTGCCGCCGTGATAAGTGGAACGACAACGCCCCGTAGGGAGCGTGTTATGAGTAACAAAATAAGAATGGAAACGAGTGCGGCAATGCCCATCACACGGGGCATCTCTTTGCCAATCCATTTCATCTTCATGGCGGTAACGTAGGGCAAGCCTGTGCCTTTGGGATGGAGCTTTTGGTATTTGTCTTTAGTGATGATATGCTCCAGCTCATTCCCCGTTAGCACTTCAGGAGAAACGGCATTCTTACCTTTATTCCACACTGAATCTTTAGGAAAGGTACGCAACTTGAGAATAATCCACGAGAGCGTACCATCTTTGGAGACAAGCCGCTCGGCAATATGTGGCTTCATATAGGCTTTGCGACGTATCGTTTCCAGACTTGCCGCATCAGTGGGAATAAGGTCAGGCACTATCTGCTCGATAGTCATTCCTTCTTCATTCCCTACCATAAATTCGATGTCAGTGAGCGAAGTGATTTTGTCGGCGTATGAAATGCTATCCATCATTTCGTTCGTGAGTTCGCGGATGAGCTCTAAGTTCTCTTTCATAAACGAATTGTCGCATTGGGTCAGTACGGCGGCAAAATTGTCATTGCCGAATATATCCTTGAATTCTTTGGTCTTGACAAGCATCGGGTCGTCTTCGAGGAAGTAGTTTTCCCACGAAGCACTCACCTTGAAATATCTTAACCCTGTAAATCCTATGGCGAAGACGAGGATAAACAAGCTTAGTACAAGCCATCGTTTTTGTACCATCCATCTGCCCTGACGGGCAAACCAGTCATTGATTCTTTCTATTTTCATATCGTTTGTTATTGGTAAGTTCATTCATTTCAACACATTCAGCAGCGTGACGAGAAATAGCTTTCCACTTTGGGGCTACATATGATAATGGTGACAATGTGCGTGGACACAAGAATGCTCTTTGTGGGCATCATGCACGTGACAACGGCAGGAGTGAGAAGTGTTCATATTCTTTCTTTTTTTTACTTATGTTTTTTATATTACTTAGTCTTGCTAACACAACATCAGCAGGTTGAGTGCCATAACCGCCATGCCTGCTACCAAACCATAGATAGTATGATGGTGCTTACCGTATTCTTCGGCAGCGGGTAGTAACTCATCAAGCGAGATAAATACCATGATACCGGCAATCATCCCGAAAATAACGCCGAAAACATGGTCATTGAGGAATGGTGCCAAGATAAGATAGCCGATGACGGCTCCTACCGGCTCGGCCAATCCCGATAGAAATGAAAGCCAAAAGGCCCGTTTACGATTACCTGTAGCATAATAGATCGGAACGGAGACGGAAATGCCTTCGGGTATATTATGTATGGCGATGGCACAGGCAATAGGTATAGCAATGTTTATATCCTTCAATGCTGCAAGAAACGTAACCATACCTTCCGGGAAATTGTGTATTGCCAGCACCAAGGCTGTCACTACATCGACGCGTAATAATTGAGGCTTTATTTCAGTCTTTCGTTCTTCCTAAGCTCATTTCTTCCACCCGATGCATTTCGTGTGGATTTTCGTAGTGAGGAATTAGCTTATCAATAAGTAGAATCAATACGATTCCCCCGAAAAAAGAAAGTGTGGAATGAAGAGTTCCGTCGTCCTTGCCATGTATATTGGCAAGAGTCTGCAAAGAAGAGGCAAACAGATTGGCGAAAGACATATAAATCATTACTGCTGTTGAAAATCCCAATGAAAGAGAAAGGAATGAAGTATTGGTGCGCTTAGCAAAAAATGCAATCGCACTGCCTATCCCTGTGGATATACCGGCAAACGATGTTAGGAAAAATGCTATAAGTACTGGTTGAGACATGGCTATGATGGATTGGAAGTTAGTGCGTCAAAAGAGAACAAAAGTTTGTTTTGTTCAGAAGCAAAGCGAGCCGCTCTTTGCAGGCGGCTCGCTCGGTAGGAGAAACAGTTAGATTTAGAAATAAGACGTTTCATGCTTTTGGCAACTAAGTTTAGTTCGGTCAGTCTGCGGATGTACGATGTTGGTACTTTGATCTTTCGTCCCAATAATTTCTTTGGGCAAAACCTTTCCGATACGGGAGACTGCCCTGCTTTGCGTAACCCATGACTCCTCGCAGAAGAAAAGCCCGTTGACTCCTTGTACGAGTGTTAATTCGTCGTTGCTGATGATGTTGATGATACTCATATGCTGATTATTATTTAGTGATTCTTCTGGAATGACTCGGCGTTCCAACTCCTGCATCAAACGAAACGCTGCCTGACAAGATTGCAGCATCTGTCCATGCAGGCTATAGGTGTGGAGTCGAGCAGAAGGTAGCTGATGCCTATTGTCTCGGAATCAAATACAAAAGAGATTCGATTGTTTACAATCGTACAATCATTTCCGCAAGGCTTGCATTGCAGACAAGACGAGAAACGGATGTTTTGATTAGTTATCTCTTGACAGACAGGATGTTTCAATAGTTCTGCCTTCATCTTTCATTCTTTACATTCATGAGTTTCTTCCATCCTCCCGTGCTAAAGCGAATATACTCACTGATGAAACACTCTATCTCTTCGCAGGAAAGTTCCTTATGTTGCACCACCTCTTTCATCATATTAATCCACCAAGAGCAGGTGAAGTGCATGAAGAACGGAGAAATATCGGTATGTAGTTCCGGATGGAGTCTTCTCATCTTTTCCATATATTCCATCCCTATTGTGGCACTCTTCTCAATCCACTCTTCCAAATAATCTTTGAGGCGAGAATGCTGCGTAGAGAAAAACAGCAAATTTAATTCACTTCGGTAACGAGTTATAATGCCCATAAGCTCCTGCAAAGATGCACGATGATATTCATCTGAGATAAATATGTCAAGGGAGAAATTCTCCAGTCGGTTGTGATCTTCCAGCATCCTGTACATAGCAGCCAAAAGAGGACGCAACACATCAACCAGTAAATCGTCCTTACAGGGATAGTAATTGTATATATTGCTCAGACCAATGCCCGACAACTTAGAAATCTCACGCATAGACACCGACTTGAAGCCCTTTTCGAAAAAAGCTTTCTGCGCTGTTTCCAGCAATAGCTTACGTATATAATCCTTCGTTGTTTGCATAGGTCAGAACATAATTCTTTATTTTATAACGCAAAATTAGTCACATATTTTTTCGGTTGCAATACCTTAAAATGATGATTTTTTTACTTACCATTCCCCATTTATGGTAATTCAGCAAATGAAATTTATAACTTTCAATATGCTACTCCTAATCATATCAAAGCTACAAATACTCACTTATTTACAATCTCTAGCACTCACTTTTTTTTGTTTACTTTTGTCTGTAAACCGCTACTGACGTCATTAAATACATAGTAATATGAGCAAAAAAATCAAAGACCAAGAAGTTCTTTTGGTCAAAGATCAGAAGGACGATAGCCTCCGAGCCGTAGTCGGAGCAGATGGGAAAAGCGGACTGAAGTTGCATTCTTTCAAAGTCTCCTTTGAGAGTGTCGTTGCCAGCGTGCATGTATACCAATAGACGATTACTCACTACCAATATAAGGAAAAGTTGCATGCAAATGAAATTTATCATACGCCATGCAACTTTGGAGCCAATTCATAAGAAGAGGAGCTAACGGAGAAAAAGAACTTTTTCAGTGCCCTCAGATTTCGGGCTTCCTTTTTTATTTACCTTCAACAACTCCAAATATTCTTATTACATCAATCTTCGATAGTACATACACTTACACGGTTCCAATCCGGTTCGGTAAACATGTCACCTACTCCCTGATCTTCGGCAGTAATACGAGACGTATTAATCTTGTATTTATTAACAAGGATTGTTTTTACAGCTTCTGCACGTGCGGTAGCAATTTTTGCGTTGATCTCAACATTGCCTTCTGGAGAAGCGTACCCTTTAATAATGACTTTTGAATCGGGATATTTCTTCATGTAGGAGGCTACACGTTCCACATTCGGTAGCTGTGATGCATCCACTGATGAGCGACCTTGTCTGAAAGTAATGATAGATTCCGGAACGCGGGCAGTCTTGACTACTGTTTCAATGGGAACGACCTTTGTACGACATTCTTCCAACTCTTTATGCAAACCGCTAATTCTTTGGTTAGCATTGTTTAGTTCTCTGTCACGACTGCCCACCTGTTCGCGAAGTGCATTAATAGCAACATTCAAATCATCAATTTCGCTCTGATTGTAGACTTTTACTTTAGTAAAGTAATGATTCCCAGTACTCATCTTGAAGTGATAAGTCAATCCGGCAGTCAGTTCAAATGTTGCATTGTTTGCATTGAAACGACTCTTTGCCTGATTAAAATCACCTTGCATATCATATACGATAGCGGGCTTAATTCCCAATGTCCATGCTTTTGTTTCACCGAGGTTGAAATTAAGATTCAATCCGAGACGGGTAGACCATGAATTGTCATCTCCTTTACCATTTACATAATAATGCAACCACCCCATTCCGGCAATAGCTTCTATCTCAAACAAACGAGGTTTGCCCCGATAGCTTGCAAATAGATTTATTAAGTTAATTTTACTTAATAAGCTGACATCTAAAACATCAAAAGCTGTTTTACTCGGAGTTGTATTGATATATCCCATTCCCTGAAATTCCAAACCGAAAACTAGGAGTTAATTGTTTGGATATTCCAACTCCGAAACCGGGACGCATCCCTTTAAAGAAAGAGGCGTGAGTGAGAGGGGTAACTGCTCCTGCATTCACTCCTACAGACCAATTGTCCATAAACTTTGTTCCTTCTACAACTGATTGGGCATTTACAATAAATGTTCCCAAAGTAAAAACTAATAAAATAGCAATTTTCTTCATAATCTATTGTTTTATTTTTTTCGAATGCAAAAGTAAAAAGATTGCAGAGCTTTTTAGTTGTAGGACAAAAGAATAAATCTAATACATTGATTTTTATTTTACTTATAATCAGTAGTTTGCAAAAATGGTTCAATTAATAATCTAACACATATCTAACACCCTTGATAAAATTCAAAAAAGCACTTACACTTACACCTTTAGGGTAGTCAAGTTTATTTTTTAACAACAACGAGTGAACTGATACTTTTACTCTGAATAGCAATAACTTACTGCTATTTTGTACTATTACGATTATACATATTATATAATATGCTAATAAGCAATTATATATTGTTAGGCCCAATAAAAAATATATATAAATAGCGAGCGATAATCATATAAGTTAAAGAATAATTTATATTGGTAAAATATTCCTAATCGCCCATGCAAAAAATAAAACACATTATTATATTCGCAATATGAAATGTAAGATTATAATTGGACTATCAGCTATTCTCTATTTTACAGGTTGTTATAACAGGGAACAGACCCCTCGCCTTAGTGAGGCTGAAAAGCTAATGCAGAACAACCCGGATAGTGCATTAGCAATACTACAAAAACTCAAACCAGAAGGCAACCGGGCTGAACAGGCCAGATATGCATTGCTCTATTCCGAAGCTTTGGAAAAAAAACAAATGAAAGTTACTGACGATTCATTGATCCGCCAGGCTTGGCAATATTATAAACATTACCCCAAAGATTTACGTCACCAGTGTAAAACTCTATATTATTGGGGAAGAATTAAATTACGCACAGGTGATAAACCGGGAGCATTACGTCTTTTTCTCAAAATAGAAGAGAAACTGACAGATACCGATGAATCTTATTACAAAGGGCTTTTATACAGACAGATCGGTGAAGTATATTATAAACAAATGAACTACAGCCGGGCATATCATTATTTCCACGAAGCCAGAAATAATTTCCGCCAATCGGGTGATATCCAGGAGGAGACAAAGGCAACCCTTGACATGGCAGCCGCTACTTTTCACTCAAAAGATATAGAAAAAGCAATAAGGCTGTATTCGGCGGCTCTTGACTTGGCCGATGAACATAATAACAGTAATCTGATAGAAGTCAGCCTTACTAATCTTGCATCACTATATGTGATATCCAAACGGCATATATCCAATGACCTGTTACAGCGAATCGAACTTTCCGCCCGACAGGATACGGTATATGGATATCACACATTGACAGATGTAAGTCTTTTGAAGAATCATATAGACAGTGCACGGTATTATCTGGAGCTTGCAAAGGCGCACACTAACTGATATTTGCGACATGGCAGAACTACAATACACTGCATACCATATCGAAGCGCAGGCTAAAAAAATTTTGAAAAAGCAACGGACAATGTACATCGCTATATCTACTTGAACGATTCAATAATGCGCTCAAACATGCAATTCTCCGCCGGTATGGTCGAGCGGGACTATTTTAAAGAGCGAACAAAATTCGCCCAATACAGAATGAAAAACCGGACTGTCTGGGAAATAGCTATAGCAGCCGCTACCTTTTTTATTATTGGAATTGCCTGGTATATCGTCCGCCAACGTTTACGCATGCAACGTGATCGTACCAACCATTATTTGTTATTGACAGAGAAAGCCAATTCCGAGTACAAGGCTCTTACTGAACGCGTGAAAGAACAGCAGACTACGGAAAGTTATTTAAGAGGATTGGCTGCTTCACGCTTTGACATTGTCGATAAACTTGGAAAGACCTACTATGAACGTGAAAATACAACATCGCAACAGTCAGTCATATTTAATGAAGTAAAGCAGATAATTACAGATTTTGCAGAAAGCAATGAAATACTGCAAGAATTGGAAAAAATCGTAAACACTTGTCATGACAATGCCATGTACAAGCTCAAGGAAGATTTTCCGACCATGAAAACTTCTGACACCAGGCTGTTATGCTATATTTTTGTAGGATTCTCACCACAAGTAATTAGCTTATTCATGAAGGATACGGTGGCTAACGTATATGCTCGAAAATCACGGCTCAAATCACGTATCAAATCTGCAAAAATAGTAAATAAAGAACTGTTTTTAAATCTTTTGGGATAAAACGGTACATTATTTACGGTAATATATTTTTGACAGGTAAAGGCGCATTTCAGTAATTATATGGATAAAACAAGGAATATGCTTGGCGAGATGAAATAACTATACACAATCCATCTTATAAGTTGTGATCAAGAAAAACAATATCAAAACAGATTTGAACAGTCTTCTTAAAAAGGCAAACAATCTACTTTTGCTTATATATTTGGAGAAGTAGCTAATTTGAAACATAATGCTTTAAATATATCTGACGGATACAATTCAGGAACAGATAACAGTTTATTTTTTTATTATATAAGAACATGCAAAAAAAGAATTTATTCGGAATACTTATTTTAATTGCTTATTTCGCTTCCTGTAATCAAATACATAAAACCCACTATGAGAATGGATGGTATCACATCCTATCACAGCAAAAAGACAGTATTGCTAAAGAGTCTATTGTAACAGTAAAAGATTTTGTTTCGTTACGAATGGATTCTGATGAAAATGGGACATGCGTAATTGTGGGGCAAATAAGCAAGCATAAACTAAAAAAATGGGCAAAAGAAACAGAAAAGGCAATTGGCAAACATATAGCTTTTGTACTTGACGATACGGTAATCACAAATCCAAAGGTGAATGCAAGAATTGAAAACGGTGTTTTTCAAATATCGTTACCTCATGGCTACGATTTAAAAAACATATATAATAAAATTAGGAAAGAGAAAATAGATTCTATTGAAAGTATATTCAAAGGTTGGGAGAAAGATTCCATCTATTACTCATCCAAAGAGAAAGCCGATTCAATTGTGTTTGCGATAGACTACTGGGAGGCTTCTGAATGGGTGGATATGTCGGTCAATCCCGAAGATCATTATTGGTGGGGAGATTTAGATACTGCCACCTACAGCAAATTAGAATCTGCCTTATGCGAAGAAATTGCCAAGCCAAATTTCAGCAGCCGTGCAGAAGATTATATGAAGTTGGATACATATAAGAGGTACAAGGCGTATCTTTGCGAAAATGCAGACTATATTAATCTCATGTTTCAAGGTTTCTTGTTTACAGAACCGGCTACCGGACTATGCGGGTTTCTAGTGGATGATATAGTGAGAAGCCGATATCCCACTGCCCCAAGTATTCGGGTAATGACCTTAAAGATAGATAACCAAGATGACGAGATGTTCGCCAAGTTGAAATATCAGAAAGCTATTTGGCGGTTGATGAATAAAGAAAGAGATGCGAAGAGTAACAAGCAATGAGAATGGTAGCTATGAGTAATTTGAAAAACAAAGTATTAACAGCAATGGGTATCATAAAATACTCATTTGGTTTCTGACGATTATTCCTGTCGGTATTCCTTTATGTGCTATTATTGGGCTTATGTATGGTATTAAAAATAAAGATACAATATTTACCAAATGCTCTGCCGTAGCTTTATTTGTTGGAATAGCTTGTATTGTTTATACTCTATTAGTTATAAAATCTACGTAGATTGAAATATTTACCAAATATGTGAATAAAAGATTATCAATAAATATAGGGAAACAAACCAAAGGTGTATGGATATAAATAAGGTTATTAATGATGTCTTCAAAATTGTACTAAATATTTTATTTGTATTTACAAAGAGTTATTTGACAACATAGCACCGCAAATCGCTGAAATTTGCACGGTTGCTAATTCGTTACCTCTATTTCTCAAATACTCTGCTAAAAGTTTATTCTTCAATCGGTTAAATCCAACCGATGAAAATCTAAAATAAAAATACACGATAAAGATATAAAAGAAATCGTGTTTTGTTTAGGTAGATTTTACACCGCTCGATATGCTTAAAAATTATCGTCAAAGTTGTAACGAATAAATCAGCAGCTTCCATACTCTGTTCACTTTCTTGGGAATAACCCAACAGATGCTTGACATCCTCTCCTTTTTTGGGGGGGGGTAAAAGTTATTTTTTTCTCCTGAAAATAAAATGGCCTTGGTAGTCTTGAAGTCCTATATCAACTTTTCATATTCATAACTGATTAAATATTTAACTAGTAATATTCGTTACCAGTTATTTAGTGGTGTTCAGATTGCCCCTCTTCATTCACTAACCAATCCTAAATCGTTAATGTGATTCGTCAGTAATTAGCAAATTTCCTTAATATTTAGTCCCTCCAGACTATTATTAAGGCAAGAAAAAACAAATCCGTTTAATTCGGAGGCAAAGTCAACAGTATACAGATAGATGAAATCTCCTTTATAGAACATATCTCCTTTACGGCTTTTAACGAAGTAATACATTTGAAAGACTGTATTCATTTACAACAACTGATCAAAGTTAGGATTAAGGTACTTGCTGCGGATTCAAGCTACACTAATAATATCAATTTAAAAAGTTTTACAAAATACTTCTTTAAGTACAAGGTCTGAGCTATCTAAATTGCTCCATTTCGTAAGATTTGATGGTCAGAACTCAGCCATGAAAGTGCTACCAGATTGAAAGGAAGTTTTAAAATGTAGAAATAATATTATTTACAGACCAGAATAAAAAGCCAGAAACAGGGAAGTGGAAATATTTTGGATTTTCTTTGGAGTACATACGTTCAATGCGGTATGTATGATTGAAAAGGTCACGAAGAAAAAAAAAGAACGGCAGCATAATCTGACTAAAATAAGAGGAGAGAGTGGGTGAACTTCACCTAAAAATGAGGTATATAATGCATGGATGGAAAAAATAGGAATATGTAAATGATATTCTATAAAAAATGGAAGACTGGGGCTTTTCGAAAAAATGAAGAGAAAAAAAATTATATAAAGTGTTTTTTTTATTAACTTATAGGAAAGAACATCTTATGAAAGAGAATCAATTTATTTTTCAAATCATTCGTATTTGTTTGTGTCATAAAAAGTCTTAAAACAAAGTTTATTTGAATATTAGATACTCATTATATCTTTGTGCCTTCAAACAAAGAGTACATTAAATCAGAACAAACAGCCGTTTGCACGAGCATTGAATTTAACTTTATAATAAATCTAGCTGTGTGGTGAGAGATGAGACTGCTAGCGAGATAATCTATTTATTAGAACTTAAGTGCCCCTATTGCATGAGTGAATGTTCAAGAGTATGGCCTGAATGATATCAAATGAGTACAGAAAGCGACTCGAAACGATATGGAAGATAGCTATATGATACCCTCTAAAAGTAAATCTATCAAGAGACGTCAGACGTTTATGACAATGTTTTTTTAACAATACGATGTCACAACACATAGCTTTTGTAGATGAGTTATTTTAAGATAATATTGGTGACAACAACCGACTTTTGTATGGTACCTCATTTCAATATCCTTAAGTTCGTCAGTATCCCCTCGGAAAACGTTTTGTCGTGGACTTGCGAGTACCTATCTCTTGCTGTTCAAGAAATCTTGTGCTATAGAAGATTTATTGTGTATGGTTTGAACACACGTTTTTGATCATCCACAATTATAGTTGAGTGATACCACCTTCAACTTGTAGAATGTTCCGTTTGTTGGATAAAATACTTTTTGAATTGGCCATCCTTTCTTGATTTTTATAGAATATGCTAAAAATACATTCAATTTTTACTTTGAATGGCTCATTCACTAATTAAGAATAATATTATAGGGAATATATGGTATTTGTGAAATATCATAAAAAGGGTCTTTTTCAAACACTGTTAGGGATACTGTAACAGTTGGTGTTATAATAGTGTATCACTCTATTATGAAGATTGACCATATAATCAGAATTAGCAATGTGAAACATATTTTTTTAAGTTTGATATTGGAATAATATTGTTTTTTTATGCTTTTCGAACAGATGTTAGTTCAATGTGAGATAAAATAATGTTTCATAACACTAAGGTGTTGATTGTTAGATGTATATGAATTGAGGTGTTAGATTTTTAAAATCATTTTATAATTCAAATACAATTTCGCTTTATTATTTTTGCTGGCAAAGAAAAAGTAAGAAAAATCTGACTTTTTTATTTATGAGTACTCATTAGCATTTTATCTATTAATTTAAATTTATCAAAAATGAAAACTAAACCTTTTTTAAAATCGATGGCATTAGTGATTTGTTGCTTAACTTCTTTTGTATTGGTATCATGTGATAAGGATGATGATAAGCCCAATTTAAAAATCAGTCCTAATAAAGTAGAAGTTGCAGTTGGTAAAACGGTTACTGTGTCTGTTAGTAATGGTACTGCACCATATACGACGAAATCAAGTGATGCAAAAATCGCAGTTGCGAAATCAGATAAAAATGCGATTGTAATTACCGGTGTAAAAGATGGTTCAGCAATGATAACTATTACGGACCGGAAGGGAGTTACAGGAAAAGTTGCTGTAACTGTAAGAACTGTAAAAGAGACCCCAAAAACTCCAAAAGGACTGGATTTTGATAAACAATCTATTACTGTGAGTGTTGGAAAAGATGGTATAGTAACAGTAAAAGGTGGTGCACAGCCATATTCTGCCGTTGCGAAAGATGTCAATATTGCTACGGTATCAGTCAAGGAAAATAAAGTCAACATAAGAGGAGTTAAGGCAGGAAAAACTACTATTACAGTTACAGATAAGGATAAGAAAACGGGAACTATCAATGTGACGGTTAAATAGTTTTCTTTTTTTTCTAATTTTATTGTAATGCATAGCGAGTGAGACGAAGATAATTTCGTTATATACTGCTATGCATTTACAATAAGTCTTTGTATATAATGATCTTGCGAGTTATAATTAACCTCAAATTATATGTTAAATATTTTAAATTATGAAATTGATTAAATTGCATTTATTGGTAGCAGCCATGATAATAGTAACATCAGGCTGTGTTGGATCTGGGAAGAAATATAAACAACAAGAAAATAGTGCTGCCGGAGTAGTGGATAGCAAAAACAAAGATTGTTATGGCACCTATGAAGGCATATTACCTTGTGCCGACTGTGGTGGCATCAAAACGACATTGAAAATTAATAGTGATGCAACTTATGATTTGCGGAGTGAGTATCTGGGTGAGGAGAATGGTATTTTTGAAGAGAGCGGTGTATATAATATGATAGGCGAAAACATCATTGAACTGGTTACTCCTTCATCGGGTGCCAAAACATATTATAAAGTTCTCGACGACGCAGTGGTCTTGTCTGACAGTACGGAAATCTTCAACAATAGCGGGCGGCTCGCAGCACAATATATATTGAAAAGACAGTAATGTTTATGTGTGATAGGACATGTGATTTGTTTAAGGTAGGAAATTTTAACATAAAAAGGTGCCTATTATTTCTTGTCTGTATAATGTTATTAGTTGCTTGTGGTGAGAATGATCCGATTGAATCCCGGAATCGACATCCCAGGCAACAGGAAGAATCTCATAGTGAACAATCCGGATCAGTTCCCGCTGTGGCTAAAGAGGATGTTGCAGCTTATTTTAGATTTGATATGTCTAGAGATATAAATGTTGCGTTAGGACTTGTTGAAGCACAGAAAGAGACGCTGCAGATAAACGGGAAAATGATAAAAATAACTGAGGCTGTAGTGAAAAGGAAAGATTATCAAAAAGGCTCATTTGTGCTATATGTTACAGGCACGGTAAATGGTTCACCTTTTAAGAATGAATTCACTTTTACCGGCTTTGTGAGCAAACCTGACGATTATCAAATGGTTAATGGTGCACAAGCTGAGTGGAAAGCAAATGCTGATTATTATGCAAAGCTTGATTTTGATAGCTTTTACAGATTACATAAAGTGAACATGTTTACAATTGAGAATTTAGGCCGGTTAGTGGACTTTTATTCTATAAATGTAGGGGGAGAAAAATATCTTTTTACTCTGGAAGATCTTGAGAAGACGGTTCTTGAAGATATAAAATATGAGCAAAATCAGCTTTCTTTCTATCTTAGGTACAATAATAGTAGGTCTAAAAAAAGAATATCACTTCTGTTTGACAAGAATAAATATTATGAAGGAAAGGCTACTGTAAATACAGATTTTATAAAACAGAAGTATATGAGAGGGATATATGAAAATCCATCTCTATTTAATGGTCACATTTTTTCATATGATGAAAGTGCGTATGCTGTGGAAATCAGTACAACTCTGAAAGAAAAAAGCGACACAGGCAACATGCTTACACTACATTTAAGCATGTATGCAAAGGGTAATGGTGGCTTGTTGCTTGCAGAATTTGATAAAATATTCACCGGTTTTAAACCCTTAAGTGAATTGAAGAATGAGTTGATAGCCTACTCAACACCGGATTTGCATGAGTTTGTGAAAAATAAACTTAAGAATAGTAATTATGGTGATGTGAAAAATAAGTTTTCCAATTCTATAGATAGATGGATACAGTATGTGGAATTTGTAATTAAGGATCATGATTCATTGCAATGGGAAAAGAATAAATGGAGCAAGAACGTCTTGAATGGTCTCTTTTCTTCTGTAAAGGATATATATTTGGATAATGTAAGATTTGAACTTAACTCCGCCCAATTAAAGGAGATTGGCGGAAAGCGTTTTTTGTATATTGTTTTTCAAATGATTGGTGCTAATGATTTGGTATTGACGAGTGACGCTATTCTTTTTAATATGTCCATACACATACCTTCTTCGTTATAAAATGATTTGTGACAAATTGATCCGGTCCAATATTGTGTTTATATTAAATTGAAATTCACAATGATATCTAAGACAAAAATATTCCTTTTTTTTCTTGCAAGAGCTTTATTTATTAATGCACAACAATAAGAAAAAAAGAGGAAGTAAAAAATGATTCCGTTTACTAACTTCAGGAGGGTAGTAGTAGCCTCTCTCGACCAATAAATATAAAAAAATCTTTCTATTGGAATGAAGACAAGATAAAAGCTGGCATATCTGTACAAGGAAATTGGCGTAACCAAAACTTTCCAGGTACACTTCCGCAAAGAAAGAATATGGTAACCGGAACATTTGAACGCGATTTCGACATCAATCCTTTCTCTTATGCTTTGGGAATGAGCCGTACTTTGCGTCCTCGAAATATCAACGTGAACTGAAGTATTATCGTAACAATTGGACACCGTTCAATTTTAAACGAATTTAAAAACAATTATATGAGAATCGAAGTACTTGATTTTAAAATAATAATGCTCATCGGTCAAAACTTATCAAGAGATCATTACTGAATATTTTCTGGGAGAAGAATCATTTTGGTTTTAGGGGGCATCTTACACAGGCCCTCCAATATGAACAGGAATAAAAATAGGAAGATTTATTATAGCCTGTTATCATACAGCCGGTAACGATGTGTCGATTTATTTGATTCCCATATCAAAATAATCGGGACAATATATTTAATCGTACTTGATCGTAAAATCATCATTTATAGGTATTGCGTACAATTATGCAATCTGCTATCTTTACAACCTAATGGATAATGCAAGAAAAAAGCGGAAATACAGAGCCATAGTGGCATGCTTATTGTTGCTGACTATGATGCCTTTCTTCTTTGTGAAAGCCTTTCATGTTCACAAAGAAGATTTATGTATATCTCATGATGAGCAACAATCTTCCCATCATGATTCTGCCGATAAATGTGCTATCTGCCTGTTCACTTTATCTTCATTTACCGAAGCCGAGAGCTTTGAGTACAATTGCGTTCAGACAGAGAACCCCGTTGAATATCTTATCCAAAAGGAGAAGGATATTACTGTTACTTTTCCCCTATTGTCTCTCCGCGCTCCTCCTGTCCAACTATTACAATCCCTCTCATGGGTTGCATGCATTATAAGATGACATGTGAAAGAGGGATGCTGTGCCCTTTGGTTATCTTAAACAATTTATAACTTCATTACAATTTTCGTAAAGTATGACATTTCATGCATATTTCCAATATGTGTGTCTATTCATTGTCTGGCTGTGTGCAATATCTCCTACAAGGATGTATGCACAGAAATACCGACAGCAATCAGATACACATAGGACACTGTTGGTTGTAGATAAGGAAACCGGACGTCCGATTGAAGGAGCTTACATCTTATTGGAGAATCAACCCCTTGCCAGTTCAACCGGAGGAAGAATCATTATCCCTTGGAAGACAAATTCCAAGGATACAGTTCTTGTACAGAGTTTGGGCTACAAATCTCAATATATATATTTGAGTGAGGCATTCAAAAAGGTGAATATTCAAACAGTATATCTTTATCCGGAGATAAAAATTCTGGAAGAAGTCATTATTACCGGTGAGTGCTCCGGAGTGACTCGGAATACGGTAAGCAACAACCTTACTTCCTTCGCAATCAATCGCGCATTGGGAACTTCTCTCACCTCTCTGCTTGAACAGGTCAGTGGCGTAAGTTCCATCAGTACGGGGACGGCAATAGCCAAACCCGTCATCCAGGGGATGTATGGCAACCGGATATTGATCATCAACAATGGCACCCGCCAGACAGGCCAACAATGGGGAGTTGATCATGCTCCTGAAGTGGATATGAACGGAAACGCTTCCATTCGGGTGATAAAAGGTTCTGACGCGGTACGATATGGTTCAGAAGCTTTGGGAGGAATTATTGTCATGGAACAGGCTCCCTTACCCTTCCGGAAGAAGGCCTTGAAAGGAAAGACTTCCATACTTTATGGAAGTAATGGTCACCGTTATGTGCTGACCGGACAGTTGGAAGGCACTTTCCCTTTTCTCCGTGACCTTGCCTGGCGAGTACAGGGGACATATTCAAATTCCGGAGACCGTTCCACCGCAAACTATCTTCTAAATAACACTGGAGCCAGAGAACATCATACCTCCGCTTTACTCGGCTATGACCGTGGACGTTTAAGAATAGAAGGATTCTACAGTCACTTTTACAACCGGACGGGAGTAATGTTCAGTGCCCAGATGGGAAGTGAAGATCTGCTGGCAGAACGTATCCGATTGGGACGTCCCCTGTACACAGATCCTTTCACGCGAAGTATCGCATACCCATATCAAAAAGTTACCCATCAGACAGCCATTGGTAAAATGAAGTTCAGTATGCGGAACGCAGGAAATCTTTACTGGCAAAGTTCCTGGCAGAAGGACGACCGACAGGAAAACCGCATCCGGCGTCTGGGTTCCGACATTCCAGCTGTTTCCCTGCACTTAAACTCATTACAAAACTCTCTCTGCTGGAAATTGAATTATAATTCATGGCAAACAGAGGTTGGGGGACAAATTATGTTCATTGATAATCACAGTCAGGCAGGAACAGGTATTGTTCCCGTTATTCCCAACTATACGGAGACACAGATGGGAATATATGGTATCGGGAAGTATAATTACAGTAAAGGAGGAATTGAAGCAGGTATTCGTTTTGACGGACAGGAAACCCGTGCCAGTGGTTATGACTGGACAGGAAGTCTCTATGGAGGAACAAGAAAGTTCAATAACGTATCATACAGTCTGGGAGGTCATCATCATTTCTCTGACCAATGGAAGCTCACCACTAATTTCGGGCTGGCCTGGAGAGCTCCTCACGTGTATGAATTATATAGCAACGGAAATGAACTCGGATCCGGAATGTTTGTCAAAGGAGATTCTACCATGCACTCCGAAAGGAGCTATAAATGGATATCTTCCATCAGTTACAGCAATAAGGTATTCAGTGCCCGAATGGACGGTTACCTGCAATGGATAAGCGGCTATATCTATGATGAACCGAAGAAAGAAACCATCACTGTTATTTCGGGGGTATACCCTGTATTCCAATACAAACAGACCCCGGCTTTCTTTCGCGGAATGGATTTTGACTTTCACTTCATGCCCATAAATTCATGGGATTATCACCTGATTGCTTCTTTTATACGGGCAAATGAACAGACGACAGGAAATTACCTTCCTTATATCCCCTCTTCCCGTTTCAGCCATGACCTCTCATGGCTTCACGAAACCAAATCGCATTCCAAATTACGTTTGAGTATCAGACATCGATTCGTGGCAAAACAGACCCGGTTTGACTCGAATACGGATCTTATTCCCTATACCCCTCCGGCATACCACCTCTTGGGGTTCGCTGCTAGCTTTGAGTGTCCTGTAAAATACGGATACAAACTACAATTCATGATAGCGGCAGACAATATCTTGAACAAAGAATATAAAGAATACACTAACCGTTCACGCTACTATGCACATGACATGGGATCTGATGTACGTTGTGTAGTGAACTGGAGTTTTTGATTTATAACAATTATTATTAACCAAATAAATAAAAAATGAAAACAAATGTATGTAAAATCGCATTGATGCTCCTGATAGGAACAGCTCTTTCGTTGTTGTTCAATTCATGCAGTAAAGATCCTGTAATTCCTGAAAATGAGACAGATAATAAATTGCATGAAGATCCTTCCAAAATGACTATCCGTCTTGTGGAATGTCACCTGCATGCAGACTGGAATGAAATACAGAAAGTCGGTGGTCCTCACCAGAATCCGGAATCTCCGGCCAAGCACATGAAACGTATTCAGGAAATAACTTATGAGCTGAAAGCCGGCAAGGGTTGGAGGCTTGCCGAAGGCAGTCAAAGCAAGTTCTACGTGCAGAAAAATGGAGACTACTATACTTATGGGAAATACACCCCGGCTCCCGTTTATTTGATGTTCATCTATTACTATAACGCCAAAGGAGATTTGATGAACAGCCAGTTTATAGAAAACGGGCAGGATAATATTCATCAACATTTCTTCACGCCTGAAAATGTAAAACCCACATTTGACGGTCAGCCGGAAGCCGATGACAATGAACCGCAGAAATTGGTGGATTATCTTTATGTGGACACTACCCCCTGGGACAAGACCAAACATAGCAAGGAAGCTGAAATAACAGGAGACAGTAACCCGATAGGTTTGAAAGGAGTTATCCGTTTTTTGAAAGACCGTAAGGAATTCGACCTGAAAATTCGTCTTTATCACGGCTACAAATCCAAGGGCAATCCGGAAACAGGTACTTTTGATCCGTTCTATAAACCTTCCGGAATATTGATCCAGCGTGGTACATGGGATATCAACCTAAACATTCCGGTAGTGGTGTTCTGGAGCCGTGAAGAGACTGTGGGGGTAGACGAAGACACGAACCCCGAAGGGGTGGAAGAAGACGGGCTTGATGAAAAAAGTAATCGTGCCATACATTCAATTATGGGAACCTTCAATCTTACATGGAAAGAAGCGCTTGAAGAGTTTATAATTTACACTTATAAGTCAGGGGATGTGGAAGCCGGAGCGATTTGGCTTTGAAAATCGGTTTGGACTGCCATAAGTAACCATAAAACTGCCTGTTGTGACATTGGTGCCGGTATTGTTTCAACAGGCAGTTGTTCCTGTTAAACCGTTTCATCTTTTTTTGCAAGAATGAAACGGAAACAAGTGCCATTCGGCAGTGTCTCCAATGAGAACTGCCATAGGGCATTGAAAAGAAAAATCATCTCGTGTTATAAACGATTAAATTCATGCTGTTTATTAGAATATTCAATATATTGTGAGATAATGAGTCATAATATTGTAAGATTATAAGAGGATTTGATTCTATGAATATCAGGAAATGGTTATTTACAATTCACATTTAAGATAAAATAGAGATTTTACAATGGAAGGCTATAATAAAAAAGTAATAATGAGTTATTGGACAATTTGCAGGATGAAAACAACGAAAAAAATCTACGTAAAGGTTAGCATTATCTTTTTATTGGGAGGAATTTTACTTTTTTCTTCATGCGAGAAGGAGGAAAATCAAAAGATAGAAGCCAACCGGAAAACATTATTCATGTATTTGCCATGGTCCTCAAATTTGACGAACTATTTTTATAATAACATATCTGACCTGGAAAAATGTATAACGAAAATAGGGCTGAACAATGAGAAAGTAATTGTTTTTATTTCTACCGGTAGTACGGAGGCCATGATGTTTGAAATTGTGTCTTCTCACGGGAGATGTAAACGTGAAATACTTAAAAAATATAAGTCTCCGCCTTTTACGACAATCGATGGGATAACAGCAATTTTAAATGATGTAAAGGCATTTGCTCCGGCTTCTGTTTATACCATGATTATAGGATGTCACGGTATGGGATGGCTTCCTGTTTATGAGATGAAAGTGCGTTCCGCACCTCACATGAAAATGCATTGGGAATATCAGGGTGTTCCATTGACACGTTATTTTGGAGGACTGACCGCCGAATACCAAACAGATATAAAATCTCTAGCCTCCGGTATTGCTAATGCAGGCATGAAAATGGAATATATTCTATTTGATGACTGTTATATGTCATCTATAGAGGTTGCCTATGAATTAAAGGATGTTACAAAATATTTGATTGGTTCTACCAGTGAGATGATGGCATACGGAATGCCTTATGCCGCTATTGGGGAATATTTACTGGGGAATCCCGATTATCAATCGGGATGTGAAGAATTTTACAATTTTTATTCAACCTATGAAATAATGCCTTGTGGGACATTAGCAGTAACGGACTGTTCAGAACTGGAGAATATGGCAGCCATCATAAAAAGTATCAATAGTAAATATTCTTGACAAATCCCTGAGGGGAACAATCCAACGTTTAGATGGTTATACTCCTGTAATATTTTATGATTTTGCAGATTATATAACCTCACTCTGTAACGATCCTATATTATTAAACCAATTTAGAGAGCAGCTAAATCATCTTGTTCCATATAAAACCCATACAAAAAATTTCTACACTATGGCCAAAGGTATTATTCCTATCAATACATTTTCCGGTATAACAACATCCGATCCGAGTGACAATCCTATGACTGTGCTGAAAGAAAATACATTATGGTATAAAGCAGCGCATAATTAAAGTTGATAATAAGATGAAGAATACTAAACTCCCAAGCCTGCATATTTTATAACTTTTTGGTTATTGTCTGTTTTTGGAAATGGTATATATAGGAATTGAGAACTATCATGCAGGGAATCATGCAAAAAAGTATTTATGGTTTCTGTTGAGATACAAAGAATGTAATAATAATTATATTTCTTCTAATAAAAGCTTTCCGCATCGAAATGTGTTTGTTACTCCTAATATTCGCAATATGAAATATAAAATTATAATTGGACTATCAGCTATTCTCTATTTTACAGGTTGTTATAACAGGGAACAGACCCCTCGCCTTAGTGAGGCTGAAAAGCTAATGCAGAACAACCCGGATAGTGCATTAGCAATACTACAAAAACTCAAACCAGAAGGCAACCGGGCTGAACAGGCCAGATATGCATTGCTCTATTCCGAAGCTTTGGAAAAAAAACAAATGAAAGTTACTGACGATTCATTGATCCGCCAGGCTTGGCAATATTATAAACATTACCCCAAAGATTTACGTCACCAGTGTAAAACTCTATATTATTGGGGAAGAATTAAATTACGCACAGGTGATAAACCGGGAGCATTACGTCTTTTTCTCAAAATAGAAAAGAAACTGACAGATACCGATGAATCTTATTACAAAGGGCTTTTATACAGACAGATCGGTGAAGTATATTATAAACAAATGAACTACAGCCGGGCATATCATTATTTCCACGAAGCCAGAAATAATTTCCGCCAATCGGGTGATATCCAGGAGGAGACAAAGGCAACCCTTGACATGGCAGCCGCTACTTTTCACTCAAAAAAGATATAGAAAAAGCAATAAGGCTGTATTCGGCGGCTCTTGACTTGGCCGATGAACATAATAACAGTAATCTGATAGAAGTCAGCCTTACTAATCTTGCATCACTATATGTGATATCCAAACGGCATATATCCAATGACCTGTTACAGCGAATCGAACTTTCCGCCCGACAGGATACGGTATATGGATATCACACATTGACAGATGTAAGTCTTTTGAAGAATCATATAGACAGTGCACGGTATTATCTGGAGCTTGCAAAGGCGCACACTACTGATATTTGCGACATGGCAGAACTACAATACACTGCATACCATATCGAAGTGCAGGCTAAAAATTTTGAAAAAGCAACGGACAATGTACATCGCTATATCTACTTGAACGATTCAATAATGCGCTCAAACATGCAATTCTCCGCCGGTATGGTCGAGCGGGACTATTTTAAAGAGCGAACAAAATTCGCCCAATACAGAATGAAAAACCGGACTGTCTGGGAAATAGCTATAGCAGCCGCTACCTTTTTTATTATTGGAATTGCCTGGTATATCGTCCGCCAACGTTTACGCATGCAACGTGATCGTACCAACCATTATTTGTTATTGACAGAGAAAGCCAATTCCGAGTACAAGGCTCTTACTGAACGCGTGAAAAAACAGCAGACTACGGAAAGTTATTTAAGAGGATTGGCTGCTTCACGCTTTGACATTGTCGATAAACTTGGAAAGACCTACTATGAACGTGAAAATACAACATCGCAACAGTCAGTCATATTTAATGAAGTAAAGCAGATAATTACAGATTTTGCAGAAAACAATGGCATACTGCAAGAACTGGAAAAAATCGTAAACACTTGTCATGACAATGCCATGTACAAGCTCAAGGAAGATTTTCCAACTATGAAAGCTTCCGACACCAGGTTATTATGCTATATTTTTGTAGGATTTTCACCGCAAGTAATTAGCTTATTCATGAAGGATACGGTGGCTAATGTATACGCTCGCAAGTCACGGCTCAAATCACGTATTAAATCTACGGAAACAGCTAATAAAGAATTATTCTTAAGCCTTCTGGGATAGGTATTTCAACTTTATACTAGGTTCCAATGACTAATGCATCATCCGGTAATTAAATCTAGAATATGTTCAGATTGTTTTTGCCATAATACCGGAATGATGTAATTGTAGAATGGTTTTGTCATGGAGGTAAGCCATAACAGGTTTAATTCTCCTGGGAGGTATGTCCGGAAAGTATGAAGATGCTTTCATTATAATATCTGTTACTATTCCAGTCAATTGTCAGAAACTTATTGATTGCCCTATATTTTTTAAGGTTGTAAATCATCTGTTAGCGTCGTGTTAGAAAAATAAGAAGAACGAAGTCTTTATGTTTCTGTATTATAATGTTTTATGCAATGCGGACGTTAGATTTGTGGTTTCATTTTGTAACTCGTGATTTATGTGTTATTACTTTTGCAACTAGGAAAAACAAAACAGATGTGATAATATAAAACTGTTTCTTGTTCATTAAAATACTTCATTTTTACAGGTTGCACGTAGAATAAGAACAGTCTTATTATGATGACACAGCTTTTCATCCGTTTACTTTGGGTGCATGTTTTGTTTATCCACTTAAAGTTTGAGTTATCCTAGTTTGAATTATGAATTTGAATAGAAAAAAGTACTTTTTATGTTTTGCCTGTGTCTTGGCCTGCCTTGTGTATTCAGACAAGGTTTCCGCGCAGTTTTATTCTGTCAGAACCAATCTGGTGGGTTTAGGTACGGGGAATCTGAATGTGGAGGGTTCCATGGCTTTTTCCACGCATTGGTCCGCCCATCTTCCCGTACAGTACAATCCTTTCCGTCTTTGGGATGACGGCAAGCTTAAAAACTTCACAGTCCAGCCTGGTGTGCGTTATTGGATGCGCGAAACTTACGGAAGGGGTTGTTTTATCGGGCTCCACGGTGTGTTCTCCATATATAATGCGGGTGGTCTGTTCGGACATCGCTACCGTTACGAAGGCACAGCTTTCGGCGGCGGGCTTTCTGCGGGGCTGGTGCGCCCCCTTTCGCGTCGCTGGAATCTGGAGTTCGAACTGGGTCTCGGTGTTGTCTGGGCCGACTGGGAACGTTACCGTTGCGTGAACTGCGGTAAGCGTACCGGCAAGGGCTCCGGTGTCTATGTGACACCCACACGTACCGCCGTTAATCTGGTTTATCTTTTCTGAAACCATCTTATCTGTTGAAACAAGATATAAAAAGTTGAATGATGAATAAGTATCTCAAATCCCACATAACGGCCGCCGCTTTCTGCGCGGGAGTGTTACTGGCCGTGTCCTGTTCCACTTCCCGCGAACCGCGGACTATGCGGCTGTTTATGCAGTCCGGCCGTCCTAATATTTCTTCCCCACGAGGAGAGCGCACCTTCCGGAGTGCTTGCCGAACAGGTGGGGTTCACCACTTCTTCGGACACTCTTCCCGGTGAGTTCGAAGAGGTCTCCGACAGTACGGATGACGTATGGAAAACCATACACCTGGGCGGTGTTGACATCGTCGCTGCACGCACGGTCGTCAAGCAGGTCACCATGCGGGAAGGTTCCGTGCGTTTGGAATTCAATATCCATGTCCCTTCCCTCCTGATTGACAGTTGCTGGCGTGTCACACTCACCCCGATGCTCTGCACCTCTGACAGTTCAGGCTTCCCGCTACCACCTGTTGTGCTTTCCGGTTCTTCCTTTACCCGCATGCAGGAAGCGGACTATAAGGCGTACAGGCTGTTTCTTAATGGAATTGTCGATCCTTCGGCTTATGATAGTGTGTATCTTGACCGTAAAGGCATCAATAAGGATATCGCCTGCCGGCAGAGGTTCTTCTATGAACTTTACGGCAAGGAGCGCGACCGTCAGCTTGCCTACGAGAAGTGGAAACGCCTTGCCCTTGAACGCCAGAATTTCTGGAACACGCGTACGCAGGCCAACCGTGCGACACTCCGTCACCGCCTGGAACGCAAGCGGATCGAAGAAAGCGTACGGCGCTATGTGGCTGGTCGTGACACGCTCGGGTTGTGGGCCTCCTATGACCGTAAATATCATCGTACGGCCTCCTTTTGGCCGATGTACCGGCTGGAACGCGAGCTTACCGCCGATCGTGTACCTTCGAAATTCCGTGACCTTTATAACGGGGGGGCGCAGCCTGTCCAACATACACAACTATGTCCTCACCGCCACCGATTCGATGGACATCTCCCGCCACCGTTATTTCTACGACCGGATTGCCGAAAATGAGATGAATGACCGTAACCGTGATGAAATCCGCCGGCGTATGATTCCCTTCCCCTATATCGACTCCGTGATGGTCCGCCAGAATTCGGATTCAGTTTCCGGACATGATTATATCTACAACTATGTATATTCTCTGCCCGTCACCGATGGAATGAAAAAGCTCCGTGTGCGGCTAGAGTCTATCGTGGAAGCCACCGACCGCAGCACATGGCGGCCTGCCGCCTCGGACACGCTGCTCTTCATTGTGGCCTCGCTTAGCGACCTGGTTGACCGTTCCGCTCTGGACCAATATGTCATAGCTTCTGCGGAGACAGACTCTCTTGCGGCAAGCGGTCCCGTATATACTCCGCAGGGAGAAGAGTATGCCGAAGCCTTGCGGCTCCTTTCAGAGCGACAATACCGGCAAGCCTTGCCGATATTGGAAAAACGGCCTGACTATAACACCGCCCTTTGCCTGACACAGCTCGGTTATCATAAAGAGGCTTCCGCTCTTTTAGACCAGTTACCCGTAGATTCCCGCAAGGAATACCTGCATGCTGTGGTAAGCGCCCGGCAGGGCGATGATTACTTAGCAGTGGAACATATGCTTGCGGCCTGCCGCATGAATCCCAATCTTGTCCTGCGTATTCCCCTGGATCCGGAACTGTCGGACCTCATTCCCAAGTTCTTCGGGCTCCGTATGGAACTGGACAGGATAGCGGAAGGAAATAGTAAAAAGTAGAAAGAACAAAACAGGAAAAAAAGTATAAGTACGAATTAAATATTAACAAGTGTTTTATTAGTGTTTATTTTTTTATTAACAATTTAATTACAATGATTATGAAAAAAAGTTTGTTAAGCGTGTTTACAATGGTTGCTATGGCTGCAGCATTCACCGCGTGCAGTAACGATGACATCGAAGTGCCTGACGTAAAGAACGGGGAAGCGAGAAGCGTATTCATGAAGCTGGAGTTGCCGACGCTGACGAGATCGACCGAGCCTCCTGTAGCCTCGGGAACGGTTGCTACGGTAAGTAATCTGCATGTATACTTCCATGACGGGACCAGCATTCTGAAATATGTGAACGCGACTACAACCACTCCCATCACGATTGCGAATCTGACTACCGGTACCCAAATAACGGATGTACCCGCGGCGGCTACCACTGTAACGGTATGTGGTAATATTCCTGCCGGAACTTCATTGCCTACAGGTGGAACCGTAGCTGCATTGAAAGCTGTACAACTGGAAATCACAAGCCAGTCTGCAGTTGCGGATGTGGTGTTGAGCGGCGATGACAAACCCCTGCAGACATGGACTACCGGTAGTCCGGCCCTGCCTTATGCCCCTGGAATAACGGACGGTGACAAGTATGCCGAAGTGGAAATCGGTCCTGCCGTGGCACGTGTCGAAATCGAAGGTCTGGCGACTACGGCCTCCAGTGCGGTGGATGGTTTTACGCTGGAAGGAATCTATGTGAATAACTTCTTTGAAAAGTTCAACCTGGCCGGTACCGTTGTGGGAACGAAAGTACAATATGGTGCTACTCCTGCTGCCTATGCTCAAGGACAGGGGCTTTACACCCCTGCTAACGCTGGAAAACTCTTTGACCAGTCTGCCGTCGCTGCTACAGGTATCCCAAAGGAAGTCATTCCGCCAACTGCAGGGCAACGTTGGGCATATCAGGTTGTTCCTAACGGTAACAGTACTGACGCGAACGAGCAACTCCAGCTCGTATTTAAGTTGAGTAATTTGGCTGCTAAGGCCGGCAGCAGCGTGAATTTCGGCACAGGTGACCAGTTTATCACCGTGAGAGGATTCAAAGATGGCAGTGGCAATATTGTAGAACTGGAAAAAGGAAAGATTTATACTATCTCGAAAGCCGACTTTACATTTGACGAGAGCAACCTTTCCACAATACCTAATACCAGTGCTGTCAGCGTTTGGTTGAAGGTGACGGTAAAAGCCTGGACGGTCGTTCCTGTCAAGCCTAATCTCTAACTGTCATACCATCAAGGTATATTGTATTTGTTTGTTTCTTTTACAAGTCCGTTTGCGTAGAGGAGATTTTAGCTCATTTTACTAGTTCACCAGTTCCTCTCGCACGGCGGAATGTAAGCAGGTCGTGGGTGTCTTTTGCCCTGACCTCACGACCTGTATTTCTATAACCTGTTAAATCATAACACGTATATTCATATAAAGTCATAACCACAGTTATTCACCTAAAAGATACTACGCATGAAATTGTATAAAGCTATACGCTTCCTGATGCTTTCCGGTATTTTAACCTTAGTCTTGTCGGGGTGCATCAGGGAGTCCCTGGAGGGCTGCCCTCTGGATACCCTGTTACGATTTACCTACAAGCCTCGCGGCTCTGCCGCTGACCTTTTCGGAGAGCGTGTTCAGAGGGTGAGGCTGTGTGTGTACCGTCCCGATGGCAGTATTGAGCATATGCAGACGCTGGAGAAGAGTGAACTTGACCGTTTGCAGGGTGTTGAGATGTATCTGCCGCAGGGAAACTACACTGTCGTGCTCTGGGCGAATGCTTCGGATGCACAGACCAAGCTCGGCGGCTTTTCCGAAGGAGAAACCATAAGGAACCTTTCCGCCTCACACCCGCATGCGGAGACTTCCGCTTCCATCCCCACGCTTGATCGGCTTCTTTTCGCTGTCACGCCACTTACGGTCAGTGAGCACGAGACTGGAGACCATACTGTCAATTTCAGCCCCGGCACTATCCGTGTAAGTCTTCACCTTGATGGTGTGAGCGTGCAGCCTGTGGTACACATCACGGGCATGGAGTCAGCCTTGCGACCGGTGTTCGACGAAACCTCGGGCACATGGCGTCTCCAGTCCGTAAGCCGGAACAAGACATTCCAGCCTGCCGTAGCATATGATGTCACCAACCGCCATGCTAATGCCACGACTGACATCCCCCGTTTCAAGGCCGATACCCCCGGCATGGTGGAAATTATCGATCCCACCACGGGAAACCATATCGTGCCCCCGATTTCGTTGGCAGGGCTTATTGCCCGCTACCACATACCGATGGAGGAAGATATTGAAGTAACCATTCCTATCGAGATTACCTTTACAAACGGTCATGCGAAAATAACGATCAGGAATTGGGAAAATCAGAATGTAAAACCCGGAGGAGTGTAAAAAACGCACCGGTCAATCATGAAATGCAAATCATAAAACAATATATTATGCCAAGTAGTTCAATCATCATACCGTTCCGCAACCTGCTGTCGGTCCTGTTATTACTGCCGCTCGTACTTTCGTGCCGGCAAGACGAACTCATTCTTCCTGTTCCGCCCGTGTCCGGCAAAGGTGAGACGGCCGAAGTGACACTTTCTGTCAGGATTCCCGATTTCCGGGCGGCGAATACTCGTGGTGTAGACGAGAAAGGGATAACAGAGATTACCGTACTGATGTTTGCCGATGAAGGCGGTACGGAGAAAGTCAAGGTGAAATATGATATTCTGGGCAGCTCGTTGCATACACTTTCAGGCTCTTCGGATACGAAATACTTCTCTGTGCCCGTTATTGCGGGCAGATACAAACGTATAGCTCTCATAGCTAATGCCCAAACAGAACTGGCAAATATAACAGCCGGTTCCACCTATGATGCTCTTAAGCAAGTGGAAGTCGTGGGTAGGTTCGGACAAGAAGGTACGGGCACATACATACCCATGTACGGCGAGCATGCCCCGGCGGGAGGCTTTGAACTGAAAGCCGGTGTGTCGCAAACCATTGCGCAGGAAATACCGCTTATCCGCATGCTGGCGAAGGTGGATATCATCAATCCTACAACTTCGGGAGCCACGACAGCTGCGGGAAAGGTTTACTTCGTCAATTCCGTAGGCAACGGACGCGTTTGGGTAGATCTTGCTACATACAATACCACCGCTTCACAGTCGGGATACATGACTCCCACACTGCCTGCCACATCGCAGCCAGCAGTCAGTGGCGGGCACCCGCTTGAGGGAACTGCAAACACCGCATCTCCGAATGTCATCACTTATTATTTGAATGAACAGTCGGCTATCTCCGGCGGCAGCCGTCCTTGTATAGTTATAAATCTTGCCTATCAAGGAAGAGAATACTACTACTGAATGGATTATACATGGGACGGTATCAAGGGCGGTGGCACGAGTCCTTACGAAAAGGGTAAATACATGCCCATTCTGCGCAACCACCGCTATATTTTCACCATCAAGGAAGTGAAAGGGCCGGGGTTTGCCACTTTGAACGAGGCTGTAACCAGCCCGGACAACTTTTACCAACCATAACATCGTAGTAGTGCCCATCGTGATAGACGCATTCACAGATATAACGTTCAATGAATCGGGGCATTTCTTGGCAGTGACCCGAACGGCGATGACACTTCAAGGCAAGCACGATGCCACAAGCACACAGAACAAATTTTCTGTGCGCACCAATTACCCCAGTGGGTGGAAGGTCGGTGCCTATAATGCCGACGGAACAACAATTTCAGTTTCTAATTCATGGCTGAAACCCAGTCAAAACAGTGGGGCGGCTGGCGCCACTCTCACCAATCCGGTTACGGAGGAATTGCAGGCCATCACGAATGGCAAGGGATTCAAGGATGGTTATCTGTAGATACGGGCTGGACGACTTTATACTAAAATCAATATTAAGCAGATCGGTACGCCTTTGGATTATGTTGCCGAATATAACCTCGCCGGTGGCTCTATCTATAATTCTCCTTTCATTTCTTCCGTTCCTCCGGGTATTTCTCCCACTGCAGCCCAGACTGACCCTAATCTTCATTGGGCTTCGAGCCATAGCAATGACCAATCCGGTTATTATAATTGGTACGTGCTCACAGGAGAGAATAATGATACTTACAATCCAAATGCCAAGAAGCTCTTTGATGATGTCTTTTTTAAACTGGGGCATCCCGGTTATGGTTACCACCTGCCTTCCCGCTGGGAGTTGACGGGCGTTTTCTCCTACAGCGGTAATACCCAATATGATTCCCCTACTAATACTTCTAATGTCAACGAGGCTATTGAGTTCGGTGGCATCAAAAAAACTTTCGCCAACGATTATTTCTCTTCGGGTAACGGTGTTTGTTACGCTCTGCGTTTCAAACAAGGTACCGGTAATCCTATCGATGATTCTTCCCTATCCGATTTCCCTCTTGCTACTGATAATAATATGGTTTGTGCTTACCGTTACACCCGCGTGGGTTCGTTTGCCAACCATGACTTTACTTCCCTATTGAAAGTGGATTGTGTTTACTTGGGCAGCGCATTTACAGGAAACATTAGCACTATCAATAATGATTCTTGGTGGGATAGCCATACTTCCGAGGCTGTCGTTCGTATTTTTCCGGCTGCCGGTTATATCTCCTTCCCAACGTTCATTTCGAGTGGTTTGCTCGAAGCCCGAGGCGAATATGGTCGGTATTGGTCGAGCACGGAGTTTCCCAGCCTCCTCGGCAATGCTTGGAACGTGTCTTTCTACTCGTACTCTGCGTTCGCGAACTACAGAGACGTTAAACACCACGGGTTTTCCGTTCGTCTGTTCGCCGATAAATAAGTAAGACGGTATATGACCGATGCAATTTAGTTTGTAAGAAAGTTGATATAAAAAATAGATATATTACTAAAAAAAGAAGAAAAATGAATATAGGATTTCAGACTTCCGGTTTATCCGGTTTCACCCGTGTGGCATATCTGTGGAGGCGACATGCCTCAGCTGTGCTGTGGATTGCAATGGCGGCGCTCCTTCCGACCGCTTGCAGTGATGATGCGGAGCAGTCGGTGCCGCAAGCGAACGGACATACAGCCGTTATTTACCTGAACTTTAAAACCGGTGCTTCAAAACAGGCTGCTGAAATGAACACCTCGCAAAGTTCCGAAACGCGTGCGCCGCTGACACGTGCTATAGATGAAAATGGAATCAATACTGTAGATGTACTTTCATTCAAGGTTGATCCTGCAGATCCTACGAATATAAAGAAAGGTACATTCTTCTACCGTGCACAGGGTACATACGATATCGGCACACAAACCGTACGTGTACAGCTGATGGGAGCTCCCGAACATCAGACACTCGTGGTGCTTGCCAATGTCCGTGAGCAGGTGAATACCCTTGCTGCTGCATTCGGAGAACAGAAAGAGGGGGTAATGAACCGCCTGGCATTCGATGTCGGAACGGATGCCGCACCCGACTTTACGAATGGCATACCCATGTGGGGCGAGCTTCCCAACCAAGCGGTGGGCGAAGGTTTCTCTCCCTCTGGCGCTCCCCAAGAGGTGACGATGATACGTGCGGTAGCTAAGTTCACGCTTATCAATCCTCTTGAATCCGACCTAAAAGGCTTTTTCTATTATTACAACGATCTGCGGCTGTACAATTACCGGGCAAAAGGACGCATTGCACCGGACAACTATAATGTGACGGGCAAGCAAGTGAATACTCCCACCGTACCCGTCGGGGCACGGCAGACACGGGGTACATTCACCTCATTGAACAGCGATGTGTCACCCGGGAATATCGGTATTTTCAACGGCTCACAAAAGACGTTCTACCTGTGCGAGGTGGACAACAAGAACCGCCCCTCGGGCGGGAATGCGCTGGACGACCTTTGTCTGGTTATGCACGTGGAGCCGTATCTCACCGGCTCTAAGCCGTCGGTAGACGGTTACTACCGCCTCGACTTCAAAGGACTACGGTTCGGGAGTGCCGATGGATATTCTGCGTAATCATGAATATAAAGTACAAGTGGAAAGTGTGGACGGGTTGCCGGCCCAAACTCCCGAGGAAGCTTTCAAAGGAAACCATACCCTTAAATGCCGTATCGTGCCGTGGAACGAGGTACAAGAAGAAGTAATAGTACGAGGGAACAAACGGCTGACGGTGGACAAACGGGTGTTTGCTTTTGACGGTGATATCCAAATAGGTGTCGCTTCATTACCCGTAAATATAACTACAGAGAATACCAATTGGCAAATAACCGGAAAACCTTCATGGATTTCACTCAGCCAAACCTCGGGTACAGCGGGAGTACCAGCCACGGTTACTATTTCGGCAAACAGTAAGAACTTTACCCAGAATATGCGTAGTGCTGTCCTTTCCATACGAACAGGAAATTCTGCTAACGAATTGGAATATCGTTTGCATGTAAGCCAGCAACCGGCTTGTGGTTTCGGAAATTCCATGAAACTTATGCGTATCGGTGGCAGTAACTATCAGACTACCCGTATGGGTAATGGTGGTGTTTGTTGGATGATAGACGCCAGTAGGGAAGGAGGTCCTAATATGGCTGCTCGTCCTCGTTCATATTCTTTGGCACCAGCTATGGTCGGACCCATTTATTATGGCAGTATTCCCCAACGTGCCTGCCCCGATGGCTGGCGACTCCCTACGGCTTGAGGTTATTAATCTGATACAGTCTATAACAGGCTCTTATCCTGTTGTATTTACTCGATTGATAGAAAGCGGTGCGGGAATAGCTAAGTCTTTTCCAGCCATATCTGCCCCCGATGGTGGATATGAAGAAGGCGTTTTAGCTATCTGGACACAAACTCCAATGATATATTCATCACCTCAACGACATTCTCCTGCCTCTGTATTACATACAGGAATATATTGGAATCCTGATATCGGAGCTGGAAAAACAGCGCCCACATATAGGGTTAATCGTAATAGATGGGCCTTAATGCATGGTGCCGGTAATGACATTCATAGTCCGGCCGGGTTACCTGCAGGGTTTAATGAATATTATGGTTATCATTATCTGCTGGGCGGTAGTGTCCGTTGTGTGCATGACCAGTAATTTAACCATTAAACAAACAGCACCATGAAACGATCAACTGTTTTAGTCTTTTTGTTTGGACTGTTTTTGGGGGGCTGTGGCAGTTCCCGTCAGGGCGGTGAAGAGGCGGAAGTTGTGCGACATTACGAATGTCTGCTGCGCGCCCTTGCAACAGATGATTCATAACTCTGGCGTTATTTTCATCTATTACATCTTGATATTCACTTCTTTCTATTACTCTGCCATTTTGATTTTGAGTACATTTTTCTCTTATTGAGCAATTTACACAAGCTGATGTTTTATATACTTTTGATCTATAATTGGGACGGATTCTCCATTTCCCTGTTGTTGTCATTTGTTCTCCACAAGGGCAGATATAATAATCTCCGTCATTTATATAATGAAATTCAGCCAGTGGTATGGAATTCGAATTAGGTGATGTTGATGGCATAGGCGATGAATAAGTACATATTCCTGAATATTTACAGGCTTGTAGTTGGTCGCCGCTAGTATAACCGGCATCGCTAAGTGTGTTGAACGAATCTAATTGTAGTAGTTCCTGGACGGTCAATGCCGCTGTTGATAGTTCTCTTTTATCAGTTGATGCTCCAATATGAGAGTGAACCAATAATTTGTGTTTACTATCAAAGGCTGCTTGAACCGCATATTCAACTCCTGATACATTATTGGTTAACATTAATGCTCTTGAATCTTTGTCTGTTAGACTTATTTGAGTATCATTACTATTCTTCAATTCCGTATCAAGAGTTTCGTATTTCTTACGCCTGTCTTGTTGTAATTTAATCTTAGATTTAAGAAGTTCTTCTTCTTCTTTATCAGTCTTATCTAAAGCTACTTCAAATTCTTCAATACGGTTATCTATATATTCAAGATGTCTGTCTATCTTCTTTTGTGTATAATTGTTTCTGAGACTATTTTGGGCAAATATCTTGAAAGAATCTATACCTATGGTTTCGCCTTCTATCAGACCCATATCCTTTAGCATAAGGACAAACTGCCTAAAGACTTTTCTAAAAGCCTCCGCATTATTTTTTTTTAAATAAGCAATTGTCCGAAAAGAGGGCATTAAGCCTCCTAATAGCCACCATAATTCCACATTTACTTTACAGGAAGTGTTCCAACTTTCTTGATGATCTTATTGAGTGCTTATAACCATATAAATACAATTTTAGTAATGTTGCAGGATTATACGGTGGTCTCCCTTCTGATTGAAGTTTGACATGTTTAAACCCAAGCTCATCTATAGGCAAGATATCCACAAATAAATCGATAAGCCTGCTCATCACCAAGAATGTTTTTCTCATAATCCAATAACTTTAGAAATTATTAATATCAACGTAACAAATCATTCATCTTTCAGATCGACAGTCGGCAAGTTAAAAACTTTTTCGATGCCAATCCAGCTTTCTGCCGCATCATCAAATAGCGTTTCATATTGATCATGGAATCCAAAAAAGGTCACTAAAGAAATATGTTTTCAGTGTTGGATACATGCTTACTTTCCATTCGTTGTCAGCTCCATCAGGTACAGAAATAATAAAATCTGTGGACAAGCTACAAGTGGTTATCCCGGCCTTAGCACCTCCATTGACAGCACTCGACGCGTAACAAAACATATTAAAATGTGAAGAAGGTTCGCGTAAATTAAACTACCACCTAAGCTGTGGGCTTCCTTGGGCCGGATTGGTTCTATTGATAACTTCAATATCATTTATTGTTTCCGTATGGCTATTGGAAATGCTTATTCCTCCTGAAATCTCTGGTCCAGTGACACTGACATTTCCTCCTAACTCGAAAGAGACACTGCTGGTATAAGAGCTCTGGCGTTCCGTAGTTTGCGGGGAATGTGCATGAATAATGGCACCATTCGGGTGAACCGGAGCGAATTCCAAATTTACGTCAGTCAGGCAAAAGCCATACCCTTTCATTTTCAGAGTACTGACCTTGGTATGCCATTCTCCATAAAAAGAAGGTTCTACATAGGCTATAAAACCCAGATTTACCAAATAAAAATGTTCTTTCCGGTCTTTGCTATAAGCGGTCCATATCTTAGCTTCTACTTGAAAATTATCGGTTGTCCCTTTACCTTCATGTCCATGAACAGGAGGTGCGGTATAGCTATTTTGACCGATAACGATATAGGCAGATATCAAGTTTTTCAAATCCGACGAACCGTTTGACGGAGCTTTCGGTTCCAGGGCTCTTTGTAAACTTTGACTTGTCATGTCGCAATGAAATCCCTGCCCGTATTCATTAATCGTCTGTACAGATTCTTTGCCATCAGCTCCGGTAGCAGTACTGAGCGCATTGAGCTTGGAATAGAATCCGCTCGCCGACGGAAGCGGTCCAGAAAATACCACAGCGGCAGTTCGTCCGAATAAGACTCATCTTCCTTCGCATAAGGATTATAGCAATCCAGCAACGTGCAGACGGTATTAAAATCCTCGTTCGTTCCTCCCTCCATCATCATCACGATGCTCCGCTTATGGAACATATCCTTGATGTCAGCCAGCAAATCGGTATCCGACTGAATCCGGTCAATGTCCTGCCGGGTAAAGAAGAACGTGTCGCCAACCTCCATCTTCTTTCCCGGAGCATAAGGAACCGCCTCCTTGTAACGGTTTATCATGTTCTCGGATATCATATGGTCTTCTTTGCTCCAGAACGAAAGGTAATAAAGCGTGTTGTTGTGTGTTACGCCTAACTGGTCGGTAGTAGGCAAAGGATCAGTTAGTTTCTCGGGATCATTTACATTGTCGGGGGCGTAGTCATCCTCGTCATCGCCGCACGATGTAGCTACCGCAAGAACCATGTAGCACAACAATAAGTAATGAAGTAAATGAATCTTTTTCATGACTTTTTAAAGGAGAATCCTATTGTTTGTATTATTCAAATTCAAGCTGTAGAACTCATTTGCCGCTTGAAATAGAGTTGTCTTTATTTGAAGTTATTTGGGTAGCATTTTCTTTTACACACGTTAAAATCACCCATAAAACCCTGTTTTACTCTTTTTGGAGATGACGCAGGCTCAACCGACAAGTGCAAAATAAGCGAAAAGATTTAAATTCAGCCCGATTCTTGCCTATAAAAATTGTCTCAATTGTCAGAATCGCACATCTTTGTGGTTTAGAACATTTTAGTTTTGTAGTTTAGGCTATTTTTTGTCGTTTGGGCTATTCCTCCATCCATAACACACCGTATTATTCCGCCTCTGTTTTCCTCCATTTAGGGGTACAGCCCGCATTTTCCTTGAACAGCCTTATAAAATGGCTTGGTGACAAAAAACCGGATTTCTCGGAGATGTCGGCAACCGTCAACCTCGGATATCGCGCAAGCAGACGTTTCGCATATTCTATACGAAGTCCGATAATCCAATCGCGGAACGACATGTCATACGTAGTTTTGATGTACCCGGACAGGTAGGTACGGTTGGTATGAAGCACATCTGAAAGCTCCTTTATGGTAAGGCCGGGCCGGATATAACCGTCCGCATCGATACAACCTTTGATTTTTTTCGCTATTTCGGCATGGAAAAAAGGAGTATCCTGCCTCTGTGCCTGTTCCCGGTTTGTGGTGTCACACAGGTCTTCCTCTTCAGAAGTCATGCCATCTTCCATCGCGTTTTCCACCTGTTCGTAAAACAGCAGATAGTTCAGATAGCAAAGGAAGAGATAAATGTAAAACGGTACCGATGACAGAATCCAGATATAGACGTATTCATCAGGCAGGAATGTCAGCAGTCCGCATCCCACCCCGAATGTGACAGCCCAGTAGGTGAAAATGGAAAGCCATTTGATATAGGCACCGATGTCGTCCGCACGGGTGTCATCGAAAATGCGGATGACCCTGTGATAGGCTCGGAGAAGCCTACGGGTCAGGAACAGCCCATAGATAACCAACCATGCGGCCAAGGCAAACATCACCGTTGTCTGTAAACCACCTTTTGGTAACAACAGCAGAACGATGCCGGAAAGGATGGAAAACAGTATCCATAGACAGATATGCGTCCGTAACCGACATTTGGTGATATAAAAGCGGTCAAGCAGAGTGGTGAGGGCCGAACTGAACAACCAGTAGCACAAAAAATAGGTGGACAGGTTCATCAGGATGGCGGCATCGGTATTCTTGAACCTGATTCCAAAAAAGAAATGTACCGAATAGTTGGCGGCAAGTAACAGTATGGCTACCCCCATAATTCGCCGGGAACGCAGATAATTATTGAAAATGGCTTTTTCCGGGGTTGGAGCCAACAAAAAATAAAAGCCGAAGAACAACATCAACGGTAGCGCAATACAAAGTGAATAACTGTATATAGATGGTTCCATTTTATTATGCCTAACTATTTTGAATGCAAAATTAGCGAAAATACTGAATATATGGCGGATTTGCCATGACGATTTACTTTCAACACCCTATTTTGATATAATCGAGGGCTTGTTGTATGGTATCCTTGCCATTATGTCATATTGATGGAAAAGGCAGGAAAAGGAATGGTATGTTCCCAATCCTGCCATATATATCCGCACACTCGTTCACATTTTTATACCTTTCGGTTTGCACTCGTCACGGACGTTGAATCCCGGCCGCCCGATGATGATGTGGTCGGCAATAAAATTGCCAGACGGACTGCGTTCATTCACCGAGCTGCGTATCTGCGGCACATCTTCGGTGTGTTGTGGAGATACGTTTCGTACACCTTCCGCATCCGGTTTGACCTCCTGTCCGTCATTCTCCTTTTCGGCGACTTCGGGCGTAGGCGGCTCAAGCTCCAACTGTATCTTTCGGTCGAGTGCTGCAAGTTCGGACTTCAACTGTTTCAGTTCGTCCTCCTTCTTCCATACCTTCCCGGCTATCTCCTACAACTGTGAGACCTCCTTTTCCTGCACCTCGTTCTTCGCCTTGTACTGGTCAATGATGGACGGAATCCTCTCCAATGCGTTCAGGAAATTGCGTGCGGCGGCTACCGGGTCAGCCATCGCCAGCATGCAGCCTATGTCATACAAGGATACTGATACTACGGGAGAACCTGTCGAGCATGTGACAGAACCGGACAAGCAAATTGCGCATTCGGCTCTCGGTGACTACGGACCATTCAGTGTGAAATATGCCACGAAGGACTTTCTCAGCTACGGGAACAAAAAGTTCCGCATATAGATTCTGATTTTGCTTGTTACAGATGGAAGCAACGGCAATATGCCAGAGGAGGCCGGGCTATACAAAAAATAAGGGGCTGTACACATGCGTCAGCTCCTTGTTTTTAAGGGGTAAGCGACTGCTCAACTACATCTTGTGCATTCAATTTTTCAGTGGGATGCACTCCATTGTAAGTGCATCTCAATTTCCATATACCAACTTATCTCAGGGTTGTCATTGAGTGTCAGTCTCGCTTTTTCCCGTTTTTTCCTGCATTTTCCCGGAACTGTCCTGATTATTTTCTCCATACATCCGGTAGCAGTTCCTTCAGGTCTCTGTCTGATTTGGGAGCCAGATAATAGGGGAGTTTACTGATCACATCATTCAGCCACTCTCTGGGGTTGACACCACGTTCCTTACATGAGCCAAGCAAGGAACAGATTATAGCCGTATTCTCAGCCGCTTCGTGGTTTCCGCAGAACAGCATGTTCTTTCTTGATATGACCAGTGGCCTCAGGGCATTCTCACAGCGATTGTTGTCAATGAAAATTCTTCCGTCATGGAGATACGGTTTCATTCTTGGCAGCAGGGAGTAGGCATAGGCTATGGCTTTTCCCATAAGACTTCGTTTTAGAACTTTAGGGTATGTGTTTTTAAGCCAGAGTTCAAAGCTGTCAAGCATCGGCTTGGATAGACGTTGGCGTAATTCAGCACGTCCTTCATACGGGAGTTCCTGTTTATCCGCCATGTATTCCACATTATACATATCCTGGATAAATTTGAGTCCCTGCATGGCATATTCCAGATTTTCTTCCTTGCACAGCTCTATATGTCTGCGGATATGCGCGAGACACCCACACAGACATACGTCCTCCCCATCCTCAAAGGCGTCATAAATGGGATGGCCGTCACTTTGGAGATATCCTTTGAAGTTTTTCAAAAGCCTGACCGCAACTTTTTGTGAACGCGATCCGTTGTCGTAATGGAAGAAGGCAGACGCGGCACAGCCGCTCGGACTATCCAGATGTATTCTTTTACGGCTTTATGCCTGTCGTGGTTTATAACCGGAAGCGTGGTCTCGTCAACCTGGAAGTAATCTGCGGCCAGTACTTTCTTCCTGAGTTCCAGATAAAGTGGCCTGAGAAGCTCGCAGACCGGTCTGAACCAGCCGTCCAATGTGTTTTTGGACAGTTTCACACCCAGATGTTCCAGCTGTTTCACTTGTCGGTAGAACGGGACATGATATTCGTATTTCTGTAAAGGACCTCAGCGAGCATGGAAGCCCCTGGCATACCTTTATATATGGGCATCAGTGGCATGGGAGCGGTTATTACAGCCTTTTCTCCGTTATCAACGGCCTCCATTTCATTTTTCAGGGCGTATGTGGGACGTACCGTGTCTTTCACATAGAGGTAGCCGGGTTTCATCTCAAGGGTCCTGGTATGTTCCTCGCCTATCTTGACGTATCTGCTTAAATCGACATTCTCCGGTTCGATGACGACTGTTACAACCGGAAGGTTATCCATGACGACCCGGTTACGGCGCGGCGTTTTATTGGCGGCCCGGGACTTGGGGACGGTAATCTGTTCAGCCGCCCTGCTCCGGGCATCTTCGATTTCCGCCTCTATCTGTTCCAGGTCGCCATAGTCAAAAGGGAGCTTCGGGTCTCCGTTATCGACAGGCTTGCATTTCTCACTCATCTTTCCGAACACCTTCCTCTTCAGCCATGCCAGGGAGGCGTTCAACTCAACTATCGTACCCCGGAGTTCTTCTATGGTCCTTGCCTGGGCTGAGATGATCTCACTCTGTTTACGGTTGATATCCAGCAGCTGCTCCATTGAGGGTTCCACAGCTTGTCCGGTTGCATCTTCTTTTGCCATTCAATATCTTTTTTGATGATATAAAGATAGTCAAAAACAACAAGAAAAACAAGCCTTCAAGCTGTTTGTTTACAACTGTTTTACCAATGCTTTTTCAAATTGGAAAGCCGTCTTTGCCTGCCTTTGCTGACATCTTCATTGATGCCTTCCACCATAACGACCAGGTCACTCCAGGTCATGGGGTAAGAACGGGTGGCAGGATTATAGGCGGGTATCTTGAAGGTGCCTTCTTCAAGCAGTTTCTCATAAAGGACCAGACCGCCCGGTTCGGCATGGAGCAATTTTATCTTGGTCCGGAAACGGTTGTAGAAAATGAATACCTCCCCACTTCTGATGTCGCCTCCCATCCTCTCATGCACAAGGCCGCAAAGAGTGAACATACCTTTCCTCATGTCCGTATAACCGGGGCACAGGAAATATCTCATGCTGTCATTTAGGCAGAACATTGGCATTATATATTTTAGAGATCAGATTCAGGGCAGCTTCACAGCCGGAAGACCCTTTAAACTTCAACTTCAATCCGTTGGGTAATTCCAAGGATATTTCAGAGCTGTCCTTTCCTTTCAAGGGAAAGGGGACGCTAGGCTGGGGAGATGGCAGGGGAGCCTCGTGAGATATACCGGGGGATGGCGTGTCGCCATTGATTACTATGGGGACAAAGCTGTCTTTAACCCCTAAGCGGGAGGCTTCTGCCAATAACTCCCGCTCCGTTATACCGTATTTTTGTTTCCAAAGATAGAATCTACTACGGCTATAACCTTCATTCTCACAAAAATCAGCAATGGACAAACCACTCTGCTGCTGACGGAAAAGAACGGAGATAAATTTTTTCTCTGCTCATCATGTGTTTACGTCGCTGCATCATAGGATATTATTTTTTTTGCAGCAAAAGTAAGGAGGGAAAATGAACTGTAGAAGATGTACTTACTCAGGCGCTTACTTTAAGGGGATATTCGACTTTTAGCCCCCAAAAAGATCAATATTGTTATGTACAACCGTCCAACCTGCGGGTAAAGTGCGCAACTCGGATCTGGACAGCAAGCTGAAAAGAGGCACAAGTATGTAGGCAACCCTGTTATAGCACCGGAATCTGCTGTGTCGCATGAATCAACCGTAGTCCCCGTGAAAGGCATGGCTATACCGCCAAGGGCTGTGGATGAAGTCGCAATGCGGAAAGCCGTCCTTTCCCAGGCAGTTCTCAGGAAGTCTTAAGAAAGAGGGGATAAACATCTGATACGGACAACTCGCAATACGATACGCAACGATGAAAGTGGTGAACAAATCTGGCACTAACGGATGCGCCTCTTTTATAGTATGATTATAATATTAACAAGAAATGCCCGCCATTGTTCTTAAATGCGAATTATAACTTCTTACTGTTGGAAGATTATCTATAAATCGGGCATGAGGGTAAGAGTGCTTACAAACAATTCGGCCCGCTTTATTGGGGGCTGCCAAACCTCGACCGGCACCTGTACCACCCGCGGATATAAATTCGGACCGGAGGTATGGATGGTATTCCGCACACCGGACCAACGTACCCTTGCGGACAGTCCCGAGCCCGGCAAGCCATAATTCCGTCGGGTCAATTGAACAACCGCCTCTCGGAATATGTTCATATCATGGGCCGGTCCCGTATGCAGCTATTTTCCGGGGTACATGACATTGAGGACATACCGCCTGATGCCGACATCCGAGGTTATGTTTAAATTTGTATATTAATTTATATTTTTATATATTTGCAACAGTTGTTGTCTAATTTACATCAGAATGACACGTGTTCGGAATATGGGAAGAATACTGTCCGCATTCCTCATGCTGGGAATTTCCTCCATGTGCGGAGCCCAGATATATAAATACTTGGGAATAGAGGACGGATTGAGTAACCGGAGGATTTACCGTATCCAAAAAGACGGGAGGGGATACATGTGGTTCCTCACCCAGGAGGGGATGGACCGTTATGACGGCAAGCGGATCAGGCATTACACTGTTCTTGACGGCAATCTGAAGGTGGCCCCGCAAGTCAATCTGAACTGGCTCTACACCGACACGGAGAACACGCTGTGGGTTGTGGGAAGGAAAGGCCGTATTTTCCATTACGACACCCTCCATGACCGTTTCCGGATGGTATACAGGATACCCGGTCTTCAGGATGACTTCGCCACGGGCATGCTCTGTTACGCCTATATGGACCGTGGAGACCGCATATGGCTCTGTCAGGGTGACCATATCATCCGCTATGACACCCGCACAGGCATTGCGCAGCGGCTGGTCTCCCGTTTAAGAGGTGATATAACCGCTATCAGCGAGACGGACGGTACAAACCTTTTCATCGGTACCGTGAACGGACTTTTTCCGGTACGGGAAAGGGACGGTGTCCTTGAGGCGCTTGCGGACACGGACAGCATCCGGACGCCGGTCAGCGAACTCTACTACCACCCCGGTTCGAAGAAACTGTTCGTGGGAACCTTCAGGAAGGGCATACTTGTAGCATACGGAGTGTCCGCAGGCAGTACGCTGCGGAATGTGGCCGTCAACCGGATCACCCCTCTCAATGACCGGGAGCTGCTGATAGCCACGGGCGGAAGGGGGGTATACAGGATGGATATGGACTCGCTAGTGCCCAAACCCTATATAACCGCCGACTACGCCAGCCACAACGGCATGAACGGAGACAATATCAATGACATTTATGTGGATCGCGGGGACCGTATCTGGCTTGCCAACTACCCCGCCGGAGTCACAATCCGGAATAACCGCTACCAGAGCTATGAATGGTTCCGGCACTCACCGGGCAACAGCCGGTCGCTGGTTAACGATCAGGTGCATGATGTCATCGAAGACAGCGAAGGCGACTTGTGGTTCGCCACCAGCAACGGGATCAGCCTGCTGCAGCCTGCGGTAGGACGGTGGCGCTCCTTTCTCAGCCGGTCCGATGGGATACAGGATGGCGGGAACCATATCTTCCTGACGCTCTGCGAGGTCTCGCCGGGTGTCATCTGCGCCGGCGGGTACGCTTCGGGCCTGTACAGGATCGAAAAGAAAACCGGGAGGGTGGAATACTTTCCCCCCTCCTTTGCAGCAGAGGGGCGTCCAGACCAGTATATCAATGACATCGGAAAAGATTCCGGAGGATGTATATGGACAGGGGGCTGCCACAATCTCAAACGTTTCGATCCCCATGACGGCACAGTACGCCTGTACCCGGTCCCGGGCCCCATCACCGCCATACTGGAGAAGGCTCCGGAATGGATGTGGATCGGTACCGGCATGGGGTTGTACCTGCTTGACGGGCACGGGGGGACCTGCAGACATATCGCCTTTCCAGTCGAGGCGGTTCATGTCTATGCACTGTACCAGGCACCGGACGGGCTCCTGTATATCGGCACCGGCGGGGCGGGACTTCTCGTCTATGACAGCGTGGAGGACAGGTTCGTCCGCCAATACCAGACCGAGAACTGCGCCCTGATATCCAATAACATCCATACCATTGTCCCCCGTGCGGACGGCACCCTGCTACTGGGGACCGAAAACAGCGTGGCCCTGTTCCGGCGTGAGAGCGGCACTTTCAGAAACTGGACGGCAGAACAAGGGCTGGCAAGCGTATGCCTCAATGCCGGGGTATCCACTTTCCGGCACGGGGAAAGCTTCGTGTTCGGGAGTAACACCGGAGCCGTCATGTTCCCTCCGACATGAGGATACCCGCCCCGCATTTTTCTCGGATGCTCCTGCGGGATTTCATGATCTCCTACCGCCCCGTCTATCCCGGGGACAAGGGATCCCCCTTGAGGGAGGATATTGACAATACCGTCAGGCTGGAACTTGCATATGACCAGAATACCTTCTCCCTGGAAGCTGTCTCCATCAACTACGACTATCCCTCGAACATCCTATATTCATGGAAATTGGAGGGGCTCTACGAGGGCTGGAGCCATCCGGTCCAGAGCGGGCGGATACAGTTCACGAGCCTGCCCCCAGGCAACTACACCCTGCGTATCCGTGCCGTCTCCAATGAGGAGAAATACAAGGTGTATGAGGAAAGAAGCCTCGGTCTGAGTGTCGCCCGGCCGCTGTGGGCGGGTACATGGGCCATTGCCGGATATGCGTCATTGTGTGTGTTGGCTGGGGTGGTGTCTTTTCGCGTTGCCATGTTGCGCAGGCAGAAAAGGATATCAGACGAAAAGACGTGCTTCTTCATACATACTGCCCATGATGTCCGTACTCCGCTTACGCTGATCAAGGCTCCGCTGGAAGAGGTGGTGGAGAAAGACATGGTGAAGGCGGAGGGGATGGACAATGTACGGATGGCCCTGAAAAGCGTGGACGGACTTCTGGGATTGGTCACCAGCCTGATAGATTTCGAGAGTACGGACAACTACACCTTGAGACTTCATGTCTCGGAATATGAGCTCAACAGTTATCTGGAGACGACCTGTGAGGCATTCCGCACATATGCCTCCATCAGGGACATCGATATCACCCGTGAGAGCGGCTTCCCTTACCTGAATGTCCGGTTTGACAAGGACAAAATGGACTCTATATTGAAGAATATACTGTCCAACGCACTGAAGTACACTCCACGGGGCGGGAGTATCCAGGTCCGTGCCTTCGCGGACCGGCATGTATGGGGTGTGGAAGTGGAAGACACGGGGATTGGCATTCCACCTGAGGAACGGAAGAAACTGTTCAGGAACCATTTCAGGGGCAGTAATGCCGTCAATCTGCAAGTGGCGGGAAACGGTGTCGGACTGATGATGGTACATAGGCTGGTAAGGCTGCACGGAGGCAGGGTCCGCGTTACCAGTACACCGAGGGGAAGGGGACCATGGTATGTGTTATTTTTCCCCTGAGGAGCAGACGCCTTGACAAGGCATGCCCCGTTGCTTCGCCCAGGAAACAGGATACCGGGAAAACCCGCATGGGACCGGATTGCGGCCCCATGCGTGAGATCCTTCCAACAATGACCGGCGGGGACCGGCAGCGTATTCTTATTGTGGAGGACAATGACGATTTGCGGACCTACCTTGAGGGGCTGCTGAAAGAGGAATACCTGGTCCAAACCTGTTCCAACGGACGGGACGCGCTGCTTGTGGCGAGAGAATACAATCCGGACCTGATACTTTCGGACGTTATGATGCCTGAAATGGGAGGGGACGAACTTTGCGCGTCCGTCAAATCCGATATTGAGACATCCCATATCCCGGTCATGCTGCTGACCGCCTTGGGAGATGAGAAGGACATGCTGGAGGGGCTGGAAAACGGAGCTGACGCCTATATCACCAAACCGTTTAGCATAAACGTGCTCAGGACGAATATCAGGAACATACTGGCAAACCGGGCACTGCTCAAACGGGCATACGCCGGTCTTGAGGACGGAGTCGGACAGGTTCCGCCGGACTGCCACAATACCCGGGACTGGAAATTCATGGCCTCCGTAAGGGAATGCGTCATGAAGAATATCGACAACCCCGGTTTCTGTGTGGACATGCTCTGTGGCATGCAGAACATGAGCCGCACCGGATTTTTCAACAAGTTGAAGGCGCTCACCGGCCATGCCCCGGCTGACTATATCCGCTCCATGCGGCTGCAATATGCGGCACAACTGCTCAGGGAAAAAGACTGTTCGATAACGGAAATCTCGGATGACTCGGGGTTCTCCGATGTCAGATATTTCAGGGAGGTGTTCAGGAAGTACTATGGAATGAGCCCGAGTGAGTACAGGAATTCGATGAGAGGATAACATCACGGGCAGACAGACTCCAGGATATGGCAGGCCTTATTGTCGGAGATGGTGTATGTTTCGCTCCGCACCGACAAGCCGGGCACGGTTAACTCGTTCACCGTAATGATGAAGGCGAACAGCCGCCCTGCCCCAGTATTGAGGCTCGTGCCTGATAGGGATAGTAGAAATAATAGTGTTCGTCCAACAGCCCGCCTGTGAGCGGTGTCGGACTTTCAGTTTTCCATACGAGACCGCCCGTGTCGGCATCCCTCTCGGCTGTCAGTTTCACGTTGGAATAGACTGTTTGAGTGCCCCGCACCACGTATAGGCCGCAGGCCCCGCCTTCGGAAAACTTGGTTTGGCAGCCATTCTCCACAGTACGGGTGGTTTTGCGAACAGCCGACGTATATCCACCATCGGTAACGGAGAAAGTAAGTTGCTGCGCCTTGTCTTGGTTGCCCGGGAGCTCTTCTTGCGTACAGGCGGCAAGCGATAGGAGCACCGCCGCCGGAATCGAATGTAGAATGCTTTGCTACAGTTTCTTTCTTTAATGTGATTAAAAAGCGCACACGGCCAGAAACCTAACTTTATAAGTACTTATCATTACTTTCCAGAGTGGCATCTGGAAAGTGTATGGCATATGCATTGTTAGGGCTATAATATGCCTCCGTAGACGACCAGTAAGAGGTGGTATAAATTGGCGTCGGACCGCCGGCAGCGACGAGGGATGGGTTGACTATATAATTCCAAATTTCGGCATTCGGAAAATCTTTCATCATAATCTTATCATCAGTAAGTCGGGCTGGGGTTAGTCTGCCTGTGGGGTCAGTGTCTTTCGGTATACAGAAGACGACACCGGCGACCGTCTTGCCCGCTACGGATTGCGGCTTCGGGTCTGCGATGACCTGAGCTTTCCCATTGGGATAGCGTTTGCGCAGTCCGCCGTCCGAAGTGCTCCTGCCCGAATAGATGTAGTCCCCAGCCTTCACTTCATCGGCAGTGTAGTGTATTGTTTTGGCTACCGCCACATTCTCCTCGCCGCCATCAATCCAGGTGTTGCCCGGCACCGTCTGCACCACGTCTATTTCATTCGTTTTTCCTCCGTGACACCTTCGCCCGCCATGAGCGTGAACTCTACTTTTGCCATGCGGTGGTTGAAACGGAGGCTGACGGCTTGGTCATAACCTCCCACTACGGTGACGTATAGAAGGCCGAAGCCGGCATACCCGCCACTTTGGTCGATATCGGCATTCGGAGTCCGTGCCGTGACACATGTCTCGGTAGTGCTCTTCCGGTAAATGGTGTTTTCAGCATCCTTTGGGACAGTATTGCCCGAGGCGTCCATTACGTACCTTTGGAGGCTGAGCATGCCATCCAGCATCACTCCTATCTCCTTGCCGCCGGCACGGGGGTGCGGTTGCGCCACCTCCGCTGTCAGTCGCAATGGGTACTTGCCATCGGGTAAACGTGTAGTAGATTCTCCCGTTTCCATCTTGCCGCAAGAGACGAGTAGCCCGCCCGCGAGCATCAACATCGGCTACCAGCCGCTGATGCGCATCCATCGTCCGGAATATCCTGTTCCTTTCACATCGTTATTTTTCTTTGTTTTATGTGGTTAGAAAGCGCACACGGCACGCACATTGAGTGCGCCGTCCTTTTCGCTGAGCTGTGCGAAGGCATTGTAGAAATACACGCTAAAAGCGCCATTCTTATTACTGGGGCTCTCCGAAGAAGACCAGAAACGTTTATGGTTATTGCGCGGTGACAATGCGTCACCGCCAACGGCGGAGATGGAGACTTCGACTATATCCCTCGTCTCTGTGTTGTCCCGTGTGTACGCAATATTATCGACATCCTTATAACATAGCATGTGCAGTTCCTTTACCGACGGCAAGAACCATCCGGTGCTGTTTGCCGGGGCTGGATTATTTGCGATAAATGTTTTCAGGACCTCAGCAGGATTGACCAAGGCATCGGTTTTGCCGTTTGTCTTGCAATATCCGTTATACGCCCACAGCACTTTCGTGTTCTGGTAACCGAGTATCCTGTTTATGTTGCCGGTCGCATCGAAACCAGTGGCAATGTTTACGTACTCATCCTTATCGACAGGATTGAAATCTGTTCCTCTTTGAAAATCCGCCACCCAGTCGTTAACGTTTTGCCACGAGACGTTGCCCGGAGCATCTTTAATCGACACGGCAAGGCCATGGGTGCAATTGGGATGTTCTTTCACCATAATCTTGTCGAAATCCAGAGACGCCGGCGTGATCCGTCCTTCAGGATTGGTCTCTGCCGGTGTCCAGAAGACGATGGCCGCCACGCTTGCCTTCTGCTCCTCGGTCAGGGTAGTACCCTTAGGCAGCAGGTTGCCGTCGGCGAGCAGGTAATCTCCCCGTTGCATCGTGTAGTCCTTTACAGTTGTCACCGCGCCGTCCACCTTGTATCTCTTGTAACTGCCGGTAGAAAGGCCGGACGGGGTTATGGTGAACTCCTTGCTTCCCTCGTCATAATGTCCTTCGATAGTCGGTGCGGGAGTCGCGTGATTCACCAAGTAGCGGTATGTACCATCGTTCACGCGCAGCGGCTGGGCAATGCCAGAGAATGTAGTGGCGGGTGACACGGCGTAATCAGGAATCCTCTCGTCGGTAAACTTGTATTTAACGGTATTCGGCATCTCGATGACGGCCAATGCCATACGATGGTTCATGGTGAAAGAGAGGTGGAGGGTGTTGTCTTCCCCTGTCGTTGCGGAGCCTTCGGCAGTCATCAAGTCGGAGGCGGTATATGCCGCATGAGTACTTTGGTCGTCCTGAGGCTGCCAAGCGGAAACCAACGGGGCGAAGAATTCCGTGTCGGTCAAGGCTGAGCCTGTGGGAGTGGCAGTCTTTCCGCTCATATCCGTTTAGTAGGGATAGTAGAGGTAGTAGTGCTCATCCGACAATCCCCCCACAAGTGTCGTGTTGTCCTTGGACTTCCACACGAGGTCGCCCGTGGCGGCATCCCTCTCTGCGGTCAGTTTCACGTTGGAATAGAGGGTTTGAGTGCCGCGCGTCACGTATCGCCGTCAGGCATGTTTTTCCTGCCGCTATGAACAACGGCGGGGGTATATGGTTATCCGGATGTTGCCGATGGAAAAAATCGGCTGGAAGAAGAAATAAATTTCTCGCAACGTTTCACAACAGCTTTGACCTGATGCTTTTCAACACACGCCACACCGTCATGCCTGAGAGCTTTATTCTCTTCCTAAGCAGATAGTTGGCAATCCGTTGCGCTCCCCATCTTCTTGTCTCACGCACAGATTAAGGATAATGGTTTCAATTTCAGGTGTTATCTTCATATTGGCAAGTCTTGATGAACGTTTAGACTTATCGGACAATTCCGACTTGCCTTGTTCTTTCTCGCAATTTATCCAACGGTATAACGTGGAACGGGTAATCCCGCACCGAAGGGCAGTTTTTGTCACAGAACCCGTTTCGACGTATAGCTCAAGCCATTTTTGGCGCATCCGTATATCTTCTTTCATGCTACGAAGATACGGATTAAGATTTGCCAACGAAAAGAAAAAGTGTAGCGTATCTATTGATACTTTGCAATTAAATACTACTCCGCTTTTCAGCCATCTCCTTAATACCAGCCTGTCAATCTACACATTGTTGAGAAGCCATTCATGATTAATATGATCAAAACAACCCTTAATGTCACCTTCCAGTATCCATTGTGGTAAACAGTCTCTACTCAACCATCTATGAAGTGCGTCTATTGCATCCGCAGTACTTCTAAACTTTCTGAACCCATATGAGTTCGCATCCGCTTCACTTTCAGTTATAAGTTCTAAAGCCATAAGATATATCCTGCACGGCTCTGTCCTTCATGGTTGGTATTCCCAAAGATCTTGTCTTGCCATTTGCTTTGGCTATGTTGACCTTCCTCAGCGGGAAGGCCTTATATCCTCTCCTTTTCAATAAACATATAGCTTCTATTTTCTTGGCATCAGTGTCCCACTTCATATGGTCAACCCCTGCCGTACGTTTACCTTTATTGGAAGTTACTTTCCTTATCGCCAATGCCTTGGCTTCGTAGGAAGTGGCAAGTAGGTACCGTAAGGCCTTTACCTTGTTGTACCTCTTTTCTTTGTGGGCCTTTGCTATTCGGACCTGCAGTTTTCTCACCTTACGCTCATATTTGGAAGAATCGATATCTTTTCATGTCGTGTTTCGTACGGTTAAAGATGCACACTCGGCTTTTGCCTTGCTCATTTGCAGTTTCTTCATTTTATTAAAGTTCTACAATCGTTTCATAAAGAATTACCCTGCGGAAGTCTGCCTGATTTCGCATGGGGTGATGTTTAAACCTCTATCCTCCGCATTACACAGAATCATTCACTTTCTCCGCAATCCTTTACCCGCACCACATTCGGCTTTTCTTGCAATTGGCTTACCTGCCTGACATAGACAGGAGAAATACGGGTTTACCAAGTTCCGTACAAGTAACTGACGCCCGACTTAGAGCCCGCCCCTCCACCGCCAGTATGATGTCCGTGTAGCCTTACATTCCCAAAAGACTATCCTGACTACCCACCTTTTGGCTATAGCTTATAAATATCCGTAAGCTATTTCTTTATTACGATGGTGTAGCGATTCACATATGTTACTCATATCAGTCAGCCTAACAGCCTATACATTGGATATTTCTGTAAAGGACTGCATTGTCAAGAGGGCTTCGCACTAAACCATGACTGGTAAAGCACGCCTCTTTAGACTACTATTGACAGAACAATAGGTTCAGGCACAGTGCTGAACAATTACTTGTACGACTTCTTGTCGCACGGAATACCTAAAGATACAAAAAGGCCAACTAATTCGCAATAATTTGGCTATGAATTAGTTGGCTAATTTTATATTATTTAATAAATACCCCTATTCAGTTCGATTAATGGAGCTGAACTATAAATTTGGACGTTTGCCTTCTTATACAAGATTGACATTCATTGTTTCCGCTATTGTTTTGTTTTCAATCAGCATTCAACTGTATCAACATGAACAGTCGTTTGAAAACTTGAAACTCATTTTCCAAAAACATAAATAATCAACAGATTATTAAAGGTAATCAGTTGGACTATACATTATCTCAGAAAATATATCTATTTGACCTTCATTATATCTTTCAACAGTCCCAACGGCTCATCTGTAGTGATAAAGTCGACTTTATCCCAAAAGTATTGCATGTCCTCTTTTTTATTAACCGTCCATACATTCACTTTTAGCCCCAAGGCATGGCAACTTTCAATCCAATCGGTATAACGGTAAAATTCAGAGAAGTGATAATCCGGTCCGGCACTACCCAATTCTTTCAGTTGTTGTGGAGATAAGTCCCCTTTCAGATAATATACAGGAGTGCTTGTGGGAGCCTGACGGATCAGTTCCTTTAATGCGTGAGACGAAAAGGTGATATATATCATCCGGGGTTCGAGTCCCATCTTCTTTATCATCGAAACGATCTCTTCAACAGCTTTTATCTCCCGTTCGGGTTTACTATGAGCTTTCAACTCCAGCACCAGCTTCAAAGATGTTTTCCGCTTAGCTGTTTCCAGAAGCTCTTTTAAGGAGGGTACGCATTCTCCATTCGCTAACCATAACCCGGTTAATTCCTTCAGAGTGGACTCTTCAACCTTATGCCCTTGAATAATCCCATCATGGCTAACCACCAAACCATTATCTTTTGTCAGCCAGACATCAAACTCCGAACCATAACATCCTATAGAATCCGCTTTCAACAAAGATGTAATGCTATTCTGTGCTGATCCTTGGGTTTTCCAGAAACCACGATGGGCAATCACCCGTGTTTGTGCCGAAGTATTGGCAATCATAAACATAATTGCCAATAAACACATTACCTTTTTCATTTTGTCCTTTCCTCTAATTGTTAGTTATATAAGAGCTGATTCTCTAGTATCCCGGATTCTGCACTAGATTGGGATTTACTTCTATCTGATCTTGTGGAATAGCAAGCCAATAGTTCTTGGGAGCGGTAAAATTACGAACGCCGGTTTCTTTCATGTCCGTAAGTTTATAAAAACTATCAGCGGTTTTTCCGGATAATGTCCAGGATTTCTGATAACGCATCATTTCAGTATGGGCAATTTTCCAACGGCGCATATCATGGAAACGTCTGCCTTCCATAGCCAATTCAATGGAGCGTTCATCATGTAATATTTCGCGCAACTTCTCTCCTGAAGGAATACCACCGGCTTTTGCCCATGAATCTGCAAAGGTAGGTAATCCGCAACGTTCACGTACTTTATTCAAATAGGACAGACTGGCAGTACTCAGTGTGCCGCTATATTCGAAATCCGCTTCTGCATAACTCAGATAGAGTTCGGCCAGACGCATATAAGGAAAGCACCAACGGTTGTAGGTTATTTGATCGGTAGTCCTATTATAGGTATCATATTTAGACACCCATTTCTGACAATAATAACCGTTGTCCGTTTGATACTCATCCTTGGCATTGCCATTATTCTGCTGCATTTCACCACGTCTGCATTTGAGCACTATTGTCTTTCCCTGCACGTCATAATTTCCACGATCAAAGCCAATAGAGGCATAAAAGCGCGGATCACGATTCCTGTGAAAACGTACCGTACTATCACCTGGTGCAATGGAATACGGATCAAGCTTCTTAGTCTCGGGGTCATCTGCCCAAGGTAGACCGTTCTTGGTATAATACCTACTCACACAATCCCACGTCGGGAATAAGGACCCTCTAAAACCTTTGGTCGAATAACTTGTAAATTCAACACGAGGAGCCATATTCTTGATACAGTAGGAAATAGTTCCCTGTTCAGCAAAGCCAAACAGGACTTCATTCCAGTTAAATCCGCTACCACTGATCCCATCACCGACAAAGGCTTCATGATAGTTTTTCTTCCCTTGCTCCAAGTCATTGGTCGAATTTCCATAAAGTTTGTAACCGTTCTCTTCGCAAAGGTCTATGGCCTCTTTGGCAGCATCCATCGCTCTCTTCCACTTTTCCCGGTCATAAGTCTGGTTAATCAGAAAAGTGCCGTCGGGGTTTTTAAAGTCGGAATAAAACTCACTATTCCCATTGACTAACGGCGAGGCGGCATAAAGCAACAGCCGAGCCTTGAAAGCCAAGGCAGCAGAAGAGGTAGCCCTGTTTCTCTTACTTGAATCCCATACGCCAGGAAGTAATCTAGCTGCTTCCGAATATTTATTGGCAATGAAATCGACACATGTATCATAAGGAGAACGGGAGGTCATCATCTCGGCCGGAGAACTTTCCATTGGTATTTCCTTGTCAATAATAACTATCGGTCCATAGTACTCCAGCATGATCTGATGATAATACCCGATCAAAAACAGCGCTTCACCTTTCCACCAGCTCAGGTTTTCGGGGGTAATGTCCGATACCCTATCCAGATTATTAAGCACATTATAGCAATTGCGGATACTTTCCCATACTGCTTTCTTCACAGCACCCTGCGGATAAGATTTTGCTGTATTGCTCCATAATGAGTAATAAGTCGTTGTTGGGGATTCTTCCCCATAAACCAGACTGCGGAAATGAAACCAGCGCGTTGTTCCTCCTTTGCTCGTTATGATTTCGTTTCCTCCGGTAAAATCAGGAAATTGTTGGGGATGGAAATAGTTAGGGATATTCGCGTAGCAAGACAGTACCATTCCTTCAGCCTGATATTGTGTCCGGTAGATATCATCCACGGTAGCAGTACCTTGCGGAACCACATCAAGAAAATCACATGATGCCATCATTAAACAGCCGATTGCCGACAGGCATAACTTTGTATATATATTTTTCATAACTTATTCTGTTCTTAATTAATAATGAAACTGAATCCCGATCTTGGCCGTGCGCTGTAGCGGATATTTCAAACCATTCCCACTTCCCATTTCAGGATCCCAGGTACTGAACGGAGAGAATGTCAGCAAATTAGTACCTGCTGCATACACACGCAGCCACGGGAAGAAGGAATAGCCCAGTTCGGCATTCTTCAGGCGCAGGAAAGCTGCGTTACGTAGGTAATAAGTGCTGGTTTGCGCATTGTTCGTGATAAATTCGGGTGATAATCGGGGATAGGCGGCACCGGCTACATTATTGCTTTCCGACCAGTGGTCATCAACGATATACTGTGCAATGTTATATCCTTTATGGCCCGCTTCGCTGAACGGATGAATATCGCTCATCATTAAACTGACTTTGGCCACTCCCTGGAAAAACAGAGACAAATCCCACTTTTTATACTTCAACGTTCCTCCAAAACCATAGATAATCTCCGGAATTTCAGGATTGCCGATAATCGTCCTGTCATAACCATTCACCACGTTATCACCATTCAGATCTTTATATTTAATATCTCCCACCGTATAATTTCCGAACGACTGTTTGGGAGATCTGTCTATTTCCTCCTGAGAAGTAAACAATCCGTCAGACACATATCCCATAATACTGTTTATCGGGTGTCCGATTCTTGAAGAATAGGGTTCTACATTCACCGGTTCGTCTATCTCCGTAATCTCATTATGTGCATAGGTCAGACTACCGTTCAGGCGGAGCACCCAATCTTTGCCAATTACTTTGCTGTATGCTACACTCATATCCACACCCTTATTCTTTACCGAGCCAATGTTGGCATAAGGCAGCATACCTGTCACTCCCATTGTTGAAGGGACGGACGAACGTTGCATAAAAATTCCACTACGGTCTTCCTTGAAATAATCAATGGTTATATCCATAGATTCAAGAAGGGTCATATCGACACCTAAATTCAGCTTTTTCGATTTCTCCCATGTAGCGTTCGCATTACCATAAATATTTACAAGCGGCCCATTCACGCGGGTACCGCTACCAGTCCACCAATCCAAATTATTATTCATACTGACTTCTGTTACATAGGGAAAGCGAGTGGCAAGCGCATCATTTCCGGTCAATCCATAAGTAGCTCGGATTTTCAGAGTGGAAACTGTTTTTTTTAACGGTTGGAAAAACTTTTCATTAGAAATAGTCCATCCTAGGGCAATCGCAGGGAAGAATCCGAAACGATGCCCGCTTCTGAAATTCTCCGAGCCATTATAACCAAAGGTAGCCTCAAGCAGGTAACGCTGACCAAAACTGTAGGTCAGACGTCCGGCCATCCCTTGCTCACGGTAAGGAAGAAGATCTTTTTCAGCTCCGCCGTCCTTCACTTTCTTGGTTTCTTTCATGTGGTAAACAAGGGTAGCTCCCACATCATGTCCACCAAACTGGCGTGAGTAGTCCAGCGCTCCCTGTAAAGACCAGACACTCTCTGTCGGATCACGCCCGGAATTGCTCTTCAGATAAGGTTCTCCCGGCTCACCGATAGTCGAAGTCTTATAAAGGTAGTTTCCCTGATCATCCATCGTATAGTCATCAGATACTTTATAGTAGAAAGGTACAATCCAATGATCCAGCCAGTTAAAACTGTAATTATAGAAAGATGCCAGTCCGGTGAGTTTTAACCCTGGTGTGACAAACTTCAAGTCCTGTTCGAGATTGAAAGCGGTCGTCATATAGACATAATTTCGTTCCGTATAACCTTCACTCAATTTGGCGTAAGGATTCGGCTCTGATTTTCCCACATCCCACGGATCATTGCTACCGTAGCGGATGTATGTATCCCCTGGTTCAGCAGGAAGTGTAGCAGGAAAACGTACGGGATTCCCATGCATGGAATAGGCGAACAAATTCCGGGTACTTGTTTTGGGGGCATGGTGGTAGAACAACTGCGTATTCATATTTAGCCCCACTTTCGTCGTAGAGGTAACACGGGCTGTCACATTACTCTGAAACAGGTATTTCTTGTTGCGCATACCCACATCAAGCTTATCTTCCTTGGGTTGCCGGATGATACCATTTTCATAGAAGATTCCAGCATTCAGGAAGTAATCCACATTTTTGCTTCCGCCCTTGATGGAGATATTCAAATTCTGATTAACGGCGAAGTCTTTGAACAACATACTGTACCAGTCATTGTTTGGGAACAGGTAGGGATTTGCATTGGCACGTGTTTTATCTATCTTATCCCGGCTATAGAAAGGCTCATACTCTTGGTTATTGGCAATAGCCTGATTATAAACGGCTTCATTATACATATCCATGTAAGTCGGGCCATCTGCCATTTTCTGCACATAGGTAGGCATGGAGAAAGTATTATCAAAGCGGATATCTACAGACATTTTCTCGGAAAGCTGTCCTTGCTTGGTAGTAACGATGATAACTCCGTTAGCCCCCCGTGAGCCGTATAGGGACGTTGCCGTAGCATCTTTCAGCACAGAAAACGACGCGATAGATTCTGGAGGAATATTGTTCATCATCGTAGCGTTGATTTCCACACCGTCAAGTATGATCAGCGGTGAGGTATTCGAACCAAAAGTTGATATACCACGTATATAGAATTTCGCCTCATCAGAGCCTGGTTCACCCTGTGTTTGTACGGCGATGATACCTGGAACGTTCCCGGCAAATGAAGTACTAAGATTACTGGATGTCATCTTCAGGTCTTCCGGCTTCACTGCCTGCACAGCTCCCACGAGGGATTCTTTCTTTTGTTTGCCAAAACCGACCACGACCACTTCATCCAGCATCATACTCCTGTCCGGAGTCAAATTAACGGAAATGAACTTCTTATCTTTTACCACTACCGTTTTCTTCTGGTACCCAACATATGAAATGGTCAATGATGCGTTCTTTGCCAACTGTATAGTGAATATACCGTCCACATCTGTTATAACCCCGTTCTGCGTTCCACTTTCCAATACGGTAGCTCCAATAACAGGCTCTCCGTTTTCGTCTCCCACATATCCTTTCATTTCTGCTTTTACTTCTTTTGCTGGCTCTCGTCGATCTTTCTATTATCTGCCGCCGTTACAACGGAAACGGGAAATAATGTGAAGGCTAACCATAACAGGATGCAACAGCTTTCGCTGGTAAGGCATCCTTGTTTTACTTTACAGTTCATATATCAATAGATTTTTTGATTAGTAGTGTAGATTTTTCTCTGAAATACAGGGAGGTGTGTCGTAATGCACGATGTACCCTCTTTTTTATTCATTACTATACAACTCTGTTCATTTTCTTTTCTATTATTCATTGTGTGTGCAATTTATTTTATAATTATTTCTTTGACTTTATATAAATTACAGTACAAATTCTCAAACTAAGAATCGTTTATATATACGATAGGAAAACAACTCTCTCTTCCGCCCGAAGGCTGGCTGGCAAAAAAAAGTAAATACCTTGTCATACATCAAATTTAGTTGTTAATATATTTGCAAAATTACCCGGAACAACTCGGATAAAATATCAGAAAATGACCTGATATTATAAAATTTAAAGCAAAATACATATTACTAGTGCGATATGAAATCTTTAGGCAGTACTCCGAACTGTTTTTTAAAACAGCTTGAAAAATAGGAGGGGGTACTGAACCCTACCATGTAAGAGACTTCCACCACTCCATAGGTTCCTTCTTTCAGTATGGAAGCTGCCTGCTTCAAACGGAAAAGGCGGAGATATTCGTTCGGACTCATATTTAGGATTCCTTTCAATTTCCGGTAAAAGTTGGAACGTCCCATATTCATTGCATCCGCTATATCATCAATTTGCAGGTCCGTATTATCAAGATGGCGTAATACATACTCATTTAACTTGCTAATAAACATCTCATCGGCCTTTGTCTGCGCCATTGCATCTGCTTTGATAAAAGGAAATTCAATAAAGTGACGGCGTAATCTTTCCCGATTACTCAACAGATTTGCTACATTGGCACGAAGATACTCCATAGAAAACGGCTTTTCAATATACGCATCCGCCCCTTCTTCAAGTCCTTCGATTCTTGATTCCAGATTAGTTTTAGCTGTCAATAATATTACAGGAATATGACTATAGTCCAGATTTTGTTTCAGATGCTTGCATAATTCAACCCCGTCCATCAGAGGCATCATAATGTCACTTATTATCAGATCCACAGATTTCTGTTCAAGAACGTCCAACGCCTCGACCCCATTTTCCGCAATCAGTACATGATACAATGAAGACAATTGCCTGAACACAAAAGCAAGCATATCCTTATTATCTTCTACAACCAATATGGAAGCAACCTCTCTTTTATCTTTATCAGAAACTTCACGATCTTCATCATCATACCCAGGTTTCTTATGTTGTTCTTCCGAATCATCCGGAAGTGTCTGGTGTAATATTGGAATGGAAAGAATGAAACGGTTACAATCTAGCTCCCGGTCCATCACCAGCATACCTTGATGCAACTCTGCCAAGTAACGAGCCATAGCTAATCCGATGCCTGTGCCCGAGACAATATCTTTCCCGTCCCGGTATTGGACAAAGGCTTTAAAAATATTTTCACGCATTTCGATAGGGACTATATTCCCATCATTACTCATAGAGATAGTGAACACCTCATTCTTCTCATCAACAGACAAATGGAGATAAACGTATGTCCGGGCATATTTCAATGCATTAGCAAACAGATTACTGAGAATTTTGGTCAAAGCCTCTTTGTCAACAGAAGCCAACAATTCTTCCTCTGGAACTTCTACTTCAAATTTAATTCCCCTTTGCTTTGCCAAAGTGGTGAAATACTTATAAACAGAGTGGACGATAGTACCGATATTATATTCTTTCGGATTCAATTTAAAACCTTTATTTTCCGCTTTACGGAAATCAAGTAATTGGTTTATCAGGTTCAGTAACCTCTCCACGTTCTGATCCATAATTTCCAATTCCATCCTTACATTTTCGGAGAGTTCCCTATCAGCAAGTACATTCTCCAATGGGCACTTTATCAGTGTTAAAGGAGTACGGATTTCGTGTGCCACATTTGTAAAGAAATCTATCTTAGTGGTGTAGAGTTCCTGCTCCTTTTCCTGTTCGAACTTCTCCATCTCTTTACGCTGCTTTTCAATAGTACGCTTCCTTAAATAAAAGAAGAGGGCGAAAAATGTACCGAGTATCAATAGGATATAAATCAGGTATGCCCATACGGATAAATAAAACGGGGGCAATATCCTGATCCCCAATGTGCGTACATCTGGATTCCATACACCATCACTATTCGCACCTTTCACGCGTAACATGTATGTCCCATAAGGTAAATTGGAATACGTAATAGGGCCCTTACCCGCTGTATGCCATTCGGAATCATACCCTTCCAGTCTATATAGCAGTGTATTCATGCTCGGTGACTGATAACTTATCGCAGCTATCCTGAAGGAGAACGAATTCTGATTTGACTGAAGTTCGATATGGTTTGACAAAGTGATACTTTGTTTCAATGGAGAGCCTTTTTCTCCGACTACCACCTTTTTATTAAAGAGCATAAAATCGGTAATCAAAACAGAGGGTAAAAAATCATTATCAATAAAGGAGGAGGGGGCAAAGGAGATGAAACCGTTAATACAGCCAAAATAAATCCGTCCATTCTTATCCTTATAGCTGGACTGGTAATTAAACTGGTTACTCAGCAACCCATTAGCAACTGTATACACTTTAAAACTGGAATTCTTCGGGTTAAAATGCACCAGCCCTTTATTGGTTGAAACCCAGAACAATCCCTTTTCATCTTCTTCAATCCGATAAATGACGTTGCTTGGCAGACCGATACCGTCATAACGGACAAAGGTGTTGGCGGAAGGCACAAAGCGGCAGAAGCCACCTCCTTGTGTGGTAAACCATAGCTGATTTTGACTGTCTTCAAAAATACTCAGCACCTTATTGGATGGAAGGGTGGACGAGTCTGCTTCCTCATGTACGAAATGTTCCCAACCACCTGTACGGACATTCTTTTTATAGACGCCATCGGCATAAGTTGCCAGCCATAAATTCCCCTGCTTATCCTCCTTTATATAATAAACAAACGTCCACCCAAGTTCGGGGACGCGTTTAAAACGTTCCGTATCTGGGTTGTACCGAAACAATCCTATTGTTGTTCCAAGATACAGATCGCCCGCAGTTATCCGGCAGATAGAAAAGATATCACTTGCAATATTATCATAGTGCTTTACAGCGTATGTCCTCAAATCAATACGCTTCAATCCTTTTGCAAAATTCCCAACCCACAGATAATCTCCGTCCAAATACAATCCGTGAACATTATGATAAATATCCGGATGAATGAACGGTTCGATTTTTCCAGTACTAGGATAATAATGGAAAAGCCCCTTATCTTCTGTACCTATCCAGAGTGTGCCGTCATGGGCGGCACAAAACTCCCGCACCCTTTTTCCCATTTTGTTTGATTCTTTCTGGGGATAGACTTTATCAAAGTAGGTATATTGCCGGGGGTAATAATTCACACCCCCAAAATAAGTCCCTATCCACATTCCGCCTTCACGGTCTTTGAGAATCGAATAGATGGCATTGTCAGAGATTGAATAGGGATCACCGTTGACGTTCTGCAAGTGGATGATTTTTGCCGTGTGCAGATTATAGATATAAAGTCCCGATTCGGTTCCTATCCATAATTCGTCATCTGAATAAAATGCAAGTTCCCTGATATAAATATCACCTCCCAATTCATCCTTGGAAAGAAGGGTACGGATAGTCTTATTAGTTAGGTTCACTTCTTTCAGTCCGAATACAGTTCCCACATACATGCAATTATAGGGTCCGGGGAGCAATTTATAGATGTATTCATCTCTGAAAGACACTTTTGAATCTTCTGGAAAAATCGGAGTTAAAGTTTTAAGCTTGTCTTTTGAATAATACAGATTTCCATCACGTATGTCCAACCAGCAGACATCGTCCGAATCAAAATAGAGTTGGCCGGAAGTTTTAAGGTTCAGAGTACCGGACCCGTCCGACTGATAATTAACCAACTGGCTATCCTGGGGATTGTAATAGAAGATTCCCCGCGTCTGAGTTACAACCCAGATACCTCCTTTCTGGTCCCCAGTTATCAGATTGACCGTACAGTCTATATCTATGTTTGGATTACTTATCAGAGTAAAATGCCTGACCTTTTCCATTTGTGGGCAATAGACATATAGGCCTACGTCTGTCCCAATCCATATTTGCCCAAGATTGTCTTCATACAAAGAAGTGATGAAATTATTGCCCAAGGTTCCGGATTCTTTCATGAAAGTCCGAAAAGAGATACCATCATACCGGTCAAGACCATCCTTCGTCCCAAACCACATAAATCCTTGTTTATCCTGAAGGATGGCATGGACCGTATTCTGGGATAATCCATTATTGATATCAAGTGAACGGAATGCATATTGTCCTTCATTCAGAACGGCAAGGGAATAAAGAGGCATCAAAGAAAGAAGTATTAATATAACTAAAATACGTAGTCTCTGCATTGTCTTAATTGTTAGTTTCATTAATTAACATACAACAGGATATAAGAATATCCTGAAAAGTGGATATCAGAGCTATTTCAACAGTATATTCTCAGTACGTCCCGGTGTCAGCAATTCCCAAAGGGATGCTACCGTCCAACCGGGAGCAAACATGTCATTATAATATCCTTTTCCATTCCTTCCATAATCCCAGTTGGTGTGCTGGATCACTTCCGGATAATAACCAACTTTTATCACTCCACACATATGTCCTTTATAAGGAAGTAACTGGCACATGGAAGTAGAAATGACTTCAGCAAAATCAGAGAAACGAGGTTCATTATACTCTTTGGAAAGCCAACGGAGCACATCGGCAAATTCAAAAATAAATACATCAATATGATTATTCTCCACCGAGACATTTCCCCAGCCGCGAGTTTTCAGACCGATATCACCCAACATCTGCCCGGGAGCAAACGGAACGTCCCAGACGTAATACCAGGACAAGGCAAAATAAGCCGCTTTTCGTGTCAGAGAGGCATAGTGGTTATGTTCCGTACCATTTGTTATCAATGATAAATAGTAAGTTGCCGTAGCGGTATAGAGGGAAGCTTCCTTATCCTCACAGTTTGCATCCAGCGTAGAGGAGAAATAGTCAGCCTTTGATATAAGCTCTTTTTCCAGATATTCCGCAGTACGCCGGGCAGCGGACAGATAGCGTTTGTCCTTAAAATATTTATATCCCATAACCAGAGGTAATGTAGCGGATGGAGTACTTCCTCCACTTCCGTCAACAACTGTAAAGTCATCATGGAATTTACGTGGAAAACTTCCATCTGGATTTTGCAGTTGCAAGAACATATCGAGCATTTTCTTTAAGCGTTGTTCCCAATCAGGATGGTGACGTTTATACTTCTGTTCATAATTCAGATAATGAAACATGGCATAAATTCCTTCCGACTGACGACGTATGCTATGCACTGGGCGTTCTTCTTTCACATCACTATCATTTTCCAGATTTACCCATTCACGCAAATAACCGGTTTCCGTAAAGCCATTTTCTAAGTAACTATCAAATATCTTTTTACTGCTAGCTGCAAGGTCATCACGTCCATTCTCATTGCCAAACTCCCATGCATTGAAAGCGTTTAGAAGTACGCGACCGACAAAACCTATCTCTGCTACATTCATGTTGGCACAGGCTGCCACTTTCATTTCAGGGCTGGAGTAATAGGCAAGAGCTTTGTCCCCAACAAAACTTTCCACAAAATAATTGCTCAGCACTCCTTTTATCTCTTCTGGAGAAAAAGGTATTTTCACAGGTTGGGGACGGTATGTATCATAACAATATTCCCAAGTATGGCAAATAAAATCTGAGTAGTCTGTAGCCTGCCCCTCGATAAATTCCCAGGTCAGGAGTACTGTTTCTCCTTTTTTTAGATATTGGAAAGATGTAACCTCCGGAGCCAGCGTCAACTTACGAATATAGGTTTTAGGAGCTTCTCGGTAAGGAAATCCAAAAGATAGTGTTGATGTTCCGTCATGGCTCTCAAAGCCGGTGAACCCTAGGGACGTTTTGCCCGAGAGGATGATTTCGCCTGTTTGGTGGGTAGCAAGGGCATCCCATTGAAAATCGTCCTTGCGTGCCACAGTCATATAACGTCCATCTTTCTGATTGAAGATACCGGTAAGGGGTGAGCTCAGACGATCCTCACGTACCAGCCAACTCTCTGATATATGAAATGAAGGAGCACCTTTAGGAGAACGTAAATTGCGACTATACCAGAATCCTGGTAGATAAAACATACAGTCATTATGTCGGAAGCCTGTTTTCAACTGTTGTTGATAATTAAAGTACACGTCTTCCAATGCCGTAATACTTACTACCATTACACATTTAACATTGTCACGTTCTATTCTCTCTGTAATGATTAATGGTATTTTTCTTCAGACTCTAACAGATAGATTCCCTTATCATCAACGGCTCCTTGAAAAGCAAGGGAATAGTTTCGTGATTGATTACCGGGAACCTTCAAGGAGACTTGTGCAGATATTCTTTTATATATATCATTAACAGTCCTAGCATCAATAGTAATAGTACAGATCATCAGGCAACAAAGCATACATCTTAATTTTGTCATATAAATCAGATAATTTAGTTTATTAATATTCTTTTAATTTGCGTTCCAAAATTAGGATATTACGTATACAAAGAATGTGATTTTTTGAGCAATTATTATAAGATTTCAGTAGAATTCATAAGAAACAGCCCATTAAGTATTTATTTTTTAATCCTCTATTAAGATCCCATTACAATATACACTTATATTTTTATTGGGATATTTAATACTACAAATGTAAATGTGTCAGAATGCGGGCACAACCTCAGGTCCCTAGCCTTTGTATTGACGAGACTTCTTTAAGCTGCGGAGAATTATATACTGTTGTCACTAATCGTGCGGGACGTGGTGGCAGAGGTACACTTGTGACCATGATACGTGGCACGAAGTCTGAAGACGTCATAAAGGTGCTTGAAATGATTCATGTCTCCAAGCGCAAGACAGCCAAAGAGGTCACTTTAGATCTTTTGCCGACCATGATGCGGATCGTCTGAACGGCTTTTCCCAATGCCACTATGACAGGTTATCGGTTTCATGTACCTTAATTCCGCAATACTATTGTAAATTAAATCTTTTAAGTAGAGGTTGTGTCAAACGCTGACACACCTCTTTTAAATGCTATTTAATGCGAAATTACAAAAATACGCATTTAGATGGAGGCAAACTGTTTGCGCCATTGGCTAGGTGACATGCCCGTTTTTTGTTTGAATATACGATAAATCCATGTGTGGGATGAGAAACCGCACTCTGTGGAAATAGCGTCAATGCTATATTCGGGGTTGGCTTTCATCATGCGAACAGCCTCATTAAAACGAATGTCGCTAAGCCAGGTTCTAAAATTGGTGTATTCTGACTGATTGAAGTATTCTGTCAGTTCGTTTTTCTTGTATCCCAACTTGGTAGCTAGCGAATAGATGTTAACTTCATAGTCCTTATAAAATCCCTCTTCACACCATTTCTTGAGGGCTAATTCTATTTCCATCTTTCTATTAGCTGTCAAGATATTTGTGCCATGAGTGTTCTTGCCGTCTTTCATGTCTTCTGCTTCCGTGACTTTTGCTTCTGCGTCATTTTCCTCAGGAATGACTTCTTTGGGTGTGATGTAATAGCCCATAGCAATGAAAGTGTGGACGAAAAAGATGACAGAGAGTAATATCAAGGGACCTATTATATATAATAAGGTATTGAAGAGGATTGCTACAGGAAGGAGTCCAGCAGCAAAGTATAGCAAAATGATGCTGGCTTGCGAATAGCGCACGTATGGAATCAAGTCGATTCCGAAATTCTCCATGAGCTTCTGCTTTCGGGCTTTTGTTTCTTTGCGAATGATAAGAATAAAATATGCCATGCTAGCCACAAAAAGACCGAGCATCACATAGAGCATATTGCCAATGTGTAAACTTTGACTTTTGAACATGCCAATGACGAAAACTATGGCGATGAGTATGTATGCCATCATACCACGTAAACAATACCGTCGCACTTTGTTGCCTGTGCTCTCTATGTTGATTATGGAGAGAGTGATGGCAAATGCCACTGGAGTATAGAACAATATGTTGAATGCTGCGCCCACATCGGTACCTTGTGCACGGAGTCCATGAATCATCTGTAAGAGGTAGTGGACGGAGAAGAATAGCATGGATGCAACGAGAATCCATCTTGATATTTCGTAGCGCCACACCTTCCATCTCACCTGCAAACTTGCCATGGCTAATTGCAATGCTAGCATGGCTGTAATGACGCAACATACAAGTTGTAATATGAATAACGATTTCATAGTATTGTTATTACCTTAATTCCGCAACACTATAAATTTTAACTTTTATAATATCCTGAACAACAAAAAGTTCTTGGACAAGCCAAGCGGCAAAGCCGAGCGGCTCAGGATTTTGTCATGTCAAAGGATTCACTTAACTTAGTGTTGCAAAAATAGTCAAACAAAACCTCATCAAGCATGGTAAAAGTACAAATAAAATCCGAGAAACTCACATCTTTTGGTGGTATATTTCCAATTATGGAGAAATTCGACAGGATGTTGTCTTGTACAATAGACTCTACTTTAGGTTTGCGTAGCAAAGTGTATGGCTATCAATATAGCGAGATAATACGTTCTCTGATGTGCGTATATTTCTGTGGAGGGTCATGTGTCGAAGACGTGACCTCACACCTTATGGAAGCACTTTGCTTGCATCCACCCCTCCGTACATGCAGCGCAGACACAATACTTAGGGCCATTCGTGAATTGACCACACCGAATCTGACCTACAGGTCTGATTCGGGCAAAAGCTACGACTTCAACGTGGCTTCCGACCTTAACAATCTGCTTGTCAATGCATTGCTGGCAACTGGACAGTTGCTGCCAGACAATGAATATGACTTTGATTTTGACCACCAGTTCATTGAGACGGAGAAATTTGACGCAAAAATAACCTACAAGAAGTTTACCGGTTACAGTCCAGGAATAGCAACGGTCGGCGATGTCATCGTCGGGATAGAGAACCGCGACGGCAATACCAATGTCCGTTTCCATCAGGAAGACACTCTAAAACGTATTTTTGAGCGTTTGGAGAATGCCAGAATACATATAAACCGTGCGAGGATGGATTGTGGCTCATGCTCTGAGGCTATGGTGGAAATGGTGGAGAAGCACAGTCGGCATTTTTATATCCGCGCAAACAGGTGTGTATCGTTGTATGACGATATCTTTGCCTTGCGCGGATGGAAGACCGAATACATAAACGGTCACGAGTTTGAGATATGCTCCATCATTGCAGAGAAATGGGTCGGCAAAGCGTACCGCCTTGTCATACAGCGGCAAAGAAGCATCAACAAGGAACTCGACCTGTGGGAAGGGGAATATACATACAGATGCATACTGACAAATGACTATACTTCGACAGACCGTGACATCGTGGAGTATTACAACAAGCGTGGCGGTGCTGAGCGTGTATTGGACGACATGAACAACGGCTTTGGCTGGAAACGGCTGCCAAAATCGTTCATGGCGGAAAACACGGTGTTCCTGCTTCTGACCGCTTTAATACGAAACTTTTACAGACACCTCATATCTGACGCAAACATGAAGAGCTTTGGACTTAAACGCACAAGCAGAATCAAAACTTTTGTATTCAAGTATGTTTCTGTCCCTGCAAAATGGATTAAGACTGCAAGACAGCACATACTGAACATATACACAAGCAATGATGCATACATGATGGCCTTCAAATTTGATTTTGGGTAGCCTCAAATCTTCGTGGCCTTTTGCGTATTGCCTCAAGTCGCATCATGGGGTAAGGGGATTTTGTCTCTTGCGACTGCACCATTAGGGTTCTTTACGAAAACGAGTCGTTTTAGAGAGGTATCTGCAACCCCAGATATCAAAAATATTACAGGTTGCGGATTTTAGGATGTACAAAAGCTCTTTTATGAGGCAATTGATGAACTCAGGATTACTTATCGCTGAAGGGCACGGGATTTGGAGAGCGGAGAGCGATGAAATTCAGTGGCGCAGAGAGTAAAATAATAAAAAAGTTGGATTTTTATTGACGCGAATCAATTCTTTTAGTATTTTTGCCTTGTCTTTTACCAAAAAAGATTAATAACAGTAAGCGTTAGGCATTATCCATGTTCAGGAAATCCCCAATTTCAAGACAACAATTGGATAATACATCAGGTGTCCCTATGCACTATTATATCTTGTTAGCATATATAGGCGTGGGGCTTTCTGTATTATATGTTGTTGAGTATGGGGATACTTCTGAACGGTAATACCAAAGTTCCCACGCTTAACTTTATATAAACACAACTTCAGGGAACAGAGTTGTCATATAATCGCATTATGAAAGCAATTTGTTTCAAAACCGGACAGGTCCTGCCTTCCGTTTTCATTCCTCTGTCTGTTACTGTCTTTAGTGGAATTCTCTGCCTTTTTGTTTCCATTCCTGCCCCTTTTCGGGACTTGCGGCTATTATTACACAAATTACATGCCAAACAGTTTCTCTGAATCCATTTATGGCATTCAATAATCCCCCTGGACATACAGAAGAGGAACTTTGGCAACAAATACTCTCCCTGTCAAGGGAATTGCAGGAATGCAGGGCCTACCTGCACTATCATAATACGCTGGATTACATATACGACAAGATCAACATGATAGAGAAAGAACTGGATATCTTGTTGAGAATGTTGTAGGGATCTTGTGACAAAAAGGCATGATAATTATACATTTTTATGACTATTTGTCTCGCAAGCATTAAGATTCATTTTACAACTCCATAAGAGTCCGATTTACAGATGCTATCACATAAATTCATGATTATTGCAGGATATGAATTACGATTTATTTTGTCTAATTTCAAATATCAGAACAGCCATGGATAAACGAATTGAATATGCGATGAACACATTGATCAATACAGAAATCTGGTCAACTAACCTGTACCTGTCATTGCAGGTCTATTTTGAGGGGCAGCAACTTCTGATATTGGCCTCATGGCTAAGTGCACAGGCACAGGACAATATGGGCAAGGTCTATCAGATGATGAACCGCATCTATCATGAAGGAGGTGCTGTAACCATCCATGAAATCAGGCGCGACATCCGGCAATGGCCGACACCGCTGGCTGCCTTGAACACCCTGCTTGAACATGAACAATATATATCCCGTCAGATATCCGAACTTCACGTACTATGCCAGAATACGGATTCATCCATCCATTCTTTCATCAAGGGGCTGTACACAAAACGGATATATGTAAGTACGGCGTTTATGGAATTGTTGCGTATCCTGGCCATGGAATATGAACGCAGGCTGCCCTGCTTCATATGATGTGTCAAATCGTGTAACCTGACCGGAGTTTATTGTTCACAGAGAAAATAATGGTCTAAAAATAAAACAAGTATCATCCTATGGATATATTCGCATACTCAATGTTGTGTTTCACTTCGTTGTTCACATTGATGGACCCCCTCGGAGTGATGCCGGTTTTCCTGCAGATGACCGAGGGCATGAGTGCCGGAGAACGCCGGAGCATCGCCTTAAAATCCTGCGCCCTCACGTTCGTCATACTGGTACTTTTCACCTTGTGCGGCAGGTTCCTGTTCCATTTTTTCGGGATCTCGACCAATGGTTTCCGGATTGCGGGAGGTATCATCATCTTTAAAATCGGATATGACATGCTGCAGGCACACTTCACCCATGTGAAACTGAACGAGAACGAGAAAAAAGAATATTCCAGGAACATCACCGTCACGCCTCTTGCCGTTCCGATGCTGTGCGGTCCGGGTGTAATTTCAAGCGGCATAACACTGATGGAAGATGCCCCTGAGCATATTTTCAAAATTGCACTGGTTTGCGTGATCGCCCTAGTCTGTCTCCTCTCTTTCATTATCCTTTGCGTGTCAACGCGGCTTTTGAAAATTCTTGGAGAAACCGGAAATAATGTGATGATGAGACTGATGGGGCTTATTCTGATGGTCATCGCCGTGGAATGTTTCATAAACGGGATGCAACCTGTCCTGACAGATATTTTGAGACAAGCACACGCTTGCCCCTGAATATGAAAAATAAAAAATAGTACCAACATTAAAAATTAGATTCATTATGACCGAGAATTTACAAAAGGCCCTGAACGGGCAGATTACTGCGGAATTATGGTCCGCCAACCTGTATCTTTCAATGTCCTTCTATCTGGAAAAGGAAGGTTTTTCCGGCATGGCCCGCTGGATGCGCAAGCAATCGGCGGAAGAGACAGGACACGCATGTGCCATCGCCGAATATATGGCCAAACGTGAGGCGGAGGCAAAAGTGGACAAGGTCGATGTGGTTCCACAGGGTTGGGGCAGTCCCACCGAAGTCTTTGAACATGCCTTGGAACACGAGAGACATGTTTCCAGATTGATTGACGAACTGGTACATCTGGCTTCCGAGGAGAAAGACAATGCCACCCGTGATTTTCTTTGGGGATTTGTCAGGGAGCAGGTGGAGGAAGAGGCGAATTTCCTGAACATCGTAAACCTGATGAAGAAAGCCGGAGAGAGCGGCATCCTTTTCATGGATGCAAAACTGGGGGAACGCCAGTCCTGATTTGGAATAAAAAAACGACTGACATGAGCACGATTATTGATTTGTTGGGAACGCAGGCAGGATACTACCTGGACCATGTATGCAAGACAATAGACAAGAAACTCATCCATATCCCCGAGCCGAATATGATAGACAAGGCATGGGTGGATTCCGACAGGAATATACGCACCTTGGAGAGCCTGCAAGCCCTGTACGGGCACGGGCGTCTGGCCAATACCGGGTATGTCTCCATCCTGCCGGTGGATCAGGGGATAGAACATTCTGCCGGAGCATCCTTTGCACCCAATCCTCTTTACTTCGATCCCGGGAACATTGTGAAACTCGCTATCGAGGGAGGATGCAACGCCGTGGCATCCACATTCGGAGTTCTGGGAGCTGTGGCACGTAAGTACGCCCATAAGATTCCTTTCATCGTGAAGTTGAACCATAACGAGCTGCTGACTTATCCGAACAGTTATGACCAGGTCATGTTCGGTACAGTGAAGGAGGCATGGAACATGGGTGCCGTTGCCGTGGGGGCAACTATCTATTTCGGTTCGGAACAAAGCCGCCGCCAGATTGTGGAGGTCTCACAGGCGTTTGAATATGCCCATGAGTTGGGGATGGCCACGGTATTGTGGTGTTATCTGAGAAACAGCAGTTTTAAGAAAGACGGGATTGACTATCATGCGGCAGCAGATCTGACAGGGCAGGCCAACCATATCGGGGTCACCATCAAGGCTGATATCGTGAAGCAGAAGCTGCCGTCCAACAATGGAGGTTTTAAAGCCATCGGATTCGGTAAGACCGACGGGCGTATGTATACGGAACTGGTCTCCGACCATCCGATAGACCTCTGCCGCTACCAGGTGGCCAACGGGTATATGGGAAGGGTTGGCCTGATCAATTCGGGGGGCGAGTCCCATGGGACATCTGACCTGCATGATGCCGTCGTAACCGCAGTGGTGAACAAACGTGCCGGAGGTATGGGACTTATCTGTGGGAGAAAAGCCTTCCAGAAGACGATGAAAGACGGGGTCTCGCTTCTGAACACCATTCAGGATGTCTATCTGGATCCTTCGATAACCGTTGCATAAAAACTATATGGCATGAAAAGGATCGTATTGTTGAGACATGGCGAGAGCCTATGGAACAAGGAAAACCGCTTTACCGGTTGGACCGATGTAGACCTGAGTGATAAGGGGATCGCAGAAGCCTGTAAAGCCGGTGATATGCTGAAAGAAGCGGGATTCTCTTTTGAGGCGGCTTACACATCCTATCTGAAACGGGCTGTGAAAACGTTGAATTGTGTTCTGGACCGTCTCAATGAAGACTGGATCCCGGTGGAGAAAAGCTGGAGGTTGAACGAGAAACACTACGGCATACTTCAGGGACTTAACAAAAGGGAGACAGCAGACAAATATGGCGAGGAACAAGTCCATATCTGGCGGAGAAGTTACGGCGTGTCGCCCGAGCCGGTGAAGGAAGACGATCCCCGCTATCCGGGGAACGACACCCGTTACGCCGGTGTTCCCGAAATGGAACTGCCACGGACTGAATCCCTGAAGGATGCCGTCATGCGTGTCATGCCCTATTGGGAATGTGTCATCCTACCCACATTGATGCATAGGGACAACCTGCTTGTCGTTGCCCATGGAAACAGTCTGCGCGGGATAGTCAAGCATCTCAAGAATATTTCCGATACGGACATATCCCTCTTGAACCTGCCCACGGCAGTACCTTATGTATTCGAATTTGATGAACGGCCGGTGCTTGTCAGGGACTATTTCCTCGGAGACCAGGAGGAGATACGGAGACGGACGGAGGCTGTAGCCGAACAAGGTATGATCAGACGATAAAAGTCAGTCAATCAGACTGGATTGTATTGTCTTTTTGAATATTTTATTTATTAACAATTTAAAAAAGGAGGTAAAAATGGTACCTGTAAAAACAAACTCAAACTGGTTGCCGAGTATTTTTAACGATTTCTTCGAGAATGAGTGGCTGGCAAAAACGGGAGTTACGGCTCCTGCCATCAATGTCATTGAGAATGACAAGGACTACAAGGTTGAAATGGCGGCTCCCGGAATGACAAAGGATGATTTCAAGGTGAATGTTGACGAGAACAACAACCTGACAATCTGCATGGAAAAGAAAGAAGAGAAGAAGGAGGAGAAGAAAGACAAGAAGTATCTCCGCCGCGAATTCTCATATTCCAAGTTCCAGCAGACCATCCTGCTGCCTGAAAATGTGGAGAAGGATAAGATCTCCGCAAAAGTCGAACACGGGATTCTGTCCATTGAAATCCCGAAAATGAAGGAGGAAGAAAAACAAAAAACTTCCAAGGCTATCGAGGTTAAATAATTCCAGATCTGGAATGTCGTAAGGTCGGACAGGCTTTTCTTGTTCGGAAAAGCCGTCCGACCTTTAACAGACACTTCCGGAACAGGGAACCGGCACAACCGATGAAGGAATTCAATTTTGAAAAAGAACTACTTGGCGTACAGGACGAACTGTTCCGTTTTGCGTACAAACTGACAGCTAACAGGGAGAAGGCGGAAGACCTGCTGCAGGATACCCTGCTCAAGGCAATGCTTCACAAAGAAAGTTACAACAAGAACACGAATTTCAAAGGGTGGCTGTTTATCATCATGCGCAACACGTTTATCAACGGTTACCGGGCGGAGGTCGGTCATACCCGCCTGTACATATCCTCCGATCCTGCATATTATTCGCGGATCATGGACGAGTCCCGTACAGAGGAGGTGGACAGGAACTATGACCTGGAAAAGATACGTAATGCCATCAAAAGTATACCGGAGTCGCATTTCATACCTTTTGAGATGTACCTGTCAGGATTCAAATACCGTGAGATAGCGGAAAGAACCGGTGTGAGTTTGGGAACCATAAAGAGCCGTATTTTTCACTGCCGGAAAAAACTGAAAGCTATATTGGCAGAATGAAACAAAACAAGAACTGAGATAGATGAAAAAAGATGAATATATAGGAATCCTTACTTCCGGAGGGGACGCTTCCGGAATGAATGCGGCAATCCGTGCCGTGACCCGTACCGCCATTTTCAACGGCTTCAAAGTCAAAGGAATTTACAGAGGGTACGAAGGCCTGATAGCGGGCGAGTCCAGGGAACTTACGACCGAGGATGTGAGCAGCATCATCCAGCGTGGGGGAACCATCCTGAAAACGGCACGTTCCGAAGCGTTCACCACCCCGGAAGGACGCAGAGAGGCATACGATACCATGAGGAAAGAAAAAATCGGGGCGCTGGTAGTCATCGGGGGCGACGGCTCACTGACTGGAGCCCGCATATTTGCCGAGGAATACCCTGTCACGTGCATAGGACTGCCCGGTACCATCGACAATGACCTGTACGGTACCGATTTTACAATCGGATATGATACGGCCCTGAACACCATTGTGGAGTGTGTGGACAAAATCCGGGATACAGCCACCTCGCACGACCGAATTTTCTTTGTCGAGGTGATGGGACGCGACGCCGGTTTCCTCGCCCAGAACAGCGCAATAGCCTCGGGAGCCGAGGCCGCCATTATTCCGGAAGACCGGACGGATGCGGATCAGCTGGAGACTTTTATCGGACGCGGATTCCGGAAGACCAAGAACAGCAGCATCGTCATCGTGACGGAAAGCCCGGGCAATAAGAATGGCGGAGCCATGCACTATGCCGACCGGGTAAAAAGGGAATACCCCGGATATGATGTCAGGGTCTCTATCCTGGGACATCTACAACGGGGAGGAGCGCCAAGTGCCAACGACCGCATATTGGCCAGCCGGCTGGGTGAGGCCGCCATACAGGCCCTGATGGAGGACCAGCACAATATCATGGTAGGCATACATAACAATGAGATTGTCTATGTTCCTTGACCAGGCTATCAAGAACGACAAGCCCATTGACAAAAACCTGATCCGTGTCCTTAACGAGTTGTCCATATAAAATGTTACTCCTATGTCGGAAGTTGCCCCTTTAATATCAGACCTTGCCACTATCTTGATTATAGCCGGTATCATAACCGTCATTTTCAAATGGCTGGGACAGCCGGTCATAGTGGGATATATTGTGGCCGGTATTATGGCAGGTCCTTCCATTTCCCTATTCCCGACTGTTTCCGACCAGGCCAATATCAAGATATGGGCGGATATCGGTGTTATTTTCCTCCTGTTCGCCATAGGACTGGATTTCTCGTTCAGAAAGCTGATAAGTGTGGGAGCCTCGGCCATATTCTCCACTGTTATCATCGTCTGCGGCATGATGTTCCTGGGATATACGGCAGGCAATGCGATGGGCTTCTCACACACGAGCTGTATCTTTCTGGGCGGAATGCTGTCCATGTCCTCCACCGCCATCGTATTCAAAGCATTCAGTGACATGGGGCTTCTCGATCAGAAATTTACCGGTATTGTCCTGGGGATACTAATCATTGAGGACGTGGTGGCGGTAATCATGATGGTGGTCCTCTCCACATTGGCTGTAGGCAAGCATTTTGAAGGCTTCGAAATGCTGGAGAGCATATTGAAACTTGCGGCCTTTCTTATTTTCTGGTCAGCATTGGGAATCTATCTGATTCCTACCCTTCTGAAAAGATTGAACCGCTTTATTAGCAATGAAATACTGTTGACAACCTCCCTGGGACTATGCCTGGGAATGGTGATGATAGCGACAAAGGCGGGATTCTCCGCCGCGCTGGGTGCGTTCGTCATGGGATCCCTGCTGGCAGAAACAGATAAAGCGGAAGAAATCGCACATATCGTGCAACCGGTAAAGGACCTGTTCGCCTCCGTTTTCTTCGTATCAGTGGGAATGATGATCGACCCTGCCATGATATGGGAATATGCCGTTCCTGTTTTTATCCTGACGGCACTGGTCCTATGCGGGCAGGTCCTGTTCGGGAGTTTCGGCGTGTTGCTTTCCGGACAACCGCTAAAGATTGCGATACAAGCCGGCTTTTCCCTGGCACAAGTGGGTGAGTTTGCGTTCATCATCGCTTCGTTAGGAATCAGTCTGAATGTAATGGACAAATACCTTTATCCGGTCATAGTGGCAGTATCGGTCATCACCACTTTCCTTACTCCTTATATGATAAGACTGTCGGATCCCGTCTACTGTTTTGCAGACAGGCACTTGCCACAATTCCTGAAAGATTACCTGACGCATTATTCTTCTGGAACAATGACCACAAGACATCAAGGCTCCTGGCACAAGCTCATCAGGTCCATGTTGGTATCCGTCACCCTTTATCTGGTGGTATGCCTGTTTTTCATAGCGCTGTTCTTCTCCTATGCGTATCCTCTGGTAATGGGACGTATTCCGGGGATGAAAGGAAGCCTGCTGAGCTTCGTTCTTGTCCTCCTTATCATATCCCCGTTTTTGTGCGCCATCATCATGAAGAAAAACAATTCCGTCGAATTCCGCAAACTTTGGGCGGACAACAGGTTCAACAGGGGGCTGCTGGTATCAATGATAGTGATCAAGGTGTTGATCTGTATCATTATCGTAATGGGTATCATCATCCGTCTTTTCAATGTCGCTTTGGGGTCAGGACTGATATTATCTTTCCTGATCATTGTCGTTATCTATTTTTCCAAGCGGATACGGAAACGATCGCTAAGTATGGAAAAACAGTTCCTCGAGAATTTCCAGGGTACAGCCGGGACATTTCCACAGGAAGAACCGGAAACAGGAGAAACCTCCACAGAAAAAAATCATGAACTATCAAATAAGTAAAATGTTATGGAATATTCAAGTTATCATGTAAACGTCCCACAATGGAGGGAGATTACAGTCGGTTCACACCTTCCGGCAGAATTGCGGAGATTTGCGGAGATGGCACATAATCTTTGGTGGACCTGGAACGAGGATGCGAAGAGTTTATATAGTGGTTTGAACCCGGAACTATGGGAAGAGGCGGAACAGAATCCGGTACTGTTTCTGGAACGGATGGATTATGAAGAGCTGGAGGCACTGACACATGACGGAAACTTCATGCGTAAGATGGAAAACGTATATTCCACTTTTAAGGCGTATCTTGATGTGGAGCCGGACCACAGCCGTCCGTCAGTTGCCTATTTCAGCATGGAATATGGTCTGGACAGGGTTCTTAAAATCTATTCCGGCGGTCTGGGCATATTGGCAGGTGACTATCTGAAGGAAGCTTCGGACAGTAACGTAGACCTCTGCGCTGTAGGGCTTTTATATCGTTATGGCTATTTTGACCAGGCTCTGGCGATGGACGGGCAGCAACAGGTTCATTATGACCCACAGAATTTCGGGCAGCTTCCGATAGAGAAAGTGATGCAGCCTGACGGGCGACAACTGGTAATCCATGTTCCCTATGCCGACAGTTTCACGGTCCATGCCAATGTATGGAAGGCCAATGTGGGACGTGTTTCCCTCTACCTGCTGGATACGGACAATGAACTGAACAGCGAGTTCGACCGTCCGATTACCCATCACCTGTATGGCGGTGACTGGGAAAACCGGCTCAAGCAGGAAATACTGCTCGGCATCGGAGGAATGATGACATTAAAAGTATTGGGCATCGAGAAAGATGTATATCACTGCAACGAGGGGCATGCCGCACTGATCAATATCCAGCGGTTATGCGACTATATATCCGAAGGCCTGGACTTCGGACAAGCCATGGAACTGGTTAGGGCTTCCTCGCTTTACACTGTGCATACACCTGTGCCTGCCGGCCATGACTATTTCGATGAGGGGCTTTTCAATAAATATATGAAAGGATATCCTGATAAGCTGGGCATTACGTGGGACGAGTTGATGAACCTCGGACGGCAAACTCCGGGCAACAAGGGAGAACGTTTCTGCATGTCGGTATTCGCCTGCAAAACCAGCCAGGCGGTAAACGGTGTCAGCAAGCTGCACAAGTCCGTTTCACAGCAGATGTTCGCGCCTCTCTGGAAAGGCTATTTCCCGGAAGAGAACCATGTGGGCTATGTGACGAATGGCGTACACTTTCCCACTTGGTGTACGGCGGAGTGGAAAAAGCTGTTTAAGGACAATTTCGATGAGAATTTCATGAACGACCAGTCCAATCAGGAAATATGGAAAGGCGTTTATAATATACCCGATGAAGAGATATGGAACATGCGGAAAAGGTTGAAAACCAAACTGATATCCTACATCAAGTGGAAATGCGGCCGGGACTGGCTCAAAAGCCAGGTTGACCCGGCATTGGGTGTCTCCATTTTCGAGAAGTTTAATCCGAATGCTCTTCTTGTCGGCTTCGGAAGGCGCTGCAACTTACAAAAGAGCTCATCTTTTGTTTACCGATTTGGATCGTCTGGCGCGGATTGTGAACAATCAGGAACATCCCATACAGTTTGTCTTTGCAGGAAAAGCCCATCCAAACGACACTGCCGGGCAAGGGCTCATCAAGCAGATTGTGGAGATATCCCGCCGTCCTGAATTCTTGGGTAAAATCATCTTCCTTGAGAATTATGACATGGACCTGGCACGGCATCTTATTTCTGGGGTTGACATCTGGATGAATACTCCCACCCGTCTTGCGGAGGCTTCCGGAACTTCCGGTGAGAAGGCTCTGATGAACGGCGTACTCAACTTCTCCGTGCTGGACGGTTGGTGGTACGAAGGCTACCGCAAGGAGGCGGGATGGGCCATCACCGACAAGGCCACCTATCAGGATGAACAGTACCAGAACCAACTGGATGCGGAAACAATTTATTTCCTGCTGGAACATAATATCCTGCCGTTATATTATGAACGGAAGAAAAAGACTATCCGGAAACCTGGGTCAAGTACATCAAGAACTCGGTTGCGCAAATAGCTCCCCGCTTCACGATGAAAAGACAGCTGGATGACTACTATGACGGATTTTACAACAAGTTGTCGGAACACTTTCATGTTTTGGCGGCGGACAATTATGCAAAGGCGAAAACGCTTGCCGGCTGGAAGGCAGCTGTCGACAGCAGATGGAATGCCGTGGAAATCGTTTCCGTGAATGCGGGAAAAGGATTGGACGCCACGGTGGAGGCTGGTAAGGAATACGAGATGACGGTCGTCATTGACGAGAAAGGGCTGGACAACGCGATCGGATTGGAATCGGTCATTATACGGCATGAGGAGAATGAGGATCGCATCCATGAGGTCATTCCTTTTTCTTTGACATCCAAAGACGGAAACCTATACACTTTCAAGGCAATAACCAGAATGTTCAGCGCTGGAAGCTTCAAACAGGCATTCAGAATGTATCCCAACCATCCCCTGTTACCTCACCGGCAAGATTTGTTATGTACGATGGTTCTGAACGGACATGAATAAGCAAGAGTTACTGACAAATGGACGGTGTAAGAAGAAGGCGGACCGAGAAACCGTCTGGCCGGTTGTCATCATGAACTTCACCGGTGTGTATGCCCATGAGGTATTTGCACGGAACAATCAGTTCATTTGGCTAGACTGCCGTCACCTTTCTGGAACGAGAGGTTACTGTGACAAGGAGGGGATACGAAAATTGAAGCGGGTGATTGCCGGTTATCCAGCGGAAGGTATCCATTTCATTGATTCGGGCAATTATCATTACCTGACCAAATTATGGACAGACAAACTTCGAGTTCCGTTCTCTCTGATTGTATTCGACCATCACCCCGACATGCAGCCTCCCTTGTTCAAGGGCATGCTTTCTTGTGGGAGCTGGGTAAAAGACATGTTAGACTGGAATATGCTTTGCAAGAAAGTGGTGATAGTCGGTGCATCGGACAAACTGATACGCACCGTACCGGAAGAATACGGACAACGAGTCAGTTTTTATAGCGAAGCGACGTTAGCTCACGAGAAGGGCTGGCGCAATTTCTCCTCTGCGTATATTGAAGGACCGGTTTACTTGTCCATAGACAAGGATGTCCTGAACCCGGCATCCGCAGTAACAGACTGGGATCAAGGGTCTTTCAGCCTGCAGGAACTGGAGGAATTACTGGCAATTGTCCTTCGAAAGGAACGTGTAGTCGGCATTGATATCTGCGGGGAATGCTCCGCAACGCTTACTTTGTTTGAGGAGAGGCGGGAAGCCACCGTGGACAGCCGGGCGAACAAGGAGCTGCTCAAACTCATACAGTCATTCTCCTGTTTTTTATAAAGCTGTTGGATATTGTTAATTATATTATCACATAAACCATATTTTATTATTATGATGAAAACAATTGTTCGTAAAATCGGTCTGGTTGCACACGATGCAATGAAAAAGGACATGATAGAATGGGTTCTTTGGAACTCGGAACGTCTGATAGGGCATAAGTTCTATTGTACGGGAACCACCGGTACACTCATTAAAAAAGCGCTCGAAGAGAAACATCCTGAAACAGAATGGGATATCACGATTCTGAAATCCGGTCCTTTAGGTGGTGACCAGCAAATGGGCTCACGTATTGTGGAAGGAGAGATTGATTATTTGTTCTTTTTCACGGATCCGATGACATTGCAGCCACATGACACGGATGTAAAGGCACTGACCCGGCTGGCGGGAGTTGAAAATATAGTTTTCTGTTGTAACCGTTCGACAGCGGACCATATTATTTCCAGTCCTTTGTTTCTTGACCCGACCTACAAACGGATTCATCCAGACTATACCAATTATACACAACGCTTTGAAAACAAAGAAATTGTATCGGAAGCAGTAGAACGGGTGAAGAAACGGATGAGCCGAAATGAAAACAATATGATCGAATGAGAATGTAATGTCCAATAAAGGGGATGTGATATGTTTCAGTCATAAAAAGCAGGTTCCTATCCTTTCTGTGAGTATAAAAAAAGATTAAAAGATCAACTGTGTGATAGCAAACTTGCGAGGTATCCTCAAATGGTTTGAAACAGTAATAAACTTTTATCATAAGTTTCTATTATTCCCTTTTATATGAGCGAACACGCCTTTTTGTAGGATTCCAATATAAGAATGAAGACTTCCATGTGGTTGAAACTTAAAATCCTTTTAGGATATGTCATACTGCTTCTCCTGCTCGTCCTGACCATTCATATCTTCCGCAAGGAACAGACGAGGCGGAACAGCCTGCGACAGGATGAGCATGAACTGGCCTGTATCCGGCATCTGGCCGGAGAAACATACGCGGGCTTGCTGGGACTGGCCACTTACGGTGAAACAGTCAGCGTCTGGGATGAAAGCGACCTTGGACTCTACCACACAAAAAAAGATAGCGTCTGTAACATGTTGCAGACACTGAAAAGGTATGTGAAGTCTCCCGAACAACAGTCGCGCATAGATTCGTTATGCCTGCTGCTGGAAAGAAAGGAACTGTTGTTAGACACGGTCATGGACACGTTCGGGCGTCTGCGCAAGACCGGCGAGATCGTGAACAGCAAGATTCCGGCAATCGTGTCCCATATCCAGCAGGCGGATGTTCTTCCGGCCGAGAAAAAGAAGGAGGAGGAAACTCCGAAGAAGGGTTTCTGGTCATTCATCAGGCCCGGGAGGAAAAAATCGGCCTATCTGCAGCAGAAGGAACAGCTGGAACGCCAGCGACAGTCCATTGGTAAACATCAGGGTACCACATCTGTCACGAGCATGCTGCACTCCCTTGACAGGGAGGTGACCGACATGCAGAAAGCCGAACGGGAAAGGCTGCTGGAACAGATGGACCTCCTGTACAGTAACAACACGGACCTGAACCACAGGCTACACCGGATTGTCAGGGACTTTGAGACGGATGCTGGAATACGGCTTGATGAGCGTTACAGGCAATTCATTTCCACACGCGACCGCTCGTTCCATACGGTCTCTCTGCTGGCTGTCCTCGTCTCGTCGCTGACCGTCCTCCTGTATCTTATCATCCACCGGGATCTGAACAGGATAAACCAGTATCAGCGTCAGCTGGAAGCCTCCAATCGTGAGAACACGGAGCTCCTACAATCCAGAAAAAACATGATGCTCACCATCGCCCATGACCTTCGTGCACCACTGGCTACTATCAAAGGATGCGCCGAACTGCTCCCCGGGGAAGAAAAGAAGAGCCGCAAGGACGAGTATGCGGAAAATATACTCCATTCTTCCGATTACATGATCGGGCTGGTAAATACGCTGATCGAGTTTTACCTGCTGGATACCGGCAGGAACAAACCCATCCTTTCGATTTTCCGGCTGGAGACCCTTTTCAGCGAAACAGCCCGGAACTACGGTTCGCTGGCCAAAAAGAAAAAGCTGCGGCTGACAACCGCCTTTTCCGGTCTGGATGTGGTAGTAAGCGGTGACCGTTCCCGGCTCCAGCAAATCCTGAACAACCTGCTTTCCAACGCCATTAAATTCACCCGGCAAGGTGAAATCCGCCTGCAAGCGGAATACCGGAATAAAGAATTGCATTTCTCGGTACAGGACACCGGTACCGGGATGACGGAGGAAGAAACAACCCGGATATTCACAGCTTTTGAACGGTTGGACAATGCCCGTAATGTTCCCGGTTTCGGATTGGGGCTGGCCATTGCAAGCAGGCTGGTCTCCGGGATGCAGGGAAGCCTTACCGTAAAAAGCAAACCGGGTGAAGGCAGCACGTTTACCGCATTCCTGCCACTCCTTGAGGCGGATGAATCCACCCAGATGGATGAGACACGCATCGCTACTGATTATCATCTGGATGGAATCAACGTACTGGTCATTGATGACGACCGGATGCAACTGAACATTACCAAAGAGATGTTTAACCGTAACGGAGTGCGGTGCGACTGCTGCCAGACCAGCCGTGAACTGGTTACCCGGCTACGGTCACAAAGATATGACCTGCTGCTGACGGATATACAGATGCCTGAAACGGACGGCTACGGAATACTTGAACTGCTCCGGGCATCCAATATGGAGAACGCAAAGACAATCCCCGTCATAGCGGTAACGGCACGGGTGGATGATGACAACGAGTATCTGTCGGGCGGCTTTTCGGGCTGCATCCATAAACCATTCTCTATGGAAGAACTGATAAATACAGTGGCACAAGTGATAGGAGAAAAAGACAGAAAGGAGTATGCTCCCGATTTCTCACTCATCCTTTCAGGAGAGGACAACAGGGAGGAAATGCTCGCCCTGTTTATCGAAGAGAGCCGGAAAGACCTTGCCGCATTAACCGCTGCCTTAGACCGACAAGACAAGGAGGCCGCCGCCTCCATCCTGCATAAGAACCTGCCCCTATGGGAAACCGTCCGTCTGGATTTCCCCTTGTCTCATTTACGGGAACTGGTGACAGAACCTGCGACAGAGTGGACCAATAGACAATCCATGGAAATGCGGGACATCATCCGGGCAGTGGAAAAACTGATAGTATACGCTGAAAAATACGGGAGGAAAGCCTATGAAAACAATCCTGATTATTGAAGATGATATTGTGTTCAGCCGTAGCATCAGCAACTGGCTGGTGAAAAAAGGGATGAAAACCGAATGCGTGGCAACCCTTGCGAATGCCCGTAAAGCCATCGGGCAAAAGGAGTTCGACCTAATACTGGCAGACCTGCGCCTGCCGGACGGAAATAGCACCTCGCTCCTGAAATGGATGAATGAGAAGTACTACTCTATCCCTTTTCTGATCATGACCAACTACGGACAGGTGGAGAATGCGGTGACAACCATGCAACTGGGAGCCATCAACTACCTGTGTAAGCCTGTGCAGCCAGACAATCTCCTGGCTCTGATAACGGAGATACTGGATAAAAACGATAACGAACAGGAGTTCTACCGAGGTGAAAGCCCCAAAGCCCATGAGATGTACCGTCTGATAGAGATGATTGCCTGTGCCGACATCTCCGTTCTGCTCCGTGGGGCTTCCGGCACCGGGAAGGAGCACATTGCAGCCGAGATACATGCCCGGAGCCATCGGAAGAACAAGCCGTATCTGGCTATCGACTGCGGGGCCATTTCCGATGAGCTTGCCGCCTCCGAGTTTTTCGGTCATCAGAAGGGAGCCTTTACCGGTGCGGAAAGCGACAAGGTCGGATTGTTCCGTGCCGTTAACGGAGGGACATTGTTTCTGGACGAGATAGGCAACCTTTCCTATAAGACACAGATGCTCCTGCTCAGGGCCTTGCAAGAGAAACGCTGCAAGCCGGTAGGTTCCACGAAAGAATACTCTTTTGATATCCGGCTGGTTGCCGCCACCAATGAGAATCTGGAAAAAGCCATCGGAGAAGGACGCTTCCGGGAAGACCTGTTCCACCGGCTCAATGAGTTCACTCTGCGGATTCCTACACTGGCAGAATGCCGGGAAGACATCCTTCCTCTGGCTTATTTTTTCTTGAAACTCACTTGCGCCAAGGCCCATAAATCGTTTCGTGGCTTTGACCGGCTGGCAGGCGGCACTGCTGGAATATCCCTGGCCGGGGAATATCCGTGAACTGAAGAATGTAATAGGTCGAGCCGTACTCATCTGCCAAGAGCAATGGATTTCCGTTTCAGACCTGAACCTTGAAATCTCCCTTCCTAAAGAAGAAGAAACGCAGTGGACGGAAGAAGAAAAAGAAAAGGCGTTGCTTCTCCAGACCCTTGAAAAGACGGGTGACAACCGTTCCAAGGCGGCCCGGTTGCTCAATGTCAGCCGGACTACCCTGTATGAGAAACTAAGGAAATACCATATCATCGACTGACCGGAGGATAACCCGAAGCAAATGAGGTTTACAAAAGTGTAAGCCGTCCTAACATTCTTGTCAAGGACGGCTTACACTTTTTATTTACACCCGTTTCTATATGAAATTTGTTTATTGTTGATTGTCAGTATTTTAAAAAGGTATAGAGCTTTAAACGATAGCAGAGGCATTTCATTTGGCTTACTCCGGTATAAACAAATCAAATGTATGCCGTATGAAACCATTTACAGAATGCCGTATATTCAATTATTTATCTCTGGCTTCAAGCCCAAAACAGACAGTTTCCGATGAAGAATTCTCTTCCTCCTATACCGAATATGAACAATACCTTTACGACCTCGCCATCGAATCGGTTTCCGTATCGGAAAGGCTGCGCCATCTGCTTCACAGCAAGGTAGAACTGATTTCCCTAAAGAAGTTATTCACCCGAACAGGACATTTCCACACGGCAGTAGCCGAATTCTATCTGGACAAATGCCTCCTGCTGGTGGAGGCGGAAATAGAGCTGGTCAATTTTGGTGTACAGTACCCCGGAACCATCACGACACCTTCCTCGTTTCTTTCATCGCTCCATTGGAAAGGTTCGCTGGTCAACCTGATGGAACTGATCTCCTCGCTGGATTACAGCGGGCTGATTACGGACGAAAGCGGCAAACGCCTCTCTTTCGCCGGTATCGTTTCCGCTTTTGAGAAACTCTTCAATGTTGCCATTCCCAAACCATATGACCTGCGTGCCGACCTTGCCCGGCGCAAAAAGAACTATTCCGTCCTGCTGCCCAAACTAAAGGAAACCTTTGAAAAGAACATCGCGGCTTGCGGAAACGGGAAGTGAACAGGGGTATTTTTACCCCCCCTGTCACAAATAGTCATCTCTTGTCATTTGTAGTCACTTTCCGATTTTAGGTTCGTATCAAAATTATCACTTATTTTGCTGCCGGATAAATAAAACCTGAAAAGATATGGCTAAAATCAATAGTACACGCAAACCCGGACGGGCTGACACTTCGAGCAAATGAAGAGGCGGACGGAATCCCAAAGAGGAATCAGAACTTCATTCTTATTATTACGGATTCCGTCTGGACGAACTCCAGAACATCGAGTTTGAGAGGCTCTTTGAGAATTCGGGAGCTAATAATAAATCCCAGTTCATCCTTGCCGCCCTTTTCGACAAACCGATGAAAGTCGTGAAAATAGATAAGGCGGCAACGGACTACTACATCAAGCTGACCAACCTGCAGAGCGAATACCGCCGGATCGGAGTAAACTATAACCAGGCAGTCAAAGCTCTGCATACCGGACTATCCGAAAAGAAGGCTCTTGCCATGCTCTATAAATTGGAGCAACTGACTATTGAACTAATATCTCTCAACCGGGAGATTATCCGTCTCACCCAAGAATTTGAACAATGGTTGCAAAAATAACATCAGGAGCCTCCGTTTACGGGGCATTATACTACAATCAAGAAAAAGTGGACAAGCAGCAGGCACGGCCACTGGCATGAAACCGGATCATGGAACCGGCAGACGGCCATCCGACCATCCAGCACTGCATCCGTTCCTTCGAACCGTATCTGGCGGCTAACCGCCGGACTGAGAAGCCCGTTATCCACATTTCATTAAATCCACACCCGGACGATGTGCTGACCGATGAACAGTTGACCGCTATCGGCCAGGAATACATGGAAAAAATGGGATATGGCAACCAACCCTATATCATCTACCGGCATGAGGATATCGGCAGGCCCCACATCCATATCGTCTCCCTGCGTATTGACGAGCAGGGAAAGAAAATTAAAGATTACAAAGAATGGCAACGCTCGACCGCTGTTTGCCGGGAGCTGGAGAGGAAATACCATCTGTTACCCGCCGAGAAGATGGAGCGACGGGAATCCCTGCCGCTGACTGCCGTCGATTACCGGAAGGGGGATATCAAGCATCAGATAGCCAATGTGGTCAAGCCCGTCATGCAGGGATACAAGTTCCAATCCGTCAAGGAGTTTAAAGCCCTGCTTGGCCTTTTCCATGTAACGGTGGAAGAGGCCCACAAGACGATAAAGGGAAAGACCTATCATGGACTGGTCTATGCGGCTACCGATGAAAAAGGAGAACGGACCGGCGTAGCCATCAAATCCAGCAAGATCGGTAAAAGCGTAGGCTACGAGGCACTCCAAAAGAAATTTGTGAAAAGCAAACAATGAATTGCCCGACATCCCGTACCCGTACAGACGAAGGAAGCTATCGCTACCGCCCTGCAAGGACAGCCCACCCGTCAGGGATTCCTGCAGGAACTTTCTGGAAAAGGCATTGCCGCCATACTCTGGCAGAACGATTCCGGTGTGATCTATGGCGTGACCTACATCGACCATAACTCAAAGACCGTATTCAAGGGCTCGCTTCTGGGCAAAGAATATTCGGCATCGGTTATAAACCGGAAGTACGGCACGATCCCACCGGAAAAGACTGAAGAAGCCCCTGTTATCCATCCGTCCGAACCGGAAATGAAAGAGACGGAGCTGGTGGAAGGACTGCTTGATATATTCTCTTTGGAATCCTATCCGTATCCGGCAGACGACCTGACGCAAAGCCCTTACGGGAAAAAGAAAAAGAGAAAACGCAGAGGTCCGCATCTGGGCTAATAAAATGTATCACCATTAATTATCATACCGCTTATGTCACAAGACGAAACCAGAGGGCTCAATAAGAACCTTGACTTCATGAGGGCCATCAGCATCCTATTTTTAGTGATGAATGTCTATTATTTCTGCTATCCCTATTTTCTTTCCATGAACCTGAACATCGGTGTCGTGGACAAGATACTGCTCAATTTCCAGCGGGATACCGGGCTGTTTTCCCATTCGCTGGTGAGCAAGTCCTTCAGTCTGCTCTTCCTTTTCTTCTCCTGCATGGGAGCGAAAGGACGGAAGGACGTGGAGATGTCATGAAGGAGTATCGGCTGTTACCTTATAGCCGGGATGCTGCTCTTTTTTGGTAGCGAGCTCTTACTGACGGCACGCTTCCCCGTCGCGCTTCTAACCTTATTATATGTAGCTACCGTAGCTGCCGGATATATCAGCCTGCTTACCGCCGGAACCTGGATCAGCCGCCTGTTGAAGAACCAACTCATGGATGACGTCTTTAACGACGAGAACGAGAGCTTCATGCAGGAGCGCAGGTTGATTGCCAATGAATACTCGGTAAACCTGCCCACCCGTTTCCGTTACCAACGAAAGACCTATTCAGGCTGGATAAACGTGATTAATCCCTTCCGCGCCTCATTGATATTAGGCACGCCGGGATCAGGAAAGAGTTATGCCATCATCAATAACTATATCCGCCAGCAGATAGAGAAAGGATTCGCCGCCTATATCTATGATTTTAAGTATCCGGATTTAAGCATAATTGCTTATAACCAGCTGCTTAAAAACAAGGATAAGTATGCCAAGCCGGTCGGATTTTATGTGATTAATTTCGATGATCCCAGATACAGCCACCGGTGCAATCCCCTCAATCCTTCGTTTCTATCCGATATCGCGGATGCATACGAATCAGCGTATGTAATCATGTTAAATTTGAACAAGAGTTGGATTCAAAAGCAGGGAGATTTCTTTGTAGAAAGCCCGATTGTGCTATTTGCGGCGGTGATCTGGTATCTTAAAATCTATGAAAACGGGAAATTCTGCACCTTCCCACATGCCATAGAGCTATTGAATAAACCGTATTCCGACCTGTTCACCATACTGACCTCTTACCGGGAGCTGGAGAATTACCTGTCACCTTTTATGGATGCATGGAAAGGTGGTGCGATGGAGCAGCTCCAAGGGCAGATAGCTTCCGCCAAAATTCCGCTATCAAGGCTGATCTCACCTGCCTTATATTGGATTATGACCGGAGATGACTTCACGCTGGATATCAATAATCCGGAGGAACCCAAAGTTTTGTGCGTCGGCAATAACCCTGACAGACAGAATATTTACTCATGTGCGTTAGGATTGTATAATGCCCGTATCGTTAAAATGGTCAACCGAAAAGGCAGGCTCAAATGCTCTATTCTAGTGGATGAGGTTCCCACACTTTACTTTAAAGGACTTGACACCCTGATCGCTACCGCCCGTAGCAACAAAGTGGCAGTATGTCTGGGAGCACAGGATTTCAGCCAGTTAATACGTGACTACGGTGATAAGGAGGCGCGGGTGATCCAGAACACAATTGGAAATATCTTTTCCGGGCAAGTGGTCGGAGAAACAGCGAAAAACCTTTCTGAAAGGTTTGGGAAAGTGCTCCAACAGCGCAAATCCATTAATATGACCCGTGAAGACACCTCAACCAATATCAGTACCCAGCTCGACTCGCTGATACCTGCCTCCAAAATCTCCAACCTCTCGCAAGGAGAGTTTGTCGGCAGTGTCTGCGACAACTTCGGGGAGAAGATAGAACAGAAGATATTCCATTGCGAGATCGTGGTGGACAATGAACGGGTAGCCGCCGAAACAAAAGCCTACAAGCCTATCCCCGTCATAACCGACTTTACCGGTGCGGATGGTAAGGACCACATGCAAGAGGAAATCGAAAGGAACTACTATCAAATCAAGGAAGACGTGACGCAAATCATCGAAAAAGAGCTGCTTCGCATCCAAAATGATCCCAACTTGAAACACCTGCTGGAAACGGCAGACGATGAATAATCCCTATTTAATTTATTAATCATTTAAATGTTGTAAACATGGAAAAAAAGAAAAGTTCTCCGGCCAACCTGCCGGGAAAACCCTGCTTCCCCTGGGTGGGAGGTAAAAGAAGACTGCTTCCCGTACTTATCGAATCCCTTCCGAAAGACTTCGGACAGATGGATACCTATGTAGAACCGTTTGTCGGTGGCGGCGCCCTCTTCTTCTGAATAAGACAAGCCTATCCGGAAATCCGTTGCGTCATCAACGACTCCAACGAGGCTCTGATCAATGTCTACCGCGTCATCAAGGAATCCCCGGAGCAGCTTATTAAAGTGCTTGCCCGGATACAGGACGAATACATCGCGCTGGAGGAACATACCCGAAGAAGGGTCTACTTCATGGAGAAACGTACCTACTACAATGAAGGAAACCCGAATAACATCACCCGTGCCGCCCTGTTTATCTTCTTCATGCGTACCTGTTATAACGGCATCTACTCCGTGAACCATAGCGGAAAGCTGTCCGTCACTTTTGGTGCCGGGGGACGGGTAAAACTGTTGGAAGAGGAACTGATCCGCTTTAACCACAAGCTGCTGCAAGATGTTGTGATTCTGGACGGTGACTACCGGCAGACCGCAGAATACACCGGAGCCAACTCCCTATTTTATTTTGACCCGCCTTATAAGCCGGTCAATGAGGGTAACTCCTGCACCTCCTACATGCCACAGGACTTCGGAGATGAAGAGCAGATCAACCTGGCAAATTTCTGCAAGGGAATAGGTGAAACCGGTGCCAAATGAATGCTTTCCAACTCCGATCCCCGGCAAAAGAACCCTGAGAACACCTTCTTCGACGACCTCTATGCCGGTTTCCATATCCAGCGAATCAGCATCTTCCGTTCCATCTGTTCCATAGCCGAGAAAAGAGAAGCGGTCAATGAATTGCTGATCAGAAATTATTAAGAATAAATATCCGGTGGTAGCCGGGTAGCAATAAAAAGAGAGCTAAATTCCCTCCAGCAGGGATTTGACTCTCTTTTTTATTGCCTGCCTTTCATGCATCAGACAAGGACCAGTATTTTATAATTTTCAACCGGACTGTTTCTTTGCAGGCTTTTCAATCAGCTTCGGGGCTGTTTCGTGCTGATGATCCGTCTTGTTCTCCTGCGCCATCTTCCTGCCCAACAGGTAATCGTTCAAATCGTTATACTCCCGGTAGCAGTCGGACTTGTCCCTGACCGGGCATCCGGCTTGCGCCATCTGCTGAAAAGCCTGCCTTCCGGCGGAATCGTTATCCAGTAGGCAGAGGGCACTCTTATACTCTTTCAAGACAGGGATAGCCTTGCCTACATTGCTGACCGAATTTAAAACGATATAGTCCGGACCGTTTCCTTTAGGCTGTCCGTTACCGGGATGCGTAGCCTTGAGCGTGAGGTATGAGAGATAATCCATAAAGCCTTCAACCACTATGCAACGGTCGCTGCCATTTTTGATATGGGTAATCTCTTTGGGCGATATGCTGCCTTTTAGGTATTTGTTACGGATCTCGTACCCGCCGCTCCGGTTGGCAAAGCCTACGGCAAAATACCATTTTCCCTTGTTCTGAAAATGCACTTCCTTGCATGCTTCCCTTGCGATTTCAGGCAAGATGCCTCTTTCTTTGAGATATCCCAGCAAGACCGGGTTCGTCAGCGGATCAATGCGTACCTGCCGGTAGCCGGTAGCCTGCGGTTCCGCCTGCCGGGGAGAGGCTGCTACCGGACGGAAAGCAGCCGGAAAATGTCCCTCTATCGTTTTAAGCGCATAAGAGATATCCTTCGTCTTTTGAAGCTCCATCGCCAGGGTGATGATGTCCCCTCCCTGTCCGATGCCGAAATCGTATCATAGGTTGCGGGATGCGCTCACCTTGAAAGAAGGTGTCTTCTCCTCACGGAAAGGGGAACAATACCAGATACTGTCCCCTTGTTGTTTTACCGGGTTGAACCCCATACGCCGGAGATAATCCTCCAACTGAATGCTCTTGGCTTCTTCAATGTTCATTGTGTAACGGATTAAATTAATGACTCTTTTTAGAACGGGAATCCTTTAGTATCACCCACTGCAACGGATTCTGCGGCTTCCCGTTTTTTCTCAGTTCAAAATGCAGATGGTTGCCGGTCGCTATGCCGGTATGACCGACATTGCCGATATGCCGACCTATGCGTACATCGCTCCCTTTCCTCACATGCAATTTGCTCAAGTGTGCATACAACGTGGAAAAGCCGCCCGCGTGCCGGATTTCGATGTACCAGCCGTAACTGCTGCTATACCTGGCTTCAACGACTTTCCCGCTTCCTGAAGCATAGACCGGCGTGCCATAGGGTGCGGCAAGATCCACTCCGGCATGGAGTATCCTTTTCTTTTTCACCGGATGCATCCTTATACCGAAACCGGAAGAAACGGCATACCTCCTCCGACTTTCATTCAATGGATACAGAATAGGATAATCGGCCAGTACGGTAACCGGCAACCGGCTGTCTCATATGAAAGACTTTCACTGCCGGGCAGAGTGGATACGGTAGATGACAGCACTGAGTCCGGCTTTATATCCCTTTGACGGGGACTGTGCAAAAGCCGGACATGACAATAAGTGACAGAACATGACAATTAATGACAACTTACTCATAATCAAACTATTTAATGACAAAGATAGTAATTTTACCCTCGTAAATGATTCATTAATCTTTAAAATTAACGTATATGAACGATGTGAATTTAGCTCCTGAAAACAAGGAAGCAACCCCGGAACACGGGTATTTGATGGCGTATGACAAGAAAGAGCAGAAAGCCAAAGGTGTAAAAGGAATCGCAGCGAACGGAGAGCTGGAAACGCTCGAAGCTAACGAGGCGAACAGGGACCAGTTTATCAAAGTGGACCAACGTGGAAACTTCTTCACCAACTTCGGGAAGAATTTTCTCTACCAGTACAATAATCCCGGTCGTTACTCCCTCTACAACATGCCGAAGGAAACGCTCGTAGAGCAGGCCAAAGAAAAAGATCGAAGCGGCGCAGGAACCACAGAACGAAGCAGTCAGAAGGGAACTGGCTTCGACCAGGGTGTATAATAACCATCGCTTCAACGAGCGGGAAGTGAATTGGGAACAGGCCGCCAAATACGGCATTACCCCGGACGGACTGAAGAACGCAAAGGACAGCCTCGAAAGAATGTTGCAGGGAAAGACTTCCGCTATCGCTTTCCGTGTGGCAAAAAATTCCGAGCTGGGGCGTGAAAACGGGGATGCCAAACTCTCCCTGTTCCGCGACGAGAACGGAGCTGTCAAGTTCGACATCCACTACATCCGTCAGGCTCCCAAGATCGGGGAAGACTACAGGGGACATGTCCTGACGGAAGAAGACCTCAAGGCCCTGAACCAGACCGGCAATCTCGGCAAGGCGGTGGATGTAGTCATTGACTACCGTACCAAAGAAACCAAATCCTGCTACCTTTCCAAAGACCCGGTGACCAATGAATTGTTCCATATGTCCCCGTAGAGCAGGCACGCATTCCGCGTAAGGTGAAAGATTATACGCTTTCTCCGAAAGAATACGATGCTGCCGTGCGCGGTGAGGAAGTACCGATCCGTTTCAAGTCTGATAATGGAAAATTTTATGCCACCTCCATCCAGATGAGTGCCGCCGAGCGAGGGGTGGAATTCCTCTGGGAAAGAAGCACCAAGAAGTTGGAAGAGGCACAGAAACAAGGTCAGGAACAAGACGGAAGCCAGCAGCAGCCCCATGCACCGGTACAAGTAGCCGGAAAACCCCGGAAAAAAAGAGGAAGCCTCACAGCAAGCGGAAAAAGAAACCGCGTACCCGTAAACCGTCCATCACACCTAAAATGTAAGAAAAATGGCAACCTATATTTCTGATGATCCCAAACTATTGGACGAGCTTTTCAGGAAAGACGGTGAAGGCCAGCTCCTTGTCGGTTATGAAACCGGCAAGGAGAAACCCCATGCAGAATCCTCCTATATGCTTTATCCTGCCAATCCCGACAGGCAAGACCCTGTCTATACGTTTATGGCCTTGTTCAGCCAACAATCGATAAAAGCCAAATACTCCGCCTTCGTACCGAATACCCGTCTGGAAATCTATTCATTCCCGAAGATGACGGATGTACCGGCTATCTCCGGAGATATTTCCAAAAAGGAATATATCAATCAGGTATTACTACCCTATATCCGGGAAAAGGGACTGGCTCCTCTAATAAGTACCAATCTGAGAAATGTCCTGTTTGCGCAGTCACGCAGCGATATCCTCATGATATCGGGAGAACTTCCGAAACTGACCACACAGCAGTTGGACGAGCTGGTCCATTTTCATCAGAAGCAGGATGAGCTGGCTGCCAGGTATGATTATAATCCGGTTTACAAATTACCGCTGCATGCTGTGGAAACGTCCAAAGGAATCTTGTTTTTCAGTGATACCAAAATGGGACGGGAGGGATTGAAGAGCTTTTACCAACAGTTATCCGGCAATTATTTCTGGGTTCATGGCGAACTCGGTCCTGTCAGGCAATACAACGTCAACTGCCTGTCCGACGATATCTGTCCTTTGGTGGATGCCTGCTACCGGAAGAATCCCCAAAGCGGAAAAGGGGAATATGATTTTGATAATGCTGTATTCTCAAAAGAGGCTTTCCGTGACAGGAAACAGTGGAAACTGGCGTTTGAAACGGACATGGAGCCGAGCGCTTCTGAATTTCTCCGCCTGAATGAATTTGCCGGATGTCCTGCGAGCCGTAACAATGCGGATATCAGCAAACTGTTGTATCTGATGGAGAACGGATTCAAGCGGGATATAATAAATGATCCCGATTTCGGATACCGGAATGTCTTTCAGGAGTATGTCACCCGGATAGACGACTGTATCAACGGACAGTCCTCGGGGCCAGATTTGTCAGATGTGCTGGATGACATGCGTTGGAAAGCGAAGAATATCCTTCTGACGGATTTCGATGTCCGTGGACACCGTACATTGGAAAGGACACTGAATGACAGGAGCGTCCCGTTTCTCATCAATGGAACCGATGCCGGCGAAGCCATGAGGCAAGCCTTGCTGGAAGGAAAGTGGATCTACTGTCCCCAAATATCCAAGTCAATGCCAGATTTACATTTCCTCCATGCCGAAAAGACATGCAACCGGGTAATGGCATATACCAAATCTCCCGTAAACAAGACCGTGTATCAGGAGAAAAACGGCAAAATCATTCCATATGTACCGGCTTTGAAAAAGGTATCGAAAACGAAAAGGAACAATTCCCTCAAAATGTAATGATATGAAGCAACCTGAACAATCCTATACAGCCATAGAGACAGCCCATGGCTTTGTGTTCTTTACTGATACGACGGAAGGACAGAAAAACAGGCAGGACTTTCTGCAATTTATGGCAGACCATTACTTCGATCCCCATTTCAATCTTGGTCCGGTAAATGTTTACCGGGCAGAAGGAGTCCTAAAGGATGGATCCTATGTCAATCCGGGTGAAGGCCTGTACCCGGAATATGCTTACCTGCAGATGGATAAGACACCGGAAATGGAGCTGGTCTACCGGAATGAGATGAAGCCGACCTGGGAGGATTTCGGTAGTTTCTGCCACAATATGCATTGTACCAGCAGCCATCGCAACCGTAATATCGCTGATATTTTGGAGGAAATAGAAAGCAAGGACCGTAAATTACTGGAGCTTTCCAAACAAGGTACAGCATCGGATATCCGGCAGCAGATAGAAGAAACCGGCCAGGATAAAGCCTTGCTGGACAAACTCCTCAAGCAGTATTACGATGTGCGTGGACACCGGACTGTTGGGAACATCCTCCGCGACCCGATGGAATGTGTCACCGTAGACGGTGTCCGGCTCTTTACCCCTCACCGGCAAGTATTGGCGGCAGGGCACGGACTCTTCCTGCCGGGAGAGGCAAAAAGCAACCCGTCCCATGCCTATGCATGGATAAACGGGGATTTCACCCGATCGTATTTTCTAAGGATCCTCCTGCGAACAAACAGGTGTTCAAAGTGAAAACAGTCATCGAAAAGGCTTTGAATAAAAAGCAGGACGTGAAAAAGAAAAGAAATACCCACCCTAAATTGTAGAAATATGGACAAGAGAAACCAAATGGAAAATCCTTTTTTCGATCCCGACAAGCCGGGAAGTATTTTTGTCGGTATGGACCGTTACCATCAGTACTCTCCCCACCAGCCCCGAAATGCCCTCACATTCATTCAGAAAGGAGATGCGGACAGCCTGTTCCGCAAATTCCTGATTGACAATATCAAGGAAGCGGAGTGCTGCCCCTATATTCCGGATACGGAACTGCTCCGGTTTGACCTGGCGAACATGAGGCAGGTTCCACCGGTAGATACCCATACCCCTTTCGAGGAATATATCAGCAAGGAACTGCTGCCGTATTTTCAAGAACACTGCATTCCCCCTGCCAAACGCATTTCCCTGCGTGATGCGGTCTATACCTATAAATACAAGAATGAACCGGACGGCGGCATATTGAAGAAGTATCTCATGCAGGAACCCGCATACTTGGAGTTTCGATTACAGCAACAGGAAAAAAAGGACATTGTACCGGTGCCAGCCGCGGTACACATTCCCCTTAAAAGTGGTGGAGAATGACTTCGGATACCTTATCTTTTCCGGTAACGAGATCGGCAGGAACGGATTCAGGGAGTGCATCCGGTACATCACGGACCATTACTTCGACCCGCACTACGATACCGGCCATCTGGCCGTCTACGACAGTACGTTCATGGACAAGAACCTGGTTCCTCTCATAGATGCCGCTTACAAGCCGTGCAAACCGATGGAACTGGATTATTCCTTCGATTTTTATCCGGCATCCTATATCGGTCTTGACGAACTGCCCAAAGAATTCATCGACAGTTTAAAACCGGTATGCTACCATTCGATGGAAGCGACAGCCGGGGATTTTATAAAATTCGCCACCGACTGGCATTTCAATAAGGATACGCAGGTTTCCATCAGCCGGGAGAACCATGACATTTACCGGCTGCTGACCGTCATGCGTAACGGTTATATGAATATTCATGAACAACCGTTTACCTATTTCAATGAACTGCTGCCGTATGCCAAGGAATTTGAAAAAGTCACGCAGGTTAAATCTGCCGGCGAATTCGATACGGGAAAGTTCAAGCGGTTGTCTACGGAAATCCGGAAGGCTGCCGATGGAATTTTGAAAAGGGATTTCGATGTGAGAGGGCACCGTTCCCTTGAGAATATGTTGAATGACTCCACCGTTACCTTCACCGTCGGAAGCCGAAAACTGAATGAAGTTCAAAAGACGGCACTGGCTTCGGGATACGCACTGTATCTCCCGGAAAACAACAAGGAGGCGACAAGGCATCTCCTTTTTTGCAAGGCCGACTTTGAGCAGGGCAGAATTGAGGGTTCCTCCAAGCCCTTCGGCGTCAGGACATACGTGATAAAGGACGGACTGCTCTGTCCGCTGCCGGAAGAGAAGAATACCGTTAAAAAGACTGAGAATAAGAACAGACATAACAATAACCGTTTAAAATAAAGCGATATGATACCTAAAAGTCAGATGTACCTCGGAGCGCGGATTGTAGAGAACGATCCGGAAGAGGAAACTCCCGTTGTTCCCTATAAAGGAACAGTAACAGCCATTGAAGAAACCGGAAAAGGGGAACTGGATTACTTTGTCTATATCCGGCTGGATGATGAGTCCATGAAACAAAAAAGAATCTCCCTTTGCTGCCCGGACAAGATCATGACCTGTTTTCCATGGACTATAGACCTGGAAGAAAAACAGAAAATGGAGCAGAAAATGAAGAATAAAAAAGTTCCCGACCCGTCGAAACGGCATAGACTATCTTAATCAACCATTCATCTAAACCATAAAATAATATGAGTACATACATTGGTTTCAATTTGAACAGCAACAGGCAGATTGAACATTTCCAGACCATAGAGAATCGTTATGGCATCAATTCAGATGGCGGCAAATTTCTTTTCGGGCAGGCAGAACTGGCCTTGAAAGGCTCCTACATTCCTAAGGAAGAAGTCTATTTAATACCATATCAGGGTGCTGTACAACCGGGGAACATTGAAAGGTTCATCAAGGACATGACCCATAACGGAGGACTGTCTTGTGCAACTCATTTCCCATTGCGGGATATCGCCTTCGTTTACGAGAATACATCTCCTTATGGCATCCATAATGTGGATAGCATCCAGAGAATGCTTCAAAAGGCCAAAGACAATCCCCTGCTGAAAAAACAACTGAACGCTTACCGCGCATTCCATCAAGAAAAGGAAAAAGATATCTACAACAGGGTGATTACTGCAATAAATACGAACCAGGGAGTCCTGATGTTCAATGATACCGGCAGGGGGATACAGTGTGCGCAGAAATACCTGCAGCATATTGGCGATAATTTCTTCTCGCCGGTTTACAGGGATGCGGATAAACTGCAAATATATTATTTCAGCACTTCCAATATCAATCTGATCAAAGAGGCGTCAAAGTGTTCGAACATGTTTGAACATGGCTTAAAAAAGATATACCTTCCCCAAAAGGCTCATTTCCTGGATTCAAATATGATAGCCAACTATACCCCGGCGGTAGAATGCAGCATGGCTCCCTCTTTGGAATGTTATAACCAACTGGCCGAAAAGTTGAATCTGGGCAAGAGCCAGAAGAATTATAACATAGGCGTACTCGACCGGATCTGCAAGACCGGGCAAATCGGGAATTTGGAAAAAGACAGCCGGTTCAACCATCAAAACAGCTTTGTCTCCCTGGATGAACGGATCAGGCTGTCTTATGTGGGGAAGCAGGATGGCACACTGCTGAAAATGCACTTGAACGGACCATCAAGGATACGGCAAAGAGAATCCTACAGACGGACTATGCGGTACGGGGCTATGAACCGCCCAAACAGGAAAAGAAAAAGAGTAGAAGTATCACCATGTAACTATTTTAAATTTCAATCGTATGCAAAAGCAAGAGATTTCAAACATTATGATTTTCTTTGTTACCCAGGACTTGGAAGGGCAACCCCGACAACTGGAGATGCACCTGATGCCGGAGAAAGAAGTATCGATGATGAATCAACGATTCACCGAATACCTCCAGCGGCAAAGGGAAATGTACAAGCCGTCCCTTGTCCAAAGCCACTTGCCGGATCTTTATCTGTGCCGCTACCAGTTTCCGGCAGGAGTAAGCTACCCGGATATCCGGCTCTTTGACAAGGATAACAGCTTGGTACAAAAATTCATCACCCGGAACGGAGGAAGCATGCAGGGCAATGTCTCATTGCGCGGACTGGAATACCTGCATTCTCACGATGAAGAAAAAAGCCTGCCCATGCTGGTAGCCAGCGGACTTGCCGACCACCTGCTTGTACAGCCGGAAGCCAAACGGTTCGCGCTGGCACAGGATACTCTCCACGACGATCCGTCGGAAACCCTGACCGCCGTGGAAACCGCCAAAGGAGTGCTTCTGTTCGAATATTCCGGCTTTGGAAAGACATGCTGCCATGCCTATATGCAACATCTGGCCGACCGTTTCTTCATTACGGACGAAGAGAAACCGGAGTTTGTCAACCTGTACAAGCTGACCCGTCCGGACGCAGAAGTGGTAAAGGCATTCCAAGCATCTCCCAATGCCTTCTCCTTATATACAAACTCTTTTCTGCCGGAGAAAGCACAATATCTGGATGCGACTATCCTGCGGAATGCCCGGCTGGACAGGAGCCACCGCATAGAACCGACATTCGATGCCTATGACAAGTTTGCTTCCTCCTATAACGTGCTCCCCAGTATTGCCAATGCCCAGATACTCCGGTTACTATCCTTACAGGAAACCGCAGGAATCTATGGGATAGACTATACAACCAGAAGGATTCCGTTCATACACAAGAATTCTTTCAACTCCCAGTTCAATGCGCTGCAGAATATTCCGGCTGAAAATAAAGGCGGACAGGAGAAGGTCAAATCACAGATCCGGGATCAGGCGGCCTATATCCTGAAACGTGATTACGGGCTTATCCCGGACAGCCTGCAAAACAAAGAGATAGACCCCATCATTTCCCTCCAGACTCCCAAAGGAGCCGTCTACCTGCCCGCCACGGATGAAGGAGCCATCTATAAACAGTGTTACCTGCAATATCTGGCTGACCGTTTCTTCACTCCGGAAGTACAGGCTCTGGGACGAATCAGAGAATTCTATATTTCCTGCCCGAACCATAGCACGGAGCATTACATGCAGAAGCATCTGGACCTTTTCCGGTCCAATCCTTTCTACGGGCAGCTGGCGAAAATGCCATTGTATCCGATAGAGCAATCCGAGCTGTTGAAGAAAGGCGGCTATCCCATAGAGCCGACATACCATGCATTCAAACAGTTTACGGAAGATTACCGGCTTTCGGTAACGCCGGAGAATGCCGAGATATTCACCCTGCTCTTTATACGGGAATACGGATTACCGGCTGATTTCAATACTAATGAAAGCTATAAGGAGTTCACCCACAAAGGAAATTTTAAACCGCTGGATCAAGAAATGTCCGAACTGCAATCCAAAAAGGGATATAGTGAAAAGGCATTCTACAATATTCAAAACAGGCAGCAGCAACTCGCGGACAAGATACTTGGCCTGAGATACAGACTGACCTGTCCTCCGTTGCAACTGACCGGACCGGCGGCTTCGGAAAAGAGAAAGACGGCTTCCCGTCAGAACAAGTCACATAATCCCCGCATCTAAAACTGATTATCATGCCTGCATGGATGGAAAAAATAAAAGATACATTCACCGCTAAAGCGGATTTAAAGAGCCTGTTTATTGTGTTACAGCCGGATAATCAAGTCTCGACTGTCATGGTCGTGTCGTATGTTCCGACGGATAAGGACTCTTTTCAGGTATTTATGGATCTGACCGCCCGGATTGCTATGGATCAGAAAACCATACCGGATAACTTATTGCTGCATTTTGAGGGAATACCTGCTAAAGATATTCCTTTCACCAGCGAACTACCGGCGAAAGACAGTGAGAAAGCCCTCAGTTTCATCGCCTCTTACGGAGGCATCACTGAAAACAACTCCGTACCTTTACGGAAAGCGGCTTATTTGAGAGCATGCCAAAGGGAACTGACGGCAGAGAATATCCGGGATCTGGACTACTCGCCAGCTTATAAGTGCTTTATTGCACACGAAGATGCGATGGAGAAGATTGCGGCAGGAAAGCAAGCCAAACAGTTCTACACCATAGCTGAAACGGAACAAGGTGTCCGCGTATTCAATGACGGACTTTCCGGGACTATAAAGTTTCGGGATTACCTGCAATCGACAGCGGACAATTTCTACTCAAGCTCTTTGCAGGATGTGGAGTCATTGAATATTTACCGGATAGAAACCGTCTCCCGCCGGATGCTGGAACTCTCCAACGGGAATCAGACCACCATGCCGCAGGCCGGGATGGAAATTCTGGCGAATTACAAGCCGTCCGTCACTTTCGACATGCATCCTACGGGAGAAAATCTCAACCGGTTTGTCACAGCCGGCGCATTGGAACTCTCTATCCGTAACCGGAACATTATGACACTTCAGGACATAGCAGCCAGAGGATACGCCCATTTACCGGCAGACGAATCGTTTGCCTATAAAAAGGATTTCTTGTTTGTGGAGAAAGGTATCCGTGAGATTACCCGGCAAAAGGAATTGTACCGGGATTATCTTTCCGGCAGAAGATGGATGAATTACAAAATGCTGCCAGGTCATTGGCGCAAACACTGTTAAACAGGGATGGAGTCCGGAAGAACTATCATCGGGTAAGCCCGCCTGTTGTTGTTTCTAAGAAAGGAGAAGCTCAAACAGCCGAAAAACCGCAAGACAAGCCCGGACTGTCCTGTGGCAATGAAAAGAAAAAGGTCAAGACAAAAACCGCTTCCGTTAAAAAGCAGGCGAAGCCCAAATTATAATGCATATGGAACTGATAAATAATACATTCATTCCCGAAAAAGAGATACCACGTAGCCGCAGGGCTGCCGGAAGGAAAGCATTCCTGCAAACTTTCAGAAACCTGTTTACCAGCCGGAATCATTTCAGGAGATTCATGGATACTTACCGTTTCAACACGATCCGCTGGAGCGCGTCCAACCTCCACGAACCCTCATGGGGAAAACGGATCGGATTATTCTTTCGTACCAAAAATCCAATCGCTATCCTCCGGGATGATTACCGGAGCAATCGCAGTAATCTGTTGAATAAATGGGAAACGTCCAGCCTGAACCGTATCCAGATGGAACTGGTCCGAATGGGTAGTATGCCTATTCAGAATAAGGACAGACATACTTTCAAAGCTCTGAACAGCATTGAAAAGAAAATCAAACAACTGCAGGAATATGAAGGATGTCCCGATATGAGCCATGAAAAGCAGCTTCTGGCAACATACAAGTACATTCTTTCTTCTCCTTTTGACCGGAAGTTCGGAGGATTGCCACCCGATGAGATTTGTGGGATGCTTCAGCAGAACGGACTGTCTGAATCAAACCTTCCTTACCAAAATTACGAAGGAATCCTCCAGGGCCGTGAAACAGTCATGTACGAACTGGCAACCGGAAAGAACGGGGAGAAATACCTCCAACCGGCAGATCAGGTGAAACTGAATGCGGGAATGTCAGGAATCTCAATGGATTTAATCAGCCGTTTTCCGGCAAAGGAAATACCCCTGCCGAATCTGACGGAAAGTATACAAGTATCGGAAAAGAAAGAGAAGCTCTCCATTCCCAAAGAACCGAAGAAAAGGGTACGGAAAGAAAAATCAAAGGTCAAGAGTGTAAAAATTAAATAGTCATTCATATTAAAAAAGAAAGTAACATGAAAACAATTTGTATTTGTGAGAAGCCCTCGGTGGCACGCAGCATTGCCCGGGTCCTGGGCGTAACGGAGAAACAGGAAGGATACTTGAGTGGGAACGGATATGCCGTCACATGAACTTACGGCCATCTGTTGGCATTGGCCCTGCCTCAAGACTACGGCATTGTCCATGTGGAAAAGGAGATGCTGCCTATTATTCCCGACCCGTTCAAACTGGTTGTCCGTCAGATTAAAACCGAAGATGGATACAAGGCTGATCCGACGGCTCTGAAACAATTGGAAGTAATCCGTAAACTGTTGGGTCAGGCTGATCAAGTGATATCCTGTACTGATGCAGGGCGGGAAGGAGAGTTAATTATGAGATATGTGCTTGAATATCTGGGATATCATAAGGAAACCAAACGCTTGTGGATATCTTCCATGACAGAAAAATCGATACGGGAAGGATTTGATAGCCTCAAATCAAGTAAGGAGTTTGACAACCTGTACCGTGCCGCTAAAGCCAGGAGAGAATCAGATTGGGTCGTCGGTATGAATGCCAGCCTGTCTTTGAGCATGGCTGCAGGCAAGAGTAACTATTCTCTGGGAAGAGTACAGACACCGGCACTTGGCATGATTTGCCGTCGATATCTGGACAACAGGGATTTTATAGCCAAACCCTATTATCTGCTACAGCTACGGACAACGAAAGCAGGGAAAGAACTCGTCTTAACCTGTACCGGGAAATATGATACACCGGAAAAACTCGATGTGGACCGTAAAAAAGTGTATGAAGAGACGACAGCCAAAGTGGTGCAAGTGGAGAAGAAAGAGGTTCCAGAAGAAGCTCCGCTACTTTATGACCTGACCGCCCTGCAACGAAGTGCCAATACCAAACTCGGACTGACCGCAGAACAGACGCTGAACATTGCTCAAAAATTATATGAAGGAGGCTACATTTCGTATCCCCGTACCGGATGTAGCTATATCACAGAAGACATCTTCGAACAAGTCCCTTCCCTCATCGGCCTGCTTAAGCAACATCCCCGTTTCACATGGCATGCGGAAAACCTCTGTAACCAGCCTTTAAACCGGCACTGTGTGGACGATAGCAAGATGACGGACCATCATGCGTTAATCATTACGGAGAACTATCCCCAGAGGCTTTCCCTTGACGAGCAGAATATCTATTCCATGATCGCGGGACGCATGTTGGAGGCTTTCTCCGGCAAATGCCTGAAAGAAACGGTATCCGTACAAGCGGACTGTAACGGCGTTCTTTTCGGGATAAAAGGAAGCCAAATCAAAGTTCCGGGGTGGAGAGGCATCTATAACGAACCCAGTGAGAAAGAAGAAGGAAGTCTTCTGCCCGAATTTCAGGAAGACGAAATATTGCCCGTGCTCGGTATTGATACATTGGTCAAGAAAACCAAACCGCAGCCCATATTCACTGAGGCAAGCCTGCTTGCT